>Ga0155630_109_pt2 | contig 46457 bp, 65 predicted proteins | sample RifCSPhighO2_12_FD_107287 | JGI IMG/M metagenome (GOLD analysis project Ga0155630, IMG submission 107287) | Candidatus Roizmanbacteria bacterium RIFCSPHIGHO2_12_FULL_38_13
CGAGAGTATTCATTTCTTTTCTAGTCTTTTCGATAAGTTCTTTCATACTTTTGGAAGTTTCAGGATCGACGCAGCGAATTTCCGGATCATTTTCATAGGTCTTTTTGACATCTCCAAACGAATATCCTTTTTCAACTTTTATTTCGCCTATCTGCAATGTGTGACTTGCAATTTCAATTTTGTGCTGAAGTAAAAATTGTTTAAAAATCGCACCGGCTGCGACGCGCGCCGCTGTCTCACGTGCACTTGCGCGCTCAAGGACATTTCTGACATCATCAAAACCGTACTTTTGTACGCCGGTTAAATCGGCATGGCCGGGACGTGGTTGTGTAACACGAGCAGATTCAACAACCTCTTTTGGTTGGGGATCCACACTCATCTTAACATCCCAATTTTTGTAATCCTTATTTTCAATTAACAAAGCAATCGGGCTTCCGATCGTTTTTCCAAAACGGATTCCGGACAATATTTCTACTTTGTCTTCTTCAATCAGCATCCGCCCTCCGCTTCCCGATCCTTTCATACGTTTTTTCATTTCATGCGCAATGAATACTTGAGAAACTGGCACACCCGCAGGCATACCCTCGATAATGACAGTTAATGCTTTGCCGTGTGATTCACCGGCTGTTAGAAAACGCAACATAAATCGTATAGCGTGTAACGTATAACGCGAAACGTTAGAACTTATAACTCTTTATATATTAACCAACGGAACAGGTGGCGTGAGCCAGAGACCTTGACCAAATGCGGGCTATCGTTACGCATTTGTCGAGGTGGCGAGCGACAGAATCTGGAACGCGACTATACTGGATTCCGGATCAAGTCCGGAATGACAATATTGTATTGTAAATATTTTTTAATTCTTCGATGCCAATCTGCCCCGGCGCCGACTCTCCAAACTCCGTTGACGCATATGTCAAATAACTTCCAAGCAAAGGTACCAATATTCTCGTCACTCTCCCTTTTTCTCCCATCCCAATTACAATCCTTTCTTCGTTATGCGGTTTATTTGTAAGCAATCTATAAATTTTTGTGGTTTCATATTCTTCAGTTAAAACAGTTGCAATTTTTAAAATATCAGGTTTAAATTCATTCATCTCATAAATGATGCTTTGCATGTCCCAATAACTTGGAGTTTCAACAAAATTGTGATAGGAAATAATCAGCTTAGTATTATCTCGTTTAAATTGATATTCTTTAATCGTTGAAAGTTCAATATCAACATGATCAAATCCTAGCTCAATTGCTTTTTGTAAAATTCCTACACGGTTATTTTCGTCACCGTTAAATTTTCCACCTTCTTCTTTTTTTCTGCAAGTAAAAATAGATTGCACGTTTGTTTCTTTGCGAATGACTTCAACATTTGTTTCAGTAAAATCCTGAATATAATCGACTCGTAATTCTACAAAATCCGATATTTCTTCTGTCTTTTTTAAGTTTGACAAAAAATCATCAAGTGTTGTTCCGATAACGGGTGTACAAATGCGTATATTCATAAGTCAACTCGTAACTCGCCTGCCTGCCGTCGAGGCAGGTAACTTATAACTCTCAACTAGTATTTCTCTCATAACTTTAACCGGTGCCTTTTTACCTGTATAAAGTTCAAACTGTACTATGCCCTGATATAAAAGCATTTCTGTCCCATGAATAATTCTTGCACCTTTTTCTTTTGCTTCCTTCAATAACCTTGTTTCATAAGGTACATACACGGCATCAAAAACTATATGATCTTTTTTAAGATATTTTTTGGGAACAGGAGTTTTATTCACATTCTTTCCCATGCCCAAACTGGTGGCATTAAGGATGATGTCGCAGTCTTCAACACCCTGTATATGAGAGAGATCGTAACAACTTACCAACGAAACCGATCGGCCGTTTTTAATCTTTAGAGTCTTTATCAGGTGCCATGCCTTCTCAAGCGTACGGTTAAAAATAACTACGCTGGCACCTTTTTTCAGAAGTCCGAAAACCATCGCATGGGCCGCGCCACCGGCTCCGATAATCGCAGCCTTTTTTCCTTTCAAGCTTCCATATTTTTCAAGAGGTTTGACGACTCCAAGCCAGTCGGTGTTATATCCTTTTAACTTTCCATTATTATTAACAACAGTATTTACGGCAACGATCTTTTTGGCTGTTTCATCTATTTCATCAAGATATTTCATAACCCTAATCTTGTGAGGTATCGTGCACGTCAAGCCACGAATATTCATTGCGCGAACAGCTTTTATTACATCCTTAAGATCCTTCGGTTTTACCTTAGCAGCCGTAAATACAAATTGGTCGTCAATGTCAAGAGCCTCATAACCGGCATTATGCATGAGCGGAGACAGTGAATGTTCGACCGGATCACCGACGATCATACAGATTTTTGTTTTAGCTGAAATTTTCATTGATTTGGGATAATTTTGTTAAAATTTCCGTGGCTATAACATCAGGATCCTTACCATGTGACTTGATAGTTATGTCTGCATATCTTTTATACAATGGCAATCTATGAGAAAAAAGTTCAAACGCTTGCTTGACATTTTTGAAAAGCGGACGGGCGATCTGATCTGAAAAGACTCTTTTTTTAATCACCTCAAAAGGCACATCAAGAAATATGACCGAACCAAAGGGTTGGCACAGATAATCAAGAATAATTTTGTTCATCACCACTCCACCTCCAGTAGATATTATGGCATTTTCCAGATCTCTCCATTCTTTGGCAAGTTTTATCTCCCATTCACGTAGTAACAATTCACCGCCGATTTTAAACAGTTCATCCATGTCCTTCAATTTGTTTCTTTCAAGCACGATTGCATCCATCTCGATAACATCAAGATTTAGCCTTTTCCCAAGTTGTTGTCCAACCGCTGTTTTTCCCGATCCCATAAATCCGATGAGAATTATTTTCATGTCTAATCTTGTAACTTGTAACTTTATGTAAATTTTACTGCAATTTGAGCCAACTTCATCCAAAACTCCGGAAAAGTTTTATTAACAACTTCCGGATTTCTTATTTTAATCTCTGGAATGCTTGTTTGCGCAACCGCAAAACTCATCGCCATTCTATGATCGTTATACGTATCAATTTCTGCAGGTTTTGGACTCCCTCCAAAAATTGCAAGTGTATCATGGTCAGGCGATTCTGTTATTATACTCATTTTACCAAGCTCTGCCTGAAGAGCCTTAACCCTTTCGGTTTCTTTGACACGAAGTGAACGAACACCTGTGAGTACCGACTTCCCATCAGCAAAAGCGGCAAGAACAGCCAAAGTCTGCGCCTGATCAGGACATTCTTCCATATCAACTTCGACAGGTTTTACTCCATTGCCTTTAATTGTCACTTCGTTTGAGCCATAAATAATTTTGTTGCCCATTTCTTCTAAAATTTTTAAAAACCGGCGATCGCCCTGGACGGAGTTTGGATTTAAATTTTCGACTGTTAAAGTGAATTTGTTCAAGGCGGCTACCGCAAAAAAATACCCTGCGGCAGAATAATCGCCTTCGATAATGTATTTTTTCATTTTATAGTTCTGATTTTTGGCAATAACATACTTTTTATAATCAAAGTTTTCAACTTCGACTCCCCAATCCTTCATCATGGAAATGGTAATATCGATATATGATTTTGAGATTTGATTTCCTGAAACTTCAATAGTAACGCCGTCAATAATCGGTGAAATCATAAGTAAAGCAGAGACGAACTGACTACTCACGCTTCCATTAATAACAATGTTTCCATTTGGTAAAAAAGAAGATTTTACGATAACTGGAGGGAAGCCTTGTTTGTCTTCATATTCGATTTGCGCGCCGGCAGTTTTTAATGCAAGAACCAAATCCTCTATAGGTCTTTTGTTCAGACCTTCTTTTCCAAATATCCTTTTTTGTCCTGGGACGATACAAGATAATGCAAGAATAAATCGGATTGTTGTCCCGGACAAATCGGCATCAAGTTCATGCCGTCGATCTTGAATTACACTAATATCATTTTCAACAATAAGTTTGTTTTTTTCTTTTTTAATCATAATGCCCAATTTTGTTAAACAGGTTATCATCGCCTCGGTATCGTCACTAAAAAGAGGATTTTCCAAAGTTACCTGACCTTTAGTTAACGCGGCCATAATAAGAGCACGGTTTGTGTAACTTTTGGAACCGGGCATAACAACAATTAAATTGTTCATAATTTACTTGAACGAAGATATCCTTTTTATGCCGACTTGAGGACTTGCGCTGTATTTACCTCAAGGGAGGCAAAGAAAAAGGATATCGAGCGAAAATCATAATACATATTGAATTCCTTCACGTACAAACTTATCATCAAACTGAATATTGTAATCACCGACTCCGATAGCAGAAAGAAGCGTCCATTTTATCTTTCCATGCTGACTCTTTTTATCTTTTTCAAGCAATGTGACCACTTCGTCGACAGAGACACCACTCTCGTATCTGGTCGGTAGACCAAAATCGGCTATTGCCCGCTCGATGATTTTAAAATCTTTTTCGTTTATCATTCCAAGATCAGCAGAAATCTTGGCCTCCGCCACCATGCCGATTGCTACCGCTTCACCGTGGAATAAAGGATTTTTCGACTTGAAACTTTGAGACTCAATGGCATGACCAACTGTATGTCCGAAATTTAAAAGCTTTCGTAGACCGGTTTCCCTCTCATCTTGTTGTACGATTTCCCCCTTTATCCTGACCGACTCGGCAATGATTTCAACAAGTTCTTTTTGGGAAAACTGATTAGGTCTTTTTTTAGTCACCCGAAAAAAATAGAATTTATCTTGGATAAGACCATGTTTTATAACCTCGGCAAAACCCTGAATAAACGATCTTTTTGGCATGGTCTTTAAAGTATCGATATCGGCAACCACTGCTTTTGGTTGATTGAAAGTGCCAACGTAATTTTTATAATGTCCCAGATTGACTCCGTTCTTACCTCCAAAACTGGCGTCGACCATAGCTTCAACAGTTGTTGGAATATTGATAAAATCAATTCCCCGTAGATATGTCGAGGCAACAAAACCTCCCAAATCAGCAACTACACCTCCGCCCATGTTGATAATAAGTCCATGCCGATCGACATTTTTTTCAGCTAAAAATTCGTATGCTCCTTTTACTGTTTGTAGATTTTTTGAGCTTTCACCTGATGAGAAGGTAAATACATTTGCTTTTTTTATTGATAAATTTTTCCCGTGCAAACCGTAAACAGTATTATCTGAAATCAGATTAACTGATGAATAACGGTCAATGTCGACAAATTCGCCAATTTGTTTTAAGATCTTTGATCCGATAAAAACCGGATAATTAAATGTTTTTTTAAAGATGCAAATTTGGACTTTTTCCATAAGTAAAATCAACTGTTATATAGTTTACCTCTCGAGTATGCGCCAAGCAGACGATACTCAAGAGTTTCCTTTTTCATTAAACTTAAAAAATCTTTTGCTTTAGTTTGACCAACTTCAACATCAACCCAGAACTCGTACTCCCAATTGGTGCCAGGCAGTGGCCGCGACTCGATTTTAGTCAAATTACCATTCATTTTAGCGATCTTATCGAGTACTTTAACCAGACTGCCAGCCAAATGTTTTACTTTGAAAATAACTGTCAGTTTATCGGCGTTATTAATGTCCAAATGTGAATTATTGGCGATCATAATCCACCTCGACATGTTGTGTTTCACATTGGCAACATCAGACTCGATTACCTGAAGTCCCATAATCTTTGCAAGATACTTACTGCCGATGGCGGCACAAATTTTTTTATTTGATTTTTTGACCAAGTCTGCAGCCGAGGCCGTACTCTGCTCGACTAAAACATTTAGGTTATTTTTTTTTATAAACCTGCTACATTGGGCAAAAGCCTGCGGATGTGAATAGACTTTTTTGAGATTGTTGATCTTTGTACCGGGTATTCCAATAAGATCAAGACTGATTTCCATAAAGGCTTCACCGATGATTTTGGCGCGGCTTTCAAACATGAGGTCAACAGACTGGTGAACCGAACTACTGATCGAATTTTCGATCACAAGTAGTCCGACCGAGTTTGAGTCGTCTTCGACTTTTTCCACAATTTCGGAAAAGGTCTGTAGTGAAATCAGTTCGTGACCGATGTAAATCTTTTTCGCGATTTGCTCGCTGAAAGATCCGGTTGGTCCCAAGTAGTAAATTTTCATAATTTATGTCTCGAGATATTTTGTAATTTTTTGAAAAGCATTTTTTGTATTTTGCAACCAAACCTTACTATACGGATTATAAACGTACATATCTTTAAGTAGCTGTTTATCAGTCTGAATGATATCAAGAAAACTATTAAAAATCTGACTAGATTTCGTATCTAAATGATTGGGAGCAACATCAAGCTCATGTGCAAGATGAGCAATGATGTGGGCAGTAAACTGTGATCTGACAATATTTTCATCGTGTGTTTTTGCGTTGGTTTCGATAATCTTAAATCCAAATTTGGAAAACAAATTTTTTACGGCTATATATTTAAGTCTTTCTCCTCTCACAAAATCCAAAGCTATGGAAAGTTCGCCAAATTTCGGATTTAAATTGAGGAAAGTTCCAGGGCCAAACAAAGGATGTGAGCCGATAATGGTGTTTGCGCGGGACACGTATTTTTTCATGATCTCGATCGGAAACTTTTTTACCGAACAGACATCCATAATGATCGCATCCTTCGGCAATTTTTTTGAGCAATTTTTAATTACTTTTTCAAAAACTCTGATCGGTACTGCAACGATGATGAGATCATTTTCAAGAGCCTTCTTCAATGATGTAAATCCCGAACGGCTTTTTTGATGTCGAGAAAAAACCTTGACGTCAAGTTTTGGATTTTTTTTTAGGATATCAACAAGCAGTCTACCAAATCTGCCATAACCGACTACGCCGATAGTGCAAATATTATTTTTCATGATCTGATTCAATGATTAATGACTGCCTGTGAATTCTTTTCCAGACGTCCTGGACAAAATTTTTGTCTAAATTGAATCCTTTTGCGAGCTTCAGACGATTGGATATAAGTTTCTCCCATCTTTTCTTATCAAGCGGTTTTTTAGAACTTGACTTCTTTATTGCGCCAATTTCTTGAACAATTGAGAAACGCTTGGCCAAAAGTTCGATGATCTGACCATCAACAAAATCTATCTGTTTTCTTAGCGATTTTAATTTTTTTTTCATATTTTATGGTGCTACCAAATCACGAAACTTGGCTAACTTGGCGACTAATAATTGTAGTTCGGCAATAGTGATGTGCTGATCGGTATCGGTCGATGATGTCCCGGTTTCGATCAGTACACCGTCATAGAGAAATTCATTTTTCTCAATTTTCATTTTCATCGCCTCGATAACGGCGTCGACAATATGATCACGCAGTTTTGGACCATATGTATGACTGGGATCGAAAAAAAGCTTAACTTTTGTATCCTTCTTAACTCTTTTGGCTATGGCGTGTACAGGCGCGTTGCGGAAATTTTCTTTACCGGGTACATCTACTCCACGATGTATCAAAATAACATCACCGTCAATTCCTGTCGCATATTTGACCAACCCTGCCCAAGTTTTTTCCATAGTGGTTTTTCCAAGATATTCATCCGTGTTTGAGGTGTGGATATGATCCCCGATCCATTTGCCGTTTTTGATCCCGATATGCCAGCCATTTCTTTTGGCAAAAGCAACCGTTTGTTCTATCTGCCAGCCAAGCTGGTTAACAGCCGGGTTCCAGGGCAGTAGTTTTCTGTGTGGAATACGTTTTTCATATGAAGGCAACTGGATAATCGGATTCATGACTTCGGTTGCGATCATAAGACCGGTTTTTTCTACCAATTTTTCGGCGATATATGCGCTTGGCAAAACTTTGAAATCCGAAAGAGTACCGCCTTTTAAAAGGATCTCCATATTTTTCTTGTACACCTCAAAATCCATGCCCATTCCTTTGCCGGACATATCAAGCTCTGTGCGCGACTTGAGACCGACCACCCGTGTGCCGGCAACTGCTTTTTGTTTTTTTCCACTTCTATTACGAATGGTGATCTTCGCAATCTCCATAATCTCGTTGATGTTGTTATCATCAATCGAACAAGGCCCGGCAATGATGGTGATTTTTTGATTTTTCATAAAAAAAACCCGCCTTATGGCGGGATGTGGACTTAACTTTAAAAATTATGTGTCAGACATAACTTTCCACCCCGCCTGAAGCGGTAAAGTAAAAATAAAAATAAAACCGGTGGAAAGGTTTCTTTGACATGTAAAATTTATTTTAACAGAAAAAAAGTGTCTGTCAACTCTTACAGCGAAAAAGATTTAAGTCTTCTATAAAGCCAAAAACAATCCCGCGCCAATAATTACCAATCCGATGCTGGTCACAAATATCGGCACCATATCGATACCACTGACTGGCGGAGGAGGTGTCGGGGTTGTTGTCAAAGTAGTATCAACAATTTCTGTAGGCTCCGGTGTTGGCGATTCTTGCCGGGTCGGAGTCAGGGATCCTGTAGGAGTTAGCGATCCCGTCGGACTCATTATTGGAGTAACCGAGCCTGACGGAGTTGCGGTTGTAGCTAACACTTGCTCACCGCTTTTAATGATCGTAAAACGTCTTGACATATTTATAGTCTGGCCTCGCTCGTTCTTGGTGTTTAAGATCAAGGTATATGCTCCGGGACGAAAAGTGGTTTTAGCTTCTATCAGCCAGTTGCCCTCTTGATCGACTTTTACTTTGCGTGAAAAAACAGGATTAGCGTCAATACTCACGGTCACATACTCATTGGGGATACCCTTGCCATTGATGATCGGAGAGGAGCCGGGAATGACAGCGTTTTGTTTTGGATAGCGTATTTCTACACGATAACCGGAGTTGTTTGATTTTGTTGGTTTATCGGTCGTGGAAAGTACATTATCGCCCTCTAAAAAAGAATAATTTTTACCTATGATAACTGTTTGTGGTAACGGACTGGCTTTCGAAATTGTGGACTTAACGACAGATTGCTGATTTTCAGAATAAACGTTGATTGTTAAAATTGTATTTAATTCTACCGTCGATGGGCGCAGTGTCTCCTTTTGGACAATATGCTGCATGGGCACGAGCCATTCGCCCGTTTGACCTGTAGTTGATGCCAGTGGTACCGCACCTCCTATGTTCACCAAAACTACTGCTTCTTCAAGCGGTTGTCCATCTGGTAAAACGATTGTGCCATATGCAGGTGATAAAGTATTTCCCGGCAAAGATTCTGGCAGTGTTCGCAGCGTAAACGGTGCACCTGCAGGATCGGATATTAATTCACTATTGCTTATTAATCTATAGTAGTAAAGCGTGTCTGGTTTTAAATTTTTTAGGACAACATAATGATACAGCCGTTCTTTTCTTTTATCGATATCGCGTTCGTCAACTGCAACTTGATCTAGTTTTGAAGGATTTTCCCCATAGGTCACCCAGCCCTGATCGACAGTCGGCACCTCCCAGAATACACCCGATTGTTGTGGTAATACGTTGACTACCTGATGTTTTGAGACTGTTTGTTTGGAGGCTCTCGTAAACTTCACACTCGAGCTATAGTAAACAATTACTGCCGAAACAGCAACGATCACCGCAGCAATAACCATGTACCTTGACGGTCTTGATTGAGATTGAAAATAAAGATCACTATATGACATATTTTAGGGTGTTTTTCTTTGCAAAGTTTCTATGACCTTCGTATCAATAGAATAGTCTACCGAAAACGACTGAATGTCCCCTTCAGTTGGTGTGCTCTTGTGAATTAGATAAAGTTCAGAAATCACCCATACTATAATGGTAACAAATATTGCGACAGCAATTAGTAGTAGTTCTTTTTGATTCATAGATATAATCCCTTAATCAACATTGTAATTGTAAACTGTTCGACTGTAGCTCCATCTTGAGAATCTTTCGAAATTTCTAAATTCTCAATAGTCTTGATTCTGCGTTGATCTGTCAGTGCATTCAAAAAATTCTGGAGCCCAAATATATCGCTTTGTGCATTTAAAGTCATATTATATCCTTTCAAACCCTCCAACTTTTCCTCCGACTTGATTTTGACTTCTTCGACGTTTATAGAATTTAGGATCACTGCCGAGTCTGTAGCACTTTTCCGTAAATCTTCAAACACCTTGGCTACTGCCGGACTTGCGGGAAGGGCTTCGTCCAACAAGTAAAACTGGTCACGATACTGCTCCACTTTGGTCTGATAGTCGACAATTTTCTGAATTTCGACCTCGAACTCCTGGCTTTTGAGCTTCAGGTCTTGAAGTTCTTTTTGTAGGTTAAATGCCGTCATAAGATTTGGTCTAATCGCAAATACCAAAAAGAACGCGAAGATAATGAAAAAAAAGATGTTGTAAGAATAGTTTTGAATTTTTTGATCCTTTAGCTGATCAAGTATTTTCTTGCTGTCCATTTGTTGGTATAAACTCTGTTAACTCAAGACTAAAATCATAACCAGTTTCGGTTTTGGTTATATTTGTAAGGGTTGTGCTTTTAAATCTTTTATCCTGTTGGAGTTTTTCATAAAATACCTTGACCGAATCAATGTTGGCTGCCGAACCTTCAAATTGGGTCAATTCGACGCCAAAGGAAATCGAATTAATGGTGAGATCCGAAGGCAGTGATTGAAAAAAATATGAATAAAGCTGCTGCATTGTAGTTTGTTTTTCATAAAGAGATTTAATATTTTTTATTTTTGTATCAAGCTCTTTTACCTTTTCAAGAAGGGTGCTGGTGGCATCAACTATCGCTTTTTTTTGCAAAAGAAGATCGCGGGTATCTACAATATCTTGATCCACCTTAAATCTATAAAAAAAAACGCAGATCGTAACAAACTGGGTGATGACAAGGATATAGCGTAGATAATGAAGCGAAAAGTAAGTAATTTTGTCTAACGTGCTTTTGTGCTTCTCGGAAAGCAAATTTAACTGGTATTTCATTATTTTGACTGACTCAATCTACTAACTCTTCCTTTTAATCTCGCTCCTTTGTTTTTATGGATAACGCGCATTTTAACCGCCTTGTCGATAACAGAATAGGCTTTCGAGACAGTGGTCTCTACTTTTTTAGTTTTTTTTCCTGCCTTCATATTCTTCATTATATCTTTTATCGCAGTTTCATATCTTGCATTTCTTGATGCACGCATCACATCTTGGCGCATCTTCTTTTTAGCTGATTTTATTCGTGGCATAATTATCTTCACACCCCCCTTATTTAAAAACTATTAACTAGTAATCTCTGCAAATAAATATTAAAGCTTATACCTTAAACTCTTTCTCTAACAATCTTTTTCCGTATGACCCGCTAAACTTAAACGTGCCTTTGACGGGTCCTTCAATCGAATGATAACGACAGACTCCAGACGAACAGGTTCCAAAAGTTATATCTTCGGTCACGGTTGATTTTCCATTCACGTCGATACTGCCAAAAACTCCTTCAATACTTCCTGAAGTCGTATTGTAAGAAAGCTCGTACTCGATTTTTTTGGTGCCGCTTGGTACTGCGGAAATAGTAATCACTGCGTCTTTGTCGCCTTTGACTTGGGCTTTAACCGAAGAATCAACAGTTGGGATCACCTCGACTGGTTCACCAAAAACTGTTTCCTTATCCTCTGCTGTTTCTGAAGCCTTTCGACCAAAAGTGAAAAAACCAATTATAACAAGAAGCACAACGATTACCCCTGCAACAATGAGATATTGGCGTGGTATTGATTTCATGGATTAAAAAAAATTTTAACGAATAAAAATACTATAACACTTTTGCAAAATATGAGGAAATTGCATCCAAAGCCAATCGTTCTTGTTTCATCGAGTCTCGATGACGTATAGTTACCGTTGCGTCATCAATCGTTTGATAATCGATTGTTATACAATACGGTGTACCGATCTCGTCCTGTCTGCGATACATCTTTCCAATATTTCCTGCGTTGTCGTATTCGACAACAAACTCGTGTCTCAAATCATTGTACAAGTTCGCGGCGATTTTTTGAAGCTTTTCATCTTTCTGTAACGGAAAAATCGCCGCCTTTATCGGCGCTATTTTAGGATCAAAAGCAAGATAGGTACGCATTTTTCCTTTAATTTCCGAAACACGGTAGGCATTATGTAGGATAACCAATATGAGTCGTGAAAGTCCGAATGTCGGCTCGATAACGTGAGGAATATATGATTCTCCCGATTGTTGATCACGATAGGCAAGATTTACTCCGGAATGTTTCATATGATTTGCCAGGTCAAAATCGGTGCGATACGCAACTGCCCAGATCTCTTTCCAGCCAAAAGGAAACTGGTATTCCAGATCTACTGTGCGTGTTGAATAATGAGATCGTTCATGCTCCTCATGCTCACGCCAACGCAAACGTTGCTCATCAATACCAAGTATTTTTGCAAATTTTTTGAGCTCCTCCTGCCAATAAGAAAAAGTTTTTTTCCACTCGTTTTTCCGAATAAAGTACTCAAACTCCATTAAGTCAAACTCGAGTGTTCGAAACACCGCCTGTCCCATGGTAATCTCATTTCTGAATGCTTTTCCGACTTGAGCGATTCCAAACGGGATCTGCACGCGCATCGTATCTAATACATTTTTGTAGTTTAAAAATATTCCCTGCGCAATTTCACCCCGCAGGTAAGCTTTTGATTTTGCCTCCTCAACAATACCAATTGAGGTTTCAAAAAGAAGGTTGAATTTCCGAACATCGGTAAAATCGCTTGATCCGCAACGCGGACATTTGAGTTTATGTGTTTTTATAATTTCGGTAAGTTTTTCGATAGGAAGTCCCTCGACTTTGGTGTCTGGGAGCTGATCCTCGATGAGATGATCGGCGCGAGTGCGAAATTTACATTTTTTACAATCTATAAGAGCGTCGGTAAAACCGGACACATGACCGGACGCTTCCCAGACTTTCGGGTTTAAAAAAATGCTGGCCTCTATGCCGACCATGTTTGTGCGAGTTGTGACAAAGAACTTCCACCAAAGATCACGCAGATTGTTTTTTAGTAATGTTCCATAGTGGCCGAAATCCCACGTATTGGCGAGACCTCCGTAGATCTCGGATGAAGGATAAAAAAAACCGCGGCGTTTTGCCAAAGATATTATATCGTCCATATGTTTATATTCCCTATCCCCTATGCGCTATTTTCTAATAAGCTAAAGTATATCATGATACGGCAGCTTTTCTTCAATATTGTTTTCCACTATTTGCAGCAGCTGCGGCAGTTTGTGTTTTTGATCACCGTAGCCCAAGATATTTAATGTCTTTTGTAATATCTTTGTGAGTGTCGCCTTAACATGAGCATCCGGCTTTGAAACCTCGATAAAAAACTTTTTAGTCAGCTTGTAAATTTCGTACTCGTTTTGTTCTTCTGGCAAAAGACGGTCAAGAGTGAATAAATATAAATAGACTGCATCGGACTTGACTTTATTCCTTACTTTAATAAAGCCGGAGATAAGTTCGGTAGAGCGCAAATACCAGATCTCATGAGATTTTTGCATTTGGATGTTGATAAGATTTCCGGTCTGTATATGGGCCGCCCTTCGCGAAGTCAGTTTTTTTACGCCTTTTGCAATCGCAGTAATTTTGCCAAAATCCGCAGAAAAAAACGTCACCAAAACGTCTTTATGAAGAAGAGATTTTTTCTTGAGTACAAAACCGTCTGTTTTTATCCTGTCGTCCATGATTTTATTTTAGCTCTTTGTCGGTTTTTAGTAGTCCTTCAAAAGCTGTTTTACCATCGACTTTTACCTCCCAAGTCTGCTTTTCGACACCAGGCTGTTTCTGGATAAGCAGTTTGTAATCTTTGCTACTTATCGAGCTTGGCAAGGTATACTCAACCGTCACTGTGGCCGAACCTTTTGGATCAACAGTCATAAAACCTTCAAACACGGTTTTTCCAAGTTCGTCATAGGTCAGAGTTTTTGTTTTTGATCCTTTGAAACTCACAAGTTTCGAACCTTCGGGAACATAGAATCTGATCCAGTTGCGAAGTGTGGCGTTCAGACAGAGTCCGCCTCGTTCCAAATTACAATCGGATGGTGGATGTGGATTTTTAAACTGAATTGTCACGGTACGTTTTATCTCACCACCAAGTGTAGTTTCGGAGGTTACTTTTTCATCGATGAACATATTGGACTTGGCGCCGGCGAAGTTCACGTTATTTATGTGAATAAAGTCGCCCTCGTAATCACGGATGCGTCCTGCATAGTTTAGTTTGGTTACAGCCTCTTGAGATGCTTTATCTGTAAAATAAAGCAAGATATGTTTTTCATCAAGATTGGTAAACATTGTCTGCGCAAGCTGTCCCCAGTATTTTGAGGGTGAAAAACCAACGGCTTTATAAAAAAGTTCAAGCATCAGATTTCCCAGAATCCTTTTGCGATCAACCTTCACATAATTGACCGGTCGATCGACAATGTCAAAAAGGGTGTAAATAACCTGCGGACAGTCACAGCGTTTATCTTTCTCTGCCGAAAAATTTATGCCGTTGACCTGTGTATCACCGAAAATTTTGAGCATGTCTACGAGTACTTTGGAATCCATGGTAATAATCCCGTCGTAATCGATACTATTTCCCGCTTTCGAATAAAGTGACTCAAAAAGCCTGACCGACTCAACAAAGTCGGGGGAAAGGTTACTGTCACGAATATAAAATCGTGTTACATCTTTGTGATAATCCAGTATCTTTTCAGGTGCTGCCGGATGGGACGCAATGTTATTATCGATGTCGTACATATCACTTGATTCTTTGATCGATATCTTACCCTTGTTTATGTTAAAAACGGCATAAAAAGTAAAAAATCCGCCCGTTGCACGGCGCTCGGCGGTGTTTTGGAACAGGATAAGATAATTCTTTTCTTCCTCTGACCCGAGGATGTTAGGAAGCTGTTTTAAGAAAGGTTTGGAGTCGACAAAAAGTGTCGCCATGCCTTCAAATTGGTTTTTAGCTTGCTCCAGATTTTCTCTTATTACATATTTACCTAACTGCTTTGGATAACGTTTTGGATTTATAGTTTCAATGCGTTTTTCGGCTTCGTCGATGTTTTTGGCCACGCTGTCAATGCGCGTCAACATTTTGTCAAGCGTGAGAACCGCCGTCTGTAGCCTTTCCTCGGCTGATTTTTCGTAAAAATTTTGCTCACCTTTTTTAAGACCGATAAGATCGGCATAAGGATAGATCGCCGTTATCGACTCGTCCCCTGCTTTGATAATATAACGACCCGCTTCAACACCATTTTTAAAATCGGAAACGTAAGGAATAAACGTCGCCCAGTAAACACTGCTTGACTCTTTTTCAAATGCCTCATATTTTTTTGATACAACGGCAATATGTTTTTTGATGAGATCAATGTCGTTTGACTTTATATCCTTTTTAAGAAGCTGCGCCTCTTTGGCAAGCTCCATGCCAGCTGCTCGTATCCGCATAACGGGCGAAACTATGAGAAAATATCCGATGACTCCTAAAATTAAGACAACGGCAAGACTTATGCCTCCGATCCGCTTTAATTTCTTTTTATCTCCCTTAAAAAAATTTGAAAAATTAAAACTGCTTTTTTTTGTTCCCGATTTAAATGTTGACGAAAATTTATACATATGAATATCTACTAATAAAAGTTAATGATACCTGATTTTACCAAACTTTGTAAATATATACTGATAACCCAAATTCCGACAAATGACCACTCTAAACTGCTCCCTTTCCGGTCAGCATGACTAGCGGTGTTTTTAAAATTATCATCAGGTCATTTTTGAGTGAAATTTCATCGACATACATCGAATCCATGACAATTCGCTCGTCAAAATTGATTTCCGACCGACCCGAGACCTGCCAAAGTCCGGTTATGCCCGGCTTCACAGACAGTACTTTTTTCATGAGCTTTTGGGTGTGGGGATATGCTCTTTGCTGGTTTTTCAGCTCGTCGGGATAATATGCCCTTGGCCCAACCAAACTCATATCGCCCATGAAAACATTGACAAACTGGGGCAACTCGTCAAGTGAGTGTTTGCGTATAAATTTGCCCACCGTGGTGACTCTGGGGTCGTTATAAAGTTTGTAACTGCCTCTTTTATATTCATAATAAAGTTTTTTAAAACGCGGGTCGGTACGAAGAAGGTTGTGAGCATTTTCGATCATCGAACGAAACTTGTACATTTTGAATTTTTGGGCTTTTTCACCGATACGTTCCGGCACATCGGCAAATACTGGACCTTTTGAAGTGAGTTTAATAAGTATCATGATGATGACGGCCGGAATTGCAAAAATAGCAATAGCAATTAATGACAAGACAATATCCATAACCCGCTTTGTGTACGTTTTATAGATTTTTCCGTAAACCATTGAGGATTTTTTTGCCATGCAGATATAGTTTCAACGATTATTACGTAAGGTGTTCGTTTTTTGTACCTTGGAAACTTTCAACCAACTTTTTAATTTCTTTCACCGCTGATTTTTTTGCAACCAGGACAACATCATGTGTGTTTACTACTAGTATATCATCTAGACAAACGCCGACAACTAACTTTTTATCTTCATAATTGTAAACCAGATTATCTTCGGATTTCTGCAACAAGACATGACCTTTCGTAATATTGTCATTACGCTCCTGTTCCAGAGCTTCTTTCAAAGCCTCCCAGGCCCCTACATCGCTCCACCCTATATCTTCAACGACCACATAAGCTTTTTCCTTATCAAGTTGTTCAAGAATAGCGTTATCAAAACTGATCTCGGGCATTTCCGAGTAATGATTGGCAAGTCTGTCTCTAAAAGCTTTATTTTCGTGATCGTTGCCAATAATTTTTTGCATAACTTCATAAATATTTGGAGAGTACCGCTTAAATAAGCTGTAGATAAAGGATGGAGTCGAGACAAAATAACCTAAGTTCCAGCAATGATGTTTGTCCTTAAAATATTCATCTGCTGTCGTCTGGTCGGGTCGATATTTAAAACCTTCAAAACTATGAAATGCCACATCGCCCTCATTCATTATCTTCGCACCTGTCTGTATCCAGCCAAGATTCTCCGAGGCGAACCTAGGTTTTTGTCCGATAAATATTATGCGTTCCGCGTCTTTTTTGATCAGTTTACTGGATTCGAAAATGATATGCTTAAAAACTTCAATTTGTTTGACCAGATGATCGCTCCAGAGGATAATGACAGGCTCATGAGGGAAACGTAAAGAGAGATATCCCATCATCAGGGCAACTGCCGGACCAACGTCCTTTTTAGCAGGTTCGGCAATGATATTTTCATGAGGTACAAAAGGCAGCTGTTCTTTGATAAAATTGACATATTCTCCTCCAGTTGAGATAAAGATGTCTTCGGGTGCAAACTCGGGCAACAACCTTTCGGTCGCAAGCTGTAAAGTAGATTTATCACCAATTACTTTTTCAAACTGCTTGGGAGATTTTTTCCTTGAAAGAGGCCAAAGCCTCGTGCCAACACCGCCTGCAAATATTACTGCCTTCATATGTTTAATAATATTAATTTAATCTACAAGCTACCGACTATCAGCTACAATCTACTGACATTGTTTTTAAAGCTATCAATAAACTTTATTTTGGAAAATTTCTCAAAAAACTTAACATTAACCTTTCTATTGTATGACACTTTCATAAATCTTTCAAACCCATCTCGAAGTGCGGACGTTGTCTGCTTGTCAAAAAAAATTCCCGACATTTTTTCGCTGACTGTTTCCAAAGCTCCGCCCCCCAGATAGGCTATCACCGGACAGCCAAAAAACTGCGCTTCAAGTGCCACATATCCGAAATCTTCCTCCTGCAGCATGATGAGCGCTTTGGCATTTGAGTAAAGTTGTGCCAACTCAAGATCGGTGATATTTTCGAAAAAACGGATATTTTTTCCGGCTAGATTTTGGAGTTTTGGTTTTTGCGAACCTGTACCGACAATAATCAGCTGTTCTTTACGTTCATTAAAAAATTCAATCACAAGATCGACCATTTTGTAAGGCTCAAGTCGAGAGACTGCAAGATAATAATTTTCATGAATGTCATTGCGGACTTGATCCGGAATCTCCTTAGATCCTGAAATCAGCTTCGGCGAGGTTTCAGCGAGACGAGCGAGTTCAGGATGACAATTTAATGAATTTTTGAGACCGCTCCAATAATCAATATCAAACGGCGGATACAAAATTTCGGACTCGCGTCGATAATATTTTTCACAGCGTTGAGCGACATTTTTTGAAATTGAAATAATCCGATCCGGCCTTTGTGCCGCCACATAGTCCCACTCTCTCAATTTTGACATATACGGCGATGTCATTCCCGCGAAGGCGGGAATCCAGTTTTTTGTATAAATATCATGCTGCGACCAAAGCCACCTCGTCGGAGTGAGTAAATAACAAATATGTTGCGTCCCTGGTTTGGTAATAATGCCTTTGGCAAAAGATGATGTAATAGAGATTAGCAGATCATAATGCGAAAAATCAAAACTTTCAAACGCATAAGAATAAAAAGGAAGAGAAAGGATTCTATTATTTTTTATGAAAGAAGGAAGTTTTTGAATAAATGAAGTATGAATTTTACTATTCTTAAATCTTAAATCATAAATCCAAGTGGCTTTTTTCTCATCAACATACGAGGTAAACCAATCAGCTTCAGGAAACATTTCATGAAAAGTAAGAAGTACCCGCTCGACTCCACCCCACTTGTCAAGCCAATCATAGACTATAGCTATCTTTTTGCCCGTCATAACAAATTATACCTTAGTTATGAGGATAAAATCAGAATGGATAGCCTTTTAATCCTTGCACTCCTTTGATCGCCGATATCTCTCCGGCTAGATTGTTGATGTGGCCGATGACGACCATTGACAAAGCCCATGAAAGAGGTTTTTTTCCCATCCCCCACGAACTAAAATCGATTTCATCAGTCAAATTATCGTCTGTTAAGGTGTCCAGATATTTATCAGTGGCTGCGTAAACTGCTTTTGCATATGTACGTGCTTTGGCAAGATCGACTTTGACTTTTTTTGACCAGTCGGCATGTTGTTTTGACCAGTCATCACTCGGCCCCGGCATCGGCTCGCTAAATCCGGTTTTATCTTTATATTCAGACATAAAAAGAGGTTGCGTCTTGCCCAACATCGAGGCAAATCCGTCCTCACTAAAAACCGCGTGTCCATAGGCGGCGCCAACCGGCAAAGCCGTGCCAATTTTTTGAAAATGGGCATGATCCTCGCCTGTCCCTTCAATAGTACCTTCAAGCACCTCGTGCGCCATAGCTAACTGTTCTTTGAGAAGTTTGATACATTTTTTGTTGTCTTCCATAAAGTTTTAATAATTAGTAATTTTTAACAATAGTAGTATAAAGCAAGAGAGGATTGTTTTTCAAGATATCAACCAATTTGTGAGAGTTCACGGTCTCTGACACAGGTTGTCATTCCCTCGAAGGAGGGAATCCAGACTAAATATACCTTTATAGGGTATTAATGGACTAGATCCCCGTCTTCACGGGGATGACACAAAATATTAATTGACATGTTATGATACAGTTTTGTCAAGATTTGTGAACTCTTACACCAATTTGCTTTGAGGTTTACCTTCCACACAACAAAATCTTATCCTCGGTCATCCTGTAATCGTACTCTTTTCCATCAAGTTCCAAAACAACACGATATCCAGGCTTTATAGGTGCAAGACTGATATATACCGTCGGACAGCCCAGCTCTATATCAGTATACGTTCTTTTTTCAAAAGACTTGACTGTTATCATCTGTGGCTTGATGCGGTCATCTGTGGTGAGTAGCTCATTTATAGCTATATCTGCAATCCGCTGTTTATCGGTATTGAGATCGCCATAGTTTGCTCCCGTACTTTTTTGGTTTGTTTGATTTTGAATGCTTTGTCCTTGGTTGTTATAAAATTTCGACTTCAAAAATTTGTACCCAAAATTGAGTAAAACAATGATTATTACGATCAGTAAAACTCTATACAAATTAACTTTTTTCATACATTCTCAACTACTTCTCACACAAAATAATATTCTTCTCATCTGTCAGTCTGTAGTCGTACTCATTGCCTTGAGCCTCGAGAATGACCTGATATCCCGGCGTTATAACCTGGGCATATGACATGCCTTCTTGAGGACAGCCAAGCGATGCATCGCTGAATTCTTTTTCCTCAAAATTGATGACTGAAATCATGGGAGGCGTGATACCTTCTGAATTATTAAGAAGATTTCCAACTGCGATGTCGACGATTTTTATTTGTTCCTCTGTAAGATCACCATAGTTAGGGTTAAAACCGGCAGGGTCGCCATTGGTTTTATCCTGAATGGGAGTAGGTGTTAATGTTTCCTCGTCTGCGATCGTACCGGAACTTAGTGAAAAAAATATAAATACCATAAAACCGACGATGACTATTACGGCAAGAGTGAGATTTATATTTTCGCGGGTCATAAACTTTATTTTAACAAATAAATTGAGGTTAAGACATCAGTATCTTACTAATCTTGACAAGTCTGTCAATAGTCTTGCGTCAACTTCAGGCTGAACTCTATAGCAACTGTTATGACCACGAAAATATAAATTATTTATTAGCAGTTTTTGACCTGTCGGTACGATTATTTGTGGTGATAAAGGTAACCCAAAAGCTAGGACTTTTCCCGGCACATCTTCTGCTACCGCCGATAAATTACTTACTTTTGTGCTATACCAAAAAGATATTCTCTCATCGTCAGGTAAACTATAACGCAAATAATATGCTGCATCACGATCTGCTAGCCAAACTTCGTTTAAAGGATATTGACCGCCTGTACTTTCGATTGCTTCCTGGAGTTCTTTTAAAGATTTATTGTAGTAATTTAAATGCATCCTCATGCTCTCAAGCATTTCTGTAAAATTTGATCCTGTCTGATTGGATGACAATAAATGTTGAATCAACCAAAATGCATACTTATGGTCGATCATATCACTATAAGCTTGATCAAAATCAACTCTTCTCCCTTCTTTCATGCAGTTATTATACTATGGGTTCATTAATTGAATTTTTCACTATCATTTACTTGCATAAAATCCATGCATATGTGAAGGCATCATACCTTTCAGCAACTGCATACAGTCTGCAGTAATTTCACGCGGATTGAAGTTATAACTTAACTGATCCATAGGTACTCCCTGTCCGATCCTGATCTCCAAAGGATCCAACGGTCTTTTTGAATATTTCCAGTTGAAACTTCGACTGAATTTTCCTGTAGGTATAATAGCCGCTGGAACTATGATTGCTGGCGGACTTTCAGAAGTGCTATTAAGTAAATAGTCTATTATTACATGTCCTACTCCGAGTCTTGCTCTTTGAAGTTTCCCATCTTTGCTCCTTGTGCCCTCTGGGGGATACATGAGTAATCCTCCAGGTGTATGTAGAGTACGATTAGTAATGTAAAATGCCAGATCTCTCAATCTCTTTGTCAGTTCTGGATCATATTTGCCGGTATCATATCCTTGTACCAATAAAGGCCTCTCAACTCCTATATATGGGAGTGCGTGTAATACTGCTGCATTAAAAAAACCTTCCCTTCCGTCAAACTGCTTTTTACCCACCGGCGCCGTTAACCGCTGTATAGATGTCCCCAGAGCATCGATCAGATATGCTTGCTCTAGAGGGATATCGTCTCCGGATAAATGATTTGGTATTACAAGCGCCGAGCCACCCCTGTCAAGATGTGCTCCAAGAGCCATTGTATTTTCGCGTGTTTCATCGGAAACTATAATATCTGGGTAAGCATATTTTTCGGCTGCCCACCATAAAGTTTTCCCGACAACTGTTCGCCAATGACTTCGAGCATGTTCAAGTGGATTCATCAGGACTATTGTACTTTAAGATCTAAAAAAAGCGTAAGTATTATATTATTTTTCAAAGCCCTACGCCATCTATCTTGTATTCTGAAGTAAACTGTATGTATTTAAATATAAATATGGGTGAATCATCAGAACATCCTCGTCCAAAGGAAAAGAAAAAATCTTCGCAGAAGCTAAGACTTGTTCAAAAAGAAACAAAAAAGCAACCAGTTTATAAAAATAGTTCTCCGCTACCATCACATTTCACAAGAAGACAATTTCTTCGTTTAGGTGGAGCTACTGCTGCGACAGCTGTAATAGCTGCTGCTGGCTATGCAGTTTCACAAGATCAAGGAGCTGGTACTCCGACAGAACTGGCTAAAGCAACTGCGGAACTTGCTGAAGAATACCCTGTAGAAAAATACGACATAATTGTAGCCGAATTAAAAGCTCTCGAGAGTAAATATCCACCGGGTGTCATGCCCAATGTTGAGGATCCGGAATTTATAAAAGATGCAAAAAATACCTTAAAACTTACTTACAGCATGTGTAACTTAGCAATTCCAGAATGGACATCCGAAAGTATATATGACGATTCTGAACTTTATTTTACTCAAGAAAAATTTATTGAAAAAGCTAACACCTATGACCCAACAGGTCAACTTGCTGGGACAATAGCAGGACAAGTTGGAGCTGTAGTATTTGAAAATGCTAATACGCATAAAATTTTATTTAATACATTTGAGCCTGTGGGACTTGCTACTGTAGGTAGATCTGGTCTGGGTCCTCTTTCTTATCTTCGAAATACTGCTGCACATGAATGGGGTCATTATGTAGAACGTCAACAGTTAATTCCTGAAGATAAAATTTTTGTATTTGATAACTTGGAATATACGACAACAGATGGTGCTGCATTTGCACCAAAACCAGCTACTGATGGCACTGCTCAAGGAAGACTTTTATCTGGTTTGGAGGAAGCTCTAGTAGATGAAGAAATGAGGGAAGTACAAATGAAAGAAGGTTTTGATCTTATTCAACAGCCCACTTATACTGAATACGGTCGTCGTTTAGATGAATTATATAGAATGGTAGGTCAAAATCGACATCAACATAAGGAATTATTATATAAATTAAGAAAGGAGGGTGATCCTATAGGAATTCTATCTCAATTTTCTGGCTTTGCAGACAAATCCAAAGTATTACCAGAAAGAGATAAGCTACGTTGGGGAGTTGCTACTTTTGAATTTACACTAAGAGGAATGGATGTATATCGAGATATGCTATTAAATGATCCTACTACAATAAGTCAGGTCGCCTTGGCTCCGCCACAGCCGACTTATACTGCGATGCGAATTTAAGATTTCCGGCATAGTAAAAGTATTATATTGATTATTTGGGAGGGTGGAAAATCGAAGATAAATTATTTAATTTTTGTGAATTTTCTCTATTGTTTTTGTGATTATTTCAAAAATTTGTTCCATTGTATGTGATTGCCCTGAGAGATGATCCCATAATTCTGATGATATCAATACTTCTTTCGGGCTAAAAAACTTTTTAAACTCTACAAGGTAATTGAAAAATCTTTCTTTATCATAACTTATAGCATCTTTTGCAGTTGGATCGAACGGGAAACCTATAAAATATTTTATATCTTTACTTGGATTAAGTTTCTTAAACGCAGCTTTTGCGTACAAGATTTTTTGTTTTTCACCTCTACCTTCCCCTGAATTTGGTCTAACTGATTTAAGTTCAATTCCTTCTATGTAATTTTTAGTTTCTAAATAATTATCTACAGTAAATTCTAGCGCATTTACTTCATTTTCATCATGTTTAAATTTAAAGATTTGCTCGTTCTCTTTTACCAAATTTGGAGATCTTACTTTATGTCCAGCTTTTAATTCTCGTACGATATTTTCAATATTTGCAGCCTGAGATACTTTTACTTTTAAGGTAAATTCCTGTGTAAACTTTCTTTTGTAGCCTCCCGAAAGAATATGCGCTAAAGATTCATACCCACTTCCAAGTGAAGTACTTAGTCCATGAAGCCAACTCGCTATTGCAATTAAATGCGGAGTCGTTATCTTAATATTTCGCAACTCTTTATCAAAGGTTTTCAATATTATGTCATGAAAAGGAGCGTTCCTATTCTGCTGATCAATTTTTGGGAATTTACTTACTCTAGAAATTGATATAGCTTTTATTACCTCTGAAATTCTATTTTTTTGATCTTCAGATAACATATTATTTTTTTTTAAAATGAAATATGATTTCAGAATAAGGAGACTTATCTCTCTCTGTTCTATTCAAAACTGGTCTTTTAAATGTATTGATAATTTTTAATCCTGATTTTTCAGCTATTCTAGGATATAAATTATATTTGTCGTTTGCAACAAGTAAAATATTAAAATCGTCTGCTAAGTATTTTTTACAATTTAAAAGAACTTCAGAAATACCTTCAATATAAGATTTTTTTGCTTCCTCACCTTGACCTTTATAAAGAGGTCCTATTTCTAATTCATCTTTTCTCTTGAATCCAAATAAATCATATGCATAGGCATGCTGTTCATGATAGTCTATTTGCCCTACATACGGTGGCGAGGTAAAAATTCCACTTATTTTTTGTTTCTTGAATATTTCATAAAGATGTTTATCTCGTTTCTTTAATTCCTCTTCAATGTTAACAGTTCTAGAATCTGAAGAAATAACTGAAAATCTTGCATTTGTCTTAATTTTCTTAAACTCTTGCAAGCGGCTAAGAGTGTCATTTGCATATCTTGCAAACCAATATTTAATCGAAAATAAAGGTTTACAAATTTTTTTATGCTTATAACAATAATATGTTGCCAATTGTGGTTCTATTAGAGTAGCTAGATCAGAATGAGTAGTGGCCCGGCAAGATCTTATTGTCCTACTAAGAACAACGGCTATAATACGCCTGTTATTTCTATTCTTGATTTTTTTTACTAAACTGAAAGCAAAATCTATTTCGTCTCGTACGTTTTTAATATACCATTTATCTAAAAAAGATTTATCAAACTGTTGTTTTAACTTAATATTATATTTCTTTACAAGGTTGTTGTAAATATTTAAAAATTCATGCTCATTTATCCTTGCGTACTTATTTTCATTAATGACTCCCTTGTTTAAATCATATTTAAATTTAGGAGACGGAAAAAATCTTGAATTGAATTCATAAAGCTTATTATAAAGCTCCCGCTCAAAATTATTTATATTTTCATTCGTTTCAAAAGTGGTAATTCTATATATAATGTGCTCAATTTCTTTTTCTAAAGAATTAAAGTCATAATCGTTTAGCTTAACTTCAGTTATCAAACTATTAAATCTGGAAATATCTACACCCACAGAGTGCATCCCCAACTCATTACCTTGGACTAATGTTGTTCCAGATCCTGCAAATGGATCAAGAATTATGTCTCCTTTGCTAAAATAAATCTTTTTTTTAAAATTATCAGTATGATCGTCAATAAAATATCCAACAAGTTGAGGAATAAACTTACCTTTATAAGGATGGAGTCTATGAACATGTTTTGTAGTGTCTTTCTCTCTCAAGTGATCAAATGAAAGCTCCCAATTTAAATCTTGCCCTAATTTTTTTTTCCAATTTATTTCACGAAAACCATTAAACGATTTATAGTAACCCTTTAGATCTTCAATATTTACTAATGTACCTCCATTATCTCCATGCTTTTTTATTTTTCCATACTGGATAAGGTAAGAAATATTAGATGAAGTAATATCTCGTGATAAATATTCACTTGCCCATTTGCTTGCTTCATTGATGGATACTAAATTCTGACTCATATTGATTTATTGTAACAAAATCTACAATAGAATTTATGTTATTACATCATAGAACAATTCTCACCCTCTCCTAAAATAATAAATCGCCGAGCAATGGCAAGGGTTACCGCATAATTGTGAGAATGCTATCAAATCCGAGATTAGTAAAAAGCGGTTGAGATGAATCAGATTCGATAAATATTTGTTCCGCCATTTCAAGTATATTTTACAACAACGTTGCATCATAGGAGTTCGACCGAGCGCCGATGCCAGTCTTTTTTCAATACTAGCTTAATGGCTCCTCTATCGTTTTTTTCGATCAAGTCGGAAAAAGGATGGGACCTGCAGATTACAAATAGAACCGCAACTCCAGGAGCAATAATCACTATCACTATGCCACGAAACGATAGAAACACTTCATAACAAAAAAACAACCCACCCTTTCAGGTGAGTTGTTAAACTAATTAAATTAGTTTATGTGAATCTGACACACTTATGGGTGAATCTGTGAACCTTGTCCACCAATTGAGTAAACGTATGGAGTTGCTCCATAAGCATCGTCTGCATCAAATCGATCTCCCCATATCTCAACGTATCCGTTGGAACATTTTGTGTTATTAAAGACTGTTCCAAAATCAAGATAAGGTGTTTGTCCATAGTCACCAGACCATTTTACGAGTATTTTGCATGTACCGTAATCCGCAGGATAACCGAAAAGTGTGGCGGGGCCATTTAATGTATAAATTCCCTGCTCCTCACCAGAATTACCGATAGGCTTACAACCATACAATTCAGCTCGTGTTCCTGTTCCAAGAATACCGTAAGGATCAGTTACAGTCGTACTACAATCTATGTCTGCACTTGGATTAGCCGCAAATGACGGAATAGCCATGCCAAGCATCACTGCAGTTGCAGTTGCTCCTATTAATATTTTTTTGAAATTCATTTTTTTTCACCTCCTTTCTTTTTCATAGTAAAAAAAGTATACTATATTCGATGTTACTATGTTTCGATTTCTTACCTATTTCCTAAATATCATGTATAATGTAGGGTATATACGTGAACCAACTTCTAAAATGCTTTCTAATAAATACGTTTTAAAGGAACTTCAATGTATTTTTAATCATTCAAACTAATGTGAAAGGAGGTGTTAGCAATAATGGATAAAAACAAACTATTTGTAGGCAGTCTGCCTTGGTCTGTTACTGGTGACCAGCTACGTGAACTTTTCGCAACATATGGCGAAATCACAGACGCAGTCGTCATCTCTGACCGAGATACAGGACGCTCAAAAGGATTTGGGTTCGTAACATTTGCTTCCGAAGAAAGTGCCCAAAAAGCACTTGAAATGGACGGCAAAGAAGTAGAAGGACGAACAATCGTCGTCAACGTCGCCAAACCTCGTGTTGATCGTGGAGGATTTAGAGGAGGCAATCGTAGTGGTGGTTTTAGACGAGATCGATAAAATCAAAACAACAATAAAAGGGGTGTGTGTGGAATCAAAAGATTTTACTATACACCCCGATTATTTTTTTTGTCATATCTTCAAACGAAAACATTTTCGTTATATCGGGGTAATGAAATGCTTGCGGGTTTTTCAGAAATGTCATCAGTTTTTCGGTAATATCATCTACATTTTTTGGGTCAAAGGTCAAATAACTATCTCCTAAAAGCTCATGAAACACAGGTAAGTCCGAGGCGATGATCGGAGTATCGAAATATGCAGCTTCAACAAGCGGAAGTCCGAAGCCTTCGGAAAGACTCGGATTAACGAGCGCCATCGCCTTTTTATAAAAAAATACCAGGTCTTTCATATTTCCGGTGTGGTAAAAATGGATGCTTTCAATTCCGCTTTGCTCGACGTCGGATTGCATTTTGTCGGCAAAATAATTATCGGGTCCGACTAAAATGAGATCGATGTTGTTTTGATCAAGTTTTATGAATGCTTCAATCAGTTTATCAACATTTTTGTGCGGGTAAAAATTGCCGACATATAGAAAAAAAGGTTTCTTAAACTTGTGCCGAAGTTCCAGATTTTCAGAAGACTGCATGAGCCGATAACTCACTCCCTCGTAAATCGGCAGTAATTTTTTTTCATACTTTTTCCCAAAGATTGTTATTATCTGATCTTTTACCCACTGGGTTGGAGTGATGATCGTCATGGCATTTTTTACTTGTGAACCAAGGACATAGCGAAACGCCGCGTGTTTGAGTTCGTATGCCAGCCATGGCATGGTCGAGGCACGTCCGGTTTTGTGAACGAGCGGAGTAATGTCGTGAATGGTCGCGACAAATGGCCGACGATAAAGAACCGGGTAACTGAAGTAAGTAAAATGCATGAGGTCCAAATGATCATTCATTAGGCTGTTATAAAACACCGTCTGCTCGGAAAAAGTATGCCATTTGGAGGTGACGATACGTTTGGTAAACAGCTTGTTACTGATCTCTACTTGGCTGGCATCCTGCTCCATCACATAAACATAGAACAACATTTCATCGGGTGCGAGTTTTTGCAGATAATAAAGAAAGTTATTGAGATAAACTCCGACACCTGTTTGGAAATATAGCCGCGCATCAATACCGATTTTTTTCATAGTTGTCAATCGTCATTCCCGCGCAGGCGGGAATCTAATAACTGGATCCCGGATCGAAAGTCCGGGATGACGGGTTAGGAAATTTGTGATTTGAGTTTAATCAAATTATAAATTAACTGATTCGTAATCCATGCGTGTTTTGGCGCATAATGTTTTTTGTAAAATATTTTCATGGCATCGTAGAAGTACCTTTTCGTCATTTCATGAGTTTTCTTATCCTGTGTTCCCAGTCCACTTTGGTACTTGAGATGCAAAACCGAGTATTTTGGATAATAAACAATTTTATAACCCTTTTCCTTTAATCTGAATGAAAGATCGAGATCCTCACCGTACATAAAAAAATCTTCGTCAAAACCCGAGACTTCTTCAAAAAGTTTCTTCTTGACCAAATAAAATGCTCCGCTTGGCGAATCGATCTCATGAGTTTTTGTCAGGTCATGATATGTCAGGTGATAACCTCCGAAAATCTCGTTTATGGCAGGGATCGATTTTGTCAGCGCCTCGAGTTTGCTGTAGTAACAAAAAGAATTCCAGATAGTTGGAAAACCGCGGTGTGAAGCAGGATCGATGCTTTTATTTTCGAGGATGACCTTCACGGTCAGCGCCGCTATGCTACCGTCAGAGTCAAGATGATCCAAAAGCTCCTGCCAGTTTATAGAGTCTATGATCACGTCGGAGTTTAGAAACAGCAAATTCTCCCCTTTTGCGAGACGTGCCGCCTGATTATTGCCTCGGGTAAAACCCGAATTTTTGGAATTAAAAATTATTTGAACATTTATATGACTTGTGTTTACAGTTTTTTTAAAATCAGCAAGTATGTCTTGTGAACCGTCTGAAGAGGCATTGTCGACAACGATGATTTCGCTTTCAAGTGATGGAGTTTTTTTAAGAGTTTTGAAAGCCGATTGTAAACAGCTTTTGGTGATGTCACGCGTATTATACGAAAGAACGATGATCGAGAGTTTGGGCATACGATACTATGATAACATCTTTAGCGTTTCGGTGATTGCTTTTGTCTTCGTGCCTTACCGCCAGTGCCGACTTTGCGTCGCTCGCGGACACGCGGATCACGAGTAAGCAGACCTTGGGTCTTGAGAACGGGTCGATACTCTTCACCGGCTTTACAAAGGGCTCTCGAGATACCAAGGATGATGGCCTCAAGTTGGCCATTTGGTCCGCCACCAGATACTTTGATACTAATGGCAAATCTGTCGGCATTTTTTGTCAGGGTAAGCGGTTCCATATATCTTTTCTCTTCATATTGGTGAAGAAAAATTTGTTTTGCCTGTTTTCCGTTTATGACCATATCACCGGCCTTGATCTTGGTACCTTTTAAGGTAATACTGCCCTTGGTAGCAAGATACAGTCTGACTCGAGCAACAGATTCTTTGCGCCTTCCGACTGCTTCATAATATTTGACGTCTTTAGATTTCTTTGGCATATTTATTTTTGGAACTTATTGACATAAGTGTGCTCCGACGCTTCAAAAATATATAATCTTGCAAGTCGCGGATCGCGAAACTTGTTTTTCGGCAACATACCGGTAACCGCATGTCTTATGATTTCGCGGGGATTTGTACTCTGCATGCGAGAAAAGGTGGTTTTACGCTGACCACCTGGATAACCGGAATAATATGTATATGTTTTTTCCAGTTCCTTTTTTCCCGATACTTCAATATTTTTTGCATTTATGACAACCACATAATCTCCTTGATCAAGATATGGTGCATAAGTAACCTTACTTTTGCCAATGAGATGTTTGGCTATCTGGGTCACTGCTCTTCCCAAGGTCTGATCTTTGACATCAACAAGATGCCAAGATCTTGCGATTTCTTTTTCCTTGATCGATCTGGTTGATGTTGTCTTTTGTATCATATTTTATTCAATATTCAATTAAATCTTCTCTTCTTTAGTCTTTTTAGTTTTAGCTTTAGATTTTTTATTTTCAACAGCTTGTGGTTTTTCTTCCTTGTCCTTCGTAGCTTTTCCTCCAGAGGCGGATCCGCCTGTGGCGGAAGCGGATGAGGATTTTTCCCACTCGACGACAATCGGATGTGCCCACTCTACTCTCGAGATCTGTGCCCCATCGGTCACCCTTGAGTTCAGTCTGATAACTCGTACATATCCGCCGGCGATCTTGGCAAAAGCCGGGCCAACCTGTTTAAACATGATCTCGCTTACAATCTGTTTTGGAAAAAACTGCAAAAGATAATTTTTATTGCTTTCCGTCTTTTCCCGACTTTTTGAGATCACGCGTTCAAGATGACTTTTCAAAGCTTTAGCTCTTGCATGCGTGGTTGTAAGTTTCGCATTTTGCAAAAAATTCAACATCATTTTGCGAAACATCATCCTGTTAGCATCAACGCCCTGTCTGAATTTTGTGTTTTTTACTCTATGTCTCATAAAAATTTACTGTAACTCTACTTCCATTTTCTTGAGTTCTTCTTCGATAAGATCTATAGATTTTTTACCTACGCCCTTCAAGTTACTTAGATCTTCGCGTCCACGAGTGACTAAGTCAGCGACGGTTTCGATATTTTCGCGAAGCAAAGCATTTATGACTCGTGATGGTAAGTTTAACTCATCAATGATGGTCTCATAAGCTTTTGGGTTCTTTTTCTCAAGCCGGGCCGCCTCTTCTTCCTCGGTCATCTGTTCGGTGGCGCTTTTTCCTTCAAAAATATTCTTAAAATGCTCCATCAATACTTGTGAAGTTTCTTTCATGGCCTCTTGCGGATTCATACTGCCGTTGGTCCAAACTTCGACTATAAGTCTGTCATAGTTTGATTTTCGACCGACACGTGCCTCTTCGACTTGGAAATTTACCTTGGTGACAGGTGAAAATGAGGAATCGATTGCAATATAGCCAGTTTTTACTTCCTTTTCCTCTGAAGGTTCGTAACCATAACCGACCTCGACAATCGCTTCAAGATCAATTGCACCTTTTGCATCGGTTACCTCGGCGATATACTGATCGCCGTTTACAGTCTCGACTTCTCCGGTTATATCTTTGGCATAAACTTTTTTTACACCCTTTACATTTAATTTAACTATGAATGGGCCTTCGGAAGTTGCTTTAAATCTGATCTGCTTTAAATTTAAGACAATATCAAGAACAGACTCTTTAACACCCGGAATAGTTGTAAAAAAATGGGATGCCTTGGCAAACTTTACATACCCGATTGAGACGCCTGACAGCGAGGAAAGCAACGTCCTTCGAATGGCATTGCCGATGCTGTTGCCGAAACTTGTATGTAACGGCTCATAAATAAACTTGCCGTAAGTAGCCTCTTGTTTCTCGATCGTAATATTGAAAATTGGTTCTAACATATGAAAATAAATATGTAACTTTTAAATTATCGCGAATAGAATTCAACAACTAATCGCAGATTTACTTGTTTGTCAATGAGTGAACTGTCTGGTTTGCCGACCATGGTGCCGGTATCTTTTTTTAGCTCCAGCCATTCCGGCAAAATCACTTCGTTTTGCTCTCTGAATACATCAATGTAAGGAATTTTTTTTGAGTCTTCTTTAAAAAATCCGATCTCATCTTTTGCTGAAACTCTATAAGATGCAATTGTGACCTTTTTTTTGTTGACACTGATATGTCCATGGGAAACCAGCTGTCTTGCTGCGGCACGTGTTGGCGCAAAACCCAGACGATAGATCACATTATCGAGCCTTTTTTCCAGTAACTCCGACAAAAATACCGCCGTATTTCCGCGTTTTCTTGAGGCGATTTTAAAATATCTTTTCAGTTGTTTTTCCGAAACATCAAAAGAGAAACGCAGTTTTTGTTTTTCACGCAGCTGTCGGCTATGCTCCGATTGTTTTCTTCGACCTTTGACTCCATGCTGTCCTGGTAAAATATTTATCTTCTTCAATAATGTAGCATGAGACTTTGAGCCCGGAGTCTTAAGTCCAAGATCGATGTTCTCACGTCGTGACAATCTGTTTTTTGGTCCTGTATAACGCATTATTAATTCGTAATTGATAATTTGTAATTAGACTATACTCTCCTCACCTTTGGTGGCCTGACACCATTATGTGGAATTGGTGTAATATCAACTATCTTTCCAACATCAACTGTCGAGCCTCTGATCGCTCTAAGCGAAGCCTCACGTCCCGGCCCGATGCCTTTGACAAATATGTCGGCTTTGCGAAATCCGTACTCTTCAGTCGCCTTTTTTAGCGCAAACTCCATAGTGACGGTACCGGCATAAGGAGTAGACTTGCGTGTCCCCGAAAATCCGTGCATTCCGCACGAGCTGACCACGATAGTCATACCCTTTTCATCGGTTATAGTAACCAAGGTATTGTTGAAGGTGGCGGTAATAAAAATTCTACCGTTTTCAACCGTTCTTATTATTTTTGCTCTTTTGATAGGTGCCATGTGTTTGTCTATAATAATGCATTATTTTGCTTTAGGCGCTGGTGTTGTTGTCGCTCCTGTAGCTCCCGAAGCAGTCGGTGCAGCTTTCGGTGATGCCGCAGTTGGGGCTGCACCCGTTTGCTGCTCCATCTTAGCCCAGATTTCCTTACTCAATGCACCTACGGTCTTGCGTTTGCCACGTTTGGTGCGGGCATTTGATCTGGTGCGCTGTCCACGTACCGGTAACCCCAAACGATGCCGAAAACCGCGATAGGTACCAATATCTTTTAATTTTTTAATATTGTCGTTTTGTTGTTCTCTCAACTCTCCCTCGATATTGTAACTCTTGTCTATAACGGCGACTATCGACTTAATCTGATCGTCGGTCATGTTTTTGACTCTAGTGCTTTTATCTATTTTGGTTGTTTGCAGGATCTTGTTTGCCGATGGCCAACCTATACCATAGATTGTGGTCAAGGCAAAATCAATGCGCTTATCATCCGGTAATACTATTCCAACTATTCTATGCATAATAGAAAATTTCTAAATTCCAATTTTCAAACTTCATCCCTGCTTCTGTTTGTGTTTCGGGTTTCTTTTGCATATGACATAAAGCGTGCCTTTGCGCACAACCAGTTTGCAACCTCCACACAATTTTGTAACTGACGATCTGACATTCATAATAAAATTAAGTTCGATAAATTATTCTCCCTCGATTGAGGTCATAAGCCGTTAGCTCAATTTTTACACGATCACCCGGTAAAATCTTGATGTAATGTTTTCGCATCTTACCAGATAGATATGCAATAATTACTTTTTGATTCTCATCTAACTGTACTTTAAACAGGGTGTTTGGTAAATTTTCGATTACCTCGCCCTCAACCACTACAACATCTTCTTTCATAAGAGATATATTTTAGCACGAAACTAGGTTAAAATAAAGGTTTTTTTGTCAGAGACGGCAATAGTCCTCTCAAAACATGCCGCCAAACTCCGATCTGCTGCGACAATCGACCAGTGATTATCTTGTTCGTAGGCTATTTGTTCTGTGCCTATGCTATAAATAATCTCAAGTGCAATCACCAAACCGGATCTGATTTTATATGTTTTTTCAACTTCACGATCCAAATAATTTAAGACATATGGATCTTCATGAAGTGATCTTCCTATTCCGTGACCGGTCAGATCTTTTAAAATAAAATAACCGTTTGACTCTACTTCTGTCTGGACAAACTTTGAAACAGTACCCAAATATTCATCGTTTTTGACCATGGTTATTGCTTTTTCAAGAGTTTCTTTACCTGTTTCTAAAAATTTGGTAACCCGATCGTCCACCTTTCCAACAGCGACTGTCACGGCATAATCGGTGTGAAATCCACGATAATATACTCCTATATCAAGTGTCACAATGTCTCCAATTTTTAAAGTGCGGGAAGATGGTGGCGTATGCACTGCCTGTTCATTAACAGGCAGACAAGTTGCCCAATTGTACCCTCTTACCTTTTTGAACGATGCTTCGGCGCCATTTTTACTAATCAGTTTATCTGCTATTGCGTCGATCTCATTGGTCGTGACACCGGGTTTTATATACGTCACAACTTCGTCGGCGACTGTTTTTAATATACGTCCGCCCTCCGCCATTGTCTCTATCTCTTTATTTGTTTTCAAGAGTACCTTCATCAAAATTTATGAAATTTATGAAAAATATATCTCACCATATACTTCATCGAGTTTATGATATAGATCCTCGCGTGAGAAATTATTTTTGATAAGATAATCTGCAAAGGCGATGGTCGGTCCCATGTTGGTCTGAATCAGCTCATCAACGTCGCGTTTTTCACCGCCAAGATTTGACCTCTGTTTTCTTTTTTTAATTCTTTGATAGCGTCTATCTTTGTCCGCATATAACGCTAGAATGTATATTTTTACATCTGGAAAATTTTTTTTGAGATAAAGGTATTCCTCCCAGGATCTTATACCCTCAAGGACTATGATCTTGTGTTGCTTAAATGTCTCTACGATTTTTTTATGATTTAATAATGCCATTGCCTCATAACCATATTTATCACGAAACTCTTGCCTGACACGATGATGGACTTCCAAACTATGAGGCAGTTTATGTGAGTCAATATGGTTGTTGATGATCTCGTTGACGGAAATAACCGGCAACTTCAGTCTTTTTAAATAATTAGCAGCTTCGGTCTTGCCGCTTCCCGGCATACCGACAAGGGCGATAATAGCCTTTTCTTTATGTTCCCAGGCCTTTATCTGATTTTCGATAACTTGTTTGCCTAAAGATTTAAGAATTTCATCGTTTACCTCTTTGATACTTTGAGTTCCATCTATGGTGACCAGTTTCCCCTCTTTTTTATAGTAGGCCAAAACCGGATTGGTAAACTTTTTAAAAAGTTCAATGCGTTTTTTAATAGCTTCGATAGTATCGTCATCACGTTTTTCATTACGATAGGCCAGTCGCCAGAGCGCCTCTTTGTCAGGTATCTTGATAAGAACAACACGATCAACATTGTTTTTAAACTTCTTTGCCTGTTCTACAGTGCGCGGGAAACCATCCAAAATATAGCCGTTTTTATATGTAGATTTTGACAGATAGGCGTTAACAATCTCGATAACCCTGTCATCCGGGACCAGTTTTCCCGAAGTCATAAGCAGCTTGACGTTTTTACCAAGAGGAGTTGTTTCCTTGGCGATTTCTCGGAAAATGTGACCCGTTGACAGATACGGTATTTTCAGCTGTTTTGACAATAAATTGCCTTGCGTCGATTTGCCTGCTCCTTGTATGCCGATCAGTACTAATTTCATATATATTTAAGCCATTCTCAATCCAATTTTTTTGATTCTTTGTGTTTACGCATGATTTTGCATTTTTTGCAATACTTCTTGAGCGTCAACCCTTCGGTCGTATTCAGTTTGTTTTTTTCGGTGACATAGTTTTGCGTCTTGCAAACTTCGCAAACGAGCCCTACCAATATTCGTGAACTTCGCTTAGCCATATTTTCTTAACTTCTAAATTGTAAATTTATCATAATTTTTCATCACCAGCTGTGCGTCAATTGCTTTGAAAGTTTCCAACACTACGGAAACAACAATAAGTATTCCTGTGCCGCCGATAACCAGTCCCGAAATACCGGTCATAAGCGAAACCAGTGCCGGCAAAATAGCTATCGCACCTAGGAAAATGGCGCCAAAGATGGTGATACGGTAGACAAGTTTTTGTAAATAATCTTTTGTCGCGCTGCCTGGACGAATACCAGGAATAAATCCGCCGTTCTTTTGGATCTCATCGGCAATTTTCTGTGGATTAAAAACAACAATGGTATAAAAAAATGTAAATGCCACCACCAGGAGAAAATATAATGTGTTATAAACAAATCCTGTTGGGTTAAATGCCTCTGCCAGAAATGCACCGATGTTGGCAAAAGTGCTGTTTGGTAAATATCTCAAAAAATTTCCGATGATCTGTGGGAACAATACAAACGAGATGGCAAAAATGATCGGTATCACTCCGGCCTGATTGAGTTTAAGTGGTAAATAGTTGTTGGCCGCCTGATACATACGATTGCCTTTTATTCGTCTTGCATAGTATACCGGGATTCTTCTTACGGCCTCATTTATAAACACAACCGCAGCAATAACAAAAACCGCGATCACGATAAAAGCTAGAATATTGAAGACCATTTCCTGATTTAGTGTCGATAATGTACGTCCAAGAATTACCGGTATCCGACCAACAATCCCGGCAAAAATGAGCAATGATATGCCGTTGCCGAGTCCAAACTCTGATATGAGCTCACCCATCCACACGATGATAAATGTTCCCGCAAGTAGTGTAACCACGAATGAAAAAAACTCAAGTGGTGAGAGTGTACCGATAATGTTTTGATTGCGAAGTAGCACATAAATACCTACTGCCTGTATCAGAGTAAGCGGTATCGTCAAAAATCGAGTGTATTGATTTATCTTGAACCTACCATACTCTCCCTCTTTGGTTAAAGCTTCAAGTTGAGGAATGACGATAGTTAAAAGTTGAATGATGATGGAGGCATTGATGTATGGACCAAGACCGAGGGCCATGACAGAAAAATTGACCAGGGTTCCACCGGAAAAAATGTCAAGTAAAGATAAAAACTGGCTCGAAGCAAATATATCGCGTAGTCTTTCAAGGTCAATTGCCGGAACCGGAAGATAGGCAAAAATCCTAAAAGCCAAGATTATAAGTAACGTTACGATGACTTTTTTTCGTAGTTGTGGATCTTTAAAAAGTAATGATAATTTTTGTAAATACTGTTTCATTGCACCTTGCCACCGGCCTTTTCAATGATATTTTTAGCTTTATCAGAAACTGGTAACGCTACAGTCAACGCTTTATCAATTTTACCATTTGCTAGTACCTTGACGCCAAATCTTTTTTGTCTTTCAGTAATGATTTTTTCCTTAATCAGTGCTTCAATATCGATAATTGATTTTTCCTTAAATTTGTTTAGCATATCAAGGGAGATTAAAACCGGTCTTATCGAAGACGGCTTGTTTCTGCCACGACCGCGAATTAGAGGGAACTTTTTCACCAATCGATTTTGACCACCCTCAAAATGTATTGGAATATCGCCACGTGCCGCTTGATGACGAGTCGTACCGCGTCCGGACTTTGCACCGGCACCCGAACCCACACCGCGACCAAGTCGTTTGCTTCGTTTGTGAACTGTTTTTTTTAAATTAGATAAAATATTCATGAATTAAAAAATTTAAGATTTTTTTTCATTTGTAATTCTCGGTTTCATACGTTTTATAGCTTCCATGACTGCATATGCATTGGTGATTTGATTTCTCGTTCCGATGATCTTACCAGACGCATTGTTGACTCCTGCAACATCAAGTATTACCCTGACTACCCCACCAACCTTAAGACCTGTACCAGGCGGCGCCGGCTTCAAAAGAAGCAAAGAGGCTTTGTACTTTAAAAGTATCTCATGAGGTAATGTATCATTGTAGATGGGCAAGGTAATCATATTTTTCTTGGCCTGGGCGATCCCTTTTTTGATCGCCGGTGGCACCTCAAGTCCCCGACCGAGTCCAAGACCTACCTGACCTTTACCGTCACCCACAACTACAAGAGCCGAAAAAGATATATAGTTACCTCCCGTCGTTTTTTTGGAAACGCGACGCAGGTGTAAAATCCTTTCGTTAAATTTTTTGTCAGATTGTTGATTTTGTCTGCGGTTGTACATTTGTTTGTAAATAATTTTATACTTTTATAGTATTTTCACGTAATCCCTCGACCAAAGCCTTGACTCTTCCTTTATATATATAACTTCCTCTATCAAATAGAACGTTACTTATTTTATGTTTTTTTAAAATCTCTGCAAGTTGTTTTCCCACCTCTTTAGCTTGATCCATCTTGGTGCCCTTTACTTTGACAGTAAGGCTACTGTAGGAGGCAATGGTTTTTGCGGAAGTATCATCGATAACCTGCGCATAAATGTATTTATTCGATCTTGCGACACTAATTCGTGGCCGAGTTTTAGTCCCCAGCATCTTGGCACGTGCTCTTGCCTGTCTTCGAATTTTCCGTTTTAGATTTGAATTTTTCATTATGCTTCTGTTTTTACCTTTTTACCCGGCTTGAGGCGAATATGCTCACCCTGGTAACGAATACCCTTACCTTTGTAAGGATCGGGTTTTTTTATAGATTTTATCTGATAAGCAACCTGGCCGACCAGCTGTCTATCGGCTCCGGAGACAATAATAATGTTATTTTCTTCGGTCGCCAACTGGATACCGGCCGGCGGTTTGAACTGGACCGGATGGGAAAAACCAAGTCGGAGGACAACTCCCGTGCCCTGCATCTTGACGTTAAAACCGGTTCCTACTATCTCAAGTCGTCTGGTCCAAGGTTTTTCAATACCGCGGGCGGCATTGGCGATGAGACTGCGATACAGACCGTGACTGGCTTTTTGATAAGATGAATCCTTATCTCTTTTTACCACGAGTGTATCATCCTTTTTTTCGATACTCAAAAATTTGGGCAAAGTAAAAGACATGCTGTCTTTCAAACCTTTTACAGTAACCATTTTACCTTGAATGTCTACTTGAATAGATGTCGGTAGCGGTATCGCTTTTTGACCAATTTTTGACATAATTACCAAACTGAAAATAATAACTCCCCACCAATTCTATTTTTTTTAGTTTCGGCTGCCGTCATGACCCCTTTCGAGGTCGAAACAAGTGATGTACCCATGCCTCCAAGTACCGGTCTTATGTCTTTGTAATTGACATACCAGCGTCTGCCCGGTCTTGAAAAAATTTTCACATCGGTGATCGCGGCAACGTCTTCATCATATTTAAGCTTTACTTTTAGAGTTCTTTTTTTATCTCCTTCAATATCGTAGTCGTTGATGTACTTTAAAGCCTTGAGCTTTGTCAACATTGATTCATTGAGCTTTGAGTACGGCACATCGACACTGTCCCTTTTGGCCATATATCCATTTTTTAAGCGAATTATAAAATCTGCAACTGTCATATTTATAAAACTTTCAAATTAGGTCTTTTCCGCCGTTCTCTTCGTGACCTTGCCATGACCGCGGAATATTCTGGTTGGCGCAAACTCACCGAGCCTGTAGCCCACCATGGCTTCGACGATAAAAACTTCTATAAATCTTTTGCCGTTGTGAACTGCAAGACGGTGACCAACAAAGTCCGGATGGATTTGTGATCGTCTTGCCCAGGTTTTAATCGGACTGCGATCAGATCCTGACTTTTGGTTTAAAATTTTTTTATGCAATTTTTCGTCGATGTATGGACCTTTTTTGATTGATCGTGACATATTACCAAGAAATTTTATGAACTCCGGGTATTTCTCCCTTTAATGCCTTTTCGCGAAAACACAGACGACACAAACCAAATCTTCTGATATATCCCCGTGATCGGCCACAGAGAGGACAACGGTTTACCTGACGCACCGGAAATTTCTGTTTTTTCAGAAATTTTACTTCATCTGATGTCTTTGCCATATTTTTTCAATTATCAATTAGCAATGCCGAATTTTAGTCATTCGTAATTTCTAATTAACCTTATTAAAGGGAATTCCTAACATCTCAAAAAGTTTTTTTCCCGATTGTATGTTTTTTGCTGTTGTAACAATAGTTATCTCTAGTCCGCGAATTTTGTCAATTTTATCATATTCTATCTCCGGGAAAATGGTTTGTTCGGTAAAACCGATATTAAGATTGCCGTGCTGATCTATAGATTTGCTCAAAATTCCGCGAAAGTCACGCAGTCGTGGAATAACTATATTTATCAGCTTATCAAGAAACAAATACATGCGTTCTCCTCGTAACGTGACTTTTACACCGATTGGCACTCCTTTTCTGATCTTAAATGCTGCAATCGATTTTCGAGCCAGCGTCACTACCGATTTCTGACCAGCAATAAGCTCGATCTGTTCTTGTACATTGTGAATTGCCTTTTTATTAACTAGCGCCTCGCCTACACCAACGTTGATAGCAACTTTTATTACTCTTGGCACAGCATAGATATTGTCGAGCTTAAGCTCTTTCATAAGTTTCTCTTTAACTTCTGAATTGTATTTATCTTTTAAACGTGCCATGAGATTATTCAATTTATATTCTCTTATTACATTTTTTACACACTCGATATTTTTTATCATCGACTATTTCATAACCGATGCGTGCCGGTTTTTTACATTTTGGACAAACCAACATCACATTTGAAATTTTAAGAGGTCGCGGGACTTCGACAACTCCACCTTGAGGGTTGCTTTCAGATTTCTTCATGTGTTTTTTATACTTGTTCACGGTTGGCGCCAAAACCTTGCCCGATTTTGGATACACACGTTCGACCTTGGCTTTGATGCCTTTATCTTTTCCTTTAATCACTACAATGGTGTCGTTTGATTTTATTTTCATTAAAATTCAATAAATTTCTTCGGCCAAACTGGCAATCTTGTTAAAACCCTTATTTTTAAGTTCATATCCGATAGGTCCAAAAATACGGGTACCTTTAGGGTCCTTGACGTCATTTGCCAGTAAAACAACACAGGCATTTTCATCAAAACGGATATAACTACCGTCCTTTCTTCGTGTTTCTTTTTTTGTTCTGACTACGACGGCTCTTACAACCTCACCGTTTTGGACTTGGCCGTATGGTAAAGCCTGCTTGACAACACCTGTAAATACTTCACCAAGATATACATACTTGCGGTTACCTTTTGTAGGTACACCGATAAGCTGTACCTTTTTGGCTCCGGAGTTGTCGGCTACATTGAGCATTGATCTTAATTGCAACATGTTTAATTTTATTCTTGTAACTTATAACTTATAACACGAAACTTGAAATGCTACGAGCTACAAGTTGCGAGTTACAAGGTTTTACTTTATTGACTGATTTAACTTTTTAACAACAATAAAATGTTTTTGTTTTGACAGTGGTCGAGTTTGTGTAATAGTGACAACATCTCCTTCTTTAATATCAGGAAGATCGTTGTGGGCCATAAATTTTTTATGTTTTGTGATGACCTTGTGATACACAGGATGGCGGAATTTGGTCTCTACCCGAACCACGACCGTTTTTTGCATTCGTGTTGAAACAACAGTACCGGTGAATATTATATTCATAAAATTATTGTTTTTGTCCAGAGGACAACCCGCCTTTTGCGGAAACTTCTGACTCCTTATTTGTAATCATTGTCAAAATTGCGGCCAGTCTTTTTTGCTTTTTAAAAAGCCAATTTGTATCTTTTTCCTGTTTTACTTTGCGTTCTACTTTCAATTTAGCAATCTCACTGCCAAGCGCAACTACTTCTTTGTTTAGATCATCAATGGATTTTGCGTACAGCTCCTTGGTTAATTTTTTCATACGTTACGTGAAACAACTTTTGTACGTACCGACAGTTTTGAGCCAACACTTTTTAATACTGCGTGACTTGATGCATTGTCAAGACCGTCTATCTCAAAAAGCACCTTTCCCGGCACTACAGAGGCCACAAAATAGGCGACATCGCCCTTGCCTGCCCCCATCGTTACTTCCGGAGGTTTTTTTGAATAAGGTTTGTCGGGAAAAATCCTGATCCAAAACTTACCTTCTTTACGCGTTGCACGGGCAAGCACCACACGAGCGGCCTCAATCTGTCGATCTTTGATCCATCCAGGCTCGGTTGCCTTCAGTCCATGGCTTGCAAAATTAAGGGTATTGCCTTTAACGGCAATAGTCCGCCATGAACCTCTGAACTGTTTTCTATATTTCTGTCTTTTTGGTGCTAACATATTTTTATGCCTGACATATCCAAACTTTAACACCCACGTATCCAGATTTGGTCAAAGCAGGATACTTGGCAAACTCTACTCGTTCCCTAATAGTTGAGTTTGGGATAGTCCCTTTAAAATATTTTTCTCTTCGTGAAATCTCCGCTCCCGAGATACGTCCTCCAAGTTGAATACGTACTCCACGGGCTCCGGCTTCCATGACGCGGCTCATCGTGCTGTGTACCACTGCGCGGTGAGGGAAATTACGTGCCAATTTCTCGGCTATCGATTGAGCAACATAATAAGGGTGTGTGTATGGTTTCTTTACAGGTTCAATTTTCAGTTCAATCCGCGATTGTTTTTGCTTCTCGTCTTTTAGGTTTTTGATATGGGAAACAATAATTTTCTTTACATCCTCAAGACCTTTTCCGCCACGACCGATGATCATACCCGGCTTAACCGAATAAATAATCACGGTTATTTTTTTTATAGCACGTTCTATCATGATATCGGTTACACCGGCATAACTATACTTATCCATGAGCTGCTTTCTGATCTTTGCATCCTCATAAACAGACTCACGATATGTTTTTTTATTTGAAAAAAACCACCGCGAGCTCCAGTTATAGATTATTCCCAATCGTAGTCCGTGTGGATGTACTTTTTGACCCATATTTATTTACTAATTTTTTTACTTTCAACCTTAGTCTTTTTAATTTCCTTGTCCGCCGACTTCGTCTGCCCAGAGGCTAGCTTCTTCGGGCCGACGGCCGAAGCGGATTTTTTTTCAACAATTATTATCTTTATATGGGACATGCGTCTTTTTATAGGTTTTGCCATTCCGCGAGATCCCGGCTTATGCCTTTTTAACACATTACCTTCCTCTACAGCGAAAAGCTTAAATTCTAACATATCATCCTTGAGTTTTAAAGTATTTGTCGCGTTGGAAATCGCCGATTTAATAACTTTATAAAAAACCCTTGCCTGTTCATTTGAGGTATACATCAAAAAATCTAGAGCCAAGTGAGGCGGCATGCTTTTGATCCTGTTTAGCATCATGCGCAACTTTTTTGGTGAGGCTTTTAGATTTTTGAAATATGTTAAAGATTCCATGTTGTTTTAGCTACGAGACGAAACAATTAACTTTGAACTCCATTTATTTGGTTTTCGCGTCTTTTTGCCACGAGCTGGTTTGCCCCACGGTGTTTTTGGATGCATTCCCTCGCCGCTTCGGCCTTCACCACCACCATGAGGATGCGTCCTCGGGTTTTGCGCCGTTCCTCGAACAGTTGGACGTATTCCCATTAGACGACTGCGTCCGGCTCTGCCGATAACTTCGTCTTTGTGGGTAATGTTTGACACGCGACCAACAGTCGCAAAACATTCACTCTGAAATCGGCGAACCTCACCCGAAGAAAGTTTTATGTGAACATAAGGTCCTTCCTTGGCGATAACAGTGGCGAATGTACCGGCTCCTCGTGTCATCATGCCCCCCTGTCCCGGATACATCTCTATATTGTGAACTTCAACACCGACTGGAATATTCTTAAGCTGAAGCGCATTGCCGATTTTTATTTCAGCTTTTTCTTTTGAAACCACTTTATCTCCTATCTGTAAATTCGTCGGTGCGAGAATATACCTTTTTTCTTTATCTTCATAAGTTACCAAAGCAATAAATGCATTTCTGTTCGGATCAAATTCGAGATGATTTACAGTGGCGACTATATCGCGTTTGTCACGCTTGAAATCTATCAATCGATAATAACGTTTTTGTCTTTTGCCTTGATGTCTAACTGTAATTTTTCCACTTGAGTCACGACCGCTGTGTTTTTTCAGGATCTTGATCAAACCTTTTTGTGGATTTTGTGTTTTTGGTATTTGCATTTTATTTTTATTAATCTATGCGCTATCCGCTTATTTATGATTGCGGGAAAAGATCTATCGTGCCTTTTGTAACTTTGATATAGGCAATTTTTTTGTCGGGAAGGATACGAGGCACCATGCGTCGACCGATCCGTTTTTCCTTGCCTTTTCGAGTTATTACCGAAACAGATGAAATCGAAACCTTATATAAATCTTCCAAGGCTTTGGAAATTTGATGTTTATTTGCACGCTTGTTAACCTCAAATGCATAAACACTAGCCTGTGCCAGGGTGCTTGATTTTTCGGTAATTATCGGGCGGATTATAACTTCGTTTGATTTCATTTTTTTACGGTCAAATGCTTAACTAATACATCTAGTGCATCACCTACGAAAACCAATACATCACTTTGAAACACTTCATAAGGATTTAAGGTTGTCGCTCCTATGAGCGAGATTCGGGCAATATTGCGACTTGACAATACAAATCCATTTTTTGATAACTGTGGCAGAACAAACAAGATTTTTTTGCCACTAAGTTTTAATGTGTTTAGGAGATCAGCAATTTTTTTGGTTTTTGGTTTCATGGAAAGTGCATCCTTGTCAACGCCAATTACGGCTTTTTGCTTTGCTTTATAACTCAAAGATATACAAAGCGCCTGTCTCCTTTGTTTTTTGTTTAGGCTTTTAGAAAAAACTCTGGGTTTTGGACCAAAAGCAACACCGCCACCAACAAAGATCGGCTCTTTACCCGATCCATGACGTGCTCGACCCGTACCTTTTTGGCGATACATTTTTGCCGTTGTACCGACAACCTCCGCACGAGTTTTTGTTGAAACTGTTCCTTGGCGTTGGTTCTGACTATAAACACGCATGTATTGTGCAATAAGCGCATCATTTTCCTTGTGTCCGAAAATATCAGGTGTAAGATCCGCGGTTGATCCTGATTTACCAGTTAAATCATATATCGGTATCTCTAACCTTTTGGTTTCACTGGCTTTAGTCTTTGCTGGTATTTTTTGTTTAACTTTATCCATAGTGTCTATTATGATAACGAACGAACTTCAACCAAAGCTCCCGTTGCGCCGGGTATCAAACCCGAAACAGTCATTGACTCATCTGCGACTTGGACAACGTGTAAGTTTTTTACCGTCTTTCGGCCGCCGCCCATGCGACCGGCCATACGTCGACCTTTAAATACTCGGCCCGGCGTAGTACCCGAACCTATCGATCCTGGTGCTCGTTCACGGTCGGATTGACCATGTGTACGAGGACCTCCCGAAAACTTATGTCGACGGACAACTCCTTGAAAACCTTTTCCTTTTGCGGTTGCAGAAACATCGACCAAGTCACCGATCTTAAATAATACAGCCGGTTTTACCTCGTCACCGATAAATAATTTTGTCTCGCCAAGCTGAATTCCAGTCTTTTTTTCTTCATCTATTTTTTGGATCGTCTTGTCATTTGCTTCAAAACGGAACTCCTTTAAATGAAGAAGCGGGGTTTTTTTCCCCGCTTTTATGTATTGTCCTGCTACTGATTTGACAATTTTTTTAGTTATGCCGAAACCAAGTTGTATAGCAGCATAGCCATCAACTTGTGGCCATTTAACATTGACGAGTATACATGAAGCAGTCGTCAACTTTGTTACAGGTACTCTCATACCTTTTTCGTTAATAACCTGTGTTTGACTGGTTTTTTTTCCTAAAATTGCTTTCATAATTTTCATTGATAAAGTTAAAGTTCCCCGAATACTATATTCGGAGAGCTAAAAATCGCCCAAATCCCGATTTTAGTTCGGGAGATGAGGATTTAAAAAAAATAGCCCCAGACTGGGGCTTTGGTCGCGGACCATCTGGTTCTTGTAATTAGTACAATTTCTTACAAAAAATTGACATGTACATTAAGTTTAGATTATATAATACGTAACCTTTATGTTCAAGTAGATTTCAAAATTGAGATAAGCGTTCACATTTTTACCTCTACCTCAACACCCGCCGGTAGTTCGAGATGCATGAGTGAATCAATTGTTTGGTTAGTGGGATTAACTATTTCAAGAAGTCGTTTATGAATTATGAGCCCAAAGTGTTCCCGAGAATCTTTGTCAGTAAAAGGAGATTTGTTGACTACATAAACCTCTTTTCTTGTAGGGAGTGGCACAGGACCGACCACCGAGGCACCGGTCTTTATCGCCGTGTCAACAAGTTTTTGACAGGTCTCGTCTATGAGACGATGATCATACGACTTTAATCTAATACGAATTTTACCCTTGGGCATTGTAAAAGTGCAAAAAAATGAAAATGTTTACTTTGTTACTTTGGTTACGACTCCAGCTCCGACAGTGTGACCACCCTCGCGGATAGCAAACTTCAAGCCTTCTTCAAGCGCAATCGGATAGATCAGCTTGGCGCTAATTTTGATATTATCGCCCGGCATGACCATTTCTACACCTGATGGCAACTGAATTTCACCGGTTACATCAGTTGTTCTGATATAAAACTGTGGTCTATATCCTTTGAAAAATGGAGTATGACGTCCGCCTTCTTCTTTTTTCAAAACATAGATTTCAGCTTCAAATTCGGTGTGAGGGGTAACACTGCCTGGTTTGGCAATGACCTGACCTCTTTCAACATCATCTTTTTCTACTCCTCTAAGCAAAAGACCTGTGTTGTCTCCCGCTCTTGCCTCATCAAGTGTTTTGCGGAACATCTCAATTCCGGTGACGACTGTTTTACTGGAAGCTTTAATACCAACGATCTCAACTTCGTCATTAACTTTAAGTTCACT
>Ga0155630_122_pt1 | contig 38323 bp, 34 predicted proteins | sample RifCSPhighO2_12_FD_107287 | JGI IMG/M metagenome (GOLD analysis project Ga0155630, IMG submission 107287) | Candidatus Roizmanbacteria bacterium RIFCSPHIGHO2_12_FULL_38_13
CACACTTCCGTCACCACGTATGTAGACTTGATTATTATTAAAATTGAAATTCGCTGTCGTTCCACTGTCTCCTATCCCAAGAAATGTATTTGTACCGTCACCTATAGTAGTTAGGTTATTGATCGTTGTTACAGAATCAAGAGTGGTTTCCAGTGAGAAAGTTGTCTCAGTTAAATCAAGGTCAGTTCCTGCAGTGTAAGTAGTATTCGAATCTGTGATTTCTGAAAGCGTGCTATTTATCGTGATCTCATTGCCACTTGTGCTTATCGAAATATTTGAACCCGCCTTAAGATCAACAGTTCCAGTAAGTCCCTCAATTGAGTCAAGAGCCGAAGTTTGGACAGTCGAGATGGCAGTTGAACTGATTACAGGAAATTGTGGGTCTCCTGTAATTACGATTCCATCTCCTGCTGTGATTTCATAAACAACATTTGGAGCTGTAATGTTTTCCTCAAAAAAAGCAGGTTCTGTAAATCGTGATTGTAGGTTAAAAAAAATTGTTGCATCTTCAGCCGCCTTGACATCTTCAAATTCTCCAAGAACTTGGGCCAGATCCTTTGGGTCGATAAGAAATGTACTGACGCCTTTTTCTTGCAAGAATGAGAAACTGGGAGATGGTATCTGGTTCTTATTTATGGCATTTAGAGTCTTTAGATAGTCCTTAAATGCTGCAAATGTTAAAAATATTGTAACGGCAACTATAAAACCAAAAATTGGGTATTTTATTTCCGATGAAAGCCACCAACCCGATCTAAATGGGTGAAATTTTTTTGAGAAGATCTTTATAGTAATCCTTTTTACAATTTCTGTCATGCAACTATTTGAAAAATTACCTTGGAAAATACCGACATAAATTTAGTATTACATATATTTATGCAAGATGCAATATATATTACATATAAGTTTTAACAGAAAGATGAAAATTTTTAATATTTGTACAAATTTATTTATCTTTATTTACTTTATTTGTTTTCTTATGGCCAAAAATAAAATAGTACTTTTTTGCTCTTTTTGCCATTGTAATCCTCATTAAAAATCTCTACAATGAAATTAGACAATATGTCACCCCGGGAACTGCAAACATATTGCTATCGGATATTTTTTTTTGTATTGGCCTTTTTGATTTTGGTCAATCCCGTATATGCGCAAAAATCTGCCTCAATAGCTACCTACCACATAATAGAGAACTCAAATGTACTTGATGGTTATATTGTTGCCACTGAAAAAGAGAAATTTCTTATCAGCAACGAGGCCTATCAGCCAAACTTGATTGGCATTGTTAACAAACAGGCTGCAATTGAAATACGTCTTAACAACAATCCCGATAGTTATCCTGTAAGCACAAGTGGACAGACATATGTTTTAGTTTCATTAGCAAACGGTGACATTAACAGCGGTGATTACATAACTTCCTCACCAATAGAAGGTGTCGGAATGAAGGCCACCGTCCCCGGGCCAATTATCGGGGTTGCTCTTGAAGATGCTAGTAACCCAGATGAAAACACCATAAGCAAGGTGAAAATAAATATTCAAAAAGACTACAATATTGACCAATATAATGCTTTCGGGAGTACCGGTTCTATAAATCCGCTTTTTGGTCAAGGATTTGAATTCATCAAATATCTGCTTGGTGCAATAGTCTTAATAATTTCGCTCTTGTTTAGTTTCTTATATTTCGGTAGATTATCAATGAAGGGTGTTGAAGCTTTGGGTAGAAATCCTTTAGCATCTAGACGGATTCAAGCTGGCATTATTTTAAATGTAATTATGGCGATTTCTATTTGTTTAATTGGCTTAGTAACAGCAATGTATATTATACGTTCGTAAAAATATATGATAGAAATAATACAAAACTTTTCTACTTCAGCCTGGTGGATACCTTATGCAAGTTTACTTGCCAATCTAGCCTTATTGTTGGCCGTCCTTTATTTATTAAACTATCGCGGATCAGATGCAGCAGTAAAAACTGCAGACGCGCGAATTGCGAAAATGTTTAAAGAGGCAGAGTTTCGTGGAGCTCAAATTGTTACCGAAGCAACCGAACGTGCAAAAAAAATACTTTCCGAGGCAACGATATCTAAAATCTCACTGGAAACGCGTGTTGATCGAGCTTTCGATGACATCATTATCATGGTACAAAGTCGTGTAAAGGACGAAAATCTCGCATTTTCATTGCAACTAAAGAAAAAAATGGATGAAGAAATATTATTGCTTGAACAGGAGGCAATAAAAATTATCGAAGATCTCAAAGAACATGGAAAAAAACAGCTTGGTTACTTTACCGAGAGCATGCAAACGGAAACAAAAAATATCCATGAAGAGCTTTTCCGTGACATCGAACAAAATGTTGAGGTAATAAAACAAGACATGAATACATATCGTGAACGTCAGTATAAAAAGATCGATCAAAACATGAATATGATTATACAAGCAACATTTAGAGAATATTTGAAATATATTTTATCCTACGAAAATAACGAGGACATTATTTTTAAGTCGTTAGAAAAATATAAAAGTGATAATTTGGAGGCAAAAAAAAATGGAAATCAATAATGCGAATTCACATAGGATTATGTTAGATCAGATTTATACGCTGCACGAACTGCAAATTTATTTACGTTCGTTAAAAACTGCTGAAAATCTCCGTTTTGAACAATCGATAAATTTTTTTGAAGAATTAAGAAATACCCTTCCCTCGCTACTCATGAAATATCTCCAAGATTATGCCGAAAGTAATAAAATTAACCTACAAAATCAGGAGCAAGTTTTAAAACTAAGCGTGGATCTTGTTAATTATCTAGAATCAATTCCTGTGGTCGAACTTACATTTCCTATTGATCTGACGTACAGACAAATTATTAAAATCTGTAAATGGTGGCGTACTAATAGTAATGACGCTGTTGTTGTCAATATTAAAATCAATCCCGAACTTCTTTCGGGTCTCACCATTGCCTTCAAAGGCAAATATTTCGATTATTCACTTAATCGATGGCTAGAGCATGAAGGGGCAGTTGCTATAGCAAAATTACTTACCCCGACTTAAATATTATGGCAGAGGCATTTGAGGCATATCTCAATAGTACAAGCGAATTTGGGACCGTTACCCAGGTTCGCTATCCAATGATTTCCGTTGAAGGTCTTCCAAAGGCTCATCCTTTCGAAACTCTCGTTTTTGAGGATGGTCAAATAGGTCAAGTTTTTGATATGGAATACGATCTCTTGCATGCTCTAGTTTTTTCTTTAGACCCAATACTTATCGGAGCAAAAGTTACTCGCACAAACCAAACACTGGCAATTCCCGTTGGAGAAACTCTTAAAGGAACTACAGTCGATGCACTTGGCCGGCCTACGCGTCTTGCCAAAGTTTTTACTACCAGAAAGAAACAAAGACAGATTTTTACAGAATCATTAGGTATTGATCGTCGTGTCAGTATAAAAAAACCTTTTCTTACTGGTGTAACAAAAGTTGATTTACTGATACCTCTTGGCAAAGGTCAACGGCAATTGATCTTAGGCGATGCCAAAACCGGTAAAACAAATTTCTTACTTAACGCACTTGTAAATCAGGTGAATTCCGAAAATACCGTCGGGGTATACGCTGCAATTGGTAAAAAAAGAAGCGAAGTCAAATATCTTGAGGAGTTTTTTCAAAAACAAGGTATTGTTGATAAAGTCATATTGATAGCTGCGACTTCATCAGATCCCAATAGCATGATCTATATTGCCCCCTACACTGCTATGGCAATTGCCGAATATTTTCGAGATCTTGGTCAAGATACTGTTGTGATTTTTGACGATTTAACCACTCATGCGCAAAGATACCGTGAAATAGCTCTTTTAAGCAGACGATTTCCCGGACGTGAGTCATATCCGGGTGATATTTTTTACACTCATGCTAGTTTGGTAGAACGTGCTGGAAATTATAAACATGAAAAAAAAGGTGAAGTTTCGATAACATGTCTACCTGTTGCAAGTACGGTCGAAGGCGATATCACCGGGTATATCTCAACAAATTTGATCAGTATGACCGACGGTCACATTTTTTTTGATACCGAAATTTACAATAAAGGTGAACGCCCGGCGATCAATATTCCTCTTTCGGTAACCCGTGTCGGTAGAAAAACCCAGTCTATTTTGGTTAGACGAATTAATCGAGAAATACTTTCGCTTCTATCACAGTTTCGTACTCTTAGCCAGATAGCTCATCTAGATTCCGAACTATCACTAGAGTCGAAGGAGATTTTACACAAGGGTAAGTCGCTCATGGTTATGCTAGATCAATCGACTGGGACTATACCGTACGCAATACAGATAATTATATTTGGCCTAATCTGGCTTGATGCGGCCGATCTATCAAAAGAAAAAGTCTATAATGGCATTTTGAACGACCTCATAGGATTAAATAATAATCCTGCCGAACGTAAAGAAATTGCTTCAATCATTAACAGTAAAACTCTCGACGAGTTTCTTTTGCGGTTAAAGCAAAAGCAAGATATCATTGATATATGCAACAAAAATCAAATATCATAAACGAAATAGAATTTCTCGAAGATCTTAGACAACTCGCTCATGTTTACGAGACTATATCTACAATAAAAATGCAGCAGATCCGTGAGAGTATCATTCAAAGCCGTTCTTTTTTCGCCGAGCTTATGGATATCTTTCAGTCTCTCCAGTATGAAAACTTGGATACAATAAATGAGAATATTGCTACTTTGACCGAACAACGTGGAATCAGTTTAAAACCAATGGCAACAGTTATTATTACTGCAAATACCAAATTTCATGGCGATATCTTGCGGAAAACCTTTAATTACTTCATTAAAAAATATGACAGAGCAGGTGATCTTTTTGTAATTGGAAAAATTGGTCGAGAATTGATACAACAATACAAAAGCAGCATTAATTTTAAAGAGTTTGATATTTCGGACATAAACTTTACAATTCAAGATCTAAAGCCCATTCTATTTCATCTCTTGCAATACAAAAAAATTCATGTTTACTATGCGGTATTTAAAAATTTGGTTGAACAAATCCCAACAGATGCCGATATCGCAGATATTTTAAAACTCACACCTGAAGAAATTAAAGAGCAAACCGGTAAGGAAAAACAAACTGATTTTCTATTTGAACCTTCCGGGCAAAAAATTGCTGGCTTCATACACAACAGCGTTATTGCTATGTTGCTTCTGCAGACTGTGTCGGAAACTCATCTTGCCCGGCTCGCTTCAAGATTAAATGCTATGGACGCTTTGTTGCAAAGAATTGATATCGATGTAAAAAAACTTGATTCCAAACAACGCCGTTTTGAAAAATCGCTCCAAAGCATCAAGCAGGCCGAACGTCTTTCTGGAATCGCGTTATGGTAGTTAAAAATTTGAAACAATTGAGTTGCAGCTAAAATATGGGAGATAAAGGTACGATAATTTCAATTAAAAGTCAAATCGTGGAGGTTGAATTTTATGATGCTCCTCCAAATATTCACGACCTATATGTACTTGAGGCTGATGAACAGGTTGTGCTTGAAGTTTATAGTTCGGCCTCTGACAGATCTGTCTACTGTCTGGCTTTAACTCTTACAACAAAACTTCATCGAGGCGCTGTGGTGCTCAACACAAAATCATCTCTCTCAATTCCTGTTGGTAAGCAGGTTTTGGGAAGAGTAATGAACTTGTTTGGAGAACCTATAGATGGAGGTACAGGTTTTGATCCAAATATAAAGTACAAAATTTTTAAGGAAACTGAAGAATCGGCTAATATTATTGTACCGCATGAAGTACTTGAAACTGGAATAAAATCTTTAGATTTCTTTACACCTGTTTTACGCGGAGGCAAGATTGGATTGTTTGGAGGCGGAGGTGTGGGAAAAACTGTCTTACTTACCGAGATAATTCATAACATAGTCTCTCGTGAAACAAAGAACTATGTTTCTGTTTTTACAGGTATTGGCGAACGTAGTCGTGAAGGACAAGAACTTTATGAAGCTCTTAATCAAACCAAAGTTCTATCTTCGGTTACACTGATTTTTGGTGAAATGAGTAAAAATCCATCCGTTCGTTTTCGAACTGCTTACGCTGGTATAGCTCTTGCCGAATATTTTCGCGATCGTGAACAAAATAATGTTTTATTTTTCGTAGATAATATGTATCGTTTCGCCCAAGCCGGATACGAAATTGGCACTTTGTTAAGCACGATACCATCTGAAGGCGGATATCAGCCGACTCTTGCCACCGAAATTGCAGAGCTTCATGAAAGACTTTATTCTACTCGATCCGCTACGATCACCACGTTTGAAACTGTTTATGTACCGTCAGACGACATCACTGATCCCGGAGTCCAGTCGGTACTGCCCTTTCTTGATTCGCGTGTTGTTTTGTCTCGTCAAATTTACCAGGAAGGAAGACTTCCGGCAATCGATACGCTCGCATCATTTTCAAACGCCTTAAATCCAGAAATTGTAGGAGAAAACCACTATCGTACATACCTTGAGTCTCAAAAAATATTAAAAGAAGCTGTTAATTTAGAAAGAATTGCTTCACTCATCGGAGAATCAGAACTTTCACAAGAAAATCAAATAATTTACAAAAGAGCCCGTTTAATACGCAATTATATGACTCAAAGATTTGCTACAACATCGATTGATATTAGTGAAACTAACACATATGTTTCACTGCAAGAAACTATCAATGACGTTCAAAGTATTTTAAAAGGTCTTTATGACAAGATAGAACCTCAAAAACTCATGTACATAAGCACACTAAAAGACCTCAAGAACTAATTTAGCATAAAGTATGCAGCAGCCAAATGTAAGTCAACCTGTTAATCTTCAAATAAGTATCCTCTCACCGGACAAAATAATATATCTAGGACAAGCGGAAGCTGTTACATGTAAAAATGAAAAAGGCGTATTTGATATACTTCCACTACACAGCAACTTTATTTCACTTATTGATGACTATATCATTATTCATCTTCCTCGCGGACGTGAACACAAGATTAAGATCGGGCGAGGTCTTTTGAAGGCTATCGAAAACAAAATTACTATTTTGCTTAATATCGATCTCACCGAGAAAGACGTTATCTTCAAAGCACTATTTAAACAAATTGAAGATAATCAAAAAAAAACCTAATTATTTTGGTTATCGTTCTACTGTTGCTCCGGGCGAGGACTCTTTTGGTAGTTCGAGTTTAGGTTCAACTGCGGCCGGAGGAGGTGTTGGTAAATTTAACTCTTGAGTTGGAGCTTCTTCTGTTGTCTCTGTCGCCTGCTGTTGAGCGATCTGCTCATCATATTTCTGCTGGAACGTTTTTAAATCATCCTGGGCTTTTTTATAATCATCCTCTGCTCTTGCAGGATCAACAAGGCCTATCACCACCTGCATCTGCTGGACCGCACCTCGATAGTTTCCGTTTTGATAATAAGCCCAAGCTAGATTGTAGTGTGAGTTAGCCCAATCTGGTTTTAAAGATACAGCTTGCTCAAAAAGTCTTTGTGCACTTTCATAATCTTGTAAAAGATAGAAGACACTTCCAAGTTCGAGACGAAGAACTGGGTTATAACGATCAAGACTTATTGCCTGTTGATAGGAAGCAATGGTCCATACAGGGGCTTGTTGTACTGCGTTTAAGATCTGACGATAGATCCCCGCCAGGTTTTGCCAATTTGTGACCCTTGCCGGATTCAATGCGACCGCAGCTTTTGCTTCATTAATCGAAATCTGGAGCGATTGTGTTACAGCAGTTCTTTCCTGTTCAGTCAGTTGAGCTCCCGTTTGAGCTTTTGCGGCCAAATTGTTGGCAACAAGTAAATTTGCTTGAGAAAAATTACGTCTGAACTCTTCACTGTAAGGATTATACTGAACAGCCTGCTGTTGATTTTGATACAATTTCTGAAGGCTGTTTTCAGATATTGCGTCAATTGATCTTTTGAAATAAAGTTCTGACAAAAAATTACGTCCGACAAAATATATGGAACTACCTATAAATAAAAATCCCAGAACTGAAAGTCCAATGTGTGCAGGTACTAATTTGCTTAGATCAACTTCATATTCGTCAAGTTTCTGTTCCCCTCTCACGTCTGCAACAACAAAGGCCATACTTGCAAAAAATAAGAAAAAGTTGATAAGCGACGGTGGTAATAGGAAAAGAAGAGCCAGTGAAGTAATAAACATTCCTTTAGTTTCAATCTGTGTCTTATTTAAATCTTTGAAGACATAATAAATCAAAAGTCCAAATCCTACTAATCCCAAAAGACCCAGTTCTGTAAAAATATGCAGTATTGCAGATCGCGAAGAAGCAAAACTGCTTACCTGCCATAATGAAGTTAGGTTATATTGAGGATTTCTTACCTGTGTGAACAAGGAACCAAAATTATCTACCCCAACTCCAAACACAGCGGTAAGTGGATTTTTCAATATCTCAAGTGCAGCAAACCAAGATAGATTTAGTGGAGGAAGTATTACTTGTGTCCCTTCGGTCAACATGGATTGAATAACAGTGTAGAGTGTAAATGCAATTGTAACTGCAGCAGCGGTAATTGTAACTCCTAAAAAGGTCGTATATATCCTTTTATTTTCTGAATCCTTTAAAGCACCTTTCTGTATTCTCCAGATATAAAGAGAGGCGCCAATAATAATAAACAACAGGAAGCTCACTAAATCAAATGAGGAACCGATGGTATTAAAAGAATTGTTTTTGAGGAAGGACCAATATGATGGAAGATTGATTTTTTGAAATGGGTCGACCATCATGATCATCGAAATTATTGCCACGAACAACCCCGACACCGAAAGTACCAGCGCAGGTTGAACTTTGGTTTTCTTCAGGAAATATGAGCTATACAAATAAAACACGATCATCGAAATTATCATTACCAGTCCGTACTGTGGCCTAAATATTGCCTGTATTTTATTTGGAGTAACGAGAATGATGGATAAAACATAGGCAAGAATAATAAGTAAAAATGGTTGTAACGAAGGATTGGTTGCCCAAGTAACTTTTTTTGTGAAAATAAATTTACTAAGTGAAACGAACAACAAAAGCAAAGCAAATAAAATAAGAAAGTAAAATTTACTATAAATTAAAAACTCTCGAGTAATAGGTAGAAAAAATAATGGGAACAAAAAAATAAAACCTATGATAAGGACATAATGAATAAAATTAAAAATATATGATTTTTTTTCCATAAAATTATTCTAAACAGATTTATTCAGCTTGTCAATAAGGAGTTGATTTAGGTTACTGGAAAAGTATTATAATCAATCTTGATCAATAAAAATTAACAATCTTCCGCACTCAATAACTTTTCCGTCCGGATCGGTAAATGAACGATATTTTTGAGGACATAATCCAGAAGAAAGACCGATGCTGCTTGACGATGTAAGTGCGTATCCTACGCTGAAATCATCACTCTCAACTTTAGCACCATAACCTGGAACTTTACTTGCACCAACCCTATCACCCGTCACTATTTCTCCAGAAATTGTTGAAAACAGTATTTCTATTTGGCCGACAAATCCTATAAGAACCGCACTTTGTTTTGATGTCAATTTATTACCAATAAATCCTGCATTGTTGGTGACGGCTCCAATAATTTTTTCATTAGGCAGTGACGCGTGTGCCCCTTTGGTAGATAGTGAAATTATTGAGCCACTTTGCACATCGGACTTATCAAAAAGTGCTACATATTCGGCAAAATCTGCTCCACTGGTTTCATATATTACTCCATTTTTGTTTAACCTTATTGATCCAACTTTATCCCCACTAGATTGTTCCGTGGCTCCAGCAAAAAAATCAATGAAACTTGAAGACTCTGTTTCTGATGAAGAACCAAGATATAAACCTAAAACGCCTGTATCAAAACTGTCAATATTTGTAATATTTCTAATCGAGGCTACAGATGAGTTTGGGTTATTCGCGCTTACCGAAAGTAAATTTGTTGGCTTTAATGTACCTATTCCCAATCTTCCTGAATTTATTAATACATTTGCTCCTGTCGCCGGCTGTAACATTATATCTCCGCCTATCGGATTATTTGCTTTAAGGAGAATTCTCTGTCCTTCTATATTAAATGTTCCGTCCGTAGAAAATAATGATGGATTTTCGACATCCAATTTTATTTGACCCTTATCATTAATATAGGGTAAAGATGACTTATCGGTCCCAACTGACATTCCTTCTAGCTTCGCAGCATCTCTTGCGTAGTTTGCTGTAAAAATTTGATATCTTGGTGCTAATTCCTTGCCTGAACCGATAGTTACCCCAAGATATACTGATTGGTTTGAGTCAAAGATTGATTCTGCCAAGGGCTTCATCTGACAATCGGCGCCAATTCTTACATTGAAGACGCCGTTATAATCGGGAATAATTCCCTTTGCGCCAATACAAGAACCTGTATACAATATTTTTCCTGCTACTGCCGCATCATAAAGTCGAAAAATTATGTCTCTTTTAGATTGCAAAGGTTTTCCGTCTGGTTCACTAATAGTACCTTTAAAAGGAAGTATTCTGCTTTTCGTATCAATCGATAAATTTGATAAGCTATATAGCTTTCTATAAAGATTAAAGTTTATGAATAGTAAAACAAAAAGAATAATCAAAAAAGAAAACGTAAAAAATTTCACAAATTTATTACTAAGAGAGTTAAAATAGCTTGTCTTTTCAACAGTTTTAATGTTAGCTTTAATATTTAAGCTTAAGTCTAAAGAGTCTTCAATTTTTTTAGTAAAATTCTTATAAAAAGTATTACTTATTTGATTATTATCGTTAAGCCACTCAATCCAATTTTTTAACATAAATAAACGTTCGTACTTTTTAGAAAAAGATATTTCCTTATCAACCTCGCCTAAATATTTCTCAAGAGTTTCCGTATATTTGCTTTGATTTTTCATATTAAGGAAATAGTACAACCATTTAAAAAAATTGACAATTGTAGATATTGTAGGTAAGAGTTCACGCTTCTTGACACACACCTGCCTGCCGCAGGCAGGTTGTCATTCCCGCAAAGGCGGGAATCCATTCTCCAGACTATTTAAAAAATCTGGATCCCCGACTTAATCGGGGATGACACACAATAATAATTGATATATTATGACAAAGTTTTGTCAAAGATCGTGAACTCTTACTATTGTAGATAAAGTATTTATAACATATAACTTCATAACTTAAAAAAGTTTATACATAAAAATAGGGCTCTATATCAATTAATATTTTTAACCTATAAAACTAGTTGCACTAAAATTAGATTATGCTCCAAAATAACTATAAGATAATTATGCTTATATTGATTGTTTCAAAGGGATAAATTTTAACTATTTAACATTATTATCAATGAATAATAATTATATTTATACTTGTAGTAATAATTAATTAATATGAATATTTATCATGCATTAATATATAAGGCTTTGCATAATATTTATCGATATATTTATTATTTATCTAGATAATTATTAACATCTATATAGTAATTAGTTCCGTTTTCTTCTGTTCAACTTTTTGATAAGCATTTTGTCATTATTAGAATGACCAAATTAATTATTTATTTAAACTTATACGTGTGTAATTTTTGATTTTAATTTTTTTTGTTTTAGCTGTTTTAGCTTTCGTAGTTAACATAGACAGAATTTATACTAAATTAGCAAATTGTATTATTAAGTGACAATTATTTTTGTGTTTTAAAAAAAATATTGCTAATCAAATTATTGTCGAGCGTTAAATGTATTTATTGACATAAAAAAAATTATCTGATATTCTAGTGGTACATGGCAATAAAAGAAAGACGAACGAAAATTTTACTAGCATTACTTCTTATGTCCGGTGAAGACTTTTATTTTGTTAAATTTGACAACGTATTTCTTCCTTCTTTTGATTTAACTTTAAACAGAAAGACACTATCCACACTTAAAAACCTTGAAAAAGAGATGCTTATTGAGAAAAATACTGACATAAATCTAAAACATCCAACATATAGATTGACAAGCGAAGGATTTAAGAATGTAAGTTTAATTTTCCCGGTTTTCCGTTTTACAAAAGATAAATGGGATGGTATTTGGCGAATTTTGTCATACGAGATACCTGAAAAAAAACGTGAACTACGTGATCGTCTTCGTCGCGAAGTTGCTAGTTGGGGTCTTGGACCTTGGCATCGTTCATTTTGGTTAACTCCTCATCCGGTAATACCTATTTTAAAAGAACTTATCACTGGTGAAGAGAAAACTTATGTCCAAGCATTTGAATCAAGTCATGTATTTGGAGACCGAGAAATATTAATTGAAAAAGTATGGAATAAGTCGCAGCTTGAGAAAAATTATCGCACTTTGTTTATGAAATGGCACGATATCTTGTCCAAAGATGAAGATAAGATAAAAAAAATGAAGGACGTTGTTAATCACTATGTTGATATCTTAAAAGTCGATCCTGGTTTGCCAAAAGAACTTCTCGGTGAAAAGTGGATTGGATTTGAAGCAATCAGTCTTTTTAGAGAGATTAGGGCAATATTGATGGATATATGATGTTAATTTAAAAGATATTGTAGTTGGCTATTTTTTTTCACTTCTACTCTATTGAACTTGATTTTATTGACCAAACTTAAGCTAGAGCTATCATATTCCGGAATAAATACAAGCGTATATTTATCATACTTTACCTTTGATAGCAGTTGAAATGGAGATATCTGTTTCAAGAGAACAAGATAGTTTTGATTATTGTTTCTATAGTGAACAAATGAATTGTCGTAGCTAATCTTGTTCCTAGTAAATATATTAACGTCGGTGTTTAAATCTACATTTAATACTTTGTATCTCGTGGCTAAATTTGAGACAATCTGACTATCCTTACTATCCGTTAATATCATTTCGATCGTTCGGTCATAAAATGGCATATATTTACCTATGCACCCCAATACTTCTTTTTGAGATTTTGGGTTTATAAGGATATCGAACTTATTGTCCAGCCTCATGTAAACAGTTAGTTTACCATCCTCGTTGCACAAGGCTATTATCGTTTTTTTTAACTTAATATTAGATATGAAAAAAGTAAATATAACTATGATGCTCACAATGATGGTAGTGAAAAATAAACGATGAGAAATAATTTCTTGTTGCATATAGTAGTTACTGCAAGAAATTTAGAGGATTCAAAAGTACGCCACCGGAACGAATCTCAAAATGTAAATGAATTCCTGATGAACGTCCGGTTGATCCCATTACCCCTATTCTTTCTCCTTTTGTGACTGCCTGGCCCGCAGAGACTTCAATAGATGAAAGATGTCCATAAAGACTCTGATATCCATTGGCATGATCAATAATGATATGACATCCATATCCATAAGCTAGACAAGCGGTATAGGTCACGGTACCTGTGTCTGCAGCTAGTACCGGTGGGCTTGATCCGTTTGCAATATCAACTGCCATATGGTACCAAACCGGATAGGTAGTAATGTTGCCAGAAGCTGGCCATATAAAAGTAGAAGTACCTTGAACACCAGCCTGAATTTGGGCAAAAAATGAGGTACCGGTGTCTTGTTTTGGAACTGGTTTAATAGTCCCGTCAGGCACATATAAAATCTGCCCTGGTGTCAACTGAAAACTATCTGGATCTGCAAAATCGTTAAACGGGAAATTTACAATGTTTTGAGCATCAATGTTATATTTTTTTGCTATCGTGTAAATATTGTCTCCTGGAGCAACCTTATGGACCACACCTGTCACCGGTGGAATATCGAGAACATCGCCGGGTTTGATTATCTCTGAACTCAAATCATTAGCCCATTTGATAGTATCAATACTGACGTTAAATTTTGAGCCAATTGACTCAAGGGTATCACCGGTACGCACGGTATATGGTTCGATTTTATCCCTTGGTTTTAGGGAATAAATTGTTGTCAAAGAGCTTTCATATGGATCAAAATCTACAGACGAACTTTGGAAGTAAGATTGGCTATCATTAAATGAGCTTTCAAAAGGATTATTTTCAGCAATTACCGGACCGGCTATGAGAACAGTTATAAGTAGTAAAAAAAATGAGGTGTTTAAAAATGAGCTTGAATATTTACCTCTTTTAACAATAAGGAGAGCGACAACTATATCTTTTATTTTTTCAAACTGGGCGCCAAAATGTATAGCTCGTGAAAGGAAATATTTTTTTAAAAATAGAAAAAACCCTTTAAAATCGCTCATAAACTAGGTTATTTATAATGCAGCTACTATCCTTTGAACAGCTACCTGAAATGCAGATTCTGTAAGAGATATGTTTTTTTCCTTCCCGTGTGTCCAAACGTCCGAAAAAGCGGCAACTATAATCTTTTCTAGCTCCAGGTTTACTTTCTCTTCAGTCCACCAATATCTTTGTTTTCCTTGAACCCATTCAAGATAAGAGACTATGACTCCCCCGGCATTTGCCAGCACATCAGGCACGATCAGAACTCCATTTCTTTTTAAATATTCATTGGCCTTTGCAGATACTGGACCATTTGCCATTTCAATAATGATTTTGGCTTTAATTTTGGACATATTTTCTGTATTTATTACATTTTCTAGCGCAGCCGGTACTAAAATATCTACTGGCAACTCCAAAAGATCTTCGTTTGAAATTTTTTTACCTCTTTTACTATCGCAAACTCCATTAACACAATAACATTGTGTCACTGTGGCCAATTCTTTTTTGCAGTTCTGCACAGCATTAAGATCAAATGAATCGTTGTCGTTTTCGACCAGGATTGCACCTTTAGAATCTGAAATTGCAATGATACGGTGGCCTAGCTGGGATGCAATCAGTGCAAAATAATAACCAACATTCCCAAATCCTTGAACTGCAATAGTCATTTTACTTTGATTACCACCGTTCAACCTTTTTAACAATTCCTGTAAAACAAAAACACCACCCCTACCTGTGGCTTCCATTCTGCCTAAACTGCCACCATTGGTCACAGGCTTGCCTGTAAATGTTGCCGGGCTTTTTCTGCCGATTATTTTCTCGTATTCTGCAAGCATCCATTTCATTATGGTTGGATTTGTATTTACGTCTGGAGCCGGAACATCAATATCCTCGCCAATAACATTGGCAAGTTTTGCCACATAATTTTGTGACAAACGGCGAAGCTCTCCTTGAGATAAAGTTTTTGGGTTGATGACAACTCCACCCTTGCCGCCACCAAAAGGCAGATTAACAACCGCGGTTTTAATACTCATCAAAGTCGCCAAGGCCTGAACTTCAGACCGATTGACAGTTTCATGAAAACGAATACCACCTTTATATGGTCCAAGTAAATTGTTGTGTTGAATTCTAAATGCCTTTATGGGAGTTATACGACCATTGTCTCTTTCTAGATCTAGAGTGACCTCATGAATACTATCTGGTTCAATAATACGATCTATTACATCCTGCTCTATGCCAAGGCTTTGACAAGTTGAACCAATTATCTCCTTTGCTGTGTTAAGCATCTGCTCTCCATTATTTGCTGACATATATTTAAATGTATTTATTTAACTAACTAATTGATTTATTTTCCATGATCCACCGTTCGGCGTCAAGTGCTGCGGCTATCCCCATTCCGGAGGCTGTTCCGGCTTGGCGATAAATGTGATCTACACAGTCACCAGCTGCAAATACCCCAGGTATCGATGTCATTGTCTGATAGTTAAAGTTGAATTTGTCTAAATCTAGTTCTTTTGATCTAGCTGCTCGGATTGCTGCAAAAGTACTGGTTACTATATATCCTTTCTCATCTAGAATGATCTTATCTTTAAAAAGTCCTGTGTCCGGCTTGTGGCCGATTGCAATAAAAAGACCATCTATTGTTAGATCTCTGATCTCTGATTTCTGATTTTTGATTTTTAGGCCTTCGACCTTGTCTTTTCCTAATACCTCCTCTATTGATGCATTCCAAATTATTTTTATCACAGAATTGCCTTTCACACGGGCCTGCATAATCTGTGAGGCTCTAAAACTGTCTCGACGGTGAATAATATAAACTAACTTAGCAAACTTGGTTAATGTCTGCGCTTCTTCCATAGCTGTATCTCCGCCACCTACTACCGCCACAACTTTATCTTTGAAAAAAAATCCATCACATGTAGCGCACGCTGATACTCCTTTTCCTCTAAGTCTTTGCTCCGATGGTAAATTAAGCCAGAGCGCTTTTGCACCGGTTGCTATTATCACAGAGTTTGCAGTTACAGTCTTGTCAGAATAATTTAATGTGAAGGGATTTTTTGTAAAATCAACGGATGAAATATTTTCGTCTATGATTTTTGTGTCAAACTTTTCGGCCTGTTTTCTAAATATATCAATCAGATTTGGTCCCAGTATATTGGGGTAACCTGGATAGTTTTCTACCTCACTTGTAAGCATGAGCTGGCCGCCCGGAGGCGAGCCTGCGTAAAGCACAGGAGCTAGATCTGCACGAGAGGTATAAATGGCGGCACTAAGACCCGCCGGACCTCCACCGATTATTGCAACTTTATTGCTTTGAGAGTTCATATGTAAAGGTCAAAGGTCAAAGGTCAATCGCCCGTTTTATCATGTCCTTTAACTGCTTTGTTTTATTTTCCTCAAACGAACGATCCATGTAATAAAAAATTATTTCCTTTGAAAGGCTATCTATTGCTTTTTTTACTGCAGAGACCTGCTGGAGTATCTCGGCACAGTCGCGATTTTCTTTAACCATCTTTTGTATTCCTCGCATCTGACCTAAGATACGACCCACACGTTTATCAAGTGACTCCATAGTAAGTTTAAGTATATAACATGGTACCATCATCCTCTATTGAGAGTTTCGAGAAATTCTTTATTATTTTTTGTTTTAGGTAGTTTCTCAATAAATGCCGTCAGGCTTTCCTCCGAGGTTCTAAGAGCAATCATCCTCCTTAAGATCGTCACACACTTCAAAGTCTCTTTATCAAAAAGCAGTTCTTCATGTCTTGTGCCCGAACGTGATATTTCGACAGCTGGATAAAGTCTTTTATCGGCAAAATTACGATCAAGATGGATCTCCATATTACCGGTGCCTTTTAATTCTTCGTAAATGAGGTCATCCATTCTCGACTCCGTCCCAACCAAAGCCGTACCTATTATGGTTAGACTACCTCCCTCTTCGCAGTTTCGTGCTGCTCCAAGGAATTTTTTCGCAGGATAAAGTGCTTGAGGATCAAAACCTCCTGATAAAGTCCGTCCAGAATTGCTAATGGATAAATTAAACGCACGTGCTAGTCTTGTAATTGAATCCAATAAAATAACCACATCTTTACCCATTTCTATAAGACGTTTTGCTCTTTCTAGAGCAAGATTGGCTACTTTTGTTTGCTGACGTGGAGTTTCATCGAAATGTGATGCGGCGACCTCTCCTTTAATAAAACGTTTTATTTCAGTTACTTCCTCCGGGCGCTCTCCTATAAGGATTGCGATAAGATAAATGTCAGGATAATTCTTACCTATAGCTTCAGCGATATCCTTTAAAAACGTTGTTTTACCTGCCTTTGGTTGCGAAACAATTAGAGCCCTTTGACCAAAACCTATAGGAGATATTAGATCAATTATTCGTGTTGACAATATATCCTGTTCTGTTTCCAATTTAATCTGCTTATTTGGATGTAAAGAAGTCAGCTCATCAAACTTATTTCTGGTTCGACTTTGCTCTTCAGTAATTTCTTGTCCGTTAATTTTCTTGATCAAAAGCAGGCTATGAAAGCGTTCTCCATCCTTTGGAGCTCTCGCCAGACCTTCAACTTCATCACCTTTCCTTAACCAAAAACGTCTTATCTGCGAAGTTGAAACATAAATATCTTCATTTGGATTTATAGAATAATCTTTTCTTAAAAATCCATATCCGCCATAGGTTATGTCTAAAATGCCTTTAGCCGAATAACTTACCTTTAGGTCCTCCTTCAATTTACTACTTAATCCACTTTTTTGGATTGTACTTGCCAGAACTGGAGATGTATTTCGGGCTGGCGCCGCATCAAGGATCTCTATTGACTTTTCTTCGTAAGGCTCAATCATTGCAGAGACATCGATTGTGTCTGCCGGTTTGGAAGGATCTTTTGTATCTGAAGATGACATAAAAAAATGCTTAAAATTATAACTACAAAAAATAATATTTCAAAAAAATACTTTCAAGAAAAGGCTATTTTAGAGGTTCTTGTGTAAATTATTAAATGTAGTAGCCTTATTACAAACAATTGCAAGATTAAAAAATAATCCTCCTCATGAAAGTCTATTTATGAATCTTTTTTTGATACTAAACGGGTCGATGCGCTTCCCGACTTTACGTCGGAACTGCCGTCATCTTATAGTCCTCGAGTATTCGAGGGTTACCCTATACCAAGAGCGTTCAAAAAAGATTTCATTCAGTCGTTTCATTTGGAGGATCACGCTTAATATACAACATGAGATAATTGTTTGTCAAGTGCTTTAAAATCTATTTAACGCTGAATTTGTCTTACTGTTATACTATGATCATGAAAAAAAAGGGTCCATATCTCCTAATCGCTGCTCTAATTTTAATACTATTCTTCATTGGTGGTGTGCAGTACGGTAAGGCTGTCGAAAAGACAAATAAAGCTATAGAGACAATACTGTCTACAACACCTGCACCATCAAATATAACAAGCCAACCTAAGAATATTACATTTTCACGTTTTGAGCATAAAGAATGTGGCGTATCATTTGTGTATCCATCGCTTCTTTCAGTTGTTAATGAGTCTTCCACAGGAGCCAGACTGGCAAACAAGACAATAACAGATAAGATCGATTTGGTTTGTGGTACTGATTTTTCAGAAGATTCTGTTGAGGGCTCTCAAGCAACTTCATCAGCACTAATTTCAGGTGTCACAGCAAGCATAAGTAAGTTAGACAATAATGTCATCAAGATAAACATCACCCATCCAAAAACAGGTCAAAAAATCCGTTTTAAACTCAATAATGAGTTAGAAATTTTATTAAAAGATACCCTAATCTTTTTATGAACATAGCCTATTTTGGCAGTCCAGATATTTCGGCGACACTGCTAGGTAAACTAGTAAAAATATCACCCGGTAATATTCGAATTCCCTGCGTATTCACCCAGCCGGATAAACCCGCCGGTAAAAATCTTACAAAAACCAAAACACCGGTCGCTCAACTTGCCTCAAAGCTGGGTTTGGCTCTGTATGACTTGGATGTCAAGTTATATCCAACAAAAGTTGTAGATATTATCAAAAAGCATGATATTGAGCTCTGTATATCGTATTCATATGGTTTAGTTATCCCTTTAGAAGTTTTAAGGGCACCTAGGTTTGGATTTTGGAATATACATTTTTCACTTCTCCCTGAATACCGTGGCCCGGCGCCAGTAGCATATGCCTTGATTTTAGGAGATAACGCAACCGGGACAACCATAAGTCGTATCACCGACAAGCTTGATTCAGGAGAGATAATTAGCCAAAAAAAAATAATAATTGATGATCACGAGAATAGAATAGAGCTTACTAATAGACTTGCATTGATTTCCGAGGAATTGATGATTACATTGCTTTCAAGATTAATAAAAGGAGAAGATATCCCTATGACAGTTCAAGACGAAAAATCCGCCACATACACAAAATTTCTTAAAAAGGACCACGGGCATTTATCGATCTCGTTTATACAATTTGCTCTCAAAGGAGATGACTTATCCTATCAGAAGGTGCCTTTTTTGATTAAAGAATTTTATGAAAAGTATAAAGATACAAATATCCTTCCTGATAAATTCTCTTCAGCAAAAATCCTGTATCAATACTACCGAGGACTCTCTCCGTGGCCTGGCATATGGACTGTCGTCAAGACTAATAAAGGAGATAAAAGATTAAAGATCCTTAAAATGAAGCTTATTGACAACAAGCTCGTTCTTATGAAAGTCCAATTAGAGGGAAAAAACCCTGTTCTATTTGAAGTTTTTAATAAATCTTATAATATTTTTTAGTAAATAGTTTATTAGGCCTAACTATATTCTAAAATATCAATATTAACCTATAGTTTATTTATATTTATTAAACTTGTAGTAAATTTTTTTATTATTTTCATTTTAAGGCTTAGTTACAAAATGATAATGGTATTGATTGCATTTTGACAATAATTATAAAGATATGAAATTTCTAAACAGATCTTTTCGAATTTCAATTAATTTAAGTTTTATTTTGATAATTAAAATAAATACTGTTCTGACATTCTAAATATAAAACTCTAAATATACCGTTTTAGATTTAGCTTCAGTGGATAGATGTATATGAATTAACAACGTTTAGCGCTCGTTTATTAAAACTGCCAAACGTCCTTCTTGAGACCTAAATAAATAACTCATTTAAACCTCCGTTGAGCCGTGTTGATAAAAATAGCAAATAATATAACGCTTAAAAAACAAAATATACTATACTCCTGTAGTCTATTAAAATTTAAATAATTATTATCGAGTAGTTATCCACAATTTATTCACAAACTATAATATTGAAAAAACTACTGAAGTTTTATGATATCAACCGTACTACTATCTGTTATTGAAACAGAATAAATTGGGAGAAAGCTATCAATTTGCTTTATGGTCTCGAATAAGTGCGTATCAGACATTTCAGACAGGACTTCATACAGATACTCATCGGTTAAGTCGCCATATAACTTCACGTTACTATTCTTTATCAAATTTTTAGACAGAGCTCTATGACGACCATCAATCAATGTCTTATGGTAAATTAAAATCGATGCCTGCCACTTTCCGTAGTCATTATCGAAAGTGTACGACGGATAAACTCCTTTGGAGCCTGACAGTATGATTAATGCTCCCTCTTTTTCACGATTTGCATAGTCATTTATCAGCCGTTCTTTTGAAATGCCAGAATGGTCGATAAACTCATCGTATTGTCCTTTAGCTTCATCATCAAACCCAAACTTTTCATAAGTCTTTACAAGTGCGTGAAGATAAAGACACTGATAGGGATCGTGACCATGATCTGTTATTGAAAGCGACAGATGGCAACTTCTCCAAAATCGCCACCAGGGATTGCCAGAGCAGGTAAATCACTTACATTATCATAGGTTCCACAGAGACAACGACTTTTGTTAACAATTTCATCATCAACCGTATAACTACCCATTCTCACTATTTCTTCTATCTGTTCGATGGTTAAGTATTTTTTCATAACTATTTTTGTATATTATACGACGTTTATAAAATTACCTGAAAATAAAAACAGAGTAAGATTAATATCTTTATACTAAATACTACAAGTATTAAATTTATTTTAAACATATCTGGAATTAATGTATAAATATGTTGTTATTTTAAAGAATATGTCAATAATTTAATTGAACAATCTCTATATTATAAGTATTAAATCTTTATATGATTAATTCTATCAATTTATATTTTTTGATATACATAATTATAGTTTGAGTAATTTAACTTGATAGTAATTTTCGACCGGTATAATTACCATATTAACAGTCTATATATAGTTCTTACCAAGTTTATAAAATATTCCTTGTCACGTATGTTAAAATGTTTGAGGCAAATATGAAAATAAAGATTAAGCTAATCGACAAGACTCTGGCTCTTCCAAAATATCAAACATCCGGCTCTGTTGCCTTTGATCTATATGCTCGTAAAAACGTCAAAGTACCGCCGTGGAAGCCGACCATAATCCCGGCAAATGTTGTTATCGAGGTACCCAAGGGCTTTTTTCTGCTACTTGCAAGCCGTAGCTCTACGCCGCTCAAAAAAAATCTTATTGTTGCAAATGGCATAGGAGTAATTGATCAGGACTATCACGGAGATGAGGACGAAATTGGCGTACAGGTCCTCAACTTCTCCGGTAAGTCAGTCAATGTTGCTCGGGGAGAGCGTATTGCCCAAGCCCTTTTAGTACAGGTTGCGAAGGTCGTTGAGTTTGAGGTAGTTGATTCAATAAAAAAACAGTCTCGAGGCGGATTTGGGGCAACAGGATAATGTAATGATAAATTAAAACAGCCTATGGAAAAAAAACATCCGGAATACCAATACCTTGATCTTCTACAAGACATTCTCGAAAATGGCTCTTATAAAGCTGACCGTACGGGAACTGGCACATATAGTGTTTTTGGGAGGCAAATCCGATTTGATTTATCAAAGGGTTTTCCACTAATTACAACTAAAAAGGTTTTTCTGCGCAGCATTATTTATGAACTTCTTTGGTTTCTCAAAGGAGAATCGAATATTAAATACCTTGTTGATAATGATGTCCATATCTGGGATGACTGGCCATACAGATTTTATAAAAAATCTCAAAAAAAGATTTCAAATAAACCTCTTTCACAAGCAGAGTTTATTCAAAAAATTAAAAACAATGATAAGTTTGCAGAAAAATGGGGCGAGCTTGGTCCTGTATATGGTGTTCAGTGGCGGCATTGGAAGTCAGTCGAAGGTGAGGAGATAGATCAGATTAAAACGGTAATCAATAAAATAAAAGATGTGGTCAAAAACGATAATAATAATCTAAATTCGAGAAGATTGATAGTCAGCGCCTGGAATCCAGCCGAAATCAAAGAAATGGAAAGATCTGGCCTACCACCGTGCCACACTTTGTTTCAATTCTATGTTCTTGATGGAAAGCTCTCCTGTCAACTATATCAAAGGAGCGCAGATATGTTTTTGGGGGTGCCGTTTAACATCGCCTCCTATTCTCTTCTCACCCTTATGATTGCCCAAATAACCGACCTTAAACCTGGTGAATTTGTCCACACTTTCGGCGATGCTCATATATACAAAAATCATCTCAATCAAGTTAAAGAACAGCTTTCACGCCTACCACTGGCTCTACCGACTCTAAAACTCAACCCGAAGATCAAAGATATTAATGATTATAAATACGGAGATTTTAAACTAGAAAACTACAAAGCTCATCCTTCTATAAAAGCACCCATCGCAGTATAAATGTCTTAATTTATCTATAACAAAATATAAATATATACATCAAAAAATATAAAATAATATCAGCATTTTTGTTCAATTAAAAAACACAAGAATATGAATCAACCTACGGTAAGTATAATTGTTGCTCTTGCTAAAAAGAATAAACTTATTGGTAAAAACAATAAACTTCCATGGCATATCACGGGAGATCTAAAACATTTCAAAAAAATTACATACGACCATCCCATCATTATGGGCAGAAAAACATATGAATCTATAGGAAAACCCCTGCCCAACAGAATAAATATTGTTGTTTCAAGAAATAAAAACTACTCTGTACCTCCAGACTGTTTTGTTGTTCCTTCTTTACAAGAAGCGATAGATCTTGCCAAAGAAAAAGATCTAATTGAAATCTTTATTATTGGCGGCGGGCAGATATTTCGTCAGGCAATGTTGGTTGCCGATAAGATCTACCTCACTCTTGTTGAAGGAGATTTTGAAGGAGATGTCTATTTTCCGGAGTATGAATCTTTATTTAAAAAGGTACTCTCTCGATCTGAACACGAGTCATCCGGATATAAGTATACTTTTCTCACGCTTGCAAAATAATTTAATATCAATTTTACTTTTAAGAGAGTCTAAATAAAAAATGTCATAATTATTGACATAAATTTTTCTAAAGATTATTAATTTTTACCTTCAGTTAATTTGCTACAATAAATATATGGCAAATCAGATCTTTGTATTTGATCCAACGGTAAAAGATACTCAAAGCAAGGTTCGGGGTATTGGCAGATATACACAAACACTTAAGGAAAGTCTGGGCGAGGCTACTTTCATTGGTAAGATCGAAAAATTACCAAAAGACAGTATTTTTATAAACCCATTCTTTAATATGATCCAGTGGCCGATGCCTTTTGGGAGAGTTACCCGCAGGCAAGTTGCAGTGATCCATGACCTGATACCACTTAAATACCCAAATAATTTTCCGGTTGGTCTTAAAGGGAAAATTTTCCGAATGCTCAATGGTTTTGTCTTAAAAAATTATGACATTATTGTAACTGACTCAATTGAAAGTAAAAAAAGTATCATACAGCTTTTAAAAATACCGGAGAGCCGCATAAAAATAATCTATCCAACAGTACCTCGAGTATTCATTCCTCATCTTGATCCAAATGCCACTAGTCATGAGCCGTTTCATAAATCGGACGGGCATTCTGTGGCAGATTTTAGTGGTATGTCAACCAATGCACTGATAGAGCATCAGGAGTTGAAAAACCTTGAAAATTTTATCATTTACGTTGGAGATGCGACATCGAATAAAAACCTTCTTAACTTTATGCAGGCCGTGCAAATAGCAAATCTTACCTGTGTTTGTGTCGGAAAGGTTTTTAAACCCGAAAATAACCAAAAGATCAACCACCCATGGCAAAAAATGCTTAATATATTTCTTAAGTCAATAACAAACGATCGTAGATTTATCCTACCTGGATTCATCAGCGACACCGAATTATTAGCTCTCTACAAAAAGGCTAAGTTAAATGTACTTGTGTCGTTTGATGAAGGATTTGGCCTGTCATACATTGAGGCAGGCTACGCAGGCACACCATCTGTTCTTTCCGATATTCCAATTTTTCAAGAGGTAGCCAAAGATTCTGCAATATTTGTCAATCCCCAAGACCCCAAAGATATTGCCCAAAAAATGGCCGAACTGTATTATGACAGTATGACAAATGAAACCATGCGTATCAAAGCTTTTAATCGAGCACAAGATTTTAATCCGCAGTTGTTTAGGAACCAGTGGATCGAGCTTATTCAAAAACTGACGTGAAAAATTAATTTATTACCATGATCGATTTACCTACTTACATTTTTTTATCTATCGCCTACTTTCTCACGATGCATATGGCACTTTCTAAAACTCGGGAATTTGATTTTTTTGAAGGATTTACTCTATTTGCAATTGGCGGAATGATCGGAGCAGCCGTTGACTCTTACATCACCGGATTCGTCTTTGCGGCAGTCATGCACTTTATATTCTGGAATAAAGGAAGTGACTGAAATACTCAATTTATCTGTGCTCTATCGATCACTTTACCTGTTACGTCTTTGACGACAATTGAGTCAACCATATCATTTACCGGCACCAGGACTTCGATCTCATCTGCATTGACCGCCGTGCCGACAGCCTCTTCAACTGCCTCCAGTTGATCTGCCCTGCCAAAAGATATTGTCACAGTTGTATTCTTTGCACAGGAGTATATTATCCGCTGCTGTTTATCTAAAAATTCGACTTCGACAAAGTCTTCCTGCAAATCTTCCTGACAGCTATCTGGACTGCCATCGAGGACTTCGTGACTTTTTATAGTATATATATCTTCGTTTTTTTGATATTCCAGCAACACTGATAATGCCTGCTGCACTTTCTCCTTAGGCTGATTATCTGTAGATGTAGTTTCTCCCGGTTTATTTCCCAATGATCTGAAGATCAAATATCCAAGTCCGATTATGATTATAAGTAGCGTGACGACGATAATGATGTTTTTTTTGTTCATATTAAGTTTAAATTAATTGGCAAAAATAAGACTGATTCTATTATTTGGAAAGTTGCTTTTAATTTGGTCTAAATTACCCTCGCTATAAATAGCTATGCCAATACCAAGCATTGTCCATTTCTCATCTTTTAACTTCTCCCCAAGCACAGGATCATTCCACATTGCATCTACTATTTTGGATGTTTTTATAACATAAGTTTTGTTTAATGGATCGGTTATTGTAATGATATCTTCCATCCTATTAAGTCCCAAAGCCGACATGCAGTAAACAGCTCCCTCAACGTCATTAAAGTCATCCAATAAATGTCCTCTGACTTGATTTCCTAATCCCCCTGTCATGAGCTCGGTTTTATTATTAGTTTGGTTACATGGAAAATCGTCAGACATCGAAGCGGATGCGTAATTCTGGGCGACAAATGCAAGGGTTTCATTTTTATCCAGCCTAGAACGGTCTATCTTAATACGACTACCATCGATTTTTGAGTGTGCTGTCATTACATCATCAACTATTTTTGAATTATAAACCTCTGATAAATCTTTGGGGACAATATTATTAGGTGACTGTTTATTTGCAGCAGTCGGAGACACAGCTTCTGACCATGTAAATATTATAGTTTCACTTTTTACTAAATTGGTATTATTATTACCATCAGTCAAGTCAACGCATTCCTCACCTTCAACACATTTAGTTATTAATTCAATAAATATTGAGTAGCTTTGATTATCTACAAAGAATGGTTCTTTATTTATCTTGAAATAAGAACTATTAACTTCATCCAATTTTAAACTTTGGTAATCATATAAAGCATCAATATTTGCTACCTTGTCCGAATCATCGCTGTCAAAGTCAATAATCTTAGCTCTGTACACATAAAGAGTAGATTCACCCTCACAGCCAGAAAATTCAATAAAAGTATCTACGTTAGCAGGAATTATTGAGTCTGGAGAAGTAATTGATATTTTGCATGGCTCTTCTTCTGACTCTTGAGTAGGAACCTTAGTGTCTGACGGACGCGGCGTCAACGTTGCTGTTATCAATGGCGACGGAGTGTTTGTCGGAGTCGCTGATGGTGTGACAGTGGCAGCCTTCTCCAGCCAGTAAAAGTCCCTTATCCCGCTGTTTTCGGGATTAGCGTCTATGATTTCGCAAGTTTGGTCAAGACATCTCCATACCTGCCATTGGTATAGCTGTCCCTCAGTTAGGAAAGACTCATCATATTCATTTTGATATACTGTGTCCAAATCTACTGCTAGTCTAGAGCTCACTTTACCACTAACAGAAAGCCAGGCTTTTTTTTCTGAAGGAGAGATTTCTTTAGGTTTTCTTTCTTTTACGGAAATTCTAAACATGTCCTCTTCTGTCCCTGGACACGGTTCAAAGGTAAGTTGTGTCTGACCATTGATGACTTTACCATCAACCGGTTCTGCTAGTTTTATTTTACAAAGACCAGTAGTCGGTGTAGGTGTTGATGTCTGTGCCTGCCCCGCGAAGTCCGAAGGACGAAGTGGGGTTGGCGTCCGAGTTGGAACTGGTGTGGATGTTTTTGTTGGAGTCGGTGTTCTTGTGTTTGTTGGTGTAGGTGTTCTTGTTGGCAATGGAGTGTATGTCGGCGTAGGTGTGCGTGTGGGTGAAGGCGTAAAGGTCAATGTCGGGCTCGGTGTGAATGTCGCTGTTGGAATTCTGGTTGGAGAAGGAGTGAATGTCAATGTAGGTGTTGGTGTACTAGTAACAGAGGGCGTTGGCGTTGAGTCAGTAAAAGGTCTAAATGTATTGGGAGCCCTTGTCGGAGCAGAAGTTGGTATATCTCTTGGCCGAAAAGGAATAGTCGGAGTTGCAGTGGGTGGGATAATGATATCAATGATTTTATCCACCAAAGTATCATTCTCCCTCTCTCCTGTTCTTTGAGGTGTGGGCGAAGGCGTCATCTTTGGTTCATTTTGTCCACGCCCAATCTCTTTTGCCGTACATACTCCGCTTTCACTATATCCGGAACAACAGTTATAATTGTTGTTAACCTTGAACCCATTTCCTATACATACAATATTAGGATTATTTGCCGCATCTGCCCTTTGACAGATGTTTCCCTTGTACTCCTGCACCCAACCCAGATTGCTGTGATTTATGTTCCCCCAGTCACAGTATAGGAAAATGATTGTCCCTGGACTAGTCTCAAGCTCACTACTGGTGTTACTGCAAAACCCTCGTGGATATGATAGTCCGTTCCAATAGCAAGGATCGTTGGAAGTAGGTCCCTCACCCTCAACCGGTCCGCCTGATGTTGAAGTTGGCGGAACTACGTTAGGACCTAATGTAGGTATAGGCGGTTGCTGAGAGCGTGTTGGTGACGGTGTGCCCTGACCCCAGGTTTCGTTACTAGTCTCGCCTGTTCTTCGTGGAGTCGGAGTATTCGTGTTATTTACGCTCGGAGCTACAGGTCCTGGATCGTTAGTATTGTCTAGCCGATCACGCGGCATCTCACCTGTCCTTGGAGATTGCTGTACGCAGAGACCACCACTACTTATCCCTGAACAACAAGGATACTTCCCGTTCACTGCCGCTCCATTTGCGATGCATGCGCTGTTATAAACTCCTGACGCAGTATTTCTCGGACACGTATAGCCATCTTTCTCCTGCACCCAACCAATGTTCGTCGCCGTAGTATTTTTCTTATCACAGTACAAAAATATTTTCAGTCCGTTACCTGCATCAGTAGTTGTATTTGTACAAAATCCATGTGGATAGCTGTTTGATCCATATGTGCAATCTTGCCCCGTTGGAAAAGTAAGAGCTGTAGATGCTGCTTGCGCATTACGAAGTTGCTGTGATTCGAGAAACTTACTTTGCAAAAACTGCATCAATATTATACCTAAGAAAGAAACAACCAGTAGAAATATCTTAAAATACGAAGATTTATAATTAACAGTTTTTCTTACCTTACTTCTTACCTTAGATAAGAGCGTTTTAACTTTCATATATGACTATAATTTCAGTTTAGACTAAAACTGCTTTTATTCAAGTCCAAAGAGCTCTTTTGCATTTTCTGTCGTTTTTTGACCGATCTTCACTGTTGAAAGATTCAAGATCGAAGCTACTTTTTCAGCAATAATCACAATATTTTCCGGTTTGTTTGGATATTTTTTTTCTGTTCTCAAGGGCTCTGGTAGTAAAAACGGGCTGTCTGTTTCAATTACCAACATTTCCAAGGGAACGTTTTTGATAAACCTCTGCTTTTCTTTCGAATAAGTCACATCACCGTCAACACCGATAAATATATGGTTTTCCTTCGCAAAATTTAAAAGTTCTTCATCGGGCTCACAGCAATGAAAAACTGTCCTGTATTCAAGATGCTTCGCCCATTTTTCCCGCAAAATCTGCAGAAAATCTTTCTTTGCTTCACGATTATGTAAAATCAAACTTTTTTTGTATTTGACTGCCAGATCAATCTGATTTTTAAATAATTCTTTTTGTAACTCTAGAAAACGTGAATCGATCTGGTAATCTTGATAAACTGTGTTCTCATAAGTATGATTATCGAGCCCGACCTCTCCAACTGCAACTACTTTTGGATGAGAAAGTAATTTTTCAATTTCATAGACGTCATCCCGAACGAAGTGAAGGATCTCTCCACTGTCATCCCCGACTTGATCGGGGATCCATAATTTTCTAGATTCCCGCTTCCGCGGGAATGACATTGAAGATGCTGAATCAAGTTCAGCATGACGCGTGAGATATTTCATCACATGATGCGGATGTATCCCAACGGCAGCATAAACACCATCAAGATTTTGAACAATTTCAACACCTTTTTTCGAAGTCTTCACGTCCGTTCCTGGAACAACGATAAACTCGACACCTTCCTTTTCTGCGCGAACAACAACGTCGTTCACATTTCTCTTGAAAGCTTTGAAGTTCAGGTGACAGTGGGTATCAAACATTCTATTAGTATAATTTACTTTCCTTATTTTTCCCGTGAAACTATACCGGCGGCAAGCCAGAAGATGATTTCCTCACTTATAGAAATAATATTAGTCTGGGAATGAATTATGAATACAAGAACCATGACAAGCAGGGTCTGATAAAAAAAATCACCGTTACGACTTAACAGTATGAGCCTTTTTATAACTAAAATTAGAAGAGCAAGATAAAAAATAAGTCCGAAAACCCCACTTGTGACGAATACTTCCAGAGCCGAGCCATGTGCTTTATCTATATATATATCTTTTTCCAGAACTACCGGCCAATGACTGGCATCAAAGGCAAAATCGGCATTCGCCAAACCCCATCCGACTAATGGTCGCTTGAGGGAGCTGAAAAACATTTTTAGATAAATTCTCGTCCTTCCTTCATACACGAATGTTTTTGGTCTATGAGCCATATACCATATACTGATACTTATAAAAGCTATTAACAATGTGGCTCCGATAATGAGCCTGCCCCTCCGTTTAAGATATATAAAACTGTATATCGAAAGTAGAACCAAAATTCCAAATGGAGCGGTCCATGATCTGGTGAAAAATAAGGCAATAAGGTTAAAAAGGAGTCCCGCTAACCAAAAAATTCGTATAATATTCCTTGAGGATTTAATCTGATAGATAAAGGTTGGAATTGTAACGATTATATATCCCGCTAAAAATACAGGTTGACCAAATGGCCCTCCCAAAGCTCCCCACCAATTTACTACCTGAGTATCTGAAAAGATAAACAGGCGGACGGCATCTACAATAATCCACAGTGAAAAAATACTGTTACTGAATGCGATGGTCTGAAAAAAGTACTTATTATTCCAATCTTTTTTCCAGAAAAAGACGATAAATAAATAAAACCCTACAATATGTAAAAAAGTAATTAGACCATCGGAACGATAAAAATTTCCGATTAAGCTTTTAATAAAATTTACGCCAATAATAGCTGTTATAAACACGACTCCCGTATAAATCAAAGTTATACGGGCAACAGATGAGGAGAATATTTTTGAAGATATCTGAGGCAGATGAAAAATAATACTTAACAATAAAAGGAGTTCAACCCATCTTGAAAAAAACCATACTTTTGGTATTTCATAAGGTACTTCTGCACTAGGCCAATATATAAATGGCATGACGAAGAGCCCTAAATAGAATACACCTCTTAATGCTCTTGACACCCGCATAAATAGTATCTATAACTAATAAAAGTGATCTTATGCATATAGTACAGGATTTTCTGGTAAGACTTAAAAATTCCTTTAAAAAATTATCCCGCTCACAAAAAATAGCAGTTATTGCCATCCTTCTTCTTCTCCTTATCAGCATCTTATCTCAGATAATTATGAAAAATAGACGTACGTTTACTTCCCGCGGAGCAGAATTACCCGCCACACCGCCCACACCGCCGTCAAATAGTTATGCCAAAGCACTTTACCTGAAAAATAGTAAAAACGTCAATGATACCTATGTCAGTGCACCAGCTCCGATAAAACTTACAAATGCTTATACGCTTGAAGCATGGGTGAATATACCGAAAACAGCAACCTCGGAATCTCAGTTACTTCTTTATGATATTGTTACTATTTCAGCAGATAAAGAAGCAATAGGTTATTCCTATCTTGCAAAAATTCAGATTGCCAAAATATACGGTACAAATGATTTAACTGCTTCATTTAATGTTCGAACCAATAAATTATATCCTGGTCAGGAAGTGGATGAATCTGGTCTTGTAACTTCCATAAATAATGGTTTAGTTTTGAAATATGACCAATGGAATCATATCGCCGGTACATTTGTAGCCAGCGACGGAGTATGTAAGATTAAGTTATATATTAACGGTATTGACTCAGGATTTCCTTCAGAAGACGCAAATAATTGTTCTACCTCTCCGTTTGTAGGAAATGCCATTCTGATAGGCAAAACCCAACAAGCGGCAGAAGGCCCTTATTATCTTCACGGAGCAGTCGATGAGGTTAAGATGGTAGAAAAAATTAAATACTCAAAAGACTTTATTCCTTCTCTGAATCCGGGTGGTGTTGACGAAAAAACACTCTTTTTATATCATATGGATGGTGACCTTAATGATTCGTCATATTCTCATTATAATGGAACTCTAACAGGCAGCAATTTTGAATTTATACCAAGTACCATTCGTACAAATAACAGACACCCGATTATTTCAACACTGAATGTAACTTATGCAAAAAAAGGTCAATCAGTAACCAGGTCCTTCATTGCGCGGGATAGTTCGTATAACAGTATGATCTCGCAGATAGAGAATCTGCCGCCCGGACTTAGTATCACAAATTGTAAAGATATGATAGTAACACCTAAGACAGGATCTAAATATATGCAGCATAAATGCGTCATTCAAGGCAATCCTACTAAAGTCGGTGAATTTTTCACTACATTTAAAGTGACAGACAATCAAGGCGCTACTTCTGAACAAAATTTCCGCTTTATAATAAGAAACTGAAATATAGTATACTATTCTTATGACCATCTTCATCGGTGCCGATCATCGGGGTTTTGAACTCAAAGATCAGATCATCGAGTATCTCCAGTCAAAAAATATCCGGACGGAAGATCTTGGTAACTACGAGTATGATCCGCAGGACGACAACCCTATTTACGCTCAAAAAATAGCCCAAGCCGTACTCCAAAATCCTGACGTCTACCTCGGTATCGTCATCTGTGGTTCGGGAGTTGGCGTGTCTATCGCTGCAAACCGTTATAAAGGAATATACTGCGGTGTTGCTTTGAATCCCGATCAGGTGAAAAGCATAAGAGAACATGATCACATAAATATACTATCAATTGCCGCCGACTATCAGTCATTTGATGAGGTCAAAAAAATGATCGACATCTTTATCGAAACGCCTAAAAATCAACAAAGAAAATATTTAAGAAGACTAAAAATCATAGACCAAGAAAATACATCCGTTCATCCCGTGCGCACATAAACTCCCGCATCATTCTTTTCTATCATTTTCAAAAGCTCAAGATTTGAGAGCGTCGGTAAAATGGTTACTATCGGAATTTGTAATTTTTTTCCTATTTCATTTGCGTTGAGCGGTTCGTGGTCAAGTAGACCTAAAATCGATCTTTCACTTTCACTCAACGATGGGAGTAACGACTGGTCTATGGCAACTTTTTGATATGACAATGAAAAAGTTTCAAAAATATCCTCAACACGAGTAACAAGAGTTGCTCCTTCTTTGATCAAAGAGTTTGGAGCCTCCGATTGATTGGAGGTAATCGGCGCAGGAGGGGCAAAAACTTCTTTTCCTTGATCAAGTGCGCATCTTGCAGTGATGAGCGAACCAGAGTCTCTCTGGCCTTCGGCCACTAGTACTCCACGGGAAAGGCCTGAAATAAGGCGGTTTCTCGAAACAAAAAGACCGGGATGAACCATTCTTTCCGGTGGAAATTCGGAAATGATTAGTCCACCAGTTTTGATAATCTCATCATACAAGCGGTGATTGCTAGGTGGATAAACCACATTTATCCCACATCCAAGTATTGCGATCGTTCGACCATGGGCGTCTATCGCCGCCTCATGTGCTACAGAGTCTATACCTATTGCCATACCGGAAACTATGGTAAAGCCTGCCCGAGCAAGCTCCGCAGAAAAACGTTTGGCGATATGGATACCATAAGACGTCGGATTACGAGTACCTACAATCGCAAAATAACGGTCATTTTTAAAATCATAACCATTTAAATCGCCTTTTATATAAAGACAGATTGGCCTATCATGAATTTCCAGAAGTTGAGGAGGGAAACCTTTATGTTCACGTGTTAATACGGTGATGTTTTTGTCCAAAATTTTCTGGAGCTCTTTTGGCGGATCGAATTTTTCACGAAACTCGACAAACTTGATACATAATTTTGGACCTAAGATTTTTTCAAGATCTGGTTCGGGTGCATTATAAGCTTTTTCAACATCGTTAAAGTGTTTTAATAAGCGATCAAAAATGAGTGGGCCTATGCCTAAAAAGTAAGAAAATCCTAAATAAGCTGCTAGCTTTGAACTCATATGTTATATTATTGTATAATATATTATGATGAAGATATATTAATGTTATACTGATAGAGTTTCAAGATATTTAAGATGTCTTGACTTCAATTCAGAATATCCCTGTCTGTTTACCCCATGCTCACGAATAATTTTTGTCGCATACTGTGCCCCAAGATAATGAGGCATGATCACATATGTCGCGCCCGATTTATAAAGTTTATTTGCCTCATCGCGCGTCTGGGCAACGACAAGAACTATAGCGCGTTTATTGACATCGCGGATTTTTTGAATAAGCAGATTATTGGTTTCATTTTCAGGAATTGTGGAAACAACATAAAGTAAATTTTTTAAATCAAGCTCTGCAAGAAACTCCGCATCTTTGGCATCACCAAATTTGTAAGGTATTTTTTCCTCCTTCATATACTTGATCGCGTCTGGATTAAAATCAACCACAATAAAATCAAACCCGAGCCTCTCAAAGGCCTTGACAAAATCGGCGCCGACCCGCTGGTATCCAAATAGGATTGCTTCATACTCCTCATCAAGTTTTTGTTCGCCTTTATTTTTTCGAAGTGAAAGTAAAGACAATAGCTTAGTCAGCCGAGGATATACCCGTTCTCCATACAAAATCATGTATGTAGAGGCGACTATCGTAATCAGCGCAACCAGAGTTATGAGTGAAAGAGTGTCTCTCGACAGATGTCCAAGCTGAAAACCAAGTGCCCCAAGAATGAGTGAAAACTCACTTATTTGAGCAACCGTAAGTCCGGTAAAAAAACTGGTTCTTTTACTGTATCCAAGCAGGTTCATGATGATGATCATGATCACCGGATTACCAATGAGTACAAAAACCGAGAGCACAACTGCAGGCAATAACAGATTAACCAAACTTCCCAACACCATCTGTGAGCCAAGAAGTATGAAAAACAACACTATAAAAAAATCACGAAGCGGCCGCAGTCGTGAGACAATCTCAATTGAATACGGACTCATCGACATGGCAACGCCCCCAACAAGAGCCCCGATCTCGACCGAAAAACCTAAAGTATAAAAAAGGAGTGCCATCCCAAGACCCCATGACAAAGAAAAAATAAACAGTAACTCTTGCGAACGCGCACTAAATTCATTTATTTTAGGTAAAAGATATGAACTGATCAACATAACTGCCGATATGAGCAGAATACCTTTTATAAGGGTAATTAAGGTGATAAGAAAAAGGCCGGCACCCGAACTCGATCCTGCCGCTGAAGTCACTAGGAGTATTATGGTCGCGATGATATCCTGAACAATCAAGAATCCGATTGCAATTCTGCCGTACAATTTATTTAAATCTCCTTTGTCTGAAAGCAGCTTCAAAATTATGATGGTGCTGCTGAATGTGAGCGCAATCGCAACATACAAAGAGGCAATATTATCCAATCCTAAAAATCGGGCAAGAAAAAAACCGATAATGGAAGTAAAAACTACTTGAGATATGCCGGAGATAAATGACACCTTACCAACATCACGTATGACTTGTGGATTGAGGTTGATACCAACTATGAATAGCAAAACTGTTATCCCGAGCTTCGAAAACACCTCTATCACTTGTGAGTTTTGAATTACATTAAGGAATGATGGACCGAGGATAATTCCGCTTAAGATGTAGCCAATAATTAACGGCTGACGAAGCATCTTTGCAACGGCGGCAACGAGAGTTGCTACCATTATGATAATCGTGATTTCGGCAAATATTTCCATAATTTAAGAATATCAAATAGAGCTATAATAAGTATCATGATAAAGGAAGACGCATATTATTCTGGCATTCTTAAATCCCATAGTCAAAAAACATTTTGGTACTGGTCAAAAGACAACAGTCTGCTTTTGAGCCTAACTTTTTTTATTCAGTTTTTGTTGACATACTTTATTTTTTTTCTAATCTTTTTTTGGCAGGATGTCTTCTTTCTTTTTACTGATTTTTTTGTGAAAATACTGCTTTTAATTGGTACTCTGACTGTCGCCATTTTATTTTTTTTAAAAAACAAACTTGTCGGTCATCTCAAAAAAATCCTCATCTGGCTTTGTATTTTTCAAATGTTTTTCATCTTTCTTGCTTTCGCAAGTCCTGTTTATATAGTAAGTAAAGAAGACATTCTAATTCATTCGATAAGTTTTATAGTGAAATCAAAGACTGCTGCCTACACCATTCGTGAATTTGTTACACAACGGGTTCTTGGTTCTAGCTATATATATACAAAGGGCAGACAATCTTCGTCATATGATGAAAAAATAAATTACTATAAGAAGGCTATCATGCTCAACGCCGATTACTATAATCCCTATGCGAGTCTGGCGTTTGAATATCTGCGTGAGAAAGACTGCAATAAAGCAATACAAACTATAGAACGTGTGATTAAAAAGATAGAAAAACCTGATAATCCATATATCGAAGGCAATGGTAAAGCATATTTTTTCTCTGCGTTTGCTTATATTCTGCAAACGTGCACTGCAAATGATAATCGCATTGAACATTATTATAATGCCTCCCTAGAACTTGATGATTCGATGATTGAAACGTATGTTAACCGTGCCCAATATTATCTTCTCGTTAATGAGCTAGACAACGCTGAAGACGATCTGATTAAGTGTAGTTCTGACGTAGTTGAAGATATAGTTCAATCATCGTGTATGACGAATTTAGGGGTACTTTTTGAGAAACGTGGTGATGTAATGCAAGCAAAAAAATATGCACAGCTCGCAGTAGAGCTTAATGATAATAATGCCGATGCATGGAATAATTATGGGTATTATTTGGCAGTCGAAGGAAACATTACTGAAGCAATTAAATCCTTTCAGAAAGCCCTGGAAATAAATCCGAATCTTCAAATAGCTCAAGAAAACCTTTCAATATACAGCTTATAGACACTTTGATATAATTGGCCAAATGCAACTACGGCCGACTTTATACTCGATCATATGTATGGTTTTTGCCTTCATTATTCTCGCTCGACCAGCAAAAGTTCAAGCTGCAAGCATAGGTATTTCCGATCCTGGGAATGCAAATAAATTGACAGTTGTTTCTGCTCCGCAAAATCTTAGAATCGTTTCAATAAAAAATGCTGATGACGACATGATAAAAGTCACTTTTGCCTGGAATTCATCAGAAAAGATTTTTAGATTATATTCGAAAAACGAAGTAGGCACACAGTTTGAACCGGTCGGTTATATTAAAACAAATCCTCTTGAGATTACCTTCCCTGTCATGAAGCCATATTTTACAGTTTCACTTACGGCGGTTAAGCCGTTTAATAATACTTATATTGAAAGTGCCCAATCAAACGAGTTATTGGTGAAATGGGACTATCCTACTCTCGCACAACCTACCAGACTCAAACTTATTAAATCTGAAAAATCCGGTGATTCTACAAAATCTTATCTTGCATGGGACACGGTTAAATATGCGCAAAAATACTTAATTTATTATCTGAAGTCCGAAGGTACTTGGGAAAAAATTGGAGAGTCAACGGTAACCGAAATTACTCTAACTCACAGTACATACGGACAACCACTTTCAATTGCTGTTTCGGCTTCATATGAATACGGAGAAAGTAAAATTTCTGAAAATCTAAGCATACCTCGCGCAATCCAAACCGTTCAGCAAATCACATCTACACCGACAAAAATTCCTGACAGAGTACCGAAATCCCCAGAAAACTTGAGAATAATTTCAACCGAGATCAAAGATACCATAAAAGAAATCGATATCGGCTGGGATCAATCGGACGGTGCCGAAGGATATGTGATCTTCGTTTCTACTTCCGGCACCTATATTAAGCTTGCAAACGTAGGCAGTAATAGAGCCGTAATAAAAATTCCTTTTGATTTTGTCTCATTTAAAGTTGTAGTGTCTGCATTTAATAATAAAGGCGAAAGCGGACGATCTAACGAGATTGAGATTGAAGGGAAGCGAGAAGAAATTGCTATTATTGTACCGACCAAAATAATAACTGAAAATCCCGCTCCGACCGTATCAATTGTTCAAAATACTAATCAGGAAGAAGTACTAAGCGTTTTTACTGTCGAAGAAAAACCACGTTCAGATACAGAAATTATTAAAACAAATAATGTTACACCAACGATTTTACCGACACCAACCAAAATAATAGGCAGTGAAGAAGGGCAGCAGAAAAATTTACTTATCAGACTTTTGACCGCGATTTTGAAACAAATCCTGGTTTTTCTAAAAAAATAGACTTATTCGAGAGGTAACTATTATACTATAATAGAACTATGAAAATCACTTCACTTAAAGCGATCCAAATTCTCGACTCACGCGGCAAACCTACACTTCGGACATTTATAACTCTTGAAGACGGCACTATTCATAATGCCTCTGTCCCGTCAGGAGCATCAAAAGGTAAACACGAGGCTCTCGAGCTTCGGGACGGCGACTCAAGTCGTTTTGCCGGACAAGGAGTTTTAAAAGCTGTCGAAAATGTTAACGAAGTTATTGCCAAAAAAATTGTTGGCGTCGATGTGAGCGATCCAAACAAAATCGATGAAATAATGCTTGAGCTTGACGGTACGGAAAATAAATCAAAACTTGGCGCCAATGCTATATTGAGTGTGAGTATGGCCTGCGTTCGAGCCGCCGCCCATGTGCAAAACGTACCACTTTGGAAGTTTATCAATCAATATTATTTCCGACAACCGACAACCGACAACCGACCATTTAAATTTCCTCGACTCATGGTCAACGTGATAAACGGCGGCAAACATGCCGACTGGAACTTTGATATTCAGGAATTTATGATTGTTCCGGTGACCAATGTTCCGTCGGAGTCGACCAGGATCGCGTCCGAGATTTTTCATCAAATCGGTAAAAACATTAAAAAGAGAGGACTT
>Ga0155630_104_pt1 | contig 35146 bp, 31 predicted proteins | sample RifCSPhighO2_12_FD_107287 | JGI IMG/M metagenome (GOLD analysis project Ga0155630, IMG submission 107287) | Candidatus Roizmanbacteria bacterium RIFCSPHIGHO2_12_FULL_38_13
GTGGTTAACTATGACATTATCATATGGGTGTAATATAATTACGATTGTTCTTGACAAATATATCTTCATTCACGTATTCTAGTATTATCAGTTATTATTTTTTTACAAAGTTCATGGCAAAATCTCAAAAACCTGAAGAAAGTATCATTCTTCAAGCAGGCGTTATTTTCATCATTGTTTCTGCAATCGCACTCTTTGCTTACGCCTTTGCACAAAGCCCTTTCAAGTGATGATATAATAGCTTTTCATGCAAAAAAAATCTGTCATAGAAACCTCTGCAGGAGGTGTTGTATTTAAATTTGTTGAGGACGTTAGACATTGGCTAGTCATTCAGCATAATAAAGCAAAACACTGGGGTTTTCCCAAAGGACATGTTGGCGACAAAGTAGATAATGAATCTCTTGAAGATGCAGCTCTGCGCGAGGTAAAAGAAGAAGGCGGAATAACCGCAAAAATTATTGATCATAAACCTTTTAGAAATACTTATTTCTACACGTTAAACGGCTTTCCACGAAAAAAAACTGTGTACTATTTTTTGATGGAATACGTTTCCGGTGACACTAAAGATCATGACTGGGAGGTACAAGAAGCTAAATTTGTACCTGAAGACGATATTTTTGATGTTCTGACATATAAAAACGACAAGAAGATATTGGAAAAGGTAATTGAAAAACTAAAAAAATGAGCGGTGGAAGGGATTCGAACCCTCGACCTTCTCCTTGGCAAGGAGACATTCTACCACTGAACTACCACCGCAATTTAGACTACAGACTTTAGTCGTTGGTCTTTAGACTTAAATATTTTACCTAATGTCTAACGACTAATGACCATCGACTATTTTGTGCCGAGAGCGTGAGTCGAACACGCATCTGAGGTTTTTCAGACCACCGCCGTGACCACCTTGGCTATCTCGGCTTTAACTATAAAGTTATCTTAACTATATCCAAATAAATTGACTGCTTGAGTTTACCTTTCACCCGCCGTAGTCCCAAAATCATCTGGACGAAGGAGGGTTGGCTATCTCGGCAATACGCACAATTATATCATTTGTGCGCCTGCTTGGATTCGAACCAAGGACATCTACTTTATAAGAGTAGCGCTCTACCACTGAGCTACGGGCGCGATATGGATAATCGAAATTATAATATAAGGGACATAAAGAAGAAAGCTGTATCACAGTTAATACTCGATTTTGCAGAGCGAAAATGTAATTACTTTTCCATAGCCGGACTTTCTTTAATCATGACTTCATCTTCAACCATTGTTGGTGTCAATTGAAATTCTTCTTCGTCCCCTTGCAATTCTTTGACTTGGAAAAAACCTTCAGAAACCATCGCTTTAAGCTGCATCATCTGTCTATAAAGATAGTATTCTCCGGCAGCAAGCATAACAAATCCAAGTACAGAAACTGTCACAATCGTCATCATGTGTTTTCTAATATAAACCATAATTTGGTCATTCATAATTTATCACCTGCCCTTGTTAGGAACAATAAGGTATCTAAGTATATGTATAGCAGAAAACATGGAGATTAATCAAGTTGCGAGCAAAAAAATGCATTCGATTATCCTATTTTCTAACTAATAGTAATAGATTTTTCCATTATTATTGAAATTGGATATGTAATAATAAACTATGACTAATATCAAAAAATCGATTTATCTTTATGATGTTGCAGGAGCAATTATAGCTACCTTTTTTCTTGCTCCTCTAGTAAGTGTTGCTTGGAATGCTATTGTGGTTTTTATTTTACTTTATTTGTTTAAGAAAATAAAAACCACTCAATATATTTGGGGTGTCATTCTAATTTCAATTGGAGGTGCGATACTAGACTTCATGACTTATATTTTACCAATAAATTTTTTTCTGGAATATCTTAATAACAAACATTTCAATGATTATTTTGCAGCAAATCCTAACGGGACATTACCGGATATGGTATATCCCTCTAATTTTGGTCTTTATTTTATGATTCTTCCTATAGTATCTATTGGATTTTTTAATTACTACATGGGGAGAGGTTATTTTAAATTGAACAAAAAGCAGTCAATGATTTTTGCTCTAACAATGGGATTAATAACAGCTCCTTGGATTTTATATTTGTATTCTTACGGACCAAATTACAAATAATTGGAAGATGGTGGACCGTAGGAGAATCGAACTCCTGTCCCCGCAATGCGAATGCGATGCATTACCACTGTGCTAACGGCCCGATTGTGCGCCCGAGAGGATTTGAACCTCCAACCTTCGGGTTCGGAACCCGATGCTCAATCCAGTTAAGCTACGGGTGCTACTTAGATTAGGAGGAGTAGAAGTATTATACCAATAATGATGCGGTACCAACCAAAAAATGAAAGCGAATTTTTTTGTAGAAATCCAATCAGCCATTTTACTCCGATATAAGCACTGACAAAAGCGACGACAAACCCGATGATCAATAATCCAAGATAATTGCTGCTGCCAGAAACAACGTCCCTCATTTTATAAAAATCATAGACAGATGCGGCAAGTATGGTCGGCACAGACAACATAAATGAATATTTGGCCGCTTCACTCCTTTTATACCCAAAACCCATCATGCCGACTATGACCGCACCTGCTCTTGAGACTCCTGGGAAAACCGCCAAAGACTGGATGAGACCCATTAATATTGCCTGACGGTATGTTAATTTTTTTAAATCCAGATCGATCTTCAGCCATTTTTTTTGAATTAAATACTCAACAATCAAAAAAACTACACCGATAACTATAAAAGCAATCGTAATCGTTTGAGTGCTTTCAAAGAACACGCCCTTGATGATTTTATACATGAGAAACCCGACAAGTGCTGTTGGAATAAAAGACAAAATTAATTTAATAATAAGTTGCCTGTCCTTCATAACTTCCTTAAAATAAAGAAAAATTACTGCAAGCACTGCTCCACCCTGAATAAAAACTTCAAATAATTTTGTGAAATCGCTCTGCGTGAGACCTAAAAATTTACTTGTCCAGATAAGATGAAATGTAGATGAAACCGGAAGGAATTCGGTGATGCCTTCGACAATGCCAAAAATTATGGATTGGAGAATGTTCATAATTTAGAGGTGTATATTTGGAAACTCTTCAAGAATTTTCTTTCTTATTTTTTCACCGCTTTCTATATAAAAATTCATATCTCCGTTAACTCTTTCAAATCTTTCGACCTTTTCTCCACCCTTATCAATCGCATACATGAAACCTTGATGTTTTCTACCTTTTTCATCTTCAATCTCGACGCCTTCTTTTCTGTACCAAGTAGGGTATCGTTCATAATTATCCAAAATTAATTCTTGTGAAGTAGTGATTTCATATGCTTTACCAGTGATTGCGTCATTGGGTTGAACTGATTTTTTTGCAAAAAGAAACGAAAAATTTTTCATATCCCTATTTTCTGATAATTCTTTTCTGATAACTTCTGGCGCATCTTTTTCCGTACCCTTAAAAATAGAGTACCCTTTTACCGATGCCAAAAAGTGTCGGGGGACTTTTCCTAATAGTGAAGAAATAATTGAAGGTTCGTACAATGTCCCAAATGTAAAAACTAATCTTTTCATAAAGATATTGTATCACTATCTCATGCTATAATTAATCGATGAAAATCGCATTAGTGCACGATCAGCTTCAGGAGTTTGGCGGCGCCGAACGGGTACTTGTTGCGCTAAAAAAAATCTTCCCTGAGGCCGATGTTTATACCTCATTCTACAATCCGGATAGCCTGGGAATGCATGCTAAGAAATTCGAGGGCTGGAAAATCTACACATCATGGGCAGACAAAGTGCCTTTTCTGAAAAAACTATACTCTCCACTTCGATTTATAACACCATATATATGGGAGTCATTTAATTTCAATAACTACGATTTAGTCATCTCTTCTGCCGGATCATATATGTGCAAAGGCGTGATCACTTTGCCCAAAACCAAACACATCTGTTATCTCCATCACCCACCGCGTTATCTTTATGGATATGAAACAGCGATCGAATGGCAAAGGTACTGGCCTATCCGAGTTTATGCAAATATTATCAATAAGCCACTTCGAAAATGGGATTATCTTTCATCACAGAGAGTCGATCATTTTATAGCAAACTCCGAGGAGACAAAAAAACGCATTCAGAAATTTTACCGCCGTGATGCAAAGGTGATCTACCCACCGGTGACTATTCCTGATGAATTCAAACTTGTCATCCCCGACTCCGATCGGGGATCCAGTAAAAATCTGGATTTCCTCTTTCGTGGGAATGACACTAACTACTATATCACCACCTCCCGCCTTGCTCGAGCAAAACACGTCGAAGTACTTATAAAAGCCGCAAACAAAGAAAAATTTAATCTTAAAATAATTGGCACTGGACGCGATGAAGAATTTTTGAAAAGTATTGCCGGAAAAAATGTCGAGTTCCTTTCAAATTTAAAAGATGAAGAATTTAAAGAAGTTTATAAAAATGCCAAAGCATTTCTTTTTGCCTCGGTTGACGAGGAGTTTGGCATCGCGCCTGTTGAGGCGATGGGATACGGTATTCCAGTGATTGCTTATGCGTCTGGCGGCGTGAAAGAAACTGTGATTGACGCTAAAAACGGATATTTGTATGACGAGCTTAATGAAAACTCACTTATCAATAAAATAAAAATGCTTAATGCGCTTTCTAAAAACGAGTACTTAACTATGAGAAACAATGCCCGAAGTTCTGCGGAAAAATATACTTTTGATATTTTTAAGGAAAATATTGTAAATTTCACCCGATCACTAAAATAAATCCTTCGTGCTTTATGTTTTATAAAAAATATTTCAAGTTTCAAGTTATAAGTTACGAGTTGCGAGAATATGCCCGAACTACCTGAAGTCGAATCAATCCGAATGTACCTATCGGCTAATATTGTCGGGAAAACTTTGCAAGGGGTTGAAATCCTTGAGAAAAAAATGTTTTTTGGTGATCCGAAAAAAATCACCGGTAAAAAAATCATCGCCATACTTCGCAGCGGCAAAGTACTCACAATACAGTTTGAAAATAAACTTTATCTGAGTACACATCTAAAGCTTTCCGGACAGATTTTATATTCGCCAGATAAAAATAAGCCGATATTTAAAAATACTATTCCGCGAGCAAACACCAACAAAATGCCCGGTAAAACAACAAGAATAATTTTGAACTTTGATGATGATTCGGTAATTTATTTTAATGATCTTCGAAAATTCGGCTGGATGAAACTTTCTGACAAACCAGCACATGCAAAAGGCACGGATGTTTTATCCAAAGATTTTACTTTTAAATACTTTGAAAAAGCGATTGCTAAAACTGCTCGGCCAATAAAAGTTGTGATCATGGATCAGGAAAGAATGGCGGGAATTGGAAATATTTACGCAAATGATGCTTTGTGGCTCGCGAAAATCCATCCTGCAAGAAAATGTAATACTCTAACTTTGCAAGAAAAAAAAATTCTTTACCGATCCATCTTAGATACAATCAAAGAAGGACTAAAATATAAAGGCTCATCTGCCCATGATGAACTTTATTTATTACCCGATAGTTCAAAAGGTTCATATCAAAATCACTTCAAAGCTTATCATCAACATGGAACTCCATGTAAACGCTGTAAAACGATCATGAAGCGTATGGAACTCGGCGGAAGAGGGACTTTCTTTTGTCCACACTGTCAGAAATGAAAATAATCGTCATCCCGAATTTATTTCGGGATCTAGATGCTGAAACAAGCCTGTCCTGAAGAGGAGATGCCGAAACTAGTTCGGCATGACGAGTTCAGGATTCAGCATGACGTCAACTATTCGTAACGTATAGCATCTATAGGAGACAAGTCAGCAGCTTTTTTGGCAGGAAATACTCCGAAGATTATCCCGATTCCCGATGAAACTCCAAGTGCGAGTACCACTGAAAACGTATCAATATATGCAGGAAAAAGCGGTTGCACAAAAAATACAATTATATAGGCAAGTAAAAGCCCGGCCAAGCCACCAAAAAGTGAAAGTATTATCGACTCTACTAAAAACTGCGATAAAATATCAAACTTTCGAGCGCCGAGTGCGCGTCGGATGCCGATTTCCTTAATTCTTTCCGTGACTGTCACATACATGATGTTCATAATGCCGATGCCGCCCACAAGTAAAGAGATTGCCGCAATGGCAACAAGCACCGTGTTAACTATTGAAAATATTGAATTAATAGTTGAAAGCAGATCTTTCTGTTCTACAATCGAAAATTCGTCATCGTCAAAATTTTCAAGCATAATTTTTTCAGCTTGCCTTTTCATTTCTGGAATTTCTGCTTCAGTTCTTGCTTGAATATAAAATGCCATTATTGTTTTTTCTGTATTAAACACATAAGCTGTTTTATATGGCATATAAACCGCATTATCAAGATCTTGACTGGTAAGACCACCACCTTTACTTTTGGTGATGCCAATGACTTTAAATGATTGCTTTTCGATTTTTACCGATTGACCGAGTGCCTTTTTTGCTGAGCCAAAAAGTTTTTTTCCAAGTTCTGGGCCGATAACCACAATTTTTGATCTTTTTTCAACATCACGATTTGTAAATAATTTGCCGTATTCAGCTTTTTGATTAAAAGTAACAAAAATATCAGCCGTGCTTGCATAAAGTTCTGAATATTTGGAATCATTGCCTCCTGACACCGTAAAAGAACGAGAATAAAGAGGAACAACATTTTTTATAATCCGAACTCTCTTTAATTTTTGAAAATCTTCTTCACTAAAATTGATACGCCCAAACGCCGGACCTCCGCTGCTCAGACCTTCATCAAGATTTCCAGGAAGTACGGTGACCAAATTACTTCCCAGTAATTCAAATTGTTGCTGAATATATTTTCGTAGTCCAAGTCCCGCTGCAGTAAGCAACACAACAGCAAGGACACCGATAAGAATACCAAGAGAGGTCAAAAAAGTTCGGCCTTTATTTCTTGAAAAATCAAATAAAGCGGATTTTAATGTAAAAATTATATACTCCATGGTTTTCGTCATCCTGAATTTATTTCAGGATCTTAATGTCATTCTCGCGAAAGCGGGAATCCAGAAATAAATGGATCCCGGATCAAGTCCGGGACGACGTGATTCTAACTACTGACTATTTCCCCATCCACTATATGTATCTTGCGTCTAGTTTTTTCGGCTACATCATGCTCATGTGTGACAATGAGAACAGTTATTTTTTCTTTTTCATTTAACTTCTTTAAAAGTTGTATAATATCGTTTCCAGTTTTAGTATCCAAATTTCCAGTCGGTTCATCAGCCAGTATTAGAGACGGTTCCATGATAAGCGATCTTGCTATTGCCACTCGTTGTTGTTGCCCTCCGGAAATGCGATTTGGGTATGACCTTGCTTTTTCCAAAATCCCAAACTGCTCCATGATCTCATGTGCCTTTTTGATAGGATCATACGCCAGCTTTTTTCTTGCATAAACTGTTGGGAGAATGATATTTTCAACAACGGTCAGTTTATTTATAAGGTTAAATTGTTGAAACACAAACCCGACATATTCGTTTCGCAGTGTCGAAATCTCATTATCTGAAAGGTGAGCTGTGTCTTTTTCATTAATAAAAATCTTACCTGTTGTCGGTTTATCGAGAAGTCCGATTATATGCATTAGAGTACTTTTTCCAGAACCTGACGGACCGATTAGAGCACTAAATTCACCTTTGTGAAGGGTCAAAGAAACATTGTTGAGAGCAGTGAATTTGACGTTATCATCAAGTTCATATGTTTTTTCAACATGTTCGATGCGGACAATTGGAGTCATATCGCTACTTGGAAATCTCAACTAAAACGTCTCCGGGTTGTACACCTTCTTTTATCTCGATCATATCTTCATATTCTCCACCAACCTCTACCTGTACTTTATTTATTTTACCGTTTTCTTTTTTATTGACAAAATTCTTTTCGTCTTCTTCAAGTACATATTGAAATGGTACTGCGATAACATTGGGAATTTCTTTGAGAATAAACTCTGCGTCACCCGTCATACCGATCCGGAGCATTGCGCTTGGAGTACTTTCAGTAAGCACAACTTTAACCTCATACACCGTGCCTGTTTCATCTGTTTTGGGCGTGAATGAAATACTATCAACAGTCCCGACGATTGGTGCATCAGGATAGGCGTCAAGAGTAATAATACCTTTTTTTCCGGCAGACAAATTTACAACTTCGGTTTGATCGGCAGAGACAGCAAAAAATATTGTTTGTGGATTTATGACTTGATAAATATCCGTTATCGCAACGTTCATGCCAGAGGCAGGAGTATCAACTCTTGTCACTATACCGTCTATCGGACTAAAAAGATAGGCATATTCTTTTGAAATTGTTTGAAGTTCAACATCGAGGACTGTGTTAGTTAAATCTGCCTGCGCATTCTGATATACACGTTTTGCAGCGTCTCTTAACTCGCGTGTAAATCCGACCGAGCCATCGCCATTGTCCTGCTCGTTTTGGTCGAAATCGTTGCGTTCTTTTACATAAGTGTTGAGATATTTTTCGAGAGTTTTTTGCAATTGTCTTTGATCAAGTGAAGCTATGCCTTGATATTTTTTGACAACATCACCTTCTTTGACGCCAACCCATGAAAGTCTGCCGCCGGACTGAAAATGCAGATCAATTTTTTCCGTTGCATCAATTTCACCTGATAAAATCAACGTATCCTTCAGATTTGTGCGATTGACCGTGTAAGTTTCAGGTTGTACTTGCGACTTTGCAGTTTGCTGACGATAAAATAAATAGCCTCCGATGGCAATAAAAATAATGACAATATACCACCATTTTATGATGATCCGCCACACAGAAACCGTAATTTGTTTTGAATGTCTAAGCACAAACTCCATAACCTATTATATCCTTTCATACCTTCTAAATAAAGGGTCGCCAGTCGGAAATCGGCAGAATATTATGCAGCATAAAGTTGATCGCAAATAAATATATTGCTGGAAGTAAAAACCAAAAAACAGTGCGAAATGTTGATGAGCTGAAAGTTTTTTCAAAAGCCATGATCGCAAATGGCCACAAGGGCAACATATAGCGTGAAAGGTCGCGATGTTGGACAAAAAGCGACCCGAAAAAAAACACCAATGAAAAATAGAAAAAGCTTCTGAATTTCGTTTGCCAAAGAGCGACAACCGTCATGCCGTACATAAAAAAATAGAAAATTACATCCTCGAGCCATGCAGTATCCACCCACTTTCCTTGAAAATTAAATACGGAAAAAAGATATGGCATTGGTACAACTCCTCCGGTATTAAAATACGCAAAGAAGTTGTTATATTGCACCGAATAAATAGCAAATACTGCGATCAGCGCCAAAGGAATAAAACCCAAAAACAACCATCTGATATCAAATTTTTTATTTTTTACAAATTCCTCGACAATCACAAACATATATGCCACAAAAAGCAAAATTCCGGGTACTTTTGTCATTGCCGCAAAACCCCCTAAAAGACCGGCATATAAATACTGTTTTTTCTCGAAAAAAAATACCGAAAGCAAGATAAGTAAAAGAAATAAAGATTCCGGTGCACCGACAGATCGCAGGACAAAAAATCTCGGTAAAAATAGGAAAATGACTGTCAGTGGTAACGCGTGCTCGGTCAGCTTGAAATGTTTGAGAAAGTAGTAAAAAAATACTGCAAGTAAAACGGAAAAGAAAAGATTGATACCTACCATTGATCGTAGATAACCAACAACTGGTGCTGCCAAAGAAATAAATAAAGGATACAAAGGCAGGTGTGCAGCGTAATACTCCAGAGGTACATTAAACTCCAGCCTTAAGTTTTCAATGGCCTTTGGGTTATACCAAGTTTTGGCCGGAACCGTATATAAAATACCGTCGTAATTTTGGTAAACATATTGCATACCGCGATCCTCGACCTGAAATCCAAAGTATTCCAAAGAATTTGTAAAAAAGGGCAGAAAAAGTAAAAAAGATGAGAGTAGTGTTACTGCTATAATGGTAACTAAAGGGTATGCACCAAAGAGCCCTGCAAGTGAGCGATAAATACGTGATAAGCTCATACAATGTATATTGTATCAATAATATATGAAACGAATATATCTATTTTGTTTTGTCATTGCTATTGGCATCGCAGCGTTTTTACGCTTATACAATTTTGAAGGTTTTGTCACATTTTTGGGGGATCAAGGTCGTGACGCTATCATTGTTAAGCGCATTCTCGCACTCGAACATCTGCCGGCGATTGGCGCACCAAGCTCGGTCGGCCAGGTATATCTTGGGCCGTTTTATTACTACCTTATTGCTCCATTTTTACTACTTTTCAATTTCAATCCGGTCGGCCTTGCATTTGGCGTCGCACTCTTGTCAATTGCCGGGACAGCCTTTGCCTATCTTGCTGTCAAAAAAGAAACAAATAATCTTACTGCATTGTTGTTCGTATTTTTACTTGCCACTTCATTGCCGCTTATCAATCTTTCACGTTTTTCCTGGAATCCGAACCTGTTGCCCTATTTTTCTTTTGCTACAATATACTTTTTTTACCTGTGGTATAAAAAAAATTCTTCCCTTTATGCCATGCTTTTTGGAGTATTCTTGGCATTTTCGTTTCAACTTCATTACCTTACGGCACTCATTATGCCAAGTTTATTGATTTTTTACTTATATCTTTTGAGGAAGTCTAAATATAAAAAAAATTTACTTACTCAAACTTTATACGCCTTAATCGCTTTTATAGTTTTTGTAAGTCCGCTTATTATTTTTGATCTGCGGCATGATTTTTTAAACGTAAAGAATTTTATCGCACTTTTTAGGGAAAAGGGGTTAGCAAACAGCTCGTCTGTCGATGCTAAATTATTTGAGACAGTGAACTATTTTGTCGCACATAGTTTACAAATCGACGTTTCAAAAATTGTCTCTCTTGTAATAATTTTATTTTTAACTTTGTTAGCTTATTTAGCTAATAAAAAAAATACTGCGAGTGTTTTTATAAATCTTAATTTAATAGTTATTATTTTCTATTTAATCGGTTTTTCTTTGCTTCAGACACCAAGATTATTGCATTATTACGGACCCATCTATTTGAGTTTTTATTTATTGTTGAGTCAGATACCGCTTTTTTTAAAAACGAAATACGTTCAGATTGCAACAGCAATTTTGATTGGTGTATCTTTTATCTTTGTAAATGTACAAAAATACAGCTTTTTTTACCAGCCACCCAACAATCAAATTGGAGGTGCACGTAATTTTGCCGCTACATTTCATAACTACATTAAAAAACAACCTATTCAAATCGTGACTATCCCCTTTACAGAAACCGACGGACAATTTCGTTACTTTCTAGAAAAAGACGGTTATCAAATCCTTTCACACGATTCTCCACAACAGGCCGAAGAACTATATGTGATATGTTTTCAAAAATGCACTCCTCAAGATGATCCGCAATGGCAAATAGCCGCTTTTTACAATAAAAAAGTAGTGGCTTCATGGAAGGCAGATCGTGCTACAATTTACAAAATTATTCATGGAACAAACTAAAGAAAAAATTCACATATCGCTCATCGTCCCTTGTTTCAACGAGGAAGCCAATATTCAAAAAGGGGTGCTAGATAAAATTGGTAATTACACTAAAGATCAACTTTTTAAAGAGGTGCTTATCGTAGATGATGGTTCCACGGATAGTTCTAAAGAAATCATTCGAAGTAAATATATTAAACTATTTCCAAAATTTAAACTCTTGGAAAACAATCATTTGGGTAAGGCGTTTGCGATTCTTCGCGGTATAAATGAAGCCAAAAGTGAATTTGTAATGTTCATGGATATCGACCTGGCAACGCCTATAGATGAAGCGGAAAAACTCATTACAGAAGTACAAAACGGTTATAAAATAGTGATCGGCTCGCGTAACTCAAACCGCGAAGGAGCGCCTTTTACACGCAAACTTATGGCTTTGGGCATGATTTTTATAAGAAACTACTTTATCGGTCTGCATGGAATACGAGACACCCAGTGCGGTTTCAAATTATTTGAAAATCAGGCGGCTAGGGAAATAGTCAAACATCTTCAGGTTTTTAAAAATAAACATAAAGTTGAAGGTTCGTCAGTGTCTGCCGGATTTGATCTTGAATTCCTATTTCTTGCGCAAAAAATGGGATACACAATAAAAGAGGTGCCGGTGATCTGGCGTCATGTCGAAACAAAAAATGTTACATTTATAAAATCATCTCTTGAAGGATTGCAAGATATTCTTCTCATCAAATGGTATGACCTTACCAAAAAATATCCGCACTGATATAATTCCAATTTTGACTCTTATCATAGTCGCGATAGGCGTCATTTTTTATCAGTTTGTGGAAATTCCGAAAAATTTGCACTTCGATGAAGTGGAGTTTGCCAAGCTTGCTTTATCACTTCGGGATCAGAGTTATATACCTTACAGCCCAATGGCAACCGGCCATGCAACACTTTATTTTTACATACTACTTTTTTCACAAAGTTTATTTGGCATAAACACTTTTGCACTGCGATTCCCGTCGGCATTATGTGGAGTTGTTAATGTGGTGCTTATTTACATCCTGATGAGACAAATTTTTGAAAAGGACAAGTATCAAACATTTATATCCTTTGCGGCAGCGCTTATTTTTATCTCCATGCGTTGGTATTTTAATTTTGCCCGCTTTTCATTTGAAGTCACTTTTTTACTAATGCTCGAACTTTCATCACTTATCTTCATTATTTTATATAAAAAGAATAAAAAAAATTCTGCTTTAGTTTTATCCGGAATTTTTGCCGGATTGGCTTATAACTCCTATACTGCCGGTAGGCTATTTGTAGCTCTGCCTCTTTTTTTATTATTGTTTGAAATGTTTAAAGAAAAAAAATTTGCTTTAAAATGGAAAAATTGGCGCCCTCTTTTTATTTTTTTGATTCCGTTTTTAATTTTGATTATGCCGATCACCATTTATCTTTCGCAAAACAGGGACATACGCATCTATCAGTTATTTATGGTGATGAACGACAAAATGGAACTGTCCGAAAAAATTGCTTTTGTCTGGGCAAATATTGTAAAAACATTTGCGATGTTTAACTTCAAAGGAGACCCCAACGGTGTACACAATTTCCCCAACAAACCGACATTGAATCCAATTTTAGGAATACTTTTTGTGTTTGGACTTGGGCTAAGTTTATGGAAATTTAAAAAATTTACCAACTCACTTTTTCTCTCCTACTTTTTTATCTCAATACTGCCGACGCTTCTGGTTTATCCATGGGAAAATCCTCACATGCTTCGCACGTTTACGGCTCTTCCCGCAATTGCCTACTTTATCGCTGTAGCAATGCAATTTTTAATTGAAAAATTTGAGAAGAAAATAAATAAAAAATGGATTTTTGCAGCGTTAATTCTGGTAATAACAGCCTCAATGATTTATGAGCTTCGAACATATTTTCTTTATCAAAGACTTGTACTTGAAGAGTCCTTTAGAAAGCAAAATAGTCTTGAGTTCCATTTACGACAAGAGGGGGTAAAATTGTGATAAAATCGTATAATGCACTATCTGTCGCGATATTTCAAACATAGTCTGGTCATAATTTACCTAATCATTTTTACCTTTCTCCTAGCCAGCAAACTGATAAATCAACCGACACCGTTTTATGACTGGGACGAATCAATCTATGCACAAGTCGGTCGCGAAATGGTTAAAAATAAATCAATTGTCCCCTTGTGGCAAGGACAGATCTGGCTTGATAAACCCCCATTTGTACCGCTTTTTTATGGATTGGTGTTGAATTCGACACAATTTGTCATGCCCGAAATTTCAATGCGACTTGCCACTCTCATGCTTGCTCTCATAGTTTTGGCGATGATTTATTGGCTTTACTATCGGATCACAAAAGACGTCTTTATATCAACACTAACGGTAATATTGACATCTACAACTTCAATATTTCTACAAAGATCACAGGTCGGCAACATCGATGTTTTTCTGCTTTTGGGCTGGCTTGGTTATTTGACTTTTTATAAACGTAGAGTAATCGCCTTCTTGTTTTTGACAGTTGCGGTGATGAGTAAATCTCTTGTTGGATTTTACCCAATTGCCATAATGTTGGCATATTACTTTTACCTTTTTTATTCAAAGAAAATCAAGAAAAAAGAACTGCTTGCAGAAATAAAAATAATGCTGATCCAATCGGGGATTCTGCTTCTATGGTATGTCTTTATGTTAATAAAATATGGTCGAGCCTTCTTTATCCAACATATTATTGAAAGTCATGCAAAAAGAGTCACGGCTTCGATCGAGTCTCATTTCGGTAAACGCACATTTTATATTGATATTTTATTTGAACATTTTGGAATATACTCATGGTCTGCATTATTCGGATTTGGGCTCATAATTTATCAATGGTTTAAAAAATTACTGAAAATCGATGAGGTTTTATATGCCTCATACTTACTGCCCTGGTTTCTATTTTTAAATCTCACTAAAACAAAAATTTTCTGGTACGGATATCCATACATTCCCCAGATAGTTTTTCTCATGTTTTATCCATTAACAATTATCAAAAAATATCTTGCCCGACCAATTTATATAGGAGTTTGTTTAATCATAGCCGGACTGTTAATCAAAAACTATTTCGTGGATAAGAAAGTCTATGCAAAGCAGTATTCAAGCTACGAAGATTACCATCGTGTTGCTCAATATGCAAGGGATCGCTGTGATAAGCTATATGTACTGGTCGAACCGAACGAACGCGAAGCAAAGGCTACACTTAAAAAAATGGACTTATTGATTACAACATCTCTTTGGTGGGGCAATCATCCGTCAATGGTTTATTACTTTGGTCGGGATATTGAATATGTTTATACTATTGACAGATGGAGCGAGGTGATGAATGCGACAGAAAGATCATCCTGTCTAGTGGTCAGCGAAGAAGATAAATTACTCGTGCCTTTGTCAAACACACAGACTATCATAAAGTATGGTAATTTTTATTTGTTCCGATTTATAAAAGATTATGTTTGATATCAGAAAAATTTTTGACTTCATCAAAAAAAATTTTGCTGCTTATGACGTAGTTGTGATTTTAATTTTGGTTGTAGCATATTTCGCAACAAGACTTATCAATCTTGATAAATGGCCGATATTTTCTGATGAGGGCATCTATATCCGCTGGGCCAAGGTAGCTTGGCACGACCCTAATTGGAGGTTCATTTCTGTGACTGATGGCAGACAGCCTCTTCAGACCTGGGCAACGATACCCTTTTTAAAAATTTTTCCCGATAATGCTTTGCTTGCCGGTAGACTATTTTCGGTAACAACTGGTTTTATCGGACTTTTGGGTATGTTTTCTCTGGTTTTTTATCTTTGGGGAAAGCGCGCGGCACTGATCGCGACAACATTTTTTGTTTTTATACCTTACTTAATTTTTTATGATCGAATTGCACTCGTAGATAGCACGGTCAACGCCGGATTTATCTGGATTTTGTTTTTCTCAATTTTACTTGTAAGAACTAGACGTCTTGATATTGCTTTAATCATGGGTTTTATTGGTGGATTTGCGTTGCTTGCAAAATCTTCCTCAAGAATGTTTCTCATGCTGGCAGCAACAGCTCCAGTACTGATCTTTGATTTAAAAAGGAAAGTGGAATCGACAGTACAATCTCTAAACTACTATATTCTCCTTGGTATTGCCTTTGGAATAAGTTTATTTTTCTACAATGTCCAAAGGCTCTCACCGTTTTTTCATTATGTGGCTTTGAAAAATACGACATTTGTTATGACTTTTGAAGAATTTTTAAAAACACCTTTTGCCTACGTCCATAATTTCAGATATATTCCTCTCTATATCACCTGGGAAGCCGGATTTGTGATCGTACCGTTTAGCATCGTAGGACTTTTTTTACTATTCAAAAAAGATTTTAGGTTTTTTCTCTATCTAATGATTTTTATCATTGCTCCCTATATTGCCATTGGTTTTTTTGCAAAAATTCTTTTTCCCAGATATGTTATTTTTTACGCTTCAATATTGATCATTACAGCGACATATGCATTGATGCAGATAAAAAATCTTAAAACGCGAAACTTGATGCTGGCACTGATTGTTGCATCGATGCTAGTTTTTGATTATCCTTTGATCTTCAATCCGTCAAGAGCAAGCTTCCCGGAAGTAGATCGCGGTCAGTATGTCGAGGGAGTAACCGCGGTCTGGGGTGCGCAAGACCTTATGGAGCTCATGCGCGTGCGTTCACATGAAAAACCAGTGCTAATTTTGGCTGAAGGCAACTTCGGACTGGTCGCCGATGTCCTGGATGTTTTTCTCAAAGAGGGAGACAAAATAGAGATAAAAGGCCTCTGGCCGCTTGACGAAAAGGATCTTTATGAATATCAACCCGAACTGGCAAAGCGCCAAGTCTATGTAGTATTTTCTCATCGCACAGAGTTTCCCGAGAGCTGGCCAATCGAGCTTGTTAAAAAATACGAGAAACCTGGTGGAAAAGAAGCTCTTTATCTTTTTAAATTGCATGAAGCGAAGTGATTGATTTTTGCAGAAAAAGTTACCGCGGAACAGGTGGCGCGAGCCAGAGACCTTGAAACAATGCGGGCTATCTTTACGCATTTTTCGAGGCGGCGAGCGGCAGAATCTGGAACGAGACTATACATAAAAACTATGAACTTTTTACAAAACAAAAAATATCAAATTTATATTTTTATCTTTACACTGATTCTAATAATTTGGATCTTTGGTCGAAACTTAAATCCATTCGACGTTATTTTTTTTACCGGACACGATGAAACTCAGGCAGCACGTGTTGCAGAATTTACTTACAATCTCGAACAAGGGCAGATCCCACCACGCATTGCTCCCCACTTTTCCTATGGACTCGGTTACCCTATTTTTAATTACTATGCCCCATTTCCATATTGGGTCGTCTCCGGACTAGATTTCATCGGATTTGATATCGTCGCCGCACTCGAGATCGGCTACATATTGGCAATGATAATTGGATTTACTGGAATGTATTTTTTGCTTCGCAGCTACTTTTCTTTTTATGCGGCACTCGTCGGGGCAATCGCGTATTTAAGCTCTCCATACATAGCAGTTGATATTTTCGTACGTGGTAATTTGGGAGAGATGTGGGCGTTTGCTTTATTACCGCTGACATTGTATTTTCTCAAAATAAACTCCAAAAAAATTTTTGTAATAACTTTTCTAACTACAGCAGCTTTATTTACATCTCATAATATTTTATCTCCAATTAGCCTTGCTATCGTCGTTCTCTATATTTTAGTTAACAAATCAAAGTTGCTAAACTTCAGCGTCATAGGAGTTGCTCTGCTTCTTGATGCTTACTTTTTAATTCCTGCAATTACGGAGCTTGGATTTGTGCAAGCTGCCTCGCTAGCAGTCGAAACAAAATTTACCGATCACTTTTTATGTTTATCTCAACTTTGGAGTTCGCCATGGGGCTTTGCCGGATCGGCACAAGGTTGTAGCGCTGACGGAATGTCGTTTATGATCGGTAAATTACAAATCTTGACTGCTATATCTGGAATATTATTTTTAGTATACCGATACTACAAAAAACAACTTAAAGATGTTAAAACTCCATTGTTTTTTTTGATCCTAATGTTCGGGAGTGTTTTTATGACAACTTCGCTTTCACAGTTTTTGTGGGAGTGGTTAAAACCGATAACAGCTCTATTTCAATTCCCGTGGCGATTTCTCATCATCACGGTTTTTGGAATGGCATTTTTTATTGCCTATTTAATAGACAATCTTCCAAAAGACTGGCGAGATTATGTCGGTATTCTATTTTTTATTGTCATGTTGGCGATGAGCCAAAAATTTTTCTATGGACAAAGTATCTCACTTTCGGAGTTTAAAATAAAATACTTGTCGGAAAACTACATTAAAAATACCGTCGCTTATAAGATCGCGGAGTACTTGCCAAAATCTGCAGATTATAAAACCTGGAGGTCAATCGAGAATACCGATCAAAAACTTGAAATTGATGGACCAGTTATAAGCTTGGAAAATCAAGACGTTCTAATACTTCAAGACACTCCGCTTCAAAAAATTGTTATGGCAAAAACAAAAAACCCGCTGATCGCAAATATTCATTACGCACCCTACTGGAAAATAACAATAAATCAAGAAGAATTTATACCGACCAGATTTGACTCACTCGGACGACCGATAATTCCAGTTTCAAATGAAACATATGATGGGGTAGTTATCAAATACGAACAAACGGACATGGAATCTATCGCAAACTGGATAACGTTCTTTACATTTATTGGAGCAATCAGCTCATTGTTATTCATTTACAAGCTTTCATGGAAGATAGTCACAGTGAAAAAAATATAAAAAGAAGCTCACTGGTCAGTATTCTTAGCCTTTTTTTCCAGAGTGGTTACTCGGCAGCTCTTGGCTTGGCTTCAAACCTGATTTTGACTATTGTTTTGCCTCCAGCCACATTTGGTATTTATATACTTACTCTTGCCGCCATCTCATTTCTTAACTACACTTCAGATATCGGTCTTGCGGCCTCACTCATCCAAAAAAAGGAAATTACCGATGATGATGTAAAAACTACTTTCACTGTTCAGCAACTACTAATCATTATTCTTATCACAATAGCTATAATGCTAACACCTTTTATTAGAAATTTTTATGGCTTTCCTGTTGAAGCAGTTAATCTATACAAAGCGCTACTTTTTTCCTTTTTTTTATCATCGTTAAAAACTATCCCTTCGATATTTTTAGAAAGAAAGGTTCAGTACCAAAAAATCGTTCTAGTGCAGATCATTGAAAATACTGTCTTTTATATTGCGGTATCATTGTTTGCTCTTTCCGGACTTGGCCTAACCAGCTTTACTTATGCTGTAATAATAAGAGCCGTCATTGGCACGATTACAATGTACTCTCTTTCTTTTTGGATTCCCCAGATTGGCATATCTGTTAAAAGTCTCAAAAAACTTCTCTCCTTTGGAGTTCCATTTCAAACCAATACACTTCTGGCGTTAGTTAAGGACGAGCTGGTCACTTTGTATCTTGGTAAAATGTTGGGACTTGAAGCTTTGGGATACATCGGCTGGGCTAAACGCTGGGCCGAGTCACCGATAAGAATTATCAGTGATAATATCAATAGAATATTGTTTCCGGTATTTTCAAGGATACAGCAAGATAAAAATCGTGTCGGTCGCATAATCCAAAAAATTATTTCGTATCAATCATTGTTGCTTGTCCCGATTTATGCCGGAATGATACTGCTAATGAATCAAGTGGTTTACCTCATACCAAAATACAGCAAATGGGCTCCTGCTTTACCGATTTTTTATCTTTTCTGTTTTTCAGCCATCCTTTCGACATATTCAACTCCGTTTATAAATCTGTTTAATGCTCTTGGCAAGGTACGATGGTCATTTAAATTTATGCTTTACTGGACCGTGATGACCTGGATATTAGTTCCGCTTCTTACCCACTTTTTTGGTATATACGGATTTCCGCTAACTTTGGTCTTTCTCTCATTAACCGCGGTTGTCATCATACTTCTGGCGCGCCGTTTGGTGCCTTTTCATTTTTTGTTAAGCGTACTTCCTGCTTTTGTTGCCGGCCTCATCATGAGTGCGGTTGTTCTAATTATCATCCAATTTGGCATCTCATTGTTAATACTGTTAACATCATCTCTGATTGGAGCCGTGATATATTTATCAGTGTTATATATCGTATTTCATATAAATATCGTTACAGAAATTCGTTCTCTATTTACCCATGAATGACATCACCGCAATCATTGTCGCCAAAGATTCTCCGCCTCATATTTTTGAAGCCGTGGCGTCGATTCGAGATATAGTTAATGAGATAGTAATCCTTGACATTGGTTTACAACAAGAAATAATTGAAAAGCTAAAGGACAACAAAAATATTCGGATAGTACCAATCAAAAAAGATATTCCTTATGTCGAGCTTATCCGTGAAGAATCAAAATCTTATGCAAAGACAGAGTATTTACTTTTTCTCGATCCCGATGAAATCATAACGCAAGCTCTTGCAAAAAAAATCATCGATGAATACAAAAAATATGATTATATTTCGATGCCAAGAAAAAATATAATTTTCGGAAAATGGATCGAACATGCCCGCTGGTGGCCGGATCATCAGATAAGAGTGTTTAAAAAAAATGCTGTAATCTGGGATAAAAAGCTTCATTCAAAACCTACGGCTAATGGAAATGGGTTAACGCTTGATGCTAATGAAAATCTTGCGATCACTCATCATAATTATGAAAACATTACCGAATATTTGATGAAAATGATCCGTTATGCCAAGAGCGAAGCCACGGAAAAATCAAAAACCGAATATCGACTCGGAGATGCTTTAAAAGACGGGCTAAACGAATTTATCAGTAGATATTTTGCCGGTGAGGGTTATAAAGATGGGATGCATGGATTTGTTTTATCGTTTTTACAACTGATGTACTACCCTCTCGTGTATTTTTATTTCTGGGAAATGAAAAAGTATGAAACAGTAAATGAAAAGAAGGTCGTTGATGAAACACATATTTTCACAAAAAAACTTTTTTTTGAAACTCAACACTGGCTTGGAGCAAAAAAATTGATATCTTTTACTATGCAATTGAAAAATAAATTTTTAAATAAATTACTTTAATAAATTTTTCTTCATAAAATAATGGATAAATTCATGAATTTCATAAAAAATAATTACTTAATGATTTTTATATTTTCTCTGTTAATTCTACTGAGATTTATCTGGACTGATAGGTTTCCGCCTGGGATGCAGTACGATGAAATAGAATATTCACTTAGTGGTAAAACATTTCAAATGATGGGCACTGATCTTTCAGGTGTAGGATTTCCTGAGTCATTGATCACAACTAGAACCCTTGGAAAAATAAGTCCAGTTCCTTATATGATTTTATCACCGTTCTGGAATATTCTTGACTTGAATATAACCACATATCGATCCTTATATGTTTTTCTAAATATTATTACTGCTTTTGTATTTATGATGCTGCTTCATCAACTATTCAAGGAAAAATTCATAATATATTCTGGCGGCTTATTGTTTTTGCTAAATCCCTGGAGTTTTTTCCTCTCGCGTCATGGTATGGATGGCTCATTCGCACTGATTTTTTATTTACTCGGGACAATATTTCTTTTGAAGAACTACTCCAAAAAAAACATAATTATTTCGTTTCTCTTTCTTATACTCGGAATCTTCTCTTATCATGGTGCCAAGCTTCCTGTTATCCCGCTCGTAACTATAGTTTCTCTTTACAAAATATTTACAGAGAAAAAAAGAGGAAAACAGTTGGTGCCTTATATAATACTTGTTACTTTGGTAACAGCGACAGTAGCTGCTTTTGTCTTCGGCGGAATCTTTTTGTCACAGTCAATACTGGATACGAGATCTCATGAATTTGTTTTTACTAATACTGATCAATTTTCTGGTGAAGTAAACTCAATTCGAACTGCATCCATAAACTCTCCAATCCATAACCTCACGATAAACAAAGTAATTTTTGCAATGCAGTATTTCATTGGCAATTACTTGCATTCATTTGATCCTATATTACTTTTTCTCTACGCAGAAGTCCTGGAATTTCATGGATTTTTCTATATTTTTGAAGCTGCACTTCTAGTGACTGGATTTGTAATGTTATTCTACAAAAAACAAAATATTTTTTGGCTCATTACTGGACTCGCTGCTATTGCACCCATATCAACGGCGACTAGCATGTCCGGATTCTCCATTATAAATCGAGCTATTTTCCTACTGCCAATGTTGATTATTTATATTTCTTATGGACTATATATTTTATATGAAACAGCAAAAAAGTTTATCTCAGCAAAAATATTATTATCAATAATAGTACTTGCATATCTAGGTGCTTTCATTTTTTTTCAATATACATACTTTTTTATACTCCCGATACAAATTAACATGCATTATCAGACTAATACGCGAATTTTAGCCAAATACCTTTCTTTTGAAAAAAAACTATCACCAAAAATAATTATTGTCGCTGATAAACCACAAGTTCTTTTTAGCGGTCTCGTTTTCTATCTAACTCGTGAAGAACAAGAAAAAATATTAAAACAAAAACAAACATTTAAAAAAAATTTAGAGTTTACTATTGACAATATTTTAATCAGATATGAATGTGTTTCCCAATTCAATCCAGAATACACTTATATCGTTGATCACAATAGAGATATCTGTACTAAAAAAATTCCGGCGGGGGATTATATTCTTAATCAAAAAGATGCCGCAACTGATCTTTTTATCATCGGAGGAAAAGCATGTCAGGAATATAAACTAAATCGCTGGCGTTATCCACATCTATTATCCGATTTTAACGTTGAAAGTATGGATACAGAACAATTCTGTAAACGTTGGATCGCAAGTCCGGATCAATAATCCTTATTCTCAAGTGAAAAATCATTGTTTAACGAATATATCTCATACGCTCGCGTTTCTCCCAGTCTTTTTATCGACGTGATCCAATTAAATAACTCCTGATTTGGCTTGCAGTCAATATTGTCAATCACCAATATTTTTTCTGATATATCAATTTTTTTATTTTTTATATTATCTATCACCAGTTGAGAAGGACAGTTGTGTTCGACAAAAGACACATTGCCGACTTGAGGTAGACGAAAATTGCGCTGGAATTTGCCAATATATTCCGGGTTATAATCGTTTTTGTAAAAAAGATAATATGTGGGCAACCATAATTCTTTATTAGTCACCAGAACTTTATCGTATTTATCTTGATTGGCTAGGACATATTGCATTGCTTCTTTATTGCCATCGTTTCTATAAACGCTAGTAAAAATACTTATGTGTGAGAAGTAATTATGAAAATAAAATAACAATTCTCCGGCAAGCAATATAAAGACCACAAATTTAATGGGTATTTTTTTTACGTTGAAATTAACAATACTATTGTAACCATATGAAGCGACTAAAATCAGTAATATAAAAAATGGCAAAGATCTGTGGATACTTGGCACATCCAGAATTGTTAGGGCGGCCGGTATTGGAGTCAAAAACACGAGATACAGCACAAAAATAAAAATGGGGTAATTAATTTGTTTGTTTTTACTCTGAAAATATCCGATGATGCTTAGAATAAATAAAGGAATTAATGCAAAATACAGTAATCCTGAATATGGTGCCATATATATCTGTGGAATTCCTTCTTGTCCGAAAATATAATTTGGCGAAAAGTAGCTTAAGTATTGATAAATAAACTCGAATCCATAACCGATAATTTTATTGTGAAACATTCTCGCAATAAAAATATTTTTTTCATTAAATATGAGTTGTTGAAGTTTGTTTTCTACTCCGGAAACAGGGCTAAGTATTGAAGTTTGCTCGAATCTTCCTTTCCCCCAGTATGTAGAACTTATTACCAGTGTCAAGGTAAAAGAAAGTAAAATACATGAAATAAGAATTGTCTTAAAAAGCTTATCTGTTTTGTAATAAAAAGCAAGTATTATAGTCGGTGCAAGAATGAGTGGTATCAAAATACGATAAGAAGGGTACATTAGATAGGTTGATAAAAGTAAGACTAAACCAATGATGAGAAAATATTTATTACTTTTAAAAAATGATGTCAAAAAAATAAATAAACCTAAAAAAAATACCGTAAGCGCAACAATGCCTTCTGCATTTAACCTTGATAAGTTCATGTGTACCGGAGTCACGGCAACAATGAAAGCAGAAAATAAAGCCGTCTCCTTTTTTTTGAAAATTAGAAGAGCTAATAAGTACACGGGAATAACAAGTAGTGCTCCTGTTACGGCAATCAATGCTCTTGAACCAAATTCATTGTTGCCAAATATAAACGTTCCTAGACCTGATAAATACATCGGCAGGATCGGAGGATAGTCTCCGAATTTATCCATAAAGAGTAGTGGCAATTTACTTCCATAAATATCCTTACCATTTAACAATATGAATTTTGTCGCGTATGTATTGGCTACCTCATCGTTATGCAGACCGTGTGGTGAATCTCCAAGTTGGTATATACGTAAAAAAAATGAAAGAAGCAAAATCAATATAAAAATAACAAAAGATTTAGTAAATTTTTGATTTAGCATTAGTTGATTTTCATTTTATAACTTGCCGGTTCTGTATACAACTGACTTGAAAACCGGATCCCTACCTGAAATTTCAGTTACTTGAACAAAATTCTTAGGAATATTGCATTTTGGCTTATTAATTATCAAAGAATTAACTTTAGTATCCATCGATTCCAACTCTGTAAGACAGACCTCTTTTTCAAACTTTACGTTTCCAATTTTATCGATTAAAGCATCGTTATAAAAATCACTTATATATTTCTTATCGAAATCTTTAGAAAAGAAAAGATAATATAAAGCCAAATTCCCATATCCCGGCACATGCACTGCGTCAACTTTATTGTGATTTTCGATTATATATTGCACGATTTCACGTTGTCCGTCATTTCTTCTTGAGCCTAAATAAATATCAGATTGCACAGAGTACTGATGCCAGAAATATATTATTTCAACGATTATTAGAATAGTGAGAACTGGTGTGATAAATTTATTGATACGCATTGTGACGAGTTTAAATAATCCGATTCCAATGAAAATTGATAATATAACGGCAAAAAACACAGTTCTATGAAGGTTTGGCGATCCAAAATAGGTAAATGCTGCGGGTAATGGAGCAAGCAGAATCAAATATACAAAGTAATAAAGATATTTTTTCTCGTACTTTATCTTCTGACCAACTGCCAGAAGCAAAGTAATAATCGCAATTAAAAAGGTAAAGTAAAGCAATCCCTGATCCGGCACATCATAACGGGACTCTACACCGGTTTTGATAAATAAAAACAATGGTGAAAAATACGACAGATATTGAGTTATAAATTCATGCCCATAGCCGATTGCTTTATTGTGAAATAGTCTGGTAATTTGAGTATTACTATTACCGGAATTGTAAATCTGCTGTTGGATTTTGATATTTACACCTGACAAATCACTGAAAATTGATGTTTGCTTTAATCTTCCACCACCCCATTCTGTTGTACTGATATATAAGGTTAATGCAAAAAACAGTATTGAAGTAATTGTTAATGCCAGTACCTGTTTTCTACTGAGATTTTTAAATAAAAAAAATAACGGGATAAAAACTAAAGGAGCATAGATTCTGAAGGGATGATAAATCCAGTATGACATAAGAATAAGAAAAGCAGCAAAAGCCAAATCCCTTATTTTTCCTTTTTTTATGTAAAACAGTAATAAAACAATTGCAGTAATAAAAATCGTGCTTCCGATTATTCCTTCGGCACTGGATCTGGAAAGAATTATGTGCCAAGGCATGATGGCGATGCTGAATGCCGACAGTATTCCGACAAGTTTATTGTTAGTTATCCAATATCCAAGAATAGCGACAGGAAAAATAATCAAACTCCCAAGGAATGCTGCCGGAAATCTGACTGCAAACTCATTTATTCCAAAAATATAGGTAGCTAATCCTGATAAATACATCGAACCAATGATGTAGTAATCGCCAAATTTGTTGAAATAAAGTAACGGCCAAGGATTACCATAAATATCTTTTCCGTTTTCCAAAATATACCTTCCGACGTAACCCACCAGAATTTCATCTTCATGCGGTTCAAAAGGCAGGCTTCCAAGTTTATAAAAACGTAAGAAAGCACCAATCAAAAATACCAACAGAAGTCCAGTGCGATAGGGATATTTTTTAATCAGATTCATATAATTTTGTATCGTCTTATGATGTAATACCCGCCAACAAATGCTGCTAAAGAAAGCAATGTTACTGCGTTACCGAGCTGTCTTACTTTTGTTTCAGTAAATTTGACAGTGACTTGGTGCTGACCTTGGGGTATTTTATATGTGATAACACCACGGTATTCAGGATCCTGAAACTCTATCAGTACTTCCGTACCATCGACATAGGCTCGCCAGCCGGGGAAATAAAAAGTATAATCAGCAAGACGTACCTCTGATTGAGCTTCAACTAAATATTGTCTTTCCGCATTTTTCACATCACTGCAAACTATTTTCCCCTTGCCTTCAATTATTTCAGCTTTTTGTTTTTTATAAGGATAACTTCTTACTTCTCCTGTCCAGACTGTATTCATCACCGTTGCATGAAGATTATAGTCGGTGACAAAATAAGTATTTTGAGGATACTCCGTATAATTTTTTCCATAAAGCTGCGGAAAACGAATAAATGCTACGATGATAATGAGGAAGTACAATATCAATTTTTGATATTTAAATCTTTCTAATAAAAATGCCAGCAAGATAGGCGGAATTAGAATATAACCAGACATCATCCGCCATGGATGCTGTATATTTCCAAGCAGTCTGATATTTTCATATAAAAACTCGCTTATCGGCAGCATGAAAAAGATATAAAGAAGTCCTGCTGCCATAAATATATGCTCTACTGTAATCTTCTTTTTGCGAATAAGTGTTAACCCAAATGTTATAACGGAAATAATAAATACACCTCCCTCTATGACTCCGCCAAGGTGATAATGGTATCGAGTAGATACGTCATGTCGGAAGTAAAACCATTGCTCTACGATAAACTGCTGTATTGTCAAAAATTGTCCTTTGGCATAATGATCTGCAGACTGTCCGTAGTAAAAATATTTTATTTCACGTAATAATGGAACCAAAAAATAAGCAGCAATCCCAAAACCTAAAATTAACAAAAAAATAACAATTACCGACATCTTAGCCTTTTGTCGATTTTTAATCCATAGGAATAGACCATAAAGTACAAAAACAATACTTGCAACGACAAACATAAACGGGTGCGTCAACAATAACAGTGCAAGTGAGATTGTAAGTACAAAATATCCGCTCCTGCTTTTTTTTTCAAATAAAAGATGCAGACCAATAAGTGTACCTAGCATAAAAATGGAGGAAAAAAATTCCGGCAAAGCTCCGCGGATGTAGACGTTCATGATACGGTACGGCGCAAAATGAAAAAGAAATGCTCCTGTTACTGCAGGTATTTTCCCGACATATAAACGCAAAAATATATACATGAGGACGGTTGACAATAGCAGACCCATAAAAACTACAAGATTATATGAAAGTACGACATCATGAGTTATGAAGGTTAAAAAGGCACCCAGATAGGAGGTGACTTGTTGTGCAAAGATGGGAATCGGCATACCATACCTTGCAAAACCGTCTCCCCAGCGTGCGGGGAACTCACCGTCGCTAAGTGCGCCGTAGATCTGTGCAATATTGGCAATATGAGTCGGTCCGTCAAAAGTCGTAGGCTGTCCACGATGAATGAACAGGTCAAAAATAAAAAACACTGATATAATTGATGCCAATACAAGTATGAAAGATATCTCGCTTCGTACACGTTCCATATTTTTAATAAGTATAATATGTTCTTCACTTATTTTGTTTCTAATACTTGAACCGCACACCAGAACTACGTTATTTCCCTTTATCGCTAAAAGATCGTTTACGAGTTTTATTGAAAATTCGCTGCAAAATGGTGCGATTGATACTAGAAAATTTTGGGAAACCCGCGAGTTTTATGCCCCTGGATCATTTGAAATCAAGAAGGATGGATTTAAAGCTAATGATTTACCAGAATTTATCGGCCAGATCATACCTTTTTCAGCGCATGAGTACTTTACTCCGTTTCTGATATTTTCTTCAAGCAAATGGCAGTCCGTAGAGTTTCTTACCACGATCAGTCCGGCCGACCTTGCGATGTTTAAGGCTGATATTTCAAATAGCGACATTATTCTTGACACAGCTTCTGACTTTATTTATAAAAAAAATGGGGCCACATACATTATTTTCCTACGCCCCATTGTGACGATGCAAGAAACTAATGGATTTCTTGATTATGCAGAGTATGATAAAAAAATGGTGGAAAATAAGAGTTGGTTAGTTGTCTCATCTGTTTTTTAGGGAAAACCATTTATTTGTTACTGAACCATACATAAATAATCCTGCAAACAATAATACAAAGCTTGACAGCCAAGATACATATCGATTGGTAAGGAACAACACTATCTGTTCTGGAAATGCTATCGGTTGCCATGCAGCAATAACATTTAATGAATGAACAATTGTTGCAACAATAAACACCCATAAAAACTGCCTCCTAAATCCGACATAAACCGCAAGTAATGGAAATAATGGATAGAGATATCTCTCGTGCATAGTTGCTAAAAACAGATAGAAGACAAAAGCAAGCACCGAAAAAAGTCCAAAAAGATTTTCAGGTTCAATTACTCTTTTTTTTAATCGCTTTACTATAAACAAAAGTGGAATAAATAAAACTATGTAAAGAATATATCCCCAAGTAAAGTATGAAAAGAAAATGAATGTTTCACCTGCTTTAAGAGTTATATCAGTCACTTTGGGAGAAAGTATAATCCACCAAAAATTATATGCGTTTGAAGAAACATTGTCTAACTTTCCTGCACCGTTTGCGAGAATAAAATTCATGAGCCATTTATGCGGTTCTTGAGAAATCGGCAAGGTCAAAGCAAGAATTATTGAAATTGATATGAAGATATACAAGATAGTTTTTACTCTTGGGGTAATAAATAATAAAATGATAAAGTACAAAGGTAAAAGTGGTAATACTGAAAACTTTATATATAACGACAGAAAAACACTTAATATTGATAAAAAATAGTTACGTCTGATAAGTAAAAACAATGACAAAATAAAAAACATCGTCGGTATGGCATCAAACTGTCCCCAGACCGCACTATTATAGATAGTTATCGGATTGAATAAAAATAGTGAGGAAGCAAATAATGCTTTTTTCTTATCTGATTTGTCAAGTATTTTATAAATTATAAACCCGATCAAGATGTCACTTACGACCGCAGGAATTTTGAGAAACATACTTGCAAATGTCCCGTCGTTTATCCACAACAATGTACCTGGCGGTCGCTGCATGAGCTTAAATACTATCTTGCTCGCCTGCATATGCACTGAATACATTGCCTGGATAATATAAGTGGCTCCCGGAGGTAAGTTGTTAACAGCGCCCACATCTGCTATATGTTCTCTATTGTAGGTATCAGCGGGTCCGTAGAGAAACGACACTCTTCCCCAGTCACGATGCAGAAAAACGTCGCCATGTTCGCCCAATGAATTACTTGAGAATGTTATAAAAATTACTCTTATTATTAAAGCCAGAGCAATAATAAGAAAAATTTTTGACTTTATTTTTTTCATAATTCTAGACGTTACTAAATATTGTGACTTTGTCGTTTTCAAAAGTTTTCTTGTATTCCTTCAAAGCGCTACTGCACTTTTTTAAATATTCGCTGCTGAAATATTTTTTATAGTAAATAAAGTTTACTTCATGGAAAATCCTACAGTCTAAAGATTGCACTCTTTCAAGTCTATGAGAATAGTCGACACCCACTAGTGCCAGCTGTGTCAGGTCGTCAATATAACTTTGCTTGCCGGTTAATGCCGGTATATAGGAACTGTCATCAAAAACTCTTGCATTTTTTTTATCAACATAATGAAACGAGCTAAAAACCACTCCTTCTGGCTGACTTTTTAAATATTCAAGCGCTTCTAATTCCGATCTACTTACATATCCTTTAGGGGCAATAATGGTTCCTTTGATAATATCAATATTTATGGGCAGTGCGAGCAAAATTAAAATAATTCCGATAACGGATATTATTCTGTTTCGCTGTTTTAAAAATGTGTATACCATTTGTGCAGCAAAAAAATTTGCTAAAAATATTACGTAGTAAAAAAATTGTACTGTATTCCACCAAATCCCCTTTTGAATAAAAAATATCGTAAGTAACGTCCCTAAAAGAATTGAGGCGGCAATATAAACTTCAAATCTGGTAATCTGCCTTTTTATCAATTTATATAAGAAATAAAATAAACCAAAAAATCTTGTTCCTAAATTGACAAATATAAAAAGTGTGGCAGAAAACAGTTCAATTGCCAATAAGCGCGGACTCATGGGATTCACTTCCTGAAGATAATATCTCTGTAACACTAAATCTTTTAAATATATAAGATCAGGTTCTTCAATTATGGAGTGTACTATTGAAAAAGGCGAAAAGATAAGAACGGTACCTGACTCAATTGCAGCAAACGGATTATAAAAAATTAGTACGCTACCAACTATACTTAGCCCGATAAGTAAACCATATTTAAAGGTGAGTAAGAAATTTTTTTTGCTTAGATATAATTCTAATACGTAAAACACTGCAAGAAGTACGGCTATGACACCGCCATAAAACTTAAGTCCAATGGTGATAAATGTTAAGATACAAAATAATAAGACTTTCCATAAATCAAATTTTGCGTTTTTGATCATGTAAAGCATGAAGAGTAAGACTGTAAAAGACAATGCAAGTTGAACATTTGTCATCATAAGTCCGGACTGCATCGCAAGCACACTGGCAGATCCGTCAATCGTGCCGTTGTGGTAAAGCGTTAAGAAATAAGTGTATGAACCTCCAAAGAAAACAAATATTAAAAAAACGGCAACAAATTTAACATCGTCTTTTATCTTGCGACCAAGAATAACGGCTGAGACAGTAAATAAAATAATCCATAAAATTGGAATTATTTTAAAAAATACAAATAATGGTAAGGCTCCAAAAAATGTGAATAAATAAATTACTAGATCTAAAAGTAAGTTATACCCTGAAAGAACACCCCCAGCAAATGTTGGAACAATAAACGGATATTGCTTGAAAGAGACTGTAGCTAATGCAATATGCCAGATAGAATCATGGCTGTGTATACCCCAAAAATAAAGACCGCACTCATCACCGATGCAGTAATTACTTCCACTTTGAACGATAAGAAACATATGAAAAAGAAAAGCCGTAGCGAGTATTATCAATAGGATTGTGTTGCTTTTGATATAATCGAAGACATGACGGAACATATAGCCATTATAACCGTTGTCTATAATAATTACGACGTTCTTGAGGATTTTTTACACTCGCTTCGTGCACAGATTAATCAGTCTTATCATCTATTTATTGTTGACGCCTCTGATGTCAAAAAACCTATAAATACACAAGATATTTATTCAACTATCTTACCGATTAAAAATCATGGCTATGCATATGGAGTTAATGTAGGACTTGAGGAGGCAATAAAAAATAATATTCATACCTTTTGCATCATCAATGACGATGTTTTTTTTCAGCCGGACTTTGTCCAGACTCTACAAATGTCTTTTAAATCCCATCCGCGTTCACTTATCGGCGGGGAAATATATTATGCAAAAGGGTTTGAATTCCACAAAGAAAAATATCAGACTTCAGATCTAGGTAAAGTCTTGTGGTATGCCGGAGGGTCGGTTGACTGGAATCATACATTTATTAAACATCGTGGAGTTGATGAAGTTGATTCTGGAAAATATGAGAGTGAAGAGAGAACTGGTTTTATAACAGGTTGCCTGACTTGTTTTGACAAGAGCGTGATTGACGCAATCGGATTTTGGGACAGTCATTATTTCCTTTATTATGAAGATGCTGATTTTTGTGAACGTGCCAAGCAAAAAAATATACCTCTTGTGTTTGATCCGACCTTAAAAATCTGGCACAAAAATGCACAGTCGACTGAAGGTTCGGGATCGTCCGTTCATCAAAAGTTTCAAAAACAAGGCCGTTTGCGTTTTGCCATGAAGTATGCGCCATGGAGAACAAAACTTCATATTTTAAAGAATTACTTTTTTAACAAACTGTAAACTCTTTTATAAATAAGTAAATAAAGAAGATTTAAAATTATTGAAGAAATGATTATCCAGTGCTTCGTTAGCAATCTCTCATTTGTCCAATCTCCAAGGCGTATAAACGGGTAATAGGACATGAGCAAACCAAAAATAAATATTTGCAGTTTATCTATGAACTTCGGATAAATTGGTAAAAAAATAAATAATGTTAAAAAATACCACGGCTGTATTTCTCGAAATAAAGATAAATATGCAATCAATAAAACCACTCCAAAAACAGCAACACGATTCAACCAATGTTCTTTTTTTTTGCGCAAAAATAATAGAGGTAAAGTGATGTACTTTATGCCGCCAGATAGCAATAATAATAATCTGCCCATCCACTCTTTTTTTTCTTTAAGATAATAAAATCCTGCAACAGCTAAACTTACCGCGATAAGATCGTTATGGGCATTGACCAGACCTTCGATAATGATCAGTGGATGTGTCGCAAAAACAAGTGCTGATCTTTTATCAATCTTTTGCAGATAATAAACTCCAATGAGATAACTTGCAATAAATAGAAACTTAAAAAAAACAAAATTTAAAATAAACTTTCCGAAAGCTAAAAATGAAGGAATTATTGTAAGCACGAGAAAAGATGGTCCATATGGATATGAACGGTGCACCCAGTGCATGAATCGTAGCCATTCATCACGAGGGAAATCAAGCGGTGTTTTTAAATATGGATTTTGATGATAATAGGTAAAAATTTTTGCATCAAAAATATAGTTAAAAAAATCATGTGATAAGAATGGATAAGAAATAACAATAATAAGCGAGACCAAAATGGCAAGGGTAAATGGACTGGCGATTTTCATTGATCTACTTATAAAAATAAAATGAAATAAAAATAATAAAAGCACTAATGCAAGATATAAGTACCAGGATAACTCCCGCTGGTAATATCCAATCTGAATGAATGTATCCTGAAATATTCTCCACCAAGAAGCATTTATCAGTGTGAGATTTGGGTCAATTAATACATATGAATATGTACTTAAACCTATTAGAACAATCAAGTAGACAATAATAATAATCATGTTATCTTTCTGTAATTATCGAAAATGAATTATTTTTAGCTTTTAATTTATATGGCAAACCTGCCTTTTGGTAATTATCGACAATACCGTTTCTTATCACTAGAATAACATTTTCCTTATGATCAAATTTCTTTTTCTTTGTTAATAATGTCAGTCCATATATTAAGTAACCGAAAGCGCCAATTGACAAAATCATGAAAGTAAGCAGCCAAATGTAATACCACTTACGAATACCCATGTGCAGATAAAACAATGGCAATTGCCATTCAAGATAATCTTTCCCGTTAAATTGCAAATTAATCCAGTCATTGGTTATGATGATTTCTCTCGCTATTGATCCATACCATGCCTCATCCCAGCTCGTAAGAGAGTGATAATCGAGTCTATAAAAAAACAATAAAGAAGAAAAAATGACAAGAATGTATAATAAAAAATTACTCTTTGTATGTGTAGCGAAAAACGAAGCTTTGTTCACGTATTGATTTTTTTACAAAAATAATATTCTTCTTCTGCTATTTTAGATTAGTCACCATGTATTTTCAAACAGTTTGGATATACACGACTTTATTTTATTATATAAACTCACCTCATAAAGCATTGCTGAACCTGTACACGATTGGTATGATAAGAATAACGAGATAAATGATGAATGGTTGATAAAAAGCATGAAAAAAAAATTTCAAAAATATATTCTTCCTTTTTGTATCGTATTTTTATTATTTGCTTTTTTAAGATTTTATAATCTTGAAAGACGGATAGAGTTCTCTTGGGATCAGGAGCAATTTTCTACACAAATCAGAGAAATAGTACGTGATAACAAATTCACACTTCTTGGACCACGCGTAACCGATGACAAAGGGTTTTTTCTCGCGCCATATTTTACTTATTTACTTCTTCCCTTTTATTTAACGACAAATCTTCATCCGTCGGCACTTGTGCCTTTTCTTTACGTTGTAAATACAATCTTCTTTGTAATGGCTTCATTTACAATCAGTCAAATATCTAATGTACGTTTTGCGCTCTTCTTTCTGATACTTTGGGCAATTAATCCTTTACTTGTCCATTATGATACGAAGCCATGGTGGCCAGTACTCATACCGCTTGGAGTGATTATTATTTGGTTTTTAATCTACAAAATCTATGAAAAAAATGAGTTGAAATATTGGTTATTACTGGGGATTACTCTTGGAATATTCATGAATATGCATTTTCAGTTTATTTTTATATGCGCATTTGCATTTATTTTTTTAATAATTCATTATTCGAAAAAAATAAAGCAAGTTTACTTGAAGATGATTTTCTTGATTACTTCGTTTGCTCTTATCTTCATCCCACTTCTACTTTTTGATCTCCGTCATGACTATCTAAATACTCGACTTTTTATCAATTACTTCACCTCCAGAGCACTTGACGATTCAATTATTGTTTTTAGCTGGAAGCCTGTTCTTACCAACCTTATCTTGCCTTTAACAGGGATAAAAAATCCCAACATATCGATTATTTTTTTGATTTTGATGGGAGGGGGATTGCTGTATCTAATAAAAATTAGAAAGAATTTTCAGCGCACTTTTTATATCTCAACTTTAATTCTATTAATTCTTACTGTGCTAGGTTTTTCTTTCTATGGCAGTCGCCCATCGGAGTATTACTTCGTGTATCTTTATCCGTTTATCTATATTTTTATAGCAGATATTTTAATTTCTTCAAAAAATACTTTTGTTTCGATCTTTGCGATCATTTTTCTCATAATTATTAATGCTTCTGACCTTAAAAAAAGCATCCAAGATCATCCCGGAGGACTGTACTACAAAGATATCGCTGTACGACGGATCCTGCAATACACAAAAGATAAAAAAGTTAATATCGCTTTTGATATGCCACCTGGTAATGACGGCTACTATTACTTCATGAAATATTACCGGATTGAAAGTTCACAAAATCCGAGCGACCCTACAATATTATTGCGTATCCCTCCCAAAAATGACGATATAAGAATCAAGAGTATTGGTTTACATATTCCTAAAGAACTTAAATGATAGATTTATGAAATAGTCTTTAAGAATCTTATGAAAATCATGGAAAATAATTTGCTTGCAAAAATTGCGATTATACTGATAGCCAGTCTTCTGGTATGGTTTAATCTTATTTCACCCGTACTGCATTTTAAAAATAAATTCACCGAAAAATATAATCCGAAGCTTTACGAATTAAAATACAATCGTTCCCAATATGTTATTCCCCAGTCAAAAAATCCAATTTCCGATGAGGAAATTTACAGTCATGCTGGATACATGTATGCAAAAGGATTAAACCCCATCCTCA
>Ga0155630_114_pt3 | contig 34973 bp, 36 predicted proteins | sample RifCSPhighO2_12_FD_107287 | JGI IMG/M metagenome (GOLD analysis project Ga0155630, IMG submission 107287) | Candidatus Roizmanbacteria bacterium RIFCSPHIGHO2_12_FULL_38_13
GTTTTTATTTCACTTTGATTATGTTGTCAAAACAAGCCATAGAAGAGTATCAAAAAAATAATGAAAGAAGAGTTTGGGCAAGATATTACTGTTGCTGAAGCGGAAGAACAAGGAACCCGGCTGCTAAAGTTTTTTGAATTACTAATTGATATTGATCAAAGAGCAAAACAAAAGATAAAAACAAAATGAAAATTACTAAAGTTTTGATTGATAATTACAAAAGTATCAAACACCTAGAGTTTGTTCCTAATAAAGGTATTAATTCGTTTGTTGGTGCAAACAGTACTGGTAAAAGTAACATTTTCGAGGCGATGACATGGCTTCTTGCGCCAACATATCCATCTTTTAACTCAACGAAAAAAGAAGATCGTTTTTTAGGAGAGGATACAAACAAAATTAAGGTAAAACTTGATTTTGATGATGGTCATTACCTCGAACTTGCTGAGGAGTGGACAGACACTTATGGTAGATTAAAATCTGGGTTAAACTTCAATGGCAACTATTGTAATTCTGAACAGCGAGAACAGTACTGTTGTGCGTATTTGGACACTGAACGTAAAATACTTGACTACCTTCCTTCCTCAAAGTGGACATTGGTAGGAAGAATACTTCAAGAAGTAAACAAGATGTTTTTGACTGAGTCTATGGTGCATAAAGGACAAAATAAACTCAAAAAAATTTGGTTAAAAGAATGGCTTACAACTATTCGCGATAAACTGCTGTTCTCCGTTAAAGACCCAAGCGGTCAAGATATAATGAAAAAGTTTTTGGATATTTTACAGGAAGAAAGCGCAAAACAGCTAAACAGACCAAAAACCGATCTAACTGTCGATCTTAGTCTTTATGATCCTTGGAACTTCTATAAAACACTTCAGTTGATAGTAAAAGAACCCGATATGGATTTAGAGTTTCAGGCATCTAACTTAGGCATGGGCGTTCAGGCGTCAATCTCGATAGCTATTCTGAAGGCTTATTCAGAACTCAATTTAGCTAATAAAAGTCCGATTTTCATTGATGAGCCAGAATTATATTTACATCCACAAGCGCAAAGAAACTTTTATCAGATTTTACAAGACTTAGCTGAAGACAAATATGATGAAGCAGGTAATCTTGTCAGGGAAGGTACCCAGATTTTTTATACTACTCATTCACCAAACTTTTTGTCAGCAGGTAATTTTAGTTCAATATACATTGTTAGAAAAACCAGAGATGAAGGTACATACCTCAAATATGGAGACGTTGATGCCTTTGTAGAGGATTTGTCAGTAAGACTTGAAATTACGAGTACATCGGAAGATTTGTTACTTAGATACAAAAATGCCTATGAAAATACAGGAGATACGCAGAAAGCTAACGAAGGATTTTTTGCAAAAAAAATAATACTTGTTGAAGGTCAAACGGAGGTATTACTATTGCCTTTGTTTTTTGATTATCTTTCCTTCGATTATATCAAGGAAGGTATTTCGATTGTGAGATGTGGTAACAAATCAGAAATTGACAGGTTTTACAGGCTTTATACAGAGTTTGGGATACCTTGTTTTATAATTTTTGACGGAGATAAGCGCCTTGAGGGAACTGATGAAGAAGCTGAAAACATTAAACGTAACAAGGCTGTTCTTTCACTTTTTAACAATGGATCAAACTATCCCGATAACAATGTAAAGGATAAATACTTAGGATTTGAAGATGAGTTAGAAGCTAATTTGGGATTTCAAACTACCAATAAAGGACTTGAGTTGTATATTCAAATGAAAGAGAAACTAAAAGACGGTAGTGTTACTGTACCCACTTGGGTATCGGAAGTTCAACAAAAAATATCTGAGCTTTCTGATCTTGGTGTTTTGAGCATACTCAAGAAAAGAACGGCATCTGGAGATGCTACACCGGAAGATTTGGCAGCATGAAAAAACAAATAACTGAATAAATATGTTATCTCAAAAAGCAATTAGCGATTTCAAGAGGATTTGGAAGAAAGAGTTCAAAGAAGAAATAAGTGATGAAAAGGCAGAGGAAAAGGGGTTAGAGCTATTGAAGTTTATTAAACTGATCTACAAGCCAATTCCAAAAACGAAATAACAAGTTTGTAGAAGAAAATCTTTAACCTTAATTTACGTTAAAACTTTTGAAAATCGTTGTATTGTTATTATGGTTTGATAGTCTATAAGGATACAGCAAGGTTAAGCTGTTTCACGCTCGGCGAGAAGATATTAAATAGATCAAGCAGATTAGCTATGAGCTGGTTCGGATCTGGTATACTTAGGGTCACCAAAAAGGAAATCGAGACGGAAGTTGGAGCAGCGCTGGCTGCGCCCGCCTCCGCAGACAGCGCGCGCTGAAAATAAGCGAGACCGAAGGCTGAGCGTACAAATAGTGCGGCGGCTGGTACGGTCAGACGCCGCTACCTTTGAAATACGTTCGAATTTTTTCAAAAAACGTTCACCATTCAAATAGAACCCTGTAACATCACAAAACTAGTAGGTAATACAGTTTCAAAAAGACTTATAGTTGTTAGCTTTTTATAAAATTGCTATAATATGCTGTATGAAAAGAATAATTCTATTCCTTATAGTAATAGTCATAGTTGTAGTTGCCGTATTTAATAGTAAAGGTTACATAAAGTTTGAACACGATTCATATATCAACACATATTCACGAAACCTTTCTAATAAGACTATAGTAACCAACTCAGTTACTCAACATATAGCAAATAATGCTTCGGACTGCAGGTATATTGCCGGTTTACTGTATCAGGATCCCATTTTCATCATTCGTGACAAAGTTACTGGTCACATACAAGAATATACGATTACTTCACCCAAAAAGGATAGAAGGATAGTTATTAATGGGGGTCTGACAAGCGTAGATCAGGATTATACCTTACTCTTTGTTCGTTATATGAACACAGATCGTGAGTGCTTCCGTTCAGATTCTTGGGGAACCATAGTAATAAATGGTAATGGAGATGTTTCAAACATTAATATTCCACATATTGAGTCTAATACTAATATAAAAGTGGTACATAATGGAACAGAAGAAGTGCTTTCTATGTATCCACATTATATAAAAAGTTCATATTCTGATTGGAATAATGATGGGCTAGGTGATGTATTTCTTTACACACCTGATTTAAAAAATAAGGAAGAGCATCGTGTGATAATAGTGGATGAGCAAAGTTGGAAACCAAACATCTGGTTTAATAATGGAAAACTGCTGATAACTGATGAGAATGTGTCTAAAATATCTGATGATTGGACTAAGCATCGTAATTTTATTCGCCAATACAGTACTGATAAAATACCTACTGCTGAAGAATTGATTCCAAATAATACTGAAGTCTGAATAACTTATTAACACGTATTATGACAGTAAATATACGTTTTAGCTGTTAATATATTGAGTTCCATTTAAAGGGCTAGCGGTTCACTTATTTACCAGGCAACTCGATACTGTAATTAAATTTATTTTCAAAATTTCCTTTGCTTTATTTCCAAGTAACAAGCGGGATTAGTTAAGCGGTCTAATGGTACCTTACCAAGGTAGAGTGACATGTTTGCAATCCATGGCAAAGGCAAAGGGAGTGCATTAGAATTTATTCAGAAAGATCGTTCATCACACTAATGAATTTCCTCATCTTAGATACATCTGTAGCGGTAAAGTAGTTAAATCAGGATAATGAAGAAAATATAGAACAATCTAACCAAATTTTAGAAGATGCAAAAAATAGAAAAGTTGAGCTGTTAGCTCCTGAATTATTAAAGTATGAAATTGGAAAAGTTGGTTTGAAATAAGATGCATTCGGGTCAACCAAGCGGGATATCAATATTCTCAAACTCGTAAATATATCTACATAACGGGCTAGTTATATTATTTTCCAAAATCTACTATTTTGCCTTATCATAATCTTGTAATTTAGCCTCGAAATGAATTCGAATCTTTTCGGCATGTTTAATTAAAAGCTCTTGACAAATTGTATATTAACTTTTAATATATAAACTATATGTTAGTTTAAAGCTAACATCCAGTACACATATGCAAAAGGGTGATTACTTAACTACGATATTAAGATCAAGTAAAACTGTCCTGACTCTTAAGGATATTGCGCTTTTATGGCAAGATTCCAACACTGATGCCGCTAGAGTTCGACTTAACTATTATGTCAGAAATGGCGATCTTTATCGAATCAGAAGAGGTATATATGCCAAAGGAAGAGAATATAATAAACTTGAGTTGTCTTCGCGTATATTTACACCCTCATATGTCAGCTTTGAAACAGTTCTGGCTAAAGATGGAGCGATTTTTCAATACCAAACTACAATTACTGTTGCCTCGTATTTAACCCGTGACGTTGTTATTGAAAATCAAACCTATTCTTACAAAAAGATTAAAAATTCGGTACTTACAAATAATATTGGAATCGAACAAATCAATGAAATTTCTATTGCCACCAAAGAACGGGCCTTTTTAGACACCCTATATATAAACACCAATTTCCATTTTGACAACATACGATCACTCGATTGGAATAAAGTTATTGTCATATTACCAATTTATGATAATAAACGTATGGCAAAAACTGTCGCTCAATTATTTAAACAATCAGAAACAACTAAATAAACATTATGACTTTAGATATTTCGGTTCATAAGACCATTTTGTTTCAAATTTTAAAAGATATTTATTCTGAAACAACTATTGCTCCTTTTTTAGGATTCAAGGGAGGAACTGCCGCCTTAATGTTTTATGGACTTGACCGGTTTTCTGTTGATCTTGATTTTGATCTTTTAGATAACAGCAAAGAAGACGAGGTTTTTGAAAAAGTGATTGGAATTGTAAAAAAACACGGCATTTTAAAAGAATCATATAAAAAACGCTTTAACTTATTCTGCTTATTATCATACGAAGAAGAAGCCTATAATATCAAAGTTGAGATAAACCGACGGCAATTCGGGTCAAGGTATGAAATGAAGACTTATTTAGGAGTATCAATGATGGTTATGATCCGTGAAGATATGTTTGCCCACAAACTAATGGCAATGCACGAGCGTATACTTAAAACTAGCCGGGATATTTATGATGTCTGGTTTTTCCTTTCAAATAGATCTCCTGTAAATAAGAAAATTATAGAAAAACGATCGGGCTTATCTTTTGAACAATTGATAAAAAGATGTATTGAACAACTTGAAGCAGTAAATAACCGACATATTTTAGACGGAGTCGGTGAACTATTAACGCAAAACCAAAAAGATTGGGCTAAATCTAAGCTTAAAGATGAGACTATCAGTTTGTTGAAACTGCGTTTAGAAGACAGGGAAATTAATTGACTTTTTTCGTATAATAACGAGGAAGAGACCTTGATGACAGACTTTTAGGAAGTGGTTGTTTCATTTCTTGGAGGGGATAAGCAAGCATTAGTTTGTAGATCCAAGCAAGAAATGGTTCGAAATAAAGTGCATTGGGGTCACAAATCTTAAGTGTTCTTTCTTCCAGAATTTAACATAAGAGCTTCCCGAGTAAAACTCAATAATTTTGACAAGATATAAGGTTTATGGTATTTTTCACATAAGTGTTACTAAAATTGATATTAAAATTAAAATTCGTTAGTAGTTTTCTTAGAAATCTCGATCAAAGTCGTATCGACAGTATAATAACGCGTATTGAACCTTTTTTGTCCAAAAAGAATAAAATAATTGACATTGGTGTTGGTCTTGGCTTGCTTTCTAGCGCCATACAAAAGAAAGGGTATTATTTATGTCCGGTAGATGTTCATAATATTTCTATTGCGAAAGACATAAAACCAGTACTTTTTGATGGACAAGCACTTCCGTTTAAAAATAACTCATTTGACACGGCATTGCTTATCACTGTATTACACCACACTCCAAACCCCGAGAAAATAATACTTGAGACCTCACGCGTTGCCAAAAAAATCATCATCATGGAAGATATTTTCGAAAGTACCATTCATAAGTATTTAACATTTATAATGGATAGTATCATGAATTTAGAGTTTTTTGGACACCCACATACGAATAAATCAGATAGAGGTTGGCGAAAGTTGTTTGAAAAAAATAAATTTACAGTTTTAAAATACGATCGCAAACCCTATTGGAATTTTTTTATAAGTGCAATTTACGTTATTTCAAAGTAAAATGATAAGTGTAAAATACCCCTTTACAAAAGTTATATAATTGTATATAAATAAATATATGAAAAAAGATAAAAGCGGTGCCAAAGAAACCGAATCAAACAAATGTCCTGTGTGCGGATCTGATTTACAACCAATTGAAGAACTTCCATCGGGAAAACGGTTACAAAGATGTTCAAAGGGATCTTGGAACTCGGAAACAAAACAGGTTGAAGGGTGTAAATTTGTACGCTGGTTCAATCCTGATCCCGAAAAACTAGATGAAAAATGTCCAAAATGCGGCAATCCTCTCATCATGATCACAACCCGTTCCGGCAAAAAGCTCAAAAAATGCAGCACTGCTGGTTGGGATCGTGAGAAACGTGAAGCAACCGGATGCGACTACGTCGAATGGTTCCAGGGTTCAAAAGAAGAACTTGATGAAAAATGTCCGAAATGCGGAAATATTTTACAGCTCGTGACTACTTCAAACGGCAAAAAATTGAAAAAATGTAGTACGGCAGGATGGGATCGTGAGACTCGAAAGGCAACGGGGTGTGATTATGTCGAATGGTTAAACGAAAAGAAACCAAGTAATGGCGATGAAAATTTTCCTGACCACGAGATTTGAGATTTTTTAAGAAAGTAATAGTGTTATTTCGCCTTTATATTTTCTTTTCTCGAGTTCTGACGGTTTGCCTCTGACAGCTTCCTCAAATTTTTTTGTCAATTCGCGAGCTACCACTACTTCGATATCGGGTAAAATGTCGCTGATCATTTGTAATGATTTTTGAATTCGATTAGGTGATTCAAAAGCAATAAATACAGCATCAGGAAAAAGTGTTTTTATCTGTCTAATTTTATATAGTAATTTAATTAGTTCGGCCCTCCTTTTTGGTAAAAACCCGACAAACATTGAGTTCTCGGCTTTAAATCCGGAGTGGGTCAGCGCCGTCGTGACCGCCGACGGCCCTGGCACAACTGTAAAAGGTAGACCTTCCTTTATTACTGTCGATACGAGCAAGTAGCCCGGGTCGGAAATAACAGGCATACCGGCTTGGGATATAAGAGATATTTGCAAACCATCTTCAATATACTTTAGTACCGATGGCAGTCGTTCAAACTCTTTTTCTTTGTAATAGGAAACGAGTTTTTGAGTTTTCTTCTTTTTAAACCCAAAAAGTGACTCAATCTTTTGAAGTAAAAAGACGGTTGTTCTCGTATCCTCTGTCAAAATTATATCTGACGAAGCCAGTATTTTTCCCTGTCGATAAGACAGATCCTCGAGGTTGCCTATTGGAGTTCCGACAATGTAAAGCATATTCGTCATGCCGAACTTGTTTCGGCATCCCATCAACTATTAATAACTATAGTATAGCTTGTAAAGATCCTGAAACAAGTTCAGGATGACGCAATGTATAATACATTCCATGTCATTTAATCTAAAATCCGACTTTAAGCCCACCGGTGACCAGCCGCAGGCAATCCAAAAACTTATTTCCGGAATAAAGCTACATCACAAAAATCAGGTTTTACTGGGAGTTACCGGATCGGGTAAAACATTTACTATAGCCAATGTCATCCGTAAACTCGATATGCCCGCGCTGATTATTTCTCATAACAAAACTTTGGCCGGTCAGCTTTATCAGGAATTTAGAGATTTTTTTCCGAGTAACGCCGTTTCCTACTTTGTTTCATATTACGATTATTATCAACCCGAAGCTTATATGCCGGCAACCGATACCTACATTGAAAAGGAAGCAGAGGTAAATGAGCTTATTGACAAACTGCGATTGCAATCAACAACGAATATTCTTGCCCGTCGTGACGTCATCGTCGTTGCCTCGGTTTCATGTATCTACAACATCGGTTCACCCAAAGAATATGAACGCTTTGTTTTTAAGATAAAAAAAGATGATATCGCCGACTGGAGATTAATCTCCGTTAGATTGACAGAGCTACTTTATGAAAGATCGGAGTTTGATTTCAAGCGCGGGACTTTCAGGGTTCGTGGCAATCATCTTGATATTTATCTGCCTTATGAAGATCATGGTGTCCGCCTAATTGAAGAAGATGGGAGGATTTCTAAAATCGAATCATTTGAGCCGCTTTCCGGAAAAAAACAAAAAATTCTTGGCAGTTCAATCGCGATTTATCCAGCAAAACTATATCTTATGGACCCCGCCGTGTTTAAAAGTGCGGAAGCCCGTATACGTGAAGACCTGCAAAAGGAATACAAAGGTTTAAAAAAATTAGGCAAAGAACTTGAAGCGCAGCGGTTATTAAGAAAAGTAAATTACGATCTTGAGATGATCAAAGAAGTCGGTTACGTCAACGGAATAGAAAATTATTCACGGTATTTTGACGGTAGAAAACCAGGTAATCCTCCTTATAGTTTACTTGACTATTTTAGACTAACATACGGTGACGAGTTCCTTGTTTTTATTGATGAATCTCACATGACCGTACCTCAAATACGCGGTATGTATAACGGCGATCACAGTCGCAAAAAGGTACTTATTGATTTCGGGTTTAGGCTAAATTCCGCATACGACAATCGTCCACTCAAATTTGATGAGTTTTACAAAATTCCTTCGAACTTTATCTATGTCTCGGCAACTCCTGATGAATGGGAAATTGGACAATCAAAACAAGTTGTTGAGCAGCTTATCAGGCCAACAGGTATAATCGATCCCAAAATCACCATCCGTCCATCGTCTTCTGAAATACCTGATTTGATTGAAGAAATCGAAAAAAGGGCAAAAAAACATGAAAGAGTATTGGTAACGACACTTACAAAAAAAACAGCCGAAGATCTGACCGAATATCTCAAAGATAAAAAGGTCCGTGCAGCCTATTTACACTCCGACATCCATACACTTGAACGCTCGGACATCCTTGATAAGCTTCGCAAAAACGAGTTTGACGTGCTTATTGGTGTAAATTTACTTAGAGAGGGACTCGATCTTCCCGAGGTAACACTCGTTGCGATACTTGATGCCGATAAGGAAGGATTTTTGCGCTCCAGGACATCGTTGGTTCAAACTATGGGACGCGCTGCAAGAAATGTATCCGGTGAAGTGATCATTTATGCCGATAAAATTACCAATTCAATAAAACATGCTGTTGAGGAAATAGAAAGACGCAGACGATATCAGACCGAATACAATAAAAAGCATAATATTAAACCTAAAACTATTTATAAACCGGTGCGGGAAAAGATCGTTGAAAGTGATGAGGAAAGCGAGCTTATGTTTGACAAGATTCAACGGGAGTTTGATCTTGAGTCATTAAATAAACTTGATCCAAACTCAATGACAGATTACGACAAAAAGAAAATTGTTAAAAAGCTTGAAAAGGAAATGAGGATCTACGTTGATGACATGAACTTTGAAGCAGCCATACTAATTAGAGATAAAATAAAAGGATTTTAAACTAAGTTTGCTATCTTTATTGTTTCAATAACCATATTTGTAAAAAGTATTATACAACTAACATGCTAAAGTACCTTGAAAGACAAAGTAAATAGTAGTAAACTAATAGACTGTCAAATTTATGCTAGATCATATCCACGTGCAGGGAGCCCGTGAACACAATCTGAAAAATATTGATGTCAAAATACCTAAAAATAAGTTTGTAGTATTTACTGGTGTTTCTGGATCGGGTAAATCTTCACTTGCTTTTGATACCATTTATGCAGAAGGCCAAAGGCGCTATGTCGAATCACTGTCTGCTTACGCCAGACAGTTTCTGGGGATAATGGATAAACCTGATGTCGATTTTATTGACGGCCTGTCTCCGTCGATTTCTATAGATCAGAAAACAGTCACCCACAATCCACGCTCAACTGTCGGAACTATAACAGAGATTTATGATTATCTGCGGGTTCTTTTTGCTCGAGTCGGTCACCCTCACTGTCCAAACTGCGGTATCGAAATCAAAAAACTGTCAATCGATGAGATCGTGACAAAAATACTGGATCTAATAAAATCAGCTGTAATAAAGGATAAAATAAAGCCTCATCTGATTACATTAATGTCCCCGATTGTCCGGGCAAGAAAAGGTGAGTTTCGGGACTTGTTTCAAAATCTTCAGCAAAAAGGCTTCAGACAAGTAAGGGTCGACGGCCATATGATGGAACTTTCAGAAGATATTGATTTGATAAAAACGAACAAGCACACCATTGAAGCGATAATCGATGTTATATCTCTTACCTATAAAGATATTAAGGATAAAGTCTTTATGGCAAATTTACGAACAAGAATGTCAAACAGTGTCGAACAAAGTACAAGTCTCTCCGACGGATTGGTTTTATTAAAACTAGAAAACGAAGAGCATCTTTTTTCGGAGAAGTTTTCCTGTCCAAACTGCGGTCTTTCCTTACCCGAGATTGAGCCACGTATGTTTTCCTTTAATTCGCCGCTTGGAGCCTGTCCAGAATGCAAAGGGATAGGTCGCGTATTTAAAATCGACCCAGAATTACTCTTAAATCCCGGTTTGACCATCAATGAAGGTGGGCTGCAGCCATATCCTAAGTTTTATTTTCAAGGTACCTGGTATTTACGATTACTTAAAACCGTTTGCGACGAAGAAAACATAAATCTGAATATCGCTGTTGGATCATTGCCTGAAGCTAAAAAACATATTCTGCTTTATGGAACGGGAAAAAACTATGTTGTTGAGGGTGAAAACCGATTTGGACGGACAACGTATATAAATGAAAAATTTAATGGCTTGGTTAATGACATGCAGAAACGTTATTTTGAAAGTGAGGGAAACGCTTACGAAGTATCAAAATATATGCGCGAGGAGACTTGTGATGTCTGTCATGGAGCACGGCTGAAACCTGAAGTACTATCGATAACAATTGACGGTAAAAATATTTCGAAATTGACCAATCTGCCAATCAGCAGATTAAAAGAGTATTTTACAAACAAAATTAACAAAATCTTAAACAAATACGAGATTGAAATCGCAGTGTCGATACTCAAAGAAATCGTCACTCGTTTGAGCTTTCTTGACAATGTAGGCTTGAATTATCTCACCGTATCAAGGCCGGCAAAAACTTTGTCAGGTGGAGAACTACAACGAATACGCTTGGCCTCACAGATCGGCACAGGGCTGACAGGTGTTTTGTATGTGCTTGATGAACCTTCGATTGGACTACACCCACGTGATGTTTCGACATTGATAACTTCGCTACATAGTTTGAAAGACCTTGGTAATACACTTATCGTTGTCGAACATGACCAAGAAACAATTGAATCGGCAGACCATTTGATAGAGCTTGGACCAAAAGCCGGTAAAGAAGGTGGGAAAGTTATTTTTTCAGGAAATCTTGATGACATAAAAAAAGATAAAAACTCGTTGACCGGCAAATATCTTTCTAAGAAATATATTATCAAAAAATCTGATCGTGAAATGGTTGACAACAGAGGCTCTATTCTGCTTCATGAAGCAAAACAGTTTAATTTGAAAAATATTACCGTTAAAATTCCGTTGAACAATCTTGTTGTGATAACCGGAGTCTCTGGTTCGGGTAAGTCGACCTTGATTACCGAGACTTTATATCCTGCTTTGAAAATGCACCTAAATAACGAATGGAACGGAACTATAGGCGAGTACAATCGTATAGAAGGATTTCATCATCTTGATCGCGTTTATTTGGTTGACCAGTCACCGATTGGAAGAACACCAAGGTCAAATCCGGCCACATATGTAGGATTGTTTGATGAGGTGCGAGATATATTTGCCGGCACGGTCGAGGCTCGCGCTCGTGGATACAAAAAAGGTCGTTTTTCTTTTAATGTCAAGGGCGGTCGCTGTGAAAAATGTCAAGGCGCGGGGGTAATAAAAATCGAGATGCAGTTTTTAGCAGATGTATACATAAAATGTGATGTCTGTGACGGCAAACGTTATAATCGTGAAACACTAGAAGTTAAATATAAAGATAAAACAATTTACGACGTCTTGAAGTTTACTGTCGATGATGGTGCCGACTTTTTTAAAAATCATCATAAAATCTATCAAAAACTTTTTTTTCTGCAAAAAGTTGGCCTTGGTTATATCCAGCTTGGACAACCGGCTCCAACATTTTCCGGAGGCGAAGCTCAACGTATAAAGCTTGCCGATGAATTATCAAGATCGTCAAGGGGACACACAATGTATATACTTGATGAGCCGACAACCGGCCTGCATTTTTACGATATTCAAAAACTTCTTCATGCTTTAAACGAACTCGTTGACCAAGGGAACACTGTTATTGTAATCGAACACAACCTTGATGTAATTAAAAATGCGCAGTATATCATCGACCTTGGACCAGATGGCGGAGATGATGGAGGAGAGGTAATCTACCAAGGTGAGCTGAAAGGAATTTTAAACGAATCACGATCTAGTACTGGAAAATACCTGCAAAAAGTTATGTAATTAAATATATTGACTTTTAATTTTTTATAATCTAAAATGAGTTTTTATGTCATTAACAAGGAATGATATTCAAATATTGAAGGAGATTTTTCACCCTCAATTCGATCGCATCGATCAACAATTTGATAAGATCGATAAACGGTTTGATGAAATTATTGTGTACATGAATAAACGCTTTAATGAGAATGAAAAGGATCATGACAGAATCATTACTCAACTTATTGGTGATCTATATACCATTTATACTCCGCGAGAAGATTTTAAAAACCTTGAAAAAAGGCTCACGAAAGTAGAAAATAAACTTCAACCCCAGTCTTCATAATTGTTTGCTGTCCAAAAGCTAGGTATAGAATTCATCCTACTAATCTTTAGATATAATGTAACAATGGGAAAATCAGTAATAAAAGCCAGTCGGGATAATCTAAGAAAGGTTCCTACCATGATCGGTGTCTATATTTTTGAAAAAAATGATAGACCAATTTATATCGGTAAATCAATAAATTTGAAAGCCCGACTTATTTCACACTTCGAAAGCGCCAAGATAGATAGTAAAACTGCAAATTATGTTTATGGGGCAGATAAAATCAGTTATTTTCTGACAGATTCGGAGTTCAAAGCACTTTTACTCGAATCGAAACTTATTCAAAGTCATAAGCCAAAATACAATGTACGTTGGCGGGATGACAAAAGTTATTTGTATATCAAAGTCACAATTAAAGACACTTATCCTAAGTTTTTTATCAACCGTAAGGAAGATAATAAAAATGCGAAATATTTTGGACCGTTTCAATCGGTGAGAGTAGCAAGCAATATTCTTCGAGAAATCAGAAAAATATTTCCGTTTTGTACACAAAAAAAGATTACTAAACAGCGCTGCTTTTATTCAAAAATTAAACTCTGTAATCCATGTCCGAATATGATAGAAAAAATTGCTGACCCAACTTTGCAATTGCAAGAAAAGAAAAGATACAAAAGCAATATAAGACAGGCTATAAAGGTGCTAAAGGGTAATATTGAGGTGGTCTCAAAAGATCTTTATCGACAAATTGAGTTACTTACAAAACAAAAAAAATTTGAGGAAGCCATACCATATCGCAATCGTCTTTACCGTTTAGAAGGGCTGGTCTCACACCAAAGGTTTGATACCGACCAGGATGAGTACTACAATATGTCGGAAAAGTTTATGAACGGCCTAGAACACTTGTTAAAACAATTTTTTCCCACAATCAATAACCTAAGTAGAATTGAGTGTTACGATATCAGTAATTTGAATTTTGAAAATGCTACAGCTTCTATGGTGGTTTTTACCAATGGTTTAAGTGATAAAAAAGAATACAAAAGATTTAAGATAAAAAACAAGAAAGCACAGTCGGATTTTGAGATGATCGAGGAGGTGATTGAGCGTAGATTAAAACATAAATCTTGGAAATGGCCGGATTTACTGGTTATCGACGGAGGGAAACCTCAAGTTCGGTCAGTATTAAAAGTAATGAAGAAAGCTTCAAGCAATATACCAATGATCGGTATTGCCAAACGACCGGATAGGCTGATCATCGCCACCGATAATCTGTTTTCTATTCGGCCACCTTCTGGCCATCCGGGATTCAAATTATTACAAGCTCTAAGGGACGAATCTCATCGCTTTGCTAGGTCATATCACCTCAAGCTTAGAAGGAAAAAAATGTTATAATCATACTAGTTTTATGAAAACAATATTACTAATAGTAAACATTATCTTATCTATTGCAATCGTGGCTCTGATCCTGCTTCAAGGAAAGGGAGCCGGACTTGGAAGCGCTTGGGGTGGAGGAGGAGAATTTTATCAAACAAGACGTGGAGTTGAAAAAATTACAATGCGATTGACTTATATCCTTATTTTTCTCTTCTTTTGCCTTTCTGTGGCCAATTTTTTTATACAATAAATTAATGGTTTTTCAAACGAAGGGAATAAGATACATAGTTTGGGTATTTACTGCATTTTTAAAAAAAAACCTACAGGTTTTGCTTTTAAGTTTTTTACTAAGTTTACTGGGAGTCATTGCTTTAGTTTCATTTTCACCATATCTTTTAAAATTCATAACTACAAATCAAATCGTTATAGGAATTACTGGTGTTTACACACCTGACAAACTACCAAGCGAGATACTTTCCAAGTTTTCAAACGGACTACTGTATATCAACGATAAAGGCGAAATGATACCGCTATTGGTTGATTCTTGGGAGCCGGTTGATGGAGGTCGCGAGTATAGGTTTCATTTGAAAAAAGATCTTACCTGGAATGACGGGGTACCTTTAAAAGCCAAAGATATTCAATATTCTTTTAAAGATATAGCAACCGAGGCTCCAAATGATTATCTACTTGTATTCAAACTCCCAAAACCCTTGCCGATTTTTCCTACCTTTCTAACCAAGCCTCTTACAAAATATCCGCTGATAGGAATTGCTGGAGTATACCGTGTCGGCGACATTAGAATAAGGGCAGGCAATGTCCAGGAGGTGCAATTAATCCCAAATCAAGAAGATATGCCTCGACTAGTATATAAATTTTACGATACCGACACCAAACTAATTGATGCTTATAAACTAGGAGAAATAACACTGATGACGACAAATAAGAAGAATGTTGTAGATCAGTTTAAGCAATGGAAAAATACCAATATCAAACGGGAAGTCGATTATACTAAAGTAATGGCGCTATTTTATAATCTTGATAACCCTTACTTTAAAGATAATAAGGATCTACGACAAACCATTGCCCAATCGATCGACCAGCAAATATATAGTGAGTTTGGTGAGCGAGCTTACGGACCAATTCCTCCTACTTCCTGGGCATATGAAACGGATACCAAAAAATTTTCATACAATCCAAACGCTGCCTCAAAAATTATCGATAAATTCAACGAAGCATCGGAATCGGCAACGTTGAAAATAAGTACTTATTACGACAATCTGACATTGGCAGACGGTATAAAAGATAATTTAGACGCTGCTGGAGTGAAGACTCAAGTTGAAGTTTTGACCGGAAATCTTCCGGTCGATTATGATATCTTTTTGGCGCAGCTCATCCTGTCAAAAGATCCTGATCAATATTTTTTTTGGCACTCGACACAAATTAAGGGAAATATCACGCATTATACAAATGTAAGGATAGATAAACTTCTTGAAGACGCTCGTAACACTTTCAATATTGCAAACAGAAAAGCTTTTTATTCGGATTTTCAAAAAATACTTGTGGACGACATGCCTGCATATTTTTTATATCATCCATACATGTATACGATAGAGAGGAAGTAGTAGAATGGGTTAATGTCTGGTAGAATTACCAATTACTAATGACTAATTTCTAATAAATACTATGCTAGACTAGCATTAACGCATTTGTGATTAGACATTAAACCATGCGCACAGTCATAAAATTAAGGTATGTGGTAAGTTGTTTATTTACTAAAAAGTGGTCAAGGAAGAGATGAAATAAAAGGTTGGATTTAGCCCGGGTGGCGGAACTGGCAGACGCGCAGTCTTGAGGGGGCTGTGCCGCAAGGCGTGGAGGTTCAAGTCCTCTCCCGGGCACTAATAGGGACATGGATTTAGTTGGCTGTGTTAATTGCACCTGCCCCCATACTAATTAACCAAACAAACACTCAATGCGTTAATAGAGATTTTTAGATATATAAAATGCACTTTCTAGAATACAATACTTACTGTGTTTTGATACTAAGCTGATAAGCGCCTAATCGGAGTATAATGATAAAAAGCCAATGAGCATAAATAAGCAGATAATTTTCTCGGAACATAAGTGCGTGAGATACATTATTTCGTAAGTTGTACCCACTTATTTCCATCAAAACATACTTCATTAGGAACAACAGGTCATCCCCAAAGATCTCACTCGCGTATGATTCTCGAAGTAGCTCATCCAATCCTTTTTTTTCAGTTACCTGTTTACCACCGCGTTCAGTTTTAATTTTAGTAACTGGTTTATCGATTGTCTCATAGAATTCTCTAATAATTCCTTCAATTTTGGGAGATAAGGAATCAACGGCTAAGATTAAACTATTTCTTCCACCTTTTATATCTTTATTTTTAATCATTGATAAAGCATTTAGGTAGGCCTGTATTCCTGGTGTTAAAATATCGATCCATTTCCTTGACTTAAAAATAACTTTTTTAGTTTCCGTATCTCGTAAGTCATATTCTTTTCCGTACCATAAACATTTAATCATATATTTTTGGATTGCATCTAGATCCAATTTTTCAGCTTCTACCAATTCTTCAAATAAAACTGTAACTAAAGGTTCACTGGTCATTAAAGAAAAATAATACTGGTGTAATAGCGAAAGATATTCCTTTTCCAGCTCTGTGTCATATTTGCGAGGAATATCTCCTGATTCGTCAACCAACACATGCGAGAATAAAAAAGAAATAGGGTATTCTTTTTTATTCTTTTCAGCTTGTTGCTTTACTTCTTCGTATTTTGGCAAAATTGATCGATCCATTGTTAATCTGACTAATAATTGTTCTTTAGACTCCTTCTCGACGATCGTTTTAAATCGTGTGCGGATTTGGGCAACCCATTCTGATATATCCATCTTTTTTTCAAAAGTTTCAAACTTCATATTTTGTTTTGATTCTTGAAGATTTTTTTCTAATTCTTCAACTTTTGCATTGTCCCCAAGTCTCCTATACTCTGTAATAGCTTTAACAAGAAATTCAGATTGAACAAAACTTTCTTTATGTTTTTCTGCTTCCTGTTCAAGTGATAATGCAATTTTTTGCCTCCATTTTTTATCGTCCAGTTTAAAAACTGATTTTTCAATTTTTTCTCCTAATTCAAGGAAATTTCTAGCAAAGAAAAGATTGTTTTTTTCTTCTTGTTCGTCAGCCATTTTTTTACAAATTTTGATTGTATTTTCCCAAAAGTCTTCGCCGTATTCTTTTTTGTTTGTAAGCGCCAAACCTATAAGCCTACGTGTAATAGCCCACCTAGATGAGCTTTGATTATCAAAATTAAGAATTGTATCCGCTATGCTTTGATTTACCTTATTAACGTTGTAGTTAACTTTTTTTGCTATTGTATAAGCGCTTTGAAGTGCTTTTGAAATTTCAAAAGCAGGTGTATTTTTAGGTTCATTTGTAATTAACCCTTTAAGTTTGGTAGCAACTACAAGATATTGATCTACTGCAAGTTGTGCCATTTTATGATCTTTTTCTATCATCCATAAAAAATGAGCTATGCGAGAAATAATTTTTGGATGCTTATATTTGGTTAGAAATATTCTCAGAAATTTAATATCGGCTTGCTGAAATTCTTTGATGTTAGGAAATGACCAAAATTCTCCGGAATCGTCAGTTCCTGACATTTTTGGTCTAAATTCATCTTCATATACTTCAAAACTAAAAACATTAATAAGCGCTTGAAACTGATCACTCATCTTTTTATCCTCCAAAATAAAAAAGGCTAAATCTCTAGATGTTCGAAAATGGTCACCAAGGGAAAAACTATATTTAGATTCTTCTGCAATTTTTTCAAGAGTAGCCAAGCTCTCATCTATTTTTATTCTAGCTTCTTTTTTATTGTCAGTGCCTAGTCTTACTATGTCCTTAAAATTAGTTAGCTTTTCTAAATTATACCGTCTGTCACCCCGTTCGTTAATTTTTTCAGCTTGAAGTTTTTTCGTTCGATCCCACCTACGAAGCGTCTCGGGATGAACACCTAAAAATTCTGCTGCCTCTGCTATGGAGTAATGTGTTTTTTTAGTCATAACTTATACTTTCTACTTATACAGTATTGTGGTTTCGTTGTCAATCTGATATAGTGATTTCATGCCGAATTTACATGAAATTGGAAGAAATGATCGATGTCCTTGTGGGAGCGGTTTAAAATATAAGAAATGTCATATAGGTAGGACTCTCCAAGTTTTTCCTGAACCATTCAAAGGCAGATCAATCAGAGAAAGAAATATTATTCTACTTAATGCAATTACAGATATTTTCTTTGGAAAAGGCGAAGATTGGAACGAGATGCGAAATACACTTACAGAAGATAAAGTAAGGGAGTTGTACAAAATTGTGGCATGGTTATGGCCACCTCAAACAGATATTACTTCATTGCTCCCTAAACCCAGTAAGACGTTGAGAGGCTTATACACTGGAGATACAAGGCCGCAAGATATTTTAAAAAATATTGTAAGGTATAGCCTCTACACTGAAGAAATAATTGTTGTCTCTCCATTCTTAGCCCCACTTACGATGAAAGAAGAATTTAGCCCTTTGTATAACCCAAGTAAATACAGGGCAGATACATTGGAACTCATATACTTTGCCGTAGCGCTTACACCATGGATTGAAACTGGAATTGTAAACATGATACCTAATCCAATGGATTTTGACTATCGTCTCAGAAAAGAAATATATAGTATGGCTACTGCACGATATGAAGCTAATAAAGAAGAATTTGACAAAGAAATAATAGCAATTGCACATGTAGAGGGAGAACACGAATATAAACGGATGATGATGAGAATGCCTGTGGATTCATTTAGAAAAAGAATTAAAGAATTCAAACCCAATCTCTCGAAGGCAGAAGTAGATAAACACGTAGAATACTTCTTAAAACAACGTAGGAATGACCCTTTATTATTAGATGAAGAAATGTCTTCCACAACAGAAATGAAGATAAAAAGGATGGGGGCAAATCTTGAATTAGGCCTATATCTAGGACAGGCAACAGGCTCTTATCTATATACAAATAGCACCTTTCAATGGAAAGAAATAATGTCAGCTAAACAACAAACTACTGATGATTCTGATGAATGGACTCCGCTAACACGAGCATTTCAATCACTTGATTTTACATTCCTTAACAATGTGGATGCACGCTTTGCTTATAAACTTAAAGAAGAAGGCCGCTTGGGAGGATTTAGAAACTACTTACGTAAAATTTGGCGCAAGATTGAGGAAGACAATAGCCCTACACAAGCAAATAGTGCTGCACGGGAATTTAGCGACGAATTACAGGATGAGTACAGAAAAACAAAGGAGGAATGGGCAAAAATTGATAAATCAATCGTTAAATTTATGACAGGACCAAGAGGTATCGCTACAATACTTTCTCCACTTATATTAGGTGGATTGGATTGGAGAATTCCGGCTCTCGGTTTCTCAGTCTTAGGAATTGGCAAATTACTATCTGCAAGATATAAAAGAAATGAATTTAAAGCCAATGTTCCCCTTGCCGTATTGCTTGATTTAGAAAAAAAGAATAGAAAATTAAAATAGCAAAATTTTATTAATATAACTCTTGGAGAATACTGCGACAGTGCTTTCATTAAGAACAAGGAGGAAATCTACTGTATTACTAAAAAATCACGAGATTCATATAATAATATGCTTATAAAAATTCGTCCGAATAGACCTAACAAATGGGTGCAAGTATAAATTGATAAAATCTTTAATTCTTGACTGAATCAATTTCCGCTTTGATCATCCTAGTCATTATGTCCCGCATCCCATCATCTTTCATCATTTCTCTCATGGATAGTCCCGGTTTAGACATAAACTTTTCATCAAGATATTTGTCTAAACTAGATGAGTATTTGGAGTTTGATTTTTTTAATTTCTTCATGAACGATCACCTCTTTTCTTTTTAAACTTCTCAGCGACTTTTACCATCATCCCCACAACGCCTTCCGCATATTCTTGAGTGGCATGTTCAGGTTCGCTGTTTTGCAGCATCGTTAATATGGATTCGGTTACCTGTGGTCTTTTGTCTTCATCAAGTACCAGCTTAAAAACAGCAGGGTCAATTCCTTTGAGGAAATTCTTGTATTTCTCTTCACTGATAAGCGGTTCTATCTGAGCCCATGCGAGTGGTTTTGACTTTGACATAAAAGTATTATAAATCAAAAGCCTCATAAAATAATAAAAAAATATTTGCCAGCAGAAAAACCAGTGCTATACCATAGATATATGGATAATCCACAGACCAGACAGGAAGTCGGGCGAAAACTCAAAGAAGCTCGCACGAATAAGAAAATGACACAGGCCGAAGTAGCAAAAAAAGCCGATCTGAATACCAATTACTATGCCTGTATTGAACGGGGAGAAGTAAACCCTTCTATGGAGAAACTGGAGAGTATCATAAAAGTCCTGGGTGTAAAGTCAGCAAAGATATTACCGTTTTGAGAGCCTTTATTATGGCTTCCCATAAACAAAAACAAGATCCAAGACGAGGATATCTCTTCAATCTCTCTACAGAAGAGCGAATCAATATATTGGCCAATGCCATTGTAGACAGGACGATTGAAGAAGAGAAGAAGTTTAAAGAGAGACAAAAGAAAGACCCGAAAGCAAAAAGGATTTATGAAATGTGTGAATGTTCAAGATGCAAACAAAACAGATCAAATAAGCCTGCCTAATCCCGTAAAACGAAACATCTCTTCAGCCCATTCCTTCCCTTCAATTCTCCTCATAATCTCCATACTCCGACTCTGAGAGAGTATATTCAGGCTACCTTCCCAGAGAATTTTCCGGTCAATGATGGCAAGCTTGCGGTGATGATAACCACGAAGCATTACCGTATTGATTCCCATCTCATGACACGTCAGTATCTCGTTTGTTGCCTGGTGGCGGTAGAATTCTTCATGTTCGACCGGATCGCGGGTAATGATATGGATTTTTACTTTTTTGCGGAGTAAATCTTTCAGTCCAGGGTAAAGCAGTTCCATGCGGGAAGCCGTGATATACGGGCTTTCGATAATGGCTTCTTGCTTGCACTGTTGCAAATCGGAAATGAAGACATCGTAAAAACCAATTTCATCAAACAGTTTGCTTTTAAATGAATCATTCCTGTTCCGGAAGAAGAAAGGGATCATTCTGCGTCCTCCTTTCTTCGGATCATCAGTTTACCGTCATCAGCAAGGTAAAACTGCATGAGGTCGTGAAAGTGTGCTACAATTAGTTCAACGAGAGTAGTCTCCCGGGCACATGAAAATCTATTTAGTATTACTCGATCACTTCAATCTTATACTCTTCCGAAGGTATTACATTGCCAGGAAAAATTCGTACCACTTTTCCACCACTGTTTTCATATTTTTTTAAGTGTTCTTGAGCATGTCCATCAGGTATTTGTTCTCTTCCTGCCTCATCAACAACAAGCGTAGTAGCTTTACGTTCCTCTAATCGTTCTGCTGACAAAAGATGGCCATTATTACCTCGCAAAACTCCGTTCTCATCAATGCGTGCCAGCAATATCCCTTGTTTTGCGGGTAATAGTTGCTGTAACTCGGCAAGTGCTGTTGTTTTGCCAAAATTGTTTGGTGCTTGAATTCCTCTTTTTTCAGTTGAGCCAGTGATACCTTCTAGAACGTGGTCAAGTGCCCTTGCAAAACGTGTAAAACGTTGAGCATCAAATGAACGGTCTGGTACAGGTGTTTGGTCGTATACACCATCCTTTGATGAGACAACTCTGGCAAACTTGCCTATCCAATGGGATCCATATCCAGAATCTGCTTCAATTTGTTCTGCCGAAGCACGAATAACAAGAGTACTCATGTAATGCCCAAAATTATCGAACATATAGAAACCAAGTTCTGAAGCATGCTCTCCATATCCATCGACTATTACCATTGGTAATCTTCTATCGTGTTTATCTGCAAAGTTTTTGAGTAGTGTGGGAATACTCAATCCGCTCCCTTTTTTGCCTAAATTGTCTGGTGTTGTATCCGTAAAATCAAGAACTAATGGTTTTTCTATACTTGCTTTTTCTAAAGCGTCTTCAAGTGTGTAACTGAAACGATCACGTGCATCTCCATTAAGTTCACGAGCACCAACTTTTATATCTTTAGAAAAAATAAAATGGACAAGTGGGCATCCTTTTGCTAGGAGCATATCTTTCTCATCAAAAACAGGAGTTTTACTAACTCTAGTTCCATTTGCTTCTTGGTGAAGTTGAATGAGTTGCTCCACCTGTTTGTCAAATGTGTCATGAACAAGTTGTTGTTCGTCTGCTCCAACTGTTGGAGAAATGACATACAATGTGCGCTCCAGAGGAGTTGATACAAATCGAGACTCCATATCTATTCTCCACTGGACAGCAGATTTCACTCGTTCTTCCCAGGGTGGTAAAGATACGCCTAAATTTAGTAGTTGTTCAGATGGTTGAATAAACTCATCACTCATGGATAGAATTGTATCAAATTCTCTAGATGATATCAATACTATAGGTATAAAAACGCTTGATAAAACGTACTCTCATCGTATAATATTAGACGTTGTAACATCTGAAACAGGTTTGAAGAGATTGAACCAGTTCACTATTTTTCTTCCTTTTTGAAATGAGAAATTGCAATAAGAAGAGCAGTTTTTTTTGAGGATCAATTTTGGAGTTTAAATAGGTTTGAAACATCGTCCTAGATGGTGCACCAAACAGAACTTTTTAGATTAAGCTAATTTGTTCTTTGTTATAATTTTTACTTCACATGATAGACCTACAATTACAAGCAGTAGAAGCTCTTCGAAGTATTTCTCGCAACGAAAAAATTAAAAAATATCTCCTACAGAATCCGTCTTTATATAAGATCGTTCTGAGAGCAGCGATGCGTTTTATTGGTGGAGAAACTCTTGCTGAATGTTTTCATATAGCTCAACAGATAACAGTCAATGGACATGCGTTTACTATTGATTTCATAGGAGAAAGTACGAGAGACGAAAAAGCAGTAAATCTAGCTACAGAAGAGTTTTTAAGAGTCGTTAGTAAAATTAAAAAAACACGAAGCACTGCTTCGATCTCCTTAGATCTTTCTCATATCGGTTCAGTAATCGATAAAGAACTTGGACATACCAATGCAGTAAGAATTGCGGAGGCTTCAAGAAAAGCTGGTATTGAGATGATGATTAGTATGGAAGGGATAGATCGTACTGATTCTATTTTAGAGGAATACTTCCGACTGAGTAAAACATATGAGAATGTTGGCATAACGATTCAGGCATACCTTCATAGGACAAAAAAAGATCTTCAGGAAGTATTAAAACGGAGAGGGAAAATAAGACTGGTAAAAGGAGCGTATAAAGTACCAGAAACTGAAGCATTACCTTTAGGATCAAAGACAGATAAAGCATATAAGAAATACATAGAAACTATTCTTTCACAGAATTACCTCTGCTCTATCGCAACACATGATGAAAATCTACTTATGCATGCCGATACTATTATAAAAAGGCATAAACTGAAGATTAACAAAATGGAATTTGAGATGTTACATGGTGTCACTCCAGATCGACTTTTACAGCTACATCAGAAAGGATACAAAACACGCGAATATTTGCCCTATGGTAAAGAATGGTATCTCTATTTGTGCCATCGACTTGCGGAAAATCCTGCCAATATTTACCAGGCGCTTGCAGATGCTGCAGGCAACGTATTGTAACTATGCTATGTTTAAAAACGAAAGATTGGGCATAACTATACCACAACAGGAACATGCGCGATTTGCAGGAGTTTTAGCTTTTAATTGGGGTAATGATACTTTTGATAAACCCAGATATGGCATGGAAGCTTTAACAAAAGGGGTAACGTTCCATCATACTGGTTACGGAATAAATGATACGGTTGCTTTTGAAGAAATGTCCGAAAAAGATTTAGTAGGAATCTTTGAAAGAGATATACAAGTAGATCTTCAAAACGTGGATGCAGAATTAGTCAATTTATTTCATCAACTTCGTCTTATAAAAAATCGAATAGAAAGATCAGGCACTGATACTCTCGATGAGGTTCAAAATACAGTAGAAAGAATAATCGAAACTAAATTGGCTTTATCTAAATTGAAAAGGGAAGATTTTGAACGAAGTAATTCCATTGTACATGTTTGTGATAGGGTATCTTTTAATTTTTGTTTTGGGAAAATTATTGAATCTGAGATACCTGTATTCACAAGAAATTCAGATGAGTCAGTTCTTGTTCAACATACTATAGATCATCATGGAGTAATTCAAATTAACCCTTGGCCATTTGCAATATCGAATTTTGAAGGCTTTGTTATTGGTTATAGCTCTGACCAATATCCAGATCAGTTGATTCCACAAATTTTACGTTATAGAGTTGCTCCATCGACCAAATAGTAAAGGTAAGTATGCTGATAAAAAGTTTACATCAATTTGAATCTAGAAATGGCAATAAGGAGAGCAGTTTTTCGTTAGGATCAATTTTGGAGGTTAAGTAGGCCCGAACACCTGCCACGTCTGACGTGGTCGTCCCAGATGGTGCACCCGTGTTGACAATTTCACTTTTTTTTAGCCTACTTCTCAAGAATTGAAAGAAAGTCGTTAGGAGTTACGATCTTAATTGCTTCATATTCTTTTAGATCTAATAAATGATCATCTCCGCTCACAATATAATCAGCATGAGCATCAATAGCTGCATAGAGAAATTTGTCATCTTTTGGATCCTGTTTAATAATTATCTCCTCTGGGATTACTGATTCTAATGTTACATAACTTAACTTTACTAACAGTTCCATAATTTCTTTCCGTTGTTCTAAAGTACGTTTATGATATTTAATCACTCTTTCTCTGTTAATAACATCCTCAACTTCTGCTAAAATTGAAGGAGACGTTATTAAAAGAAATTGTTGTCTCATAAATGCTTTATAGAGTTGTAGTGGGGGAGATGTCTTTGTGGTGATTAACGCACTAACTAAAATATTGGTATCTAATACTGCGCGAATCATATATTGTTATTTTTCTTCTCATCTCGTACCTCTAGTATCGTTTGATTAACCTCTTTTTGAATCTCTTCAGGATGAGCTTTAGGTATATCTGCTCGTATTGCATCAAGATTCTGAACTGCTTTGTCCCATTGGGATTTAGTTAATCGTTTTGTAGGATCAAGAAGTTTCTCATAATCTTCAACACTTAAAAGAATTGCTGCATTACGGTTGTATTTTTTAATGACAACTCTGTCTTTGCCATACATAACACGACCAACAAGATCGGCTAAATTTACTCTAAATTCTTCAATGGAAACGGAGTTTTTTATCATATAAAGACTATATATTAAATCTTAAGATTTGTCAAGTCTGTAGGATGTCTGGTAAGACTTCACAAATCTTGACACAATACTCGTCATGCTGAATTTATTTCAGCATCTTAACAAGGAGATTCCGAAATGAGTTCGGAATGACGTGATATAGATTGATCTAGATTTGTCAAAGACCGTGAACTCTCACATCACCCATGAATGCTTGATAAAACGTACTTTCATCATATAATATAGATGGCGCTATATCTGGATCGGGTTTAAAAAGTTGAACCAGTTCATTGTTTTACATCCTTTTTGAAATGAGAAATGGCAATAAGGAGAGCAGTTTTTTCGTTAGGATCAAATTGAGAGGTTAAATAGGTTCGAACACCTGCCACGTCTGACGTGGTCATCGCAGATGGTGCACAAATATAAAAGTTTTTCATACTCTAAAGTATATAATAGGCTTATGAAAAAAATTTCTTGGATGCAGAATAAACAAATTACATTATTTTTGCTTTCTTCATTAGCTTGGTACTTCCTGGCATGGACTGAATATGATTATGAAAAAATGCTTCCACAAGTACACATGGGTGCATATAACTCATGGCCTTTGTATTTTTTTTTGATAGATACGTTTGCTATAGGATTAGTACTGTTTTATGGAAGTATATTGTGGGTGAATAGAAAATCTAAACAATTATTCCGATATGTCTTATTAGGTCTTCTTCTTTTATATCCTTTGCTTTTGATCTATGCTACCTATGACGATCTATATTCACGAGTTTGTATAAAATTAGACCCCGTTGCCCGTAATTGTAAAGAGTATAGACCACATCCTGACTTAAGTAATATATATTTCGAATGGGAATAATTGAGAGTAGAGTAATTGTTTGGATCTATAGTTGGCGTCAGATAGACCCGCTTCACCAAAGCTTCAGCGAGGCGAGTTCGAACACCTGCCACGTCTGACGTTCCAGGCAGGTCGTCCCAGATGGTGCACCATAGTGGATGATGAACTTTTCAAACCGGTATATCGGCTGATCTGGGACAGAGAGTTTCTAATAGATAAACAGTGATAAAATATGGTGTGAGTGATTCAAAGATAACAAGCTCTGTACGAGATATAACTGATAATGTGATTGACAAAAAACTTCGTATTTCTTATGGCATAACGCCTACACGCATTAAGCGGTTTTCACATGGCACAGAAAGTGTTGCGTGGCGGATTGAAAGCAATGCTGGTAATTTTATTGCCAAGCTGTTTGGGGGTGAAGAAAGCACTATTGAAACAGTCACAGAAGAAATAGAGCTCTATAACTACATAAATAAAAAGGGACGACCATTCGATATACGAGCACCACGTATTGTATACGATAGTCAAGATGCACCTCTAACTTCTGTAAAAAACTTTCCTTTAATACTGATGAAATATGAAAACGCTAGGAAGTTGTTTGTCTCTACTATTACTCACGATGAGGTTACCGCATTATCAAAAGCAATTGCTCATATACATATGATACTTCAAAATAAAATGAAAGACTATAAAAAGTTAAATTATTCACATTGGAATTTGGATTATAATAAAGATGCTTATGAGACTCTGATAAATTCACCAAATGTCAAAGAATACTCTGCTTTTGAGGTTGATCAATATAAACAACTTACAGCTAAGATAGTATCGTACCTTGAAAAGAAAAAATATCCGGATGATCTAAAGGAGTCTTTGCTACATAGCGACATTGCCTTTGAACATATTAGAGTATTGCAAGATGGAACATCTTACTTTTTTGACTGGACAGATAAACAAAGAGGTCCCGTGGCACGTGACCTTTCTGTATTTTTATTTCATGCATACAGAGAAAGCGATATTGACTTCAAACGTTGGAATGAGTTGAGAAAATGGATTCTTGAAGGATATGTTAAAGTCAATAAATTGGAAGATGACGATATTGGAGTAATTGTCCCGTTTATGTTTAGAAGATGTCTCGATGATGTGAAATATTTATCAAATCTCGCTATTGAAACCAAGACAGTTATAGATGTATCTGGAATTAGAAGGAGATATGAACTAGCTAGTCGGCTGATTCAAAAAAAATAAATAGAAAAGTGTTATAAAATTAGTTCAAACTCGGTCAGCACCGTGGCACTACTAAATATGCACAACCTTATGAGGTAATGCAAGAACTACTCGATGCAAAAGATATTCGAATGTCTGCTATAAATCAATAACCTTGGTAAACTTTTCAGGTTTGTATATCGTATGATTGCAATTTATCTAGGATTTTAATAGAATAGTTGCATGAAAAAACGAATTTTAGAATACACTGCAGTATTTCAGGAGGAAAAAGAGGGCGGATTTTCTGTGTGGGTCCCTGATCTTCCTGGATGCGCCTCACAAGGTGAAACATTTGAAGATGCTTTGAAAAATATTAAGGAAGCAATTGAGTTATATCTAGAAGACTCAAATGAAACATCTAAAGATACTGATGAATTTAAAAAACAATTTGTAGTACCTGTACAGATACATGCCTAAACTACCTGTTGTATCGGGAAATGATCTTATAAAAGTCTTTAAGAAAATTGGATTTATTATCGTCACACAAAAAGGATCTCACTTAAAGATGAAAAATGAAGACGGAAGAGTTGTTACCATACCTAATCATAAAGTTATTAAACGTGGTACCCTAAAAAAGGGGATTTTGAATCCATTAGGAATTACAGTAGAACAACTTATTAAGCTACTTAAATAGGTCCGACTATGTTCCGATATGTAAAACACTTTTCATAAAATTAATTACACATCTCAAAATGCAACAAATAGAAACTCTCTACTTTCGGGGGATTAATTGGTTAATGCAGAAACGAGGAATTGGTACTGTGAAAAATTATACTCCCAAGGAATTTCAACAACTGATGGTAGAGCAGATTCGAAGTGCAAGAGATACAAAAATATCACTAAGTGACTCGTCTTTATATGCATTAAATTTACCTGATTTTTTACTCCCAGACGATTGGGAGCAAATTGAAAAAATGATGGCGGCTCAGATAAAACTTAATGGTAAAGGTATTCATGTTGTAAGCCCTCCACAAGGATCAACACCAGAAATTGCACGCGGCTGGATAGATGTAAAAATACCATTTGCATATGATCTTCCACCACTTGCATTCGTTAACAATTTTATGAGAGAAAATAGAATGTCAAGCGCAAACGGAAGCGTGTATGTTGTAAGAGGTTTGGATGCCGTTTCAGCTTTACAGAAGCAATTCCCTACGACAAGTTTTATTTACGAAAGATATAATCCAGATTTCCATTTGCAGGCTTTGATTTTTGATAGTCCAAGTTGTGAAGTTATTGATTCTAGTAATCAAAGTCAGGCTTAAAAATTTTCTGCTACTATTATTGCCTCTTTGCATCCATGTAATGCTTCAATATTATCTAACTCGTTTAAACTAAACCAGCGGTATTCAGTCGCTTCTTCATTCAATATTATTTCAGAAGTGTTTTTTAATTTACAAAGATACGTTATGAAGACCATCTGACGATCGATAAAAATATCCGTATCAATATACGGAACAAGAGAAATAACTTCAACTTTGACTCCTAATTCCTCCATCACTTCACGATAAAGCGTTTCATAAATCCCTTCACCATATTCCATGCCACCGCCAGGAACCTGCCATTTGTTGTTCATCTTCGGATTTGAATCACGTCTTAAAGTAAGCAAATACTTATCACCTTCTTTTATGAGAGCGAGTACAACAATGCTGATAGTATTTTTTGACATTTTTTTGTGAGCCCAGTCGGAATCGAACCGACAGTCTATTCCTTAGAAGGGAATTGCTTTATCCAATTAAGCTATGGGCTCATATTTTAGCTATCTGCGCTTAGCTGTCAGCAATTAGCTCTAAAAATTTGCTAAAAGCTAACAGCTAATACATGAGCCGACTGTCGGATTTGAACCGACGACCCACGCTTTACAAAAGCGTTGCTCTACCGCTGAGCTAAGTCGGCAAAAAGTGGCCGAGGCGGGACTCGAACCCGCACGTCTTGCGACACAAGATTTTAAGTCTTGCGTGTATACCGGTTTCACCACTCGGCCTTTTTTCTTGTAACTCGAAACTTATAACTTGAAACTCAAGAAAAGTTAAATTGCTTTTAAAAAGTTATGAGTTACAAGCTTCAAGCTACAAGAAGATTATATCAAATCAGCTTGTCCTGTTCTATGATTTCTTGTGTCACTTTTATGTTGAGATGTTTGCAGCCTTTCGGAGTAACTATGCGACCTCGTGTAGTTTTTTTTATAAAACCAATTCTCAATAAATAAGGTTCAATAAATTCCTCAATTGTACGCCGATCTTCACTTAGGGCGCTTGATATGGTTTCAACACCGACCGGAGAATTCTGAAATTTTTCGGCAATAACTTGCAAATACTGTTTATCAAGATCTCCCAATCCATAATTGTCAATCTCAAGCATATCAAATAATTTTTCGACAACATTTTCGTCTATAGTTTTATGCTTGTCTACTTGTACAAGATCTCGGGCTCTTTTTAGAATCCGATTTGTAATTCTTGGAGTTCGACGAGAACGTTTTGCTATCTCTTCAACAGCTTTATCCGAAATTGGAATGTTCATAATCTGGGCTGAACGTTTGACGATCTCGATCATCTCGGAATCTGTGTAATAATCAAGCCTCAACACTAAACCAAACCGATCGCGAAGCGGGGCAGAAAGTAATGCTAATTTTGTGGTGGCACCAACTATTGTAATTCTTGGAACCGGTAAACGAACTGTGCGCGCAGATGGTCCTTTGCCAATGATTATATCGAGCGCAAACTCTTCGATCACGGGATAAAGCATTTCTTCAACCGGTTTTGGAATACGGTGAATTTCATCTATAAAAAGTACATCTTGGTCTTTTAAATTTGTGAGAATTGCGGCAAGATCACCTGTTTTTGTAATCGCCGCGCCTGATGTGACTCTGATATTTCCCTCAAGTTCGTTGGCGATGATGTACGAAAGAGTGGTCTTACCGATTCCAGGTGGACCATAAAAAAGAATATGCTCTGTAGCATCACCGCGCTGTTTTACCGCTTTTAAAAACAGCTGTAATGTTTTGATTACATTTGCCTGACCGACATAATCCTTCAATGTCTTTGGTCTAAGAATAGACATGTCAGTGACCGTTTTTTCTTTTGATTTCATCTTGATTTATTTCCTGATAAAATTTGTATAGCTTTTGTAATTTTATCTTCAATTCTCAACTCTTTTGGTAAATTTGCAATAGTCTTCCGTATCTCCTTATTGGCAAAGCCAAGAGATGTAAGTGCTTCGATCACGGTTTTATCGTCTTCGGAAACTTCCCCGTCTTGGAAAGTAAATTCGGTTTTAAATTTTTGGGATAACTCCAATATGATTTTCAGAGCGGTTTTTTTGCCAAGACTTTTGATATTTGTGAAAAATTGGACGTCATTTTTTTTGACGGCAGCGACAAGGTCGTCATTTTTAGTATTAGAAATCACTGTAAATGCGCTTTTTGGGCCAATGCCGGGTACACTTAATAAAAGAAGAAAAAGCTTGTGTTCCTGTTTCGTTTCAAAACCATATAAAACATGAGCATCCTCTCGAACCTGAAAATAAGTATAAACATCAATAGGATTTGAAACCTGGTGTTTGCTAAGTAAGTTTGTCGTTAAATAAACCTGATAATAAATACCCGAAGCAGTTTCAATAAGTCCGATGGTACCGTCAATTTCAGAAACAGTACCACGTATACGTCCGATCATGTAGATAGTATACATCAAAGAAGATTTCCGATGTCAGATTTCTGATTTTCGAACCTAATTTTTTCAGAAATCGGTAATCAGAAATCAATCTTTTTTGTGAAGCTTTTTTTCAATATCATAAATAAGTGCACGAGTTCGATTGATCGCATCGGGATTGACTGAAACGCTAGTCACACCACGTTTGACCAAACGTTCAACGATTTCAGGGTAATCGGATGCAGCTTGACCACAAATAGAACATGTAATACCGGCATCGGCACAGGTTTGAACTATGTGATCCAGCATTGATAAGACTGCTGGATGACGCTCATCATAGATATGAGCCACTTCACTACTGTCGCGATCAACTCCAAGCACCATCATCGTCAGATCATTGGTACCAATCGAAACTCCGTCAATACCAATGTCGATAAACTCATCAAGCATTATTGCTGCGCCCGGAACCTCGACCATCATCCAAAGCTTGAAGCCTTTGTTATTTAAAAGCCCATGATCTCGAACAATATCTTTTATACGAACCATCTCCCACGGTACACGAACAAAAGGAATCATAAGATGCATGTTGTTATAACCTAGATCCCAAATTTTCTGCAAAGCATCAAGTTCGAGCATAAATACCTCGGGATCTGAAATATATCTTGACGCACCTCGATAACCAAGCATCGGATTTTCCTCATGTGGCTCATAAAGTGCTCCGCCTTTTAGATGACGGTATTCATTTGTTTTAAAATCTGTCGCTCGATAAACGACAGGTTTTGGTGCAAAAGCTTTTGCAAAAGTCTCAAGATCGCGTGAAAGTTTATGAATAAAAACGCTTTGTTTTCCCTGCTTGATAAACTCTCGTGGATGCATGCCAATCTCGGCGATCATGAACTCGGCTCGCAGTAAACCTACACCGTCAGGATTTAGTTTGGCGACTTCCATCGCTTTTTCCGGTTCAGCAAGATTTACATAAACATGTGTCAGTGTTTTTACGTGACTGACGTGTTCTTCTTTTTTTACAATACCGTGCTCTACACCACGCTTCAAAATACTGCCTTTGAATACTTCTCCAGTAGCACCGTTGACCGAAACAACCATCTCATCTTTTATTATTTTTGTAGCATTTTCAGATCCGACAACAGCCGGAATACCAAGTTCGCGCGATACAATCGCAGCATGTGAAGTGCGCCCTCCTTTGTCAGTGACGATAGCCGATGCCTTCTTCATTGCGGGAACATAATCAGGGTTTGTCTGCGGAGCAACAAGTACATCGCCGTGTTTTACTTTGGAAATTTCCTTCGGGGACAAGACCACGATCGCCGGACCGACACCGATTCCAGGTGATGCTGGAGCGCCTACCACAATTGGAGGATTCTTGGTTTCTGTGTTGACTTTTTCATCGAGTTTTTTATTTTGTGTCGTTGTGATAGGCCGTGACTGTACTATGAAAACTCGCCCCTTTTCAAGAGCCCATTCAATGTCCTGCGGAAAGTAATAATGATTTTCGATACTTTTGACGAGCAAAGCCACTTCGGAAATTTCATTTTCAGTTAATTTTTGTTGCGAACCATCTTTCTTGTTCAGCGGAACCTCCTGATTATTGTGTCCCACACGAACGAATTTTACGTCTTGATAAGACGTTTGTTTTTTTGTGATAACAAAAGTTGTCTTATCAACCTCATAGTGATCCGGAGTCACTTTGCCCTGGACGATGTATTCTCCAAGTCCGAAGACAGCCTCGATCACGATTTTTCTTTTGTCGTTTGTCACTGGATCTATGCTGAAAGCAATTCCCGATTTTTCCGACTGGATCATCCTCTGGACCACCGCAGCCAGTCCTACCTTGAAATGATCAAATTTCTTTTCTTGTCGGTAATAAATTGCCCTTGCTGTAAAAAGCGAGGCCCAGCATTCTTTGATCTTTTGAAGCAATTGAGTTTCGCCGTGAACATTCAGGTATGTATCCTGCTGACCGGCAAAAGATGCGTCCGGTAGGTCTTCGGCCGTCGCTGAAGAACGTACCGCGACGAGAGGATCGGAATAGACTTTTTTTATCTTATGAAGGGCTTTGTACAAAAAGTTGTGCTTCTTTGTCAAATATTCATCTTCTTTTTCCGCAAGCATACCGTAAAAATGTATTATTTGCTTCGTAAGATAATCGGGTGTATCGGATTTCAAAATTACATCGCGGATATGATCGGAAGCTTGTTCTATCTCCGTTGTATTGTCATAATTTACCATTGACAGCAGTTGACGAAGTTTGCCTTCGATGTTGGCATGTTTAACAAAATCAAAATAAGCATGAGATGTAAGGATAAAGCCGTAGGGAATAGGTAGGTTTGCGGTTGTCATTTCGCCTAAATTGGCTCCTTTGCCGCCGACCAAACCAACATCCTCTTTTCCCACTTCTTCAAACCAGACAATCGGTTTTTTTGTCATAGATTAAATATAAATGAAACACTAACTTATATTCAAGTGTTTATGAAAATTTACTATATGTCGCGGAATTTTAATAGAAATTGAAGGAATATATACCATGTAAACAAGTAGATCTCATCATCCCGAGCCTGCCTGCGGCAGGCAGGCTTGACTTCAGTAGGCAGGTGAGTTCAACATGACAAGATTTCGGAAAGAACTGAACAAATACTTACAATCACCTTGACATCTCAAATTGACCTCGCTATAATACTTTTTACATGATTTTAAAGCGACTTTCATAAAGGCGCTATTGGAAGCACTACTAGACATGCTCTCCTAACAGCCTCCAAAAGTTGAGTAAATAGACTGGGATCCGAAACGGGCCTGTAGTTCAGTTGGCTAGAACATCTCATTTGCAATGAGAAGGTCACCGGTTCGAGCCCGGTCAGGTCCACAAAATTGGACGATGGTCTTTAGTCTTTGGTCATTAGAAGTACTAATGTCTAAAGACTATAGTCCAAATGACTATTGAGCACTTTGACAATTAGAAGCGGTTTTATTTGTTCAAATAAGAAACGTAGGTAGAAAAATCTAAGAAAAGTGAGACTTGACAAATGAGAGAGATGGGAGAGTCAATGCCATTGGTGGATGCCTTGGCAGTTTGAGCCGAAGAAGGACGCGTGTTCGAGCGCGAAAACATCGATGAGTCCTTAAACAGACGTTATCAATCGATGGTTTCCGAATGGGGAAACCCCACCTTGCGAAAGCAAGGTGAATACCCGTTTCGCAAGGAAGTTACGAGTTGGTGAGTTACGAGTTTGTAAATTCAATTATTGACTTACAAACTTACAGACTTTCTGACTTACTGACTCCCTCGCGAAGCGGGTGTTGGGAACCTGGTGAACTGAAACATCTAAGTAACCAGAGGAACAGAAATCATCATGAGATTCCGTAAGTAGCGGCGAGCGAAAACGGAACAGCCTAAACCCCGCCTTCGGGCGGGACTATGCGGGACCGCAATATCCGATGAAATATCGATAAAAGAATGATCTGGAAAGATCAGCCATAGACGGTGACAGCCCAGTATTTGACATCGATGTTTCCGGTAGCGGATTCCCAAGTACCACGTGGCACGGCAAACCATGTGGGAAACAGGGTCGGTCACGATCCAAGGCTAAATACTCAAACTGACCGATAGTGAACTAGTACTGCGAA
>Ga0155630_108_pt2 | contig 34689 bp, 35 predicted proteins | sample RifCSPhighO2_12_FD_107287 | JGI IMG/M metagenome (GOLD analysis project Ga0155630, IMG submission 107287) | Candidatus Roizmanbacteria bacterium RIFCSPHIGHO2_12_FULL_38_13
ATCCAAACCGGCAAGCATAACAAAATAGTCTTTATTTTCCTTCTTAAGCTTTGATGCAAACTCTTCTGCTACTTTTGCATAATTTTCTGCGTCCACCGTACCACCCCACTCGGTCGCATGATTTGGTTCATTAAAAAGTATGATGTACCTGTTTTCAACGACCCAGTGTAGTTTGTTTAAAAAATCTACCCAAACTTGAGCCTCTGACTTATCTGGACGGCGCCAATTCTCACCGTCTGGAGATGTGGCAAGGCGGATAATTGGTATGAGTCTACGCTCACGCAGCTTATCAAAAACTCCCTGCCATTTATTTAGATCTCGATCGTTTTCTTGGATCACGAGGGTCACATATCCCCACCTACCACCACTTGAATTTAGAAGCTCTTCAGCTTTTTGGATATCTCCGTCATCAGGTGTGGCAAGATGGATACCAAATTTATTGTTTTTTATATCTTGTGCAGATACTCCTGCTGACAAGCTTAAAAAAGCCAACACCAATGATATGACAATAATAATTTTATTCATAAACAGTTATATTATATCAAGGCGCTATCTAGAAATCAGACCTTCGGCAGCCCGATAGTTTTTTGATTGGAGTATTTACCCAAAAGATCTTTATAAGACTTCTCACACTCCTCATCAGCTTCAAAAAAAACAATTTCGGCAATACCTTCATGTGCATAAACCTTAGCAGGAAGCGGAGTGGTGTTTGAAATCTCAATGACAATATATCCTTCAAACTCCGGTTGTAATGGAGTGACATTTACAATTATGCCGCAGCGAGCATAAGTAGATTTACCAATGCAGAGCCCCAAAACACTCCTAGGGATTTTTAAGTATTCAATACTTCTGGTTAAAGCAAAAGAATTAGGTGGAATAAGTACCGAGTTTACCCCCTTCACGTCTACAAATGAACGTTCGTCAAACTTCTTTGGATCTACCACTGCAGAATGGACATTGGTAAAAATTTTAAACTCCGTTGCAACACGTAGATCATAACCATAAGAAGATAAACCATAAGATACTTTTCCATTCCTTTTTATTGCATCGACAAAAGGATCGATCATCTTATGCTCTTTTGCCATCTTCCTTATCCAATGATCAGCCTTTATTGACATCTCAATATTATACTTTAATAAACTGTAATTTTCATTGAAAGCAAATACATATAGCGTCTACACTAAATTTTATGCCGTATAAATTTAGATAACAATATTTAAACAATAATGGATATCTGTCCTATAAAGATATGTATTTATTATTTGTATTAAAATAAAAAATTGTCTTGTATTTTACAAAAATATTAGTTAAAGATAAGCCTTTGGCAAATTTCATTTCTCAAACAAAATTGACAAAGTACTTTACAAGAAAATTAAAATATTGGTATTTAATGATAATAAAATAACTAAGGTTATTATAACAGTATAAACTATGAATTAACAAGAGCTGTTGTAAAAACTTCTTTACAAAATATTGTTGTTAACTTTATTAAGTATCTATAAATATTATTAAAAATAAACATCCTTAGAGCCCCAAACCTTTTTATTACTTTTATGTGCCACCAACATTGGACCTTTTTTAATGGAAATTTTGGCTGTCTTTGATTTCATGACATTACTTATTCCTCTAGTCGATCCTAAAAACAGTGTTTCGTTATTTAGTACATATTTAAGATTTGTAGTTTTTACTTCTTCAATGTCTGTGTGGATAGGAATTAACGATACTTCATCTCCTATTGAACCGTTTATAGTAATATCATCGTAGATAAAGTAGTAAATCGTATCATTTTCAATAACTCTAATTTTTGCCTTTTTTGCTACCATTGAATATTGGACTAAGTTTGAAAACAGGTGATCAAGACGATCTCCAAGCACTCCAAATATGATGAGATCCTTATAGCCTTTGCTCAATACATAATCGATAGCAAGCTCTCCATCTGCGAAATCTTTTTCACTTGGATATCTGATAAATTTAACTTTTAATATTTTAAGTTTTTCTTTTATATCATCCGTGATCGAATCGAGATCCCCAATCACAATATCAGGAGAGATATCATTGTCTAAAGCCAGTTGTGCCCCGCCATCGGCACAAATAATAAGCGCATCTTTTTTTATACTACTCAACCGCGTTTTGATGCTACTGTAATTTCCATTAAGGAAAATAAACGCTCGTTTCATATGTCCTATTGTATCAAGGCGAAGTTACTATTGCAGTCGGAGTTGCCTGTAAAATCTGTGGACTATTTTGACCTTCTGCCTCTTGTCTTTCTTGCTGAAACTCATTTAGGTATTCTAAATTTTTTTCTGACTGTGATTGCTGTTTGGTCCACTCAAGAAATATATTTTGATTTGATGTCATTTCTATTATATTTTTTGGTGGTTCGATCTGTTGTTTCTCATAAGAATTTACTGTCACATCAATTACTTTGTCCCCTTGTACCAACACCGATCTGTATAAAGTAAAATCGTCTTGAGTTATATACAAAAACTGCTGTTGTTCTTCTTTATCAGAATTTTTCAATTGATATCGGAAGCATTGTTTTGAGCCGCAAGCCAAAGATTGAATATAAACTGGCTGGGTTTTTTCATCTGCAAGTAAATATTTTATATCTCTAAAAAATGAAAAAGGATTAAACGGTATTTCGATATTATATTGCCTCGCGTCAGCTTGACTTTGTCTCCACCAATTATCTGATTTATTATCTTTTAAATATATAAACTGATTACTTAATACCATAATCAACGCTGGAGTATTATCTTTTAAAAGAGAAAATTCCTCAATGTCATTTGAGATTGTCCAGTTGCCCTTATATAAATTACCAGCAATTGTTAAATCAATTTTTCCCGCTGCATAACGATAAGGTATTTTTTTATACTTATTTAGAAAATTACATATTCTTTTATCCACATATATACATCTATTCTTATTTATTACATTCAATGTTAAGACAATTATTATCCCGGTTAATGAACCAATTACCAAAAAAATTGCTATGTGGCTAAATCGAAGTGATGGCATACAATTAATATATCATAACTAGACTGACCATCTTGCAAAAATAGCTGTCGGCAAAAAAATTTGCTTGCCTATTTGAGGAATTAAAATTTCACCATTTTCTATTACCCCATCAGTACCTTTCATCAACTTAACAAGAAGATTGGCAAGGGTCACCGAAGAAAAGGCAACTGCGTAGGTATTGAGAATTATGAATAATGGCTGTTTGCCAAGAAGTTGACGACAAAGTTTAAGCAAAGCAGGAAGATCTTCTTCGATTTTCCACAACTTACCATTTTCGGCGCGGCCAAACTTGGGCGGATCAATGATAATTGCGTCATAACTGCGTCCTCTTTTTATTTCTCTTTTAACAAATGTCACGGCATCATCCACAATCCAGCGCACCGGTCGATCGGAAAGTCCCGACAATTTGGCATTTTCGTGAGCCCAAGTTACTATCTCTTTTGAGGCATCAAGATGTGTGACCGAAGCCCCTGCCGAAGATGCAGCCAATGTACAGCCACCTGTGTAGGCAAAAAGATTTAGTACATTAATCTGTCTTTGGGCCGACTTTATTTTTTCAATAATCCATGACCAATGAACTGACATTTCCGGAAAAATACCAATATGTTTGAAACTTGTGGGTCGAAGTCGAAACAGCAGACCTCTCCAGGGGATAACCCAAGGCTCCGAAATTTTAGTGCGAAACTGCCAGCTCCCTTTTTCTCCTTTGTGAATATGGGAGGCATCGGCTTTTTTCCAAAACTCCTCGCTTTGGGATTTGGACCATAATGCCCGCTGCTCAAAACGCGACAAAATATAAATACCAAAACGCTCCAGTATTTGCTTATCTCCACTATCAAGAAGTTCATAATCATCCCAGTTAGGCGGAGTAAATGTGAGCATATTTATGATTTGATAAAAGTTAAAATAATGTTTCGATCGCGCGGCCCATCAAGCTCAACTAATACAATGCGCTGCCACGTTCCAAGCTGTAGCTCCCCGTCAACCACGGGAACAGTAAGCGTTGACGAGGTCAGCCAATCTTTCTTGAACACGATCGGTGATATCGACTACCTGTTTTTCGTTTTGAGTCTTAATTAACAATTTCATTGTACTGATTATAAATTATCGAAGAAATTATAGTATAATATTTATCTATAGAAACTGTTAGAAATCGCTTACTAATATACCCTATATCGCTAATCCTTAGCGTAGTCATTCCCTTCCTTATTATCACTTCCGGATACTTTCCATTTACTGGTCTAGCCATCTCGTTTGCATCCCTTGCTGTTTTTATTTTTCTTGCAAAAAAGCATAAAAGCACATTTAATGGTTTGATCTTTTTAACTATTCTGTTACTTTCGGCGTTTCTTTTGCTACGATCGAATCCCTTACTCACCTTTTTTAATATTATCGCAATCCTCTACCTAAACACAGTTCTTATTCTGCCAAAACAAGACGACTCTTTAATAAGTTTGTTTTTATCTCCGGTCGTACTATTATTTCGGCTCCTGCCTCTAAAACATTCATACACGCTCCGTCTTGGCGACAAACATACTCAAATCAAAAATCGCATGTTTACATTTGAAATGTTGATTTCAGTCATTATTACCATCGTTATGATCCTCATCGTCGTTCCGATACTCTCCTTCGCAAATCCTATCTTTGCGCGGATGGTGGAAGCGGTGATCGATGCGCTTCGTATCCAGAATTTTATCGATTACCTTGCCAACCTTGAAGTTGGCATTTACATTGTGCGAATAATATTATTTCTTTTTCTTTCATTCTCTTTGCCGCGTATTGTTGTGTTTATGGATAAAGGAGAAAAACTTGGCATTAGCATGCCGTCTTTTAGCTCGTTAAACCTACTTATCCCTAAAATCACTCTTTCTGTTATTATTGCGTTCTTTTTTGTGGCACAGCTTCAACTCTACACCGCCGATGCAGCAAATCTTGCCCAGCTTGGTTACACACACTCACAACTTACCCGCGAAGTATTTGCACAGCTTGCTGTTGTGTCTATGATTATTTTTTTGCTTGCCTACAACGATACCATGCGGTCAAAATTGCGAAAGATCATGACTTACATGCTGGTTGCCGAAGGCATCTTTCTGACCTTGATGGCTTTTAAGAGTGTCTATGATTATAGCTTTATGTTCGGTTTTACCTTCAAACGATTGTATGGATACGCTGCCGTCATATGGATGATCGGCATATTTGGTTCTTTTGCCTATATATACTTAAAAAATATTCCAGTTCTGCGGTTTGTACAGACTATGGTATTGTGGACAGCGCTTATCTTGATCGGCATAAATATTGTCAATTTCGATTCTATGATCGTTTATCATTCCCGCGCTCGGACAGGTCAGGGAACTGATTACATATATATCCTGACCCAAGTATCTGCCGATGCGCATCATCATCGCGTCATTTTGGAAGATTATATAAAAGAGCACGGCAAAAAAGACTCGACGGATCTGTGGGTTCTTCAAGTTATGAAATACAAAATAGAAGCGTTGCGCAAAGAATATGAGCAAAAATTTGACTGGCGCGGTTTCAATCTTGCCCGCTTCAACGCCTGGCGGATGAGTCGTGATGTAGATTTTTAAAGGTATAGTAATTGTATGGGAGAAACAGGTGAAGTTATAAACGTTTCTGAAAACAAAGTTCCACAACCAATAGGAGAGGTTGTCATCGGACTACAGGACCCACGTCAACTTTCTGCACAAAATTTTCATAACAATCCCGAAATTCTATATCATGGATCGGCAGAACCCATAAATTTCTCTCCAAATTACGATTATGAGATGAAAATTGTTCCACATAGCAGTAAGGCAGGTGCAGGTTTCTATACAACACCAGATAAAGAAGATGCTCGTTTATTTTCCATCGCATGGGGTGCTCAAGAAGGAAAAGAGGTCGTAACTTCTTTTTTACCCTATCAGGCAAAAATGTATGATTTTCGAAATAGAGCGGATATTGGAAGCAATGCACCAGTACCACGTGAATTATTTGATGAATACCGTCATTTTATTATAAATACTTTTACGGCTAAATACCCTGCTGTCCCATCTGGCTATGATCCATATTATCGGAGTTTTAAAGAATATCGCTCTAAACTTAATGAATTATATTTCGCTGGAAAACCAATAGACTTAAGACAGATGTTAAGCTTGACTGGAGAAACAGCCCACAGTGAATTTGGCGCATTACATATAAATAAATTTATGAGACAGAAAGGATTTGACGGATTAATTTATTTAGAGGGTGGTGATCATAGAAATCATAGAATACCGGCTTCTTATTTATTTTTTAATCTTCATAAACTTGGTACATATGAATCGTGGCATAAAATTACTTGACGACAGGATTCTCTTCTTCTCTCAAGATTAGAACTGATGTTGCAAATTGAAATTAGTGTCGGAGCCGCGGGACTACTTATACCACTCAAATTACATCTTTTAGAAGGACTTGTAAACGAAATTTAGGAAATATATCTTTTTGATAAATAGATATATGTTTTAATTTATTTTCTTTTATAAATTGCAGCTTTCGTCTCATTGATTCATCATATTTTTTTGATGAATTGGAAAGTCCAAAAAATTCTATATAAAAATCTTTGACTTTGAAGTCACATGTAAAATGTGTACCATTATATCTCGCATTTCTCTCATGTATTATTTGTTTTGTATTCAACCAATCATCTATTAACTTTTCTGCTAATGAATCACATATATGACCGTCATTCGCAATATACTTTTTAGAAAATTTGACTGGATTTGGTTTGAAACCAGATTCTATTATAGCTTTATTCCAACTTCCAAACTCTCTTCGCGCTACTTTTTCGTGTAAAAATTCTTTTTTAAATGGAATTCTTCCGTTTTTTAGATAAAACTCTTTCAATAACTTGCTTATTTTCTCTCTGGTATATTGCTTAGTTGTTAGTTGTGATCTGCGCAGACCACCTTTTCGAGATGCCAACAATTTTTCTGTTGAAGAAAGATTACCTAAAGAGTTTAGATAATTTCGTCGTTTTAATTTTATCTTCTGCTCTAAGCTTAGAGACATACCTTTTGTATAGTGAAAGACCGTACCTATGCCTAAATCGAGTAGCTTCGCAATTTCTCTATGCGTTAAACCTTGTTTTCTTAATTGCCTAGATTTCTGAACGAATTTTTGTGAGATTTTTTTCATGTCGGGGATACCAGACTTGAACTGGTGGCCTCACGCACCCCATGCGTGCGCTCTAATCCATCTGAGCTAATCCCCGTTTTCGCCTTTCTATTGTACCAAATTATAAAGAGTGGATGATATAATTGGATTTTATGAAACGCAAAAAACTTGTTGCCATATTCGCCCATCCCGACGATGAAGCTTTCGGTCCTGGCGGTACACTGGCGCTTTACTCAAAAACTCACGATGTATATATCATCTGCGTAACGCGGGGACAATCAGGGAAAAATGACCACAATAGTGATACAAAGAACATAGCTAAACTTCGTGAGAAAGAACTGCATGGAAGTGCCAAACTACTCGGTGTCAAAGATGTATTTTGTCTTGACTATATGGATGGCTCACTGTCAAATAATATCTATCATGATATGGCTCGGGACATAAGAGATATTTTAGAAGGAATAAAACCCGAGATTTTGATGACTTTTGAAGAAAAAGGGGTTTCCGGACATATTGATCATATCGCAGTTACCATGGTCGTAAACTACATCTTTGACCGTGTTAAGTTTGTAAAAACTCTTATGTATTATTGTATTTTAGAAGAAGAAAGCCGTGGACTACAGCCGTACTTTATTTATGTCCCTCCGGGTTACGAAAGATCAAAAATAGATAAAATCGTCGACATTACATCGGTCAATAATTTGAAAATCAAGGCACTAAAGAAGCATCGTTCTCAAGTGAGTGACGTCAGCCGAATTTTGAAACAGCGCGAAAAACTTCCTAAAGAAGAGCACTTCCTAATAAAAACCAAATAAAGCCTTGTGGTAGAATATAATCGATAGGAAGGGCCGGTGGCGCAATTGGCAGCGCGTCGCAATGGCATTGCGAAGGTTGTGGGTTCAAGCCCCATCCGGTCCACAAAAAATAAAATTGTTTTAAAATAATTTTAAGCTAGATTAATTAAACTAGAGTCATTATGAAAAAAATTTTTACTTCAATATTTACGATCTTCTTTTTAATCCTTTTGTTCTCTTTGTTTACAACTAGTCATGTTTCGGCCGCAGAATCGGCATTATGTGCAGTAAATATTGGTGGAGTGGAATTAACACCAGAAAACAGCTTGCCGGCATGTACTTCAATCAAGACCGAGGACTTGGGTTTCAAAATCCCCTCACTTGGCGATGTGCTGACATTTGCGATACGGGCCTTTTTTGTAGTAGCCGGACTCATGGGTCTTTTTTATCTACTTTTAGGTGCTTTATCCTGGATAACCAGTGGTGGAGATAAAGACTCGGTAGGTGCCGCACAACAAAAGATACAAGCTGCAATCATAGGTATGATCCTCATAGTCGCAGTTTTGGCCATAATCTGGACTCTTGAACAAGTAATCTTTAATCGGAGAATTTGTCTGGGATTATCCTGCCCTCTTACTCTCCCTGGCTTGATCAAAGCTACCGATTCAAAACCTTTCTGTTGCGTCTGTATCGACGATGAGGGTAATCGAGGTGATCGTATCAATGCTTTTACCGATTCATGCGAAAATGGGCTAGGCAACGTACTGTTGCCGGCACCGCTACCACCTTTACCCCCCGAAGCCCAAGGCCAGCTGGTCTGTGACGCAGGGTCTGACCCGTATGACTCAAACGTGATGCGTATCACCAATCTGACAGGTCAAACAATTGATAATTTGACTACATCAACACACCGATGTACATATATTCCAGACAAAATCAAAAAGGGATTTTATAAATGTCAAACTTGTGAAGGAGACCAAGCTGATGATCCAAATTGTCAGAACGGGACATTTGATCAGGAGTGGTCAATACCGCAATTTTCCCTTGCTCCAAACGAATCAAAAGTTTTAAAAATACCGGCCCGTTCATGTGAGATAGTACAAGTTGATGTTTATAATTCAGATGTCCACGTCGACGATAGCCCAGTTGAATGTTTTAACCCTCGCTCGGCAAATACAAATCCTGCACCTCCCACCCGCTGGCCAGGAGGAATAGCCTTTATGATAAATCAAAACGAAAAAGGATACGACGCCGCAGCCGAGACTTGTATTGTCCCAACGTCAACCGTGACTCCAACTTCAACCATTACTCCGACTCCGACCGACGCACCGCTTCCGGCAACAGGCGCATCGTAACAGGCGATCCCCTATTTTTCACTCCTATCCCCTATTTCTGTTTTTGAAAAAAATAAAATTGAAAGATAATATTTATTAAAACTATATTTGTTATGTATTTAAATAACAAATATGTTAAGATAAATATGTTTAGCCGCCAAAAAAAACAGATCTGTTTTGCGCTTTTCCATGGACACGCGCGGTATCCGGGTCCTATGGCCAAAAAATTGCGGGGCTCTAAAAGGAGATAAAGGTTGATCTAAAATTGACTGAAATTATTTTAGAATTTCAAATTGAGTAAGTGATGTGTCAACATCTTCAACTTCGGCTCTGACATCTTCGACCCCTGCAAGTGGTGGACCAATCCTTATAAGCTGGATAAGCTGATCTACCTTCTCATCTTCTCCTTGAAAAACAGCCTCGACGCCGTCATCTTTTCCAAAAATTTCCGGACGATCATAGACATTTCTGATCCAACCATGAATACCGCGACCGTCTGCTTGCTCTTTTGTCCATGACCTAAAAAATACTCCGGTCACTTTACCTATTATATAAACGTGAATTTTTTTCATAATCCTATTTTACAACTTCTGGATCGACTGCCAATGCCTTGTTCATATATTCTTGCGATTTATTATATTCGCCAGTCCTTTGATATAAAAGAGCAAGAGCATAAAGCACATCACGAGCTTGCGGGTGGTCGACAAGAAAAGATTCAAGAACTGCAATTTTTTCCTTTCTTGTCCTCTCGATTGAGTAAATCTCATATTCACGGCTGGAAAATGTTTTTGCCATCTCGGGAAAAAGACTGACACGAAATGTGTTAAGCTGCCTTGCCTGTCGCAAAAATTCGATATCCGCTTTATCATCTGGATCATTCAAAAAACCGACAAGCTTGGGAATTTCCAAAGTACTGTAGATGCTGATTGTCAAAAAAATAAACAGAGCTCCATATCCTATTCCCGCCATAAAATGAAATGCCAAATCCCAGTGTGGTCGCGCTATTTTTATTTTGTTTTTTTTCTTTTTTACCATGTCATGTAATGTATATATTATAAGTGATATACATCATGTTATTTTAGTATACTCATACTATGATAAGCTCAATGGCAGATTATCATGATCTTTACCTGCAAACCGCCGGTGATTTGATCAAAGTGCTGCAACAACTCAAAAAAATATCAACTAGTAAAAATGATAAAAATACTATTTTCGAATTTTATCGAGCTGCCCACTCGCTCAAAAGTCAAAGTCTCATGATGGGTTATGAACAGATTGGTATGACCTGCCGATTACTTGAAGCTTTGCTTAGAGACATTCATGACGGTAAACAGATTGTCTCGAGTCTGATTCTTGCTGATGCGGAGGCAGTCGTAGATCACTTAAAACGATCTCTCGATCAAATCAAAAATAAAAATAAAGAATTAGATCACGGTGAAGATATTAAAAAATTACAAAACTATATTTCGCTTGAAAAATAGGGTATAAGTGAATATGACGTATGAAAGTGCTTATCATTGAAGACGATGTTTTTTTTCAGAAGTTTTATAAAACTCAACTCGAAGAACGTGGATATCAAACCGATTACGCCGTAAACGGTAAAGAAGGTTTGGAAAAAGTAAAAACATATAAGCCAGATGTAATACTTTTGGATATCATCATGCCGGTAATGGACGGATTTCAGTTATTGGAAGAGCTTAAAAAAAATGGTAACATCCAAAAGTTTAAGGTACTGGTTTTTTCAACACTTGGACAAGAAAAAGATGTGAAGAGAGCGCTTGAACTTGGCGCCAAAGATTATGTCAATAAAAGTTTTTTTGATTTAAATGTTCTTTTAACAAAAATTCAGCAAGTTGTAAACAAATAATATATGGTTATTTCAGATCAAGATCTAGCACGACTTCTTACCAAAATGGGTTTGCTTGACGAAAAAAAAATTAAAGAGGTACAAGAGTACATGAAAAATGCCAGCGCATCATTTGATGATGGCTTGCTCCAGCTCAATATCATTTCTGACGAACAACTTGGTATCACGGTCGCAAATTACCTCAAAATTCCATTTGTCAATCTGTCCAAGGTCTCAATCCCTCAAGACGTTTTTCATATTGTGCCGGAAAAAATCGCTCGGAAACATAAGGTTATAGCCTTTGGAAGAGATCAAAATGGCACAAAAGTTGCCATGGCAGATCCAAAAAACAATGAAATCATAGCTCTTATTGCCCAAAAAACAGAAAGTAAAGTCATTCCGTATCTTGCTACGCCGCGCGATATAAACAACACTTTTTACATTTTTAAAAAAGATCTCCAAAAAGGATTTGATGAGCTTGTCAAAACAAAAATCGGTGACAAATTTCTCAAAGAGGCACCGATTGCTCAAATAGTTGATCTCGTCATTGAAACCGCCTACTTTGACAAAGTATCAGATATCCATATCGAGCCACAGGAGGAGGATGCTCTTATTCGTTATCGCATGGATGGAATTCTCCACGACATGCTCACCTACCCAAAAAATTTGCATGACCGCATCATGACACGACTAAAAGTACTGTCACGGTTGCGCACCGACGAGCACCTCACACCACAAGACGGCAAGATCAGATTTGAGATCGAAAACAGTTATCTTGATTTGCGTCTTTCAATAATACCTATTGTTGAAGGTGAAAAAGCAGTACTTCGACTCCTGTCTTCGCACAATCAACAGATTACTCTAACCGATCTTGGAATGAGTACCAAAGACCTTGATTTAGTAAGCAAAGCTTATGCCAAATCGTATGGCATGATACTTTCAACAGGACCAACAGGATCTGGTAAATCTACCTCAATTTATGCAATTTTAAAAATTTTAAATACTCGGGCAAAAAATATCACCACGATCGAGGACCCGGTAGAGTACCGTGTACAAGGTGTCAATCAGATTCAAGTAAATACAAAAACAAATCTCACATTTGCAAGCGGATTGAGATCAATCTTAAGGCAGGACCCAAACATCATTTTTGTCGGCGAAATTCGTGACTCGGAAACTGCCGGAATTGCGGTCAATGCCGCACTCACCGGACACTTGGTCGTGTCTACCCTTCACACCAATGACGCGGCAACTTCGCTTCCGCGACTAGTTGATATGAAAATCGAACCTTTTTTAGTGGCCTCAACCATCAACATCATCATGGCTCAACGCTTGATCAGAAAAATCTGCGACATGTGCAAAACTACTCTTGACTTAAACTATGACGACCTTGTCAAAAATTTGCCCGAAGAAACTGTTAAGAAGCATTTTGGTGCCAACAAAAAAATTCGTGTCTATACTGGCGCCGGTTGTAAAATCTGCCACAACACCGGCTATCTTGGACGAGTGGGTATCTTTGAGGTGCTTGAGGTATCAAAAGACATTCGAAAACTAATAGTTGAAAAGGCTGATTCAGACCTCATCTCACAACAGGCAAAAAAGGAAGGTATGATAACCATGCTTGATGACGGACTTATCAAGGTCGTCCAAGGTGTAACAACTATTCAGGAAGTACTTCGTGTTACCAAAGTCGAAACTCTATGAACACTAAAAATGTAGGTATGTCTTACAAAGACAAAATTACGTTGCTAAGTAATTTATCGACAATGTTGACGGCCGGTATTTCTATACTTGAGACTGTCGATTCGTTACTTGAAGATGCAAAAGGCAATCAAAAAAAACTTTTGCAGGTTCTTCGCGAAGATCTCATTCAAGGCAAACATATGTACATCACTTTTTCCAAGTTTCCTGGTGTGTTTGATAAAGTAACTGTAAACATTATCAAAGCTTCAGAGGAAGCCGGTTCTTTGGACGTTACGCTGAAAGATATCAAAACGCATATTCAAAAAGAGATGGAGTTCATAGACAAGATCCGCTCGGCAATGATGTATCCTGTCCTCATTTTTGTAGTTTTTGTTTTGGTGTTGATCGGTATTCTGGTTTTTGTAATACCTCGTATGGCGAGCGTCTTTGTAAGAATGAGACTAGAGCTGCCTCTTCCGACAAAAATACTCATTATAATGTCAAACTTCATTACTCAAAACACGATAGGGCTCATCGTCGGATTTATTGTCTTTGTAATTTTGACTATGGTTCTTTACAAAAAAAACCGCTTTATTATTTTTGCTGTCATATTTTCAATCCCCGGGATATCTGAATTGATAAAACAGATGGATATTACAAGATTTACAAGAAGTTTGGCTTTACTCCTTTCATCAGGTCTTACAATTATTCAAGCCCTCGAACTTACGGAAAACGTTGTTTTGAGACGAGATATTTCCCGCCTTATTAAACACGCAAAAAACAATCTCATTGCAGGAAAAAGACTTTCCGAAGGACTGCGCTCTCAAAAAAATCTGTTTCCCAGTATGGTCATCAAGCTCGTTGAAGCGGGAGAAAAAACAGGCTCGCTCGATAAATCACTCCAAGACGTTTCAGAATATATGGATTATCAGGTTACTAGGACGCTAGAGACGTTGACAACCCTTATTGAGCCGATTATGTTGATCATGATCGGTTTTATAGTCGGAGGTATGATGCTGTCAATTATTGCTCCGATTTATGGATTGATCACACAGATTGGAACAAGATAGAAATATGAAAAATGGTTTTACTCTCATAGAACTACTTATTGTCATCTCGATCGCAAGCGTGTTGACATCACTGTCAGTTTTAAGTTTGAGTAATACACAACATTCTGCATATGAGCAATCTAGTCTTGAGATCTTGCTTTCTGACTTAAAACTACAGCAACTAAAATCCATGGCCGGCGAGACCGGACTGACATCAACAATTCATGAACCGTTTGGTATCTATTTTCAGGAGGAAAACTACGTATTATTTCGCGGACAAACCTATAACCCAAGTGATACCGATAATTTTGCGGTTCAGCTTGAGGAGCCGCTTACATTTTCATCAGTTACTATACCTGATTCGGAACTTGTCTTCGCAAAAGGCAGCGGTGAAATTACCAACTTTATAGATGGTCAAAACGAGATAGAAATCACCAATACGGTGACCAGCCAGCAGATAACCATAACTCTAAATCAATACGGTGTCATCAGTTCGCTAGCTTATGCACAATAAAGGCCAATCACTTATCGAAATACTGATTGTTATTGCGCTTATGTCGATACTTCTTCCTGCAATTATTGCCGGATTTTATGTCTCCCGTGAAGCAAAACCGCAGCAACAACAAAGGATGCGCGCGGCCGAACTACTCAAAGAAAGTCAAGAAATCATACGCATTATCCGTGAAAACGGATGGAGTAATATTCCTGCAAACGGGACCTTTCACCCGGTACGATCTGGTAACTCTTGGACACTTTTAGAAGGAGCAGAAGTAATTATCCCAACCGAAATAACCCGCGAGATTATTATCTCCGATGTAAATAGGTTAAACGGTCAAATTGTAACTTCCGGAGGAACACTTGACCCATCAACAAAAGCAATAAATATACGTATAAGCTGGATCCAACCAATTAGCTCTGTCGTCGAATCACAGTTTTATTTAAGTCGATATCTCGAAAACGATACGCATACCCAAACAACGCAAGCAGAGTTTGATACAGGTATTCCCTTTTCGACTGATGTCATCACCACAGAAGATGACGATGGAGAAGTAACGCTTGGCGCTGGTGGAGCTGGTAGCTGGTGTATTCCATCTGTACCAGTATTTGAGCTTGATCTTCCTAAACAGGGCGTTGCTAATGCGGTTACTGCGATAGAAGAAGAGGCGTATGTCGGAACTGGAGAAAACGCCTCTGGTGTTTCCCTGGCAAATATTGTCATAACAAACGATGATGATCCCTCTGCCTCCATTTACGGAACATTTGACGGTTATAAAACAAATGATGTTTTTGGCGAAGCAGATTATTTTTATGTAGCAACTCACAGACCAAATCGAGAGGTTGTGATTGTAAGAATCTCCTCCCTTCCTTTTGCGGAGATAGGATATTATAATCCTCCCCCGGGCATTGAAGATGCGGCAAAAAGTATCTATGTCGATGGTACGGTAGGGTATGTGACTGTAAACAATCAGCTCTTCACTTTCAATCTCACATCCAAAATAGGAGCGCGTAGTACTTACGATTCAATAACCCTTGCAGGTATTGGTGAATCAGTTGTAGTCAAGGACGGATATGCATATGTGGCTATATCGGGATCAACTTCTTACGAAATGCAGATTGTAAATGTCGCAAATCCATCGGACATTTCCATTGTAGGATCGGCAAATGTCGATGGTCAAAACGCAATAGATTTGGCAATAAATGATACTAGTACCCGTATATATCTTGTGACCGGCAGCTCAACTTCTAACCGGGAACTTTTTATTATTGATATTTCAGATAAAAATGGCGCAAGGCCAGTTCTGGGGAGTTATGACACAAACGGCATGGATCCACGAGGTACAACCCTTGTCCCGGGAAACAGATTGATCACTGTTGGTATCGGTGGTGAGGAATATCAAGTAATCAATATAAATAATGAGGCAAATCCGCTACGGTGCGGAGGGATCGAGGTAAATAATGGTATCAATGGTGTAGCTTCAGTCCTTGAAGGAGACGGTGACGCCTATTCCTATATTATTACCGGCGATGGAAACGCTGAATTTAAAATTATAGCAGGTGGTCCGGGTGGCAACTTTGCTACAAACGGTACCTATGAATCTGCAGATTTTGAGATCGGATACACAATCGCGTTTAACCGTTTTATCCCAACAGTAATTGAGCCAGAAGGCACATCTATTAATTTTCAAATAGCAGTTGCCGATGCAGTAAGTGGCAGTTGCGCAGATGCAGATTATGTATTTACCGGACCTGACGGCCAGACTGATTCGTTCTACGAAGCTACTGGACCGATTACATTTGATGACGATGGGATCGGGTATGAAAATCCCGGCAGATGTATGCGCTATCGTGCATATCTCTTCACAAACAATTCTAATTCCTCACCGATATTAGAGAAAGTTATTATTAACTATAGTAGATGATAAAAATACGCAACAAGGGCTTTACATTAATCGAGCTAAGTCTTTTTATGGGTCTTTTTATGGTGATAATCGGAATTTTAATGACGTTGTTTTCAAGCATTGTCCAAAAGCAACTTGAAGTACAATCCATCTCTGCGGTTGAAGCGGATAGTAAATATATATTGAGTCGTCTTACCTATGACATACAGAGGTCAGATGCAATAGTAGTTCCGAGTGAGCTTGGTAATACGACGTCATCTTTGGTCCTCATAATTAATGGCGATACCTATACTTATGATCTATTAGGTAGTACATTCCGAATCACTGATAATATTGGAACTTATCAATTGAATGGGACTCGGTCTACTGTATCAAATGTTTCCTTTACAAGGCTCGGCAACACCGCAGGCAGCCATGCTGTTGAGGTAACCTACACCATAACAAGTACCGTGTCTCAAACACAAGGACCGGAAACAAAAACCGTGCAGACTGTTATAGGAACCAGGTAGTGTAAAATGAAAATAGAATGAACTCACAAAAAGGTCAAACGCTAGTCACGCTCCTTGTATTTGTTGTTGTTGCTACCTCTATCACTGCTGCAGCAACGGCGATCATGATAAACACATCACAAGCTTCTTCCCAAGTTGAAAACAGTTTTGTATCAACCGGAGTTGCCGAAGGCGGAATTGAAAATGCCTTAATCCGATTACTTAGAAATCCAAACTACACTGGTGAAACTTTACCAATCGGAAATGGAACGGCAACCATAACAGTTACCGGTACTGACCCCAAAACAATCACTTCCATTGGTGTTGACGGCACTCATACGAAAACAATTCAAGTCAATGTAACTTATAATGATAATATTATGACAATTACTGATTGGCAGGAATTATTTTAAATACACATGAAAGGTGTCATTTATTTGGATCGAGATAAGCTGTTTTATTACGGCGGCAATGTTCATACTGTGCTTTCTCTCCAATTTGCCCAAACTACAGTTAAAGATATGGAGGTTATAAACGAGGATGAGATCGAAAAACAAATTGATTTATTTATACAGACAAACAAAATCGAACCTACCGAATCGCTCATAATTTTTTCCCATCGAAGTTGTTTTAGTAAAACAATCGCGGCAAACTCAACTCCCGAAAATTTTGAAAAAGAAAAAAATAAGTTTCTCGAATTTGTTCCATTTGACCATATTGCCCATCAAACTATTAAGACTGCAAATGGGAGCCTGATCGTTGCCGCAAACAAAGAACTGGCAAACGTTGTCAAACATTTTTTTCAGAAACATGCCTTTACGATTCAAGCTACATCCACTCTTTTTACGATTTATCCAACTAATGTCGTTTCTGCAATGACTGTTGAAATCGCGCATACAATCTTGCGATCTTATAATCGTTTTCGAGAAGATGATTTGTTCACCGAGGAAAATAATGATACTCCTGAAACTATTTTCGAGCAAGAATTCCAAACGGAAGACAAAAAAAACAACATTCGCTTATATCTTATGCTTGGCTTTTTTATTATAATTATAGGTTTATTGGGATATATGTTAAACAGTCGCCGCCTTACAACATCAAGTAGAGCCGAAACCTCACTGTCTCCAACAAAAAAAGTAACAGCTCAAAATCCTCCCCAATCAACACCTACTCCAACAAACACTCCAACTCCTCAATCAACCACAGCGGAAACCCCTAAAGACCAGTTAACGATCAGGATCTTAAACGGATCTGGATTATCGGGTCAAGCTGATCAAATAAAAGCAGAGCTTGTTAAGGTAAATTATAAAGAAGAAAACATTACCACTGGAAATGCACCCAATCAGCAATCAACAACTACTCGTGTTGTATTTAAATCACGAGTTGCTTCACAATTACGTGAAGAGGTCGCAGATCTGCTTTCGAAATTCGCAAATAATGTTTCGACAATAGAAAATGACGAAATAGAGTTTGATATTCTCATTACAACTGCCCCTTGACATTGCTATTTTTTTTCACTATTCTAAAAATATAGTTATTATTTTTAACACATAAAAAGATCTATGGGAAATAGAAAAGGTTTCACGCTTATCGAGTTACTTGTGGTCATCGGTATTCTTGCTGTCTTACTTGCAATCACCTTGATTGCCGTTAATCCTGCACAAAATATTGAAGCTGCAGAAGATACGCAACGACGAAATGACGTAACTCAAATATTAAATGCTGTTGGTCAGTTCATGGTTGACAACAATGGAAATCCTCCATCTGCAGTCACCGCCACACCAACTGAAATTGGTAGCGGTACCGGACTTATTGACATCTGTGCTGATGTCGTCCCGACATACATCGCCGGTCTTCCACAAGATCCAGATCTTGGCCAAGACATCGTTGACCAGACCGAATGTGCAGCAGCGCACAACACTGGTTACGAGATCAGTGTAAGTAACGGTCGCGTCACGGTCGATGCACCAAACGCAAACAGCGGTGCTGGCACAATTCAAGCAACAAGATAAACTTAACTACGAAACGAAATTATCCCCCGCCGTTTTAGGCGGGGGTTTTTTATCTGCTATAATGCTTCTAATATGACTTCTTCAAAAAAAATAATAATGCTTGTTGAAGACGACACTTTACTTAATGAACTCTATACCAATCTTCTTACCAAAAAAGGGTATGATGTCGTATCTGTCAAGGACGGTGAAACAGCTGTAGAGAAAATAAAACAAGGGTCATGGGATTTGGTATTGCTCGATGTCGTACTTCCCGGTATATCTGGATTTGAAGTTTTTTCTAAAATTACTAAACCGACAAAGCCAAGTTATCCGATCTATTTTTTAACCAATCTTGATAGCAACGACAAAGACAAAAAACAGCTTGAACAAGCCGCCGGTTATTGGATAAAAAGTAATATGTCGCCTCCGGATTTCTTACAAAAAGTAAAAGAAGTTCTTAAATGAAAATCTTCACTGATATAATAAACTTATGGACACAGTTTATCTAGACATCCTCATCCAGAGAATGATTTTTGTCGGTCTAATTTTTGTCGGTATTGCAGTTGCCGCATTACTTACTCTTGGGTTTATGTATCTTTTGATACTTTACTTTCGACTAAAAAAACGGGAAAATATGGCTTTTGAGATGACTACACTCGAGATAAAGCTGCCAAAAGAAAACGAAATCAAGATCGATTCTGCAGAGCAGATGTTTGCTTCGTTCTCATCACTCAAAAAAAGAGGTTTTTTTAGTTTTCTTGATGTAGATGATTCTCTTGCTTTTGAGATTGTCGGGAAAAAAACAGACATCCGCTTTTATATTTCAGCACCAACAAAGATTATCGATTTAGTGGAAAAAATAATCTATGGATATTATCCGTCAGCTGATATAAAAAAAGTCGAAGAGCCGAATATTTTTTCCGAGCACGGCGCCGTTGCCTTTACCGCGCTTCGGCATGGTAGGGACGATTATTTACCGCTTAAAACCTATAAAGATATTCCAACTGACTCTCTAGTTTCAGTAACATCAGCTCTTTCCAAAATGGATGACGAGGAAGGCGCTATTATCCAAATATTGATCCGCGCCTCCGACTCAAAACTAAAATCCGCCGGCAAATCCTATATCTCAACAACGAAAAAAAATGAAGCTGATCCGGACAAAGCCAAGTTTGAGACCGATCAGCGGATGCTTGAAAAAATCAACGACAAAGTCACTAAACCCTGGTTTGAAACCATGATCCGTATCGTAGTTTCTGCAAAGAACAAAGATATCGCTCATGTACATTTGAGAAATATAAAAAACGGCTTTGGCCAGTTTGATTCTGACATGAACAGTCTTTCCGCTCCCAAGATAATTTTCAAAGCCGGTTTCATGATGAATTTTATCTACAAATTTTTTCCGATCTTTGAGTTCCCATATACAAAACTTACTTCGCATCTTTCCTCTGAAGAGCTTGCGACCATGTTTCATTTTCCAAATAAAACTGTTGAAACACCCCATATCCAATGGCTAAAAGCAAAGTCTGCCCCAGTCTCTGCCGAAGTACCGATGTCAGGCGGTACTCTCATCGGTGGAGGTTATTATCGGGGTGTCAAACGTCCGGTGCACTTGCATCTTAAAGACCGCATGCGTCATGTGTATATCATCGGAAAAACAGGTGTGGGTAAATCTGAACTCCTGAAGGAAATGATCAAACAAGATATTAACGAAGGACGAGGTGTTTGTGTCATCGATCCACACGGAGACCTTATTGAGGATACTCTGCGCTACATTCCGCCTGAACGTGCAGAAGATGTTCTGCTTTTTGATCCATCAGATACCGAACGGCCAATGGGACTAAACCTACTTGAGTCACGTACCGAAGAACAAAAACATTTTATTACCAGTGCGATCATCAACCTAATGTACAAACTCTACGATCCGCAGCGAACTGGTATCATTGGTCCCCGATTTGAGCACGCTGTAAGAAATGCGATGCTCACAATCATGTCCGAGCCCGGAAACACTTTTATCGAAGTGGTGCGCGTCATGACGGATCAGAAATTCGTTCAGGAGCTTTTACCCAAGGTGCAAGACCCGATTGTCCGTCGCTACTGGACCGATCAGATAGCTCAAACCTCCGATTTTCATAAATCGGAGGTTCTCGATTATATTGTCTCGAAGTTTGGCCGGTTTGTCACCAATAAAATGATGAGAAATATCATCGGTCAGTCCAAATCGTCTTTTGACTTTCGAACAGTTATGGATGATAGGAAGATCCTTCTTATAAATCTGGCGAAAGGAAAACTCGGCGAGGAAAACTCCACGTTCTTGGGACTTCTCATTATCCCAAAATTTTTAGCTGCAGCAATGAGCCGAGTCGATACACCCGAGGATCAAAGGCGCGACTTCTTCTTGTATGTCGATGAGTTTCAAAACTTTGCGACTCCTGACTTTGCCGTGATACTTTCCGAGGCAAGAAAATACCATTTGAGCTTGACTGTGGCCAACCAATTTATCGGACAGATGGATGAAGAGGTTAAAAATGCCGTGTTTGGTAATGTTGGTTCGCTTATTACCTTCCGCGTCGGCGTGACTGATGCTTCGTATTTAGCCCGAGAATACCAGCCTCTGTTTGGTGAGTCGGATCTTATCAACATTGAAAGATTTCACGCCTACATGAAAACTATAGTAAATAACGAGCCGGTTGAACCATTTTCTGTAGACATGACAAAAGATATCGAACAGCTCAAAAAGGAAAAAAATGAAAAAATTGCTCAAGCCATAATTCAGCTCTCAAGGCTAAAATACGGACGGCCAAAAGAACTGGTTGAAGCAGAAATTACACAACGAGCAAGATTATAGTTATGTTCACCACTTATCAATCAAAACTATTTGAGCGGACTATGTTGGTATCTGGGGTTGATAAATTTGTATTTTCACGACCAGATGATGCCCAGTGGAATTTTCAGGCTGGTCAATACATGATCTTTCACATTCCTCAAGGCACAGAACATGCCGCCCGCAGACAGTACTCAATCGCCAGCACTCCCTCTGAAAAAAGATACTTGGAATTTATCATCGGATATATTCCAAAAGGTATAGCCAGCACATACCTACCCCTAATGAAAATAGGAGACCTGTTGACCATGCAGGGGCCAGCTGGGGTGTTTATACATCGACCTTCTCCTCGACCTGCAATCTATCTGGCAACAGGTACCGGCATTGCGCCTATGTTCTCTATGATTTCTGATAAACTGGCTGATCAAAGCTTTACTCAAAACATTTATTTGTACTGGGGATTACGATATTACAACGATATTTATTATCTTGATTATCTAATCAATCTGAAAAATAAATATCCGCAACGATTTGAGTTTTGCATCTGCCTATCAAGAGAGACTGATATTGAAGCGAAAGTAAAAAAAGAACATATTCCATTTTGTACCTGTGGCCATGTAAATACTGGAGTTGAGATGATGCTACAAAAAATTCAAAAAACTCATAAGGAATTTGACTATTATCTTTGCGGCAGCATGATCGTAGTCGAATCACTTCGTGTATATTGTGCAGATAAAGGTGTGGTCAAAGAACAAGTAGCTTTTGAAAAATTTACATTTTAAAACTAAGCAAGCGTCATTCCGGACTCCGAAAGCGTCATCCTGAATTTATTTCAGGATCTCTTTGATTCTGGATGCGCTTAGCTTACCAGAATGACGTCATTCTGGGGAAGAACGAAGTGATGACTCCAGAATCTAGATGCTGAAACCTGCCTGCGGCAGGCAGGCGAGTTCAGCATGACGACGGTTCAAAATCAAAACGTTGTCACAAAAAAATCTGCAGGTAGTTGTGGATTTGATCTGAATAGTCTGACAACTTTTGAAACACCGCTGTTTGACACTGCCTTTGCTTCAATGCGCTGGCCTTGAGCGCTGAATCTATCAGCGGCCACTGACGTCTGGAATCCAAGATTTGTGGGAGCAAATAATACTCGTACGATAAGTGTTTTTGGGTTATCCGCAGAATCCATGAGGTTTGAAGGCTGAAACAAAAGCCATTGATTAAAAGATTGTCCCGCTACCGAACATGCTGCTGGGGAACATGTTGCTCCTGTTCTGACGGTATCTGTATCGCTTGTTGCTACCTTTGGTGAAATAGTAAAATCTCTACATGGATCAACAATTTGTCGTAGTACTTTACCTGTTCCATTACCCGCACCATAGATAAGTGTTAACTCCAAAGCAGGAGGTCGTGTTGCATTACACGATTCTCCAGATGATGCATAATAGATCTTAAAATCATTGCGAAAATAACTTGTTCCGTTTGGATAATCGAAAAGATAAAATAAATACTGTTCGTCCTTGTTGATTGTTGGTGTTGTAAACTCTTTTATACTATCTTTGGTGATCGTTATTGTGCTTGCAATTTGATTTATACCGGCAAGTGTGACATTTGATCCCGAAAAGGCTTGTTGATAATTTCGCACTTCTGCCGGCGATGTTTGATTAGCGGCAATCTGTAACCCACGCTCAATACCTGAATCAGCAGCAGCAAGGGTACGTACCGACTCCTCCTGAAGTTTGCTCGTCTGGGTTTCAGCCGTAAACCGATAAGATGCAGTTGCAACAAGTGTAAAAACAACCGATATCAGTAGGACAATAACGAGCAGTGACTGACCTCGCTTGGCATTGTTCATTGTTTTATTCTACAACTATAAAATTACTACTTCAACTGGGTGTTTACATGCTTGCCATTTAAATATCCGTCAACTTCCCTAAGAATATCATAGGGCGTCAGATCGCTCTTTACCATATATCCACGAACACCGTAATCAACTGCTTTTGCTACCACGACTTCCTGACTTAAATTGGTAAGAAGTACAACCGGCGATGATAGTTCTTTTTTCTCTTTTTTAAATTTTTCCAAAATCTGTAAACCGTCAATTTTTGGCAAAATAATATCGAGCAATATGAGATCGTAATCCTTCTTTGACATTTTCATATATGCTTCTTCACCGTCTACCGCAGATTCAACCAGATAGCCTTCTTTTTGTAGAAGTTGTACATAAAGATCGCGTATATATTCTTCGTCTTCAACAACAAGTATTTTTTTGGCTGCTTTAATTTTTTGGTCTGTCATAAATATGATTTATTTCACCTCCTTTGATTTTTTTCCTTTTTCCTCATTCTCATTTGATGCAGGTTTATTGCTAACTACAGATAAAATTACAGAAAATGCTGCGCCGGCTCCTACTTCAGATTCTACTGTAATATCACCATTGTGCAAACCGACAATTTTTTTGGAAATATAAAGACCCAATCCCGTGCCAGGCGTGCTACTGTGCTTTGCATAAGAATACTCGAGTCTGCTAAACTTCTGAAATAGTTTTGATAGATCTTCTTTTTGTATACCCGGTCCGGTATCTGTAATTTCAATCGCCACTTTATCGGTGCCGCTCATTTTGATGTCTATTGTTATTTTACCTTTTTCAGGAGTGAATTTGAGGGCATTACCAACAATATTTTGAAATACCTCGCGCATCTTTTCCTTATCGGCATTAATGTTATATCGCTTATCTGCACAACCCAACAACTTGAAATCGATATGTTTCTCATCAGCCGAAATTTTTAACTCATCATAAACCATCTGTACTATCTCACAGACATTTATAACTTGAAGTTTAAGATCGATTTTATTGCGCTCAATTCGTGATACGGTCAACATATCATTAACGAGCCTGATTAAACGCTCTGTAGATGCGTAAGATATCTCGAGATATTTTTTCAGCTGTGCTTTTATCTCCTGTTCCGGTTGATTTATAGCCATCCAGAGATAGCTTTTGATTGCGGTCATCGGAGTCCGAAGCTCGTGTGAGGCGATAGAAACAAATTCGTCTTTTAAAATATCGAGTTCTTTAAGTTTGGTATTTGCTTTTCTTAGTTTCTCTGTTGCTCGTTTCACTTCTTCTTCCAACGTGATATTAAACCTTTTGATTTCATCATAAGAAAGTGCGTTCTTAACAGCAACCGCAACTTCGGGTGCGAAAATCTTTAAAAGATCAATATCCTCTGAAGAATAAATTTCCCCAGATGATTTTTCTCCTAGCAAAATACCACCGATGAGTTCCTTACGTACGATGAGCGGTAACACAACGGTTATATTATGTTCACGCATCGTTTTTTTTGTATTTGATTCAGCAAGTTCTTCGAAAATGAGAATATTTTCTTTCTCATTTTGACTTTTGTTTGAAGCATGGACGAGTTCGTAAATATTTTTTCCCTTAAATGGTCTACCGCTGATATCCCCTGCCCCACCAACCCAAATAATTGAAGAATGACGCATAAGTACTATCGCGCCGTAATTTATTTTTACCGAACTCAAAAGCTTTTCAAGAATTTTTTTTGATAGCTCGGAAAGGTTCAGAGTCGAAGCCATAATGCGACTTAAGTCCCAAAGGACACTATTGGAATCATATCTGTCTTTATAAAGAAATCTATCCGTAATTTTTTCGAAAAATCTACGGAGCGGCTGAAATGACATAGCAAAAAGGAGGGCAATAACAGCTGGTAAAATAAGATCTTGGACGGTTTGTCTAGTTGGTCTTTCGTTGTTTAATAGAATGGCTACATCAAATAAAAAGGCGATATAGCCTAGACCTATAAAAAGGAGAAGAAAAACATAGGCAACTGCGCGAGCGACAATAAGACGGATGTCGAGGAAACGGTGGCGGATGATGGCGTAACTCACAAATCCCACAAAAACTAGCGTATACAAAGGAAGTAGACCAACTAAAAATGTCATTTTAAAAACGACCACGAAGAAAAAATTGGTTGTTAAAATTAACGTAAACATCAATATTGTTCCATAGATAAATAATCTAGTTTGGATCCTTTCAATTGTGGTAGAATTTTTTAATTTTAAAGCTAATTCAATAAATCCTCCGCTTAAAAATATAAGTGTATATACAGCGAACAATCCAATTGCTTTTCCAGGAATGGGATTGTTTGTTTCGTGTTCATATCCTTGAAAAATTAAATCTGTTTGAGTGAGAAAGAATAAAATAGTAGCAGCAACTAGACTTAGAATCAGTTGCTGCCTTGATACAATCAACTCTTTTTTCGGAAATGTCTTTGCAAGAAAATAAAATAGCAATCCAAGAATAACTGCATTTGACATAACTGCTCTAATCCAAAAAAGAGTCGCTTCATCAGAAATCTGATTTAAAGAGAGATAATTCAAGATGAGATAACTATTTAAGAAAAGTGTGAATAAAGAAAATAATTTATTTGTCGAACTTTTTGGATTTTTGTAAAAAGTGAATAGACCTAGCAGACTATTGCCGACAATTGCAAAAAGAAGAAAAACTAATTGTATATTCATTACTACTATTATGCCATTTTACTAAACCACCTTCAATAAAGAGCAAAGACGATAGATCTACAAGAAGTGTAGCGAATTTCCATTATCTTTTGCTGAGTTTATTGAGATCTAAACCTACCTCTTTAAACATTTTCAGTCCGATAACGTATCTATCCTTTATTGACTTAGAGTAGTTTGTAAACTCTTTTAATGATTTGGAGGTTTCATATTTAGCGCGTTGGCCTTCATAAGGCTTTAAAATAATTACACCCCTAGAAGTTGCAAACTGATCTAAGTTCTTCAGCTTGCTTTGTTGAGCTATTTTTATAAGTTCTTTGGCATTAAAAGAGGCTCTTAATGAATTGACTGTGTCTATTCTAAAAATTGAAGGATAATCGTTTAAAAATTTTTCTTCGATAAGTTTGAGGTCTTCAATAGTTTCTGGACGAATTAAATCATAAATATACAAAGCTCCTTCTGATTTCAAGATTCGTTTAACTTGATTCAAAATATAAATAACCTCAGCTTTAGTTTTTGAATGATGTAGTGTGTAAGAGCAAATGATTGCATCAAAACTTTGATCTTTAAATCGTTCTAAATCTAACATATCACCAACTTCAAATTTGATTTGTTTTGCTAAATTCGGTTGTAATAAAGAATTCTTTTTAAAATTTTTTTTAGCAAATTTTATCATTTGTGGAGACAGATCAAAAGCAATCACTTTTAAAAGAGGAATTCTTGTCGTATATTCAATAGTAAACTGTCCCGAACCACAACCAATATCAAGACAAACACCTACCTTTGGAAAAATTGCCGTGATAATATCCGCTCCAAATAGATATATTGGGCGCAAAAACCCTTGGAATCCTTCCAAGTCATAAAAGGAAACCGATTTTATGTCGTCCATTATTAAATTTTTTTCAGAAACTCGTTTTAATTTTCTTGGCATATACTACAAGCTTAACTAGCTTAAAAAATCTCTCATTAAACGTCTGGGACTGTGCTGAGGAGTTTTATTAACATAAGATATACGAGCAAAAAAAATTGGATTTCCTTCAATATTTATGCTTTTTCTTAAGTTGTAGCATGAATCTTCATGCTCAATGATTCCTGCCATTGCCGAAACAAATAAAGAATGGGCAGTACCAGCAAGAGCTAATAATTCATATACTTTTCCTGCTTTTATCCAAGATGTTCTATCATTATTCTCACTTGTTAATATTAACAAAGACGATGATTCAGCAACCAATCGTCTGTTGGTCGCTGCTTGTAATTTTGGCGGAACTGTTTTTATTAAGAATGGTGCAAGTATAGTAATTGGAGAAGGAATTCCGCTATCGTATAGCGGCATACCATCTTTTTGCTTTGTATAGTTTGACCTTACCCATTGAGATAATTCTTCCTTAAACATCTTATTACTAAAAGCAAAATAGATGGCTTTATACATTAAGTCTGCTATCTTGTCTTTTATATTCTGATTCTCTATAAAAATTGTTTTTATGCTAATATCATTATTGTATTTTTCTATATTATGCAGAATATCCTTGTTGATCTGTTTTTTAATTGGCGGAAATCGATTTGTTACTCTTTTTGTAATGTAAGGAAATAGGTTAGATAAGCTACTAATGCTTCTTTTTAACTTTTTATCAACTTTTATTCTTATTGCTATATCTTTTACCGAATCTTCTGGAAAATATTCTATTGAATATAAAAAATTAAAGTAGTCTAAAGCTACAATTAAATTTGCTAACGCGCAACCAAGACTTATATACGCCTCTCTATTGTACCTGTCTGAGTATTGAAGAGTTCTTTGCCAATCTAAATAAATATGAAGATATCGATTCTTTTTATCAATCTCAAATTTCCAAGGTTGTGTATTATGGCTATTTGGTGCTAAAATAGCATAAGATAGCATATACTTCATTTTAGCCTCAAAATCTTGATTTTTAGGGAAGTCATTTGCTTTTATCTGCCGGCTCATACTTGATTAAAAAATTTCATTAATTGTTTGAATTTTTTTCCTTCGCTCATTAATTCGTTTAAGGCTATTAAAGGATCGCACGAAGATACTGTTGACAGATAAATAGTATCGACCACTTTTAATATCTTCTCCTAAAATAATTTTCTTTATTAGAGTTGCTATTACTCCACCAGCTATTGTCGCAGTTGCTCCCAACTGTGGCCATGTAACTATAGAAGCGCCTATACCGAATAATGAATTCAACATTCTCTCTGAGACTTTTTCTAGGCTTACTAAGCCTACTATTAATTGTTTTTTTTCTTTTTCGGACAAATTATTAATGTTAATCTTCGTAATATTGGGAAGTCTATTATTAAAATATTCTTGATGTTCATTAATGTCATATCGTTCGATGTCTACAAATATATCGTCTTCTACATCAATTGCAGAAATAACAGGAATTCTTAAATTTCGAGCAAATTTTCGTAATGTTAATTTTCCCTTAATGTCATCTATCTCATCAACTACCACTTGTAAACTCGGTCTAGAGTAGAAAATTTTCTTAATAACGCTTTCACCTACATTAGTAAACGAAAAAACAGTTGCATAAGGGTTGATTTCTTGAAGTTCTTTCTGGATTACTACTGTTTTGTATCTACCAACATTTTCCCAACTCACACGCATCCTATTTAAATTTGTGGCAGAAATTTTATCTGGATCAACTATTTTAATAACATCTGCTCGTGACTCCATCATCCAAGTAATAGCAGCGTGGCTTCCAACACTCATTCCAAAGAAACCAACAACTGTATTCCTTAATTTTTCTTGCTCATCAGGATATATTAGGGTTTTATTACGAGCAGTTGCAAGCTCAAAAGATACTTTTTGAGTAAGATGTAATGGGTGCCTCGATTTATTTAATAATTTATGATTAAACTTTATTGTTTTTAATTCTTTGCTCGTAAGATGTGGGTTACGTATTTGATGTAATTCTTTAAAAATATCCTCTTTTATTTTAAAAAAAGACATAATTTAATATTTTTTTTAACATTTAATTCTCATTGCATTATAAGTTTAACTTGTCTTTGACAATTGACCGCTTGGGAAAAAATGAGGTTCACCATATTTATATAGTTTAACTATTGGTTTTACCTTATTACCATACTCCTCGAGCACTCTATGATATTCACTATTGATCCTACTCACCTTTGTTACAAACACTTCTTCAACCATATTCTGAATTTTTTTATCTAACTTTACAGACTCTTTAAGTTCGATATTTAATAATAAGTAATGATTTTGTTTGTCATTGTATTTCGTCTCTAAACTAAATTTTCCGGTTGTATATCGTCTTATTTTTTTATCTGAAAGAACGTCTTTAACATTTTCTGGATAAATATTTGCTGCATAAATAGTGGCAGTAAATTTATCTCTACCAAATAAATACACAAAAGGCAATTTGATTAAATCACTACCTGTGATGCTTTTCTCACTAGACAAACTATTACTAAAATTCTTATTGCCCTGTGCTTTTTTCATCATTTTATTGTAACTAAGCACCCCGCCAATATCATGTATATTGTAATGAATTAGAGGGATACTTCTGTCCATAGTTAAAATAAGCTCATTATTATGATGCTCAAAAAAACACTGACTTGGAAAGTAGCATACTAATGACGGTACTCTTTCACTATTAAAAAGTGATTTATTAAATTTAAGATCTTTTTGAGCTTGTTTGCGTATTAGAATTGAAATTGGAGTTTCAAAACCCATAAATGTGGCATCGGCTGAACCTAATACGCTAATTGAGTCTTTGTAGTAATTGTTGCATTGAACAAGTTTATGCACATATGCTCTCCATGTTTCTGTTATTCCTTCTCCAGCAAAAATAAATTTTACTCTGCCTTTTATTTTTTGTATACTGTTGCATTGCTCCAAAACATCTTTAATATATGTGGGGTAACCAGCAATAATTATTTGCTCATATTTTGGCGCCAATAGTGATAGTATTCTAATAGTTTCATCTTTATTAAATCCTGGGGTAATAACTGAAATATTCTTTTTTTCAATACTTAGCAAATAGGTACTTAAAAAGGTATATATTCCTGCAACCCATGTACCCATACCGAAACACACTATTACTAAAGTTCGTTTCTTATCAATATTAAAAAAGGTGTAATAGAGCATTTTGTGTAATACAGCTCCCTGGATAAATTCTTTGTGCGAACACGGCCAGTAGTAAGGCTTTCCTGTTGTACCAGAACTTGCGTTAATTACGAATGAGGAATCTAATTTTCCATCCCATACAAGCTTTTCAAGAGGATATTGATCAATATAATTTTTTTTATCGGTAAATGGCAGCTTTTTAAAATCTTGGATACTCTGAATTGATTTGGAGGAAATTTTATTTTTCTTCAAAAAATCTTTATATGCAGGTACACGTTTCGCCGCTGAATGAAATAATTGAAGAGCTTTCTCATTTCCTTGACGATTTAATTTTTTTCCATCTTTTAAAAGAGTTTGAGAATAAAAATCTTTGTTATTAAACCATTCCTGTAACTGTTGCGGAGCATGCGCTCTAGAAACCATAAAAATTATTGAAAATTTTTCTACGAAGGTAATCTATCATTTCACCGCTTATTATACTTTGATAAATTGTTTCAATATCATTATATAGAGGTTTTTCTTTTTTAATATAGTCAACTCTTTCTCTTATAAATTCATACATTGGTCGTGTTTGTGGAGACAGATATTTTGGCCCCCCACGTAAATCAACTCCCTGTGCAACTGCCATTAAATTTTGAGCAACAGAATATCGTGTTATGCGTAAGTTTTCAAGACCGAAAATTCCGGACGTAAGAGCGTGTGAAGTAATGTCTTGATTTCCTTCTTCATGAATTCCAAAGAATGTGCTAACTGGTATAGACAACAATGATGAATAAACATCAAACATTCCAGACTGAATCTGAACCCCCTTAAAAACACATTGGGTTATTGCAGCTTTATCTGATAAATTTGCCGTTAGTCTGTTGTTCTCATATGGATTTACCATGCGAGCAAGATGACGATCATTTAACTTAACAATATGAGTAAGCACCTTGCGTAAATTATCCATAGCGTCAACCATATGTGATGCAATGAAATTTCCTCCGCTCACCCATTGCCATGGTTTCTCACCATGAGTTACAAATTCTGGTGGTACCCAAAGTGGATTATCCGAAACGGCATTAGCGTTCACTGTAAGAATGTCGAAGATGTGCTTAATTTTTTCAACATTTACACCTTGGTATTGGGCAATACAACGAAGACTATATACATCTTGGACCTTGATGCCTTTTGGTCTTATTGTATGTCCTGTCATTTCTTGATATGCCAACTTGCTTCCGTTAAGGAGATAGCGATATAACATGGCTAATTCCTTTTGACCATTGTGTGGTCTTACTGCTGCCAATAATGGATGAAATGATCTATCAGTGCCTTCAAGTACTTCGATAACCATTGCTCCTAAAACTGTGCTTAAAAGAAAAACTTCTAAAGTATTCACTGCTAAAGAAATTGCTAGAGAATTAGAAAAATTATCTCCATTTACAAACCCGAGCCCAGCTTTAGGATCAAGTTTTAGCGGCTCAATTCCAACTTCCTTTAAAGCATCAGACGCCTGTCTAAGATTACCGTAAGCGTCAAATACTTTAGTTCCAGGTATTTGTCGTAAAGCACTAAGTACACGACCGTTATGAGCAAGATCGCCAGATGCCCCGATACCTCCATATTGATTTACAACTGGAGTAATAAAATTATTTAAAAGCTGTCTATATTTTTCCAGATCTTCAAGTTTAACTGCACTTACCCCTTGCATAAGCATATTAATACGAATGAGTATCGCTGATCTGACTACTTCTTTATCAAATTGTGGTCCGACTGAAACATCTACATGGACTATCCCTTCAGACATCTCACGTGCAATTTTAACCCTTTCTTTTTTTGTTCCATCGATAAGAACTCGTGATGCACGAGCTCCATATCCAGTATTACATCCATATACTGGAATACCATTTTCAACATCCTTCATCATATGGCGATATGTTTCCTTAATACGATCAATAATTTTTTTATCTTGTGTGAAAGATGTCTTCGCTTTCCCACTTGCAACCGAAATAATCTCGGGGATTGTTAATTTATTTCCAGTTATAGTTACTTCTTTATGAAGAGTATGTATGTATGAATCTATCTCAATCAAGTTATGTTGAGAATAAGAATAATTTTTATTCATCGAATCGCTGAATTTGAATCAATATTTTTATTTCTATAGGTTTGAGTATATCAAAAAACTAAAGACTTTTCAGAAAAATTGTCAATAAAATTGACTCACGTCTAGTAATAACATTTCTTCATTAGGAATATTCAAAAATGATCAATTTAAAGAAGGAACGCTGCCTAAGGAGATTATCAGATCCTCAACTTTTTTTTTATCCATATCCATACCAAGTTCATGGTACAGAACATATGCTCTACGTAAATTAATCAAAGCTTTATTATTTTTGTTTTTTTGTTTATATATCTGTCCAAGTCCCTCTAATATCTGTGCCATCCCGATTTTTAATTTCCATCTTTCCATTATAAGTAATCCTCTTTTAAATTGTTTTTCTGCTGCATCCAATTTATTTAACAGTAACAAGGCTTTGCCAAAAAAAATTAATGCATGACCATTTACTGTTTTGTCGCTAAATGAACTACTCAGCTTTAAAGCCCTATTCCCGTACTGTATGGCTTGTTTATGATTTCCCAATGCCCCATAAGTCATGGAAAGATAAGCATGAGATTTAGTATATTGTTCTTTACTTTCTTTTGTATTTAAAATACTGATTGATTCTAAAAGTAATTTTTCCGCAGTTTTATATTTTCCTAATTGCTTGTTTATAAGTCCATATTTTTGTTTAAGTATTCCCAATATTTGTGTGTCATAATTTTTTTTTGCTATTTCAGAAGATTTATTTAATAGTTCGTGAACTTTTTCAAGATTATTTTGAAAAAAATATACTCGCCCAATATCTTCAATAAAGTATTTTACTAGCCCTTGATAGTTGTTCAATTTTGTATAAGCTTCTTGTAATTTATTATCGAAACTTTGAATAAAATTCCAATTTCCACTATAGAAAATGTATGTGTTTATTAATAACCATAAGGATATTAGCTCAGAATAATCTTTTATTTGGTAAGACTCTTCCATTATGGCTAAAATGTTCTCATTTTCCTTTTTAAGATAACTTAAATATTTTTTGCTACCCATTGGATGCTTTCCAATCTGCTTTATATAATAGGTCGCCAATCTGTGATAACTTTGTTTATCTATCTTATTTCTCAAGAATTCCTTTACCGCAGGATGGAGTCTGTATCTGTCAGAAACTGAAGACTCTATAAATGAGAGATTTCGTAGTGCTTGAAGTATATGTCTAATATTTTTTTTCCGTGCATTACACAGAAAAGCAATAGGATCGATCCCGAAATCGGTTCCTCCAAAAACCGCACTTAATAAAAGCACTTGTTTTTCGTTTTTAGAAAGTTTATTTAGTGCAAAATCTAGGGCAACGTATAAATTCCTGTTATCATAATTAATGCTACTAAAATCTAGATTCTGTTTTTTAATTTGAAAAAAATATTCTTTTAAATTAGTTGGGTTTATATAAATTTGCCTTAGAACAATTGAGCACAAAATAGGTAAATATCCTAAAGATTCTCCAATTTTTTTTATATACTCCTTATTACTTCTAATATAAGGCTCCCCTAAAATAGTATTAGCAAGTTTTGTATATTCTTCAGAAGAAAAATATTTAATTTGAAATCTTTTTTGACAAAAATCACTGTCTTCAATAGAGGTAAATAAAATAGCAATTGGTAGCTTAGATAAAAATAGTATTACGTCGGTAGAAAACTGAGAGCTTTGAATATTATCAAGAATTAATAAAATCGATTTATTTTGTATCAGTGAAATTAGTTTTTCTCTTTTGTATTCCTCATTAGAGACTCCTTGAGCGTCGTATCCTAGTCCAAAAAGGATGTTGTCAATTATTGCTTGTTTATTTTTCAAATCCGCACGGAACCAATATATTCCGTCAGAAAAAGCATTTTTTAAAGTATATGCTAAGTGTATTGCCAACAACGTTTTCCCCACCCCTGGCATACCATATAACAAGACCCTATTCTTATTTATAAGCTCCCATGCAATGTCTTTAATAAATTTGTCCCTGCCAATAAATATTTTGGGTTCATCAGGTAAAGTGGTATTTAACGGTCTAAAAAATAGTTTAATTTCTTCAACCTCATTGTCGTATAAATTTCTTTTTTCTAACGACTCTAAAACTGAATTTGCGTCTTCAATTGTTCTTACTGCTCCTCGCTTGGCAAATAATCGAATAATTGTAATGATTGCTTTACGGCTGCTCGGCACTCTCTCCCCATTCTGCCACCTAGTAAACAATGAAGTTTCATAAACAATCCCTTCTTGCGCAAGAAGATCCCCAAACTCCGACAAAGTTTCTATCTCCGAACGAAGTCGATATTTTTTGAATAATGCGGCAAAGCTTTGTTGCCTTATCATAGTCAGGGCATATTGTATAGGAAAACCTGTCAATTTTATTGACA
>Ga0155630_140_pt1 | contig 26276 bp, 21 predicted proteins | sample RifCSPhighO2_12_FD_107287 | JGI IMG/M metagenome (GOLD analysis project Ga0155630, IMG submission 107287) | Candidatus Roizmanbacteria bacterium RIFCSPHIGHO2_12_FULL_38_13
AACTTATCCTACCTTTTCCCAACCTTAGGGGTATGACATTTTCACGTGGTTAACTATGACATTATCATATGGGTGTAATATGCCTAAACTACTTATTGACAATTTATAAATGTTGTAGTATAGTTACTAAATTGCCCGAAAATCAGGGAGGTTTTTTTATTTATATACTTCTTTTTTTAGCCAATGACACCGAAGAAAAAAGCTAACAATATTCTACTAGGAACCGAAGAAGAACACATAAAAAATTTTGATCTGATAGAGATACAAAAAAAGTCATGGCATCACTTCTTAAACCAAGAATTAAAAGCAATCATCAGCGAGTTTTTTCCAATTGAGGACTACACCGGAAAAAAATTAACACTTCATTTTGAAGATATATTTTTTGGTGAACCACGTTATCCTCTCGAGCTTTGTGTCCAAAAAAAACTTACATATGATCAGCCTGTTTATTTAAAACTTACGATTGAAAACAAAAAAACTGGTAGAAGTAAATCGCAGGACGTTTACTTTTTCAATCTCCCCATCATGACCAATCGTGGAACATTCGTAGTCAATGGTATCGAGCGTTCGATAATCAGTCAAATCGTCAGGTCGCCGGGTATGTACTTCACAGCAGAAATCGACAAGACCACAGGTCTTACTCTTTATAATGCGGAAATTCGTCCTTACATCGGTTCGTGGATCGACATCGGCATAAATAAATACGGACTTATAGAGCTAAAAATAAATAAACGCCGCAAGATGCTGACAACGGTATTTCTCAAGCTGTTTGAGGAAATGAACAATACAGAAATCATAACTGCTTTCAATGACCTTGAGCCAAGCTTGGTTGAAAAATATATAACCCCAACTGTTAAAAAAGATCGTACCACTTCAAAAGACGAAGCAGTGCTTGAGTTTTATCGCAAGGTCAAACCTGGTGAACCTCTTATTCTCGAAAATGCATACAAAACATTGAATTCGCTGTTTTTTGATCCGAAGAGATATTCTTTAAGCAAGGTAGGACGGTATAAAATCAATAAAAAACTCAACCTCAACATAGAAAATACGCAAAGCAACTTTTTGCTTCAAAAACAAGATATCATAGAAGGACTAAAGTATCTGATAAATCTAACCGAAGGTCGTGGTGAATTTGATGACATCGACCATCTGGGGAATCGAAGACTACGCACGGTCGGTGAACTGGTTGGGATGTATGGTATCCGAGCCGGTATGATAAGAGTTGAAAAAGAGGTCAAGGAGCGCATGAGTCTTATCACAAGCGATGTCAATCCTTCGCCTTCACAGGTTTTAAACAATAAACCGCTTATTGCGACAATCAATATATTTTATAAAACTAGCCAGCTTTCGACTATAGTCGATCAGACAAATCCATTAGCCGAACTTGACAACATGCGCCGTATCACAGTAGGCGGACCTGGCGGAATAGAAAAACAACGAGCTTCCTTCTCAATTCGCGACATCTCCTCGTCACAGTATGGACGTATCGATCCGATCAGATCTCCCGAAGGTCCAAACATAGGCGTTGTTACTTATATGGCACTTTATGCCCGAGTGAACGAGTTTGGTTTTTTGGAAACACCTTACAAAAAGGTTATCAAGCAAAAAAAAGGAAATAATACTGTGATCAAGGTCTCAAATACTATAGATTATTTGCAAGCAGATGATGAGGAACAATATTATATTACTTCAGCAAATGCCAATGTCGATGAGCATGGAAATATCATTGATTCGCACGTTGTTGCTAGATATAAAGGAGAAATGATCGAAGTACCAAGCGAAAAAATCGATTACATCGACATTTCACCAAGACAAGCGATTGGTATTTCGGCCTCGCTCATACCTTTCCTGCAAAATGACGATGCCAGCCGTGCCCTCATGGGAAGTCACATGCAATGTCAGGCAGTGCCGCTTATAAAACCGCGGGCTCCACTGGTTGGAACGGGTATGGAGTCCGTAGTCTCCTCTGAACTTGGTCGTACAGTCATGGCTCCTGAAAACGGAACCGTTGAATATGTCGACGGTCGAAAGGTAGTTTTCAAGGGAGAGTCTGGAAAGAAATATGAATATTTGATGGAGAGGTATGTTCGCACCAATCGAGATGTTGCTTTTGATCAAAAACCCAGAGTAGTCCCGAAACAAGAATTAAGGAAAAATGACCTCATTATCGATGGTCCAACCAGTGAAAATGGCAAACTAGCACTTGGTCAAAATCTGGTCATAGCCTATACATCATTAAAAGGTCTTGGATACGAAGATGGATTTGTGATCTCGGAAAGATTGTTGAAAGACGATATATTTACCTCTATATCAAGTGAGGAATATGTCGCAGATGTAGTTGACACCAAACTGGGCTCCGAAGAACTTACGCGTGACCTCCCAAATGTGCGAGAAGAAGTATTACAAAATCTTGATAAAGACGGATCGGTACTCATGGGGACCCAGGTAAAAGGTGGCGATATTTTGGTCGGAAAAGTGGCACCAAAAGGAGAGCGTGAGCTTACGGCGGAAGAGAGATTGTTACGGGCAATATTTGGTGAAAAAGCAAAAGACGTTAAAGACACTTCACTTCGTATGCCTTATGGCGATCGTGGTACCGTGATAAATGTCGATGTTATCGACGCCAAACGCGATCCAAATGAGCTTGAACCCAGTATTATTCGCCGAATTTTGGTACAAACTGCACAGTTGCGCAAAATCACTGTTGGCGACAAACTCGCAGGAAGACATGGTAACAAAGGAGTGATCGCCAAAATCCTGCCGGAATACGACATGCCATATTTATCTGACGGAACACCGGTTGACATCATCATCTCACCACTCTCGATTTTGGCTCGTATGAATTTGGGTCAGCTTTTTGAAACCATTTTGGGTTGGATCGCTATGAAAAACAACTATCAGATTTCCGTTCCCGTTTTTGAAAAAATAAAAGAAGACTATATATTCAGTGAAATGAGAAAATTGGGTTTACCGACCGACGGAAAAGTAACTTTGTATGATGGACAGTCCGGAAAAGCTTTTGAAAGACCGGTACTCGTTGGCATAGGCTACATAATGAAGCTTATTCACATGGTCGAGGATAAGTTCCACGCCCGATCGGTTGGACCATACTCACTTGTGACACAACAGCCACTTGGTGGTAAATCACAGATGGGCGGTCAAAGATTTGGCGAGATGGAGGTCTGGGCACTTGAGGCACACCGAGTACCCCATACTCTCCAAGAAATGTTGACGATCAAAAGCGATGATGTTCGCGGCCGACAAAAAACATTTGAATCGATCATCAAGGGACTTAATATTCCCCAATCAAATGTCCCGGAATCATTTAACGTGCTTGTCAAAGAACTTAACGCACTCGGATTATCAATTGACTATATAAGCTAATCACTATGGATGATCTGCAGATCATAGATTTTTCCTGTCTTAAAATCAGACTTGCTTCGCCTGAAGATATCATGAAATGGTCTCATGGCGAGGTCACCAAACCCGAGACTATAAACTATCGTACTTTCCGTCCAGAAAAGGATGGGCTTTTTGACGAACGTATCTTTGGTCCAACCAAAGACTACGAATGTTACTGTGGCAAATATAAAAGAATTCGCTATAAAGGCATAGTCTGTGATCGTTGTGGAGTCGAGGTCACCACATCTGTAGTCAGACGCGAGAGGATGGGTCATATAAAACTGGCAACACCTGTCGCTCATATCTGGTATTTTAAAGGCGCTTCATCTCCATTGAGCATCATGCTTGATATTCCAACACAGACACTTGAACGCATTATATATTATGCACTTTACCTGGTCACCGGCATTGAAAAAGAAGGACAAAAAAAGACAACCGATTCACTTGATATCTTGAGAAAAAAAGAGATCGATGAACAGGAAGAATGGTATGAAAGTGAAAAGAAAAAAATAACCGATGATAATAATAAACAACGAAGCGATACTGAAAAGAAAATTACCGCTCCTGAACAACGTGAACTGGCAACGCAAGAGATAGACCTAAAGGAACGTGAACAGTTAAAAAGACTGTCTGATCGTTTTGTCGAACGAAAAGCACAACATATTGCTATCTATGATCGACTTATAAAAGTAATTAAAAATCTTAAAGTATACGAAACTCTCGAAGAGGAAGACTATCTTTTCTTGAAAGATAACGAGCTTGAGGGTTTCCTAAAAGTTGGTATGGGAGCCGAAGTCATTCACAATATTCTTACAAGTCAGGATTTGACCAAGGTTTTGTCACAAACTCTAAGCAAATTAAGTAAATCTCGTGGTGACAAACGTAGTAAATTACTCAAAAAAATCCGGATCATCGAATCGTTTATGAAGAGTAAGATCCTTCCCGAGTGGATGTTGATCAGTGTTTTACCGGTGATTCCACCTGATCTTCGACCTGTTGTTCAGCTGCCTGGCGGAAAATTTGCGACTTCTGATTTGAATGACCTATATCGTCGTGTCATCAATCGCAACATCCGTTTATCACAGCTTATTGATCTTGGAGCACCGGAAATAATACTTCGTAACGAAAAGCGCATGCTTCAAGAAGCAGTTGATTCGCTCTTGGATCTGCAAAAATCACGTGGCCGAACCCAGACTCGACGATCAACCAAAAAATTAAAATCACTATCAGACATCTTGCGCGGTAAACAAGGTCGATTTCGTCAGAATTTACTTGGCAAGCGTGTCGACTATTCTGGTCGTTCAACAATCATTGTTGGATCTGATCTGAAAATCGACCAATGCGGAATTCCGAAAGAAATGGCGCTCGAGCTTTTTAAGCCACATCTTTTACACGAAATCATCATCCGCGGTCATGCTCCGAATATTAAAAGTGCCAAAAATTTCCTTGAATCAAGAGAGCCGATAATTTATGACATTCTGGAGGAAATAACAAAAGATCATCCGGTTTTATTAAACCGCGCACCGACACTTCACAAACTATCGATATTGGGTTTTTATCCTGTCCTTACTGACTTTAGTGCAATCAGACTGCATCCAACGGTTTGTGCCGGATACAATGCCGATTTCGACGGAGACGCCATGGGTGTCTTTGTACCTTTGTCAAAGGAATCGATCGACGAAGTCAAATCCAGAATGCTTCCATATCGCAATTTATTAAAACCTGCAGACGGCTCACCTATCGTATTACCAAATAAGGAAATGGCACTTGGAGTTTATTACATCACCACTATTGATAAAAATGTCAAATACGAAGAAAAGGATTTAAAAACATATGCTAATCAGGATGAAGCGATCGTAAACTATCATCTAAATCGTTTCACTCTACGCCAGCCGATACGTGTCCGTATTGATGGAAAAATCATAATTACATCGGTTGGGCGAATTCTATTTAATGAAAAACTACCCGAACAGTTGAGATTTATAAATGAAGACGTCAAGGCAGGTGACGTAAAAAACCTCATTGTTGCTGCGATGAAGATCTTGTCTCAAGAAGAAGTTGGTGAGCTTATTGATAAAATCAAGGATATTGGCTTCTGGGGAGCTACCATCTCTGGCGGACTTTCAGTCTCTATTTTTGACTGTAACATCATCGACGACAAGGATAAAATCGTGAGCGAAACTGAAGGTAAAGTAAATAAAAGTCAGGAAAACTTTAATCAAGGATTACTGACATTGGAAGAGAAAAAAAGATTGACCAATAAACTCTGGATCGATACCACAGAAAATCTTGCCGACCTAACTTGGGACGATATCGGCGATGAAAATCCCGTCAAGATCATCATCGAATCAGGAGGAGCACGAGCCTCTCGTGAACAACTAAAACAACTGTCTGCGATCAAGGGACTCGTGGTTGACCCGATGGGCAAGATCATCGAGGTGCCAACGAAATCCAATTATCGTGAAGGGTTGAATATTTTTGAGTACGTCATATCAGCACGTGGAGCAAGAAAAGGTCTCACCGATTCGGCACTAAAGACCGCCGATGCCGGTTATCTTACGCGAAGACTTCATGATGTTGCCCATGACATGATCGTCAGAGAAAAGGACTGTCAGGGAAGCAAGGGACTAACTGTTACCTCATCAGGACAACGTGGTGACAAAATGCCTCAACGCATACTTGGACGTTACGCGCTTGAGCCAATAAAAAATAAAAAAGGAAAGGTTATTGTTGAAAAAAACGAACTCATTGATGAAGCAAAGGTTGCTCAAATTCAGAAAGATGGCATTTCTCATTTGGAAGTTCGTTCACCACTTTTTTGTAAGTCAAAAACCGGTATCTGCAAATTTTGTTACGGGATTGATCTTTCAACACAAAAACCAGTTGAAATCGGAGTACCGGCAGGAGTTATTGCTGCACAGTCTATTGGTGAGCCAGGTACTCAACTGACGATGCGCGTTCGACACTTTGGCGGCATCGTGATTTCTGATGTGACACAGGGATTGCCTCGCGTCGAGGAGCTTTTTGAAACCAGAAATCCCAAAGTTGTCTCTCCGATCACCGAAGTACCTGGCAAAGTAACCATCACCGAAGACACAGAAAGAGATATGTTTGTTATCAAAATTCATCCAACAAATAAGGAAGATGATCCTCAAGAATTTACTGTACCAAATACTCAAAAACTGCGCGTCAAAGATGGAGACCTGGTTCCGGAAGGCACTCAAATATCTGAAGGTTATCTAAACATTCATGATGTTCTTGGAATCAAAGGACTGCATCAGGCACAACAGTACCTTTTAAATGAAATACAGGCGGTTTATGAGTCACAGGGAATAGGTATCCACGACAAGCATTTTGAAGTCATTATTCGCAAAATGAGTGATAAAGTCATTATTGAAGACGAAGGAGACACCACGTTTACTAAAAATGAGGTTGTGTCACGAGTTAGATTTGAAGAGGAAAATAAAAGAGCTTTATCTATCGGAGGTAAACCTTCGGTCGGTAAGGTCACGATTTTTGGTATTACCCGAGCCGCCATTTATACTGATTCATGGTTATCGGCGGCTTCTTTTGAACAAACGACAAATGTATTGAGTAAAGCCGCGATCAAGGGCCAGCTGGATTACTTGCTGGGCCTTAAAGAGAATGTTATAATTGGAAGATTAATTCCTGTCACGGAAGACCTGATTAATAAATATTATACTCAATTTCAATCAAGTTATGCCCACAATAAATCAGCTGGTGAGAAAAGCAAGGTCGAAGAGACTCCGCAAGTCGTCAGCGACAGCGCTCAAAACCAGCTTTAATGCTGTAAAAAGACGTTATGTTGCGACCCAAAACCCGATGAAAAGAGGAGTTTGCACTATTGTGCGTACGATGACGCCAAAAAAACCAAACTCGGCTCTTCGAAAGGTGGCTCGTGTCAGACTTTCAAATCGAATGGAAGTTACTGCTTATATACAAGGCATCGGTCATAATTTGGCTGAACATTCTATAGTTTTAGTTCGCGGAGGACGGGTGAAAGACCTGCCGGGTGTTAAATATCACATCGTACGAAATAAGTTTGATACGACCGGTGTGGACAATCGCACTACATCTCGATCGAAGTATGGAACAAAAGCACCCAAAAAATAATTTAACAAACAAAAATGCCCAGACATCAATATAAAAAAAGAAAAGCAATGTCGGATCCTGTTTATGAAAGCTTTGAGGTTGAAAAACTCATAAGCTATATCATGGAAGACGGGAAAAAAAGTGTTGCTCGTGACATTGTCTATACAATGCTCATAAAACTGAAAAAAAATGAAAATGATGCTCTTTTGACATTAAACAAAGCAATATCAAATGTCATGCCCGATCGTGAAGTGCGGCCAAGACGTTTGGGAGGAGCCTCGTATCTGATTCCTACCGAAATTCAAAAGTCCCGTCGTTTATACCTTGCCTTAAACTGGATCATTAACGCCGCACAAGGAAAATCAAACAAAGAGTTTCATTCGTTTTCAGACAAACTCACCGCCGAAGTTATCGAAGCCTCCAAAAATCAGGGGAATGCGGTAGCCAAAAAACAGCAAACCGAAAAGCTTGCTGAACAAAACAAAGCCTTCGCCCACTTAAAGTGGTAATTCTTATTTCCTATGGCTCCTAAAAATATCATTTCAACCAAAGATCGCAATGTTCCACTTGATAAAATCCGTAATGTCGGTATTATCGCTCATATTGATTCGGGAAAAACTACAACTACAGAACGTATTTTGTTTTATACAGGTCGAAGCTATAAACTGGGCGACATTGATGAAGGTACGACACAGATGGACTGGATGGCACAGGAAAAAGAACGTGGAATTACTATCGTTTCTGCTGCCACCACCACATTTTGGAAAGATGTCCGTATTAACATCATCGACACTCCAGGACATGTAGATTTTACAGCCGAAGTCGAACGTTCGCTTCGTGTGCTTGACGGCGGAGTGGTGATCTTTGACGCCGAAGAAGGTGTACAAAGTCAGTCAGAAACTGTGTGGAGACAAGCCGACAAATACAAAGTGCCGCGTCTGTGTTTTATAAATAAAATGGACAAACTGGGTGCCAACTTCGAAGGCACCGTTAAGGAAATTGAGGACAGACTAGGAGCTAATCCTATAGTTATGGTTTTTCCGGTTGGAAAAGAAGATGATTTTAAAGGGATTGTTGATCTTATGAATTTAAAAACTATGATCTGGGGAGCTGATGAAAGCGGTGTTAAGTACGAAACTTCAGATGAGATACCTGCTGATATAAAAAAAACTGTTCTTGAATACCGAGCTAAAATGATCGAAAAAATTGCCGAAACCGATGATGCATTGCTTGAAAAATATCTAAATGGCGAGGAACCGGCAGCTGACGAGCTCAAAAAAGCCCTAAGAAAAGCGGTTATTGGATACAAACTTATTCCGGTTTATGCAGGTACTTCACTTCGAAACAAAGCCGTGCAACCTGTGCTTGATGCGATAGTCGATTACCTGCCATCACCTGTTGATTTGAAAGTGGTTCAAGGTGTGGACACTGAAACTCAAGAAAAAATAGTTCGTAAACTGGTGCAGGAAGAAAAATTTGCAGGTCTGGCATTTAAAATACAACTTGATCCGCATGTTGGAAAAATTACTTACACAAGAATTTATTCGGGATCTTTAAAATCTGGTTCGTATGTTTATAACGTCAACAACAAACGTAAAGAACGAGTTAGCCGTATTTTGCTTATGCATGCCAATCAGCGTGAAGAAATTGACCAGGCATACGCCGGTGAGATCATCGCGCTCGTTGGCCCAAAGGAAACAAAGACCGGAGACACTCTGGCAGATGAACAACATCCAATTCTACTTGAGCAGATCTCATTCCCGGAACCGGTAATATCTCTTGCAATTGAACCAAAAACAAAAGCCGATCAGGAAAAGCTGTCATACGCTCTTCAAAGATTGGCCGACGAAGATCCGACCTTTAAGGTCAAGGTAAACCACGAAACCAATCAGACCATCATGTCCGGCATGGGCGAGCTTCATCTTGAAATTTTGGTAGATCGGATGAGGCGTGAAATGGGCATGAACGCCAATGTCGGCAAACCTCAAGTTGCTTACAAAGAAACTATTACGCGGGCGGCAGATGCCGAAGGAAAATACATCAAACAAACAGGTGGCCACGGTCAGTATGGACACTGTTTGCTGAAACTTGAACCTTTAGGTCGTGGTGAAGGATTTAAGTTTGTTAACGCCATTAGAGGAGGTACAATACCATCGGAGTTTATACCGTCGGTTGAAAAGGGAGTCATCCAAGCTATGGAAAAGGGTGTACTACTTGGTTTCCCAATGACTGATATGCAGGTTACTCTATATGACGGCACCTACCATGATATAGACTCTTCAGATATTGCATTTCAGATAGCCGGTTCTATGGCACTCCAAGACGGCGTTAAAAGGGCAGCCATGCAGTTACTGGAACCCATCATGCGACTCGAGATCACGGTGCCTGATGAGTTCATGGGTGCCGCAATTGGTGACATCTCAAGTAGACGCGGAAAAATATTGGGTACCGAAAAAAGAAACAAAGTTACTGTAATTAAAACCTATGCTCCACTTGCCGAACTTTCAGGTTATGCGACAGTCTTGAGATCTCTGACCGAAGGTCGTGGTGTCTTTTATATGGAACCTTCTCATTACGAACCTGTTCCACAAAACATAGTAGCCTCACTACAAAATAAGTGATTATTCTAAATGATATAATCAAAATTGAAGACTATGAACATCCTCGTAATTTCAGATACACACCTTTCGCTCCCGTTTGAAGAAAAAAAATTCCGTTTTCTTTCGGCGCTTATCAATAAATATGACCAGATAATAATAAATGGTGACTTTTGGGAAGGATTTTTGATTTCTTATAACAAATTTATTACCTCACCTTGGCGAACGCTGTTTCCATCGTTAAAACAAAAAAACTCCATCTATATTTTTGGAAATCATGATACTGAAAAGCTTGGAAATGGGTCATTTGATAGCTTTTCTGTCAAACAAACTGATAGATATGAGGCTAAAGTTAATGGCCATACATTTGTGTTTGAGCACGGTCACAGACTGTTGCCATTGGACAGCGATGATGAAAGTAAAAAAATAAGATATACAAAGTACATGGATAAAGTAGAAAAATACATGATCAAGGGCTTTGGCACAAAGTATCAAAAATTACTAAAACCTTATAACAAAAAAATAAAAAAACTTCTGGCTAATGAATTAAAAGAAAATGAGTACTATGTTTGTGGTCACACACATTGTGCCGAAGTCGATCACAAAAATCGTTTCATAAATACGGGTGTCATCAAACATGGACTTGGTCAATATCTGGTAATCCGCAACAATAGGGCTTATCTTAAGCAGGAAAAATATAAATAAAATTTGTGCTACTTATTTAAGTGCCAACCTTACCGGACAGTTTTCGTGATCATGTTTTTTGGCTGGGCAGTATGCCCGACCATAATCAATCATTCGCAAGGTGAATTCTGGCCATTCTTTTTTTGGCATAATCGCCATCAGGTCTTTTTCTATTTTATCGGGATCTTGCTCCGAAGTTAACCCGTAAAGATTTGCCAGTCGACGCACGTGGGTATCGACTGCAATTCCTTCAATTATTCCAAATGCGTTGCTCAAGACCACATTGGCAGTTTTTCTGGCAACACCAGGTAATGTCAACATCTCTGCCATAGTTTGTGGAAGTTTGTCATGGTATTTTTCGTGAATAATCTTCGCTGTGGTAATGATATTTTTGGTTTTGTTTTTATAAAATCCTGTCGAGCGAACATCTTGTTCAAACTCTGCCTGTTTTGCCTTGGCATAATCGGCAACTTTTTTGTATTTTTTAAATAACTTCTCCGTAACGATATTAACTCGTTTATCCGTACATTGGGCAGATAAAATCACGGCAACGAGGAACTCCCAGGGGTTTGCATAATTCAAAGCCGATCGGGTAGTAGGGAAGAGCTGTTTCAGTTTTTTTATAATTACTTCTCCCCGACTCTTGCGAAGTTTAAGTTCTTTCATTTTCATGTAAATTATACCCTACCTAATTAATATAGTCATTTCTCTATCCTCCTCTTTCAGTTATACTTTACCCATGGATCCTACACCCGAATCCTTTACACCTGAACTGTCCGTCACACAGATTACAGATAAATTTAATTCTGTAATTAAAGATCAATATAACACTTTCATCGACGGAGAAACAGATCTTACTTTGAAAGAAGAAGCCCGGAATACCCTACTCCATTCGGCAAGAGTTTCTAGTCTTTTAGAAGGTTTTGCGCAAAAAAAAGAAATTCCGGAAATGAAGGTGAGATTTGGGGACGAGTGGGTAAAAGTGCTTAATGTATCAGGGCTGTCTCATGACGTGGGAAAGCTTGATCCTCAAGTACTGACCCTAACAGCACAACCGAGAAAACTTAATGAACAAGAAATGGAAATTGTAAAAACTCATGCAGTAAATGGTGCAGATAAGGTTACAGAAATTTTTGATGAAAAATTATCAACTAAAGAAAAAATGGTGCGTGATGCTATGGAAATAATTCGTGAAAATGGTGTTTTTACCGCAGATGAGCTTGCGATGATTGATGAGGTGGGAAGAGTGTTACAATCAAGTTATGAGAGACTATAAAAAAGACAATCTTCTCATTTTTCTTCTTATTCATACGGCGATAACTGTCATATCTGCCTATTCTATCATTGCCTTGCAGATCATGTTTGTGATGCAGGACAATTCACTGCTGATCTCTGTCGGAGGTTGGGTTCTGCCGATAATATTTCTTATCGGGACGATACTTGCCTGGATCGCGTACGCCAACAAGCGCGACCGACTAACTATCTTCTCTGCCCTGTCTCCCTGGGCAGTACTTGTCTTACTGATCATGTTTTCTAGTGTTTTATTGTTGCCGTGAAAATTTTACAAGAAAATTCAAAATACAACTGGATTTTTTTGTTAAGGTATCATATTATGATATAAATGCCAAGTAATCAAATCTTCAAAGCAATATATTTTCCCGATTATAAAATAGTTAATCCGAAAGCAAAAAGATTTATTCTTGCCTTTAGTGAAAGAAATAAAGACTTATATAAAGCTATCTCATCTCTGGAAAGTTCAGAAGTAAGACGACTATTACGAGCAGCTTCATTTATAGACTTAGAAAATAGAGCCAAACAAGAAGGTTTGCCTATCAACACGTATTGTCTATGGTATTTGAGAAAAAATCTGTCAATAAAAATAAAAAGTAAGGAAACCGAAATAGGATCTAAACCGAAGATAAAAAATATAAATAACTTTGTTAATAAAGTTATTAAAGGAGATTGTCTTGACGTTTTAAAGGAAGTTCCTCCCAAATCAATAGATATGATTCTTTGTGATCTTCCATACGGCACAACACAAAATAACTGGGACAGTCTGATCCCGCTTGATCAACTTTGGGAGCATTACACAAGAATAATCAAAGATAAAGGAATGATTGCCCTAACTTCACAAGGATTATTTACAGCTCAACTAATGCTTTCAAATCCAAAAATGTTTAAGTATAAAATTGCATGGGTTAAATCAAAACCAACAAACTTTTTAAACGCTAAAAAACAACCTTTAAGGAAACATGAAGATATTTGTATATTTTATAAAAAACAACCAATCTACAATCCTCAAATGTCAAAAGGAGAACCTTATAATAAAGGATTTAGAAAAGATCAATTGACAGGAAGCTACGGGGACTTTAAAACAGTTGAAGTAAAAAGTAACGGAGAACGTTATCCAACCGACGTAATATATTTTAAAACGGCAGAAAGTGAAGGCCCAGTTGTTCATCCAACTCAAAAACCAGTTGGACTTGGAAGGTATTTAATTAGAACATTTACTAGTGAGGGAGATATCGTTCTTGATAACGCTTGTGGCAGTGGGAGTTTTCTCGTTTCGGCTGTTTTGGAAGGCAGAAAATTTATCGGAATTGAGAAAAACGAAGAAGTTTATTTATTTAAGAAGAAAAAGGTAGATTATGTTGACGTCAGTAACCAACGTATTAAAAAAGCAAAATTGTTTAAGATCTTCTAGGGAGATATCCATACCTATTTCTCGCGTAGACTCAAACCCAACTCGTCTATAAGTTTGATAACTATTGGTTTGGGTGGATGATATTTATACATAGGGCGGTACTAAGGCGGACTTCGTCCGCTGAAACCCGATGCCCGACTTCGCCGCGCCGTCGCCATAGCCCGCGTCGGTGACAAGGCTACGTCGGGTGAAAGCGGAGGGTACAGGGCTCGAACCTGTAAGCCCTTACGGGCGCCGGTTTTCGAAACCGGTGCATTACCATTCTGCCAACCCTCCAGGCCTAAATCGGCATGCTCGCATTTTTAGGCGACCTTAGTTGCTAAGTTACTAACTAAATTAAAAATCTAAAGAATTAATTATTTCCTATAAACTTCATCATGTGTGCCAATGTCAAAAAAATAGGCTTCATCTTCTCTTCGAAGAAGATATATTATACGAATATCTTTTGATATCGATATACTCCAGTAATTTTTTAATCTTCCTGATAATTTATGTACTCTCAGAGAACGGTGTTTGGGATCGATTTTGAAAAGAGCAAACTGCTTCACTATTCTTTTAAAAAGTTTTTTGTCTTTCTTTTTGATCTTCTTTAAATATTGGTCAATTTCTCTTGAAAGTCTGATTTCCATTCTTAAAGCTTATTAAAATATTCATCTAGATCATCAACAAGGACGGACCGATCTATTTCCTTTAATGCATTTTCAGCTTTTTTTTCGACTCTTTCCGAAGCTGCAAACACAGGATATTCTTCTCTTTCTACTTCTTTGATGATAATAAACTTCACCAATTGAGTAACCGGCACTCCTAGGCGTTGTGCTTTTGACTTAAGCAAATCGTTAAGTTGTTCGGAAAGACTGACTTTTAATTGAACTTGGGATAGACTCATAAGACTAAATAGAACTTAAATAATACCTAAAGTATACCTACTTTATTAAATCTGTCAATGCAATTGTATCAAAGCCTTATCACCTTCTCCGGCATTCTTGCAAGTTCTTCAAGATGATCGTCAGTTGAGGTAATCACTGTCTGGTACTCCTCAATTACCCGCATCACGAGTTTTTTATTTGAAACATCAAGTTCTGAAAAAACATCGTCAAGAAGTAACACAGGACTCACCTCGTAATTTTCTTCGATAATCCGAATTTCATTGAGTTTCAACCAAAAAACGGCCAGGCGTTGCTCACTGCGGGAGCCGTACAAATGGATATCTTTTTTATCATTTCCGTCATGTAAATAAATGACCACATCATCTTTTTGCGGACCGATCGTGGTCCGGCGTAGTCGTTTTTCGAGTGAGAATACCTCTTCCAATCTGTCTTTGGTGCACTCATCTTTTTTATAATCTAACGAAAACTTTTTGCCATCAACCTGTGGATGTTTGTTTAGGTATTCAATATATGAAGCTCGCTTGGCAGTAATGTAAACGGCATCGGAGACGATCGATTGATCCCAAAACTCAAGCTCCGACTCAAGCTCACTTTCATCAATATAATTTTCAAGAATTTTATTTCGTTGTCTTAAAGCATTTTCATAGTTTCTTAGATGCTTTCCGTAATTTTTATCAATAGTTGTTAATACTTCATCAAAATATCTACGGCGCCTGCCGGGTGAGCCGGTGATGAGACTTATCTGTTCGGGTGAAAAAAGTACGGCTTTGGTCTGCAGTCTTTTATATTGAAAATAGCTTTTTTTTGATTTACTGACATAAAAGGTTTTTTCTACTCTATCTGCTTCGATTTTTTGCAAATTTACCTGAAAAATGGTTTCGACTTCCCTATCGCCGATCCATACCTCGACAAGTGCCTGCGCCTCATGCCATGTGATTAGTTCAAACTCACGCGATTCTCGAAAACCCCGTCCATGAATGCCTGTATACATTCCTTCAAGTAAACTGGTTTTGCCGCGGGCATTGTCACCGACTATGAGAGTCAGACTTGAGCCGAAATCAAATTTACTATCTTTAAAATTTCTGAAGTTGTGTAGATGGATTTTTGATAATAACATAAAGTATTATATCTCAATATAACGTCATCCTGAACTAGTTTCAGGATCTTTGTCATCTCTGACTAGCCTCGCCCGGCGAAGCCTTGGCGAAGTCGGGATCGGGGATCCAGATAGTCGCTGCTAGATTCCCGCTTTTGCGGGAATGACTTTTAGATGCTGAAATAAATTCAGGATGACGCATTAAACAATATCACTTTTTCTTGAGAAGAAAAATCGACTCTATAAACGGAGGTAATCTAAAGATCGAGTTTCTCTGGAGCGCAGCGTGCTTGTTTTCGGTAAAAAGATTTTGCCAGAATCTCCTGGAAAACACCGAAATATGCGAGCGATCTTTTCCATGTAGCCAATTTATCCAGGTATTTTCTCGGGTGTATATTTTATGCAAAATATATTTTTGTGACACTCGTATAGTTTCGTCGATCGCGGTTTTGATACTCGATCTTTCAACATGTTCGAAAACATCAAATGTCAGGACCAAATCAAACTGATCTTTTTTGTAAGGCAACTTTGTGATGTCACCCTTTTTCAGATATGGCTGGATGCTTTTGTCGGCAAGCTCAATTGCCTGCTCCGAAATCTCGACACCATAGGCATCGATACCCGACTGTCGCAAGATGCTTACAAGCTGTCCTGTACCACAGCCGACATCAAGACAGTTTTTCGGGTTTAAAAAAATACGAATTAATAATGCTCTATACCAGTTGACAATATTACGAAGCTGCTTGCCGATCCAAGACTCGCCTTCTGCAAATTTATACCCGCTTGAACTGCCGATATAATACTCACGATTATAAAAACTCGCATCAATTCGATAAGGCATTATGACCGTTCCTTTAAAACTATCCCCGTCTATGATGTCGCCCAGATTTTTAAAATCCCCGCCATGCGTGACTATCACTGTCAGTTTTAGTTGTTTGGCAAGTTGAGCCGCAATCGGATCAAAAGGGGCGTTGATGCCTGGAGCCCATTTGATACCTACAAATTTTTCCAGCTCCTCCCAAGTAAGTTTTTCAATTGCAACTGCATCCTCATATTTATTTGGATCTTTGTCATAAACATAATATATATTTGAGAGGTTGATGATGAGGTTGGCTCCATAATCACGGGCAAGAATTACCGCATCATAATCGGTAGACCATCCGGGTATCCATCCGGCACCGATGACCACCGGCTCTTTCCAGTTCTTTAACTTTTTATCGTAATTTTCTATTATGCGTGGATGAGCGATGTCTACAAAAATGGTACGCAGCAGATGAGCATTCAATCGGGTAGCATGTATACCAAGCCAGTCTAGATCGTCTTCTTTCATGTCGCCTATCACTGTCTTGCCGGCATCACGGTACTGCCGTGCTACTAGTCCGCCGCCAGCAACCAGAAAAAAACGTTTCCCCTGTTTTACATAATGTCGGATAAATTTGTTGAGATCGGCAAGAAATTTAATATCAACTCCTCCTTGTGGGACGATGAGCGATCCTCCTATCGAAAGAATAATCGGTGGTTCTTCTTGACTAAACATAATTCCAAAACGTTAAAAAAAAACCGCTTTTCTTAAGCGGTTATAGATCAATTTCGCATATCATTGGCAAAGGTAAATTTTTTTGTAAGTGTGCATATAGTGTGTATTTATCATTATAATTCAACTTTGACAAAAAGCAACCCTTGATCTAAAATAGAGCTTGACATGCGTAGATCCCGTATAACCATCACCCTCGATACTCAAGTATTAAAAAAAGTCGATCAACTCATCGATAAAAATAAAATCCGCAATCGTTCACATGCTATTGAGTATGTATTAAACAAGTATACCGCATCAAATGTCCATACGGCAGTAATACTCGCCGGGGGACGGGGCACAAACCTTCGCCCTTATACCTACGAAATTCCCAAACCACTCCTGCCGGTCAAAGGTGCGCCAATTCTTGAGCACTTGATAATCAAGCTAAAGAAACACAATATTACAGAGTTAATAATCGCAATCAGCTATCTTGGAGAAAAGATTAAAACCTATTTTGGGGATGGCAGCAAATGGGGAGTAAATATCAAATACTCTCGTGAAGAAGAAAATTTAAATACCGGAGGAGCGCTGCGTAAACTGAAAAATAAATTAAACAATGGTACTTTTTTAGTAATCCATGGCGATATTCTCACGGATTTTTCTTTTTCTGATTTTATCGAGTTCCATCGTAAAGAAAACTCCGTGGCCACAGTCGCGCTCACAACAGTCGATAAACCACTTGAATATGGTCAGTTTAAACTTCATGGCGCAAAGCTTGTCGAGTTTTATCCAAACACCGCCCCAAGTCCGGGTGTCAAAAGCCATCTCATTCACTGCGGCATCTATGCTTTTACAACCGAAATTTTCAACTACTTTCCTAAAAGCGAACGGTTTTCGCTCGAGAGTGTCATCCAAAAACTTGTTAATCAAAAAAAAGTGAGTGGTTTTGTATTTGAAGGTAAATGGTACGACGTTGGCGATCCTCAAAACTACGAGCGGGCAATCAAAGAGTTCAAGCCATGAAGTTAGACCCAACCTACTAAAAAATTGGTCCGAAGACTCCTCCGCCTAAACCAAAAACATAACCGATGATTTTCGTAATCAGATACGAGATTGTAAGTAAAACCATTCCTATTATGGCCGTAGTGATCTTATTTCTTCCGGACTGGATTTTTTCGGCTTCGCCTTGGGACATCATCAGATCATAACCCCCCCAAATTAGTATAAAAAATACTATCACTCCAGCAAGCGGAAATAAAACAACATTTATTATCACGTTTAGAAGATCGGTCAGTTTGTCTATACCCTGTAACGGCCCGACGATCGTAACAGGCGTACCCGTGCCGGTTGGGCCGATTACGATCTCTTGAGCAAGGTGATGGGACATAATCAATGAGTTGTTATTTTTTTAAATGTAAAAAAAACTACCAGCAAAATAGTGTGAATAATTATAGAAATACCAAGATATACATTCACATCATACACAAAATCGGAAAGCATCGCAATGAGTTGTGAGTTATTTAAAAAACCAACTACCAAAACAACGCCGATCGGCAGTACATATCCAAAATCGATCAAATCCGCTTTTGACAAAAACATCGTTGTTGAAACAATAAATATCAAATAAATAATAAGTGTTTTGAGCCAAAGATTTTGTATGAAAAAAATATCGAGAGTACTTATCCACCAAAAAATCATGATTCCGACTATGACCGGTGCTATACCGACCAGGATACTGCGCAGCGCATCTTTTTTTTCATAGATTACTCTTCCCAGCCTGATGTGATTTTTTTCGAAGACCGGAAAAATATGTATCGCCCGCACTTTATGTAAAAGTAATATTGCGATCAAAAAATGGCTAAGCTCGTGGATTATAGTACCGGGAAAAAATAAAAAAGCTATTATGCTATAGACCACTTTGTCGTTTTGAACTATCGATCGCAATGAAAAATACAAACTGTTTATGCTTTGTCTGGAAATGTAAAAAAGAAGAGACAACTCTATAACAAGAAAGGTTAATAATATGAAAGGCATGAGTCAGATATATTGATATTTCTTAAGCAGGATTAAAACTACGAGACCAAAAACAGCGACCGTAATAAGAAGCAGAATGACGAATACAATGTTTATGGTTTTGCCACCACCATACATTTTTTTTAGATTACTCATGTCAAGCGGAGTGTATTGTGACATTGGAGAAAATGGTATTAATTAACTACTGCATTCATCGTAGATTGTGACCTATCCTGACCATTTGTTTTTTCGTCAAAACTTGAGAGCTTGTCCTCCAGTTTCTTTTTAACGTCTTTTTCACCTTTTGACTCGACATTATTTTTTGTTTCCTTTGTCTCCTTGTCATTTGTTGCTTCTTTTTTTTCTGGTTGTTCTAAAGTATCTTCAGGTTTTGTATCTTTGGCATCTTTTGATAATGATTCGTCTAGTGTCATCTCTTTTTCTTCTGCAATTTCTTGTAGTTGAGTCGAGGCACATTTAGAACATACGGGAGTTGCCGTCGGGATCACTTCGGTGTCGAATTTATTTGCACATTTTTCACAGAAAAAATGCTTTATGACCGGTTCGCCTTTTGTACCTGTTTTTGCACCCAAGGCGTCGGTTTTTTTCATCTCAATGCGTTCAACGTTAAAGATAAACTCATCACCGTTGAAATCAACTATGATTGTATCTCCGGCTTGTACTTTTTTACCAATAATAAGCTCTGAAATTGGGTTTTCAATAAATCTTTGAATTGCCCTGCGCAAAGGTCTAGCACCGTAAATCGGGTCAAAACCTTCCTGGACAATTTGCTTTATGGCGGCATCTGTTGCCGAGAAACCCATTTCTTGCTCTTCAAGCAGTTTTGCCAGTCCTTTAAGCTGCAGCTTGACAATCTCGATCATATGGTGATATTTAAGAGGTTCAAAAACAATGACCTCATCAAATCGGTTGACAAGCTCCGGATGGAAAAATTTCAGCAGCTCATTCATCACTTTCTGCCTTATGAGATCATATTTCTTCTTGTCGGTTTCGTCCTCCATACTTCTTTTGGTTTCTATCTCTTTTTCAAGTGGGAAGTCGGCGCCAAAATAATCATGCAGTGATTGTTTTGTCCACTCGGGAGCTTTGGCATCATGATACCAGATGTCACCGCCGACTATTATAATCTCTCGACCTGCCGGTGAAAAAGTGTGAATATCCCAATATGTTGTGGGGAATTGGGCATTTTCTCCAGTTATTTTCTGATCTTTGAAATAATCTTTCAAAGTACCTGTTTCCCAGTCGGTCGTACCTTCTTTTCTTCTCCAATAGCGATCTTTGAACGTTACAGTCTCCTGTTCGTCAGGACTAAACGCATGTGTTTTAAGTTTTATTGTCGGCAGCTGCTCGTCTGGTGCATCGGGTAAGGCATTAATAACTACATTGTCTTTGAAATAATCGATAAGGTTAGTCGCTTTCCATTCCTTGGCCGTTGTCGCATTTCGCATATATGCGATATTACCTGCGGTGATGACCTCGGTGCCTTTGGGAGAAATCGCATGCGTGTCATATCCCATCATCGGAAAACCGACAACTTTCATCGCCTCTTTGTTGTACTCGTCGGCATTTTCCTGTGGTTGCTCTGTCTTTTGTTCGCCTTCTTGATCCTGTGGCGGTTCTTCGGCCGTTTTTTCTACCGGAACTTTTCCTTCAACCTTCTGTCCGGCGAAATAATCGGTAAGGACATGATCTTGCCATCCCGGCGTTTGAGTCGTTGTATCTGTTGACTGTTTTTTTACAGCCGGCTGTTGATCTTGTTTGCCGTTTTGAAGTTGTTGAGGTTGTTGTGTCTGTGTATTTTGTTGCGTGTTAATATTGTTTACAGTTCCACCGTCGCGTTCGAAATATTTATTGCCAATAGTTAACAACTCGCGACCACGAGGAGTAAAAGTATACGTGGAAACCATGGTCGGCTCGGCGATCTCGGTCTTGCCGCTTTTCAGCATCTCATCTTGGATCATTTTTGTTCCAATATTTGAAGTACAGATGACCACAGTATTTTTAAATGAGATTGTACGTCCTTTGTTATCAGTCAGTCTACCGTCGTCAAGGATTTGCAAAAGAATATTGAAAATATCAGGATGCGCTTTTTCTACCTCGTCAAAAAGAACTACAGAATATGGCTTGCGACGAACTGCCTCTGTCAGCTTGCCGCCTTCCTCATAACCAACATATCCTGGAGGAGAACCCAAAAGTTTTGCGACCTCATGTCGCTCCATAAACTCGGTCATGTCAAAACGGATGACCGCTTCCTCTTCGTCAAAAAGAACTTCGGAAAGCGTCTTGGCCAGTTCGGTTTTACCTACACCGGTCGGTCCCAAAAATACAAAACTTCCTATTGGACGATTTGTCGATTTCAGTCCGGCTCGACCTCGACGTACAGCTTGAGCTACCGAAGCGACTGGCCTTTCCTGGTTAATCATGCGTTTGTGAATGATGTCTTCGAGTTTCACAAGCTTGTCTCCTTCGGACAAACTGATGCGCGAGACCGGAATGCCGGTGCGCTTTGCAATAATGTCTTTAACGATTTCTTCCGTAACCTCTGTTGTAGTACTCGCCTTTTTCATGGCAAACTCATCCTGTTTTTCTTTAAGTTTTGAGTTGACTTCATCTATTTTTGAGCGAATAATACGCGCTCTCACTTTTTCACCTTTGGCTTCACGCTCTGCAAGCTCCTGCTTTTGCTCGGCAATACGATCTTCAAGTGATTTGATCTCTTCAGGAAGTGAGATAAGCGGTAAGCGAACTGCAGCCGCACCTTCATCCATGAGATCAAAAGCCTTATCGGGTAAAAATCTGTCGCCGATATATCGCTTTGAGAGTTTTACTGAAAGATCAATTATCTTATCGGGAATTTTTACTTTATGAAAAGCCTCGTACTTATTGCGTACAGCCTTGAGCATCTTGATTGCCGATTCTGACGAAGGTTCGGGAACCATGACTGGCTGAAATCTACGCTCGAGAGCACCGTCTTTTTCAATATATTGTCTATATTCTGTAATCGTTGTTGCGCCGATAAACTGTACCTCACCACGAGCTAGTGCCGGTTTTATAAAATTGGAGGCATCAAGTGCGCCTTCACCGTTGCCTGCGCCCATCATCGTGTGCATCTCGTCAATAAACATGATTATCTGACCTTTTGCACCCTTAAGCTCCTCTACCACATTTTTCATTCGTTCTTCAAATTCACCACGGTGTGAAGCGCCTGCAACCACACTGGCAAGATCTAGTTGTAAAATACGTTTACCAAGAAGATTTTCGGGTACTTGTTTAGCAATAATTCGCTGGGCTAGTCCTTCGACCACAGCAGTTTTTCCAACTCCCGGCTCACCGATAAGCGCCGGATTGTTTTTTATTCTTCGAGATAGGATATGGACAACACGTTCGATGACATCCGATCGCTCGACCACTGGATCAAGCTGACCATCAGCCGCTTTTTGAGTGAGATCAATACAATACTGCTCAAGTGCACTTCGTTGTCTTTGTTGTTTCTTTTCTTTATCTTCGAAAAGTCCTTCTTTTTTGCCGGTAACCTTTTTGTTTAAATCTTCTTTTTTAACTGCGAGTTTTACCAGAATTCGAGCACCAAGGCCTTCACCTTCATCGTAAAGCGCGAGCAAAATATGCTCGGGTGAGATAAACTCAAATCCCATTTTGCGGGCAATAAGTAGAGAATTATCAACAATTCGTTTGACTCGAGGTGCAATCTGTGGCTCAACCTTGACGTTTTCCTTTTTATAACTTTTATCAAGCTCCTGTTCGATGAGCTGTGGTTGGACCTTCATCTCGACAAACATGTTATAAATCTCGCCGTCCTTGAGAAGACCATATAGTACATGCTCGCTGTCGACATAGGTATTGTGTAGTGCACGCGCCTTATTCGTGGCCTCGACAAAAACTTTGTTTGAGCGCTGGGTGAAATGAGTCATCACATCAAGCTCGTTTCTTTTTTTCTCATCAAGTTTTGATTTAAGTACATCGCCAGATTTTGGTATCTCTCCAGATTTTTCATCCGACATTTTTTCCATCTTGTTTTCATCATCAAATTTTTCATCTTTGATTTTGTCGTCGTGTTTTTTATCATCCTTCTCATCGCTCATATTTGATTTCATGTCTGCTTTTTCGGACTCAACATCTTTTGACGGAGTCTCCAAATTTTTATTTGATTGTTCCAAATCTTTTATAGCCTCCATCGCTTCTTTTTCCGCCTTGGGATCGACGGGCGCTACAGGTACGATTTTATCTCCCTGCAAAGTAGACATTTTATCGGTTGGTGGTTGTGATTGAGACATACCGGCTTGGTTTGGACCAGATGCGCTACCGGGTGCTTCACCTATGCCATTGTATGGGGTGCCACCCGATGGTGTACTACCTATGCCGCTATATGGAGTTTGTCCCGATGGAGTTGTACCAATACCACTATACGGCTCGCCTCCCTGTGGAGTCGGACCTATGCCATTGTATGGAGTCCCGCCAGATGGTGTCGGACCAATACCGTTATAAGATTGACCCATACCCGATGTCTGGGGTCCGGTTGATTCTTCTTTGATAACCTTGATATCGCTTTTAGTTGTATCGTTTGAAGAAGCGGAATCACTTTGATTTGCATTTGTATTCCTTTTCCGTATAAAATCAAAAAAGTTAGACATAATAATCATTATGGTCAAGCTTACCCAAAAAGTCAACAAGAAATCTGTTATTCCTGGATTAATCTCGATATTAATGTGTCTGATTATTGTGTTAACAAGCGGAGTATTTTTGAGATCACATGCGCAAGACCGCTTCGAATATGATCCGGGTCAGGATGGCGGGACTACAACTACTACAGAAGAACTTAGTAATGATGCCCAAAAACAGTCGGAAAATACTTTAAAGAATGTTTTAGATAAGATATACAGTGTTTTTGGTGATGATCAAAACAGACCGCCAATTTATTTTGTTCCAAGATTTGCACCTACTACGCCTGGAGTCTCAAATACAAATCCTAATTCGCCAACTAGGAATCCTCGTGATCCTGCACTACCTAGTGGAACGATCGGACCGAATTTAAATCCAACAAATAATATCAGGCCGAGCACACAGATCACAAGACCTATTACTGATGGTGAGTATATCATGTATAGGCAGCGTGATTATGACGATGCTATGCCAGATGGTTGCGATATTGCCTATGCCGGTTGTGGTCCTACATCAGTGGCTAATGTTGTAGCAAATCTTAAGGATTCATCGGCAACACCGCCATCGATTGTAAATAAGCATTATGGTACTATAAAATTTGGTCAATACAGATATGCTAGCTGTGAGGGATCTACATATGTTGGTCATGAAGCAGCTCTAAAAGCTGAGGGATTTATTACCGAAATAGCATATACGGGTAATCCTGTGAAGATTGATGACATTGCAGAAGAACTCATTCCTTTTATTCGAGGCGGCGCATGGATAGTTGCTGGCGCTGACTTTACGGGCGGAGGTCACTTTTTTGTTATTATTGATATCGTACCTAATGGCGAAAGCTACGATATTATTGGTCTTGAAACTGCTTATGGCAGTCGAGATAATATTCCTTTTAATTATAGATATATGTATCCCTATCCCTATATTAAAAGTGCAGTAGCTGCAAAACTTTAAAGTATGTTTAATAATTTTTCGGATAAACAAAAATATATAATTATTGCAATATTAATAGGTTTGCTTATTTTAATTTTAATTGCTTTTTTTGCAATAAATAAAAAATCGTCTACAGGCTTAGATCCTAGTGAATCAAATCAAGATTCAACAATAGGTTTTACTGGCTACTCTGACGTAGAAACTCCTGAGGACGATTTAAAGAAAATAAATCAGAATCGTGATCTTCGAAAACTATCTCCATATACTGGAAATGGATTTAAAATCGTATATAGTTACGATACTTTTAAGTACGAAGTATATGTTTCTCCACCTTATGATCAATCACGTACAAACTTCAATACGTTTATTGATGCCAATTATCCCAATATTCCCGATGAAAAATTTATATTTATTGAAGACAACCAAGATCAAGCAAAAGAAAAAGACACCGACCATTATGTTGCAAAAAATACACCCTATGAAAGTTCAACTTTTTCCGTACGATCTGAATATGGACCACAGCCTCCCGCACATTTTTTCTTCATCGTTACAAAAAAAATTACTGACGAAGAAAAGGTTAAACAAGATGTCGATCTTTGGCTGCAACAGCTTGACTTGTCACAGGAACAAATAGATGGACTTGATATTCGTTATGAATGACAATTTTACGTCATCCTGAATTTATTTCAGGATCTGGATCCCGAAACAAGCCTGCCTGCCGCAGGCAGGTTCGGGATGACGTTTTTTACTATGAAAAGAATAAAGCATTGGATCATTATTTTTCTTCTTCTCGTTTTTGTGACAGGAGTGAATGCTATCGAAACTTATGACCGACCTCTCATCGACGATGGTAGCGATTCACCTGGCACGTCCACAAAGCTTGCAGAAGATGCCCAAAGCTCCCAAGAAACAACCCTTAAAGAGATGTTAGAAAAAATATACAATCTATTTTCACCTCGAAGCAATAACCTAAAACCGATTATCCCTACTCGTTCTCCATCACCGACCTCAACAGTAAATACAGGTAATAATCAAAACAATGATAACCTGCTTCCGACTGGAGCATATCCATCAATCACCTACTTTCCGCAAAAGGACTCAACAGATATTTTGAATGATCCTGGACTCACTTACGATAATAAATTGGTTGCCGATGTACAAGCATGTCTTCAAAATAGATCTCTTTATGAAACTGCTGAAAGGCATAATGGCATACCTTGGGTTATTCTTGCCGGCATACACAATACAGAAGGCAATTGTAATCTAAACCAATCAGTCATCAGTGGTCGTAAGATTGGGGAATGGGAGCCAGATCTTAATGGTCAATGTAGCACTCAAGATACTGGCCCCGGAAAACCAAAGTTCATAGGTTACACTATAGTAAATGGAAAAACTGTGACAAAATGCGCATTTGACAACCCTCTTGATAGTGCCATCTATGCTGGCGTTGTCCTAAAAAGGAAAAATCTTATAGGTGACGGAGCACCAAAAACTCATGAAGAGCTTGTATATGCGCTAGCTGGCTATAATGGCTGGGGGAATGTAAATTGTGGAGGAAACGCTCCAAAATATACCGCATGTCCTCCGTATTTTAAAGGTGAGGACCATGTAGCTCCATGGAACCTTATTCCTTATA
>Ga0155630_138_pt2 | contig 24673 bp, 34 predicted proteins | sample RifCSPhighO2_12_FD_107287 | JGI IMG/M metagenome (GOLD analysis project Ga0155630, IMG submission 107287) | Candidatus Roizmanbacteria bacterium RIFCSPHIGHO2_12_FULL_38_13
AGGCAAGGGAACTTGCTGGCATTAAAGATAAATCCTTATTTTTTAAAGAGGCTAAGTCTGCATCAAACCAGCAAGAGAATGATGAGAACTTACCAAAAAACAGATTTTGGGGAGAAGCAGCAGAGTTACATGTATTAGCAGAATTACTTTATCGCAAATTTCAAGCAGCGAATGTTCCAGTCGATGTTGGTTTGGATATTCTTGCCATTAAGAATAATAAAACCTATTACTTCCAAGTGAAACATAAGGATTTGAGCAATAATCAAGCAATCAAAATTACTAAGAGCTCATTTGAAAAGACAGGAAGTGGCGAAGTTTACTATATATTTGTACTTTTAACTGATAAAAAAAGAGATTTTCTTATTATTCCTTATCACATAATTAATGACTGGATAAGAGAAAAAATTATAGAAGATACAGATGACGGTTATTTGATCTACATCAAACACAATAAAAACGGAGAAGAGCATTATGTATTGAAAGAAAAAATGCTAGATCGCTTTCTTAACAACTGGGAAATAATTAGATAATTGATCGATCTCTTCCCGTAGTTGGCTAATGAACCTAAAATCCTCAAAAACCTTGAATATACGCACAAATTGACTGGTTATATTAACGTTGCGATCCTCGAGCAAAATTTTATAGCCTCAAAAAAACTATATCAAATTGATTGACTTCATTCATGACTCGAACTGTGCAATAGCTACTTCTTAATGATTTGATATTCAAGATTTTATTCCACTACTCTTCAAAAAAATTGCATTGCGATTAGTTTTGGTAAATGGCATAATACTAGTGAAATATTTATTGGAAAAGGAGGTGAATAATTATGGCAAAATATGTAGATGGGTTTGTGCTTGTAGTTCCAAAAGACAAAGCTGATGAATATAAAAAAATGGCAGAAGGCGGTCGCGATACGTGGATGAAGCATGGCGCGCTTGAATACTATGAATGCCGTGGTGATGACCTTGTCCCACAAGAAATGGGCGGTGAGAAAGCACGTGCATTCACTGAAATGACTGGAGCAAAAAGTGATGAGACAGTTTGGTTTTCTTTTATAGTCTTTAAATCCAAAGAACATCGAGATGAGGTCAATGCTAAAGTGATGGAAGAAATGAACAAGAAGATGGAAGGAAACAAAGATATGCCCATGCCTTTTGACATGAAACGAATGGCTTACGGCGGTTTTCAAGTTGAAATAGAAGGATAAATGGATTTAAAAATATGAAGCCACTCTCAATAATGAGGGTGGCTTTTAGTAATTAAGTAGTAAAAATGAGGTTCTAACTTCGTCCATCAGGCGGAGCATTTGACTTTAGACTTTCATAGTAATCTTTAACTTCGTGACCACAAGTGTACGTCGGAACTTTTGATATACTTTGCATAAATGTCCAATTCTGACAACTCATTATCATCTCGACATGATACTTTTAATACTCCTGAAGATATCATTTTTAATTTAGTACAAAAAGCTACAAATTTATCTCCAATAAGTAGAAAAAAAATAGTTAAAGGCTATGATAATGAAGTCTATGAAATAGAAACGAAAGAAGGAAATACTTCAATTATAAGGATAAAACATTTTGGCGAATCTAGTATGAAGCAAGAGGAATGGGTAATTAATCAGTATAAAAATGCTGGTGTTCCTGTTCCTGAAGTATATAAAGTAGGTACTTTTCAAGTGAATGACAAAGAATATGAATATATGATTCAAAAAAAAGTTGTCGGGCAACCATTAGGCGAAATAAAAAAACAACTTACTCCAGAACAATTAGATGAAATCTACGAAAGCGCCGGTAAAGCACTGAGAAAGCTACACTCAGTAAAAGTAGACGGTTTTTATAAAAGGCATGAGAGTGGAATCTGGGATTTTACTGAATGGTATAAGTTAGCAAACTCTGATGTAGTAGATCGGGGCAAAGAAAGTAGTTTCCTTATTCAAAGTGGATTTACTGAAGAAGAACTTAAACAAATGATCAAATATCTGGAAATATATAGAGATGAATTTACGTGTAAGCAACCTGTACTGTGTCATGGAGATTATTTAGAAGAACATATTTTTATTGATAATAATCTAAATATTATTGCAATTATTGATTTTGGAATGTATAGAGGGGATCATCCTATCCATGATTTTGCGCGCCTTTATATGGATGCTCGATTTATAAATATGGACAAATTTAGAAAAGGATATGGAGATAATGAAATGTTTCATGATAGATTTGAAAAAAGATTATTACTTCATATGCTTGGAAATCAAATGGGACATGTAGCTCATTATGCACGAGAAGATATAAAACCTGAAGTAAAATATACAGCTGAAAGATTAAGAGAAACTTATGAAAAGTTAAATGGTATGGCTACATGAGCTAGAATAAAAAGTTTCGACAAAGTCAACCAGAGCGAGCATTTCTACGATTTTTTCGGATTTTTTTAAATCTATAATTAATCTTCATTCCCATTGATATGAAAATTCTAATCTACGTTTAGGCTAAGTTGACAAAAACAAATCTATGTTTTATACTACTAAACATAGATAAAAAATTAATTATCTATGGATAGATTTATGAGAACCGGTACATTTATTAATCAACTTGAGGGGATTTCCAGATATACAGCCTTTATTCCGAATCAATTACCATTTGAGGTAAATATTGATCCTGAATTACAAACATTGCTTTCACGAGCAGATATTGCATTAGGCAGACTAGATGGTGTGGCCGATAGTTTACCGAAGGATATCGTCGATTTTTTTATATTAATGTATGTTAGAAAAGAAGCAACACTATCAAGCCAAATTGAAGGAACCCAAGCAACATTTATAGATGTTCTTAAAGCAGAGGCGAGAATAGAAAACGACGAAACACATAAAGATGTAGATGAAGTAATTAATTATATATCTGCGATGAATTATGGATTAGAGAGATTGCAAACAATTCCTTTGTCATTAAGAATAATTAAAGAAATACATAAAACACTATTGCATGGTGTTAGAGGAGAATGGAAAACTCCTGGAGAATTTAGAATATCTCAAAACTGGGTGGGTGGGAGTAATTTGCAAACAGCAAAATTTATCCCGCCTCCACACACAGAAGTGATGCGCTTAATGGCTAATATTGAGAATTATATGCATGATGATTCTTTAGTCCCGATGTTAATCAAAATCGGACTTATTCATGCGCAATTTGAAACAATACATCCTTTTTTAGATGGTAATGGACGAATTGGTAGATTACTGATTACGTTTTATCTTTGTCAACAAGGAATATTGAGAAAACAACTTCTATACTTATCTGATTTTTTTAAAGATCACAGACAAGATTACTATGACAGATTAAATGATTTTCGTAAAAAAGATGATATTGAAGGATGGCTCAAGTTTTTTATGCAGGGAATTATAGATACTTCAGAAAAATCTGTAGAAACTGCTAGAAAAATTAGAGAGTTAAGAGATCATCATTTAAATATAGTTGCTGGAATAGGTAAATCTTCTGAAAAAGGTATGGTATTGCTGAAGGCTCTCTATAAAACCCCTATGGTAAGAATTAAGGATGTTGAAAAATTGGTATCCTTATCAAATCCTAATGCTCTCTTATTGGTAGATAAATTTGTTAAAAAAGGAATATTAAATGAATTAACTGGTCAAAAAAGGAACAGAATTTTTTCTTATAAAGAGTATATCGGTTCATTTGAATAATACTTTTGTAGTTTAATTATGATAAGGAAAGCAGACGATTACTTTCCTTTCTAAATTTTCAAAATAATTTTTGCCGAGCCAGTCATAAGTTCGAAAATCATCCAACTTAGTGAGCATCTTAAATAGATTGCCAGAACAATCCAATAAATTTATTGGTTCAATAAACAAACTTCTATTGATATTTTTTTACGTTAATATATAATAAAATTACATGGCAACAACTAAAAAAAGCTTTTTAGACGCATATTCAAATGCTTCAGGTTTCGGTATTGTATTTTTAATCTTTGGGCTCGTTACACTTCTATTTGCAATTGTTGGAAATTCATTTGTCGAAGGTTCTCCAAAAAATTTAAGCATACTATCTCTTACAGAAGGAGTTCTTCTATTGACGACAGGTTACGGGCTTATGAAAAGAAAGTTAATGGGAATCTATTCATTAGGTTTGCTGATTGCACTATCAATTATCCTATTTATTTATAATATGGGACAGGGTTTTAGCATTACTGAAAGTCTTAGTTATACACTCATAATCTATGCGATTCTTTTTATCTGGTTTTATTCTGCAAGGAATTCATTTCATAAATAAATAGCATCTTAACCACTTTTCGGTTCGAGCAATATCCCAAGCGGGGAGCCAGATAGCACTTAATATACCAATAAATATCTCTTGATAAATCGTTTCAATATGATACGATAATATGTATGGATGAGACGGTATTAACTACCAGGCAAAAATACATTCTTAATGTAATTAACCAGTCGGAAGGACTTCTTAGGGAAGAAATTCAGGAAAAAGTTTCTAAATTATATCCCGTTTCAAAGCCAACGATTATAAGGGATCTTCATGTTTTATTGATTAAAAAACTGCTTAGTGTCACAGGGAAGGCTAGAGCTACAATCTATTTTCCCAAAGTTTCAAATAAGCTTCTTCGCGAGTTTAACCTTGAAAGATATTTCGCTGATGATCCAGATAATAGAACTGGTGCCAGAAAATCATTTGATTTTGAGATATTTAAAAATTTGCATGATTTATTGACGCCGGAAGAAATAAACATCTTAGATAAAGTGGCATTAAGTTTTGAAGAAAAGACAACTAAACTAAGTCCTGACCTTTTGAAAAGGGAACTGGAAAGGTTTGTTATTGAACTGTCTTGGAAATCATCCAAAATTGAAGGCAATACTTATACGCTGCTGGAAACAGAGTCTTTAATTAAGGAACAAAAAGAAGCAACTGGCAAAAGTAAAGATGAGGCAGTGATGATTCTTAATCATAAAGCAGCTTTTGAAGAAATACTAAAAGCAAAAAATGACTTTAAAACTATTTCTGTTTCAGTAATTAACCAGCTGCATAATATTTTAACTAAAGGGTTAGGAATTTCTTCTGGTATCAGAAAACAAGCAGTGGGAATTACCGGAACAACTTATCACCCTCTTGATAATGAACATCAGACAAAAGAGGTTTTTGAACAAACGATTAATGTTGTAAATAGGAGTAAAAGCCCTTTTGAAAAGACCCTGATTGTTCATTTTATGATTCCTTATATTCAGCCGTATGCAGATGGTAACAAAAGAACTGCCAGAATGCTGACTAATGCGATTTTGTTAGCTTACGATTTATATCCACTTTCATATCGCAGTGTTGACGAAGACGAATTTAAAAAGGCTTTAATTTTGTTTTACGAGCAGGAAAGTATTTATGAAATCAAAAAATTGTTTATAGAACAGTTTAAGTTTGCCAATGAGACTTATTTTAGATAATTAAAGCTTTTCTTGCATTGACTGCTCCAACAGTAAAGTTGCTTTCTAGCTCTCTAGGTGAATATAATTTAAAAATGGATAATAATATTTCCACGGCTAGACAAGAAAGATGGAATAAAGAAATGGGTGGAAATATAAAGGAAGCAATAAAGACACAAAATTCTTCTTGTTCTGATTACCCTGAAACGCAAGTATTATAAATTTGGACTTTTTCTATTTCCTCTCTGATTTGACCTACAAGCCTAAAATCTTCGAATGTCTTGATTAAACAAGCTAATTGCATGGTTATATTAGAGTTACGATTCTCGAGCCAATCAATTTAGACAACTACATCAATTTCGTCTTCTAAACCTTAGGTGTACGTGGGAACTTTGTTATACTGGATCTATGAGTGAGCAAGAAGGAATCAAACCTCAAGAAGTACAGACGCAAGAAGAAGAAATTTTAGCTGAACCTAAAAAGAAAGCGCCATCGATGAGTCGCCGAAAATTTCTGCAACTTGCTTTAGCTAGTACTGCGACTGTGATTGGAGCAAAAAGTTTCCAAGTACTAAACGATCATCCAGAATTTGTTGATAAAACAGCAAGATCACTACAATCAGGAAAAATAATTGAAGATGTAAAGCAGGTTGTCGAGTCCCAACTGAGAATCGGCAATGGTGAAATAACTTTAAGAGTCCCGGAGGTTTCTAAATATCAACAGGAAGAATGGATGCCAGAAGTATCAGATTCAGTGCAAATTTTAGAGGCAGTTAAGGGAAAGAGACAATTCCCGTTGTTATTTTTTGATGTAACCAACTCTGTTTCGGTTGTCGGTGCAGAAAAAAAGCAGGGAAAACATAACGGTTTAGATGTGTTATTTTACGATTTAGCTAAACCTCTTAATCAGAAGAGGTCGTTGGTTTTACCAAGACCCCAGTATCAATTACCTAATATGCCTGGAGTTAAAGCTGTATATGCGCAGTATAAAATGTATGCGTGGGCTGATGGACATAAGGAGACAGAATCACAGTTACCATATAGCGGAAATAGAGGAGGAATGGTACTAACTAAGAATAGAGGATTAGTTGTTGCCACTCCCGAAGAATTTTCAGCATACCACGCAAGTAGTGTAAAAGCTCCAGGACATGCCGGAGTACAGGCATTAATGGAGTTTGGATTTGTAATTGATTCAGTTGATGTAGAGGGCTCGTTTAAAGCACTTGAAGGTGCATCACCGATATTAAAGGATCTTGTTTATAGTGTGGAAAATATGAATGGTCTTTTTACTATTCATTATCCGGACGGCAGTCATAAAACTTATCTTTTGGCAGCATATGAGCCTAATTTATCAGTATCTTTTTTAGATCCGGAATCGCAAATATCAGGAATGAATCTGATACAACTAACTCAAGTAGTCGATCAATTCAGAAAACAATCAGGAGGAGATAGATTCACAATTGCTATTACAGATCCGTCAGATGTCGCTTCGAATTGTTATACTCCTATGAGTTTAAGTAAAGAGGAATTAGATCTGAAAGGTTTCCCATATGCCAAAAATACTTTCAATCCATCTTTGATGAAGGATTTAGAGATAGAAGAAAAGTATTTTAGAACAATAGGTTCACCGGATAATTTCACTTTTCCTGAAAATTCTTTCCCTTGGGTGTTAGCAAGTCAGAAGATATAGTTTAAATTCCAAAATAAAAAGTTCCGACAAAGTCCCTCCTTCATGCCTCCTTCGCCGAAGTAGCTACGAAGGCCGAGTAAAACTACGGAGGGCAAAGCAACCAGAGCGAGCATATATTTTTAGCTTCAAATAGCCTCAAAAGATGTGCGTAGTTTCTTAATTTGATTTAGAACCGGTATAATAACGTTTATGAAAACACAACCTATCGTTTATCTAATTTGTGGATTTATTGGTGCAGGTAAAACTACTTTTGCAAAGAAGCTAGAGAAAAAAACACGTGCAGTGAGAATCACGAAAGATGAGTGGTCAATTCGTTTAATTGGAAACGATCCCACAATCGATGGATATGCCGAATGGGATACTAAAATCATCGGGTTATCAAGGGATGTTGCATTCCAACTTGCTGAGAAAGGTATTGATGTCATTATTGACGAGGGATTTTGGGAAAAAGAAACACGAGATGAGATGAGAAGAAGAACGGGTACAATTGGTGCTAAAGCGGTAATGTACTATCTTGATACTCCGATAGAAACGATACGAGAAAGGGTTGTGGGAAGAAACGATAATTTCACGAAAGACTCTTTTAAGATTAGCAGAGAAATGTTGGATAATTATCTGAAAAATTGGCAAGCTCCTACCGAAGATGAAGATTACGTTCTCGCAAGTGAGGTGAAATAAGATATATCAATTCTTAATGCCCCTTCCCTAAAACTAATGTTGTAATGATAAATTGAAGATAGAATAGATCGATTGAATGTTCGCTAAACTAACGTCTAACTGAAGTTTCTTGTTCCTGAACATATCCACGAGTGGGAGCAAAATTAGCATGCAATCTTCCTCCCGGGAATGGTACGTTCGAAAAAGCTTACCGGGAATCCTGGTAGTGCTTGAATTTTACCGGGAATCCTGGTAAAATATAACTAGATTATGAGAATTCATATACCAAATAGTGCCTTTTTAGGTAATATTGACCCCTTTCTTAGAGCTTTTGATACATCTAATCCTAATATATTGGAAATTACTGCTAATAAAAAGTGGATTTCTGTACATCCTGTGGTGTTAGCTATGATCGCAGCCTTAGGTTTGTCATTGAAGCCAGAACAGATTACTTGTGAACATATGGAAGCTACATCAAAACATTATTTGAAGAGAATGGGTTTATTTGATTTATTACAAATAAAATCTGGTATTGAAATAGTCGAACACGAAGCGGCAGGAAGATTTATACCTTTAACTCAGATCAAAGACAGCGCTCATTTAACCAAATTTTTAACTGAAATGATTCCATTATTACATCTTAAACCGGATCAAGTAGAACCTATTCGTTATATCATGAGTGAATTAACTAGAAATGTTTTTGAACATGCAAGAACTGATATAGGAGCAATTCTTTGCGCTCAATACTATAAAAAAAGCAATACTATTCGAATAGGAATTGTAGATAGAGGAATAGGAATTAAATCTTCAATAGGCGCTGTGTACAGAGTAACAAACGATCTTCAAGCTATCCAATTAGCATTGACTCCTGGTGTGACTGGAACTACCGATAGGATTGGAGGTACAGAATTTAATGCAGGGGCTGGTTTATTCTTTATTAAATCTATTGCTAAGGTTAATAGAGACTTTTTTGTCATATATAGTGGAAGTGGATTGTATAAATTACTAAGGGAGAGCTCCTCAAAAAGAATTCGATTACAAAGCAATCCCTTTAAAGATAAGCATTCTAAAAATGAAGATTTGCCTTATTGGCAAGGCACAGTTGTGGGAGTCGATATAAATCTAGATAATCGTGAAGAGTTTTCGTTGTTACTTGAATTAATTAGGGATACATATTCAAAATCTGTGAGAGAAAGAAAAAAAGAATTTTTTAAAAAACCTAAATTTATATGAAAGAAATAATTCTTCTACCTATAGTGGGTACATTTGCTGAAGATAAAGATAAAGCCCGGGATATTAGACTTAACAAAATAATACCTATTTTGGATGTGGAAAAACAAATTATTCTAAACTTTGAAGGAATTGAATCTGCCACTCAATCATTCATTCACGCTTTAATAAGTGATATCATCAGACAAAAAGGGAGTAAAATACTAGACAATATATACTTTAAATCATGTAATGAAAATATTCAAAAAATAATAAATATCGTTGTCGAATATATGCAAGTGTAGTCATTATCAACCAAAACGGAAAGTTGGAATATCCTTCTTTTTTCTTTCAGATCTAGAATGACTCAATAATGCTATAATAGTGCATACTATGCAAACAAACAATTTATATCAAAACACAAAAGATATTTTTTCCCAGTATGGGGTCAAAAAAGCTGCTGTTTTCGGCTCGTATGCTCGTGGTGATAATAAAGATGATAGTGATATTGATATTCTAGTTCAGCTAGGAAAATCTATGAGCTCCTGAGTTTCCCACTTTTTCATTCCAAAATTAAATAGGTGTTTTGACAGTATATTTGTTGTTAAAAAGTAGTGTGAAACCGCACTACGATGAATGTCATTCCCGTGAAGACGGGAATCCAGTCTATAATTACCTTGTATGTCTGGTAAAACATATTATGTTTATATTTTATCTTCCCAGAAAAACGGAACAATATACATTGGAATTACAAATAATCTTGTTAAACGAGTCTGGGAGCATAAAAATAAAAAAGTTGATGGATTTACAAAGAAATATGAGGTTCACCATTTAGTTTACTTTGAACAACATAATAATCCAGAATCTGCAATAAATAGAGAAAAACAAATAAAGAAATGGAATCGGCAGTGGAAATTAAGACTTATTGAAGAAAAAAATCCTGAATGGAAAGATTTATATAAAGACATTTTATAAGGAATATTTCGTCTGGATTCCCTCCGGAGCCTGCCCTCGACTCCGATCGGGGGAGGGAATGACAGAAGACAAATAGTTTTAACAAACCGCACTAAATGGGAAACTCAGGAAAGATATTTTTTCCCAGTATGGGATCAAAAAAGCCGCTGTGTTCGGCTCCTATGCTCGTGGTGATAATAAAGATGATAGTGATATTGATATTCTAGTTCAGCTAGGAAAATCTATGAGCTTGTTTGATTTTGTTGGCCTAAAGCTGGATTTAGAAGACAAATTAGGTACAAAAGTAGATTTAGTACAGTATAAAACTATTAAGCCATCTATAAAAGATTATATTCTTAAAGACGAAGTTATATTTTATCAAGCATGAAAAAAGTACCTACGCCATATATTACTGATATCCTCACTTCTATTACGCAAATCGAAAAATATTTAGCTGAGATAAAGAATGACAAACAATCCTTTCTAGATGATATTGAAAAACAAGATGCAGTTATCAGACGATTAGAAATAATTGGTGATGCTACCAAAAGACTAGAAGAAGGATTTAAGAGTCAGTTCCCAGATATCCCTTGGAAGGAAATATCAGGAATGAGAGATGTATTAATTCATGGTAATTGTTAAAAGCACTTGCATAGATTTACATAGATATGATAAAATATGCATAGATTTGCTTATATATCTATGCAAAGTAAATTATTATCTATAGGACAAGCTGCAAAATTGTTAGGAGTATCAATTGATACCCTTAGACGATGGGATGCATCTGGTCGTTTACGTTCAATTCGAAGTGGTCCCAGAGGACATAGATTCTTTAAGAGCGCAGATATTGAGTATTATTTACAAGAAGTTGATATTATAGCCAGAAATTGGGCAGAATCTACAATTGCATTCGAACCTAATCCTGAAGTATACTGCCAAACTCGTGATATATTTCAAGCAAGACTTGAAAAATTTCAATCAGTATTAATTAAAATTGCAGCCATTGAAACTGTTTCTTTGATTACAGCAATAGCAGGAGAAATTGGAAATAACTCATTTGATCATAATTTAGGAAACTGGCCTGATATTCCTGGTATTTTTTTTGCTTATTCAATTAGAAATAGAAAAGTAGTATTAGTAGATCGTGGTCAAGGAATACTAACAACGTTAAAAAGAGTACGTCCGGGATTAGCTAATTCCAGTGAAGCATTGCAGGTAGCATTTACCGAAACAATTTCTGGTAGATATCCTGAAACTAGAGGAAATGGGTTAAAATTTGTAAGATCGATTATTGTAAAAAATCCATTTTCATTATATTTCCAAACTGGAAACGCTCAATTATACTTAAAAAAAGATGATCTTGAATTAGATATCCAACAAACTCAACCAGTTGTTAACGGATGCTTTGCTCTTATAAGTTTTGAAGGATTATTATGAATATTGAATTGAAGAAATTTGGGACAACTTTAGTGTCAAGACCGGCTGGGAAAGAAGCGTGGTTAGCCTTTCAACCGGTACTAAAAGGAGTGTCGCCTGAAGAAAAAATTACTGTAGATTTTGATGGTGTAGTAGTATTAACTCCTTCTTGGGCTGATGAATTTTTGACTCCTCTAAGAAATAGTTTTAAAGAAAAAGTAGTGTTAATTAATACTAATAATCCGTCAGTAAAAGAGACTTTTTCAATATTAGATAAAGGTTAAGAGAATAAATTGCAATTAGAAGGAACGTAAAAAGTTCCGACACCTGCCGGCAGGCAAGAAGTCAACTAGAGCAAGTCAAAGCAAAAGAAGAGGTAATATAAAAGTATGAACAACGTTAATAGCAATAAAAAAGAGTTGTCGAGAGAACAGCCCCAAAGCAAACGCTTCGCCTTGCAACGGGGCAGGCGTGAAGAACTACTGGAGAACTTGCAAGCCCGTTTTGAGAAAAACATTAACCGCCATAACGGTCTTGAATGGAAGAGAGTACAATCAAAGCTGGAAGCGAGTACTGAAAAACTGTGGTCACTCAATGAAATGGAAAAAACTGGCGGTGAACCGGATGTTATTGGGTTTGATAAAAAGACGGGTGAATATATTTTTTATGATTGTTGCGCGGAAACACCTTATGGACGCAGAAGTGTTTGTTACGACCGCAAGGCTATGGAGTCAAGGAAACAGCATAAACCGGAAAACAATGCTATTGATATGGCTGCGGCCATGGGGATTGAAATTTTAACGGAAAACGAGTATCGGGAGCTGCAGAAACTTGGTGCTTTCGATACGAAAACCTCAAGCTGGGTGGAAACACCGATCAGTATTAGAAACTTAGGCGGCGCACTTTTTGCTGATCGCCGCTACGACACTGTCTTCGTGTATCACAACGGAGCCGAATCTTACTATGCCGCCAGGGGGTTCCGTGGCGAGCTTCGGGTCTAAAAAAAATAATTCGCGGTTGTGTCTCTAACTCCTGATAGCATTAGAACTTTTGTTATAATACTCTTATTCCTTCAGGGTAGGGTGCCCCCACTTCGCGTAAAGCTACGCGGGGCGAGGAATTCCCAATCGGTGGTAAAGCCCACGAGCTCAACTTCGTCATCCTGAACTCGTTTCAGGATCTATATGCCGAAACAAGTTCGGCATGACGCAGGAGAGTAGGATCCGGTGAGACTCCGGGGCCGACGGTATAGTCCGGATGCCACGCCTAAGTCGGCGGGCAACCCGCCGTTTTAGGCGGGTGAAAGAAGGTTCAATCTCTCATATTATGAGAGAGTCTTCTTTTATATCTCCCTGAAGCATATTACACATTTCATTCTCAACTATGTTTACCGGCATTATCACCCACACAGGGAAGATAAAGAAAAAAACAAAGGAGACTCTTTTTATTGAGGCTCCAGAAGATTTATATAAGAAACTCACTCCTGGGATGAGTGTTGCTGTGAATGGTATCTGCCTCACTGTTACGGCTTTAAAAGCTCCCTCACTTTTTAGCATTAACTTCATGCCGGAAACTGCAAAAAAGACAAATATTCAATATATTATCGAAGGTGATCTACTGAATCTAGAGTTACCAGTCAGTATCGATACTCTTTTTGCCGGTCATATAGTGCAAGGACACGTAGATGATGTAAGCAAAATCCTCAACATTGAAGATGAAGGAAATAGTCGTATTTTTACATTCATTATTGATCCTAAAATTTCAAAATATATGGTAGATAAAGGATCAGTTGCAGTGAACGGCATCTCACTCACCATTATTCAAGCATTCCATGACCGCTTTACTGTCGGCATCATACCTCATACTTGGGATCACACAATGCTTCATACAAGTAAAGTAGGAGATTTTGTCAATATTGAAGTGGATGTTCTTGCAAAATATCTTGAGAAGTTAGTAGTACACAACAAAGAGTAATACAAATTACACTTATATATGTTAAAAAAACAAACAATTGATGCGTCTTTTAATACTGCTATCGTTAAAAACAAAAAAATTGCAATTGTTAAAGCAGATTATTATTTTGAACTAAATAGCAACTTAGAAAAAGCATGCAAAAAAACGTTACTACAAAATGGAATATCTACAGAGAATATTAAAACTTTCAGGGCTCCAGGTTCCTGGGAACTTCCTCTTATAGCACAAGCTGTAGCAAAATCCGGGAAATTTGATGCGATTGTAACTTTCGGGATTATTGTAAAAGGTGACACCTATCATTTTGATATGATAGCCAACGAATGTGCGCGTGCACTCATGCAGCTGTCTCTTGATTATAGTATTCCTGTAGCTATTGAAGTTTTAGCAGTAAATAATTTAAAACAAGCGCAGGAGAGAGCTTCACGGGATGATAAAAATAAAGGAATTGAAGGCGCGATGGCAGTACTTAAAGCACTGCAAATATTAGACGAAATTCAAACTCATTAATATGTTTTGTACTATAGAAGAGGCCATTGAAGAGATTAATAAAAAGAATATCCTTATTATTCAGGATCATACAAATAGAGAAGATGAAGGAGATCTGTATATACCTGCTCAATATACAACCCCGAAGATCATTAACTTCATGATTACGTATGGAAAAGGCTTAGTATCTGTTCCGCTTATTAAAAAGCGGGCACAACAGTTGCAGTTAGAACTTATGGTGCCGGAGGAACAAAACGAAGAATATACAAAATGCAATTTTACTCTTTCAGTAGATGCAAAATTTGGTATAGGATCAGGAATATCTGCAGCTGATAGATCAAAAACGATTCAAGTACTTTCAAATCCAGATTCAAAATCAGAAGAACTTGTAAAACCAGGTCATATTTTTCCTCTGATAGCAAAGGAAGGATTACTCGACAAAAGAAAAGGTCATACAGAAGCGGCTATACATCTTTCAATATCTGCCGGGTTAGACCCTTCCGGAGTAATTTGTGAAATTATAGGTGACGATGGAGAGATGTTGAGAGGAAAAGAACTTCATGCATTTGCTCTAAAACATAACATCAGGATTATTACTACAGATGAATTAATAAGAAAAAAGACTTATGCCAAAAAGAACTCATAAAGTTACTATACTCGCCAGTTCCAAACTCTCAACTCAATTTGGTGAATTTGATTTTATCGTCTGGAAAAGTGAGTATGAAAATAAGGAACATGTTCTTTTAAGTTATGGGAATATACAGGACTTCAACGGTTCAATGCTAACTCGTATTCACTCTCAATGTTTGACCAGTGAAAGTTTCGTGTCTTTAAAATGCGATTGTCGAGAACAGCTTCATCAGGCAATGCATATGATTAGAAAAGAAGGTCAAGGTATGGTAATTTACCTCCATCAGGAAGGCCGCGGCATAGGACTTACCAACAAAATCAAAGCGTATCACTTACAATCACAAGGTTTAGATACGGTTGAAGCGAATGAGAAGTTAGGTTTTCAGGCAGATCAGAGAGATTATCAGCCTGCAATAGATCTTCTTCATCATTTCAAAATAAATTCTATACAGCTCATTTCAAATAACCCTCGCAAATTTACTCAACTTGAAAAGTCGGGAATAATTATTACAAAACGGGTACCGATACAAATAAAGCCTCATAGCCTCAATAAACAGTATCTTCAAACGAAAAAGAAGAAATTGGGACATTTATTAGATCATTTAGATTTATGAATGATAAAGAAACAGATGTCTTTTTCATGAAGAAAGCATTACGTTTAGCAAAGAAAGGACGAAGCTGGACAAGCCCAAATCCAATGGTAGGAGCCATAATTGTCAAAAATAATAAAATTATTGGTCAGGGATATCACAGACAATATGGACAAGCGCATGCGGAAATAGAAGCTTTGAAGTCAGTAACTTTGGATGTTGCAGGAGATACTATGTATGTAACTTTGGAACCATGCTGTCACACTGGGAAAACACCTCCTTGCGTTGAAGCTCTCATACAAGCAAAAATCAAAAAAGTAGTTTGTGCCCATCTTGATCCAAATCCGTCTGTGGCAGGAAAAGGAATAGATACACTCCGTAGACATGGAATTCATGTGAAAACCGATGTATTGAAAAAAGAAGCAATGAACTTAAATGAGCATTTTATTACATATCACACAAAAAAAAGACCTTTTATTGCAGTTAAGTTTGCGTGCAGTCTGGATGGGAAAATAGCAACTTCGACAGGAGACTCAAAATGGATCACCAATGAGAAAGCTCGCTCTTATGCAAGAAAACTCCGAAGCAATTATCAAGCCATATTGGTCGGGAAAAATACAGTTTTACAGGATAATCCACACCTCGGGTGTAGAGATAGCAGTTACAAAGATCCTATCCGTATTGTCCTTGATTCACGGCTTACTATTTCCTTTGATTATAAAATATATAGAGATAACAATGTAATTGTTGCTACTACCCAGAAAGCATCTCGGAAAAAACTAGGTGAGCTTCAGGAAAGAGGCATAAAAGTACTCATCTTCGGTGCTCACTTGATACCAATGGAAGAGCTTGTGAGTAAGTTAGGAAATCTAAATATTATAAGTGTTTTTGTTGAAGGAGGAAGTGAAGTAATAGGAAGTTTTATCGATAAAAAATTAGTTGATAAAGCATATATTTTTCAAGCTCCGATTTTAATAGGAGGGGATATGTCTACGAATGCAATAGGCGGAAAAGGAGTAGAAAAAGTTGTTGATGCAATTAGACTTCATGATATAAAATATAAAAAGTTTGATGATGATCTTCTTACTTCTGGATATATCGGCACTAGATCTGGAAATTTTTTTTGATATAAATTCATCGATTTATTGTTGCAGAAGACAAATAAAACTCACGGTTGTATATAAAAGTTGTAATAATATCTATATAATAACTGATATAGGAGCTTATGTATTTAATCAAAACTAATCCAAAAGTACAGTTTATCTTCTTTTTACTACTTTTTTTTATTATTACATCCTTTCGAATAGCTCTTGTACAATCATTGTATATTTTTACTTTGTGTATAGGGTTTTCTGTTTTCGCAGATTTGACATTCGCATATATTAGAAAAAAGAAGTTATTTATTCCCTACTCTGCAGTAATCACTGGTTTAATCTTAGCACTGATTGCTGATCCTTATTCTTCATGGTTCCAGATCCTTGTCATTTGTTTAAGTGCCATCGGCATTAAAAATTTTTTAAGAATTTCTGGCAGACACATATTCAATCCGGCGGCCATAGGATTGTTAATAGGATGGATGATATTTGGAGTTTCTCCAGCCTGGTGGGGGGCAAGCCTATATACTCCTGGAGCAGTCTCTTTTTTGAATATAATAATTTATCTATCTCTGACAACATTAGCTTTCATATCCTGTTATCGATATAAAAAATGGAGCACGGTTTTAAGCTTCTTATTGGTTTTTGCTATTTTATCACCATTATTTTTTTCATCTTTTTCAATAAAGTCGCTAATAAGTACAGTACTTGGTCCTGGGATGATTTTCTATACTACAGTGATGTTAGCAGAACCGATGACATCGCCGGTTAATAAAAAAAGGCAAATTTTGTATGGAGTTACAGTGGCTGTTTTATATCTGTTCATAGTCTTTATTATCCGAACAACCGGAAAGAGCTTGCCTGACTCTTCAATAACTGCCTTGTTGCTTGGAAACTTACTTTTTTTCAAATATAGATAAAGAGTCTCCCTTTTATTCTTTATAATCAACGAGTAAATATATCCTTGCGTATTTTTGATACACTAAAATCATGAATAAAAAGGCGGCCTTGTTCGTTTTGATGATTATTGCATTAACTATAACTGGAACAATGAGCTGGCAGTTATTCAGTAATCAGAATCAAAATTCTCCAGTAGGGCAAGCGAATACTTCAAAAAATACACCTGCTTCTATAAAAACACCAAAGATAAATGATTTCACCGCTTCCTTTGAAATATTTACCAATGGAACAAGACGCATATTTACTGCCGCTATGTACCATAACCAGTCCTCGGACGTTTTTATTCAGAATTCTGACCCAAGTATTATCTATGTCAAGAAAGCTGGGATTACATGGGCGGATTTTTTTGATACACTGCCGTTCTCAATAAATAAGACTTGTTTAGTAACCGGCACCAAAGAAACTTATTGTAGTAATGGAAATAAAAAGCTGCGGTTTATCATAAACGGCCTCGAAATGCCAAACGCATTAGATCTAAAAATACAACAAGGAGATGTTTTACGCGTTACATATGGTAATTAGTTCGCAGTCATCACATTCCCCGATAATCTTTACATTATCCTGTAATCTTCCTTCAAAACCTTCTTTATTTCAAGCTATCTTTCTCTTATTTATCCAATATGTCTCAATTCTTGAAACGTCTGAATTAGTCGCGGGAGGAAAGACTGTGGTCGTCGTACATATCTTTCGTTTTGGGAACGATAAAATTGTCGAGCTTTGGGACATAGGAGAAGCAATTCCTAAGCGAGGATTCAAGTGAATTTTTTTCTTACTCCTTAACCATCTTTGCATTAACTAAATTTCTAAGATAAACTCATACAATAAATCTTGTTCTTAACATAAGTTTTTTTCAAACATAAAAACTCTTTTGACCATATTTATAACTTGTCTTCTTATGTCTTCATTAATCTTTATCTTCTTTTTAAACCATAAAAAGGATCTATCAGCGCAAGAGCCTTATTACAAGCCATGGGAAACGGAATCAGTATTACTTCAACTTGGAAAAAATACTCAATATGATATCCTGATGATGGGAAGCTCGCACGGGAGAATATTTTCCAGAAATAGAAATCATGAAATAGTTGAAAGAGTATTGCAAAAAAAAGTTGCCACAATTGCCGGTGGAGGAGGAGCGTGTGTCATTCCGGAAAAAGTTTTTCTTTCAACATTTTATGATATGAAGAATTCAACTAATGCTATTTTCTATTTTATAGATCCTTGGTGTTTTTATACTAGAAAGTACAATGAAGGATATGCTTTTAGAAATGAGCCTCTTGATAGGATATTGCTTCAAAATCTCAAATCATCGGAGATCGATAAAACAATTATTTCTGTTTATGAAGAAAAAAAGGATTTTTTAAATGGACCCCCCAAAAGCATACCGATTATCGAAGCTAACACAGGCAGTCTCACAAGTATTGATGAATCAGCGGTGGAGAGAAGAATACTCAATTTATATAACGGTTCTATACCGGAAGAAATAAATCTAAAATATCAGAAAACGATGGAGGAGATTATTAATCTCGCTCAAAATCATAAGGCAATCTTAATTTTAATACTGCCCGCAACACTATACGAGGACCCTAAATATGAAGACATTTTAAAATTATTACAAAAATACGAGCAAAAATATCAGATTACTCTTCTAGATAAGTCCAAGGCCATCACCGGTGTATCGTTATATTACGATTATGATCATTTAAATTCTAAGGGAGTAGAAGTTTTTCTTGAAAAACTTCTAGTGTCTTTTAATAAGAAAGGAATTTTCTTATGAAAATTATTGTAGTCGCTCATCCTAATGCAAAGAATCCACGAATAGAAAAAGATATGCTTGGCACGTTACATGTTTATATAAATCAACCTCCACTCGAAGGAAAAGCAAATAAAGCAATTATCGAATCTCTAGCAAAGTTCTTTAATACAAAGAAAAACAAGATTATGCTACTTTCTGGTGAAAAATCGAAATATAAAGTTTTTGAAATATTAATAAAATCCTTACAAGAAATTGAACTTGGGTCGGTAAAATGAAAAGACCCGCCTTCGTCTTACGAAGCGAGACTTCGGACGGGCAAAGAAGAAATTATTATCAGTTAAAAAATAATTTTATGGAAAGTCCAGATGACGGTAATGTGTTGACAATAGTTCGCGTTTTTGATGCTCCCCGCGAACTTGTTTGGAAAGCGTGGAGCGATCCTGAACTTTATAAAAAATGGTGGGGTCCTAAAATCTTCAGTTGTCCTGTTGTCAAAATCGATTTCAGAGTAGGCGGAAAGTTTTTAGGCTGTATGCTCGGGATGGAGGGAGACTTCAAAGGTAAAGAATTTTGGAGCACGGGTACATATAAAGAAATTGTTCCAATGGAAAAGATCGTTGTCACTGATTCATTTTCAGATGAAAAAGGAAATGTCGTCTCCTCGGAGCATTATGGAATGAAAGGCATGCCGCTTGAGATGCTGGTTACAGTCACTTTTGAAGAAATGCCGAGGAACAAAACAAAGATGACATTGAAACATGAAGGTATCAAAGATATTCCTGATGAACACAGGAAAGGTATGGATCAAGGCTGGAACGAAAGTTTCGACAAGATGGCAGAGAATGCATTATAATAAGTTTATTCGTCATCCTGAATTTATTTCAGGATCTAGATTCCGGATTAAGTCTGGAATGACAAAATATTATTAATTAACTCAAGTACCTATGAAAAAGAATCCAGTAGTGCATTTTGAGATGCCTGCAAAGGACAAAGAACGAGTAGTTAAGTTTTATAAAGAAACATTTGGCTGGGGCATGCAGCAGATGGGCCCGGAAATGGGGAACTACATTTTGGCTACAACTACGGAAACCGACAAAAAGGGCATGGTAAAAAAGCCAGGGGCAATAAATGGAGGATTTTTTGAATACAATCCTAAAAATCCTGCCCTACAATATCCCTCTTTCGTCATTTCTGTTGATGATATCAAAGATGCTATGAAAAAAGTGAAAAAAACAGGCGGTAAAGTACTTGGCGGCCAGAAGCCCGGAAAGCCCGATGATATTCCAGGAGTCGGGCTTTATGTGTCATTTTTAGACACCGAAGGCAACAGAGTTGGGATGCTTCAACCGAGTATGTGACTTCATAAGATATTCTTCGAATATTTTTTCGAAAAAAATATGATAAATAGTAACTCAAATGGTAAAAATCACATGGAAGGACAAGACCTTACAAGAGGTTCAGTGTTAAAAGAACTTTGGTCTGTAGCTTGGCCCATGATGCTCTCGGTTTTCTTTTATACGCTTTACAATATAGTCGATGCTTTCTGGGTGAGTAAATTATCGCCAGAATCAATTGCTGCAGTAAGTATTTCTCAGATAACGCTTTTCATTATGGCCTCTTTGAGTATGGGAATTACGGTTGGTTCTGGTGTTATAATGGCAATGAATATTGGAGCAAAAGATACAAAGGAGGCAGAACGGGTACTCGGGCAATCGTTTGTACTTGCGGTTATCTCGGGTGCATTTTTTACTGCAATCTCACTTATATTCCGAAACGAACTTCTTACTGCTTCAGGTGCAAGCGGCGCTATATTTGCTCCCGCTTTAACATATTTTAATATAACGGCCACTGGTTCTATACTATTTTTCATTCTCATCACGATCATGTTTGCTTTCAATTCCCAGGGAGATACGTTTACTCTCACTAAACTTTTTGCTTTATCAACTGCAGTAAATGTAGTACTGGACCCAATTATGATTTTTGGTTTGTTTGGATTTCCGGCGCTAGGAATTGCTGGTGCTGCATATGCCACACTCATTTCCCAAACTGTATTTATAATAGTTGCCATTCGTTCACTATCAAACACACACCGAAAGATCAGATTTCATTTTTATAATCTCACTTTTAAATTGCATTCGGTAAAAGAAGTTCTTAAGATTGGTTTTCCAGCATCGCTTACACAAGTGATAAACCCGATTGGAATTGCAGGATTACTGTACCTGACTTCACTTGGCTTTCAAGAACCGGGGACGATCGCATATACTATCGGAAGCAGAGTAGAATTTTTAGGTTTTTTGCCGGCAGTCGGATTTGGATTTGGAGCGATGGCTCTTATAGGACAAAACATTGGAGCAGGGAATATCAAGCGAGCAAAAGAAGCATTTGCCGATGCTTTAAAATATGGTTTTCTTGCGGCCATGGGACTCGGAATTCTCGCCGTTATTTTTGCATCTCAAATTACTAGAATATTTACAACAGATCCAGAAGTTACAAGACTGGTTATTTCATATATCTGGACAGTATCTTTAAGTTACGGTTTTTTGGCGGCGACAATGGTCGAAGCCAACGCCTTCCAGGCAATCGGCCGTTCCTGGCCGGGCTTCTGGATATTTTTCCTGAAGTTTTTAGTAATTTCGGTACCGATAGCTTATATCACTACACAGCTCTACCACTTGCCAATTATGGCAATTTGGATAGCAATAATATTAGGAAATATTATTCCATCGGTGGTCGGATACTTCTGGATTAATCGGGCGATGAGTAAAATTGATATAAAAAGTGTGCCGGTGCATTAAGAGCCCAGATATAGGTAAATTTTTACATATATTTATTCTTTCTTCTTACCTTTTTTATTTGATATTGTACTTGATAAATAATTTATTTTTAAGTTGATTCTTTTACTAATATCTTTATCTTGTTTACCAATAAAATTTACAGTTCCATAGTAATTATTTACCATTTTATTGTGCGAGTTTAGAGCTTCATAATGAAATAGTTTATTGATTTTGGCTTTTAAGCTTAAAATACTATCAAAGATTCTTCTCATTTTTATCTAGCTTAATAATGTAAACTTCTCCTATTGTCGGTACAATCTGTTTTTCCCATTCAAAACGACCAAACTCTCTTATTTTATTTGCATTAATAAATGTTTTTCCAGAAATTGTCATCGCGTATTTATCTTTTGTTAACATTAGACTCCCATCCTCTTTTTTATTTGTGAATTTAAGGGCAATCGCTCTTCTTTGGTTATCATAATATAAGACGACATATTTATGGTTTAAAATGGCTGTTATATTACAAAAACCTGAAGATAGACGGATGAGTCCAGATTTATTTATAGATATTTTCGTATCTCCCCTAGGGTAATAACCAGTGAATTTAACAAAATTGAATTCGCTCATAACAAGTATATTAACATGCATAATAATTCAAGTCAAGATCAACTATTATAAAGTAATTAACAAAGTTTAACAAGTCTATTTTATCGCTCACAATCATATGAACCTGTTGAGCAAGTATTCAAGCATCTTGAAATATAGAAGTAATTGATATTTTTCCACTTTCTTTGCAAAAACACTAGCCATTTTTATTCGATCCTACATTTTCAATACTTCTCAATACAAATCTATTATACTTTCCATTAAATGTGGCAATTACTGATCGTTTTTTACTTCATTTTCGGAGTAGTAAGTTACATTTTGAGACGAGTTCTGGCTCAAAAACTTGGCGATCATAACAGGCTTATAAACGCAATTTTTTTTGTCTTCTTCCTTTTACCCACAACAATAATCCTAAGTTTTTTCTTTCCTCATAATCTGAATGTCGGGGTTTTGAATTTATTTCTACTATTTTTTGGAAGCATCATCTGGCCCATAGTTGCATTGGTAGCTTTTCGAGCCAATAAAGAAGTGGATGTTGGAATTTTCAGTATAATCAATAACTTAAGTCCTGTGTTTACTCTTATTATTGCCGTACCTTTTCTATATGAGAGTCTTAATGACTCGCAGTGGGTTGGGGTCGCATTGCTTATTTTGTCAGGAGGTCTTGTGGCATCATCACAGTTAAAAAAACACAATCGTTCTTCAACGGCAGGTATTATTTTCTCTTTACTCACTGCAGCACTTTTGGGTGTAGCTTATGTTTATGAACGATATATGTTGACTCGTATTGATTTTGGCGCCTATTTGATCTATGGTTGGGGTTCGCAGATAATCTGGTCCGTAATCATTGCTCGCAAAGAATTCAGAAATGCCTTTAAATTGTTTAGAAAAGATAAAGAATCCAGAAATACATTAATAATCTGGGGGAGCTCCAATGCTCTTAAGGCGGTTTTCTTCATTATCGCCTTAAAATTAAGCAGCGCCTCTATCATCAGCGCGGTCACCAATTTTATGTCTGTCGCGGTCGTGATCGCTGCTTATTTTTATCTAAAAGAACGACAGCATATGTATTATAAATGGGTGGCAGCGGTGATCGGTGTTGCCGGATTGCTTTTTATAGCAGTCTAATGTTAGAATACCTTTATGAAACTTCTTCTTACATCTTCTGGAAATACTAATAAATCAATAGAAAAAGCACTTCTTGAACTTCTAAAAAAACCTTATCAAGACTCTAATATAACGTTTATTCCAACCGCAGCGAATGTTGAAAAAGGTGATAAATCTTGGCTCGTTGATGATATGCATAACTTTAGGAAGCTTAATTTTTCTTTATTTGATATTGTTGATATTTCAACAGTTCCAAAAGCATTATGGTTACCAAGTTTCGAAAAAGCTGATATCCTTGTTTTTGGAGGAGGAAACGTAAATTATCTCCTTGAATGGATGAAGAAACTTAGAGTAAAGGAGCATCTAAAAAAGTTATCAGAAACAAAAATTTATGTTGGGATTAGCGCAGGTAGCATGGTAACTGCAAAAAATATCTCCTTGTCAAGCTCCGGAATTTTGTATTACGAAGAAACAGGAAAACTTGAGAATATAGTTGGGCTAGGATTTGTGGATTTTGAAATTCGTCCACATTTAAATTCCAAATGGTTTCCGAAAGTAAGACTTGATTATTTAGAAAAACTAGCAAAAAAAACGCAGGGCATCTTTTATGCTATAGATGATAATACAGCAATCAAAGTTGTGGATGGTAAAGTCTCCGTTATCTCTGAAGGGAAATGGAGGAAGTTTAATTAAATACTTAAGGCCTTTTTACAAAAAATGCGAGTAATTTTTTTCTACAGACAAACAATTTTTACTGTATACTTACTTCAATGACTTTAAAGCAAAACTTATTTTCCTACTCCTGTTGTACTCACTACAAATCAGAATAATCACTGGTTTGTGAAGTTTTGCCTTCTTTTACCAACCTCCAAATTTTATAAATTCTTTTTTTAATCAATATGCTTTATCAAGAAACAGGTTATAAACCCTCAAAAATCGATTCTTTATATGTCTTAGAAAGTCCAACATGCGCAGCTTATGAACCAAATTTTGAAAAAGTTTTTGGAATGGTGCAGAGCGGAAAAATGAATGGAAAAAACATTCTGTCACCCGAAGGAATTGTAGTAGCAAGAGCCAAAGATAATGAACTAATTTTTGGCTTTAAAAAATGGATACCGGGTATTCGTTATAATGCCGCCAACCTACCTATGTTGGTGAAAAACCCAGATTGGTTGCCGGAAAGTCAGGAATTGATCGGCGTACGAAATGGCTTGGTTTGTCCTGCATGATACTGCATTTGCCGTGCGGATTACTTCAGGTGGTCAGTATATCACGCGCCCAGTGGTACCCGAAAAGCAGCAGAAGTTCGAATTGCAAGGTGAAAAATGTTACCCAAAGAA
>Ga0155630_104_pt2 | contig 22282 bp, 24 predicted proteins | sample RifCSPhighO2_12_FD_107287 | JGI IMG/M metagenome (GOLD analysis project Ga0155630, IMG submission 107287) | Candidatus Roizmanbacteria bacterium RIFCSPHIGHO2_12_FULL_38_13
CTTGGAAAATATTTTATAGGTTGGCTCACCCTTCTGACCGGCAATCATAGAATATCGTCACTCGTGTTTGGCTTTGGAAGCTTGCTATTAATATTTCTGATAATTTATACACTTACCAAGTCCTTTATAATATCCTTTGCCGGTGTCGGCATTACTTCTGTCGATACAATTTTATTAGATCAGATAATCTATTCACCGATCCTGGATATTATTCAAGTCTTTTTTTTACTCGCTTATGTTTTATTTTTTATTTTTTACTTAAACAAAAATAAAAAAATACAAATCTTAGGAACAGGAATTACTCTTGGGGCAATGGCATCTACTAAAATGTATTTTCCGGCAATAATTCTACTTGGAGTCAGTTGTATTTATTTATTTTTAAACAACCGTAAATTATTAAATAGCATTTTTTATGGTGCGACTACCTTTTTAATCTCTTTTTTACTCTATGTTTCCACTTACTTTAATTACTTTATTCAAAATGGTAGTCTAAAAGGATTTTTTGGCAGTCAAAAATGGATTTTTTTATACTGGAAGGAAAATTCGGTTACTGACTATATTGGTTTTGGCGATGTAATACCTTTTATATTACTCAACAAATGGAAAATCTGGTGGGGCGACCGAGGTTATATCGCATATGAGCATTGGACAATTTTTTGGCCGATATTTTTTGTTATTGGTTTATCGCTTAGCTTTTATTATCTGATTAAGTTATTAATAAGTATCAAAAAAGAAGAAGAGAAAAACCTCTCGTTAAAAGCTTCACAATTTTTGTCACTTTGGATCATACTAGTGACATTGTATATGTGTATTATCCCGATTTCGCCACGTTATCTGATGATGCTTTTTTTTCCGATATATATTCTCACAACGTTATTTCTCCATCAAAAACTGTATAATAATGTGACTACAAAAACTAAATGAGATGTTATGAAAAATTCTGAATGCACAGTCATCATCCACACCCATAATGAATCAGTTAATATTGCAGAATCAATTAATTCGGCAAAATTGTTAACCGACAATATCATTGTGATTGATATGGAGAGCAAAGACAATACAGCTAATCTTGCCAAAAAAAATGGAGCCCAAGTTTTCAGTTTCCCTTTTTCACATTATGTTGAACCGTCACGTGAATTTGGTATAAAAAAAGCCAAAACTGAATGGGTGTTTTTACTTGATGCCGATGAACGGATTACAGAAAAATTAGCGGAAGAAATTCAATCAATCGTCATGCTGAACTCGTTTCAGCATCAAGATAATAAGATCCCGAAACCCGCTTCGCAGCGAGGCGAGCAAGTTCGGGATGACGGAAATATTCCTACTCATTATAAAATTTCCAGAAAAAATATTTTTGGTAAAACTAAATGGCTGCGTCACGGAGGTTGGTGGCCAGATCAGCAAATAAGATTAATCAATACCAAATATTTTAAAGCTTGGCCAAAGGATATACACTCAACTCCGAAAATTGAAGGAGAAATGGCATATCTCCAAAATCCGATCAAACACTATTTTCACGGAAATCTTGAGCGAATGGTTGACAAGACAACAATTTTTGAAAACATCGAGTCCGATTTACTTTACAAAGCCAACAGATCTGTAAAAACGCCGACTTTTTTTAGAAAATTCTTGGGCGAGTTATATCGACGTCTGATTGCAAAGATGGGTTTTCTGGATGGTCCTTTAGGTGTCATCGAGAGTTTCTACCAAGCCTACTCAAAAACGATTACCTATTTATATCTCTATGAAAAGAAAAATAGCCGGTCTTTATGATCCATATCTTGATATTTTGGGTGGCGGCGAGCGCCTCATACTTTCTATAATGAAGGTACTTTGTGAGAATGGTTTTGCACTTGAGATATTTTGGGATTCAGACATGCGTCAGCAGATCAAAAATTCCTTAAACATTTCTTTTGCTTCTGAAGTAAAATTCACAAGAAATATATTTAAACACCGAAGTTCACCCATTGAAAAAGCGCGAATATTGAGTCGTTATGACAAATTTTTCTATGTTACTGACGGAAGTTATTTTTATTCAACAGCTAAAAAAACCTACATTTATTGCATGGTTCCAGAACAGTCACTTTACAGGCAAAGTTTAATAAATCGAATGAAAACATGGAACAATATTTATATCGCAATTTCAAAATATACCCAGGGATGGATAAAAAAATGGGGTATTGATTCAAAACTAATTTATCCTTATATCGAAAATGATTTTATGCAGTATGATCAATCGTTCACAAAAAAGCCGATCATTCTTTCGGTTGGCCGATTCTTTCGACACCTTCACGCCAAGCGGCATGATGTTGCCATACAATGGTTTTCCGAGCTTCAAGAAAAGCATTCTGAATTTAAAAAATATAAACTTATTATTGCAGGACGCGTTTTATCTGTAGATAGGGATTATTTTAATGAATTAAAAAATTTAGCATCCGGAAACAACTCAATATTGTTTTACCCCAACTGTTCCTACGAAAGACTGCTATCGTTATATCGTGACACCTCATACTATTGGCATATGACGGGGATAGATGCCGATACCCAAAAACATCCTGAAAAAGCAGAGCATTTGGGGATCACTCCACTTGAAGCTATGGCGGCAGGTGGGATCGTTTGCGGATATAGCGCAGGCGGAATACCGGAACTGGTAACACACGGACAAAATGGCTACTTATTTACAACAAAAGATGAGCTGATGAGAACAATGATAAACTGTGAAAAAAACATAAAAAAACAAAATATTATCCGAAGCAGCGCTCATGATTTTATAAAAAGCAACTTTTCCTATGAAGTGTTTACTAAACGCGTTGCCGAAGTTATTTTAACAAAATGAAGATATCAGTTGTAATTCCGGTTTATAAAAAAACGGAAGAATTTATAGCCAATCTAAAGCACAATTTACCACATCTGTCCGGATGTGAAATAATCGTTGTCAACGATGATCCTGAAAAATCGATAAAAAATGAGCTGTCTGCTTTTCCCGTAATCAAACTTATCGAAAATAAAAAAAATCTGGGTTTCGCCGGAGCAGTGAATGCCGGTGTAAAAATGGTCAAAACTCCACTGGTCATGCTTATCAATTCCGATGTAAAACTTCTTGATAAAAGTTATGGAAAGGCAATCAAACATTTTGCAGAAAAAAATGTTTTTGCCGTAAGTTTTGCTCAAAAAGAAAAAAATGCACGAACTGTAGGTAAAAACAGGATTTACTTTCATAACGGTTTCTTTCAGCACGACTATGCAAAAGACCTGAAGTTTGGACAAAATGGCTGGGCCGAAGGAGGCTCCTGTCTTATCGATAAAAAAAAATTTGACAGTCTGAATGGTTTTGACGAACTTTTTAGCCCATTTTACTGGGAAGACATCGATCTTTCATATCGTGCCTGGAAAACTGGATACACAATCCTGTTTGATCCGGAGGTTATAGTAGAACATCATCACGAGACAACGATCGGTAGTTTTTTTGATAAGAATAAAGTTAGTTCAATCGCTTTTCGAAATCAACTGATTTTTATCTGGAAAAATATTCATGACGGAGGCAAAATATTCTCACATATCTTATTTCTCAAACTATACTTATTAACATCGCTATTTAAGGGCAGGTTCGAAATATGGAAAGGATTTTTGAGTGCGATTTCAAAACTAGAGTTAATCATGAAAAAACGTAAATCTGTACCACAAGTTCGAAGCGACGATGAAATACTTAAAATTTTTACTTAATAATCCGAGGATATTTCTTGTGATCTGTGTAATCATAGCTATAGGATTACATATTTATAACTTTGGATTTCCCTGTTTCAATTCGGATGAAGCATCGTTTGCCTACAACGGCTACTCTATCGCAAAAACAGGCAAAGATGAATACGGCGCTTTCATGCCCAATCGATTTAAAGCGTTTGGTGAAAACAAGCTGCCGGTTACGATCTACACAATCGTACCGTTTGTCGGGATTTTTGGTCTCAATGAACTGACATCGCGACTCCCCTTCATCATCATAGGAGCACTGGCGCCACTGCTCTTTTACTGGATGTCAATTGAATTTTTTAAAAATAAACAGATAGGATATATTGCCGCTTTTCTTGCCGCAGTTAGTCCTTGGGTGCAGATCATGTCGCGCCATATTCATGAAAACATAATCATACTTTTGCTTGCATCAGGGCTGTTAATCTTTTTTGCAAAGTTACAAAAAGAGTTCAAATGGAAATATGTCATCCTAATTTCCTTAATAAATTTGATCGGTCTCTTTACCTACCACATCGGAAAAACTATTAGTATTTATTCATTTATTGTGCTTCTGTTTATCCTCCTGAAATCAAAAGGTCTCAAACGCAATACGATTACAAAATCGATTTTGATATTTTTAGTTCCGGTTTTCTTTTTTTTGTGGACGGAAATTTCCCAGCCGACAAACAGAGTCGGAAATCTACTATTTACCTCAAATACGGGCTTTACTTTAAAAATCGAGGAGCTGCGCCGCGAGCATGACATCCGCTTGCTTCACAACAAACTTACGGAGTCTGTCCTGGTGCTGACAAATAAATATCTCACCTATTTTTCACCCGAATTTCTGGTAATACATGGGGACACAAATGACCGTTTTGGATTTGATGGTATTTCTCCTATCACGCCTATTGAATACATTTTATTTTTTATCGGACTTTATTTTCTATTTAAAAACAATGAAAAAGTTCGTTTTTTAATCACTTCGTTTTTGCTGATGGCTCCAATCAGTGCGGCACTTTCCTGGCAAGATTATTCGATTACAAGATCATACCTGATGATTATTCCGATCTTGTTACTTTCAGCTTATGGCGGCTATAACTTTATTCAAGAAATTAACGGAAAATTATTTAGATTGTCTTTGATAATGATAATCGTGATGTTTTATGTATTTTTTCAATATTTTTCATGGGATTATTACTTTTTCCATTATCCAAAAAAACCGGATGTAATTTCAGCCTGGCAGTGTGGTTATAAAGAACTTGGTAAATACGTTCAGCAGACTTATGACAAGACAGATAAATATTACATAACCAAAAAACTGGGGCAGCCGTACATATTTATGCTTTTTTATTTGAAATATCCGCCAGCCGATTATCAAAAACAGGCGAGCCTTTCTGCTCCAGACGAATACGGCTTTGGTCAGGTAGAGAAGTTTGATAAGTTCACATTCTCTCTACAAAACAATGATGAAAACAAGTTGTCCTTGTATATAACAACCTCAAAAGAAGATGAGTTGGGCGGTTCAAGAAAAAAACTCGAAACGGTCAATTATAATGAACATGAAATATTTAATATTTATGAGTAATATTAAACCATGACGAAAAAAGACGTCTCCCCAACCCAACGCATGCTCAACGCCTGGGCGATCGTGGTCATCATCTGGAGCGTTTACAGAGCCTTTGTAAAAACCGATCTGCCGCTTTGGTTTGACGAACTTATCGCCAAGCCTCTCGTCTTTATATTGCCTGTTGCCTATTATATTTCCCGATATGAAACACGAGGATTTTTCAAAGGACTTGATCTGAAGCGTTCGCTTCCTGATTTTATATTGGGACTAAGCCTTGGTATCGCGGTGTTGGGCATGAGCCTATTCACTTTCGGGACAAGTAAAGCCATAAATCTGCCTTCAATGTCAGTGATCGGCGGTTTGTTTTTTATAGCTCTTGCAACAAGTATGTCCGAGGAAATTCTTTCACGTGGTTTTGTACTTAAAAGACTGTACGAAGAATCAAAAAATATCATCGGCGCCATCTTTTTTGCCAGCTTTCTTTTTTTCGTACTGCATATTCCGATACTTTTTACAAACAAAGATATTTTTGGAATAACACTCATTCAAGTCATGGCCACAGATTTACTTATGAGTTTCGGGATCTCGCTAATCTACTTACAGCGGAAAAACCTTATTATCCCTATTCTCATTCATACCTTCTATACCTTCGCGTTGTATTTGGTAATGTAAATTCAATCCAAAAAATCCCGCAGTTTACGAGCCCGAGTCGGATGTTTCAGCTTGCGTATCGCTTTGGCCTCAATTTGTCGGATGCGTTCACGAGTCACTTTGAATTCCTTACCTACCTCTTCAAGAGTTTTCGGTTTACCGTCCTCAAGTCCAAACCTCATCAGCAAGACTCTCTTTTCACGTGGAGAAAGAGTCTCGAGTACCTCGCCGATCGCGTCTTTCAAAAGCTCCTGCGAGACAACATCATAAAGATTTGGTTTGGATTTATCGGCGATAAACTGTTCTAGAGTCGCCTCTTTGTCGTCACCTACCGGAGTAGAAAGCGATTTTGGCTGCTGGGAAATACGCATCAGGTTCTCGGCTTCATCAACTGTGATCTGCATATCTTTGGCAATTTCTTTAACATCCGGATCCTTGCCATGCTGCTGCATCAATTTTCGTTGAGTTTTGTAAAACCTGTTTATCTGATCGACCATATGGACCGGGATACGAATAGTTCGGGACTGATCGGCAATTGCACGTGTGATCGCTTGTCGGATCCACCAAGTGGCATATGTTGAGAACTTAAATCCACGTCTCCAGTCGTATTTTTCGACTCCGCGAATCAGACCCTTATTTCCTTCCTGAATAAGATCAAGGAAAGAAAGCCTGCGACCAAGATATTTTTTTGCGATTGAAACCACCAGTCGCAGATTGGATTTGATAAGTCTTTCTTTGGCGCTTTTATCACCTTTTTCATTTCGTTTAGCAAGGTCTATCTCCTGTTCAAATGACAGAAGGGGGGTTCGGCCAATTTCTTTTAAATACTTCTTTATAGGGTCAAGAGACTCACCGTGTTTCCCACCTACCAATTTTTCCAGTTCTTTTTCTATCTCTTCTGCCGACTTGTTAACGTCAGATTCGTCTCTTGTTGATATGGTTTCAAAAATATCTATTCCCTTTTTAAATGCAAGATCAAAAAAGTTGTCTATGGCGTCAACGTGTTTTTCAGGTTCAGGGTAAACAAGTAAAATATCGTCTTGCACGAGAAAGCCGTCATCTTGTCCTTGTTTTAACAATTCTTTGATATTTTTTGGCATCCGGTTTAACATAGTTTTTGGGTTACATTTTACACTGTTCTCAACATTTTTTCTATTTCTTTTTTATCCAGTTTTCTCAAAGCATCATGATATCTCTTAATTTTCTCTTCATTGTCCTTCTCACCACTCCTTGATAGATCGGCTATCTTTGTACGCAGACTTTGTTGTTTTAACTCATAAACAATGTCCCAGATAGTCTCTTTTTCAAACTCATCTATCCCTGATGCAAAAAGATAAAGCTCATCCGCAACCTCGGCAAGTTCGTGCGGAAGCGAGCTTATAAAAGCATTAAAATCCTGTGTCGAATCAGACTGAAAGAACTCATAAAAATTTTTTAAGATCTTTTGGAGTGATGGGATGGAAAAATCTTCCGCGGTAATGATCGGGATTAAAACAGATATCAATTTTGAGCGCGATTTATGCTGAAATATGTAACTTAAAAAATACTTCTGAATCATGTCCAGCCTGCTTTCAAGTTGTTTATGTTTTTTTATAAATGACTGCTTTTTTCTTATTTTGGATCTGGCGACAAGTCTTTCCACGGTCAAAACGCTTATATCAAGCGCCGCCGCAATTTTTTTAACATAATGCGCCTTGACAATCGGATTTTTGATCTGTTTGAGATACTGCACATATTCGTCACCCATTTTTTTCTTTTCAAAAGGGGTGTCATCAGGATACTTTTTTTTGGTAATTTCAAACAGAAAATCGTAAAGCGGTATCGCCGATTTTAAATCATGTTTGAATGCCAAAAAGTCACTTCTAGACGCCTCATCAGGATCTTTTCCACTAGTAAACTGAACAACGCGAATATCAAAGTCATATGACTCCGCTTCTCGGGTACCACGCTTTATCGCCTCAATACCTGCTTCATCTGTATCAAGCGCTAATGTGATCCTTTCAGTGTAACGCTTGAGTACTCCAAGCTGTTCATATGTTAACGATGAGCCTTTAATCGCGACCACGTTTTCTATGCCGATCGCATAGGGACTGATGAGATCAAACTCGCCCTCAACAACATAAACATTGTTTTCGCGGCGGATAGCATCGCGGGCAAGATGAATGCCGTAGAGACTTTCGCGTTTGTGATAAACCTTGGTTTCCGGAGTATTTATGTATTTTGCCATCTTTTCTTTGCCGTCAAGCAATCGACCCGAAAAGCCGATGACATTTCCTTTGATATTTTTTATCGGAAAAACGATCCTGTTTCTGAACCTGTCATAAATTCGACCGGAGGAAGCTACCACTAACCCGGCATCAATGAGGTCCTGCTTGGTATATTTTTTTTTGAGTAAAAAATGTATGAGCGAGTCCCATGAAGACGGCGCATATCCTAGCTCAAATTTTTCGATGATCTTTATATTTATGCCGCGATTCTCAAGGTAGGCTAATGCCTTTAGTCCAAACTCTGTGTTTTGCAGAATGTAACTATAATATCTTGAAGCTAGATGATTGATGGCATATATTTTTTCGCGATTTTTTCCGACCTCGTCATCCACTACAGAGTCTCTCAATTTTATCCCGACCCTATCTGCAAGCTCGCGTAATGCTTCGATAAAACTCAAATTGTCAAACTTCATGATGAAGGCGATCACGTCGCCACCCACCCCGCAAGATCCAAAACAGTGCCATATCTGACGATCTGGCGAAACTACGAAGGAAGGAGATTTTTCCGAGTGGAAAGGACAGAGTGCCTTGAAGTTTCTGCCCGACCTTTTTAGCTCAACATACTGACCTATAAACTCAACAATGTCGATCTTCTGCTTGATTTCTTCAATTTGATTTTCCATGATAGATTAAAACTTATCTGTTGTACCCTCTTGCTTTCTAGCTCTCTTTTTTATTATAATTGTTCTAATGCTATATATATACCTAGACACGCATCAGATTAAACTGATGCACTTAAAAAAAAGTCTGCTTGGGTCTTATGAGGCCGCATTTTACAAAAAAACCTTTGATACTGACTTGCTTGAAAATGGCTTGCCGAAAAATATCGATGTTATAAATTCTGCTGTTAAAAAAACTCTAGAGCTTATCCCCGAGACACCTTTAAAAGATCACGATGTTACCCTAATTGCACCCCAATCCTTGTTCGTCTTTTTTACAGCCGATATGCCGGTTGACATCACCCCGACCGTGATTGACTCGTATGTCAAGGAAAAAATTCGCACCGAGCTCAATATAAGTGCCGAGGACTGTTATTATAGCTATTTTATTCAGGAAAGTGAGGGTAAGAAAAAAATTATTTTTTACGGAGTGAAAAAAGATACCTTCGAGTCAATTGCACAGCCGTTTACGCTTCTCGAACTCAAATTACAGTCGATCATCCCAGAATCACTTGCCTACTACAAACTTTTTGAAAAAACCCTTCGAGCCAATAAAAAAGAAACCATCTGGTTTGTTTCTTATGATGAATCGTCACTTAACGGCTATGTTTACGATTCATACGGTCTTCTAGAAACAGATCGATGGGCATATACATTATCATCGGGTGATAAGATCGAAAAAGTATTACAGCAAAAAGCATCCGAATATGAAGCAAAAAACATCAAGCTCAATCGACTTATTCTTTCCGGTTCAAAGGCGGAAAAGGTTCGCCAGGATACTTTTACAAAAGACGTTGGAGTCTGGACCAACCCGTTGTTTAGGATAATCCCTCATTTTTATAATGACTATCTGAAACTACTTCAACACGAGAAGGCAGAGATACCTGTACTTGAACACGATGTGCTTTTTGGGGCCTTTATTTTTTCACTTGAAAATAAACAGTTTTCAGTAGTGAAGTCGAAAAGACAGACTTCGGCCGCAATTGTACATTCGGCAACTGAAATGACAGCAAAAAAACTGCCATGGAAGGGAATTGTGCTTTTTACAGTCTCTTTTGTCATCACTTTTATCGGGCTTTATTTTCTATCTAGGACGGGTTTTAACTTTAATCTATCGTCTCTAAAACTACCAGCGTTCTCGATGCCAGCACTATTTAAAAACGCTACTCCGACACCCGAACCTTCACCAACTTCTGCTCCGCCAACACCAACTCCTACACCGGAAATCGATCGTGCCGCAATTCGCATAAAAGTGTTGAACGGTTCAGGTATTCCCGGCAAGGCATCTGATGTGAAGGAGTTTTTGAATGGCGTCGGATATGAAGAAATTCTGACCGAAAATGCCGACGCTTTCGATTATGAAAAAACTGTTGTACAAATTAAAGCAAATCGAGTTGACGAGCTGCGACCTCTTATCGAAAAAGACATCGCTTCTCAAGTCGCAAAACCCGAATTTGAGGATCTTGATGAAGATGAAGCTTCGGAAATTGTCATCATCGTCGGAACTGACTTCAAATAAAGTTGGTAAAGTATGTTTACTAATAAAACTACAATATTTTTTTCTCTTTTTTTTATTGGAATTCTGATTTATGGCAACACTTTATTTAATGACTTTGTCTGGGATGACCGTGAAATCATAAAATTATTAAGTCATCTTCAAATCAGAGATGTCCCCTCATTCTTCATTGACAGCCAATCACAAAGTGGTGGCTCAATTCCTCTTTATCGGCCACTTACTACTTTCTTTTTAATAATACAATATACAATTTTTGGTGCCTCACCGTTTTTATTTCATTTCGTACAAATAATTTTACATGTTTTTAATTCTTTCCTAATCTTTTATATTTTTAAAAAACTTCTAAAACATCTTATTACCGCATATATCTTATCTGTAATTTTTTTAGTACATCCAATTAATGTAGAAGCCGTAGCATTTCTCACTAGTGAAGCTTACTTTACTTTTTTTGGACTTCTGGCTTTAGTCCTTACAATAAGTTTAAAAGAAAACTGGAAAACTTTAATTTTAATTTATACCAGTTTACTATTGTCTCTTTTTGCTAAAGAATCCGCGATATTATTTTTAGTTGTGTTTTTCTTATTCAAGATACTTTTCCACAGAAAAAAATTAATTACTCATATACTATCAACTTCAGGCATATTGTTGATCTATCTCTTTTTTCGGTTTGTGTTGGCTCGCTTGTATGTAGCCACTGCTCCAAATTTTCCAATCGCAAGACTAAGTTTGTCAGAAAGGTTAATTAATATTCCTAAAATAATATCTTTCTATATAGAAACATTTTTTTTCCCAAAAAACTTGATTATTGGTCAGCAATGGATAGTGGAAAATATCAATTTTAACAATTTTTACTATCCATTAATAAAGGTTGCATTAGTTTTTATTGGCCTTGCTCTATTTGGTATTTATCTTTTTCGCAAAAAAAATGCAACATTTAAAGTATTCTTATTCTTTTATATTTGGCTATTGCTAGGACTGGGGCTTCATATCCAGATCCTCCCTCTTAATATGACAGTAGCTGATCGATGGTTTTATTTTCCAATAGTTGGACTGCTTGGAGTAATGGGAGTTTTTTTTATTCAATTTAAATCTGGAAATAGATTGATAAAAACCGCTGTTTTGATCGTCACATCTCTGTTAATAGTAATTTTATCTATTAGAACGATATTTCAAAATAGCACCTGGGCAAACGATAAGACATTATTTTCATATGCTGCTCAATTTGATACCCAAAATCCATTTATTTTTAACAATTATGGTTTGGTGCTTTTAAATGAAAAAAAATATAACGAAGCAGAAATTTATTTTAAAAAGGCTTTAGAGCTCGATCCTAACTATTGGGAGGCAATGAACAATTTAGGCTTCAGTGCCAATTTAAAAGGTGATAAACAAAAAACAAAAGAATATTTTTTAAAAAGCATCGAGATCAATGATAATCAAATCGTCAATGAAAACCTTGCGCTTTTTTTGAAAGAAAATGAATCGGCAGAGGAGTTGATCAGGTTTTTAGAGCAGGCGGTGAAAAAATTTCCTAGACATCAGAAATTTCATATAATGTTAATGCTTAAATATATAGAAAGAGGTGAAATCGAAAAAGCAAAAGAAATATGTGTTAAAGCTCTGGTCATTAATCCTAATCCCGAGTTAAAAAAAGTGTGTCCAAATTTATATTTACTCAAATAACATATAGATCTATATATTCGCAAAATGGAACCGTCCGATCTTAGTAATGTTATTAACATTTTCTATGAAACTTTCAAATCAGTCGGTGAAAAATTGTCTAGGGAAACTGCAAAAAAATATGCTAAAGATAATAAATTTATTAATATCCGACTCCTCACAAATCCACATCTGAATTCTTTTGTATGGTATAAAAAAATGGGTTTTATTGAAAGTGGATGGATTGAAGTTTTTAAAGCCGTATAGTAAAAGGTTTTAACTATTTTTCTTCTAACTGAAATAAAAATTTATGTGGAGAGACAATTTGTATGCCTTTGTAATCTAAAAATGGAAAATGTTTTTTATTTCCAGTCACGAGATGAGTTGCTTTCCCTTCATCTGCACATGCAAGCACAATGTTATCATCTGGGTCATCTTTCAAAATATTTAATGTCAGTGTGCCACTGGTAATATATGCTCTATGTATAACTTCATCGACATAGTGTTTTGTTTCCTGAATACTTAAGCCTGTATATTTCATTACATATGGTCTAAGAAGAACTTCCTCATATTCTTTAATAAGATCTTGTGAAGCGATCATTACAAAGTCGTTGTTTCTCCAGTGGTTAATAACTTGAGATGGGGCACCCTCGCTTATGGTGCCCCCTGAAACAAATACATTAGTATCAAGAACGGCTCTTAACACGTTTTGATTGTCTAACTTCATTAATAGCTTTCTTTATTGCTTGTTCCACTTCTTGCTTAGGGTATTTACTCGTGTTTGCTCGAGCTTTATCCATAAGAGTAAAACCTTTTTCCCACTCATTTTTTGAAAAGCGTTTTGTTGGGTTGATCAGTTTTTCGTAATCATTGAACGTCACAATAGCAGCTACCGGCTTACCAAATTTAGTAATGACAACTTTTTGGTCTGCGTACGCTACTTTGGAAACAAGATCAGACAGTTGTTCTCGAACTTCTTTTAAAGGTAATATTTGATTCATATACTTCTCTTTTTTTTTAAATTTATAATTTATATAGAAGATCGAACCTATTTTATTACAACTATTGTAACTTTGTCAACACTTGTAACAATTTGTGAGAGTTTACGGTCTTTGACACAGGTTGTCATTCCCTCGCCGTGCCTGCCGGCAGGCAGGAAGGAGGGAATCCAGACTAAATATACTTTTATGTGGTATTAATCGACTGGATCCCCGTCTTCACGGGGATGACACAAAATAATTAATTGACATGTTATGATACAGTTTTGTCAAGATTTGTGAACTCTTACATAACTACTTACTACTAGCTACTAACTACTATAAATGGTATGATATAAAGCTATGGATGACCATAAACAGCAACTTTCGGAAAAGTTTGAGCAAATCAAATCCAAGATAAATCCTGGCTCAATAAAAACAGAAATTGCCAATCTTGAGGCGCGCACATATGATGCTGATTTTTGGAAAGACAGTAAAGAAGCAGCAAATGTCATGAAACGCATAAATGCGATGAAAAAAGAAATTGAAGACCTTGAGATGATGGAGTTACTGCTGCAGGAAAATGAACTTAAGGAGGCAGAAAAACTAATAACATCTTACGAAATCCATTTATTTTTATCAGGAACTTACGATAAAGGAGACGCAATATTTGCAATTCACGCCGGCCAAGGTGGTACCGAAGCCATGGACTGGACTGAAATGTTATTTCGTATGTATACGCGTTATTTTGAAAAAAAGGGCTGGAAATGGGAGGAAATTGACCGTGTGGCAGGGGAAGAGGCAGGTATTAAAAGTGTAATTCTGAATGTTTATGGCAACTTTACTTACGGATATTTAAAAGCGGAAGCCGGAGTGCATAGATTAGTACGACAATCCCCGTTTAATGCCGATAAATTGCGACAAACATCATTTTCTCTGGTCGAAGTGCTACCGATGGTCGAGGATAACGCCGTACAAATTAAAGACGAAGATATCGAACTTCAGTTTTTCCGTGCGGGCGGACACGGTGGTCAAAATGTAAATAAAGTCGCAACAGCGGTCCGCATCATTCACAAACCTTCAGGAATCACGGTAACATGCCAGCAAGAACGTTCACAAATGCAAAACCGTGAAAATGCTCTGAAACTTCTTCGGGCTCAACTTTGGGTTCTTGAAGAGGAAAAAAAGAACAAAGAAATTGCCTCATTTAAAAAAGATAAAATGGCCTCCTGGGGCAGACAAATCAGGTCATATGTCCTTCATCCGTATAAACTGATAAAGGACCTGCGCACCGATCATGAGGAAAGTCAGGTTGAACACGTTCTCAACGGCGATCTTGACGCATTTATCGAAGCATATATCAAACGACCCGATACTACAAAATAGCACTCCTTCTCCCTTGCTTTTGTTTTTAAGTATATGGTATGCTGGAAGTCTATGGAACAAAAAAATAAAAGTAAGATTCATGATCTTGAAGAAAAATTACCAGAGGCTAAACCCGCCGCTATAAAGAATGGGCAGATGATTACAACCAAAATGGTAGCGATCTTTGTCGCCGGTGCTGTCATCCTTGGAATTGGCAGCGGTTACATCATCAATATGGTCGCTGGCGGATCTGGCCTGGGAGGGTTAACTGCATCTAATAAAAAAGATAACTCGGGTTCCGGCAAAGAGTCTGCTGGCGTACTTGATAAAAAAACTTTCCCCGACAATGCAGAAGGTGTCTTGAAAGAAGGCGGCATCGAAGGCGAGGGAAGCTATCATCTAGAGCGCCCGGGCGGCAAATCACAAAACGTCTATCTCACTTCAACCGCAGTCGACCTATCGACCTTTTTGGGAAAAAAAGTGAAGGTTTGGGGGCAAACTTTTGCTGCCGAAAAAGCAGGCTGGCTTATGGACGTCGGATATATCGAGGTCGTAAAATAATCTCGATAAATATTAAGTAATATTTTGAGCGATGTAACACAAAATTTGTGAGATAACACCGCAACTTGCCACTACCGACTTTATAAATTAAAAAGACAACTTTGCTTGTTAGCGAACAAATTTTCGTGTTACAAGTGAAAGTTTAAAACAAAATGATCATTTTTCAAAACGTCACAGTAAAGTATCCATACGGAAATTTGGCATTAAATGATGTCAGTTTCGAGATTGCGGACAACGAGTTTGTATACTTGGTCGGACCCTCTGGAGCTGGCAAAACCACTATTCTTCGACTACTGCTTCGTGAGATCACACCTGCCTCCGGACAAGTGACGCTGGACAATGAGGAGATCAGCAGTAAAAAATTTCACGACCTGACTACGCTTCGACAAAAAATCGGAATAGTTTTTCAGGATTTTCGCGTCTTGAATGATAAAAACGTCTATGAAAATGTAGCCTTAAGTATGCGGATCAAGGGATACGCGGCTTCGGAAATCAAAAGTCAGGTTGTCGAGGCGCTCGAACTTACCGGAATCGAGGATAAGATTTTTATGTTCCCGTCACAGCTTTCCGCAGGTGAGTTACAACGGGTTGCTATAGCTCGCGCAATTGTTGGTGAAAGATCGATACTACTGGCAGATGAGCCCACCGGCAATCTGGATCCCAAAACCACCTGGGACGTCATGAAAATATTTAAAAAACTTGAGAAAAAAAGAACGATTTTATTCGCTACACACAATACCGATATCGTCAACAGCATGCAAAGGCGGGTGATTGTAGTTAAAAATGGCGCGATCGTCAAAGATCAAAGGAAAGGAAAATACGAACTATGAAAGACATATTGACTTCACTTAGACGGACACCATATCAAACCTCGGCAGCTTTCCTTGTGCTTTTTTTTACACTACTTTTATCGGGTATTCTTTTTATATCTTTGAGCTTTATCCAAGGCTTGCTTTCATATGTCGAAACGAGACCGCGCATCATTGTGTACTTCCAAATCAAAGCTGAAGATGAAGAAGTTCGTGCCGTCCAAAAAAAACTTGAAACAACAGGAAAAACCGAAAACATAAAATACGTTTCCAAAAAAGAAGCCTACAATATTTATAAAGAGTTTACGAAAGACGATCCTGTGCTGCTTGAAATGACTTCACCCGACATTTTGCCCGCTTCACTTGAGATCGACGCGAAAAGCCCAGAATTTCTACCCGAGCTTGCCGAATTTTTGAAAAACCAGCCCGGTGTAGATGAGGTCGAGTTTCAAAAAGATATTGTTCAAAATTTATTAAATCTCACCAGAAATATCAGACGAACGATACTCGTATTTTTTGCATATCTTCTGATCATGTCGATTATTGTCATGGCGACAACAACTTCATTTAAAACGGCTTTGAAAAAAGAGGATATTGCTCTTCAACGATTACTTGGCGCCACCAATTTTTATATCAGAAAGCCCTTTATCGCCGAAAGTGTTTTCCTCGGGATTATTGCCAGCATCTGCGCAAATTCAAGCATCGCGGTAATATTACTTTCACTTAACTCTTTTTTGAGTATTTTTTTGTCCGGACTACCCAAGCTGTCAGTCAATATGTTAAATATGTCTTTGCAAGTTTGGCCGTTCAATCTCATGTTTATCGTAGTCACATTTGGTTTAACGACTCTGTTTGGACTCATTATCTCTCTCGTCGCCAGCCTCTCCGCGACCAATCGCTATCTGTAATCTCTGTTACAATGAACTAATGGCAAAAAAACTTTTTTCATTTTTTATTGCTTTCATAATCGCATTAACTATTTTTACTGGCAGTTTTTTTGTAAGCTACGCCCAAGAACAGCCGGAAGATCAGACGGAAGAGCAGTCTACTGATCAATCGGATTCGCAAGCCAAAGGAGATCTGCAAAAAAAAATAGACGAGTTCGAAAAAAAACTCTCCGAGCTTCGCAATCAAAAAGACACGTTGTCTTCACAGATCCAATACATGGATACGCAAATATATCTGACCGGTCTTCGCGTACAGGAAACCAACGCTAAAATCGAGAAAACCGAGTTTGAGATAGGAAAACTTGATGATTGGATAGGTGATCTAGATGTGTCGCTTGATGAGCTTTCCAAAACCATGATCGAGCGCATCACTGCAAGTTATAAAAATCGAAAAGCCTCGGTCATCGACATCGTGTTTGACTCAAAATCGGCGTCGGACATTGTAAATAAACTTAAATACTACGAAGTTGCACGCGAGAGTAATAAAAAAGTACTACTAGAGGTCCAGGAAGCAAAATCAAATTATGAAGAACAAAAGGAGCTCCGCGAAAAGAAAAAAGAAGAGCTTGATTCACTACATAAAACGCTTGTTGTCCAAGAAGAAGATCTGACTAATCAGCAAGAGGCAAAAAGAGATCTTCTTGAAAGAACTCAAAGTGATGAAAAAACTTATCAGCAACTTCTTGAAAGGGCCAAAGCCGAATACGCAGCCATCCAGCAAATCGTTGCCGGAGTAGGTACAGAAACTTATATTCGAAATGTTACTAAAGGAGATACAATTGCATCACTTATTTCAGGTCCGTCATGCAATTCTTCAGGAGAGCACTTACATTTTATTGTTAAAGAAGGCGATAATGTTGTCGATCCATTTACCAAACTAAAACAGGTTGATAGTGTCAATGATTCAAATGGCGATCCGTTTAATCCTTCAGGATCTTGGGACTGGCCCCTTCCCCCAACTATTGAACTGCATCAAGGGTACGGGGAAACATGGTTTGTACGTGCATATGGTTGGTATCGATTTCACAATGGTATTGATATCACTGGTACAAGTTCCGGTGTCCAAGCAGTTGCTGATGGTAAGTTATATCACGGTTCTTATTCTGGCTTTAATGGATGTGCTTTACCTTATGTTAAGGTGGTGCATAATGATTCCAATATCTCGACGTTCTATCTCCATGTCAATTATTAAATACTGTTGACAAAATATCTTCTTTTTTTTATTCTTAATATGTAATTATATAACATAATATGTTAAGAAAAATACTTTTGCTGATTATCTTTTTTGCAGCATTTTTATTCATTTTCTCTCCAAAAATTTCAGCCGCAGAAAACTTAATTCAAAATGGTGGTTTTGAAGAATTACAAGAATACTGGAAAACAAACAGTTCGAATGTGAGTCTCGACATCATCAGTGCTCCTGTCAAAGAAGGCATAAAATCTGCAATGATCACGAACTCAAGTAATACATCTTATGGTGTCGAACAAATTATTCAAGACATCGTGCCCGATCAGAGGTATAAGATTACTGGGTTTGTCCATGTTGGCGACCCATCGGCAACAAAGGCGTTTATCCGCGTTGCCTGGTATAGTTCGCTTGACGGGACGGGGTCGCAGATCACGACACACGACTCGCCTATGCTTTCCGACGAAACCGATTGGCAACTGCTTGAGTTTTTTCCGACTTCACCATCCGCCGCACATTCTGCAAAATTGCGTTTACTGACGTCAAATGGAGCCGCTATATTCGATGATATTCATTTTGAAATTTATGATGAAGAACCAACCTTTACACCGACTCCGACACTCACACCAAGTTTACAACCTACTCTGACACCGACCCCAACTTCGCAAACTTCTTCATACAACAATATTTTTATTTCGGAAATCATGGCCGCTCCAAGTCCGGGTAATCCGGAATGGGTTGAGTTGTACAACAACAATGATTTTGAGGTTGATCTTGTGGATTGGTATATTGACGACAGTGCGAATGGCGGCTCATCACCTAAAAAAATTTCGGTCAACATTCCGGCAAAACAGTTTGTCGCCATCGATTTTACTTCGGCAATTTTTAATAATTCAGGAGATAGTGTGCGGCTATTAGACCCAAATGAAAATGTGAAGGACTCAATTACTTACGAGGAGGCTCAAATTGATCAAAGTTTTGGACGAAATGATCTTTCAAATAATGATGTATGTTTACAAGATCCGACTAAATCTACTCCAAACGGAAACTGTATTGACATCGATGAAACAACCGCTGATGATACAGATGATCCCGAAACTTCGCCAACTGTTACACCAACTACTACAAGAGTCCCAACGAAAACCCCAACCAAGAAAATAATGCACGTGTCAAGCTCTCAAAAAAAACTAAATAAAACTGCAAGTCAAATTGAAAAAAATCAGAAGGACGGTAAAGTACTCGGAAAAGATGTTAAATTATATGAGCATAAAAGGAAAAAATCGCCCTTGCCCCACCTGACACTGCTGTCTATGTTTTACTCCGTTTGTTCAATAGTCTCACTTACTCTGAAAATTCATTTTGGATAAAGTATATTGGTAAATATGACCAAGAAGTTATGGTTTTTTATCTTTTATTGGCTACCACCTGTAACACTGATGACGATCATCTTTATACTTTCTAATCGTCAAAGCATCTCGGTCGGGGATAGTTATGAGGTCAATTTTGTAACATTTAAAACTTTACATATTTTGGAGTATGCATTACTTTTTTTCTTGTTGTTTCGGGCGTATTATAGATCTTTAAAAGGTTCAAATAAAAACTTTTTATTCGGGATTGCAATTGCAACAACGCTCGTCTACGCTGCATTTGACGAATTTCATCAGACATTCGTGCCAACCCGAAGTGGCGCAATCCGAGATATTGGGATCGATGGCATTGGAATTTTATTGTGTTTTCTGTATACTAAAATACAACTTGCCAAGTTGATCAAAATCCGTTTGATATGAAACATATTATCGATACTCTGCATCATTTTTTTGTTCCTCGTCACAGTAACAACTTCAACGCAAAACTTCTGCACCACGACTTTCTGACGATCTATCTCATCCTGGCGATACTTTTTGGCGCAGGTATAAAACACATACGGCAAAACAGCAACATACTTGGCTACGCTACCGACGTTACAATTGAAAAACTATACGAGCTGACCAACTCCGAAAGGAGTAAAAATCATCTCAACACTCTAAACTATAATGAAGAACTTGCACAGGCTGCACGAGAAAAGGCCGCCGACATGTTCGCCAAAGACTACTGGGCACATTATGGACCGACAGGCGAGACACCGTGGCAATTTATTTTAGGATCGGGCTATCAGTATGAATACGCTGGAGAAAATTTGGCTAAAAACTTCGTGTTCAGTGATGGGGTAGTCAATGCTTGGCTTGAATCAACGACCCATCGAGAAAATTTACTTCGAAAAGAGTATACCGATGTTGGTTTTGCTGTTGTAAACGGAGTACTAAACGGTGAAGAAACTACGCTTGTTGTCCAGATCTTTGCCAAACCTCTTTATGCAAAAGATACCGTTGCCCAAGCTCCTCAATCGGCCGAACCGGAAACAGTTGTCAAGATACCGGCAACACAAGTACTTGCCTACGATGACTCTCCAACAAACAATTCCTTCTTTGCCACTTATCTAAATATTAATGTTGTATTTTTTGCTGTTCTTATGATCGCACTCATATTGGACTTTTATTTTGCGATGAAGCTCAATCTTATCCGAGTCAGAGGTAAAAACTTGATTCATTTTATGTTTATCACCTTTGTCGCAATAGGAACATTAATCATTATTCGAGGTTCAATCACATGAAATTACTTATCAAGCATATCAAGATTGAAGTAAAAAAACACGCTTTTGACTACTTGCTGTTTTTTACAGCAGGAGTAGTTTTTCTTACCGGTTTAAATGTATTTCGTGGAGAAAGATTGCTGGAGTTTATCATTTTATTGTCTTTCGTTTCCTTTTATATTATCTGGGGAATTTATCATCACATCATCGAAGATTCTCTGCACATGAAGATTGTGTTAGAATATATCCTTATCGGTTTTGCAATTCTTTTCCTCATCAAGGTATTGATATTTCCATAAATTTATGAAAGGTATTATTCTAGCAGGAGGAAACGCTACTCGCCTGCGTCCTCTAACAAAAATTACATCTAAACAGCTTCTTCCCGTATATAACAAACCAATGATCTTTTATCCAATCGAGACTCTTACAAAAGCCGGTATTGAAGACATTCTTATTATTATCGCACCTGATTATGCAGGTCAGTTTCTGAATCTACTTGGATCTGGAAAAGAATTCGGCGCAAGATTTACTTATGAAATCCAGGAAGAGCCAAAAGGTCTCGCCGATGCTTTCAGGATAGGGGAAAATTTTATTGGCAAAGATAATGTAGCGCTAATTTTGGGTGATAATATTTTTGATTTTGACTTCGCTACGGTTGTCAGCAGCTTTGAGTCAGGGGCATTAAATTTTGTTAAAAAAGTCAAAGATCCCGAAAGATATGGTGTGGTTGAGTTTGACAAAGACATGAAGGTAATTTCTATTGAAGAGAAACCAAGGGACCCAAAAAGCAACTATGCATCTGTCGGTTTTTATGTATATGATAATAAAGTAGTGAATATTGTCAAAAGTTTGCAACCCTCTGCTAGAGGAGAGCTGGAAATAAATGGAAATCCTAGTGTCAATAATACGTACCTTGAGAAAAAAGAATTAAAAGTTAGTATCATCGAAGGAGCCTGGCATGACGCCGGCACATTTGACAGCCTGCTTGAGGCAAACAATTATTGGGCGATGAAAGCAAGAGGGAATGTCTAGTTTAATAAATATATGGATACAATTCAAATTTTACTAATCATAGTACTCTCAATATCAACAATCATACTCACTGTTGTCGGAATCCAGCTTGTAATCATCATGCAGTCTTTAAAACGGATTTTGGGTCGGACCAACAAAATCCTTGATGGTTTTGATGCTATAGGAACCGGTCTCAAACACGGTATAGGCGAGGCCACCGGTTTTATAAACGGCTTTAAAACCATCATGAAAATACTAGATTTATATAAAAAGAAAAAGAAAGATGAAAAATAACCCTCAACCACAACCATTTTGGTCAGGATTTTCACTTGGATTGTTGGGCGGGTCTCTGGTGATGTACTTTATCGCAACCAAGAAAGGTCGTGAATTACTGCATAAAGTAGCTGATCATTCGGAATCTTTGGAGTCAAACATTGAGCATGTTCTCAAAGCCCTTCAAAAGAATGTACTACATGATAAGGATGACAATGCCTAAACTACGGCACATATACCTTATCAACAAGTATAAACTCGACGTCATGCTGAACTAGCCTGCCTGCCGCAGGCAGGTTTCAGCATCTTTAAAGCTTTATGAGATCCCGAAACGAGTTCGGGATGACGAGATCTACTTGTTTACATGGTATATGTGCCTAAACTACTTATGTCAAACCCAAATGAAAATGTCATACCCTCTAAACTTGTAATTTCTCCTCCGACTCGGAGGATTCATGCGTAATTATACTGTCTCCAAG
>Ga0155630_131_pt1 | contig 20367 bp, 21 predicted proteins | sample RifCSPhighO2_12_FD_107287 | JGI IMG/M metagenome (GOLD analysis project Ga0155630, IMG submission 107287) | Candidatus Roizmanbacteria bacterium RIFCSPHIGHO2_12_FULL_38_13
GTTTTGGATTAACCAGTTAGCATTTTTTACGTTGTCGTATTGAAACATCTCTTCAATAGCCTTTGGTGTGTGGAACTCTTTAACGGTTCTGGATCTGCTTAACTCATTCCTAAAATCTTGAAACCAGATAAGCTCTCCATTAGTTGAATAGGCAAAGGGAACTTTATAGCCATTGTAGTTACCTAAACCGTCTTTGATAGTTCTGGCGTACCTTTGGGCTTGTTGCAGTACGTTCTGTGGACTGAGACCTAACTTCTTAGCTTCTACAACCGCATAAGGTTTGCCGTTGAGATATAAAACATAATCAGCAAACCCATCATCTGTTGGTAATTCTCTTACAGCAGTTCGGTGAAGAGTAGATAAATCGAGATCGTTAGAAAAGTTAATTATTTTTGTCCAACCGGATTTAATTAACTTAGTATCAATCCATTTTTTACGGGTTTCATCTTCATTTATAATGTTCATATAATTTTACTGTCACCATAGTAATCAAGTTCTACCCTGTATTATAGTAAAAATCAGCGACAATAGCACCTACTTTCTGCTACACTTGAAATGTTAGTCGTAATGGAATAACCAACGCGATTTGTCCAAGTATTATCTTGTGCAAGTCGCCTTTTTAGTTTTTATGAAAGACAGGATAACACTAAAACAGCAACGCTTCTGTGATTATTATTTGGAAGGCTCTGGAAATGCTACAGAGGCAGTTATTAAAGCTGGTTATAATGTCAAATTAAAGAATGGAAAGCCGGATAGAATGACAGCAAGAAATATAGCCTCAGAGAACTTGGCAAAACTTGGCATTAAGAACTATATCCGCCAGAAATTAGAAGCTCACGAGCTTTCAAGCGAAAACGTGATGAGACAACACGCATTTCTCATTAACCAATTTGCCGATTTATCTGTCAAGGCTAAAGCTATTGATATGTATTACAAAAAAACAGGTGCTTATGCTTCCGACAAAAATGATGAAAAAAAGAATGATAACCTTGATGGTTTTATGGATAGATTAGCCAAGATGTTTCCCGATTGAATGGACTTACAGTCTAACTCGATACGGCTCTTAATTTACCAAAATCAGCACAATGCTCAAAATAATCCTTATGTTTCTTGAATAACTTTTCTGAGCATGTTTCAATAATACTTTGATAAAGCTGAGGTATGAGTTTTTCTCCACCAAGTTTAACAGCAATATAGGCAGCCAGCATAATATCCTCTCCGATCTTGATGATTGATGGATTTGGTGCCTTACTCCATGCCGAAGAAGCCATTGCATACTCGTCTGTTTCGCTTATATCAAAGTCCACACAAAAAGATTGAGTACGTTTTCCATTACTGGTAAAGTGTGCCGGCATTTTCCGCTTTGACGAATTGATAATATCTAACACTTTTAGGATAAGATCATTTGGTTGTACAGAAGTTAAAACAGCCGGAACATTTAGTTTCATTTTAATTTGCATACTTATTTATTAAGGTTTTTAACCGTGTTCTATATCATTTTTTTCAAAGACTTCGATCATTTCACTTCTCATCGTTTAGCATTTGAAACGATTTATTTAGTCTGTCTCCTAAGCTCATATACCCCTCTATTTTTTCTTTGTACTTCTTTTCCAAGTCGAGGTTTTCGCTGAGTGTCAATTTATCCTTTCCCAATCCTTTGCTTAACTCATTCTGTTTATTTGATAATACATGTAATAATTCAATCGCTTCAAAAAGAACTGAATAATACCTAACAAGAATGTCGTAAAAATCTTGCTGTACTTTTGTATATTCAGTATAATCTCCCTCCATTGCCATTATCTCAACTCTCTTTTCTTCAAAATCCTGATATAGCTCATCAATTTCTTTATATATTTCCTCAAAGTTTATTTTCCTAAAAAGGCTGACAAAAGTTCCTGCCGTCTTTAACCTTTTATCGTGAACTTGGACATATCTCTTCAATAAATTTTCTACTTCAAAGGCTTGCCTTATTAAAAAACTTTTATAATCTCCAGATAGATATGTATTGTCAGGATCATTTATGTTCATATTATTTACATTCCTGACGGAAACACAAAAAAGCTCTCCGCCAGCGAAGCCTTGCGACTCCTACCGTCCTTTCGGACGATAACCTTGTTAGATGCTCTGACGAAGAGCTTGCTTCTAACAAGGTTTTTCTGCCATGCCCATCATTACTGATGGGTTTAGGCAATTATTAAATTGTATTTCTATTCTACAACATCGCTTGGTTCCTTGTCACCAGAAATGTATTGATGTTTCTCCGTAAATATAGTAAATTATAATTACAAATAGATTGCGGGCTTTTGTCCGAAACCAAACGTTAACGAAAAAATCGAGCGTTTGTAATCGCTTTTTTATGAGGCGATTACAGGCGCTTTTTTTATTGGGAAAAAATGACAATCAAGGAAGCAAGAAAAATACTAGGGAAAGATGCAATAAATCTCTCTGATCAAGAGATCGTACGTGATATGGAAATGGCTGAGTTTCTGAAAAATCTTTTCTTCAAGAAACTATTAACCACCTCTGAAAACAATATTAAAAACACTGGAAAGGTTTCGTTAAATGTGCCATAATTTGGCAGTATATGGAAAAAAATGCTGTAATATACACTAGGGTTTCTGATCCATCTCAAGTTGATAACAATAGCTTAGATAGTCAAGAAGATATCTGCAGACATTTTGCCAAATCACAAGGTTATACAGTAATTAGAGTTTTTAGAGAAGAAGGACACTCCGCAAAGACTGTTCACAAACGTACAGTACTAAAAGAACTATTTACCTTTGTTACAAAAAAATCTAATAACATTTTCGCAATTATTGTTTATAGGTTTGACCGCTTCAGCCGTAACCTAGAAGAAGGGTTGGCAACGATTAGTTACTTAGCAAAGTATCAAGTCTTAGTTATATCTGCTACCGAGAAAACTGACGAAAGTGCGATGGGTAAAGCTATGCGTAACATAATGATGACCCTAGGACAACTTGACAATGAACTCAAAGGAGAAAGAGTCAAGGATAATATGCTAGCTGTATTTCGAGAGGGCTTGTGGCCTTTCAAGTGTCCAATTGGTTACAAAAGACAATTTAGTACAAAGGAGCAAAACAAAGGTTTACCACCCATACCAGATCCATTTATGGCGCCGATTATTAAAAATATGTTTGAAAAGGCTTCTCAAGGTATTTATTCAAAAAGTCAGTTGGCACGAATAATGAACAGCGAAGGGTTTGGTGATCATTATAGAGTTAAGGCAGACCACAAAATCGTTAGAAGTACACTTGCTAAACCTTTTTACTATGGAAAAATGTATGCACCCAAATGGGATGAGTACGTAATGGGAAAACACCAAGCGCTAATTGATGAGTTGACTTGGCAGAAAGCCTATCATTATCTAATTCTCAAGAAAAAGAACTACAAATACCAAGATACAACGCTTTATCCCCTCAAGGGTACGTTGAAATGCAGTTATTGTAAATATCCGATGACTTCTTCGCCTTCGCGAGGTAGAAGCGGGCTAGTGTACTACTACGAATGTAGAAACAAAAAATGTCGAAGGCTTAGGGTCAATGCTAAAAGTGCTCATGAGCAATTTGAAGACTTACTGGTTAAAATTAAGCCTTCTCCTAGAGTAATAAAACTCTTTCAACATTTAGTTTTTGCTGAGTGGGATAAGGTAATAAACTCTTCTAAAGAAGAAGCTGAAAGACTAGAAAAGCGAGTAAACAGCTTGAAAATCGAACTCAAAAGTATACGTAAAGCAAAGGATGATGAAATCTATACTACCGATGAAGCGAAAGAGGAGGCAGATCGGATCAGACAGGAAATTAGAATAAGCGAAATAGAAAAATCTGAAATTAAGATCGAGCAATACGATGGAGAAATTGTGCGTGAGTTTATCGGTCAATTCTTGCAAAATCTTTCTTTACTGTGGACTAACTTGGATTTAACAATGAGACAACAATTTTTACAAAAAGTATTTGAGGGTAATTTAATATGTACCGAAGATAGAAAAATCCGAACCGCCAAATTATCGCCTTCTTTCGAGCTAATCACTGCTCTTAGTCATCAAAAAGGCAAATATGTGACCCCATGGGGATTCGAACCCCAGATTCCCAGGATGAAAACCTGGTGTCCTAGGCCGCTAGACGATGGGGCCATTACTTTTGTTCTTTAATATCAGTTAAACTATCTTTCAGCATAATTTTTAACGTACGTTTACCCTTTGTTGTTTTAAAATACTGTTCTCTCCTCCTTGCATCTTTTTCACTTCTAAAAGCTTCATAAAATAACAAACTCATATCTCTGTTCTTTGTGGATTTCACTTTTCCATTCTTGTGCTCCGTATATCTTTTTCTTAAATCTTCTGTATATCCACAATAAAACTCATCATATTTACAACTATAAAGAATATAAGCATAGTACATATACCAATTATAGCCGCTATCCCTTGTACTGGAGTCGACTACGTCGACACAGTACAGGACCCTATACAGTGTCCTACATGTAGAATCAAGTCGGACTCTGGTATACGGGGACGATGGGGCCACGTCAAACGCGGCTTCCATCAGGCACGTATGACGTGTCGATGGGGCCACAATATACAATTTTATCAAAGCAGATCATAAAAATCTATCTACCTCAACATTTTCGTAGTATTTTAGACTTTGTACATAACGATTTTTGCTAAAAAAAATTGCAATCACATCTACTTGAAAACGGAATTTATAAAGATTGTTCATTTTAATATATGCTTGAATAGAGCGTAACAAATGAAACAATTTAGGTATCCGCACAGCTTCATAAGGCAAACCCTGTTTTATTGATATACGGGATTTTACCTCAACAAAATGGATCTTCATCCCCTTTTTTGCAACAATATCGATCTCACCCCATCTCATGTAAACATTTTTATCTAAAATAACAAATTCTTTTTCGATCAAATAATCTACGGCCAGCTTTTCTCCACATGAACCTGTGATCTTGTTATACGAATACATAACAACAATATACCTAGTTAGTACTCAAATTATCAAGCAGATTTTTCTCGGTACAGTTTCTGACGCAGTTTTTTTTGAGAAAGATTACGAATAAAATAAGCTCGGGCTTTTGAAAAACGGGATTTTTTGGAGACCTTTATGTTGTCAATAGATGGCGAAGCAAGTGGAAAAATACGTTCTATCCCGATACCGCTTTTGGAAACACGTCGAACTGTGATCATGCGGTTTGCATCGGTATCTCCTTTGACTTTTAACAAAATGCCACTAAACTGTTGGATACGTTCTTTGTTTTCTGCTTCTTTGATTTTGTAATCTACATCAACCGTATCGCCAACTGAAAGCAGCTCTTCCTTGTATTTGATCGAGTTTGCCATGACCATAATTATACCATATACTTCAAACTTCCAACTTCAAACATCTGACATTGAAGCTCAATTAATAAAGGTCGGAAAAAAATAAAGTAGTTAAAAGTTTGACGGTTGAAGTTATTGATTTTTACAAGCCTGTATGAAAGACCTGAAGATCGGATGTGGATCTTGCGGGCGGCTTTTGTATTCGGGGTGACCTTGGGTACCAAGATAAAAAGGATGTGTTTCTTGTGGTAGCTCGATGATTTCGACAAGCTTTTCCGTCGTCGAACGTGCCGCTATTTTCATGCCGTTTTTTTCAAAATCCCGTACATATTTATTGTTAAACTCATAGCGGTGACGATGACGTTCGGAAGTGTGTCCTTCACGGTTCAGTAAAGCACCATACTTGTTATAAATTTCATAAGTTATTGTTTTTGGATAAACCATGGCTTCCCAAGCACCAAGTCGCATCGTGCCGCCATACGCACGTCTTTTCATAAACTCTTTTTGAGAAGCAATGAGGTCGATAACCGGATGTTTTGTTTTTGGATTATTTTCGGTTGTGTTTGCGTCTTTCCATCCAAGAACATTACGAGCGTAGGCCACCACTGCAAGCTGCATACCATAACATAAACCAAGATAAGGTATTTTTCGCTCTCGAGCGTAGTTTGCCGCGGCAATCATACCTTCGGCACCGCGTTCTCCCCAACCGATAGGCACAATAATACCATCAGGATTTCCGATAATTTTTGTACCTTCCTTTTCTACTTTTTGAGCATCGATCCACCTTGTTTTCACATCGGCATTCTCGTGCCATTTGGCATGGTCTATTGCATCAAAAAGTGCAGCGTACGAATCACGCAGCTGATAGTCGCCTGTGCCGAAATATTTACCCACAATGGCTATTTCTATCGTTTTTTCCTTTGGTTTGTTTATGGTCTGGACCAACTTTTTCCATTCGTTGAGCTTAGGCGATTTAACAGGCAGTTTGAGACGTTTCAAAATACGTTCATCAAGCATCTGATCATGTAAAACAAGCGGAATTTCATAAATATTTTTTAGATCCGGGTTTGAGATAATGGCTTCGGGATGCATGTTACAAAAAAGGGCAAACCTTTCTTTCCTTCTTTTGTCAAGCAGTTTATCTGACCTAGCTACAATAAAATCAGGCTGTATTCCCAATGAATTCAACGTCCTGACAGACAACTGGGTCGGTTTGGTTTTTGGTTCACCAAGATGTGACGGAGTCGGAACATAGCTGACATGAATATGGATTACGTCACCGGGTTTTTTAAGCGTTAAAATACGTGAAGCTTCATAGTAAAAAACATTTTGATATTCACCTGCTGTTCCGCCCAGTTCGATAATTACGATGTCCGCCTTATTTTTTTTGGCGACGTTATTTATCCTTTTTATAATTTCATCTGTAATATGAGGTATCGCTTCAACATCTTCACCATTGTATTCAAACCTGCGTTCGCGTTCAATGACGGTTTTGTATATCTGACCCATGGTGACAAAGTTGTCACGGGTCATATTCTCGTCCAAAAACTTTTCATAAGAGCCCATGTCCATGTCAGATTCGGTACCGTCATCGCACAGAAAAGGATCACCGTGCTCAATCGGATTGATCGTTCCCGCGTCAATATTTAGATAGTTTTCAAATTTGATTGGAGTGACCTTAAATCCTGAAAGTTTGAGAAGAAGAGCGATCGATGCAGTTGTTACACCTTTACCAATTCCTGAAATTACACCGCCTGATACAAAAATATACTTTAAATTGGCCATAATTTATTTACCAATCTTCATATATTACCTTAAATTACTTAATAAATCAAACACTTCGTCATGCTGAACTTATTTCAGCATCATAACAGTAAGATCCCGAAATAAATTCGGGATGACGGAACTACTTGGTTACCATGTTTTCCTTTGCTGAATTTTTTGGTGGAATATTTAGTGCCCACTGTACATGTTTGCACTTTGGATAATTCTCACATCCATAAAAACGTTTACCTTTTTTACTGTATCGTACCACCAAACGGCCGTTATCCAGTGGACACTGATAACCCTTCACATAACGTAAGTTTGGTTTGACGTACTTGCATTTTGGGTAATTGCTGCAGGCAAAAAACTTACCATATTTACCAAAACGTACGACAACCGCTCCGCCATCCAGCGGACACTTTTCATCAAGCTGCTCCTCAACAATTTCAAGTTTCAGATTATCGTCTTTCTGGGCATTAAGTATGATTTTTAAAGGTTTATAAAAATCCTCAAGCGTCGGGACCAGCTTTTTTTTACCCAGGGCAATTTCATCAAGCGAATCCTCCATATTTGCCGTGAATGCAAGATCAAAAATATTTGGAAAAACGGATGACAGGTAGTCGGAAATAGCTGTACCCAATGGAGTCGACTTAAAGTATCTATACTCTTTTTCGACATAGTTTTTATCAACGATAAGGGAAATAATGCTGGCATATGTAGACGGCCTGCCGATGCCCTTTGCTTCCAAAGTTCTGATCAAGGTCGCTTCGTTATATCGATAGGGCGGGCGAGTTTCTTTTTGTTCAATGTCGACATTTTGGAGCTTTATAGTTTGAGTCTTGGCAAATTTAATCTTCTTTTTATTTTTTTCGACATACTGCGGCATGAGTACCTTCATAAAACCATCAAATAAAACCTGAACGAAAACCGCCTCAAACTCATACCCTTTTTTACTGGAAATTTGCACTTTGGTCTGTTTTACCTGCGCTTCTTTCATCTGTGTTGCGAGAGCTCTTGCATAAACGAGATCATAGACCTTTTTTTCTTGAGTAGAAAGCTTCTTGTCAGGTTTTGTTCTATCCACACGTGTTGGTCTGATGGCCTCATGAGCTTCCTGTGCATTTCTGCTTCGGGTTTTGTAGCCTCTTGGTTTGGCCAAAGCATATTCTGGTCCATACTTCTTTTTTATAAATGCCATGGCGTCAAAAACAAAACGGGTCGATAGATTGAATGAATCGGTACGATGATAAGTAATTAGTCCTTTTTCATAAAGAGACTGGGCGAGCCTCATGGTCAGTTTTGACGGATAGCCAAGCTTGTGAAATGCGTCCTGTTGCAATAATGAGGTTGTGTACGGAGGCGGCGGATATCTGTTTAAAACCTCCTCGGCAACCTGGGTAATTTTAAAACTGTCTGAATTCAACTCCGACTGAATTTTATCACTTTGTGTCTTGTCAATAGTCGTTTTTGAATAAGTATATTCACCGTCAAAGAGAGTTATAGTTTTATTTACTTCATATGGGTCACCTTTAAAAGATACGAGTTTGGCGTGCAGTTTCTCAACATGTTCGAAGTTGCCAAAAAGTTGATAATACTCTTCTTTGGGAAACTTGGCGATTTCTTTCTCTCGCTCGACGATGAGTCTCAAAGCAACGGTTTGGACCCGCCCCGCCGAGAGCCATTGTCTGCCGGTTTTCTTCCATAAAATTGGTGAAATTTTATAACCCACAACTCGATCAAGTATGCGGCGGGCTTGTTGGGCTTTTACCAAATCAATACGCAGTTCCTGGGGGTTTGCCAGCGCTTCCTCAAGGGCCTTAGGAGTAATTTCGTGGAAAATAATTCTTTCCAGACCACGTTTTTTTAAAGTAAACTCCGGCCAGTTTTCCTTGATATGACCTAAGATATAGGCAACGTGATAAGATATTGATTCACCTTCACGATCCAAATCAGTTGCCAGAATAATTTTTTTGTGCTCTTTTGCCAGTTCTTTAAGTTTTGCCACCATGTTCTTTTTTTTATCCATGATTTCATAATTCGGTGCAAACTTATGATCGACATCAACAGAGATTTGTTCTGACGGAAGATCACGAAAATGACCGATGGTCGCAAAGACATAGTAATCACCACCCCATTTTTTTGATTTGAGGATACGATTAAAAGTCCTTGCCTTGGTTGGTGATTCGACTATGATAAGTGACATATTACATTCTAGCAGTTCGTCTGCGTTTCTTAAGAAGTTTTAGATCGATCAGCGAGCGTCTTACCAAAGCTGCAGCCTCGGTGCGTTCTTGTCTGTCGTGTCCTTCTTTCAAAATTTCCTTCGCTTCTGCGAGTGCTTTTTCCGTTAACTTTTCATCAATTTCATCTTGATTGTATGCTCGTGAAACCAAAATCTGGATTTCCGAACCATCTGTCTCCAGATATCCTCCACCTATAGCCATATACTCTTCTTCCTTATTGTCTTTAATCGTAATAATACCATCGTCAAGTAAAGAAAAAAGGTTGGCGTGACCGGGTAAAATGGTGATCTCGCCATCAACTGAAGGTGCGGTTACCGAAATAACCTCACGATCTACGACTTTTTTTGTTGGCGTAATAATTTTTAAAATCATTGACTATTTTACCTCTTCGATACTTCCGACCATATAAAATGAGCTTTCTGGTTTATTATCATGTTTACCTTCAAGAATTTCCTTAAAACCTTTAACTGTATCCGTAATAGTAACATATTTGCCTTCCCTTCCGGTAAACGGTTCGGCGACAAACATCGGTTGGGTCAAAAATCGTTGCACTTTTCGAGCTCGTGACACAGTAAGTTTGTCTTCATCCGACAGTTCTTCCATGCCAAGAATGGCAATAATGTCTTGTAGGTCTTTGTATCTTTGTAAAGTTTTGAGGATGTTTCTGGCAACATTATAATGTTCTTCACCGACAATTGATTGGTCAAGAGCTCGCGAACTTGATGTCAAAGGGTCAATCGCCGGAAAAAGACCTTGTTCGGACAGGGCGCGCTCCAATGTAATCGATGCGTCAAGATGAGCAAAGGTTGCGACCGGTGCCGGATCTGTGTAATCATCTGCCGGAACAAATACTGCTTGAATAGAGGTGATTGAACCTTTATTTGTTGAGGTGATTCGCTCCTGCAAAGCCGCCATTTCCGAGGCAAGAGTTGGCTGATAACCTACGGCTGATGGAATACGACCAAGCAAAGCCGAAACTTCTGATCCAGCTTGAGCAAATCGGAAAATATTATCAATAAAAAGCAAGACATCACGGTTTTCAAAGTCGCGAAAATACTCGGCCATCGTGACACCCGTTAATGCAACCCGCAGACGGTTACCCGGTGGTTCATTCATCTGTCCAAAAACGAGTGCGGTTTTATCAATAACTTTTGTCTCTTTCATTTCATTCCAAAGGTCGTTACCTTCACGTGAACGCTCACCGACTCCGGTAAACACCGAAACACCCTGGTGTTGCTTGGCAACATTGTGAATCATTTCCTGAATAAGTACAGTTTTACCCACTCCGGCACCACCGAAAATAGCTACCTTGCCACCTTTTATAAAAGGTGCAATAAGATCAATTACTTTGATACCGGTTTCAAAAAGTTCTTGTGTCACCGACTGTTCATGAAGCGTGGGTGCGGCACGGTGAATGGGTAAAAATTTTGTGGCTTTAATCGCAGGACCTTCGTCTACCAACTCTCCTTGTATGTTAAAAATACGTCCCAGTGTTGGCTCGCCGACCGGAACCTCGATAGGTTTTCCTGTATTTAAAACTTTGATACCGCGTTTTAGTCCATATACGTTATCTAGGGCAACAGCGCGGACAAGTCCCGGCTCAAGAATAGCCTCGACCTCAAGCATAAGTTTACCCTCCGAATCGGAGGGTCTTCCAATAGATTTATCTTCAATCACCAAGGCATCATATATTTTTGGTGTATCATTTTCGGGAAACTCAACGTCGATAACGACGTTTCTGATCGCAACAATTTTTCCTTCGGTCATATTTCTTAAAAACTAATAACCAGATTTAACTAACTTGCTTCAACACTCTCCTTCGCTGTTATCATATCCAATAGCTCATTTGTGATCTTTTCCTGCCTTAATTTGTTACCTACCAATGTTAAATTGTAAATAACATCCTGGGCATTGTCGGTGGCATTTTTCATGGCCATCATTCTCATCGAATGCTCAACGGCTTCACTACTTATGATGGCACCGCGAATTCTGTCTTCGATAAAACTTTTAAGTAACTGGTCGATGATCTGTTCGGGTGACGGTTCGATTAGATACTCTTTGCGGTTTATTTCTTCAGTTTTTTCAATATCTGCTTCCAAAGAAAAAGGTAAAAGCCTTTCGATCATATTTTCACATCTAAGCGTGGAAACAAACTTGTTATAAACAACCGATACAGTACGATAATTATCTTCTGATAAATATTTATCCAAAACAAAGTCAAATATGGCCGAAACCTGTATCAATGCCTTTCCTTCAGAAAAATCGGCCAAAATTGTGCCGCCCATTCTGGATACAAACTGTGCGCCTTTGTGACCCACTGTAATAAAATCCGTTTTTTTAAAGTCGAGATTTGTTCTGATCAAAAACCTGAATAAATTAATATTAAATGCTCCGGCCAAACCTTTGTTTGATGTTACAAAAATAACCAGATTGCGGTCACCAGTATTCTCATTACTAAGAAGCGTTGAGTGTTCGGGGCCAACATGTGGCGCAATTTTATTTATTATTGCGTGCAGACCGTCTCTGTATGGACGACTTTCCATCTCGTTTTCCTGTGCTTTTCTCATTTTGACGGCAGAAACCATCTGCATGGCTTTGGTTATCTTTCGTACATTTCTGATCGAGCGAATTTTCTTTCTTACAGCCCGTAAATTCATACGTATTATTTAATTTCATTTTGAGGTGCAACCGAAGGATTCAGAAAGGCGTCATGCTGAATTTATTTCAGCATCTTATTTAAGAGATCCCGAAACGAGTTCGGGATGACGTTCCTAGATTCTTCGCTAATGCTCAGAATGACAATTTTTATTTTTCTAAATTGTATTCAACAAACTTTTTTAACTCTTCTTCGTCCTTTTTATCAAGTTCTTTCTTCTCATTAATTTTTTTCAATAAACTTTTGCCTCTTGTTTTAAGATCAGATAAGTATTTTTTTTCAAACTCCTCAACCTTGGCGACATCAAGCTCATCAAGATGACCACTGGTTGCGGCCCAGATAATGGCGACTTGTGATGATAAGTCATATGGTTTGTTTTTGTCCTGCTTTAAAACTTGGGTGACCTTTGCGCCACGGTTTAGAAACTTTTTTGTCTCAACATCAAGATCCGACTCAAACTGGGAAAACGCGCTAAGTTCTCGATACTGTGCCAAATCGAGCTTGAGTTTGCCGGAAACCTGCTTGATGGCTTTGGTTTGTGCCGATCCTCCAACACGTGAGACCGATAGTCCGACATTGATGGCCGGTCTCATGCCGGCATTAAACAAATCGGCATCAAGCACTATCTGTCCATCGGTGATAGAAATAACATTTGTTGGAATATATGCTGATACATCACCCTCAAGAGTCTCTATGATCGGTAGAGCGGTGATTGAACCACCTCCATGTTTTTCGTCACGTCTTGAGGCTCGCTCAAGTAAACGTGAATGAAGATAAAAAACATCTCCGGGATAAGCTTCACGGCCGGCCGGTCTCCTAAGAATTAAAGAAATCTCTCTGTACGCCCAGGCATGTTTTGAAAGATCATCATAAACGATAAGTACATCACGGCCTTTGTCCATAAAATACTCGGCAATGGCTGTGGCAGAATATGGTACAAGATATTGTAATGTTGCAGACTCCGATGCCGAAGCACTGACAACAACAGAATTTTTCAATGCATTATTTCGTCTAAGTAGTTCTAAAGTGTTGGCGACTTTCGAATTTTTTTGTCCTATTGCACAGTAAATACTTATAACGTCGCCTTCTTGCTGGTTTAATATCGCATCAATGGCGATAGTTGTTTTGCCGACTCCCCGATCACCAATGATAAGTTCGCGCTGACCTCGTCCGATTGGAACAAGTGAGTCAATAGCTTTTATGCCTGTTTGCAAAGGGACACTGACTGATTTTCTCGAAACAACACCAGGTGCTTTTTTTTCAATTGGATATAGTTTGTCTTGAGTTATCTTTTTTGAGCCGCCGTCAATCGGTTCACCTAGTGGGTTTATAGCTCTGCCCAAGACTTCCTCACTGACTGGAATAGACAAAGTAATACCGGTCGCTTTAGCGATGTCATTGGCTTTAATTTCCAGATAATCACCCAATACAATTGCTCCGACTTCGCCTTCGGTCAAGTCGATGACCATAGCACGTACACCGTTTGGAAACTGGATTAACTCACCGTAGCCTACGTTGTTCAGTCCTTCCAGGACAACTACACCGTCTTTTACCTCGACAACTGCCCCTACTTCTTCTGTTTTTATCTTGGTTCTTTGTGCAGAAGAAAGCGTTTTTTCAATTTCCTTGATATAACGGTCAAGTGATTTCATAGATGCTTTGTTTTAAATTTTGTAGCTCACTTTTGATTGAAAGGTCAATCATTTTGGAACCAAACTTTATAATAAATCCTCCTATCAAACTCTTGTCTTCTTTCTGTGATATTTGCGCTTTATAATCAAGTTGAAACTTCTGTCTTATTGAATCTATTTCCGTTTCATCCAAACGATAAGGCGCCACGATGATGATGCGTCTACCTTCATCGGAAATTTTTTGTTTCAAGAACTGTTTAAGTTCGTCCTTCAAAACAGCGTCGATTTTCATAAAGCGTCAAATTAATTACTTTCCATTGGGTAAACTATTGAGAATGTTTTGTGTTACCGCTCTTTTCTTCTCCTCATCAAGATAATTTTGAAGGCCTTTTTCAACCAACATCGTACTTATATCAATGAGTTGTGACTTCATTTGCTTGTCCATTTTTGCCTTTTCGTCTTCGATCTGTAATTTGCCCTTGGCAACTATGTCTGCAGCTTCTTTTTCGGCCTTTTTAATCAGTTCCTGACGCAAAGCCTCCGCATCCTGGGCGGCCAAATACATCATTTTTTCCATTTCCTTATTTTGTTCTTGTTTCATCATTTTCTTTTGTTCGTCAAGCTTCAGAGACTTCTCTTCCATATCTTTTAGAAGTTTGTTTTTCTCTTCTTCCTTTCTTCTTTCTTCTTTGACAAAATTCAGAAAAGGCACGGAAATAAACTTCTTAAAAATTATAAACAATATAAAAAAGTTTATAATCTGGGCGATGATCAATTTGAGATCAATTCCTAAATTTTCCATAATTTTTTTACCTTTTTTTAGGTAAACTTCAAAATTAATGCTATAACCAACGCGAAAATGGCGACCGATTCTGCAAATGCTGCCGCCAAAATCATTGTTGTACGTATCGAGCCTTCGGCTTCAGGATTTCTCCCAAGTGCCTCAACCGCTTTACCTCCGATAAGACCAATAGCGATACCGGGTCCGATTGCTCCAACACCAATTGCGATTGCCGGACCAATGAACTTTGCTGTTTCTGCGTCCATATTTTTTTTCACCTCCCTTTTCTTATTAAGAATTAATAATTATTCTCGTAACTCATAACTCATAGCTCATAACTTAGAGCTCATAACCCGTAACTCATAGCTCATAACTCATAACTTAGAGCTCATAACTCATAACTTAGAGCTCATAACTCATAACTTAGAGCTCATAGCTCATAAACTACGAAAAGTTCCAAGCTACGAGTTCCAAGTTATGAGTTCCAAGCTCCAAACTACGAGTTCCAAGCTCCAAGTTATGAGTTCCAAGCTCCAAGCTACGAGTTCCGAATTAAAACTAGTGCGCTTTCTGTATAGCTATATTTAAAAATACCGCTGTTAACATAGTAAATACAAGTGCCTGTACAAAGCCGACAAATAATTCCAATCCAAACATTGGAAAAGTGATAAAGGAAAAAAATGCCGGCAACAAGAAAGCAATTACAGTCAAGAGTACCTCACCGGCAAAAATATTGCCAAACAAACGAAATGAAAATGAGATGATTCGAGCTGCTTCCAAAATTAGCTCAAGAATTCCGACAAATAAATTTACAGGGTTTGAAATGTTTAGGTATTTTCCGATATGAGTTTTTATGCCCAAATACTTGAAGCCGTAATACTGTGTCATAACAACTGAAATAATGGCCAAGGCTAAAGTCGTATTTAGATCCGCCGTACCTCCTCGAAGAAGCGGGACACTGTGCGTTTCGCCATGTTCAACAATATTGATAAGTATTGCCCCGACCCCTGGGATCAACCCAAACCAGTTGTTAAGAATTATGAAAAAAAAGAAAGCTCCTAATAATGGAAAAAACATTGACGTGTTGTTTTTTAAAACAGAGTAAAACAGATTATAAATCATTGCAATAAACGAATTAAGCACATAGTAAAAAGCGCTTTTCTGCGTTTTCTGCGACTGCTCATAATAATGATAGGAAATCCAAACAAAAAGTCCGGTGACAATCAGTGTTGCAATCAAAGAATTGGTGATATGAAACCCAAAAAGATCAAACAATTGTTCACCTTTTATACTTATATGTGGTCCCTTTGCTTCAGGCATTGTCTTTTTTTGATAAATTAAACAAATTGTAAATTGTCAAAGCCGTACCAAGTAATAAAAATACTAATGTATATCTTGGTTTAGTTGCAAACTTTGAGTCAATATAAACTCCTAAGAAAACTCCGACTAAAATCGGAATAAGCAAATAATACCCAATATTAATATACTTGCTAATCGTTACCAAATCCATATCAGATATGTTTTTTGTTTTGGATTTTTTTTTCCTGCTTTCACTTCTTGATCCATGTATGTCAATGTATGAAAATTTTTTAATTTTATCAGGAGCACTATCTTTAGTCAACGGTTTTAAGCTTTCGGAAAAGTTCGCGGCAGATATATCGGCACTGTGATAATCACCGGATTTAGGTATATGACGACGATGTTTTCTAATTAGTAACTTCATTTGTGTTTTTGACGTAAATCCAGATTAACTGCTTTATCTAGGATAATATTGTATTGACCTTCCCGTTGTGTCACTTTTCCAACAAACAGACAAACTGTGTTTAATTTAAACAGATTTTTCAGCTGCGAATAGGTTCTCGGAAAAACTATTACCTCTGCTGCGCCTGTTAGATCGTTCACATGCATAAATGCCATTTCGAAGTTGTTTTTTTTTGTTTTAATAACTTTAAACTGTGTTATCAATCCGGAAAAAATATAGTTTTTATCGATGTCCTTTTCCGAAATATCACCGATATGTTTATTGACTTTCTGATCGATGATCTTCCGATGTTTCTCAAGCGGATTTTTGGTTATCAAAAATCCGATAACCTCCTTTTCAAATTCGATTAGCTTGTCTTCATCAAGCTCGGCTGCCTCTTTAAAATTATCTTTTTCATATGCTTTTTTGTCCTGACCACCAAAAAGTGCAAACTGACCATCCTCAATATTTGATTTAACAGAGGCAATTTCTTTAACGAGTTGAGGATAATACATAAGTAAAGTAGCTCTATTAAAAAAATCATCAAATGCTCCGGTCTTTATCAGGCTTTCCACTGTTTTCTTGTTTACCCTACGCAGGTCAACCTTCATTAAAAAATCACGGAAACCTTTAAACTTACCACCATCTTTTCTAGAGCTTAAAATAGAGTCGATCGCTGCTGCGCCGACATTTTTTATTGCAGACAACCCAAATCTTATTGAGTTATTTTCGATGGAAAAATCGTGTTCCGACTTGTTAATATTTGGCGGCAGTACATTTATATCTAGCCTTTTACTTTCTTCAAGAGCCATGGACATCTTTACCTCTCGCATCGGTCCGGCGACTCCCTGGAGCTCGGCGGTCATAAGTGCTGTCATAAACTCGACAGTATAGTTTGATTTCATGTAAGCAGTCCAGTAGGCAATAAGAGCATAAGAAACCGAGTGTGGTTTGTTAAATCCATAAGCTGAAAATTTTTCTATCTGATCAAAAAGATCTGTGGCAATTTTTCGAGAATAACCGTTTTTCATACTGCCATCGATAAATTTTTTTCTGCCCGAGGCCATAAGTGATTTTTTCTTTTTACCCATGGCCATACGCAGTAGATCTGCCTCAACCATGGTAAATCCGGCGAACTTATTGGCGATCTCCATACACTGCTCCTGATAAACAATCACGCCGTATGACTCTTCTAGAATTGGTTTTAAATTTTGATGCAGATACTTAATTTTTTTTGAGTTTTTTTTGGAAGAAATAAAGTTCGGGATAAGATCCATTGGTCCAGGTCGATAGAGTGCGACCATAGCAGTGATATCCGATAACTTAGTTGGTTGGAGGTCTTTGGCCAGTCGCTGCATGCCCGCAGACTCAAGCTGAAAAACTCCAACTGTCTCACCACGACTAATAAGTTCATAAGTTTTTTTATCATCAAGCGGCACATCGTGGATATCAATTTTTATGTTTCGAAATTTTTCAACAAAAGCTATGGCCTCCTCGAGGATAGATAGATTGCGAAGGCCAAGGATGTCGGCTTTAACCAGTCCGACTGCTTTGTTCTCCGAAACGGCATTGAGGTCAAGGCTGTACATGTCATATTGGGTGATGATACGTCCTTCCTTGTTATCCCTTTGCAGGGGAACATACTCGATGAGAGGCTTATCGGCGATGACAACGCCCGCAGCATGCACAGAAAAATGACGCGGCAGACTTTCGACCCTTTTGGCAATGTCAATCACCTTTTTGACCTCTTCTTCGCTGTTATAAGCCAAATTTAAGGCAGAAGACTCCTTGAGGGCACGATCTATCCTCATCTGGAAACCCTGTTTGCCAAGCGGGATCATCTTTGCGATACGATCACCTTGGGCATATGATTGACCAAGAGCACGTGCAACATCACGTACTGCCAGTCTTGCCTCCATTGTTCCAAAGGTAATGATCTGTGCAACATTTTCCTTGCCGTATCTTTCGGAAATATATTTAATTACCTCTTCACGTCTTTTATCAGAAAAATCGATATCAATATCAGGGGGTGTTGGTCTACCCGGATTTAAAAATCTTTCAAAAGGTATTTTGTGTTCAAAAGGATTTACATCTGTGATGCGAAGCACATAGGCGACCAGTGAACCAGCAGCCGAACCTCTGCCCGGTCCAACAGCAATACCGTTATCCTTAGCCCAGTTGACAATGTCCTGGATGAATAAAAAATAATTTGCGTACCCTTTATTTTTGATAATATCCAGTTCATAATTTAGTCTTTCATCAATCTGATCATTCGAAGCATTTTTCACTCGGTTTTTTTTCTCCGTTACAAGTTTGGTCAAATATTCCTTTGTATTCATACCTTTTGGTGCATCAAATTTAGGCAAAATCAATTTACCGTAAGGTATTTCCAGGTTGCATTTCTCGGCAATTTTAAGAGTATTTTCAATAGCTTCAGGGTAATCCAAAAAGGCTGACTTCATCTCCTTCGGAGATTTAAAATAATAATCCGGGACATCCAGCATCGAGAGCGGTCTGTTTTTTTCGATAATTGTTCGTTGAGTCTGAATGCAAAGTAATATTTCTTGAGCATAGGCATCCGTTTTTTCAAGGTAATGCACGTCATTCGTGGCGACCAAAGGCACGCCAAATTTTCGTGAAAGCTTCACCAGTTTTTGATTTAGACTTTCTTGCGTTTCAATCTGTGGATGACGCTGAAGTTCTATGTAAAAATTGTCTTCAAAAATTTCTAAATATTTTTTAAGAGCTTCTTCCGCCTTGTTTTGCTGATTATCCATTAGATGCGATGGCACCTCTGCGCTCATACATCCTGAAGTTGCGATAAGACCATCAGAATATTTTTTTAATAACTCCCAGTCAACACGAGGTTTGTAATAAAACCCTTCCATATTCGCAAGAGTCACCAATTTAAGAAGATTTTTGTAGCCGGTCAAATTTTTTGCTAAAACAAGCAGATGGTAGTTGCCTTTTTCACCGTCGCCACCTCGATCATGCCTGGATTTTTTGGCTTTATAAAGTTCACAGCCGATTATTGGTTTAATGCCTGCGTCTTTTGCCTGAATAAAAAATTTAAATGCCCCATAAAGCGCGCCATGATCTGTCAAAGCAACAGCGGGCATATCAAAGGATTTTGCTTTGGCAATAAGCTCTTCTATCCGGCACATCCCGTCAAGAAGTGAGTACTCTGAGTGTGTGTGAAGATGAACAAATGACATAAAATATTCTACCAGTACAATATAAATTTATTTAAATTATGAAAAAATACAATCACAATTATTAACATCATTAGCCAAATTGTCCAACCTAATATAATTTTTTTACCGCTTATCCTGCCTTGTGATTTCTTATAAATTTTGTAGGAATCAAAGAGTAAGGCAATAAATATAGGAATAATCAATAAAATTGATATAAAAGAAATGGGAATAAATAAGTTTTTTAATAAATTCATTTTAAATATTTTTCTAATTTTTGTCGAACAATATTTGCATCAGCCTGTCCTTTCATTTCGCGCATCACCTGACCGACCAGAAACATGAGAACGTTCGTTTTGCCTGATTTGTAATCGGCGACTGCTTTTGGATTGGCACTAATAGCTTTTTCTATTGCTGATGTCAGAGTACCCATATCTGTTTGTTTTGGTTTAGATAGTTTTTCGATTTCTTTTGCAAATTCTTCCGGTGAAAGTTCAATAGATAATTTCTTGTTAACCAAGTTGTTTGCAACAATTTGTGATGAATTTTCAATCTTAAGCATTGAATCAACTTTTTGAAAATACTCTGTCAGTTTCTTATTTCTAGAAATGAGAAAAGCATCAGATGATTTAACTCCCATACTTATCAACTGTTTTACTATCTGATTTGGGAGTAAAGGAATGGTTTTCTTAATTTCTTCTAATTGTTCATCACCAAATTCCATTGGCGGAATGTCCGGCTCCGGAAAATAGCGGTAATCATGAGCCTCCTCTTTAGATCTTTGAGAATATGTAATGCCGCGATCATCGTCATAACCACGCGTCTCTTGAATTGGGGTTTTACCGGAGTCAAGAATTTCCGCCTGACGTTTTAACTCATATTCAATAGCTTTTTTTGCAAAATTAAATGAATTAATATTTTTTATCTCAACTTTATAATTTGGTAACGTTACACGTTCTACGTTTCGCGTTACACGGGCAAGTGATATATTCGGCTCCATTCTCATACTCCCTTTT
>Ga0155630_120_pt2 | contig 19945 bp, 19 predicted proteins | sample RifCSPhighO2_12_FD_107287 | JGI IMG/M metagenome (GOLD analysis project Ga0155630, IMG submission 107287) | Candidatus Roizmanbacteria bacterium RIFCSPHIGHO2_12_FULL_38_13
GTTCGGGATGACGATACCTACTTGTTTACATGGTATATGTGCCGTTTACATCAGCTCATTTCTGAAAAATTTATCATGATAGTAAATACTTTATTACGATTTTAGGTAATTTTGACCCTAGAGATGAAGGGACCGCAGGTACTTTTCGATAAATCTGAAGTTAATACGCTTGCCTTGGTTCATAATAATATCGATTATCGCACTGCCGACAACCACGATATCTGCAAAATCTCTTACATCGTCGATATCCTTGCTTTTTGCAATACCAAAACCCAATGCCAGAGGCAAGCTGCTATTTTTTTTTAAATTACTTGCAAGTGTTTTTAACCTTTTATCCATTTTTATTGAGCTACCGGTCACTCCGTAGCCACGGACCAAATAAAGAAATCCTTTGGCATAGTTTAAATTGATTTTAACTCGCTTTGATGTACTTGCCGGAGAGAGAACGCGGATAGCATAAAGATCATTTTTAAAACAATAGTAAAGAAAATTTTCTTGATGTTCTTCCTCGGGAGGAATATCAGGGATGATTAAACCTGACGCGCCGTTTTTTTTGGCTTCCTCACAAAACCTTTTTACACCAAAACTGTATAAACTATTAAAATAGCCCATAAGCAAAAAAGGGGTGTCATATTTTTTTTTACAATTATTGAGAAGTTTGAAAACGTCTTTAACGTTAACATGTTGCTTTAGAGCAATTTCATTGGCCTGCATGATAAGTGGTCCATCGGCAAGCGGATCCGAAAACGGTATCTGCAACTCAACAAAATCGCTACCGCCCAGCACAAGTGCCTGAATAAGTTGCTCGTTTGCCCGTAGGTTTGGATAACCTACAACAACATGGGTCATGAGTCCGATACTTTTGGAGCTCTTGATTTTTCTTATTTGCGTATCAATTTTATTCATGTCATTTATGATTTGTAACTTTATCTTTTAAAAACTCAAACCATTCGCGGTCTTTGAGAGCCTCGGCAACGATGAAAATATCTTTATCTCCCCGTCCGGAAATGTTGACAACAATAATTTTGTCTTTTGGCAATGTCGGGGCAAGTTTTACTGCATACGCCACAGCATGTGCCGATTCTAAAGCCGGTATTATCCCTTCTGTCTTAACAAGGAGTTTGTATGCCTTAATCACCTCTTTGTCTGTAACCGAAACAAAAGACACTCTCTTTTTCTCATGTAAATACGCCAACTGCGGACCCACACCAGCATAATCAAGTCCAGCCGAGATGCTGTGGGTTTTTATAAGGTTGCCATAATTATCCTGTAAAAAATATGACTTGTATCCTTGGACTACTCCCACTTTCCCTCCTGAAAAACGTGCCGCGTGTCCGCCGTACTTATGTACACCTTTTCCTCCTGCTTCAACACCGATAGCTTTAACTGACTTATCTTGCAAAAATCGATAAAACAATCCCATTGAGTTACTGCCGCCTCCTGTGCAGGCCACAAGATAATCCGGCAATCGGCCTTCTAGCTCTTTTATCTGTTTTTTAACTTCATAACCGACTATCGATTGGAAATCTCGATTTATCGAAGGGAATGGATGTGGACCAACTGTTGATCCCAACAAATAATGACTGGTTTTGACATTGGTGATCCAGTCTTTAAGAGCGGCGTTTACCGCGTCTTTTAAAGTTTTTGTCCCATGCGTAACCGAAATAACTTTTGCTCCGAGCTGTTGCATCCAAAAAACATTTGGCCTCTGACGTTTTACATCCTCTTCGCCCATGTAGACGACGCATTCAAAACCGAAACGCGCGGCAACGGTCGCAGTCGCGACCCCATGCTGACCGGCCCCGGTTTCGGCGATGAGGCGCTTCTTGCCCATTTTTTTAGCAAGAAGCGCCTGACCTATGCAGTGAGTGATCTTGTGAGCACCAGTTAAATTCAAGCCCTCATTTTTCAGATATATTTTTGCTCCCTGAAATTTTTTTGTCAGATTTTCGGCAAAATAAAGTGGTGTCGGCCGACCGGAATAATGTTTGAGTAAATAAAAAAATTCCTTTTCAAAAGCCGGATCTTTTTTGGCTTTGTTATAAGCGTTCTCGAGTTCAACTAGTGTCGGAATAAGCATTTCTGGCGCATATCTTCCACCAAAACTACCAAAGTGACCGGACTCATCGGCATCAAATTTTGTTTTGTAAGAAAAAAACATATATTAGTAATAATTAATAGATTTTGCCTTTTGAATGAAGGCTCGAACTTTATCGGCATCAATTTTTCCTTTAGACTCAACTCCACCTGCTACATCAACGGCAAAGGGTTTTGCAAAGTTTACAACTTCGTAAATATTCTGACTGTTCAATCCTCCTGCCAAAAAAATAGGATACGAATTAGCTATCCGTCTTATTAATTTAGGATTAAGATTTTTTCCCTTTCCCTGTACTTGTCGATCAAAAAGGAAATGGCCGACCTGATATTTTTTTAAGTTTTTAGAAAGAGTTTTAGGGTCAAACTCCGACTCCAGAGAAAAGACTTTGATGACTCGAGTCGACACAAGGTCACAGTAGTTCGGCGACTCTGATCCATGCAGCTGCACATAATCAAGCTGTAATTCTTGAGCAACTTTATTCACATATTCAACTGGTTGATTTTGAAATACGCCAACAACTTGGACTAATCCTTTGAGATTTTTAACTATCGTCTTTGCTGTCTGAAGATCAACCCGTCGTTTTGAGGTAGACACAAAGTTTAAGCCGATAAAATCGGCTCCGGCTACAATGGCTTTTTTAACATCATCGATCGTCCTTATGCCACAAATCTTCACTAGCACACTCATAATCCTTTTAAACTTCTAATAAACTCGCTCGCATTTTTTGATCTCATTGCGCTTGTTCCAACAAGCACAGCCTTGGCACCGGCTTTTTTATACAACTCTACTTCCTCTCTTGACTTTATGCCCGAGAAACCGATAACAATGTATTTTTTTGATAATTTCTTTATTAACTTACAAGAATTCTCAATATCTACTGTAAAGTCCTGAAGGTTTCTGGCATTGACACCAACGACTTTTGCTCTCCCGATACTCTCAACATCTTTCTCATCGTAAACTTCGACTATTGGAGTAATCTCAAGAAAGTTACAAAGATCGATAAATTTTTCTATCTCATCTTTTTTGTAAAGTTTGGCAATGAGGAGTAATGCATCGGCGCCATATTGTTTTGCTTCATAGACTTGATCTGGATGGATAATAAAATCTTTTTGCAGGACCGGAAGATCGATATACCTTTTGACTTGAGAAATCATCTTTAGATCGCCTCCAAAAAATTTATTTTCTGTAACGATAGAAATGCAGTCCGCCGTGCCACGTTTATAATTCTTAACTTTCTCTAAAATGCCTGTTCTTGAGCCCAATCTGCCGCCGGACGGTGATTTGAGTTTGATTTCGGCAATGACCCCGATATCTCCTTTTGCCGGATGACAAATACTTGCAATAAAGCTCTGATAGATTTTTTTCTTTTGGACCATTTCCTTTTTTTTACTGGCAATGATGGTATCTAAAATGTTTTTTTTCATAAAGAGTTTGAAACTGCGATTAACTCATGTAATTTATGTAATACTTTACCCGATGAAATTGACTGTCTGGCAATCTCGATACCTTCTCTCATCGTTTTTGCTTTTCCAAATGTCAACATTCCAAGAGCGGCATTTAGAAGAACTGCGTTTAAATGGGGCTCATGTGCCCTGTTTTCTAAAATCAATTTGCAGATCTCGACATTCTCTTTCATTGATCGGGTTTTGAGAGTTGATAATGAGTACTCCTTCAAGTCAAAATCACGCGGACGAATAACGTACTTTCTCTTAGTTTTATCACTGCTGAATTCATGAATGATTGTTTCACCTTCGACACTAACCTCATCAATGCCCTTTGCACCATGAACTATGGTCGCTCGTTTTGAGCCAGTATTAATGAGAGACTGCCCGATTATATCTGCGTTTGAAGCGTCGGAAACTCCAATCACCTGAAATGCCGCATGTGCTGGATTGAGCATTGGACCAATGATATTGAAGTACGTTTTCTTTCCAAAAAGTGTTCGGGCTTCCTTCACATGTTTCAAAGCCGGATGAAACTGTGGAGCAAACAAAAAAACAAATCCGCATTTTTCTAAACATCGAACTGCTTGTTCTTTATTCAAATAAATATTCACTCCTAGAGCTTCAAAAAGGTCGGCGCTGCCGAACTTGCTGCTTGCCGCTCGATTGCCGTGTTTTGCCACCGGTACACCAGCGCCGGCACAAACAAGCGCAGAAATAGAAGAAATGTTAAATGTATTCAAGCCGTCTCCACCAGTTCCGCACATGTCAAGAACATCAAAATTTATATTGAAATCAACCATGTGTTTTCTGGTCGCTTGTACAATCCCTGACAATTCTTCAAAAGTGATCTGCGCTTTTTCAAATGACTCAAATATTTTGATGATCTTCGCTGTTTTGACTTTTCCGCTGATGATCTGCTCCTGAATTGAAAATGATTTATTGTATTTGTTAGTTTTGTTCATACGAGTTTAAAAAATTTTGTAACATAAGATTGCCGTATTCTGTGGCAAATGATTCGGGGTGAAACTGGATGCCTTCGATTGGAAAATTTTTATGCCTTAAACCCATAATCTCGATCGGTCCATGTCGATGATTATTGATCGCCGTTGCCGATACTTCTAAACATGAAGGGAGTGAATGTGGCTCTGCGACAAGAGAATGGTAGCGCATGGCCTTTATATTTTGAGGTACTCCTTTAAAAACTCCCTTTCCATCATGCTGGACTATGCTTATTTTTCCATGCATTGGTCGAGTCGCCCTGATTACCTTTCCACCGTAATAATAAGCCATACCTTGCATGCCAAGACATACTCCAAGAACAGGAACGTGTTTCCCAATGCGTGTAATGATCTGTGCGCAAACGCCAAAATATGTTGCGTCACTCGGGTCGCCAGGACCAGGAGAGATGATGATATGACTGTATGATGAAGAGATAATTTTTTCTGCTGTAATTTGATTGTTGCGCTTTACCTCAAGTTTGAAACGTCTATACTTTTGAGTCAAAATCGTTCCAACTGATTGATACAAATTGTATGTAAACGAATCGAAGTTGTCGACGATGAGCACTTTCATATTCCGAGCACCTCCTTCATGGCTGCAGATTTTCTCATCAGTTCCTCGTACTCTTTTTCCTGTTGGGAGTCATAAACAATACCCCCCGAAGACTGGGTGTAGGCATAATCATCTGAAATAAACAGTGAGCGAATAGTGATAGCAAAAGTACAGTCACCATTAAAACCAAAGTTACCTACTCCTCCACCATATGGACCACGAGCCGTACTTTCAATATGATCGATGATCTTCATTGTCTCGATTTTAGGGGCGCCGGTGAGAGTGCCGGCCGGAAAATTGCTGGCCAACCCCGAAAACATATCCTCTCCATTTTTAAGCAAACCGACTATCTCACTGGAAATATGCTGGACATGACTGAATTTTTTTATGTCCATCAGACTACGTACGACTACAGTGCCAAGCTCGGCTACGCGGCCGATATCATTCCTATGAAGATCAACTAGCATATTGTGTTCGGCCTGTTCTTTTTTGTCGGCAAGAAGATCGCCAGAAAGCAAATAATCTTCACCAGCATTTTTTCCTCTTCTTATTGTGCCGGCAAGTGGAAAGGTCTCCATGTATCTTTTTTTTACTCGAAACAAAAGCTCGGGACTGGCGCCGATGATTTTTTTATTACCGAATTTAAGATAAAACATAAATGGAGATGGATTAACTTTGCGCAATCTGCCATAAAGTACAATTGTATCGCCTTTTATCTGGAATTCCGACTTCAATCCCACCTGACACTGAAAAGTATTTCCCTTTTTTATTTGATCTTTGACATACAATACAGCCTGTGTGTGTTCATCACGCGTTGAGGTATAACCGGTGAATTTTACCTGCACAGAATGTGGTCTACTTTTTTTGCTTAGTAATTTTTTAATAAAGTCCGATCTGTTTTTGCCGTGAGTAAAATAAAATACTTCGTTGGTTCTTTTGTCGAGAATGAGGCCATCGGTATATGCTCCAAACATTAAAGGATCAAACATTTCGTGCGTTTTTACATTGATTACTCCGGGCTCAAAATAATTTGCGGCATCATAACCCAAATAACCGACCAAACCACCTTCGTATTCGTTTGATGAATAATCTTGTGGTATCAAATTTCTAAGTGCGAAATAGGGATTATCACAAGGAAAACTAACGTTATCGACAATAAGCTTGTTGACTTTTCCACGCACGATGCATTCTGGCCCAAAGCCAATAACCGAATAACGAGAAACATCGCTATACCGACCTAATGATTCGAATAAAAAACACGTTTCAAACTCCCTTTCAATTTTTTGAAACAACTCATAAAAATCGATGCTCTGATCTAGTTTTATATATTCAGGTTTATTTGAAAACTGAATTTGCTGAATTTTTTTCATAATTTTGATTGATTAAAAAAACCCTCCTATCTGGAGGGTTTATTTATGCTCAAATTAAGACCCTAATTTGGCCACAGATCAACCCTCCAACAAATAGCCCGCCAGCTATTTAAAGAGAGTTGATGAATTAGTTGTATTTGATTTATCATCAGAAATTTGACATTAGTAATTAGAAATTACTCAAGCAATCGATCTAAAAGTCCCTTGCTGAATTTCTTTTGCGCCTCGTGTCACCGTCGCCACACCGACCTTGAGCTTTGAAGCTATATGATGCTGTGGCAAGCCTTTTTTGAGCATCTTCACAATTTGAATTCGTCTTGGTAGCTCTTCTCTTTCTTTTGGAGTAAGAAGACCAAGAAGCAAATTTTCCATTTCAGAAACCGAATTAATTGACACCAATAGCTTGGCCAGATCTTTTAATGTAAAATAACTGTTCATAATCAATTGAGTACTATTATACTAGTATGATGATATTTGTCAAGCAGGTTCTTTGGCACATATACCATGTAAACAAGTAGGTATCGTCATCCCGAACTTGTTTCGGGATCTTTCAGCGCTCTAAAGATGCTGAAACTAGTTCAGCATGACGTTGAACTTATACTTGCTGTCAAGGTATATATGCCGATTATTTCATTATTATCAAAATGGATTAACTACCTCAATCTCCTTAAACCGGACAAAATCTTTTGTATTAACCGTATAGATATTCTTTATTCCATATTCCATCATTGTTGACACTAGTTGAGCGTCAAAAATATCTACTCCTACAATACTATACTTCATAATTAAGCCTTCTAAATATGAAAATGATTTCTGTGTGGGATACACTACCTTAACACCAATGTCATGATAGTAATCAATGATACCCCATGCTTGTGTTGGGCTAATCGGCTTTTTAAGTTTTTGCGTCCATATTCTGTAAGCTTCTATAAAGTTTTGGTTACTAAAACAGATGTTTTTTTTGCTATATGTTCTTTCAAAAAGATATATGATTTCTTAAAAAAAGGAGAATCTGCATCGTGGGTATATATAAGGATATTCATATCTACGAGAGCAGGATTAGTCATAGATTTCGTCACGAGAAAATGTATTTTTTGCTCCTCCCATATTGTAGATTGGAGGTTTGAATTCTTTTTTTTCTTTTATTTCTTCTTGTATAGCAATAATTTTTGCTACAGGTTTTCCTTTTTTTTCGACAATAAACTCCTCTCCCTTATACAGTATTCTGTTAATTATTTCGGTAAACTGATTGCGCACCTGTGTTGCGTTGATTGTTTGATTCATATAGTTTAAGTATAGTGAAAATATACAAATTGCCAAGAATGATATTTTATACAAATCGAGCTTTCCTCAAAGTCGAAAGTTGTAAACTAAGCAAAATCAATAAAATAATTCCTAAATAAAATGCGATCATCTTTGCAGAATAAATGTCTGCTAGCGAGCCAATAAAAAATGCCAACAGTGCATAGGGAATATTGCGAAGCATGTTGTAGGTAGATATCGTTGTAGCACGGTATTTCGAATCCGCATTTTTGTTAATCAAAATAGATCCCGTGTTTAGAAAAATTACTTGAGACACCGATCTTACTGCAAGACTTAATCCTCCAAGCACAATCCCGACAAATGGTGAAACTATAAAAGATACTGCAACTACCATACCCGTTATGATTAACAGTTTTTTTTCCGAAAAGAATTGTAAAAGTTTTGGTGTAAATTGAGAAAAAAATCCTGAAATAAGCAATATAACCGCCCAAAAAACTCCAAGCTGCTCCGGCTTAAAATGAAACTCGACTCCGAGAAAGCTGTTGAGCATCTCGTCTGCTATAAGTAAAATCACTCCAATTGACAAAAGGAGTAAAGTTTGTTTGACAATATTATTTGTCTTAGTAAGCTGTCTAAAACCCTGTTGCGTTTGACGAACATAATTTGACCATGAAAAAACTTCTGTATCTATTTGCGGTTCTATTAGAAAAAATACACCGATTAATCCAAAACCCGAGATTATCCCCTCCAAAGCAAAAGGCAAACTTGGTGAAATTAGATAGAAATACCCTCCAAGCAACCCACATACTGCAGTTGTTATCAACGATATCGAGCTAATATTTGAGATTATTTTCGGATAAAATTTCTCTCTTTTAACCTGTTTAAGGCTGTCAAAAATCAAAGCCTCAAGTGTGCCCGAATATAGTGTGCCCCCGATGGCAAGAACCATTACACTTGTTAATAGAAAGATAAAATTCGGAGCAAAAGCCATCATAAAAGATCCGATCATTTTGAATAAAAACGAAATAAACAAAGTATTCTTTTTTCCAAGTAAATCTGCTATCGCGCCTGTCGGTATTTCGGTAAGAATATATGTGATAACTAGCGTTGTTTCGATGATGCCAATACCCGCATAATTGGTGTAGAGAAGATAATAAAACACCCATACACCAAGCCAAAACCAGGCATTTTTACAAAAAGCAAGAAAGTAAGAAATCCAGATGTTTTTCATGGCTTATTCACCGCCATCAGTTTGACCTGGACAAACTCCTGCATCCCGATTTTGCCATACTCCCGACCTATGCCGCTTTTTTTATAACCACCGATTGGACAAACAGGTTTATAGAAACTATCCGTGTTTATAGCAACAACACCACTTTCTAGACGTTTTCCGACCCGCTCCCCTTTTTCAAGATCGGTAGTATAAATTTCCGATGTCAATCCATATTCGGTTTTATTGGCCATCTCAATGACTTCTTCTTCCGTTTCAAATGGAATTATTGGTAACACAGGTCCGAATGTTTCTTCGGATATAACCTTCATATCAAAATTCACATTTGTGAAAATGGTCGGCTCAAAATAGTTCCCTTTTTCATATTCTTTACCCGCTGGTCTTTCGCCGCCAATTTCCAGTTTGGCACCTTTTTCAATAGCATCCTTAACTTGTGATTCGAGAAGTTCAAGTTGCTTTTTGGAAACAAGCGGACCCACATCAAAATTGTCTATTGGATTTCCAATTTTCACTTTTTTTAATCTTTCGACAAATTGCTTTAGTACTTTTTCATAAACCGATTTTTCGACAAAAAGACGTTTTATCGAGCTACAGACCTGACCGCAGTTTAGAAACCGCGCCCAATACAAATTGTCCATTGTGACTTTTAGATCCGCGTCGGCAAAAACTATACCTGCACTACTTCCGCCCATCTCGCAAAGAGCTTTTATGAATTTCTCACCGCATTTTTTGTATATCTGCTGGCCGACCTTCGTGCTTCCTGTAAACCACATGAGATCAATGTCTGCGTCAACGAGCATGGCTCCAACATCACCAGCGCCGATCAACACCTGCATGACTCCTTCGGGTAAACCGGAGTCAATGAGTAAATCGGCGGCAAGTTTTTGACTAAGACTGGTGTATTCCGAAGGTTTAAATACCACGGTGTTTCCGGCAATGAGCGCAGGAATAACTCCTGAATTGAACATTGAAAGCGGAAAATTCCACGGAGCAATACAAGCGCAGACTCCATATGGCTCAAAGACAACACGATAATGCTCTTTTCCCTTCTCCAAAACTACTTCGTCTGCCAAATTTTCTGCGCCTTTGTCGATGTAATAGTCGAGAAATTCAATCTCCCAAGGTATGTCGTCAAGCGATTGATTGAGTGGCTTTCCCATTTCCAGAGTTGTCAGTCTAGCAATCTCGTCTTTATTTTTCTCCACTTTCTGACGATATTTTTTTATGTATTCAATCCGTTTTTTTATCGGTGTAAATCTCCATGTTTCAAATGCTTTTTTAGCTTTTGAGATAGCCCTATCAACATCTTGTTTGGTCGAAATCTCAAGTTTACCAACTACCGATTGGTCATGCGGATTTATCGATTGAAGTTTCATAGCGTCTATTATAATGAACTCATGCTCTCCTTGCAAAACTTGTATAAAAACTGCATAAAAAAAGAACTCCCCTATTTAGTCATATTAATAATACTGATCATAATGGCTTCGGCTGCGATGTTTCATGAAGGATTTTTCAGGACGTACGATGATGTGACAACGGTACGCATTTTGGATTTTGTAAAAGAACTCCAAAGAGAAGGCTGGTATCACAATTTTCCGATTCGAATATCCGCCGAACTCTCGCATGGTTTTGGATACTCACTTTATCTTTTTTATGGGAATCTCCCTTACTATGTAGGAGCTCTAATCATGATGTTAACCGGACTAAACCATATTTCGGTTACGAAGCTCGTTTACCTTTTCCCTCTGGTTGTTGGACCAATACTTTTTTACACAGCGGCGAGATTTAAAATGAAGCCTGTTTATGCTCTTATTGCCAGTTGTCTTTACACGCTTTTCCCTTATCGTGGCTTTGATATCTATTTAAAAGGAGGCACGGGTGAGGCCTGGTCAATAGCTTTCATTCCGGGTATATTTATCGGACTTTTTTTACTTGAAAAGAAAAAAATATATGCACCAGTCATCTTTGCTCTCTTTTTACTTTTGTCGATGATCTCTCATCCTCTTGCCGGCTTGCAGGCTTTGGTACTTGCTTTTTTTTACGGATTAATTATCGTACAAGACAAAAAACTGCTTATTTTTTCAACTCTTCTTGGAATTGGACTGGCTGCATTTTCCTTTGTTCCAAGTTTTTATTATCTTAAAATTGTTCAACTCACTTTCCACGAAAACAACAAAACTGCGATCCTGGATCAGCTTTTGTCATTACAAAAACTTGTTGTGCCGGCGCTGACAATCGATGCAAAAAAACCATTTTCGGCACTTTTCTTGCCGATTATTCTTGTGGGGCTTATCGTGATCTACTTAAAAAGGGAAAAAATTGAAAAAAACATGATGAGAATGTATTTGTTTTTTGGATTATTGAGTCTAGTGTTTTATCTGCTTCTTGGAAATATTACTAGGATCTTCTGGATTTTAACGTTACCAATAAGTGGAATATTGCAAACACCTTCTCGCCTATTTACAATAATTTCTTTTACTTTACCTTTCTTTATAGGACTTTATCTTCCACTTCTAAAAAATAAATTAATGCAATACGGAGTGATCATCACAGTTTTGGTGATAAGCTTTGCTTCGCTTCAAGTTTTTAAACCGATTGAATACTCATACTATTACGAATATGCTGCAGAAGGACCATGCGCGACCACAACCTGGCAAGATGAATATTTGCCAATATGGGTAAAAACATGTCCACCAAAAGAGCTTCAGGCAAACATGGTTATGGAAGGAGACGGAAAGCTTGTTATAAATAAAAATTCGCTGCTTACAATGGATGCCACGGTAATTAATAACGAACCTTCTGATCTGATTGTTCACAGATACTATTTTCCCGGATGGGATGTTTATGTGGACGGAACAAAAAGTAAGCTCGATTACACTTTTTCACCTTACGGGATATTTAAGACAAAAATACCGGAAGGAAAGCATGAGATAAATGTCAAATATCAAAAAACGCCGGTAATGGTGATTGCGGATGTTATATCGCTAGTCTCGTTTGTGTTTCTAATTCTTTTTGCTTTAAAAACTCTTACATCTTCTTTTAGTTTTCCAGACCATGGAAAGAATCACCGGCGCCGACTACTTGTACAAGCTGGCTGAAAATTTTACTGAATCAGTCAGGACGTATTTAAATGAAAATGAGTGTCAACTCTAGTTAATCTAAGTTTAAAATCAAGATAATTAGCCCTTCAATCGGTATGATGTAAACACAACACGAACTTTTCTACCCTTTGAGCTCGTTATTCCCCTACCTTCACCTCGAAAAGCAAGAAAGATACTTGAAAGAGACGGTCTTGAAAGGATCATCTACTCTCAACTAATTTAGTAGTAAATATTAATATTATAGGATAAATTTGATATAATATTATACATTAATAATGATAATTTTATGTCAGTTCATAAAAACGAATTTGTACAACCAAATGAGGCTAATCTTGGCCAAAGTAACATAACTAGTACACAAATGGATCAAGAAAACCCTGATGAGTTTGCTCTAACCTTCCAGCCTATATTTTCGAATGACGAAGTTGAAGGTATTAAAAAATTATGGGCTCAACAACAGCTACAAGAGGATGAAAGATTATTGCAATTACAGAGTGAAGAAGAAAGGATTCGAGGATTACTTGAATCTGAAAGAGGTCGGAATCTTATTGAGGAATATGATCGTGGTGGACTACGAAGAACGCTAAATATAAAATCTAAAGATGATTGTATTGTTGTTTTTCGTCATAGACTTGATAAAGAAATACAAAGAAGACAAGAATCCAGTACCGATCAAGACTTTAATCCAAGAGACATGCTTTTAAAACTTCACGCTCAAGATTTTTCACAGATTGGATTTAATTGGATATTCAGTCGTTTCAATAATGAATTTTCTCATTTTGCCTCAATTATACAGGCTAGTTATCCTGGATCTGATTTAAGGAGTTGGGAATTTCACAAGACTCCAAGTGGTTTTTACAGTGAAGGGTTATTAATTACCACAATCCGGTGGTTTTATGAGACATATCTCAATCTCGATAAAACTGAGCCTAATTTATTTAGAGAAGGCTTACTCAAAGTTCGTATTAATTCTTTAAATCGTTTTGGAATACGAAGTATGATAAAAAAGGCAGGATATAGATATCGAAGCGGAGCTGTTATTGATACGTATCCTGAACTCAAATTACAACCCTGGGAATTCTTGCATGGGGTTCGATGGAGTGGAAAAGAGGGAGAAAATACTATAAAACAAGCGGTTAAATGGCTGATCGAAGAAAGATTAGGTATATCGCCTGAAGATCCAGATTTTAAAGATAAACTAAGACTTGTTACTGCAAGAACTTTCTCACAAGCCGGTCTTTTCCCCTTACTGAATGCTCCTTCATTCAAATCGCATATTAAAGCTATTATTTTTGCTTATGAAGAGCTAGGTTTGACAATTGATGACTTCGCTAGAGTACCAGCGGGAACTTGGGAAGGTGATGCTGGACTCAAGAAGGCTATAGAAGTAATACGACATAGAATTGAAATTGAGCTAGGTATATCTCCAAATGATCCAGAATTTGCTACTAAGATTAGGGCATTAAAACGGTCAGATCTTTTGCAAAGTGGGACCAATACACCTTTTACAAAATTGTTTAACGCCTCTTTAATTAAAGTAATAAATACCATCTATCCTTATCTTGAATTACAACCCTGGGAATTGGGTGTAGTTCCTAGGGGTTTTTGGGCAGAAAATGAATTCGAAAACGTAAGAAGTGCAATAAAATGGTTTGTTGAAGAACAACTGGGACTTTCTCAACAAGATGAAAATTTTAAATCGAAAATACTTAATTTAAGAAAAGAGGAATTGATTGAATATTTTGGCGGTATGTTCGCTACAACTAAACTAACTTTGTTACAGGTCCTACAGATAGCATATCCTGAATTATGGATATCTAATATCGATTTTATCAAAGCAAATAAATATAGAGATCCATCAACATTATCAAAAAAGTTTGAGCAAGCTGACCAAGATACTACTGAAGCAGCCAACGAATGGTTACAAAATTTATTAGGTGAATAATCATATGGCAAGCCCTGAACAACAATTTCCAGAATGGCAAGATCCACGACTTAGGGATTTTAATTTCCGATCAATCCCTACAACAGCAGTAGATACTGTGGCGGCAATGTATACAGACCTTATAAAACGACAAGAGTTTGAACATAACTATATGGCAAGTGATCTACTTATCGATAAATATCGTTTGGCTCGGGATCTTGTTATAGACGGTCGTTTCCCCGATCCTAAATTTTTATTACAAAAATTTTTAGTTCATAAAGAAGTTCCTGAACGATACATAGAAATTTCTACATTACTCCGTGACAGATTACATTTCCTTCTCATACAAAAGGGAGTTTACTCTCATCAATCAATGGATAACGATACAGCAGAACGATTTATTAGAGACGAACTTCACCGAAGAGAAAATTTTCAGGATCTTCTAGAAGCGGGATGGCCGATTGAAGTTTTAGGTCAACTAATGACCGTAGATTTATTTACCGATATTTCTGATGCGAAAAAAGTCGAAGAATTGAGAGGGTGGACAACAAGAAGTCTGATGCGTGAATATTTAGGAGTACTTTCTAGTAAAAGGGCCAGAAAAGAGTTATCGATCACAGATATGCTTGATCGTGTGCCTAATAGAGTGTTTGCCGACCCACGAAAAATAAAGATGCACCTTGTAGATCATTACATCGAGGCTCGTCTCATGCAAAGTATTACCGATCTTGGAATTAATAATGGTATTTTAAATATCGAAGGTATCGCGGAAACGACTCAAGATCCAGATAAAAGAAATTTCTTGCTAAAACTTTCTAATAGATTTTGGAATATCGCTACCCATCCTTATCGTGGAGATTTTAAAAGTACTATTCTTTTAAAAGATCAGGAAAAACAATTTCCGTCGTTTGAACAAATGGCATTTTGGTATGATTTTTTGCAATACAGTACACGACTTCTAACAGCTGCACCTGGAATGGGTAAGACCGGAGCCGCATATGGAGCATTAGAAAATACCGATGCAGAAAAAGTTTTAGTCATTGCTCCCGCCAGTGGTAAAGCTACATGGGCAATTGAAGACCAAAAGTTATTTCAATCTCCAGGGAATATATTTATTATAGATGGAGCCACAGATATTGAAAAAGCTATTAAGTCAGGCAAAAAATATATTGTCATAAGTCAAGAACTTCTTGGACTTACCGATCACGATCCAAAACTAAATTCATCTCTCACAGCTCTTGTTGAACAAACTAATATTGAGGGTGCAATTATTGATGAAATTGATAATTTAAGCAGGCCTAAAAATGTTTCTACTAAAACAACTATACGTTTACTTGAAAAAATAAGAGAAAATTATAAGAAAAAAGAAAGAAAACAGCTTGAATCTGCCCCGGTGATAGGTCTCACCGCTACACCTATTCGCAGCAAATTATCTAATATGAACACAACTATGGGCATTCTGTATCCCGACGAATATGCAATCTCACAAACAGAATCTACAAAATCTAAAAAAACATTTAGTGATACACATTTAAATAGGCCTGATCTGGCTTTCTACACTCTTATTGGAGAAAAAAAAATGTTTCGTTGGGAGCAAGCAACAGGAGTACAAGACTATAGTTACGAGATTATACCTCTAGAAATCTCCCCTTTTGAAGAATATCTATATACATTTATTGCAAATGAAGTCCCTATCGATTCACTAACTAAAATTCGAGTACTTGAAGATAGTTTATGTAATCCTCTGCTTGTCAAAGCGGAAGTTCGTCACTTTGCCAAAGACAGGATTCCACCCTTTGATTTGGATCAAACAATGGACCGACTGAAACAAGTAGTGCAAGAATGGAAAGTACTTCGTGACATTACTGAACCACATAATTCTCAAGATTATTTAAGCGCCAGTAAATTGGTAGAACTGGGTTTTGGAGATATGGTACTAGGGTGTTTTTTTAGCGATTTATTAGAAAATGGTATCGATACGCTGGTTGATGAGCTTACAAGAGATGCTACAGATGAAAGTTTAATAGAACTGCGTAAATTTTGGCAACCACATGGTCTTTCAACAAAGTACTCAGTTATAAAAAAAATGGTTGAAGAATCTCTTACTCCTCAAATAGATAATGACGGTAAACAAACAAGAGAGAAGCTATTTATTGTTTCTCCTTCACGGAAACAAGGAAGAACGAGAGATGTACATCAGCGTCTTGTTCAGATCGAAAATGGACAAAAAACTGCCTTGTACGCCCCATATGAATTAAGTGTCATTAATGACACTGCTTTAATTAAACTGTTAGACGAATGGGTATCTACATATGGTAAAAAGATGATAATTATCGATGGAAATGTAACTGTTGGTAGAGCTCGCGACAATGCAATAGTCATGTGGACAAATGATCCTGATACTGAACTTCTTGCCACATTAGAGGCCGCTTATCAAAGTCGAGACTTTACCTTAAATATAACCGAAGAACAAGGTGGTACCAGAATCAGCAAAGTAAGGAAAATATTACTAGCTCCTCCTTATCATGATCAACAGCTTAGACAGATACATGGGCGTTCTAATAGATGGGGACAGCTGGTTCCGGCCGATTTACAAATATTCCAAGTCAAAGATCTATTAGATCAAGGTAAAGCTGAAGCAGTATATTACACCTATCTATTATCCCGAATGGCCTTATCTGGTATTGTATTATCAGCAGATGAGCAAACATTTTTTGATTCTAAAAGGGTTGGTAATAAAATTCGTTTACAATCTCCAGAGTCAAGATATCTTCGAGATGTACTTAGTTTTATTAAATCTGCTGGTGAAGAAGAAACAGAGGTGTTTAATAATAAACCAAGCCCTCTTCATCCTGAAAAGATACAAGGGCAACTCTTTGCAGATCTTTTTTTCAAAAATGGAAAGGATGAATTCTCTACTACTGGATATAACGCTGAATTAATTGCGTTCCTTGCTAAATATTTTATCGAGGCCAATAGTAATGTATTAGATATCGGTGCAGGAACGTTGTTATTACAGCGTAAATTGAAGAAAGGAATTGACAATGTTGATATGAATCCATATATGATGGAAGCAGGATGGGGACTCGCAAGCAGGTACGGTGGACGGAAAATTGTAGCTAAAGCTTCTTTACTTTCTGAAGATATTTGTCCATCAAACAATTATAATTTTGTCAACTGTGCTTTTACTCTTCCATGGTCGAAATTAAATGGTACTAGTCCTGATTCACCTGAATCGTCAGAACGAGTTAAAATACTAAGTCAAATTCATAGAGTTCTTAAGCTTGATGGTCTTTTTGTTTTAACTGTTTCCGAGAAATCCTTTGACGAAAAAACGTTTGAAAATTTTATTCTGGCACTTGAGCAACATTTTGGCTTTCAAGTTGATCGAGAACTAAGCGGAATGAGTTTTGGACGAAATAAAATGGGAGTGAGTAAAAGACTCGGCTGGTGTATAGTTGCAAAAAAAATTGACCAAATAAATCTGGAAAACCTTTCGTTACAAAACTTGGAGTTTGCTGATGAAAATGGAAAATGGATTAGTTATGGTAAAAAGAAAAAAAGGAAAGAAAAGTCAGTAAAAGTTGCCGGGAAGGACTATCCGTTACCTGATCTTGAAATACAATTTGACCAGTATGAAATTGTCAATAATCAGAAGCAAATAAAAGTTATCACTTATAAAGATAAATTTATAGATAATCCTACACTACCATCTTCTGGAGATGGTCATGTCGATGGAAATATGCAAAATGTTAAGGAAACTAGTCCTTTAGAAGTTATAAAAGGAGAAACAAAAGCAGATTATCACTATTATAGAACCAATCTTTTAAGGCCAGTTATGGAGCTTACTGGTTATAGTTGGGAACAAGCGGAAGAATTATGTGCTATAATTCTTAACGAAATTGGAATACGACAAAAAAGAGAGCATACAATACTTTTAGTACTTAAAGAGGTTAAAAAAAGAGTATTTAATAATCATAAATAATTATGGCAGAAATACTTTCACCCGAACCAAAACCATTACCTCAACTTCCTGATGCTTATGCATCTCCCGATGAATTAGTACTTACACCCGAAGAACAAACCCGTCGTTTTTTTGAAGAACAAGATGTATTTCAATTAACAGCGGCGTTAATTGGTCGTCCTCTGGCAATTCCAAATACTGACATTTGTGTTGTAATAGATCAAGCACAAGCCTTTCCGGAAGTTGGTCCAAACTATCAAAGAGGCAAAGATGGTGTTAATATCCATATGCCTCGTGCTAAACTGTGGGCTTTCCATATCGCACGGGCTAATATGAACCAAGCATTAGTCACAACATTTTACGAAGATAAATCCGGTGCTTGTGTAAGATTATTACGAGGAAGTAGAAGATATCCTGAAACTAATGAACTTGTTCCTATGGCCCGAGAGGGAGATATTGCAAAAACTTTAGGCCTTTTGGACAATGAAGTTGCTACTTTACAATTTGGTGAAGATCCTAAGGATCCTACATTATATGTAATTCGCGCAGCTAACACCACAGAACAGGCAAACCAGTATATTCAGGGCATTACTACCTAATAAGAAAATTATATTAATTTAGAATCCTACAATTAAACTGGGAGATTGTATTGCATTTTCCACCACAACTTTACTTTCGTCAAAGTTCCCAGTTTGTAAAAACTCATCTACATCATTTTGTAAAGAAAACATTTTTAATGGCGTTACTTCTACTCTATTAAACCCTATTTTCAACATTTCTTTTCTCACACTATCGATATCTAATTTACGTAGCTCTTCTGTAATTTCATCTTCATTTTCTACGTCAAAAAAGGGTGGTTCGACCATAATAAGAGAACCACTTGGACGTATTATTCTTCTCATTTCCCTTAAAAATTTCGTTCTAGCTTCATAAGGGCCGATATATGTATATGCTGGTAAAGCAGGAGTTAGATTATTTGTAAAAACACTATCATATGAAGCCGCTTGGAAATTTGTTTCCATTCCGTCTACATACGAAAATGGAATCCCATAATGTTTTGCAGCTTTGGCACTCAAAGCGCCATCAACATCGATTATTTCCATAGAATCTTCTTCAGGAGTTAAATACTTAGAAATTCCCCATATTCCTTCAACGCTTTTAACTGAAAAAGCTCCCACAAAAAGCGACTTCCCAACTTTCTCCTCACCAACTAAATGTACTGCGTCTCTATAAGCTGGAATTGTTTTACCTGGTGAAAGTGATCGAGGTAGGTCGGTTGAAGGCATCATACCCTCTAATATAAGATTAATCGCATGTACAACTTCACCTAGTCTATGAGGGTCATAGTCAGATAACGCCATATATTTCCACCACAATTCTCTTTCCGCAGTTAACTGAAACGCCTGCGTAATTTGTGGCGAGGTGTAATAGAGATACTTACTCCAAGCAGATTGCCCTTCAAAAAACGTTGCAGAAAAAGGACCAACGAGGTCATTACTAGATACTAGTAGCTGAATTGCTGCTAATTCTTCTTCATCTATTCTTGAAAGAGATAATGGCTCAAACAGTTCCGTTGTTTGATCAATATCTATGGTCGTATTATTTACGACAACCAACTGATCTTTATAGGGCAATGTATGAAAAGACTTTGGCTCAATACTCTCTAAAGTTCGAAGAGCTGATTTTGGTAGTTGATCTTTATTACTTTCTGTCATTATTGATTAGATCGAAATTATAATATACTTGTCTACAAATACACTAGAACGTTACATTTTAATGATCTCATTGTTATAATAACTCTCATGAACCTCTCTATCGGTATGGCGTGAACATAACACGACCTGTTCTGTGCTCACTATTCCCCTACCTCCTCAACGGAAAGCAAGGAAGATGCTCGAAAGAGTTGGTTAGATGTATTCTCGTAGTCACAATAAAACACAATCAGGACAATCAGATAAACCATTGTATCTCCTGTAGAAGGTTTTGTTTAAAATCCCG
>Ga0155630_133_pt1 | contig 18963 bp, 22 predicted proteins | sample RifCSPhighO2_12_FD_107287 | JGI IMG/M metagenome (GOLD analysis project Ga0155630, IMG submission 107287) | Candidatus Roizmanbacteria bacterium RIFCSPHIGHO2_12_FULL_38_13
CCTGTCACCGCGACCACCTCACCGAGTTTCTGATAAAGAGCCACTATACGCTGCTTATGAAAAGGGCTTGTCCTTGCAAAGACTTTCGTATGAGGCAGGATATCGAGAAGCTCTTGATCGCTATATTTATCAATTTGTTCACCTTTCACAATATCGTCACCTTTTTGAAGCAGTCCAATCGACCAACCTATCGCCTCTGCTGTCTTTTCGTTGTCACCTGTGATCATGACAACCTTAATTCCTGCTTGTTTTGCTCGCTCTATGGCATCTGCAGCCTCGACACGGGGCGGATCGTGTAAAGCAACCATACCTAAAAAGATATTTTCCTCCTGATAAGCGCATTTGAGTTTGTCACACGGACGATATGAAAAAGCAAGAACTCGGAGCCCATTTGCAGCCCAATCCTGCATCATGGTCAAAATTTCCTTCTTTTTCTCCTCGTTCAGAACAACAGTATTGTCTTTTATTAAGATTTTTGTAGATATCTGTAGTATTGACTCCGGAGCACCTTTGCTGAAAGCCAACAGATGTTTGTCCTTCACCACTACAGTCATCCGTTTTGTCACCGAATCAAACGGCAACTCGTCAACTATCTCCCACTGCTTTCGAATGGGCTCGGGTTCGTGCTCCAATTTTTTTGAAAAAAATAACAGCGCTCCTTCTGTTGGATCACCCAATACCTCATCCTTTTCACCGTGTTTTGAAACTAAAGTTGCTGTCGAACAAACAACTCCATTGATAAGAATTAATTCAAGAGCGCGCGAAAGTGTATTTTTATGAGATAACTCGGATGATTGATGAACATGCTCATCGATCCATGCCTGTTTTACTTCCATATTATTCGTGGTCAAAGTTCCGGTCTTGTCAGTTGCGATAAGAGTGATATTACCAATACTTTCAATAGATGCAAGTTTTCTCACGATCGCCTTTTTTGCGGCCATGTGTTTGACACCTATTGATAGGATAACAGTCATTACAGCGGGAAGACTTTCGGGAACAACTGCGACAGCAACAGATACGGCCAATAAAAATGATGGGAAATAGCCGTGTCCTTGCAGGCTGGAAAGTATAAACAATGCAAAAGAAAGAATTATCCCAATGATCCCAATAAGCTGTGTTAAATGTGAAAGTTTAATCTCAAGTGGCGTTTGCCCATCCTCCACAGAGGCCAGCTCTGCCGCAATCTTACCAAAGCGGGACTGCATGCCCGTATGAGTAACACGAGCCTCCGCTCTACCCTTAGCAACAATTGTTCCCATATAAAAACTATCGCCTGCCGCTTTGACCACAGGTATCGACTCGCCGGTGAGCGCGGCTTCGTTTATTTCCAAGTTAACCGAGTCAAGAATTTGTGCGTCTGCCGGTATCTTTACCCCTTCCTCAACCACGATAACATCACCGGGTACGAGATAACGACTGTCGATCTGTTGTTCACGTCCATCGCGCAAGACTCGAATTGTACTGATGGTCATTTTTTTGAGCGCTGCCACAGCCTCTTCGGCCTTGTATTCTTGATACACACCAAAAACTGCATTTAAAAATATTATTGAAAGAATGAGTGTAGCATCAAAAACTTCACCGATAAAAAATGACACACACGCCGCGGCGATGAGGAGAATCATCAGAAAGCTCTTTATCTGTTCAATAAATTTTTTGTAGATTGGGCTTTTCTCTCGATCTTTAATAACGTTTTGTCCATATTGAGACAATAATGAGTGTGCTCTTAGTGTTGTAAGACCTTTAACAGTTTTCATTTTTATTTATAATTTAATCAATATTGTTCTCGAGCCTCATATTAGATTTTCTATCAGTATTCAGAAATCAGTAATCAGAAATCATCTCAACTATGCTTAAGACCTTCATAGGCTTTGATCATCGTATGTAATATCTCATGGTTTAAATTTTTAGCGTCTTCAAAAGAGAGTCGTTTAATATTGTGAGGATAATAGTGGAACACCTCATTTCGACCTTTTTTCCAGATACCCCAAATTTCCGATGCCAGATCATCTCCAGCGACCCGTTGGATCTTAGCGTAGATTGACCTCTCTTTCAATCGGTCAATAAGATGTGGCGAAAGAAACTTCCCGATACGAAAATGGTCAGAAATATAATCCAGATGTGAGATAAAATCGGCATCCAGAAAAAGCTGTTTTAGAAATCCCTCATATGCCTTTGCGTATGGAAAAACAAGGAAAGAATAGTCTTTGAATACATATCCGTGTTTTTCGGTGATCGACATGAGATAGTTCCCTTCCTGAATAAGATCTTTTTGCGTGCCCGAAAAATACTCCCAGATCGGTTCATGGTGGACAAGAGTTAGCATATTAATTTAGTATAACAACTTTTGATTTCCGATTTCTGAAGTCTGATTTCTGTTAATAGATTCAGAAATCAGTAATCGGTAATCATGAATCTAACTTACTTCTAGAAGTTCATTCCACTTTGTCGTATATCTTGGGGTTCTTTTGACCGCATTTCCCTTCCACCCCGGACGCTTCCCTTGAGAAGCAAACTCTATAGTGCCGCTGCCAAACTCGAAGTTTATGAGATCAACCGCCTTCATAGTCCGATCTTCCTTTTGTCTTTTTTCGTGTGAATAAAACAGATGCTGTTGCTGGATATCTTTACTTGATAACTCATGCAATGAAACACATGCTTTTTTGTATTGATATCCGCGACGATAGATTTTTTTGAGGATCTGAACCGCACTGCTTATAATCGTTGGAGAATAATCGGTTTCATGGGACAAACTTTCCGTAAGTGTATTGTAGTAATGTTTTTGACTTGAACTGTGTAAATTTGTCCTTATAGAAAGACTGACAAAACTGGCGACTTCGCCCTCCTCGCGCAGTTTTTCCGCGGCGCGGGCGGCATAAGTACTCACAGATTCGACAAGCTCGCGATATATTGTCACGGGCCGGCCAAATGTACGCGAGCTGATGATCGACTTTTTGGCAACATGCTCTGATGTAAGATCATGACATTTTCTTCCACGCAGCTCCCAGACTGTCTTAAGTCCGGAAATAGTCATGTACTGTTTTACCCATAAATCAGGGGCTTGAGCGAGTTTATAGGCATTATAAATTCCATGAGCATTTAAAAAAGCTCGTAAACCAGCACCGATACCCCAGATATCGTCTACTTTAAGGGTCACAAGATATTTGTCACGTTCAGTATTATTTTTTATCAGACAGACGCCTGCAAATCTCTCATTTTTTTTTGCCACTTCATTGGCTGCTTTGGCCAAAGTCATTGTCGTACCAACCCCGATCGAGACCGGAATACCGATATTTTTTTGTATCAGTTTCTTCAACAAAATACATTGTTTCTCAATCAAAGTGGTAGAAAAATTGGAAAAATCTATAAACGCCTCATCTATCGAATAAACTTCCAGTCTTTGTGACAAGGCTGAAATAGTCCTCATCACTCGGGAAGACAAATCAGCATAAAGAGGGAAATTCGGAGAAAAAATATGTACATTCTCCTTGTCAAATAGATCGTGGTATTCAAATGCTGGACTGCCCATTTTGACGCCCATTCTCTTTACTTCATCCGAACGTGAAATAATACAACCATCATTGTTTGATAAAACTACGACCGGACGTTTTTTAAGATGAGGTTGAAAAACCCTTTCGCACGAAACGTAAAAATTGTTGCAATCTATAACGGCGTACATAAGCTATAGGTCATATGAGAGTTATAAGACCTATAGCTTATGTATCACATAAGTGACCACTCCCCAGATACTAAAAGTCTCATTGTCGGTGACATCCATAGTTTTGTAATCTTTGTTTTCGGCCACTAGAAAAACGTGTCCGTTTTTTTTATAAAATCTTTTTACAATCAGCTCGCCGTCCAGTGCGGCAATCACAACGGCATTATTGACCGGATCAAGACTACGATCGACAATCAAGATGTCCTTGTTATAAATGCCGGCGCCGATCATCGAATCCCCGCTTGCACGAACAAAAAAAGTTGCGCTTGGATGACGGATCAGATGTTCGTTCAGGTCGAGCTTTGTCTCGACAAAATCATCGGCAGGAGAGGGAAAACCAGCTGAAACTGAACCGGTGTAAAGCGGCAACTCGACCTTCGAGCTCTGTGATGGTTTGTAGACTTTTGTAATTTTCATTTAATTTGAAATTAAAAGTTAGTAGCTACTCTAAAAAGCTAACTAGCTAATAAGCTATTCCCTATGGCCTTTCTATAGTATAATAGAAACATGACCGATCGGATTGTTAGATCAAAATATTTTCACCGTTTCGGGGAAATGATCGTACCCTTCTCTACCTGGACTATTATACTTCTGCCTCTTTGGCTTTCTCCTTTTCATCCTGCGGTCGTTGCCTATTTTATCATCGCTTTTGATCTGTATTTTTTATATAAATCCCTGCTTACCGCCTATTTTGCCTCTCTATCATATACGCTCATCAAAAACTTCGAAAACGTGCCTTTTTACAAAAACCTGAAAACCCTGAAAACCGGTTTCGACATCAACCATTTTGTCATTATCCCAAATTATAAAGAACCTTTGCATAAACTGGAAGCAACATTGGATGCAATGAGAAAGACCGATTATCCTTATAAAAAAATCACGGTCGTGCTTGCATTTGAAAAAAGAGAGACTTCCGCAGCAGAAAAGGCAAAAAAACTAAACAGTCTTTTCGGCAAGTACTTTCATGAAATTATTACAACCTATCATGAGATTAAAGAAAATGAGGTGCCGGGCAAGGCCAGCAACCAGACTTATGCTGCAAAAATCGTGGACACACTTTGTGAAAAAAACCATTTCGATTCAAAAAAGGTCATCATAACTATCTGCGATTCCGACAGTATGTTGCCGCCAAACTATTTTTCCTATCTTACACTTGAATTTTTGAAAGATAGATCGCGCGACTATCATTTTTATTGGGCTCCGGTTCTCCTTTATAACAATTTCTGGAAGCTGCCGTTTTTTGTACGCATGCAGGCGACTTTATCCTCGATTTTAAGACTTGCCTTTCTGTCTCAAAAGGAGCATCTCATTCAGATCTCAACCTATTCTACGAATTTGTGGCTACTGAAACAAATAGGCTTTTGGGATGTAGATATAATTCCCGAAGACTGGCACATATATTTTCAGGCCTTTTTTAAGTTTGGCGATAAGGTAAAAACATTACCACTTTACACGATCGTGAATGGTGATGCTGTATATTCGGGAGGTATCATAAAAACACTGGTCAACCGTTACGAACAGGAAAAACGCTGGGCCTGGGGTGTCACCGACATTGCCTATTTCTGGAAAAATGCATTTACAACCGCGCACATAAACTGGGTTTTGAAGTTTAAAAAATTTATTTATCTGGCAGAAACTCATCTGCTTTGGCCGACATCATTTTTTATACTTACGATAAGTGGATCAATACCGCCTCTTATTAATCCTGTTTTTAAGCGCACCGTTCTGGGATTTATCTTGCCTCAACTTTCAGGATTTATACTTACACTTGCAACGCTCATGTTAATACTTTACATTTATCTTGATATCAAGTTGCGTCAAAAGTTGCGTGTGCAGACTAGACTTATCAATGTTCCGTTGATGCTCGTACAGTGGTATTTGTTGCCGGTGGTATCATTCGTTTTGTCCTCTCTGCCGGCGCTTGACGCGCACACGAGATTGCTTTTAGGAAAAAAAATTAAATACAAAGTGACAGAAAAAGTTTAGTTTCATGATTTAAGATATAGGATTTAGGATTTACGAATCTGAATATTTTTTCTTAAATCTTAAATCGTAAGTCATAAATCAAAACTCGTATACAATGATCGCCTATTTATATACCAAAACTCCACTTATATTTTTCACCCAGAACCTCTGGCGCGATGAGGCCTTTTCTTACTTGCTTGCAATTGAACCGATAAACCGCATCATCTCTCTCACCGCCAAAGACTTCAATCCCCCACTTTACTACATTGTCCTTCACTACTGGATAAGTATATTTGGCTCATCAGAGATCGCGATCAGGAGTCTGTCTCTTATTATGTTTGGGCTGTTGATTTACGTGATCTATATAATTTGTGATGAAATATTTCATCTTTCGATCTTTGGCACTATTCTCATGCTGATACTTTTTTTTATCAACCCATTTCTTACTTATTATGCTTTTGAGGCACGTACTTACATGATGGTAACATTTTTTATTGCCTTATCATATTATGCGCTTTGGAGTAACCGAAAAAAACTTTACATTTTTAGTATTACGCTTGCTCTCTACACGCATTATCTGGCCATATTGATTTTGATAGCCCAGATTTTACCCAGTTTAATCAACTGGAAACTAAAGTTTTTTCAAAAAAAGTTCTCTTCAAGGTACATAGATGTTTATGCCATGTTATCCTCAATTAAATCCGCATCAATCTTTATAACCCCTGTCGTGCTATTTTTCCCGTGGCTCGTATATATGTTTATGGTTCACGACTTTAGCGACAGCTCATTTTGGATAATTCGTCCACCCTCTTTTGATCTTTGGTATATCCCATTTGTTCTTTATACCGCATACGAACGGGTGTTTGGTGAGTATTACCATGGAGGCCCGGGATACTTCGTATATCATACACGTCTGTTAATACTTCTCTATGCAATACTCTTTTTACCGCTAATAATCAAATTTCAAACCTTAAAAAGAACCATACGTCAACGGCATCATCGACTGGCTTACTATCGTGATCTACTTTTATGGGCATTCCTGCCGCCTGCACTCCTTTTTATATTGGCTCTAATAACCAACCCTCTATACTTACCTCGCTACTTTATTTTTTCGGCTCCTGGCCTCGTACTTCTACTCGGTTTGTTGATACTGTCGCTTTTTCAAAACAAGTCGGACTGGATACACCTGCTCATGGGTGGTATTCTACTGGTGACACTAGTTACGATGACACACGAGTTTAACTTACTCAACCTTAAATACCGAAGTAAACGACTGATCGCCCCACTTATCAACGAAATCAAGACACAGATGAATGAAGGTGATTATCTTTATGTCCGAAGTGAGCTCGATTATCATCTCGTAAAATATTACATGGGTGATAAAATGGCTCAAGTCAAAATATATCAAAAAGTTTATGACCAGCTACCAGGCTTCGTCGGAAAAGTGATAATTCCAAGAGAAGATGTTGTTTCGTCTCTCCCTATTTTTCCAAACAAAGTTTTTATCCTTTCATATAATTCGTATGAGATAGTGTCGGCATATTAGAAAGGTATTCGATTTAAGATATAAGATTTAGGAATTAAGAATAACAAATTTTTTTCTTAAATCTTAATTCTTAAATCATAAATCTATATTTAGATACATTGTGCTAAAATACATTACATGGCAAAACCTATTCAAAACTCAAAAGTCGTTGCCGGTGATCTGATCGGTGAACTCAAAAAAGTTACCTGGCCAAGTCGGGAAAACACAATCCGTCTGACTATAATCGTGATCGCAATCTCCTTGATTATCGGTTTTTATATCGGTATAATTGACTCTTTGCTCGCTATAGGGCTTGAATATTTAACTAACATAAAATAGTTTTTCTCAATTCTTAAATTTAAATAATTTGATTTATGGCAGACGAAACAACAACCAAGACAGATGATCAGGCTGCAAAACCTGATGTAGAAAATCAAAAGCAGGCCGAACAACCTGTAAAGGCGACTATTGATACAAAGCACGGTAAATGGTATGTCCTCCACTCGCAAACAGGCCACGAAAATCGGGTTAAAAACAACCTTGAGCAACGCATAAACAGTCTTGGAGTGCAAGATAAAATCTTTGATATCATCGTTCCCACACGTGAGATAGTGGTGATCAAAAAAGGCAAAAAAGCCAAACAGAAAGAAAAGGTTTTTCCGGGCTATATTTTCGTACGCATGGAACTTAACGATGAGTCATGGCTGGTAGTACGCACTACCGAAGGCGTAACCGGCTTCATAGGCGCCGGACTCAAACCAACTCCGATCTCTGACAAGGAAGTCCAAGCAATCATGCGTTTTGTTCAGCAAGAACAGCCAAAATTCAAAACCAAATTCAGCGTTGGCGAGGCTGTCAAAATAACCGAAGGTCCATTTGCAGACTTTTTAGGTAGTGTTGAAACCATAGATGAACAAAAAGGTAAAATCAAAGTTCTGGTCTCAATATTCGATCGTGAGACTCCGGTTGAGTTGGATTTTCTGCAAGTGAAAAAGCTGTAAATTACTTATTCAACTACTTGCTCTGTTTTGACTTCTTCTGACTCTGGTAACAATGCGGGAGTTGGCTCAATAGACTCCGGCTGTTTGTACTCTATATAAGGCATTGGAACTGGTACCGGTTGCGAGTTATAAGGATATATAGATCCCAATCGGCTTAAAACGAAAACAACTCCGGCAAATGCATATAAAATGATCCAGAAAAACATTACTGCAAAAGTAATTAAAGCCCACTTATAACCTTTCTTTAAAGCTACTACGGCTGTGGGTAAAAACAAAATTACTGCATACACACCTGACGAAACTACTGTCAAAATCAACATTAGAAAGGAATTAAATTCGTAATAAGGTGAATTCTGAACGGCTCTTGATAAAAAGTAAAGCAAAACGGTATAGGCTGACATAACAGACGCTAAGATAAATCCTAAAAATAAAATCCAGACGAATGTTAATGCTGACGGATGTGAGTTTGTTGAAACTGTTTTCTCTGAAATATCCGCATCAGTCCTGTCGTGTGAACGCTTTGAAAAAAATAAAATCATAAAAGAAATGATCAGCAAAATAGCTATTATTATGGATACCGCGATCGTTATTTCTTTGCTATAAAGTGCAAACAATGAACTTGCATATGCACCACTAACAGTCAACGAGTCTAGAGGTCCAAGATAATTGCTGTATTTTACGATAGTCCCCTGCCCTATTTGGGAAATCAAATTGTCTAGGTCAGGAGAAACAATATTGGTTTTTTTTACTACCGATAAAGAATCTATTAGTGGTGAAATCACTGGTGAAAAATAATCAATCCCTGTACTCGCACCTTTTAATTTCATATCCGAATCGGTATTTATTCCTACAGCAAGGTAACTGATCGGCTCATCTGATTTTAGGCTTTCGAAAGTGTATTTATACACTCCTCCAAAACCGCGCTTTACGTAGTCCTGCGATTTATAGAAAAGGATAATACTACCTGATCCATTGGGATTAATCGGGTTAGGCAAAGAAATATTTACAGTATCACCTTTGATTTCAACTTCTGCTCTGTTATAAGTTGTGCCTTCCCACCAAGAGTCAAAATAATTGGGTTCCTGATATTCCAGGCACCGTGGTTTTTCTAAAGATTTAGATCTGGTTGGATCATTATAAAATTGTTCGTCAAACCTAATACATCTTTTTTCCCGAATAATCTGGAATGCTGTTATCTGCTTAGGTGTGACTTTCGGAACTTTGAACGACACTGAAGATTTTGGATTATCATTGAAATTAGAAAAAGCTGCTCTGAATGTAACGATCGCCTCGCTGTTTCCGCGAAAAGTGACAGTATAGTAATGATTTTGTCCAAGTAATGGTAAGATCTCTTTTGGATTATCTATTTGCACTGAAGGTGTTTGGGGTGCTGATACAGCAGTTTGAGCATGAATCACTGTAGGAAGTAGTAATAAGAATAAAAAAGTAAGTATTTTTTGAAAAGTTCTCATATTCATCATTATGATCCAATTCCTTAATTTTACAAGTGAATTATTCTTGTTCATAAACCTAACGGTATATATGTATTTGTGTTTAAATTAACGCTAAAAAGTTTTTGTGTAGGCGGTTCATAATTATATATGAGCAGATGTTCAACGTTGCGATTATTGCGACCTTTTACATTGTAAAGATATTTTTTTTCAAAACTATCTACTCTTAAATCTTTTCTGTCTTTATAGAGATTAGTTATAAAAGGGGTTTTTTTTATAATTAAAATAAAATTAGCTTTAGTGCTATAAAGACACCTGGCTAGCCTCTCCTGGTCATGCTTATCAAAACTTTTTTTTTCATAATCACTAAAGTCCGTATCATAAGGAGGATCGAGAAATATAAAATCATTTTCACTAAGATCAAGAGAAAATATTTTTTCAAAATCGCTGCTTAAAATGGTGGTGTTCTGAAATAGTTCTTCAACTTTATCACTAAAAATATAATCGACTTTTCCTCTGAAATCTTTTTTATTATAAGCAATTCCTCCATACGGGATATTGAAATGCCCCTGGGCATTAAACCTAAACATTGATCCATAACAATACTCCCTTATAAAGTAATAGTTTGCGATTTTTTTTGCTAAAGACATTTTATATTTTGAGCCATTCATGTTCATAACATCTCGAAAATGCATATAGAAACCGCTACGAAATGCTGTCTCAATATTTTTATGTAAATCCTCGTCTGATAAATCTCCACGCTCCTTTTCTATTTTTTTGATTCTTTTAATTTTTGAGATCAGATTCCTTATTATTTGCTCGAGGAGATTATTGGGATCAAGTGCGAATTTCTTTAAAAACAAGCCGTTAAACTGATCTTCCTTTGTCCTTAGCTTTTTGGTTACAATCTCTTTTGTTTCTGTTTCTGACTTATTGTTATTTCTAAAATCCCTATACAATTGAATTAACTCATTCTCAAAAATTTTTACATATTTAGGAATTTTTTCCCAGTTTGCAACATATTCATACAAATATTTCTTGAATGTTGTTTTATCCTCTTCTCCCTTTATAAATTTATAAAAATCCATTAACTCAATACAAATATCATTAATTGCCGCCTTATTTGGCTTTAAATTAAAGAAAACAGCTCCACCCCCAAAGAAAGGTTCAAAATATCTATCAAAATCTGGAATGAAATCTTTTATGTAAACAAACTCATGAGATTTTCCACCAGGCCATTTAATAAGAGTATTCATACAAATATTCAACTATTTACAATACGTGTCAGTTCTTCAACTGATAGTAAATACTTTCTATCTCTATGCACCATTCTGTGACAATTCGAACATAAAGGTATAAGTAGTTTTAAGGCTTGTTCTATCTGTCTCTTTTCTCCTTCTTTGCTGTATAAATGTATAGGCTTGAGATGATGAATTTCAATATAACCTCTACCTAACTCCTTATAGGTGTCCAGAAAATCAAACTGACAAACTCTACAAGGTATTTTTCCGTCAACAGTAAATTCCTGTTTAGCAATTTGAACTAATTTTCTTGATCGTTTTCTTAACTTTACATCACCTGTCGTAATAAGCGCCAGTCCTTCTTCAATAACTAGATCTTTATAATCTTCTTGAAATTCACTATCTCTTTGCTCTTCAGTAAATCCTTGTTCTCTTAATGCTTGAGAGAGTATTTTATATCCTTGCTGTAAGTAATCTCTTCCTTTTTGGGTAATTATGAATGTTCCGTTTTTATACTTGGCTAATCCTTTTCGCGTTAATGTATTATGAGACTTTAAATTTCTCACCTTTTGACTAAAATTAGTGTCTTTTCTTCCCGAAAGTATTTCTATATCTTCTCCTTCTGGCTTTAGTCTTTCAGTAAGCTCCTTTATTAAGAAAGATGTGTTTGCTCCTTCAGGAAACTTAAGTAGAATTTCCAGGGTAGGAGAAACTAAATCACTTTCCGTGTATCTCATCTATATGACTTTATCAGATTTTTTATTATTTTTCCATTACTTTTGCTTGCCTTTTCCCAAAAGCCCTGTTAAAATAACTCTTACCTGTGAAGTTTCGCAGGGAGGCTGAAAGCCGAAACACATTTTGTCTTCATGACGACTGCGTTTCCTTTCATCTCTCTACTATTTCACAAGGCTAAACTGATTTCTGATTCTTGATGTCCGATTTCTGAATAATATTAATAGATTCTGAAATCCTAAAATCTGTAATCAACTAAACCATTGACTGTACTGGAATCATTAAATATAAATATGGCTAAAAAAATTAAAACACAAATTAAATTAAACCTTAAAGCCGGAGAGGCAACTCCTGCACCACCGGTTGGGCCGGCGCTCGGTCAGCATGGTATACCGATCATGGAGTTTATAAAGGAGTACAATGCCAAAACTGCCGACAAAAAAGGGAATATTATTCCTGCTGTGATCACGGTTTACGAAGACAGGAGCTTTGATTTTATAACCAAACTTCCACCTGTCTCCGACATGATCAAGAAAAAAATCAAGCTTGAAAAAGGTTCTGGCGTACCAAACAAAGAAAAGGTCGGCAAATTGACCAAAGCCCAAATCGAAGAAATCGCCAAAGAAAAAATGGATGATTTGAATGCGGACACAATGGAGGCAGCAATGAACATCGTGCGTGGAACAGCAAGAAGTATGGGAGTTGAGAAAGAAAAATAATATGGGAAAAATACGTACTAGATTTATCGGCATCGAAGAAGTCGAAGAAAAACAAAAAAAGAAGCAGAAGGCCCGTGCCCAAGAAAAGAAGATCGAAAAAAAGAAATCCTCGGTTGTCATTCCCGCGAAGGCGGGAATCCAGGAGAATGAACTCGCCTCCGCCAAGTCTACGGCAGTCAAGGAAAAGGTAAAAAAAACCAAGAAAGCAACTGTTGCCAAACAACGTGCTCGAGGTAAAAAATACCAAAATGCAAGCAAAAATATCGATCGTACAAAACAATATGAAATCAAGGAAGCAGTCGATCTTTTGAAAAAAATATCGTTTGCCAATTTTGACGAATCGATCGAGCTTCACCTCAATGTTTTTGAGGGAAATTTGAAGGGCGAGGTCAACCTACCTTACTCTACCGGCAAAATTTTACGTATTGCAATAGTAGATGATAAGCTGCTTGAAAAGATTGAAAAAGGGATACTTGAATTTGACATTCTACTTGCTCATCCTTCATTTATGCCTAAGATCGCCAGATACGCGCGCATACTTGGTCCTCGCGGTCTCATGCCAAATCCTAAAAATGGCACTTTGACGGCAAAGCCCGAAGAGACAGCTAAAAAATTCCAATCCGGTTCCCTTAGATGGAAGACCGAGACCAAAGCACCGCTTGTACATCAGATGATCGGCAAAAAATCACACGATACAAAAAATCTTAGCGAAAATGCCGCCGCCTTTATAAAATCGGTTGGAGTTAAAAATATCAAGTCTGCGTTTATTAAAACTACCATGTCCCCTGCTATCAGATTGAAGATTGAGTAATGATTAAATCAACCCAAGCATAGATAAAATAGTACAATTAACTCATGAAGGTTATTGTATTACTGATTTTTTTTCTTGCATTGGTACCGAGGGTTGCAGCTCAAGAAGAGATGTCTTCTCCACTGTACAAACTTCAGATTGAGGAACTTAATGCCAGTTCTGAAGCGCAGCTTAATAAAAAGGAAAACTCCATGCTTCTGAAAGACAGAATGCAGTTTAAAACTCACGGATTTGTGATCAGCGCTCATCAGCCTGACAAACCTTTTAGGTTTAAAATATCTGACACAGTGATATCATTTGAAGGACTTGCAAAAAATAGAAATCAAATTAAATCGACAGATCTGGAAGTTGACACAGGTGGAGTAAATGGATATGAGATATTGGCAATGGCGACACCCCTGCAAAGTACCAGCGGCCTGACCATTGTTCAAACTGAATGCAACAGAAAATCTGACAAATGTACAACTCGTTTAGCCAGTCCATGGACAGATGACGGAGTATACGGCTGGGGTTATCAGGTTTTGGGTTCTGACAATATGGATATTTTTAAAAACAAAAAATATTTCAGACCATTGGATCTTGAAAACTTTGTTCTCATCGCTCAAAAAAGCACTGCTATGGAAAGACGCGTTTCGGATCTTAAATTTAAGATAAATGTTGCCGGAGATATCACGGATACCCAGTATGTTTCTAATATAAAAATTTTGGCACTACCTAAATGAATAGAGTTTTTTCAATAATCGCGATAGTTCTCGTCTTTCATTTTTTCTCTTCAAATATTTACGGTCGTGAACTTGACCTTGAGATAACTCCATCAACCTACGAGATTACAACTCAACAAAACAAAGAGATCACTCTCCCCTATACTATTGTGAATAATGGCGATCCTGACGTTTACAGTTTTCAGGTATTTCATTTATTTCCCAATCTGCAACAGGAGCAGTCTACTTTGGCCCCTCGCCTTGAGGGTGATTCTGAAATAAAATTTCGGATTGACAGCCAGTCCTATTCGCTTGACAAGCCGTTTTTTTTGAGCACGGATCAGCAACTTGAGTTTGATCTTTTAATCGATATTCCGACCGATATTGAAGAACAAGATTATTACTTTACTTTTGTTATGCAAAGCGCCAGCAAATCACAGTTTACCCAAGATACTGCCGCTCTGCTCCAAGGAGGTGTTGGCTCAAATATCTATATTACTGTAAGCGAAGATGGAACTCGGAATATTGACAGCAACATCAGTTTGTTTGAAATACCATCAAAACTTGCCTTTTCCTTTAAGGGCGAACGATTTGCTATAGTGGACTCCGGTAAACCTGTCCCGATAATTCTTGAACTCACAAATAGCGGAGATAACTATCAGGATGCATCAGGCACTATCACTTTTACAAATACTTTTTCGCCGTTTAAAAAAGAAAATCGCCCAAAAATTACTATTCCAAAAAGCTTCATCCTTGCCGGCAGTAAGCGTTTATTACAAGGCACGGACGTTGAAAATTGGGACTACTCTGCTGTCATGCCAAGTCAGGGTTTTGGAATTTTTACGGCCACCGCAACGGTGTATGTTAATGAAAGTACAAAGGTCCTATATGACAATGCCTATTTTCTCGTTTTACCAATGAGCTTGCTTGTCTTTAATTCAATGATTTTCTTAATCATTTTTGCAGTATTTATTTTCCTAAAAAGGAAACGCAAACCTCATGCTATAAGTCAAAATTGAGCGACGCATATGGGATTTTTGCCAGAGTTTCAACCACCATGACAACTATGCTTATCAAGCCGTAACATAGCCAAGATAAGACAAAGCCTCCCTGCCACCAAATGCTTCCGACCAAAATTGTGATGATGCTAAGGATCATGATAGGAGCAATCAGCCAGGCAACTAAAATGTTTGCGATCGGCGCGACAAATGATATCTGTCTAAAGTAGAAAAAAATTATTGGCACTGTAAAAATCTGGGCAGCAAGTGAGATGCGCAGTTCTTCTTTGATATAATCATATGTCATTCCCACGAAAGTGGGAATCCAGTATCTATCTTTCTGGATCCCCGTTTTCACGGGGATGACGCTAATACTATTCTTTATTCCTGATTCTTGATTCTTTTCAACCTTCTCCAACTTGCCAAATAAAATGATCCCGAGCGTGGCGCCAAAAGAAAGCTGAAAAGATATACTTGTTAACCATTCGGGAAAAACAATAATCAAAATTATTGAGCTCAAAAACAATGTATATAGGGCAATTGTTTTTCTGCCAAACAGTAGTCCAACCAAAGAAAGAATACCCATAATTGTCGCCCTCACAATCGGCGGCTCGATCCCGACAAAAAAAATAAATCCGATAATAACAAAGATTGTTAAGATCATCGCATATCTGCGACCGACTATCGGCACGATCGTATTTAATACGATAGCGGAAAGCATGGTGATGTTCATTCCCGAAAGTACGACGATATGAATAAGTCCAACAGTTTTCAAACTTTCATAAAAATGAGTTGTCACATGATCAAGCTTTACCCCAAGTAGAATTCCATTTAAGAGCGATGCATGTGGTTCAGGAAGATATGAATTTATGAGAGAGGTGAAATTTTCCATAAGTCTTATAAGTCGTATATGGTTTATAACTTATTCGTCTTCATCTGTCTAAACTTATACATTCTTTCTGTAAAACCACCATTTCTAAGAAATTTGTTTTCCAGAGAAATAAGTTGTCTATCAATGAGATATGTCGTTTGGTTTATGAGACAGATCATTGTATTTGCCACTATTTCTGGACTTGAGTTTTCAATATATGTCTTATAAGTCGTATAAGATTTATTAGGCACGTAAACCAAAGATCGAATCTTTCGAGAACGAGTATCATTTTTACCCCATAAAGCGTATCCATTTTGACGCAAAAAGTCCTCATAATCTTCAAGAAGTTCTTTTAAACTTCCTTTTGCAACTCCGATGAGCTTCAATTCTGTTTTTTTACTTGTACCAGATATGACGGTCCCTTCAGCTATATTTTGCTTGCCCGAACGTGCTGCGCCAGTCATTTGTTCGATGAGCTTATAAGTTAAATACGATTTATATTTTTTGCAAAAAACTACTGTACCGTCATAGATGGTGCTTGTATTTTTATAAGACTCGAGCTGTTTGTAACCGCCGTGGGGAGGAATAAGACTGTTATGGGACATATGTTTATAAGACTTATGGTCGGATATGACTTATAACTTAATAAACTCCTTGATTTTCTCAAAGGTGCTACTGTTTACTATCTTTCTCGAAAGTAATTCGTCTACAGTAGTGTAAGGTCTACCATCGCTGATCTTTTGTGCCGTGACCGGCCCGACGCCAGGAAGCGTTTCGAGTTCTTCGGCGGTTGCGTCGTTTATTGAGATTGTTAAATCCGATTGGCCAGTCGTAGTCTGACTCGAATCTGAAGGCGAACTATCGTCGATTATTTGCGATTGAGAATCAAGATTTGTCAAAACTCGATCATCAGGTTCGACAAAAAGTCCATTTTGGATATCTGCGACTGTCGGGATGTATATTTTTTCCTGATCAAAAACCAGTTTTGATAAGTTGAAATTTCGGGAAATAAAATCTTTGTCTGCTAGTTCCGAAAGCCCACCAGATTTTTCTATAAGTTCATTTAGTCGGGTACCGTCTGGCACCTCATACACGTCCGGCTTTTTTACAGCACCGGAAATTTCTACATATATCATTTCTTCTTCAACAGTGTCCTCGACTTCCTTATCAGTCGCCGCAGATTGATCACTTACGGCAAGAACTTCATCGTTATTTTCTTCTGAAGAGTGAAAATAAATTACTCCTGTAATAACCGTTATTAACAAAGCCGTAGTTATGAGGATCGATTCGATGGGATGACTGCGCAGTTTGGCAAGAAAATGAAACATCATTTGTACAAGTATAACAATTTTTGTTATACCATTATATAACATTACATATCCAATATACCTCTGTGGGTCACCGTCCTTGCCTGTCATCTCACCGCTCCACCTGCCATCTCGGTTTTGACTTGTTGGGGGGTATAAGTGAGTAGTTGAAAACTATATCTTTATTACTGCTTTTATTAAAGTATAATTAAAGCATGAATTACACAGCTATATATCAGAAAGAGCCAAAAGGAGGATATACTGTTTATATTCCCTTGTTACCAGGATGTGTTTCCTATGGTAAAGATCTAGATGAAGCAAAAAACATGATTGAAGATGCAGTCAAACTATATATTGAAAGTCTCAAAGACCATGGTGAAGACATCCCGAATGAAGATAATACCTTTTATTCAAAAATTACTATAAACAATAATTCTTCTCATAGATCATCGTATGCCTAAATTACCTTCGTTGAAACCAAGACAGGTAATCAAAAGATTTGAAAAACTTGGTTTTATTAAAGATAGACAAAGTGGAAGTCATGTGATTCTTTATGATCCTAAATCCTTTAAACTAGTAGTGATACCGATGCATGTAAAGGATGTACCTAAAGGCACTCTACATGCAATATTGAAGCAAACAGGAGTAAACATAGAAAAATTTCTCAAGTAAATTTACTCAAACCTCACCCAGCTATTCCCCTCCTTGGAAAAAGAGGGGTTCCGCCATAGGCGGAGGGGTGGTTTTCATAACCACTGTCATCCCGGCATCGTCTTCTATGATAGATTGCAGCAGAGGTTTTTTTATGGTTTTCCCGCTATGTACCAGGTGCGATCCTCTTTGTCTGTCTTGCACAAAGCCACATTTTTTAAGAGCTTTAATAACTTTATGGGCATTCAAAGACGGTAAATTCTTCATATCGCTGTCGGATAGTGTACTTGTACAGTCCCTTATAGAATTGATGATTCTTGTGGAAGTTCTTCTCTATGTGCTCTGACGCTTTCTAAGTACAATTCTATTGCTTCCTGAATATTTTTTTCTGCTTCTTCAATAGTTTCGCCTTGTGTGTGGCAACCTGGAAGTGCAGGAACAAAAACAACATACCCGCCATCAGGATCTTTTTTGTACAATACGGTAAATGAAAGGATCGTGTTTTTACGATTTTTCATAGGAATAGTATAGCGCAGGTATAAAGCAAATTCAGATAGAATCAGGTGAGGACGAGGTGGTGGATCTACTCAAACCGCACGGCACCCTGATTATTCCCCTCCTTTACTAAGGAGGGGTCTCCGACGTTACGTCGGAGAGGGTGGTTTTAAACATTACGTTTTCAATCCTTGATAAAACAAACTCAAGATGTTTGTAAATCAAATTATTTTCAAAACGTACCACTTTTAGATCTAACTCTTCAAAATATTCCATCTTCTTCTTATCCTCTCTATAAACTTTATCGTTTTTATGAACTTCTCCATCGAGTTCTATTATTAATTTTTCTTCAGGACAATAAAAATCTACAATATATGAACCAATACTCTGTTGTCTCCTGAACTTTTTGTTATGAAATCTTCTCCCTTTTAAATACTTCCATAAACTAGCTTCTGAAACAGTTAAATTATTTCTTAGCTGCTTTCTGCGACTTTTGAGTTTTATATGGTTATAAATTTCCATGTGTTATGTAAACCACCTCCCCCTGCGGAACGTCTGACGTTCCTGCGGGTACTCCTCCTTAGTAAAGGAGGAGAATTCCTACCTTTAACTCCCCTCCTACAATTTACTCAAACCTCACAGCCCCACTATTCATAACCGTCTTCACCTGCGCGGACGTGAGGGCATAGTTGAATATACGTACGTCGTCTATTGTAAGAGTTCACAAATCTTGACAAAACTGTATCATAACATGTCAATTAATATTTTGTGTCATCC
>Ga0155630_135_pt1 | contig 16954 bp, 16 predicted proteins | sample RifCSPhighO2_12_FD_107287 | JGI IMG/M metagenome (GOLD analysis project Ga0155630, IMG submission 107287) | Candidatus Roizmanbacteria bacterium RIFCSPHIGHO2_12_FULL_38_13
AACCTTAGGGGTATGACATTTTCACGTGGTTAACTATGACATTATCATATGGGTGTAATAAAAAAAATTTAGATTTGACAAATTGTAGAATATTATTTACTATTTTTTATACAATTATATAAACAAACATGAAACTACCTAAAACCCAAAAAATTAAATTGATCAATAAAAAAGAATTTATTAAGTTGGCTAAAAAGGTTGCTAAAGACTTTGAAGATCAAAATAAATATTTGTATGAGAAAAAATTAAAAGAAGCCTATGATCTCTTCTACGAAACTTATTCGATTTCTTAAACACAAGATAGTCTTATTAGATACCAACATTTTTAGAGATATTTTATCAAAACCTACCATACTTTCCGAATTTCTGGAAAAACTTAAGAGTTCAGGAATAACGCTTGGCACTATAGACGCTGTTAAGTATGAATTGTTAAAAGGATCATCTGACGAGAATAAATATAAAGAACGAGCTAAGTTTATTGACAAAACTATTGACATTACAATTAATTTGCCTCCAAGTTCTTTTGAATTGGTTTATGATTTAATTCTTAAATGTAATATCGATGGAGCATCCCTTAATATTACAGATTTATTGTTAGGAACAGCATTAATGATATATAAAAAGAATATTTGTTTGGTAACACGTGATACAAATGATTTTAGTCAAAAAATATTTGATTTACGAAGTATTGTGAATATTCCACATTCGAGGGGGATTCTTACCTACGGAATTTACCAATATAAATTAAATTGATAAGTTTGATACTAAACTCATTTACAACAATCCACCCTTAAGTATTCGATATTCTTTTTTGGTGTTCCAGATTTTAACTAGATTGTCAAAATTTTTATCAGGCGCAAGCATCACTTTGGCCAGCCTATCAAGTTCCTTCCTGTCCTTTTCTTCAAGATTGTCCCATTTATGATAAAGATATTTTGGATTATGAATGTAAATTATTTCATTATTCATTAGACAATGAAGGTCGTAAAAAAGCGCCCAACCAACGACCTTTAATCCTGTCGCCGGTTTGGCATTCCAAAAATGATCAGGGTCTACTTTTCCTTCCCTGATATTTAGCCATGCTAGAGCAGGATAATCAAAAGCATCAGCAGGTATGTCATACATATCAAAACCAGTCTTATGCAGGCTTCCATCGACATCGATTATCACCCATCTATTTTTTTCCTTATTCCAATATTCATTTATCCAGTGGTCGGCGCTTACACCTCCTTCATTTTCAAAATACGGCGCATAACCCGACCTGACTCTGCAGGGAATACCTTTTGCCTTGAGGATACTTGCCATTAGAATAGCCGTATGGCGACATGTGAGCACCAACTTGTCTTCAGCTTTTCTTTTTGATGTAAAACCATTTACATCGCGTCTAAATAATTCAGCAATTATTGCCACAGCCGTATTGAAATTGTCATCTTCTGCCTGTCTCCACCAAGGTATTCGTGTCATATCGCCATATTTTTTATCAGCATTGGTTCCCGTATTGCCATCAGTTAGTGTTGTTCTGTGGACCAGCTGCATTCGCACCAAATAACCAAGTTCACGAATATCATTCGGTAAAGATTTCAGATATTTTTCATATAATCCGGGATAGGTAAACTGGCTGTATTCACGAAAATGGTCCAAAATTTTTTTGTTCATATTAAATTACTTTAGTCTTGTTAAGACTTAATAAGAATTCCTGCAATAAGTGCAATTATACCTGCTAATAACTTCCTTTTCATTCCACCATATTCTTTCAAGAATATAATTCCAAAAATAACCGTGAGAACAACTTGAGAGGTTTGTAAAACTGCTACGACCCCTTTATCTGGAGCCGACTGAAATGCATAATATAAAAATAACAGGAAAGTTATACTTGTACCGCTTACAAAGACAGCGTTTCTGCCGATAATTAGCGAATTATTTTTAATAGTTTGAATATCAGTCGCAACCTTTTTGTAATAAAGAACAATTGTCAAAATCATTGCTCCGAAATATGAAAGGAACAAATATGTCGCGGTGCTCATAGTATTTGCAAGTAAAGCCGTTGTTACTTGAAAAATTGCAAAAGCCACAGCCGAAAGTATGATATATACGATGTGAGAAGTCAGTTTATTTCTTCCTTTACTATATTGAACTATAAGAATTGCAAACATAAGAAAAATTATTCCAATTATTTGTTTAATAGAAAAATTACTATTCAAAAAAATAACAGAAAGTGCCGTATTCCAGATCAGAATAGATGACAATGCAATTTGAGTAGTACCGGCATCAAGTTTTTCAAGACCCTTAAAATACAAGATATTTCCAATAACTTGAGAAATAATCATTATAAGTGTTATAAGCCAAACATCCAAAATTTCATTTAAAAAAATCCCGCCAATCAGCGGACTTATAATCAATGCAAAAAGTGCTCCAAGAGAGGTAAGAAGAACAGAATGTGTGATCGGCGAAACATTAGCTTGATTACTTTGGATTTTTAAGGCAATACTAAAAAGGGCCCGAAATATTATTGAAAGAAATGATAAATAAAGCCAGTTCATTTGAATATTATACTCAAAAGAAAATTCATCAGCTTCTATGATAGAATATCTGCCATATCATGTTTCAATACTTGATCATAGACTTTGACAGCACTTTTGTAACAGTTGAATCACTCGATGAGCTTGCCGGTATTTCTCTTCAAAATAATCCCGAAAGAGATAAGATTTTAAAGAAAATTGATCGTATTACAAAACTGGGGATGGACGGAACGCTGCCTTTTTATGAATCACTTGAAGCTCGACTACAGCTTTTTCAATCTTCCAAAACAGATATCGAAGCTCTTATATCGTTACTCAAGAAATCGATAACTCCTTCTTTTATGAAAAATAAAGATTTTTTTCTGAAAAATAATAAAAAAATTTACATAGTTACAGGAGGATTTCGGGAGTATATCGTCCCAGTTCTTTCGGAGTTTGGTATTTCTCAAAATCATATTTTGGCAAATACATTTGTTTTTAATAAAAATGGGACGATGACCGGACTTGATAAGAAGAATTTTCTTGCCTATCCAAAAGGAAAAGCAAAAGCAGTTAAATCTCTGAAACTTTCAGGTAAAATAGTTGTCATCGGTGACGGGTATACGGATTTTGAAATAAAAAAAGAAAAAGCCGCCGATATATTCGTCGCATTTGTTGAGAATGTCAAACGTGATAAGATCACGAAACTTGCAGACAAAGTAATTAATAATTTTGATGAATTATTAACGTGGATAAATCGATAAAGAAATTTTCCTACCCAAAAAATAAAATTAGGGTTTTACTTCTTGAGAACATTCATAAAAATGCTACAGTTGCATTTGGTCATGAGGGTTACGCGATTGAAGTAGAAAAGAAAGCACTTTCAGAAGATGAGTTAATAAACCGCATTTCGCAGATATCAATCCTCGGTATCCGCTCAAAAACACAGCTGACCGCAAAAGTACTGGGAAAAGCAAAAAAACTTCTTGCAGTTGGAGCCTTTTGTATCGGGACAAATAACATTGATCTTAAAACAGCTGCTAAAAAAGGGATAGTTGTTTTCAATGCTCCTTACAGTGCAACCCGCAGTGTCAGCGAACTTATCATTGGTGAGATCATCATGCTGGCACGCAGAATTTTTGATAAATGTAGCAATTTACACAAGGGCGAATGGAAAAAGGAGGCAAACGGAAGCTACGAAATCAGAGGAAAGAAACTCGGCATAATCGGTTACGGAAATATCGGTGCTCAATTATCGGTGATTGCCGAAAGTCTGGGAATGACCGTCTATTTTTACGATATCGCCGACAAGCTGGCTCTGGGAAATGCGATCAAATGCAATTCCATGGACGAGTTATTGATAGTTTCGGATATCGTTTCCGTTCATGTCGACGGCAGAAAGGAAAATACAAATCTCGTTGGTAAAAAAGAGTTTGCTAAAATGAAAAAGGGAGTTTTATTTTTGAATGCCAGTAGAGGGTCGGTGGTCGACATCAGTTCTTTAGCTAAAGCTGTCAAAGACGATCGGGTAGCCGGTGCCGCAGTTGATGTTTATCCAAAAGAGCCCAAATCAAACGGACCAGGATTTGTCACTCCCATTCAGAATCTTCCCAACGTAATTCTTACTCCACATATTGGCGCAAGTACAGAGGAGGCACAGTCAAATATCGGAGTATATGTTTCACAAAAACTTATCCAGTTTATAAACACGGGTACAACTACATTGAGTGTCAACTATCCGCATCTTCAACTATCCGAGGTTAGAGATGCTCACAGACTTATCCATATTCATTATGATATGCCCGGAGTTCTGGCACAGATAAATGAAATTCTTGCTGCTAGTCGTGCCAATGTCGTTGGCCAATATCTTAAAACGAACGAATTTGTCGGGTATGTCATTACCGATGTAAATAAAGTTTATAGTAAGGATGTAATAAAAAAATTAAAGAAAATGAAGGAGACGATACGAGTTCGTGTCTTATATTGAGAAGATTTATGATATAAGATTTAAGATTTACTAGTTCTTTTCATAAATCGTAAATAATCTCATTCAATTTATTCTTAAATCGCAATGAAAAATATTTATTTTACTGTCGGTCCGACGCAGCTTTATACAAAAGTGCCTGTTTTGTTAAAAAAAGCAATCAAGGAGGAAGTCATGTCCAAATCTCATCGAGGAGAATGGTTCCAGGCACTTTTTTCCGATCTTACATCGGGTTTACGAAAACTTTTAAAAATCCCAATTTCGCATCATATTTTTTTTGTTTCTTCTGGCACGGAGTGTATGGAAAGAATTATTGAAAACACTGTTGCTAAATACAGTCTTCATTTTGTAAACGGTGCTTTTTCTAAAAGATTTTATAAAACTGCAAAAGATCTAGGTAAATCTCCTCAAAACATTGAAGTTCCTTTAGGAAAAAGTTTTGATTTCAATAAAATAAAGATCCCAAAAAACAGCGAACTTATTTGCCTAACCCATAATGAAACGAGTACCGGAGTGATGCTTTCGCTTCACGAAGTTTATAAATTGAAAAGAAAATATCCGGAAAAACTCATCGCGCTTGATGTCGTTTCATCAATCCCTTATGTAGATGTCGATTATGACCTTGTCGATATGGTATTTTTTTCGGTACAGAAAGGTTTTGGACTTCCTGCCGGACTCGGGGTCATGATCGTTAGTCCCGAAGCATTCAAAAAGTCGAGTTTGTTGAAAACAAAAGCTGTTGTGACAGGCAGTTATCATTCATTTGCCGATCTGTCAAAATATGAATCAAGAAAAGAGACGCCGGAAACTCCAAACGTGCTAGATATGTTTTTACTTTGCAATGTAATAAAAGACATGCAAAAAATCGGCATTAAAAAAATTCGCAAATTAATTGACAATAGATCTAAGTTACTGGAAAAAACAGTCGAAAGCTCGCAGTTTTCATATTTGGTTAAGGACGGCAGGTTTAGATCTAAAACAATTCATGTTTTCAGGGACAAGAAAGACAATAGTCAACTTATGCAATTTTTGGAAAAAAAACACCTGATTGTCAGTCGAGGTTATGGAGAGTTGAAGGAGAGCTTTATTCGGTTAGGCAACTTTCCAGCACATTCTGACAGTCAGTTCAGGTCTTTGATAAGTGCGCTTAACGAGTACTTGAAAAGATGAGTGATATTTTCTTGGGATTGTAAGAGTTCACAAGTCTTGACACAATACTCGTCATGCTGAATTTATCCCGCCTTTTGCGGGATCCCGCTAAGCGGTGATTTCAGCATCTCTACAATGAGATCCTGAAACAAGTTCAGGATGACGTGTTATAGTTTGATTCAGTTTTGTCAAAGATCGTGAACTCTTATTTGGGATTAAATGACTTTACAGAAACTGACAGTTGGAGTAATATTGGTTACTACTAAATATGAAAGGAGCAGTTATTTTTCTATTTGGACTCGTAGCCGTGCTGGGAATTGTATTCAGTTTGATTGATGAAAATCAAAAACAAGTTCCCGAAATTGGTAAGGAAGAGAACTCTTCTGACTTGTCGGTTCTTGGAGAAAAAAAAGACTCCAAGGATCAAATTAAACTTAATGTGCCGACGGGCCAGAATCAACAGATAACCTCGACACCAACCAGAGTACCATCACCATCAAAAGTGCCAACACCAAAAATGACTATAGACAAAGACGTTTTTTACACCGCAATTTTAAAGACAGATGAAGGTGATATCACTATCGATTTGTTTGCCGACAAGACACCTATCACCGTCAACAATTTTGTTTCACTTGCACGGAAAAGTTTTTATGACGGCACGACTTTTCATAGAGTAATCAAGGGCTTTATGATACAGGGAGGCGATCCGTCCGGGGATGGCACAGGAGGACCCGGGTATAAATTTGAAGATGAAGATTTTGAGGGAGAGTATGTCCGCGGCACTGTGGCTATGGCAAATTCTGGTCCGGATACCAACGGTAGTCAGTTTTTTATTGTGCATGAAGATTCAAAATCGCTGCCCAAGAACTATACGATTTTTGGTGAAGTTTCGGAAGGAATGGATGTGGTTGATGCTATCGCCGAGGGCGAGGTGGAGGAGAGTGCGTCGGGCGAGATGTCCAAGCCCGTTGATACGGTGAGACTGAAAAGCGTAGAGATTATCGAGGAATGAAAATTTTATATACTCCTGAAAAGCAATTTACTTTCAAAGTCTTCGATATTTATGAAATCATCGGAAATTTCCACAAGTTCTTTATTCGCCGATTTTTTAAAAGCCACGATCTCGACCAGACAGCCTAGTGCCTGCTGAAGATAATTGACAACGGGTTTAAAGTCGCCGTCACCGGAAACTAGAATGATCGAATCGACTTTGTGCCCAAGGCGTATAGCATCCATGGCGATACCGATATCCCAGTCGCCTTTTTTGGCGCCGCCAAAAAATACTTGCAGATTTTTCTCTTTCACTTCAAATCCGGCATTATGAAGTGCTCCAAAAAACTCGGACTCTTTTGACTCATCGGTTTTTATGGCATACGCAATTGCTCTTACAAGCAGTCTATTTGCTACGACATGACTTAGCAAGTTTTTATAATTAACCCGCGCATTAAATAAATGCTTCCCCGAATAATAAAGGTTTTGTACGTCAACAAGCACGGCGACTCGTTGATCTTTGTTTCGAACTATCATATTTTTCTTGTAACTTATAACTCGTAACTTATAGCTTAAAATAAAGCTCGAACACATTTTCTAGAAAATAAAATTATAAGCTTTATAAGCTACAAGTTGCGAGTAATTACAACTTTATTGTTGGTTTAGACGCTGGCCTTCCAGACGGTGTTGGCGTGACTCCTTTTATTATATTATCAATTGTTGAGTTTACTTCTTTCCATTTATTAATTCCAATTCGTGGAATGACGATAAACTGTCCGTCATCAGATCTGTCGTAAGACAAGAGCTCATCCTTGATAACATATGTTGTGACATTATATTGGTTGGCATTAGGTGATTCAAGCAAAAATTTATCTGCCTTAACATCTGTGATGATATGGTCGTCCAAGTCATCAAGAAACGGAACAATTTTTGGAATAAAGTTAATACTCAATACTTTATTTTTAATTGCCTCAAGTACCTGTTGTTGTCTTTGTGCACGCTTGAAATCGCCACCTTCTTCGGATGAGTGACGGGACCTGGCAAACTTTAGTGCGGTCTGCCCGTCCATATGTGTTTCTCCTTTGGAAAAGGTGACTGTCTCGTATCGACATGGAAATGCGAGTACCGCAGACTCCGTAGCAATTTTTTCAAGCTCCGGCAGATCTTCTTCATTTTTTCCACAAAGATCATCTTCTTTCCCTTCGATCGGATACTCCTTGTCGACAAAAGAGTTTTCAACATTAATATCAATTCCGCGAAGAATATCGATGGCGTTAACAAATCCTTGAAAATCTACTGCGAGAAAATAGTCGATCTTAAGTCCGGTCACATCACCGACTACTTTTTTTACAATTCCCGATGGATTATCGTTTGAAGAAAGATAATTTGTGTCCAAGTCAGGATAGTTTTCTGGAAAAAGACCCATCTGATAAACAGCATTGATTTTGCTGTAGAAAGGCGATTCTTTAGTCGGAATTTTTACCCAAATATCACGCGGTAACGAAATCAAAACAGCCTTTTTTTTCTCGAAATCAACATGAGCCACCATCATTGTATCTGTCAAAAATGCTCCCTGATGTTGTCCGCCACCATATCCGAGAAAAATAACATTATAAGTGGTTTTTGGTTTTTCTTGAACGACTGTTTGAGGTTGGGTGTGGATTTTATTATAAAAACGTGCCAGTCTTATAATCAAAAAATAAAATCCGACGATTAAAATCAACAACAGACTCAACAATATGATAGCCAAATACTTACGTTTAGTTTCAATTCTTTTCAGTCTGGTGGTAGGCATAAATTAAAGAATACTATATAATAAACTCATATGGTACAGGATAAAGATGGAAAAAATCTTTCGTTAGAACAGGTTAACGAGAAAGTCATTAACAGAGTAAAACAGTTTTTTTTGGAAATTGAACTTTTTTGTTTGGAAATAATTTCCATAATTCCGATTGCATTTTTAAGACATTTTTTTTACTTCCTGGCAGGAGTCAAAATTGACTCGAGTAGTATCATAAATCCTGGTGTTAGGTTTTACAATCCTGCAAATATCAAAATCGGTAAAGATACAATTGTGGGCGAAAATGCTGTACTTGACGGCCGGAACAAACTAATTATCGGCGATCATGTTGATATTGCGAGTGAGGTAATGATTTATAACAGCGAGCATGATATCAATGATCCGACATTTGCTCCTGTGAGCGCTCCGGTCAAAATTGAGGATTATGTATTTATTGGTCCCAGAGCTATCATACTTCCGGGTGTCACCATTGGCCATGGAGCCGTGGTTGGTGCCGGAGCCGTAGTCATCAAAGATGTTTCTCCAAATTCGATAGTGGGTGGCGTACCAGCGATAGCAATCGGTGAGCGAAAAAGCAAGAATCATCATTACAGATTGCGTAGAGTGGGATTGTTTGAGATTCTAGGCAAAATTATCGGTGGGTGATTTATACACCACCTCCTGTGCCTTTCAGATAAACGGCTCTCCAAGGTCGGAAGCTGGAAAAAAAAGTTTCCTCGATCACATCGTTACCCTTGTATACTTTGTAGGTAAACTTGGCTTTGGCTCCCCAGGCTGCGAAATCAACCTGTTTTATCTCTCCTGAAGGTAGAGTAGGATCATCCTGATAAAGCGCTTCCGGTGGCGGCGCAACATCCCAGACAGTCGAATCCGAAATCTCTACTTTTCGATCGTCCTTCTTTCCATAAAATTTGAAGGTCAAGATGTTGTTTACCTCATCAATTTCTGACTGGATCAGAATTGCGCTTGGCGTATCATTTTTAAACTTCAGATCAACCGAAGGTGCATAAATCGTGGCATCAAATCCCGGTCCCAAATCTTGTTCGTAGTATGATACACGATAGGCGTGAGCATATCGTTCGATTATCGGCAGACCGGCGTTGATCGCCGCGCGAAACATTGTGGTTGAGACCTGACAAACACCACCACCATCACCCAAAACCGTTTTACCGTTTTGTATAATGTAAGCAGGCTGATAGCCGGTGTTTGACGAAATGTCACCTACAATTTGGTTAAATGAAAAAGTCGCTCCTTTTGGTATTATCTGACCGTGAAATTTTCCTGCGGCAAGTTGCAGATTGTGAATTCGTGTGGGGATAGAGTGAGTATAGTTAGAGCTACCTTCGGCAACAAACTCTTCGATGCCTTGGCTGTTTGACTTTGCAAGGGTGATTTCCGGCTCAATAACCTTTTCTTTGAGAATGACTCTTGCAATGTTATTTTTAGAGGTAATATTTTTAATATTGGAAGCAAAATCCTTGCTAAATTCTTCGCTTTTGATCGCCACCCCGTTCTCGTGGGCTTTAAAAGCAGTCACTCGACCTTCTTCAAATTTGAATAAAGCATTTTTGGCGGGTTTGCTGTAAGTGCTTTCAGTAATATCGAGAAATTCTTTGATCGGTTTTTGATCGTAGTCGATGCTAGTATAAAAATTCATGCCTCTTATTCCCAGCAAAGAGTTGATCTGCTGCATAATTCGTGAAGGAAAGTTTGGAGTTCGTCCAACAATATATGCCTGATCAACCTTAGTTTTAATGTCGCGGGAAAGATCGATCTGTTTTGCCGAGAAAGTCGCAATCGGTTGCTCTTTGTAAATTACTTCGACCATGGCGGTATCAAGATAGTTATATTTCTTATTGAGAGTCTCTATTGCTTCATCTTTGGTTTTTTTCCCCATATCAATATTGTCGATCTTGGTCATCGGATAAATTTTGTTGCCGATTTCTTCAACAATGTAAGAGAGCGGAATAATGATAAGGACTGTAATGAATATTAAGATTGTTGCAAATATGTATAGATGTCTTCGTTTTAGATTTGTTATCATATTTACATGGATGATAATCAAAATGGTGATAAAAATCAACAGTCCTCAAATCCTCCTATAGGGGTTGAAGAGGTTGCTCCAACAGTTGAGTCACCTGAAAATGTACAGGGTAGCATTCCGCCGGAATATCCGACCGACCTGCCGCCGGTCTATGAAGAAAATCGTAATCAATTTGTGTTTATAAGTGGTATTGTAGTTTTTTTCATAGTTGTTTTATTTTTGGTTTACTGGTTTTTCCTAAGGGGACTATTATCTGGCCCAGGCAAAGAGCCAAAGTCGCCAACCAATGAAAAAGTGACCCTGGTTTACTGGGGACTTTGGGACGAAAAGGAAGTCTTCCAAGGACTGATAGATGAGTATCAGTCCCAGAACCCAAATGTCACAATCCAATACGAGCAGGTATCACCTGACACATACCGAGAACGACTGCTCGCGCGTAGTAAAACGGGTAATGGTCCTGATATTTTCAGATACCACAACACCTGGTTACCCCAGTTGAGCGAAGTAATAACTGCCATTCCACCTGAAATAATGACTAATGAAGAGTTCGAACTGACCTTTTATCCAATACATGCAAAAGATTTGAAAATCGAAAATTCATATTACGGGATTCCACTGATGGTTGACGGGCTGGTCATGATTTATAACGAAGACATCCTGCGCCAAGCCGGAAAGCAGCAGCCTCCACAGGTTTGGGTGGGCGGGCAAGATGACGTTATCAATACGGTAAGCGCACTAACTGTGCGTGATACAACTGGAAGAATTATTACGTCAGGTATGGCCATTGGTACGGCAAATAATATCGATCATTTCGGCGAAATTTTTGGAGCTATACTCATGTTAAACGGCGGTGATTTAAAAAAATTAAACGAAAGAGAGGCTGTCGAAGCTTTGCAATTATATCGTAAGTTTGGTGAAGAAAATTTTTGGAATGAATCACAGTCAAACTCGATATCTGCATTTATTCAAGGGCGTGTGGCTATGATATTCGGTCCATCGTGGCAGGTGGTAAATATAAAGGCGCAAAATCCCGATCTTAATGTAAAGGTTGCCCAGTTTCCCCGCGGTCCTGATGATAAAAGTATTTCTATTGCTAATTACTGGGTCGAAGGGGTTAATAAATTTGGCAAAAATCAGATCGAGTCTTGGAAGTTTCTAAAATATCTTTCTCAAAAAGAGCAGTTGACCAAAATGTACGAAAATCAATCTAAAACCCGTATTTTTGGAGTCGCGTACCCGCGCAGGGATTTACTTGAGACTCAAAAAGACAATCAATATCTAGCTCCGATTTTGGACATGGCTCAAAACGATCGACTTATTTCCTTACCGCTTGTTGATAGGACATTTGATAAAGGTATGGATGATGAAATCTTACAGTATATTGAGAACGCCATAAACGATACCGTAAATGGAGTGGATTATGGTGAGGCACTAAACAAGGCTCAACAGGGTGTATCTCAAGTTTTTGAAAGATATAAGATAAAGTAAAACAAAATATTCTTTATTTTTACTGATCCAGTCTGTTATTATGAGATAATATGCGATTTACCTTCCCTTTTCTTAAAACCAAAAAGGAAAAGCCGTATTACTTTTGTTTGTACATCAACGATCATTCGATCGACGGATTTGTATTGGAAACCATTCAAGGCAGTTACAAAATTCGTGCCGAAAAAAAAAGACGTCAATCATCTGGCTTCGATAAAATACTTGAGGATACCGACAACCTTATTTCCGATCTTGAGATGAAGGTTTCTGGAGATCTTAGTAAAACGATTTTTTTTCTTCCGACACAGATGATCGATGCTGTGACACACGAAATCAAAGATCCTCACAAAACAACGATAAAAAAAATATCCTCCGAACTTGAACTTGAACCATTAGGTTATATCGATATTCAAGAGGCGATACAAGGCTATATCAACCAAAAATCGTTTGTCAACTGCATGGTTGTCCAGCTATCGGAAAGTGAGATAGAAGTCACTATATATAAAGGAGGTGTTGTTGCTCATACCCAATACTGTCCTCGTACCGACGATGTAGCGTCTGATCTAGAAGAGGTTTTGAAGTCGGTACCAGACAAACGTATTTTACCCACGAAGATTATTATTTATGGTGCGACAGATAACGAAAAGGTTTCTTCAACTATAACAAGTCATGATTGGGATGAAAAGATATTTGCCGAACATCCGACGATTACCGCACTTAGCGACGGTGATCTTTACAAGATCTTTGCAGATACGTTTGTTAAAGAACTGATAGCGAGTAGTAGCGAGGAGGATATTGGCGATACCTTGACAGATGATATATCTTCTGCAGGTTCCGCTTTTGGATTTGTGTTTGGCGGGGATATCAGAGACACTGACGCGCAGGAACCCCAACTTACTCACACTTCACACCGTCCCACTAAAAAAAAGACTTTGGTCCAGTTTATTAATAAAATAAATGACAAAGTCAAATCTTTATTTTCGAAAAAAAATATGTCCGCAAAAAATGCGAAAGGTCGGAAAAATATTATCATAGTATTGATTATTTTGATCGGTGCCGGGTTGTTATTTATCGGATATGAATATTTTTTTCATAAGGCGACGATAACTGTTTATCTTCAGTCAAAAAGCGCTAGTGATTCTATCGATCTAACTTTGCCAGTTACAGAGACACCAAGTGGTAAAAAACTTACTGTTGTAACTCATACCAAGGTTGTCGAATTTAACGATAAGAAAGTCAGCACAGGCACACGTGATGTCGGTGAAAAAGCCAAAGGCGACGTAAGCATTCATAATTTTGACAACTCTGAACGCAATATTGAAAGAGGAACTAAAATAATCAAAGGCGAACTCGAATTTGTTCTTGATAATGATGTTAAGATAGCCTCATCAAGCGGTATCACCAGTGACGGTACCAAACAATCGGGAAAGGCAAAAGTATCTGTTACCGCAGATGCCATAGGCTCCGCCCACAATATAAGCAAAGATACCCAGCTTACTATAGCAAGTCTGCCAGAATCACTTTATATTGCTATTGCGGACGCCGATTTTACAGGTGGGACACAAAAAAAGATTAAAACGGTTTCGAGAGATGATCTCGACGCACTTGAGGCAAATGCAAAAAAAGAGGCAAAAAACAATGCTGCAAAGGAGCAAAACATAAAAGTAAGTAACGACGAGCTTTTGATCACGGATCTTAATGAGACAGAGATAGCTAGCACAGTTTTTTCAAAGGAGGTAGGCGAGGAGGCCGATACCGTGAGCATCAAGGCAAATACAGAGATAAACTACTTTACCGTAAGTAAAAAACTGCTTCATGAAAAAATAAAAGAAGAACTTTTAAAAGACAACAAGGAATATACTTTGAGCGACGACTCGTTGGTTATTTCATTTGAGAATGCCGCCAACAATGTTGACGAAGTCGAACTGGCCATTGGCGCCAAAGCAGATATCTATAAAGATATTGATACGAAAAAGTTACTTGACGAATTACCCATGTCGTCTGTTCGTACTATCACCGGCAAACTTCAAGAAAAATACAATGTCGAGGATGTAAAATTGACAGAAGTTTCTCCAAGTTTTGGCGGATTCGTTCCATGGATCCCGATTTTCAGAAAAAATATCAAAGTTGTTACTTCATCAAAATAGTTATGGCTCTCAAAGTTTATACGAAACATATTGATTCCAAGGGGCGTAGGATGATGAGATATTTTTCATATGTGATTTTGCTAACTGGTCTTGCCCTAATGTTTTGGGCATTTTATCCGATGCTGTCGTTTGAGGTCTATGCGCGTTTATTTATTCGTAAGTACACCACCACTCCGATACCCGAATCAAACATTGCCTCATCGTTGAGGTTTGCTCAAAGTGTCTACGCAGACAACAGAGGTTTCTCGAGTAACTTACGTGATTTCACTCAAGCTAACGTATGGTTTCCTGTCTCGAATATTGCCGGTGCCCAAAAAAAAATTGATCTCAAAAGTTATACTTTATCGATTCCAAAATTAAATCTTAAAAATCTGAATGTTGTCGTCGGTGGAGATGATTTATCAAAAAGCCTGGTTCATTACCTGCCGACCTCGAAACCCGGGGCTTATGGCAAAGTGGCAGTCTTTGGACATTCGACCCTTCCCCAACTTTTTAATCCAAAAGACTATAAAAGTGTGTTTACCTATTTACCAAAAATGGATATTGGAGACAAGATAGTTGTCAACGTTGGTGATAAACAGTATGAATATGAAGTATTTGATATGTATATAGTAGAACCAAATGAGGTATCTGTTCTTGAGCAAAATTTCAACGCGTCATACCTGATGTTGGTAACCTGCGTTCCGCCCGGAACATACAAGGAACGACTTATCGTAGAGGCCAAACTCAACCAACATTCAAACTTATAAATTACCTTGTAGAAAATTCCTCTTTAAGTAATCCTATAGTTTTGCTAGAATTACTGCATGTCCAGAAAGATCATTTTATCCTTTAGCATTATTAAAAAATATCTTTTTCTATCTCTACTTTTTGGCATTTATTCAATCATTGAGGCTTTGATCTTTATTGGAGAACTGACACAAAAAATCATAGTTTACCCGCCATATTATGTTTATAAATTTACTATTTGGACTGTCAAAAGGTCTAAAACTTACATTAAATCCGTAAATATAACATTCAATCAAAAAATAGAAAGTGATCAATACATATCAGATAAACAAAAAACTTTAAAATACAAAATCCCTTTTAAAGCATTATTAAAATCTTCATATAAAAAAAACAAGAAGTACATTTATTTATCATCTCATCTGTTTTGGACTATTACAAAGAAAACTATATACTTTACCATATATTTACTTCAGGAGATAATATATTTTTTAGGTCTGGTTTTTAGGTTGATTATAAAAGTTCCGTTAAATTTATACCGCTTCTTTACGAGCAAATCGTTTCAGTACTTTATTTATGGCTTTCTTTTTTGTTTTTTAACAATACTTATATATATGGGTTACCGTTTTGTAGTCGACTTACCTTCTCCTCGGGAAATAGGTACTACAAACTTTGCGCAGTCGACACATCTGTATGACCGAAACGGCAAACTTCTTTATGAGATTTATCGTGATGTTAACAGAACACCAGTAAATCTTTCAGATCTGCCGCCTTATGTTGTCCAGGCGACAATAGCAATAGAGGACAAAAATTTTTACAATCACAAAGGAATTTCATTTTTTGGCGGTATTTTAAGAGCGTTTAAAGAGACGATCACTACAAACGAACTTCAGGGAGGGTCAACCATCACTCAACAGCTTGTAAAGAGCGCACTGCTTTCGCCAGAGCGTACCATCGAAAGAAAATTTAAAGAAATCTTTCTTGCCGTCTGGACAGAACAAATTTATTCGAAACAAAAAATAATGGAGATGTATCTGAACCAAGTTCCCTATGGCGGATCTGCCTATGGAATAGAAGAGGCTGCTGAAATTTATTATAGTAAAAGCGCCAAGTTTCTAAATCTTAATGAAGCCGCGCTTCTTGCCGGACTGCCAAGAGCTCCGTCAGTTTATTCTCCTTTTGTCAATCCAAAATTGACGTTGTCACGTCGTAATGAAGTATTAAGGGGCATGTACAATCTCGGCTATATCCCAAAAGACGTTTTGAATCAAACACTTGCTATGGAAGTAAATATTCAGCCTCAAAAAACCACTATTCACGCACCGCACTTTGTTTTTTTTACAAAAAATTACCTTGAAAAAGAGTTTGGGACTAGAAAAGTCGAGGAGTCGGGTTTTCGTGTCACAACAACGATAGACCTTGAAATACAGGAAACAGCCGAAACTATTCTTCGGGAAGAGCTAGATAAAATCCAAAATTTAAACGTAACCAACGGAGGTATCATTGTTCTAAGTCCGCAAACAGGAGAGATCTTGGCAATGGTCGGATCTGTTGATTATTTTCTAGATAAGTATGGGGCATACAATGTTACAACGGCAGAGAGACAGCCAGGTTCGGCGCTAAAACCGATGCTTTATGCACTGGCTCTGGAGCGAGGTTTTACAGCCGCAAGTCCTATCGAAGATGCGCCGATTATATTTCAGACACAGGGTAACGAACCTTATAGACCCGTTAATTATGATGGCAGGTTTCACGGCAAGGTGACTTTGAGATACGCCCTGTCAAATTCGTACAATATTCCGGCGGTCAAAGTACTAAACCAGTTGGGCGTACAACAGTTTGTTGATTTTGCCAAGCAAATGGGCATCGACACTTGGACAGATTCTTCGCGTTTTGGTCTATCACTAGGGCTGGGTGGTGGCGAGGTGACTCTGATTGATCTTGCTCAAGTTTATGGTGTTTTTGCGACCGGCGGATATCGTGTCGAGCCAAATCCTGTCAAAAAAATTGTCGATAGTAAAGAAAGAGTAGTGGAGCAACTGACGGATCAGAAACTAAGAGTGCTAGATTCGGGGATCGCTTTTATAATCACTGATATTCTTTCGGACAACATTGCCAGACAGCAGGCAT
>Ga0155630_102_pt2 | contig 15641 bp, 18 predicted proteins | sample RifCSPhighO2_12_FD_107287 | JGI IMG/M metagenome (GOLD analysis project Ga0155630, IMG submission 107287) | Candidatus Roizmanbacteria bacterium RIFCSPHIGHO2_12_FULL_38_13
CGCGCACGGGCTTGCGGAGCTTGTAAGTCACTTTGCTAGTGAAGATATAGTTGCCGTCATAGAATGTCGGTTCCATCGATGCGCCTTTGATTTGGTTTGGTTGAACAACAAAAAGATAAACTACTATAAAGAGCGATCCGACAAAAACAATTGTTTCCAAAATCTCCATCACAAACTCAATTATCGCCTTCGCAATACGCATAGATAAGTAATTGTAATGAAATGATTTAGTAAAAACAACGATAGAGGGTATAATATGACATGCTCGTGTAGCTCAGTTGGCTAGAGCGTTCGATTCACATTCGAAAGGCCCCTGGTTCAAGTCCAGGCACGAGCACCAATATTAATTTTTCTGTAAGAAATAATTTGTAACTTAATATAACTTATAGTATAATACTATTTGTTATGTCAAACTTAGAAATACGCAGAAAATTATTGATTAGTGGAGCTTTAACGGGTTTTTCTGCTTTAGCTGCAGCATGTCAACCAAAAATTAACATATACAACACTGAAGCTTTACCAATTATTGATGCAAAAAGTCTACTTAATATTTTAGACAAAAATAAAGTAACGCTTACTGATTCAAGATTTGTTGATATTAGCGAACAAGAAAGAGTTCAACTGGTTCAAGAGGTACTTAATAGTCATTGGCAAAACGGATTAGCGCTTAATAGAGATGGTTTACCTTCATATATATTATACATGCTTCAAAACGTTGGAACTGAAAAAGAGTACCATCCGTGGTGGTCTCCTATGATGTCGCCAGGAAGAATAAAGCTACCTGAAGGTGCACATCTACCATTAGGATACACTCTACAAGCTCCAAGTTTTCCAAAAGTTAAATTTGTTGGTTATCAACCTGATATAAATTTGGTCGACGGTACGGTAAGCTATGCAAGTGAAGATATTCCTGGCAATTCGATAAGAGTTGAAATGACTAACCAGCAAAAGTATTTTTTTGAACAACAGGATTCAGATAGATTTTATAATGCACATATTGAATTTAACTTATCAGATGTAGGAGTATCATGGCATGAAGCCATTACTGATGATAATGGGATTACTACTTATGACCCAAATGTTTTTTCTCAAGGTCAGGCTGTATCTATTACGCCTCTTGAATATAAATAGTTCGCCCCCATTTTGTTGTAAACGTAAAGTTCTTTAGTGAGTTTAAAGACAAAGACCAGTTATTCGACTACAATATTTCTATGTTCTTTAATATTTCAATTGATGCCGGTGGTTTGTGCGTAGATCAAGGTTATGGTAATTATGTTTTTACTATAAATCTTCTTTGCGCCATATCAAGATACGACAGAAACAACAAATATACTGCCTACACTTTTTGTGGCAGTAAACCATTCCAAAAAAAAAGATTGTCCTACAAAGTACTCCCAAAATCAGGTTTTATGAAGTTGCGTGTATCTTGGGAAGAGCTCACACAGCGGCAGGATGTTTTTCTTGGACTCAATCAGGCGCTACCTTTTTTTTCACGAGGTAAGATGTTTGCCTTTTCTCATGGTTTGTCCTTTCTGCGTTATCCCGGTTTCTACAAAAAGGATTTTGAAAGGCTGAAAATACAGCTTCATGTTTATTTATCTAAAAGCGGTAAGATTATTACAACAAGTGAAAAGGTGAAAGATGAGCTTATAAACTTTGCGCCTGCATCCAAAAATCGTATCGTAGCATTATTACCCGGTATACCTTATGATTTTGAGACTTACAGTGAAAGAAAAAGAAAAAAATATTTACTTTTTGTCGGCATGAACCATAGAATAAAAAATGTAAATAAGCTGGTTAAATGTTTTCAAAAATTGATACGGAAAAATGAATATGCGAATTTTAAACTTTATCTAGTCGGTCCATTTAATAGATTTCAATCGGAAACGATACTGGTTTTTCCCACAATAACAAGACAAAAATTAAAGGTTTTATACCAGGAGGCGGCTTTATATGTATGCATGTCTCATTATGAAAGTTTTAACTTCCCGATTCTAGAAGCTTTGAGTCAGCGTTGTCCGGTTGTTGCTTTAAAATCAGCAGTTATTTCGGAGATGAAAAAGTTTGTTCATGTTGTTAACAATGAACAGGAGTTTATTGAATTTGGGATAACAAAGACTGTGAACCAAGTTAGGGTTGACTATGGTGGCGAAGTAGATGTTGATGAGCTGAAAAAAACATTCTCCTGGAAAAGCTATATTACAAAGCTCATGAAGTTGTATCATGAGCTATGATAAAAAATAAAAACTTTATAGAAAATATGAGTTTCGTGAATTTTTGCGTTGTAACGATTTGACTTATAGTCATCATTCTTCAATGAACTTGATTATGGTTGACGAAAAAAGTTCAATATATTAGAATGTAAAAACTTAGAAAGTTAATTTTTTAAACTTATGAGTCAAGCTATTAATACAAATCGGGAAGAGTGGTTGAAAGTATTGGGAAAAGGCATGGTTACACTTCCCAAACGCTGGAGAGATGAGATGGGTATCGGAAGCGGTGATATGGTGCGAGCAAAAAAGGAAGGAAATAAGGTTGTCATAGAAGCAACTAAAAGCCAAAAAGTACCTTATCGAGTGTATACAGCAAGGGAGATTAATGAATTTCTGAAAGATGATGAGTTGCCGAAAGTGTTTGCTCAAAAAGTGCGTCAACACCTTTCTTTAATACCGCAAAAATGAGAGTTTTTTTTGATGCTTCAGTAATTATTGCAGCACTTTTGTCAAAAACAGGCGGTTCTTCGTTATTATTTCAATATATTCAAAGAAAAACAATTACAGGTATCACTTCACAGACAGTGATTGAAGAAGTGCTTGAGGAAGATAAACCAGAAAAACTCAACAAATCAAGCAGCGAGACTGAAGAATTTATTGCACAAAGTGGACTCGTGGTTTGTGAGCATATGCGCGAAGAAGAAGTTGTACTTTATAAAGATAAAGTCAATATAGAAGATGCTCATCTTTTTGCCGGAGCATATTTAACCAATTGTACTCACTTAGTCTCACTTGATAAAAAACACGTTCTTAAAGCAGATATTCAAAAGCTGTTTTTACCACTTCGCGTAGTATCTCCTAAACAACTTCTCGAGGAGATTGTGAAAACAGTATATAATAAAGTATGATTTCTGCTGTTGTCTTGACCCATAACTCCGAAAAAAGCCTTGAAGCTTGTCTTAAATCAATCGGATTTTGTGACGAAGTCTTGGTTGTTGATGATAATTCGAAAGACAGGACGCTAGATATTGCAAAAAAATATTCTGCCAAAATTGTTAAATCGAACCTTGAAGATGATTTTTCCAAACAAAGAAATTTGGCGATGAATCTGGCGAAACACGATTGGGTGCTTTTTATCGACGACGATGAGATGATATCTAATCAATTAAGGAAAGAAATAATTGATAAAGTCCAACGTCCAACGTCCAACTTCCAAATTTCAAATACTTTTTCGAACTTTCGTTTAAAACGACGTGATCACTGGTGGGGAAGAGTACTTAGTCACGGGGAAGTCGCCGAAGCTTATGATCGTGGTTTTATCAGGTTGGTTAAAAAGAATTCAGGGGTTTGGACGCGGCGTGTGCATGAAGAGTTTGTGCCAAACGGTCAAACAGGTCAGTTGAATGGCTATATAGATCATTTTCCTCACCCGACTGTCACTGATTTTCTGCATGATATAAATCACTACAGCACAGTTGCCAGTCAAGAGCTTGTTTTGCGAGGATATACTCCATCGATTGCTGAGATTATGTTTGTTCCGGTCTGTAAATTTATTTATACCTACTTTATAAAACTCGGTTTCTTGGATGGGCCGGCCGGATTTGCTTATTCATTTTTTATGAGTTTTCATTCATTCCTCACCCGTGCCAAAGCTTATCAACAACGTAATTTTAAATAAAATTATTGCTGCTCTATTTTTCTTTATTCTGCTTATTATTTCATTTGGTCAGATTGGACGAATTGGATTTGGTTCATATCCAGCTTACATGTATCTTTATGAAATTATTCTGGTTGTCTTTATAGTCTTGCTGCTGCCAATGGTTTTCAATAAGAATTTAATAAAAACAAACAGAAGCATTTTGGTGTTTATGACATGGCTCATATTGAGCCTGCTTGTATCGATGTTTTGGTATTGGACTTTTGCGAACATTATCGCTATTTTATATGCATTACGGTTAGAAGCATATTTTCTGTATTTTATTTTGTTAAAAGATTATTTACAAAAAAATTCTGATGTGAAACCAATATTTCAGAAAGGCATTTATTACTTCCTTGCTCTTACAATTGTATATTCTTTTATCCAGTATTTTTTTTATCCAAACATCGGAAATATTGCATATCTTGGTTGGGATCCGCATCTTTATCGGATGGTGGGAGTTTTTTTTGAGCCGCAGATAGCGGTAGGGATGTATGGACTCATATTTTTATATTTTTTCGCTCGTGATCAAAATATGCTTGAAAGTGAACTCGCGTCCCGACTTAACGTCGGCACCGCTCATCTCTTCGCTCATCCTCGCAATGCGAGGGCTCACTCGAGCTTCACTCGCTCAAACATCCACTTTCTTCGCAATTTTAATCACTCGCTTGTTCATCGTTTATTTTTATTAGTAGTCATAACTATAATGATTGTTTTGACGATATCTCGAGGTGGGATCATCGCGTTTGTTATTACTCTACTTTTTATATTTAGAAAAAAGTTAAAACTGATTTTATTTGGAATATTAATTATTCTGTTAGTATTTATTACTGTACCAAAACCGCAAAGCGAGGGATTGAACCTTTTGCGTACTTCCTCAATTCAGACCAGGATAATCGATTATCAGAAGGCTATAAAAATCTGGCTGAAGTCTCCGATCATCGGCATCGGCTACAATCATATCCGCTTTGAGAAAGATTTGCTTGAAGAAAATTTGCTTGTCGAAAAATACAATCCTTCCCATGCCAGCTCATCGTTTCATTCCAGCTTTTTAATAATTCTTGTAACATTGGGAGTTATCGGTCTTGGTTTGTATTTATGGGTTTTATGGGATCTGGGAAAACCTGGCGGCTTTGCCTTCTATTCAACTTTATTTCTTTCTCTAATATCAATATTTGACAATGTGTTACTTCACCCATTCATACTTTTTGTTTACTTTAGTATGATCGCTATAAGTCAGACTACTCGTCCTTCTCACGGGTCACGATAAGCGTATTCTTGGTCTCATTGCCGGCGATATCTGTTGCAATGAGCTCCAGTTTGTTCTCACCATCCTTGAGTCTGTAAGAAGATTTAAAGTTGCCTTGTGAGTCGACGACAACCGGAAGATTGTTCAATTTGAGCGTGACACCATTGTCAGTAGTACCCTTGACCTCAATTTCCTGACTTGCGACTTTGGCATTATCTGCTGGACTTTCGATCTCAAGCTGCGGTGGTTCACTGACGTATTCAACATTGTAAGTATCCGATTTTTTTTCTTGTTTATCATTTGCCGTGTTTGCCACAAAGTAAATAGTGTTATTTCCACTTCTTAAGGAGCCTATGGTTTTTGAAAAATCACCGCTTGACTTCGGGGTCGCACTGTCGACTTTGATATTATTGAGATAAATATCGACAGTGTCATACTCTGCAGTGTGACCTGATATTTTCAGACTTGCCGAACTGGTGGCACTTGGTGGCTCGTCTATATCAAGCAAACCATAAAAGGTATCTGATTGTTTGGCCACATTTTTGTTATCCGGAGAAAATATGCTATTCACAAAAATTGCGGCATTTATAAGAGAGTTTAGGCCTATTTGAAAAGTCACAAACAAGATAACCAGACCTATGATAATTAGGAAAATTAATCTTTTGTTTCCTTGCTTTCGGCGATGACGAGATAAGTGTGACATGAGCCATCTGGGAGAATCGAACTCCCGTCGACGATTTACGAAACCGCTGCTCTGCCATTGAGCTAAGATGGCTGTTTAAAATTATATCATTCGTTGTGAATATTCTCTTTTATTATAGCCCAAGGCTCAACGTAGTCACCCTCATATCCAAGTGCCCAGAGAGCAATGCCGTCAAGGTCGTTCAGTTGCACAAATTTTATTTTTTCAAGTATTGATCTTTCATCTTCATAATAAATTTGTTTGATCAGCCCGTTTTGATTGTAAGTAAGCCAGGGAGTAAGCGACGTTTCATCGAAGTTGAGCTCTACATCGTCCCGACCGGTGATAAGCTGCCGGACACGTTTGTAGGTCGCAATCGCACCTGTGTCGGGCATTGTTCTGCTATTTTTTTCTTTTGAAAACGTCTGCCATTCATATCCATAAAGCGGAATTCCTAAAATCAGTTTTTCGCGACCAACTCTGCCTTCAAGTGAGTTTATAGTCTGTCGAATACTTGGATCTTCCCTTTCCGCGTCGATCGGGGCGACGGAGCCGGCATAGATCGAGGTTGCCCGATGATAGTCATAACCCATGATGATCACTTGGTCGACGACTTCACCGATTTTTACCATATCATAGGCGTTATCTCTGTAAACAACAGTAGCATTTACGTCAACCGACAAGACAGAATCGGATTTGATCTCTTTAAGTTTAGATGAGAGAGTCGTGAGAAAGCGGTTGTAATTTTGAAGAGTTTGAGTTTCGATATCTGAAAAGTACTCAAAATCAATATTTATCCCATCAAGATCGTAGTCATCAACTAGTTTTGTCAATTGTGTTACTGCATTATTTGTATAGTTTTCATTCCCAATCAACGTATCAATAGATGTATTATCAAAGTTTTTTATGGCAACGAGTATCTTGGTTTTAGTTTTTTTTGATTTATCTTGAAGGGTTTTAAAATAATCGGAGTTCAGGTAGCTCCACTCTACCAAAGGTTGCGCTTTGTCATCAACCTTCATCAGGTTGCCGTGCTGGTCTATACCGATACCAAAATATATTATCTGATCAAGATACTCGGGATAAACCCGCGCGTCTTGGGCGATTGACCAACTGGGAAGAAAGCCGATCACCTGTTTGCGGTCGGAAGTAATCGTCCTTGTTTGTTCAAGTGGGGCAGTATAGTTGTCAGGTAATGGGGAGATAGATTCCTCGCTTGCAATAGAAAGAATTGTAAATGCTGGAGAATAGAAATATCCATATGCGACAACGGTAAGAATTGCTGTTATAAAAAGAGATAAAACAGTAAAAAATACTCTATTTTGTTTTGAGACATGTTCGGCAATAGAACGACGGTACTCGTGGAAACCGAAGAGCATATAAATTCATTATATATTGATTAAAGATAGAATGTAAAACAGGCAGGTTTTAATTATTTAAAGTTCAATCCTAGGAAAAAGAGGAATTACTGATAAGGAGTCGGGCGTTCCTAAATGACTTGTCAGATCTCCTACTTTGCATGGAGTTGTATCTCCATATGTGGGACATGCAACAGGTATCGCTGTTCCATATTTTATATGTCCCAGAGTTATTTCCGGTCCGTTCAGCTTAAGTAAATTGTTATTTTCACCTATGTCCAACGAATCTAGTCGAAGAAGTCCTAAACGCATAGGAGCAACCGGATCTTCATCCCAAATGCCTGGTATACCTCTTCCATTCCTAAGTATAAGGTGAATAACATCAGATAAATCAACAGCTTCCGCTAGTGTTCTAATGCCAGCCGTTCTTAAAGCTCCATCCACTTTTTGCCAACCACGAACTCTTTCTTCAATTGTCGGTAAATTACAAGCCTCAAGAAACAAGTTACGAATATCGAGATTATTTAATTTTTGCAGCGTCGTGAAAGCCCGACCAAGTACCATATCGGGGTCAAGTTGAGAACCGAAATGTCTAAGTGCCTCGTCTGTAGGATCGTAAAGTTGTTCATAAAATCCAGTTTGTCGAACTCTTTCTTTAAGCATTTTCGAGAATTATAGCATTTCAAATTTTTAAAACAAGTGATATTAAAAATATAAAAGATATACTGAATATTTCAAACAATATAGAAATGAAAGTAGTTATTGCAGGTAGGGAACATATTTAAGGATTTTATATTAATTTCCATCCTTATGTTGTTTGGGATACCATGCAGGTGTACAGGGCATAAACATCATAGTTTTTGTCTTTGTTAGCCAAAAATATTTTTGTCCGGGCTTGATGAGTATTTGGTCACCGTCATTAAATTCGTACTCAATTTCTTCGATACCATGAAGACTTTTATCGATCACAGGATGTTCATAAGCAGTCATGGTTTTGCTTACTACTATTTTTTTAACTTTCGATTTTCTAGAGATATTCATCATTTCTATTTTACTCTAGCAAACACGTATCCGGATACTCTTCTTTCTTTTTTGAGCGGGTGAGGGGAATCGAACCCCCGTCTCGACCTTGGGAAGGTCGCATTCTGCCATTAGACCACACCCGCTATTTGAAAAATATTATAACACTCGCTTTAAGTTGGGTGTTACAATGAATAAATGGATCCAAATGCTATTCAACAAAAAACTCAATCAGCATGCCCAAAGTGCCATTCTTTGGTTCGCCCGACGGATTATTTTTGTTACAACTGTGGTACAAATCTTAAACCGAAACCTCTGAATACGTCGATATTTATGCAGTTGGTTTTGTATGTAGGTTCAGTAGTTTTGGTTCCTTTTGGTATTATCTGGGGCTGGAGATATCTGCGACAGCCTTTCACCAAATCTAAAATCGTCGGATCGATCACCATCATCATTACCATTATCTCTACGATTATAATCACTATTTACTCCATAAATCTGATAAACGATGTTCAAAGACAAGTCAATGAAGGTATTGAAAAGCAATTAAGAAATGTCGGATATTGAAATCGATATTTATTATCGCGGTATCACGAGCTTCGTTCCGACTTCGATGTGGTCGGGGTTTGAAATATTGTTTGCCTGTGCTATCCTAACCCAGGCATTTGGGTCTCCGTAAACTTTTCTGGCAACATCAGCCAGACTTTCTCCGGGCTGGATGATGTAAATATCCTCGCTATTGGTAACTTGACCTGAAGAGATGGCGCTGATCTGACCCTGTTCTTCTTCACGCATTTGAACATTTTGTTTTGTTTTTGTCGGAAGCGGTGAGATATAGTCTAAATTCTGTTTGTCTATGAGCGTTGCTACTGCGTCAGCATCTGCGGACGGTTGTGATTTATCCGATTGATTGAGGCTGCCGAAAAGCAGTCCTTTTGGTAATGATCGATTATCATAAATCCAAATAACCGAAAACAACGATATTGAAACCACCACAAAAAATCCAATCACGACGTAACTCAACTCATTTTTCAGAAGATGAGCGATACGACCACGCAAATGTTGTATTGATTCGGTGTGTTCCATAAAGCTCCTATATTTTAACAAAAATAAATGATTTGGAAAGTGGAGAATAGCTTATGATACAATAGAAACTGTAAACTCACAGAACTCGTTAACAGTTTCTAAAGAAGGTAGGTGAAAAAAATATGAGTCCATTAGTTATTACCATAGTTGTTATCGCTGTTATCGCGCTTTATTTTATCGCGGTTTATAACCAGCTGGTTGTCCTTAAAACTCGAATTCTGGAAGCATTTTCAGGCATTGATGTACAGCTTAAAAGACGAGCCGATCTAATACCCAATCTTGTTGAAACAGTCAAAGGTTATGTCAAACATGAAAAAGAAGTACTCGAAAATGTGACCAAAGCCAGATCAGCTCTCATGAACGCAAAAAATATTGAGGAAAAAGCCGAGGCCGACAATATGTTGACCGGAGCTTTAAAATCACTTTTTGCTGTGGCCGAGGCTTATCCGGATCTAAAAGCCAATAAAAATTTTGAGGCACTGCAACGTCAACTTGAAGACACGGAAGACAAAGTGGCTTACTCGAGACAGTTTTACAATAGCAATGTGCTTGACTTTAATGCGAAGATCCAGATGTTCCCAACGAGTATAGTAGCCAACATGTTCAGCTTCAAGTCGTTTGAGTTTTTCAAAGCCAGCGAAGAAGAAAAAAAGAAAGTTGATGTGAAGTTTTAATCATCTTGTAACTCGTAACTTATAACTTGTAACTTTAAACAAGTGATTTTTTTGTATGAAGTTGCGAGTTTCAAGCTATAAGATTCGAGAAAATTATGACAATCTATAGCCAAATAGCCGGTAATCGATTTAAAACGTATCTCATCTTTGGGATATTTATTTTCTTGTTTACTGGCTTTTTTTATATCATTGGTCAGGTTTATGATGCGGCAATAGGTTATGCTGTCATTGGGTTTCTTATTGCTTTGTTTTCAACACTTGGGAGCTATTTTTATTCCGACAAGCTTGTTCTTGCGACCACCGGTGCCAAGCCGGCCAAGAAGGAGGAGTTTTTTGATCTTTACACCGTGGTTGAGAATTTGAGCATTGCGGCGGGTACCCCGATGCCAAAGGTTTATGTGATCTATGATCCTGCACCTAATGCATTTGCTACAGGGCGCGATCCTAAACATGCAGTTGTTTGTGTGACCACAGGACTTTTGGAAAGGCTTGAAAGAGCCGAACTTGAAGGAGTCATTGCTCACGAACTTTCACATGTAAAAAATTACGACATGCTGGTTTCGACTATTACTGCTGTTCTCGTCGGCACAATCGGACTTGTCGCCGACTGGATATTTCGATCATTTTTATGGGGTGGTTTTGGAAATAGAGGCAATAACAATCGCCGCAGCAGCAATCCGGCCATGATAGTGTTGTTTATTCTTGCACTTGTTATTACGCCAATTGTAGCCACCCTTATCCAGCTTGCCATATCTAGAAAAAGAGAATATCTGGCTGATGCAAGCGGAGCTTTACTGACACGTTATCCTGAAGGTCTGGCTCGGGCACTGGAAAAAATTTCGTCAGATCCTCATCCGCTTCGTACCGCAACAACTTCAACTGCACATCTTTTTATTTCAAATCCTTTCAAGAAGAAAAATGTTTCTAACTGGGTAACCTCTCTTTTCAGTACTCATCCTCCGATTGATGAACGAATAAAGATATTGAGAAGTATGTAGTTAAGAATGCATTTTTTAAAATTATATATGTCTGAAATTTCGGAAGCTCCAGTTGAAACGCAAGCGCATGTAAATCCACAAGGTCATATAAGTCGTAGAGAATTCCTCAAACTTACAGCAGAAAAAGGTAAACAATTAATGGCAATGTCCTTATTGCCAGCAATTCCAGTAGGAGAACCGAAACCCCCGATAATGCAAAAAGCTGAGACACCATTTCTTAATGAAAATGATCGGTTAATGGACGAACTTCATGGACAGACTTCTCCATGTGTGAAAGCGATGCAAGGTGTAAGTAAAAAAATTAAAGAAACCTACAATTTGACTGATCAACTGCCATTTGGTCATGCTGATTTTCTGCCTTATGGATTGATGAAAGATTATGCTTATGGAGAATCTAAAAATTATCCGATAGTTAATAGAAGAGATATTTACAGATGGGGAAAAAATGGGAATATCACTCCTCCTGTTGATCAGATTCATCGATCAGCAGTATATATTGGAGATGAACCTGATGAAACTGCAAATTCTTTGCGACAAATTGCAACAAATCTAGTTGATGGCGCTATGTTGGATGAAACATATAGGGCATCACATGTTATTGTTGATCCAGGTTCAGCAGATAGTTCTGCCTGGATGCATAAAGGAATCTTGCGATGGGGTACAGAACTTTATGTAATAGGACGTGGACCAAATCAGTATGAGACCCCTCTTTATGGTAAGCCCGATTTTAATCATCTTGTTCATGAGGTTGTTCATCTTGGAGTGCCCGAAATAAAATTGATTCCCATCAAGGTGACATATACAGAGCGACAAGTAAGACCCTCTGTATTCGCATCTGCACCTTATCAAGATATTGCCAAATTTTACACAGACTGGTATAGAGTGATTGGAAATAATTGGCACTTTTTTCATACACGATTTACAGGTGATAATAATACTTATTTTCCCCATGGCAGCCCAGATCTTTTTGCAGAAGTTATTAAGAAAAGAGGCGGGAAGGAATTATTTAGAATGGTTGACGAAATGATAGCTGAATTAGGAGTAGATTATGTTGGAAGATTCGGAATAAATGAGCCTATTGAAGGTCATCTTGATCATTGGCCAGAGGAAGTTACTGGAATGGTAAGCAGAACATGGAATTATGTCCAAAATGGCAGTAAAAGTAATAATAAGCCATTAAATCCTGAGCAAAAGGAAAAACTTGACAGTGCTATATTCAATGCTACAAGAGAACATTTACTTTTTTTACTTGCTTATATTACTGAAGAACATAAGGTAGAACCTTCCAGATGATGTTAAAATAGGTTTAAATGACGTTAATAAATATTTTTATACTTCTACTTGCACGAGCTGTAACTTTCATAATAAAAATTTTCGCTCTAGGTGCTGGTTCCACTTGGCCCGGCCATATCGCACTTGCCATAAATCCGCACATCGGCCGCGAAATACTATTGCAAAACAAGATTAGGATAGTTTTGGTAGTTGGCACCAACGGAAAGACAACAACCTCAAAACTACTGAGAACCATTCTTGAAAAAAACGGACACAAAGTGATCAAAAACCCGCAAGGCGCCAACCTGTTAAACGGCATCACTTCTTCATTATTAAGCATTGCTTCACTGGGGGGCAAACTTGACGCCGATGTCGCAATCTTTGAAGTTGATGAAAATATGTTACCGCTTGTCACTGCCGAAGTTACTCCGTCGGCCGTTGTATTTTTAAATCTCTTTCGCGATCAGCTTGACCGATATGGCGAGGTCGACAGCGTCGCCTCCAAATGGCAGAATGTCCTGAAACAATTACCGGATACGACACAAGTATTTATAAATGGTGATGATCCGCAGTTGTTTTTTATCGGCTCAAAATTGAAGCAAAAAACTTATTATTTTGGATTAGCTGAAAAAGAGTTTACGGTAAAACAAATCCCACATGATGTCGACTCGGTTTATTGTCCGATTTGCGGAAAAAAACTTCATTACAAAGGCATATCGTACTCACATCTTGGGGATTTTTACTGTGTTTCCTGTGGTTTTAAAAGGAAGGACGTAGTCGACTATTATGATATGCGATTTCCATCAGGACTCCTTGGCAAATACAATCTTTACAATTTGAGTGCCGCGGCAATAGTCGCCAAAGAGTCATTTTTATTAACAAATGAACTTATAGAACAGGCACTTGATGATTTTTCCCCGGCTTTTGGCAGACAGGAAAGAATTAGTTACAAAGGTAAAAATATCTTTATGCTGTTATCAAAAAATCCCGTTGGTTTCAATCAATCGATTGAAACAGTATTGCAACATTATAAAAAAAAGAAAAATAATGTTTTGCTTATCCTGAATGACCGAATTCCAGACGGCACAGACGTATCCTGGATCTGGGATGTGGATTTTGACCGGCTTCATGATTTTGCCGACAAAATTTTTATTTCCGGTGACAGGGTATATGACATGGCAATCAGGATCAAATACGGTTTTGATCGAGATGTAAAAATCGAAAACTCTTTGGGAAAAACTATTTTTGAAAATGTGGTAGCTTACGAACAGTTAAAAAAAGCTATCGATCATGCCGTGTCATCGTCGGGTCCTAATAACGACTGTATTATTTTGGCGACATACAGTGGTATGCTTGACGCACGGAAGATATTGGTGGGAAGGCAAATTATGTAATTTCGTAACTCGAAACTTATAACTCGTAACTTAAAAAAGGTACAAGCTACAAGTTACAAGTTACAGATAAATGACAAGCAAAATAAATCTGACTATTGGTTGGCTTTATCCTGATCTCATGAGTACTTATGGAGATCGCGGTAATATCATCGTTTTGCAAAAACGTTGTCTATGGCGTGGCATTGATTGTAAAGTCAGAAAGATACTTATCGAAGACGATCCTCGTTTGGTGCTTGAAAGCGACCTGTTTATGATGGGCGGCGCTCAAGACAGGCAGCAGCAGATAGTAAATCGTGATCTTGTGGGACAAAAAGGCGAGTATCTTTTGAAGAAGTTAAACGATGGGATTCCCGGACTTTTTGTCTGCGGTGCCTATCAATTTTTAGGCAAATATTACAAAGCTGCGGATGGCAAAATCATCAAAGGCTTATCTTTTTTTGATTTGCATACCGTGCATCGCGGCGAAAACGTTGATAGATGTATCGGTAACATTTCCGTTCAATGGAAAAATCATCAGCTCATTGGATTTGAAAATCACGGCGGCCGTACATATCTCGCCGACAAATCACAGTTTTTTGCCAAAGTGATCAAAGGCTACGGAAATAACGGTGAAGATCAGACAGAAGGGATGATCCGAAAAAATGCAATAGGAACATACCTTCACGGCCCGATTTTACCGAAAAATCCCGAGGTTGCCGATTTTTTGATTGAGAAAGCTTTGGAAATGAAGTATGGGAAAAGATTTCAATCGTCACAACTTGAAGATAAAATCGAATTAACTGCAAAAAAAGCTATGATATCAAGACTGTAATCTTATTCAGGTTGAGCGCCCGATCCCGACCGCCAACCTCCTGGAAGTGTTTGTGAACCAGTATCAACCAAATAACCGCCATTTTGTTTAGTACTATTCCAGTAATTTAAATTTGAAGATACTTTGTCACTTTCGCCACACTGATCAAGATTATTTTCAATCTGATTATTGATCCCGATCAATTGAGATTTAGACATATATGGCCCAGGTCCACCAGTCAAATCTGGATTTTTAGACCCGCCTTCCATCGCTTGTGTATTTAACAATTCGTTTTTCCAACAAACTCCCATTCTTCGACACATTTTACCGTCGTTGTATGTACAGTTTTCAATTCGATTTCCCATAGTTGATATTATACTATAACCTATAGTATTAATCAATTAACAGTGTACCCTCTTGTGGAATCGCTAAAGCTTCATCTAATTGAAACTGTGCTTCAAAACAGGGTAAGCTCGTATCAACATCATGATCTGTAAAAACTTGTATACGAGCAGTATTTAATTGAAGTTGTTGAAACAAATCTTTGTTTGACGCTCTAGATATTAAACCTATCACTTCCTGCATGCTTTTTTCGGTTAATGCATTCAAGTTACCAAGAAGAGACAATTGAGTTTTGGAAACCCTTTCACCTTCCGGCAATTTAAATTCATAGACACCATCCATTGCACCATCGATCATACCGGTAAATAGCTCATAAAATCTGTTAGAAGGTCCATCAAGGAATTCTGAAGCGTCTCTAAAATCCGCGGCAGCTTCTTCACCCTCAAATTTTGCTATGGCATCATGATAACAAGCCCTTAAAAATTGAAGGTATTCAGAATTATGTACAACTCCAGTTTCATTAAGCTTTGCTACAAGATTAATTATTGATGCAAGAACGTTATGACGATCTACCCCAACTTGGACTTGTTCTTGTCCAACATCATGTGATTTGTCATTCAAGTGGACGATAGGCTGATGCATTACAGTTATACCATTTGCATTGATTTGCTTAAATTGATCAACTATTTTGGTATATAAATCATCAATAGCTATCGATCTTTCGACGCCTTTTGACATATTACCGTGAATTATATAAAACTAAACAAAAATACGGAGGCCGATCCGTGTTGCCAGGTAGAATAATGTTACCGAGATAAAGCACATTAACAAGTCGTTGCCAGGTTCAGGAATGTTACCATGCAAGAG
>Ga0155630_115_pt2 | contig 14691 bp, 15 predicted proteins | sample RifCSPhighO2_12_FD_107287 | JGI IMG/M metagenome (GOLD analysis project Ga0155630, IMG submission 107287) | Candidatus Roizmanbacteria bacterium RIFCSPHIGHO2_12_FULL_38_13
ACAATTCATTTTCTTTATATAAAACAGATGTTTTTTCTCGGGTGAGGCGGATATAAGATACTCCATCATGTTTCTTCATCTCTTCGATAAGTTTTAGAGTAGATACCGCATCGCTTGGATAAAGGACAACCCCGTTTAAAATCGACCGCATCATCGAGAGGTCTTCAAGCGCCATCTGCGACGATCCGTCACTGCCGATTGACACGCCGGCATGCGAACCGGCTATCTTTACATTCCCTTCAGAGTATTGGGCCATGCGTATCTGGTCATATGCACGTGATAGAAAAGCGGCAAAGGTCGATGAATAGGGGATTAACCCTACTTTACTCATACCAAGCGCGACCGAGATCATATTTTGCTCGGCAATATACATCTCGAAAAATCTGTCTGGAAATGCTTTCTTAAACTTTTCAGCATAAGTCGAGTTTGAGACCTCGGCGTCAAGTACGACAACACGAGGGTCAGGCGCGAGAGATTTTAACGCCTCGCCGTAGGCTTCGCGGGTAGCCACTTTGTCTTTAACTCGTAACTCGTAACTCGTAACTCGTAACTTATCTGGTTTATTAGTAATTCGTAATTCGTAATTCGTAATTTTATTTGGCTTTGCTACTTTAAAACTCTCGTTTGTATCAACCTCTCCATATTCCTTGATAGCTTCCTTCATCAAATCTTCAGGCAGCGGCTTGCCGTGCCATCCGTCGCGGTCCTCGACGTCCTTTATGCCGGCGCCTTTTTTGGTCTTGGCTATAATCATCGTTGGCTTATGATTTCGTAACTCGTAACTCGTAACTCGTAACTTTTCAAAAGCTTGAGAGACTTGTTTGAGGTCGTTTCCGTCCTCGATGACGATTGTATTCCAGCCAAAAGCTTCAATCCGTTTTTTATAAGTATTTAAATCCCATTCGAGCATCGTCGGGCCTCGCTGACCGAGTCTATTTACATCTATTATCCCGACAAGATTATTGACTTTATGGTGTGAGGCTAATTCCATTGCTTCCCAGACCTGGCCTTCAGCCATTTCAGAGTCACCAAGAAGGACCCAGACTATTGGAGTTCTCTTAACGTCATTCCGAACTCGTTTCGGAATCTCATTAGATCCTGAACCAAGTTCAGGATGACGAAGTATATGAAGTTGATATTTGATCCCCATTGCCATTCCCAAGCCTGCGGAAAGACCTTGTCCAAGGGAGCCGGTAGCGACATCGATATGCTTAAATCTTGGAGTCGGGTGACCTTCAAGGACAGAATCGAATTTGCGAAGAGTCAGTAATTCATCATAACTTAACTCACCTGCGGCGTGGTAAAGAGAATAAAGCAGTGGTGCAGCGTGTCCCTTTGAGAAGATAATACGGTCGTTAAAAATATATTTTGGATCTTTGAAATCTGTGTGAAGATATTCGTCAAACCAAAGTACGGTCATGAGTTCAACTGCGGATGTAGATGAGGTCGGGTGCCCCGATCCGGCAGCAGTTGTGGAAGTAAGAATATCGTAACGCAAAAGGTTTGTTATTTTTTTAAGGTCATTTTTCATATTTTTCTAGTATAACATACGAGTTAGCTGAAAGGTTATAGGGGATAGCGGATAGAAATATCTTCAATATTTAAATATTACGATAAACATCGTGAGGTTCTTTTCTGATTACATTTAGTTTATCAAAATCACGATCATAAGATATGATTATCCATTTCTTTTCAAGTATTTCTTTTATTGAAGATATCAGAGCATCGATGTATTTAATTTTGGATTGTGCAAATGTTTTTATAGCCAAGCGGTGATTATAGTTATCAAGCACTTGTAGCCCGCGAAGATTAATAATTGACTCTACTGCTTCAGCAGTCCGATTTTTTGGGAAGGTATAAAATGATAAGAGTGTCCAAACTATTTCTGCTAAAACAACACTTGAAGTTACAGCTTTTAATTTATTTTCTTTGATCGTCTTTAATAATAAAATACATTCCTGAAATGATTTTTCATCCTCTTTAATAAGTACTCTAAGAAAAATATTTGTATCAATAAAGTAACGTTTCATATTACTCACGTTGGTAATTTTTTTCCATTTTTTCTCGAGCTTTTAAAACGGAAACCTTTTTCTTGGGGACAAAACTGCCAGCGAGATCAAGTATATCTTTTACAGGTTCAACTTTTACATATTCTGCCTCGGAGCTGATGATGATTTTATCAAATTTTCTGATGCCAAGTTTTTCTCTTATTTTTTTTGGGATGGTTATTTGACCTTTTTGGGTTATGGTTGAGGTATATTGCATAAAAAGTATTACTTTATAATTTTTCTTACTAAAGTATAATCCTTACTATATACAAAGTCAAATATCGAAAAAAATCAGGGAATTACCGAGTCACTTTATACGACTGTACCGTTTCTAGCAGTTTTTTCGCCACCTCATTTTCTTCAAAATGTTTTCTCACCGGTTCAACCAGTTTATCAAGGAGAGCAGCGACAGTATTTTTCAGATCTTGAGGGTGAATTTCTTTTGCTGCATATTTTTTTATAAGCTCATCATAAGATGTTATTTTCATCGGACCGCCCCATTTAGCTGGTCTGTTAATATCAAAGCTTGTAGCTTGTAGCTTGTAGCTTGTAGGATCATCGAGTATTGGAAAAATTATGTACTTGCAGTATTCAAGTACGGGATTTTCTTCAATCACACCTTCGGGAGCCCAGGCTTTATTGATCTTGCGTTTAATGTACTCTGTCGTATCGGTCATAAAAACTGCATATTCCGGATTTGATTTGGACATTTTAAGCTCGATCATTCGGCTTGTTTTATCGGAATCGCTTTTGGGGGGCGTTGCTAAACTCATGAGCATATGATGACTGACGACAACCGGTTTCCAGTAGCCAAGCTGCGGACCGATCTCGCGGGCAAGCATATTCACTTTTCTCTGATCCATCCCAAGCTGGGTAATTTTGGCGCCGAGCATAAAAATATCGGCTATCTGCATACAAGGATAAATGATCTGTGCGGCTGTGAGTTTTTCCGCCGATTCTTCACGCCCCATAAACTCTGCCGTTCTTATGAATCTGGCAAGTTTATTAGTACGTCCAACATTGATTACGAGCTGCCAATAGTCAGGATTCTTGACCATGTCTGACGCCCAGTGAAACTCGACATTTTCTAAATCCATCCCGCAGGCTTTCCAAACTTCGATAAAGTATTTGCCGACAGTTTTGATTTTGTTCAGATCGCCGCCTAGTTTATTATTCGTTAATGCGTGCCAGTCGGCGACCCACATTTTGAACTTGATTCCGGCTTTGGTCATTTTATTTATGTTTATCGTTCGGAGGATACCTTGAGCGATATGCATCTGTCCCGAAGGTTCAAAGCCGTCGTAGGCTATAAGTTGCTCATCAGACTTAAGAAGTTCTTTGAGGTCTTCTTCGGTCACGATTTCTTCACCAACTTGTTTGATGAGAGAAAGTTTTTCCTCGAGTGTCATGGGATTATTGTACAGTAAAAACCCTTGTATTTCTTCCTGTATTTGAGTAAAATAACCACATATGAAAACTTCGATTTTAAAATACAATGTATTGTTCCGAAAGGAAGATAAGTATTTTATTGCTGATGTTCCTTCTTTGGGAATTTCCGATTTTGGTAAAACTTTAGAAGAAGCAAAAAAGAATGTAGAACAAGCTATAGAGATTCATATTGAAGGATTAGTAAAAACTCACACTGAAGTTCCTTCCCCTGACGCTTCTGACGACGTATATTTTAGCCAGGCTTCGGTAAAGGCACCGAAAAACGCTACGTTTATTTATTAATATGCCTAAATTAGCTCCTCTAAAACCACGTGAGGTAGAAAAAATACTTCTTCAAAACGGTTTTCAGGCAAATGTAAGCAAAAGTAGTCATCGTCAATATTATAATCCCGAAACTAGCGTTCATACAACAGTATCTTTTCATAATAAAGAGATACCAAAAGGGACATTAAGAAGTATTATAAAACAGTCTCAACTGCCTCTGAATTTATTTCAAAGCTAAATTATTTCTCCAAATTTACAACTACAACCCGCCTGCCGACACAATTTTCGGCACATATACCTTATCAACAAGTATAAACTCGACGTCATGCTGAACTAGTTTCAGCATCTTTAAAGCTTTATGAGATCCCGAAACGAGTTCGGGATGACGAGATCTACTTGTTTAGATGACACAAGTGCCCAATTTTCTTGTTGCAATTAAATAATAACTTGTTATACTTATAACCTGTTTACTTGTTTGTTTTTCGCTGGATCTATCCAGTTTTTTGAAAAAACATTTTTTTTAAATGTGAAAGGTTTCGATTTTTCTTATTCAGTTCTTCCTAATAATCCATACCTCATGTATGTTTGACTTTATATGATAATCGCTCTTTTTTCAATGCTAGTTAAGTCATTTTCATTTTTTTTGAGAGGGGGTGAGGTTAATGAATAAGAAATTATACGTAGGTAATCTACTTTATGAAGCTACCGAAGATCAGCTGCGAGATTTGTTCTCACAAGCCGGCGAGGTGGTTTCTGCTCAAGTGATTCGTTTTGCCGACAGTGGTCGTTCAAAAGGCTTTGCATTCATCGAAATGGTCGATGAGGCAGCTGCTCAAAAAGCAATTGAAATGTTTAATGAGTACGACTTCATGGGTCGAAAAGTCATCGTAAATGAAGCTCGTCCAAAAACCAACAATGACAGTCGCGGTCGTTTTGACCGAAATCGTCGTTTTGGCGGCGGGGGTCATGGTGATTTTGATAGAGGCTATGATCGTGACCGCGGTCATGATCGTGGTGAAAATCGACCGGCTCCTGAAGCTCCTGAAGTTACTGACATGGGTCCACAAGACATCGATATGTCAGCAGAGATACCTTCTGAAACGCCTTCAGAAGAGTCGCCAAAGGAAGAGTAAACTTGAAATTAACCAAAAAATTGAGGAGGTACCGCACGGTACCTCCCTTTTTTTTATGCAATTTAATCCTTATTTACGGGAAGATTCTTTATTTTTAAATGAAGACCATCGAGAAGTGTATTGTAAATTGTTGTGTTTAAAAAAATGTCAGGAGATTCTCCTTTTGGACTTAAGTCCCTATCACTTAATTTTTCCTGTTTGTAAGCTCTTAAAATTAACCATGGAATTTGAGATCGTAATTTAAAAAAAAGATCTTTTAACGCTAAACGACCTTTTTCATCTGTCGGTATATTTTGAAGAAAAAGTAAATATTTTTCTACACCTGCAATCAGATGAGCAACATCAGAAAGACGTGCCAATTCTTGAGCGGTTATAGGAATTATAAAGGCCTTAACCTCCTTCATTGGAGTTTTATTATGATTCCTAATATCCTGCATAGTTGCCCAGTCGCGTAAAATAATAGACACCTCACTACCGCTAATCACCGTTCCCCAATTTCCAGAAGGTTGGTTGTGAACGAATCCTTGTATATGTAAAATACAGAGTGCCCGCGATAAGTCAGCAAGACTTCTTGTAAAGACAGTCTGAGCGGTTTTTTCATGATTTTTTTTACCTTTTAATCTATTTAAACCTATCTGTTCAACAAGTTCTGCCGGAAAGACTTGAGAAGGTGCGCTGGTGACGAAACCAGCCAGACCTAAAGTAGCGTCGGTACAAATTAATTCTACTTGAGGTACCAGAGCAACTCCGCTTAGAAATCTTTCTGCAGTTTGAGTATTTTGTCGTTTTTTTTCTGCCCCTTCTATTGTGTATGCACCAACAGGAGTTGCATTTTTTTTACTAATCAAATTTCCTTCTTCATCAATGATTAAAGTGGTCATTGCGTGAGGGTCATCAAGGAACATACCGACATATTGTTCTACAGTTAAATCTGGACGCGGATCTTTGACCGAAATTTGTCCATCATTTACTGTAGTTAAACCGATTCCTCCTACAGAAAAGTTTTTACCACTTTGACTATCGTGGAGACGTATATCTCGGGAAATTCCTAAGGGAGAAATCAATTGACCTAACGGTTCGAATCCGGATGTATTACCTTGGTTATATATCCCAAGTAGACGAGCATTTGTTTCAGGTAGAGCGATGGGACTAACATAGGTGGGTATATATTGAAAAGATCTTGGCTCGAAGACCACAGGTGTATGAGGGAAGACATTTTCAGCGAATGAATTTGATTCCACAGAGCTTTTCTCTTTTTTACCCATTTTAACTCGATATTATAGACGAAATATTCGATTTATGTAGGTATTTTATTATTATGACGATATAAAACAGCAGGATTTTCGTTCCAGATTCCCTGCCTACGGCAGGCAGGTGTCGCTTACCGCCCCGCCATGGCGGGGTCTCTGGCTTGTGGTACCTGTTCGGCGTTGAAACATTTATTCAAGTTTTGATTAGTTTCTTGAAGATATTATGTAAAAATAGTACTACTGGGTATGGGTATAAAATTATTTCAAAACTATTAACTAACGAACTGTTTTACTATCTTTCCTACTTTTTCTTTAATTTTTTCGGTAACTTCGACCAGGATTACCCCCATATCCATTTGACCGTAGACAACAACTGATTTCAGAGGAGCAAGCAGGATAGCAGGAAGCGCGAGCAGATCTTCCTCGCCGGCGATCACGATTGTGGATTTTTTTTGTGAGGATAAAGCATCATTAATCGCATTGTTGATCTTTGAAACCACTTCAAAATTGATGGTACCAGGATCGTTTTGATATTTAGTATATTTGGTGATTTTTTTTGCATGCGACAGTTCCTTTCTCCGGCTTTTGAAATCAATAATGCTTATATCCGGCATAACACCGATATCTGTCAAGGTTTCGGAAACAATGTCGCCGACCGCAATCGTCAGCAGAGGTTTTTTTTCTGACAAAGATTTCTTCACCAAATCTGCAGTTTCCTGCAAAGTTTTACCCAAGATCGGTGTAGCAAGTGGATTACGTAATTTTTGTCGGAGTTCTGTCGGCAGCTTGATTACATCTGAAGAAAACAAATCCAGATATTTATCTCCTTGCCTGTCGATACTGCCTTTGCGAATTCGTGTCGAGCTGATGATCTTACCGTCCGCACCTTCGATGAGAACGACCTCGATTATATCAATAGGTTTAAGCCCAAGATCATGACGTTTGTTATTTATTAACTTGGCATTTGATAGAGTGTCTTTGCTTACAACCAGACAGTCCATTTTCGCATCACTTACCGAAGTACCATATATATCTTTAAGTTCGAAAATCTGTGAACGTGAAAGATAATTTTTTTTATGGAGATATTTTTTCAATCCGTCCAGTCGCTCTTGATACGTCTCAAGACTGCGGTCAAACTCCTTGTTTAATAGCATTGTATCATTTGAAACTCCGATCGAAACTTTATCACTGATTTCAAATGCTTTGTCAATTATAGCTTCATGTCCCCGGTGCAGATGATCGAATGTTCCACCTAGTCCGGCGTGTAGATATCGCTTGGTCATGAAATACTATTATACTCCAAAAATCAAACACATTTGAGTTTGAGGCAATCGTTTCGTATAATTACAACATCATTTTTCCTTATGAAACGCTATCAACCCAGTGAATTTGAACCCACACTTATTGCCGAATGGAACAAAGATAAAGTCTACAAAGCCGTATTGTCCAAAGGCAAGAAGAAGATGTATATACTGGACATGTTCCCATATCCTTCTGGCGCAGGACTTCACGTTGGTCATCCTCGAGGTTATACGGCCACAGATATTTTGACTCGCTATTATAGGATGAAAGGCTATTCTGTGCTACATCCTATGGGTTGGGATGCTTTTGGTTTACCAGCAGAAAATGCGGCAATAAAAGACAAGACCAACCCCAAAAAAGTGGTTCCAAAAAACATCGACAACTTCAGGCGTCAGATGCAGATGTTGGGTTTTTCCTATGACTGGGACCTCGAATTTGCGACCACTGACCCAGATTATTATCAGTGGACACAGTGGCTTTTTATAGAGTTTTTCAAAATGGGGCTTTTAACTAAAAAAATGACGCCCATAAACTACTGTCCCAACTGCAAAACCGGCCTTGCCGAGGAAGAAGTCTTGGCAGACGGTACTCACGAGCGATGTGGTACAAAGATTACGAAAAAAGAGCTGCCACAGTGGATTTTTCGCATCACAGAATACGCCGATCGCCTGCTTGAAGATCTAAAGGATTTAAAATGGCCAACCGGCATCCTCGAGATGCAGAAAAACTGGATCGGCCGTAAAGAAGGGATCAACATAAATTACAGGGTTAAAGGCACAAAAGAGTTGATTACATGTTTCACAACACGTCCTGATACCAACTTTGGGGCTACATTTATCGTGGTCGCTCCGGAACATAAATTCGTCGCTTCGCTCCTTAAGTCAAAAGCCAAAAGCCAAAAGTCAAAAGTCGAAGACATAAAGAAGTATGTTGAAAAGGCAAAGAGTAAAACCGAGCTTGAAAGACAAGCTGAAGGCAAAAAGAAAACCGGTGTATTTACAGGATTTTACGCAATAAATAACTTAAATGACCGCAAGATGCCTATCTGGATATCAGACTTTGTTTTGAAGGATTTTGGTACCGGCGCTGTTGTTGGAGTGCCGGGTCATGATCTGCGGGACTTTGAGTTTGCTTCGGAGTTTGACATCGATGTTGTCCGAGTTGTGGTCGGAAGCGACGGAGACAAATCTCCAATCACCAAAAAAAAACAGGTCCAAGAAGAGGAAGGGACAATGATAAATTCCTCATTTTTGGACGGCATGGATATCCATAAGGCGACGAAAAAAATCATGAATTACATCGAAAAGAAAGGTTGGGGAAAGAGAGTAGTGACGTATCATTTACGCGACTGGATTTTTTCGAGGCAGCGTTATTGGGGTGAACCGATACCGATGATTTATTGCGAATCCTGCGCAAAAAATAAAGTAAGCTACTTCAATACTAGCAAAAATCAGAAATCAGTAATCAGTAATCAGAAAACAAAAAAAGAGGTGAAAAGTCGCATCAATGAAATTAAGGATTCACTATATGGTTGGTTTCCGGTTTCGGAAAAAGAGCTACCGCTTGAACTACCTGATCTAGATAAATACGAACCACTGGCTACAGGTGAGTCACCGCTTGCCGCGGTAGATACTTTCATAAATACTACATGTCCAAACTGTGGCGGCAAAGCTGTACGGGAAACAGACACCATGCCTAATTGGGCCGGGTCTTGCTGGTATTTTTTACGGTTTGCCTTTCCACGTCATCCTGAACTTGGTTCAGGATCTAAGAGGGATCCCGGATCGGGGTCCGGGATGAGGACAAAATCTCCAAGCAGAAAAGAATGGGACAAGATGATGAAGTCTGCCGATAAATGGATGCCTGTTGATTGGTATTTCGGTGGAGCAGAGCATGCGGTTCTACACCTGCTTTATGCCAGGTTTTGGATGAAAGCAATGTATGATATTGGCCTTGTCTCACAGACCGAGCCATTTATGCGACTTCGCAATGTCGGAATGATACTTGCCGAAGACCACCGCAAAATGAGTAAATCGTGGGGAAATGTCATTAACCCAGATGATGTAGTTAATGAGTTTGGGGCAGACTCTTTAAGACTTTATGAGATGTTTATGGCACCTTTTTCACAGGAGATTGCCTGGTCGACGCGAACTCTTCAGGGATCATACCGTTTTTTGACCCGTGTCTGGCGTATGTGCAAACAATATAGTATTCAAATTAAATCCCATACGTCCGTAGAAAAAGACCATCAGGAAGTCCTAAACGAACTACATAGAACCATAGAAAAGGTAAGTAGTGATATTGAAAACGTAAAATACAATACTGCAGTAGCCGCAATGATGGAGTTTCTTAATTTTTGGGAAGATGAACTGAAGGATCAAATAGTGAACAGTAAGGGCAAAAGCAAAATGCCGTTAAGCAGCAAAAGTGCCAAGGAGTTTCTAAAAATTCTGGCGCCGTTTGCGCCATTTATGACCGAGTCGATCTGGTATGATATATTCGAAGAAAAAGAGTCGATTCATCTTGCCGATTGGCCCATTGCTGATAAAAAACTACTGAAAATGGAGGTGATTACCATTCCTGTCCAGGTAAACGGGAAACTGCGAGCGACTTTGACAATGGATAAAAAACAAGCTGATGAAAAAACGGTCGTGAAAAAAGCTCTTGAGGATGAAAAGGTAAAAAAATATACAGATGGAAAAAAATACAAAGTTATTTATGTGAAAGGCAAGATATTGAATTTGGTCTTAAAGAAATAAATACTGCATTATTAGGCTTAACTGGATTTTTTTTTACGGGAAAGAGGTTATATGAAAAAGCTAAAAAAAATTCCTAAATTTAAAACAGAACAGGAAGAACGTGAGTTTTGGCAAAATGTGGACTCTACAGAGTATGTAGATTACAGCAAAGGTCTTGAACATTGGAATTTTCCTAATTTAAAGCTTAGTACGAAACCAATTACGATTCGTCTTTACGGAGGGTCTTATAGATAGAGTGAAGATTAGAGCACATAAAATGGATATTCCTTACCAGGCCATTATTAAACAGCTGATTTTTGAAGGTATTTCAAAAGTGGAGTGACATTGAAGAAAATCATTCTGAAAAAGATAATGAAGAGGAGTGATATATGGAATAGAATCTATAATTCTGGAGCATAGTTACAAGCTGGGATTATATGTCCATATGTGATAAAATAGTGTTTTTATATGGGCACGTAGCTTCCGCCTAGTGGATCCGACGATGTAGGCGGACAATTGGTAGGGCAGTCCCGATAGCAAAGCGTATCGAGATTGGTTCCGGGTTCGTAGCTCAACGGTAGAGCAGCAGCCTTTTAAGCTGTTGGTTGAGGGTTCGATTCCCTCCGAACTCACAGTAGCGTCCACAAATTGTCACCTGAGAGTTAGAAATAGGTTGGTAGAACAACATCGTATTTTTTAGTCTGATCCACCCCTCGCGTGCCATTTAATTTTTTAAATTTGCCTGTACAGCCAGTCCATTTTGAATATCTACGTTTAAGAACATAACCATTAAGCCAAAGTCTGGCATAGTTTACACTTTCAAACGACTGAATACTTGTTAATCTTGCTTGTAAATGACCATTCAGGCCTTCAATCATGTTTGTTATCAGTGGTGCTTGTTTGATACCTTCATAAGCTCTAAGTTCTGGTTTATATCTTTGTATAGTTGCCATTACTTCAAGACACACTTGATCATGATGATAATCTCTCCATAATGCCTGTAGCCAAGAGTTGTAGTTTTCAAGTGAGAGCTTGTGAGAAGAGTTAATGATAGTTTCAATACGTTTCATAAATGGAATATAGGTGGTATCAGAACGTGTCCTAAGATTTCGTCTTAATCCTTCCTTAAAGTGATTAAAGCATGTTTGAATACGAACTTCAGGGAATCTAGATCTTGCAGCCATTTTAATAGCAACATGATCGTCACAGACTAAAAGTGTGGGATGATGAGAAAGTAGTCTAAAGTATGAAAAGTATCTTGCCCAAGTTTGATAGTTTTCTGAAGGTGCGATAGTAATAACAGGGATATCGTGTTTGAAATAGTCTACTCCCCACAACAGGCAATAACCGTATTTTTCTCCTTTGACCTTAAAATATTTACCATCAACAACAAGTGTTGAGGAAAATCGATCACAGTACTTATGAGTAAACTGATTGTTGTTAGGAAGCTTTTTCAACTCTTCCTGACATATCTCCCAAGTATACGATTTACTAACACTGTACTTTTCCGCAAGTTTCCGAAAGGATAATCCATCTAAATGATCACGGAGAATTGCTTTAGTGTCTAGCCATACTGTTTTAACAGAAAAGTATTTTGTGCAAGCTTTGCAGAAAAATAGTAGTGATTGTCCTCGCTTTGTTTTTCTGATAACTGCGTTAGTGGTTTGACATTGAGGACAACAATATTTTTTTCATATACCCCTATCTATACACTATTTGGTACAATACAACAAGCAGCAAGTTACTTAACAGGTGACATACTGTGGACGCTGCCCGAACTCACATTTATCGGGATATTTTAGCCAATATTGACAGAAAATATATTACTATGAGATAATACCTTCAATCGAAATGCCAGTGAAGTCTAGTAAGATTACTGCAAAGAAATTAAGCAAGTAAATATTAGATAAATGAATTATAAAATAAATTCCTAAACTACCTATGACCGAAAGCAAGACTCCAAGACCAGAACAAAGGATAGGTCAAATGATCTGGGATAAATGCCCTGATTTATTGTTTAATATGGCATATAACATGGTAGGACAAGCTTTAGAAAGTCCAAAGGGACCGCGAGCACTTGATATGTTTATGAATTTAAAAAAAAGGGAAGTAACCGTATTGCATTTAAGAAATAGGGTTGAATCACAAACTACGGTTATAGAAGAATATGGAGAAGATGCTATGATTAACCAAGGAGGATTAGAGGAGATTAAAAATGAATTGCTCAAAGATGAGGAAGAAATGGAGCGGATTAGGAGTGAGGTCGAAGAAGGAACAGCTAGTGATACTGAACTTAATGAAAGTTATAGCGACATAGAAGTAGTTTTTGTTGGATTACTTCATCAAATTACTCCAAAAGGTGAAGATGTAGATCTTAGAGGTAAGGCGTTTTTTCAAAGTTCATTACTGGGTCTTATGGAGTTCTACAATGAACATTTTCACAACTAATCTGGAGTTTAGTTTCCTTTATAATATGAGTTATGAACATCAAAATCGTCAAGCTCTCAAACGGTCTGCCTGTTATCTTTGTCCAGTCTCACGATTTTCCGACACTCACGACCATGCTTTTAGTAGGCGCCGGTTCTCGATATGAAGATAAAAAGAATAATGGTATTGCTCATTTTTTTGAGCACATGGCTTTTAAAGGAACAAAAAAATATCCAAACGCCAAGATCATCTCCGAAACAATCGACGGCATCGGTGGGGATTTCAATGCCTTTACTGCCAAAGACCACACGGGTTACTGGGTAAAAGCTCCAAGAAGCCATTTTGATACCGTCATTGATCTGCTTTCCGATATGATACGGCACCCTCTACTTGAACCTGCCGAAATTGAACGAGAAAAAGGGGTCATAGTTGAAGAAATAAACATGTACGAAGATATGCCGGCGCGAAAAGTCGGAGATATTTTTGATGACATCATGTTTCCCGGCCATCCGCTTGGGTTTGACATTGCCGGCACGGCAAAAACTGTGCGTACTTTTTCAAAGTCTACATTTTCCGATTATCTTACCGATCATTATCATAGCTCAAATACAGTACTCGTTATTGCAGGAGGCATAGATCATAACGGCAAAGGAATCGATAAATATTTGTCAAAAATTGAAAAAAACTTAGGAAGCTGGGGCAAGCATAAGAAAAAGAGGTTTGTGGAATTTGAATATTTACAAAAAAAACCGGAAATAAAAATCCATTACAAAAAAACCCAACAGGCACATATTGCCTTGGGTTTTCGCGCGTTTAGTCAAACTGATAAAAGACGTTATGTACTTGCCGTACTCGCCGCCATTTTGGGTGGCAGTATGTCGTCTCGGCTTTTTACCGAGCTTCGTGAACGTCGTGGACTGTGTTATTACATTTCCACATCTCGTGACCTTTATGAAGACACGGGTTATATTGTGACTCAAGCCGGCATCACCAATGACTTTGACAAGGTACAAAAGGCTGTTAATCTAATATTAAAAGAGCATCAAAATATCTCTCAAGGCAAGCTTGAGAAAGCTGAAATTGAACGTGTTAAAGAGATGCTTAAAGGAAGACTTCTACTGTCACTTGAAGATTCGCATGATGCCGCATCATTCATCGGCGGCAGATATTTGTTTGAAAAAGAATTGATAAATACTGATATGATAATCCAATCCCTAGATAAAGTCACAAAAGATCAAATTATTGAAACAGCAAAAGACATTTTTCTGACGAGCCAACTAAACCTCGCAGTCATAGGTCCGTTCAAAAAGGAAGGGGTAAAGATAGAATATGGAATGTAGAATATAGAATATAGAATCAGGTATCATTTATCTATGAAAATAAAGAGTTTTACTGACCTTATTGTCTGGAAGGAAAGTCATCGTCTCACAATCGAAATCTATAAAGCAACTGAAAAGTTTCCAAGTAATGAAATATTTGGTATAACGAATCAAATAAGAAGAGCTGCTGTATCAATTCCATCAAATATTGCTGAAGGATTTGGAAGAATTACAACCAAAGATAAAAAACAATTCTATATCATTGCACGAGGATCACTCATTGAATTACAAAGCCAACTTCTTATCTGTAGAGATTTAGGTTATTTGAATAATAAAGCATTCAATGAACTGGCCACATTAACCAATAATATTCATCGATTAATTAACGGATTTATTAAATCAACAGTAGAAAATAAATATGTTGCAAATAAATAGTTCTATATTCTATATTCTATATTCTATATTCCTCTTCATCATTGGTCTTTTTTTAGGATCGTTTCTAAATGTTGTCGCCGATAGACTTGCCTGTGAACAGACTTTGGGTGGACGTTCAAAATGTGATACATGTAAACGCAAGTTGTCATGGATAGATCTCATTCCAATTATTTCATATACTTCACTAAAAGGGAAATGTCGCTATTGTCAAGCCTCAATCTCAATACAGTATCCTATCTCTGAAATTGCAACGGGCGTGGTATTTACTCTGACGTGGATATTATCTCAAAATGCTTATCCTTCAGCTTCAGTCTGGTTACATTTTG
>Ga0155630_129_pt1 | contig 11016 bp, 21 predicted proteins | sample RifCSPhighO2_12_FD_107287 | JGI IMG/M metagenome (GOLD analysis project Ga0155630, IMG submission 107287) | Candidatus Roizmanbacteria bacterium RIFCSPHIGHO2_12_FULL_38_13
AAAAGAAATCCCCGTGCTAAGCAGATTCTTGAAAGGAAGAGATGATGAGGAAACTTTACAAAGTTTGTATTACACGGAAAAAGAGAAAGCGGATAAAGAAGCCGCCAGACAAAAAGTCAGCGATGTCCGGCGGATCACTCCAATATATGAGGAGGCTCAAATGCTCTTAAAAGAGGGAAAGGAAGATGAGGCAAAAGCAATCGTGAATAATTTATCGGAGGAAGACTACGAAATCTACAAAAAAATGAAAGCGTCTGATAAAAGGCGAGCAACTTCTTCAGCGCAAGTCAAGATTTTCCCCACTGTAAAGCAGGTTCAGGATTTATTGAAGCAGGGAAATAAAGCGGAGGCTCAAAGAGCCGTGGATGTGCTTACAGACGAGGAATATAAGGCGTATCAAGCGGTTAAAAAACAATTAGGCTTATAGTCAATACCCTCAAAAAATAGTATAATTAAATAATACAATGTCAGAAACCAATAAAACAGGAATAGCCGGATTAGAAAGACTCTCTCAAATGTTTGAAGCGGGTGCTTTCACCAAAGCTGAAGCGGCCAAGTTCATCAAAACTATACAGGAGTTCGTCTTAAAATTGGATTCCCGCCAGCAGAATGAGATTAACATGCTTCGGCAAGCTGTGAGCCAGTTAATGATCAAGATAGAATCCAAGTTTGATGTATCCTTAACAGATCTAAAGGGAAAAGTAGACGGCCTCTTTGTGGGCGACAGGGTGAAGAAACTGGAAGATGATCACAGTCTACGCATGAAAGGCGTGGATGAACGAATGGCACAAGTCAAAGACGGAAGGGACGGACTAGTCGGCTTGCGGGGTCTAAGAGGCGAGCGAGGTTCGCCCGATACAGCGGAACTTATCCGCAATAAATTAGAGATTTTAAAAGGCGATGAACGACTAGACGCCTCCGCCATTAAGGGACTGGAGAATTTGGACAAAGATATAAAGACATTAAAAGCCCGCCCATTTGGAGGCGGAGGAATCAGTCAAGCGGCGGCTAGGGATTTGTTTGTGGAAATTGACTTAACTGGAGAGCTTGATGGGGCAACTACGGAATTTAATATACCGGCGGTGTGGCGGATCATTGCCGTGGAATTGTCATCGTATCCAGGCGGTGCTTTACGAAATGAGGTGCATTTTACCTATACGCCGACAACTATCAAGTTCCTTGATACGATAGATCAAACTAGCCAATTAAAGAGCGACCAGCATTGTAAAATACTTGCTATACGCGCCTAAAATATGAACATACTTTTAAGTTTGATATCGGGAATTATCGGGGCGACAATAATTTTATTTACTATTCCTTCGCCAGAGGTTCAGTTAGTTAATAATTTAGGTTCAGCCACAACCTCGGTTTCTTATCTCCCAACGATTCTTCCGATTGCCACCTCCACTGTCGTTCATCCAAACGATTTCGGCACAACTTCGGAAACTGGCGACAGACGCTGGGGCAGGGCGCAATTCGATTATGCGACTACGATTACGCAAGATATTTATGATGAATTGAAAATTGGCCGGGCAGCTACTACCACGATTACCGAAGGAACAATTACCACAACCGATTTGACTATTACTGGAACTTGTACAGGGTGTAGTAATGATGTAAAAATTAAAGGCGATTTGCCCCTAGAAGGCGATCTATATGTTAACGGCGGTGATATTAACCTCGGTACAGGAAAGACCGCCACAGGCACGTTATCGGGCGAATATGGGCTTATCGGCTTCGGAACAACCTCGCCATACGGTCAAGTTTCCATTGAAGCTGTTCAGGGCGTTGTTGGTTCATCCACCCCGATATTCGTCATTGGAGATAGCGGATCGAGTTCGCCAATTCTTACTGTGGATAGCAGAGCCGGTTATATCGGTATCAGTACGGATACGCCAATGGCGCAATTCGCCATAGAAGCCAACACGAAAGATGGCGATGATTTCTATGTCTTTGCCGTTGGTTCAACAGGATCGGATACTCCATCTATTCTGGTTCAAAGCAATACCGGCAAAGTCGCGGTAGGTACAAAAAAGTTTTCTGGTAATGCCGCTTTACAAGTAGGCATTACGGACACTACAACAACCTTTCTTTCTTCTGTTTCTACACTAACTGTCCACAATGAAAGTTCAACTAATAATACCTCTACTATTATTGCCGGAAGAACTACTGATGGAACTGGAGCGTTAGCGGCGGTTGGTAGACTAGGATGGCAAATTGAAGATCATACCTCCCTTTCGGTTAATACCGACTTTGCCGTATCTACGATTCTTAATGGCACGGAGGGTGAGGTATTTAGGGTGGAAGATGACGGCGATTTCGGCATTGGTACTAGCACCATCGGTGCTGGTCAGCAGTTTGCCGTCAAAGGCGCGGGATTGTTCAAAGGCGGTCTTTACGTCCAAGCCACGACTACGACTTCGTCATTGATAGCGACTTCTACGCTGGAGGTTCGCGGGACGGCCACGACAACTATCGGTGGGACTATCGCTATAGATTTAGCTGCTGGGACTTCAACAATAGCTGGTAACCTTGAGATAACTAAATCTCTAAGAGTGAACGGAGCGATTTATACGAATATCGCTTCTTCAACCAATACAGGTACGACAACTCTCATTGGTGATTGTTCGCTCGGCCCGAAAATAAGTTTTGTCTTGGATAAAGACGCCCGTTTCGTGCGAAAGAATTGTTTTGGAGGACAAACTCAAATGATGTTCATCGACAATCCGCCGCATCAAGTTGGGGGAGAAGATCATCAGATTTCTTGGGAAGGAAGCGATGGAGTTGAATCAGAGGCCGCTTCTAACACCTTAAAATTCAGCAAAGGGACTTCGACAGTCGGTTATATTACTCAAGGCGCGACCAACATCTGTACTGTTATTTATGCCACATCATCCGACAATATAAGCATTTACGGGATTCTTGAATGCGGCGATGCGGGCTATATTTATCGCTAGAATATGATGAAAATTCTATTAAAAATAGCACCAATTATTATTATATTAGTTGCTATCGGATTTTCCATTGCTCTAGCAGCAAGCGTAGATGAAGATTTTAATGGTTCGGGTTATACGGATGAAACTAGTTTAGTTGGTCTTAATGGTGGTACTTGTTGGGGCCAGGCTTGGCAAGACGGAGCAGACGTGGACGATTGGAGTATTGAATCTACGGGATGTAGAACTGCTAATTGTGCGAATGCTGATACTGGGTCTGCTGACATTATAGACGACAGAGAATTTTCAGCAGGGATTACTAATGCCAGCACTACGGTCTATATGAAAAGATCAGATACAAATGATAATGGTTTTATTCGCTTCGCTAAGACTGACAATACGACAATAATAACTATCTTTTATGAAAGAAATGGTCTTGGTTCTGATATTCTCTTGAATAATTCTGTTGATATTGGGGGTTGGGTTGTTGATCAATGGCACAGTATAGAATTAGAGTGGGGGGATACCGGAGGAGGGGGTACATGCGCCGCTAATGAAGTAAGAGCTAGAATGGGTGGTGACACATGGTCGGCATGTACCGCATTTATGAATACACAAACAGGCGCGGTTGAACAAGTAGAAGTGGATTGGAAAGCGGATGGAGGAGGAACGATGGGCATAGATGAACTTGTCATAATTGACGCCGATGGCGGGTCTTGTGCTGTGGCCGCCGTAGCTACGCCGGCAAATCCTTTATGGCGATTTATAAGTGATTTTTAATATATATGAAATTTATATTAACAATTTTTTTAAGTTTAATAGCCTTTACCGCTTTAGCGTCTTATCCGATTGAATGTAGGCAAAACAAGACAGAGTGCCAGTCGCGCTGGGACAAAGGACAAGATTGCTATTCTTTAGATAATTTATATTGGACAAATCAATATGGAACTGATCCAGACGTATGTACCGCGAAAGCAATGTTTGAATACGAAAAAGAAGAACGGATTAAGATCGCCAGGACAGAAGCTGAAAAAAACTCAATAAAAGGTATTACAATGGCAAGCGAATTTGCTCAAGATATTCGTTTTGATTGGGCAACAGATACACCCTTAGGCGGGGCGACTGATCCTGAAAGAGGTTCTGTCAGTACTGGAGTATTAGTCGGTATTATCTCTCTGATAATTGTGATCCTAAGTTGGTTGGGATATAAAAAGATTAAATAGTATGTGGAAATATTTACTAGACAAAGAAAACTTAAAAACGAACGGCTTGATAGTGGTTTTATTAGCTATGATTTTTGTCGGATATAAAATTCTGACCAATCATTTCCACGATACAGACATCGTAATTAAAGAGAACAGCCAGGCGTTAATCCAGCAGGCGGTAAGTAATGAAAAATTCTCTAATTCGGTTGATCGTTTATCGGTAGTCATAGAGAAGAAATTAAGATGAAACTAAAGAGAAAGATAAAAATAAAGAATTTCGGGTTAAAGATTGATTATCCTAAAGCCAGTGATTATGTTCTAGGTGGTATTTCACCAGTACCAAAAGAAAATCTCCAGCCCGATAAAGATTGGACGCTATTTTTGCCAGACACGGAAAAACAAAACAAAGGTTTTGAAACTTATGCTTGTGTTTCTTTTACGATCTTGAATTGCGTGGAAATGCTGATTTTAAGAAAATATGGAATCAAAAAGAATTACGCGGATAGATTTTTAGCGGCCGTTTCGGGAACTAAAGATGGAGGAAATTCTCCACAAGTTGTTTGTGAATTTCTTAGGAAAATAGGAATTGTACCAGAGGAATTGTGGCCTTTTGAATCAGATAGTTTTGAGAAATTCTACGAGCCAATACCGCCTAAACTTTATGAGTTAGCGCAAGAATTTAATAAAGAATGGGATTTTAAACATGAGTTCGTTCAGCCAGATTTAATTGATGAAGCATTACAATACTCGCCTTTGCTCATTTCCGTTTTTGCTTGGATTGAGAATGAAAAAGGCATATTTTATAAACCGGCTGGATATGTAGATAATCATGCTACTTCCTATGTCAAAAAAGAATCAGATAGCCGCTTAGTGTTCGATTCTTACGATAATTTTATAAAGAAAGTGGATTTGAATCATGTACCGATAATGATAAAGAGATTCTGGATTCAAAAAAAAAGTCTCACAAAAACTAGCTGGTGGCAACGCATACTAGCGTTATTTGGGTTATAATTAAAAGAAGAGAAATGAAACCAACAGCGATCATAATTCATCATGAATTAGGCAATCATGGTTTTTGGGGAGTCAATGATTTTCACAAACAACTATGGAACTTTAAAAGCTCACTCGGTTTTTACATTGCTTATCAATACTATATCGGAAAAGATGGAATAGTTTATCAGGGACGTTTAGATGATGAGGAGGGATGTCATACCAAAGGTAGAAATTTTGACTCCATCGGAATTTGCCTTCAAGGTGATTTTGATATTGAACGGCCTACTCTCGCCCAAACGATTGCCTTAAAAAATCTTATTCTAAAAAAGATGACTTATTGGGCGATTCTTCCGAATAACATATACGGACATCGGATATATGCCAATTATAAATCTTGTCCGGGCCGTTCCTGGAAAGAATCAGAACTCCGCGCTTTGTTTGAACCAGATGCTAATTATTATCAGAATCTTCTTAATTCGTTAAAGGATTGGTTATTGAAAGTTAAAGTAGGCGCACTTGGTTCAAAAGCTACTGCTGGATGTATTGATATACATAGTCGCGGATAAAAAAGGTCTTTCGGTTTAATAACCAATCTTAAAAACTTAAAAATATGAATATACGAGAATTAAAAAATCGAAGTTTGAGTTTCCTTTGGCGTTTAGCAGGTATGGTATTGGTAGCTGTTTTGGCTTTCGTCGGCAGTAATTTGGACTTAATTAATGTTTCACCGGCAGTTATTGGTCTAATTTCGCTTTTAGTTGGAGAAGCGACTAAATGGCTAAATAATGAATTTGCGCTGGGAGAAAAAGCCATCGGCGCAGTTAAACGTCTTAGTGGTCGCTAAGATAGCCCTTTTTTCGCATAAAACAATGCCCAGAACGCTCTATTTGTGTTTATTGGTATGTTTATCCGTCTTTCCGTTTTCAAGCGCCTACGGGGCGCGTATAAGCGATGATAGAGAGAATCGCCTAGCGATCCAATCCATTATCGTTTCGGCGGCTAATGAGTACGGGGTTGATCCCGGACTGGCTATATTTATCGCAGCAAATGAAAGTGGATTTTTAGCTACGGCAAAATCAAAGACATCGAGCGCTTCGGGAATTTTCCAGTGGATCAAGAAATCTTGGCTGGATATTTGTATCACGCAGTATCAGATCGCGGAAACACCGGAACAAGTCTTCGATCCGGTTCTCAATATCCAATGCGCGGTAAGAACATTAGCTGAGCCGGGAGGACTAAGGCATTGGCTGGCCGATCCTATAATGTTCAGATTGATTAGTAATGCCGGTTTTCTAAATAATTATGATAAATAAAATTTTACAATTCTTAATAGCGATATTAAATAAATGGGAGAATAGAGAAGCACTCAAAACTTTAGGTGCGGCTCGTTCTAGTCAATGGCCGAAAGTTCGGACAGAACATCTAAAGAAATTTCCATCTTGCGCCCTGTGCGGTGAAATAAAAAAGAATATCGAAGTCCATCATGTAATTCAATTTTCAAAAGACCCAAGCAAAGAACTCGATCCCCAGAACCTTTTGACACTTTGCGAGAGTGGTAATAATGGCGTAGTTTGCCATCGATTTTTCGGGCATCATGGAAATTACCGGGTATCGAACCCCGATGTAGTTTCTGATGTCCAAAAGTGGCACGATAAAATTGCCAATCGCTAAAAAATAAAGCGACATCGTGAGGTGGTGTCGCCCTACTTTTTCGGGATTTGCTCCAAAGCGCCTTCTTGCGGTTGCCCGCCGTACGCCCCAGTAAGTCTTAATGACTAGCGTGGTTTCCTACTACATATCTTGGATAGATTTTTAAAATTATTAAAATATAAAAGTTTGAAAATCCCAAGTGATTCGGAAACCCTAATCCCAATATCATTATAACATATTTAATAAAAAAACAGCCACTAAGGGGCTGTTTTTGTCGCGGATCATAGACAAGAAACCTACATCCGCAATTTGACCATCTAACTATACCATATTTACATATTTTTTACGCCATGCTAAAATTATAAATGCCAGCTAGCTAGGCGAGGTTGCTTCGGCAACTACGGCAGTAAAACTAATGCTTCCAGCAAGAAGCAACTGCCGAGGATAAATTTGCTTCCTCTATCCTAAAACAAAAGGTTCGCGCTTAAATGCGCCGCCTACTAAATGGCCGAAGATAAAGGTTTTGCCAGTTGTACCAATTAAACAACTGGCTATTTTTTTTAATACCTAACTCACGAGAGGGCGACGGACGAAACCGTTTAGCTCGGATACGATACAGCTTCATTGCGTTTCTCTTATCACTATATCGTTTTATACTTCACCAAATGAAATGTACTAACGCACAAACAATCTCATTCGCCCTCTCGTTAGTTAATTATTTTTATTGGGTTTAGTCGTCAAATTTCAATAATTCAATGGCTTTATCGTATTCGCCGCGCTTTTGCAATTCCCTCACCGCACTTAATGTCATTTGATAGATTTCTTCTTTTAATCTCCATTCTTGAAAAGACCCTGCTGGCATCCAAAATATCCGGCCACATCCACATTGATACTGTGTAAATTTTGTAATAAAAAAATCAAAAGCACCCTGATATTCAAACTTAACTTCGTCTGTTTCCTTACAAATTAGTGGATTGTGAAATCCTAAAAAGTGTTTTATATTCATATTTTTATTGATCATCGCTGATAAAAGTAAGCAAATCATACGCCCTCCACACTTCGCAGACCACACAAAGCGGAGCGGACTGCTTACAACGCTTGCCGTAATGCTTGATGATCCAGGTCTTGAGTTGTTTTAGGATTGTAGGTTGTTTCATTTTTTTTTATTGGTCATTGGGGGTTGGTCTAATAGCTTCTAAGAAGCCGTAGAGATGACTGACTTCGGAGGCAAGAAAAGGCTCGCCATTACTGCGAAGACGCTTAATCGTTTCGGGCAAAACTTTGTCAGCTAATTTGAGCAGTCTATCTATGTATTTTTTATTCATTTTATTTATTGGGTGAAGTAATTATTAGCCCATCAATTATTTTTTCTAAAAGCGGATATTTCTGTTCCCATTCGTGAGGGTCTAAAATTACTTGTAAAACAGAATTATATTTTGCTTTTATAATCCACTCTGGCGTTAATTCTAAATCTTTTAATGTTATTTCTTTCATTCCATTTTTATTTTTGTTTACCAAGAAAACATTGGTCATTGGGATTTGTTAAGTATGTTTGCGATTTCTTGAAGCACCAAGAGGATTTTGAAAAGACTATTAGAAATTCCGAGTAATGCCCCCGCAATTAAGCCCATTAAGATAATTTTCATATTTATTTATAATTCGTTAATCTCTATCGCTCCTTTATAAGAATACCATTTGGACGCGTGGATTCGGTAAATGTTGCTATCCTGCTTATTCAAAGAATCGGCCACACTTTTTACGCAATTATCTAAATCCGGCTTCTGTTTATGCGGTTTTCCGTTCATCAAGGCTTTTTTCTTTTTACTCCAAGAATCCGGCATCGGTAAGAAAAATTTTAACTCCACGCTTTCGGGTAATTCCTTTTTATATTTCAGCCGCAGTTCATCGGCAAAAGCCCAATAACGAAGAACAGCGGGTCTTTTAGCCCAGCGATCACTTCTAGTCATTCTCGGTTTTGCTACTGGGTTGATGGCGAGCTTCATAGGAAATTAGTTAATAATCAAAACATTTTTAATCTGTCTTCCGAATTCCAATGCCTCTTCTTTACTAAAACTCAAGATGTCAAAATAGTAGCCATTCCTATATCTTAGCGCCATACGATCCCGACAAACATACTCAATGCCATCTATTGCGATTCTCTGGCCAAATTCAAGCCATTCGGGGCAAGCGGCGGAGTTTGGCCTAACTTCACTGCCATCGGCCATTATAAGGGGCGTTAAATCGGTTTCGTCTATGCTCGGCGTATATTGCGTTACTTCTGCCCTAATTATCACCGGTTCCGTCGCCGCTTCTGCCTCATAGATATATTCGTTATCCCATAAGACGAAAACTACCAGAGCCATTATAGAGAGAAAGATAAAGAAATAGATTAGGAGAATTTTAGGCATATTTATTTCTTCTCTTTAATCTTGTTTATGATTCTCTCTTTTAATAGCGAACATTCCTCTTTATACGGTATAGCCCTGACAGCTCGTAGAATCCTCTCCCGTTCTTCTTGGCGGGCTTCTTGAATTTCATAGATAGTGGGGGGTTTTCCATTACTTGCTTCTAATCCGGCTAAATATGCCGAATCTATGACATCCAAAAGTAGTGCGGGGTATTTTTTAACATTTGCTTCAAGATTTTTCCGTATTTCTGACCATGAGATTTTATCTTCCCCTCTCTCCTCTTTGGCTGGGCAGTAATCGCCCTTAGCGTGAATCGTAGTTCCGTCTTTCTGACGCAGGTAGGTTGTGCCTCGTTCAAGTTCAACTCCGCATTTAGCGCAAAGCATTTTCTCTTTCTTTTTCATTTGAGTTTAATTTTTCCCGCCAACTTCAATAATTTTTTGAAATCGTAAATTGTGTCCATCGAATCTTTAATGACTTCATCTATCGTCCAGTCTTTGTCGTCCTCCATCATCTTTTCTGGGCGGTGCTCAAAGTGAGAATAATCTCCTGAATGTCCGTAGTCCCAGCCGTACCACCAGTAACCTTCCGGCCACAAGATGTCTTCCTCATTTTTCTTCTTGCCGCCACCCTTAGCGGAAAAGGTCAGTCCGCCATGGGCGTTAATAGACATATCGTCATAACTCATTCCGGCCAAAGGATGCTCAACTGGGATTCCTATATAAGCGCACCAATGGTACGGCCCACGCATTATTATGAATCTAATACCTTCGTCGAAAACATCGTATACAATACGACCGATTTCGCTCACCTCTTTAGCAGTGGCAGTTGACGGAACTGGATTTATTGGTTTTATTTCTTTAGTCATTATTTTATATTTTTATCCTTTTCACTAGCTTCCTGTCCCTCTTTGAATCCTCTATCGTATTCCTCCTGAAGTTTCTTTTCCATACAAACTTCACACATTACCTCATTAAGTGAACGACTACACCTTTTCTCATCGCAAATTATATCAATCATATTTTGTTTTATCATCCATTACCTTTACAATCGCCGGAGCCGGAGCCGGAGCCGTAGCCGGTGCCGGAGCCGTAGCCGGAGCCGGTGCCGTCGCCGGAGCCGGTGCCGTAGCCGGAGCCGTCGCCGGAGCCGTAGCCGGTGCCGGAGCCGGAGCCGGTGCCGGTGCCGTAGCCATCGCCGGAGCTTACTTTTGCTCCCATACTGGTACGCTGGCAATACTATCCTGACCTTTTTGAGAACACGGCAATATCTCAATTACTTGTAGAAGTAAAGCCTCGTTTACTTCACAGGGAAACTTACAATTCTTCGGCCTGGAAACTCCATCCACAGCCAACTGGGAAAGAGAAGCGGCACCATCCCAATACCAAATGCGGCGAGCTTTCAACAATTCCACTTCCTGACCTTTTCGGTTTTTGATATATCCAGCAAATACTCCGGCCGAATAAGTCCGGACAATGACATACGGCATTCCTTTCAAAGATTTAGCTGTTTGACTCACCGAAACACTACTTTTAGGGATATATGCTATCCCATCTATTATCAATTCTTTTTGTTTATTCATTGTTTTTATTTTCTTTATTTTTTATTATTCTAATTTTCATTTTCTTTTGCCGTTCCATATCCTTTATTCTCAACCTCATTGTTCGCCATCTTAATTAGTCTTTGTTCACCATCGGCTATTTTCTCTAAGTTCTTGTTTATATTCGCCAGACTATCCGACAAATTCACCACCTGCTCGGCGATAAATTCTAGGAGTCCGATGAGATGTCTTTCTCCTTTGTTTTTTTGTTCATTTGATTATTTGTT
>Ga0155630_142_pt1 | contig 10937 bp, 10 predicted proteins | sample RifCSPhighO2_12_FD_107287 | JGI IMG/M metagenome (GOLD analysis project Ga0155630, IMG submission 107287) | Candidatus Roizmanbacteria bacterium RIFCSPHIGHO2_12_FULL_38_13
TGTGCGCAGAAAATTTTTCTACAAGGTCGACAAGCCTGGCCGAATAACCCCATTCATTATCATACCAACCAAATACTTTCACAAGGGTCCCTTGGATCACCTTTGTATAGTTGGCATCAAAAATCGCTGAATAGATTGAACCTATGTAATCTGACGAAACCAGTATTGCCGTTTCGTATCCCAAAATACCCTTCATAGTTGTTTCCGAAGCTTTCTTAAAGGCAGCGTTCACCTCCTCAATAGTTGTTTCCTTTTTAACAATGGCCGTAATATCGGTAAATGAGACAGTTGGCACCGGTACTCGTATTGCCATGCCGTCAATTTTTCCCTTCAGATGAGGTATCACTTTTGCAACGGCTTTTGCGGCACCTGTTGTTGATGGAATAATATTCAGTGCGGCTGCCCTGGAGCGGTCCGGTTTTTTTCCGGCATCATCAAGCAGACTTTGACTGATTGTGTATGCGTGTGCTGTCGTTAAAAATCCTTTCTCAACGCCAAATGCATCGTCAAGTACTTTAAAAAGTGGAGCTGCACAGTTGGTTGTGCATGAAGCGTTTGAACAGATTTTTTCCTTTTCCATTGATACATTCTCGTCGTTTACCCCAAGCACCACATGGGTCGTTTCTTCATCTTTGGCAGGCGCTGTCAAGACGACTTTCTTTACATTGCCGCGAATGTGTTTTTGCAATTTTTCAGTGGTAGTAAACGCACCGGTGGCATCTACAACAATATCTACACCGGTTTTATCCCATGGGATAAGTGATGGGTCATCGGTCAGAGTTGTCTTGATTTTTTTACCGTCGATGCTGATGCCGTCATTACCAGAAACAACCTCTTTGTCAAATGTCCGATAAACTGAATCATATTTGAGAAGATAGGCAAGCATCTCGTTTGGAGTCTTACGAGTGTTGATGTGGACAAGATCAAACGTATCTCTAGAAAATACAATGCGGGCAAAAGCGCGACCAATTCTACCAAAACCGTTTAAACCGACCTTGATGCGTTTCATATTTGTTTCTAAATTTTAACTAAGGGGGTATAGCCTATAGGGGATAGTTTTAATTCTATTCCCTATAACCTATCCGCTATTACCTTTATCAGTCAATATCCGACTTTCCTTTAACTACTTTCTGTTTTGAACTACTTCCAGTATGATAAATTTTTAGTGCATCTTTAACCGATTTATTTTCAACAGTTATCGCATAAATTGCATTTGTGAATCTAATCGCTTCTTCCAAAGGTTTCTGATGAATGTTTCTACCTGTCGCATTCCCGCTTGTGCCGCCGATATGAATCTGATCGTGCAACTGTTTCAAAAATTTTTCGGCTTCACCGGTCGAGCCACCCGCGCATACAACTTTAGTTCTGCCGGCGGCTTTCACTGCTTCCTGTAATAATTCAGGATTACTTTTACCGTCTTTTTTGGGTGCATTGACTTTGACAAAATCAGTGCCAAGAGTTGCGGCAGTTCCTGCGGCTCCGGCTATAAGGTGAGGATTTTTCTCATCGGCTACAGCTTTACCGCGTGGATAGAGCCAGATGACGGTGATAAGACCATATTGATGAGCTTCATAAATAATTTGCGCTGCCTCTGTCAACATTTGTGATTCAAACTCACTTCCAAGATAAACTGTATATCCTACTCCAAGTATTTTGAGCCCACTGTTTTCTTTAAACTCGACAACCTGTTCAACATCAAACCAAGCCGCACTCATCGGGTCAGCTTGTGCGGTTTTTACTAAATTACTTTTAGAATTCAATTTGACAAGATATGGAACTTTGGAATAGCTTGGACCATATCTTGCGATCATGCCAAGTTGACTAGCATAGACGCCGATTTTTGCATTGGCGGCGATACGAAACATATGTTCAGGATCACTGTCTTCGGTCGATATACCTTCGCCATAAAAATCGTTATTTAAGTGTTCAACTTTTTGGTCACCGGCAAAAAGCATCAATCTACCGGTATCGTGAGTGAGAGTTCGAAAATTGTTTTCATATGTCTCTCGCATGTCTTGAGGGACGTCAGCCGGGATAAGGATTTTCATGGTGTTTTAATATAACTTATAAGTTTTGTAGGGTTCTCACACACTATCATACAACTTTTCAACGGATTGTCAATATTTTTATTATAGTGTAAGATTTGAATGAAATGGAAGACTGTATTTTTTGCAAAATCGTCAAGGGCGAAATTCCGAGTTTTAAAGTTTACGAGGATCAAAACTATGTTGCTTTTATGGATATTTTTCCCCGCGTGAAAGGTCATGCACTGGTTATTCCCAAAAAACATTACCGCTGGGTGAATGATGTGCCGAAGTTTGGAGAATATTGGGAAGTTGCTAAAAAAATATCACTTGGAATTCAGAAATATTTAAATGCTAGATTTATTAGCTATTTAACACTTGGTGAAGAAGTGCATCATGCCCATATTCACATCCTTCCACAAACCGAAAACGGAATTCATGGTATAAAATTTTCGGAAGTTATCAAAATGGAAAAAGAAGAAATAGGACAGTTGGCTGAAGAGATCAATAAATCGATCTGATCCGTCATCCCGAATTTATCCCGCCTTTTGCGGGATCCCGCTAAGCGGTGATTTCGGAATCTAGATCCTGAAACCCGCCTGCCGGCGAGGCACGGCAAGTTCAGGATGACGTTATTATCAATTCGGTTTTTCTACAGAAATTGCTACTTTTCCACCTTTATAATCGGTATTTATACTATCTCCTGGCTTTATCTTGTTTTCGATAACTTGGAGCGCAACCTCATCTAAAATAACTTCATTAATCACTCTTTTTAAAGGTCTTGCTCCATATACAGGATCAAAACCGACTCCTTGCAGATATTCTTTCAATTTATTACTAATTTTAAACCCATAATTTTGTTTTTTTAGTCTTTCGGTCAGAGTATTGATCTGAATGTCTACTATTTCCTTTATCATTTCCTGATCCAGGGCATTGAAGATGATTATGCCGTCCAGCCTGTTTATAAACTCTGGTTTGAAATGATCTTTGAGTCGATCTATGATTTTTGCCTCAATCTCTTTTTGTCCAAGTTTTTCGGCATATATCTCACTACCAATATTTGAAGTGAGAATGATAATCGTATTTTTAAAATTCAAAACTCGTCCTTTACCATCGGTGAGCCTGCCGTCGTCAAGGACTTGCAAAAAGACATTGAACACTTGAGGATGTGCTTTTTCCACTTCATCAAAAAGAATGACAGAGTAAGGCCTTCGTCTGACCGCTTCTGTCAGCTGTCCTCCTTCCTCATATCCAACATATCCAGGTGGTGCGCCAATGAGCCTTGCGATAGTATGCTGTTCCTGATATTCGCTCATGTCGATCCGGATCATTGCCTGTTTGTCGTTAAACAGAGAATATGCAAGTGCTCGAGCGGTTTCGGTTTTACCAACACCGGTTGGTCCAAGAAACAAGAAAGAGCCTATGGGTTTTTGCTCCTCGCCCAGTCCGGCACGCGACCTGCGTATAGCGCTTGCGATCTTTTTAAGGGCATGATTTTGACCGACAACTCTTTCTTTGAGTTCGGTTTCAAGGTGGATCAATTTTTCAGACTCGCTTGCAAGCAGTCGTGTCACTGGTATATTAGTCCATCGTGCGATGATGCGGGCAATATCCTCGTCATTCACTTCCTCTTGAAGCAGTCGATCATCGGTAGGAATTTTTTGCCATTCAGCTTCAAGCTCTTTAATCAGTTTTTCAATTTCTGGTATTTTTCCGTATTTCAACTCTGCAGCTTTATCCAATTGGACCTCACGTTCGGCCTTTTCCAGTTCTGCTTTTAATTTATCAAGTTCGACTCGTTTAGATTGAAGTTGTGATATAAACTTTTTTTGCTTTTCCCATTTTTCTTTTAAATCATCAAGTTTAGATTTGAGCTCCTTTCTTTCTTTCTCAAGATTATCCCGACGTGCTTCTAGACCTTTTTCCTTTTTGAGTGCGGCAAGTTCGATCTCAAGCTGCATGATGCGTCTTTGGATCTCGTCAAGTTCGGTCGGCATTGAGTCGATCTCAATCTTGGCACCAGCAGAAGCCTCATCTATAAGGTCGATTGCTTTGTCTGGCAAATAACGATCGGAGATATAACGTGTTGATAATTCAACTGCAGCGATGAGAGCATCATCGGAAATTTTTATTCCATGGTGGACTTCATATTTTTCTTTAATTCCCCGAAGAATTGCGAGTGAGTCTTCTTTTGACGGCTCGTCAATGTAAACAGGTTGGAACCGTCGTTCAAACGCCGCATCTTTTTCAATGTACTGTCTATACTCGCGGATAGTTGTTGCACCGATCGTTCGCAGTTCGCCTCTTGCTAGTGCAGGCTTTAGCATATTGCTTGCATCAACCGCTCCTTGTGCGCCGCCTGCGCCGACCAAAGTATGAAGTTCATCAATAAATAAAATATACTTACCATCTGATTCAGTAATTTTTTTTATAAGATTTTTTAATCTTTGTTCAAACTCGCCTCTGAAGGCGGCACCGGCAAGAAGAGATGACAGATCTAGCGAAAGCAATTCTTTATTTTTTAAAGTATCCGGTACATCGCCCGTAACTATTCTTTGCGAAAGCCCTTCGATGATTGCGGTTTTACCGACACCAGGATCACCAAGCAGGACGGGATTGTTTTTTGTCCTTCTTGAAAGGATCTGGATGACGCGTCTGATTTCGTGATCGCGGCCGATAACCGGATCGAGCTTTCCCTTTTTTGCCTGATCTGTAAAGTTTAGGGTATACATTCCAAGCGGGTCGCCTTGTTCTTGGGGTGGTTGATAAGACATTTTCATAAGTATTTTAGCAATCAACTAATATGAGTGATAAATCTATTATAGAAAGTTGTTTTGTAAATTTTAAGGGAAACTTAACCTGTTGTCATTCCCGACCCCGATCGGGAATCCAGAATTCTGTCATCCCGAACTTGTTTCGGGATCTGTTTTTATAGTCCCATTCCAGATTCCCTGCCTGCCGGCAGGCAGGTGCCGCTCGCCACCTCGAAAAATGCGTAAAGATAGCCCGCATTGTTTCAAGGTCTCTGGCTCGCGCCACCTGTTCCTGTGTGATGCTTTAAAGTTATTTATTGCTCGTCTTATTACTTAGCATTTTTCTCAATTTCTGGATCTTCGGATCGATCACGATTTGACAGTAGGGAGAATATTTGTTTTTTTTATAAAATTCCTGGTGATAGTTTTCTGCAGGGAAAAACTCTTTGAATGGCACTATTTCAGTGACGATCGGTTCGTCATACAGTTTTTGGGCCTTTTTTTTGGTCCTTTCAGCAAGCTTTTTTTGCTCTTCATCATGGTAAAAGATTACTGATCTATAATGCGTACCGACATCGGCGCCTTGTTGATTTAATGTGGTTGGATTGTGGATTCTCCAAAAAACGTATAATAAATCTTCGTAAGAAATTTCTTTTGGATCATATTCAATTTGCGATACTTCAGCATGTCCTGACTGACCGGAACTTACGTCCTCATATGTTGGGCTTTTCATTTTGCCACCAGAATAGCCGGATGTCACTTTTTTAACACCTTTTAATTCTTGAAATACTGCTTCTGTGCACCAGAAACAACCCATGCCAAATGTTGCTTTTTTAAGATCCATATTATCTTTTTTTAAAATTTAAAGATGCTGAATTTATACAATATCTTTGTCCTGTTTTATCCTTTGGACCGTCGGGGAAAACATGCCCAAGATGAGCGCCACAATTACCACAAGTTACCTCTGTCCGTCTCATGCCAAAAGTATTGTCTTCATGATATTTTAGAGATGTTTTTGATACCGGATCCCAGAATGCCGGCCAGCCGCAACCTGAATCATATTTGGTATCCGAAGTAAAAAGATCCGCACCACAAACTACACAGTAATACATTCCCTTTTCAAAATGATGATCATATTTACCGGAGAATGGAGCTTCGGTGCCTTTTTCTTGAGTGACGTGGTATGCCTGCGGATCTAGTTCTTTTTTTAACTGCTCTTTTGTTTTTTTAGGATTTTGATTATTCATATTCTAATTATATCTTAATATCTTAGGGCACCGGATCATAACCTCCCTTGTTCCAAGGATGACACCTGACAATCCTTTTTAATCCGAGCCATAATCCTTTTGTTGCTCCATATTTTTCAATAGCTTTATAAGTATAGTTAGAACAGCTTGGTTGGAAACGGCAACCTGCGTCGGACATAAAAAGGAGACGGAAAATATGGGTATGGAAAAATGAGGTCTTTTGGTAAAAACGAATGAGAGTTAAAATGATTGATTTCATATTATTAATTTCGCTCGTAAATCGAAAATTAGAACATGCTTCGCTATTTAGTTTATATTGTAAAATATTGTTATGAAAATCTCTATCATTACTTTGTTTCCGGAAATGCTTAAGCCTTTTTTTGACGATAGTATCATAAGGCGGGCGAAAGAAAAAGGAGTAGTCGAAATTGAACTCATAAATCTTCGCGATTTTGCGCTTGATGAACATGGAACAGTCGATGATCGGCCATACGGTGGAGGAGCGGGGATGGTGCTTATGGTAGAACCGATTATGAAAGCAATGAAGTATGTCATTCCCTCGAAAGAGGGAATCCAGGAAAAATCTGGATCCCGGATCGGAGTCCGGGATGACAGGCGTGTCATTTTGGCATCTGCAAAAGGCAAACCATATTCGCAGAAAAAAGCACAAGAGCTTTCAAAAAACGATCATCTTGTCATTATAGCCGGGCATTATGAGGGAGTGGATGAGCGGGTGATGAAATATGTCGACGAGGAAATATCGATTGGTGATTTTGTTCTCACAGGCGGTGAACTTCCGGCCGCCATGATCGTCGATTCCGTTGTCCGACTTATTCCCGATGTCTTAAAAAAAGATGAGGCAACTCAAGAAGAAAGTTTTTTTGAAGTCCCGCTTGATGAGCTTATAGAAATTTGTGGCAGTGAACCAAAGCTCACAAAATTAAAACTGAAAGGAATAAATAAAGTTCGACTATTGGAGTATCCGCACTATACCCGTCCTCATGTTTTCAAGGGTGAGGGTGTACCGGCGATACTTATAACCGGAGATCATGAGAAAATAAGAAGGTGGAGAATAAAGCAGGCATATAAAGAAACTCTAGAAAAGCGTCCTGATTTACTTGACAAACGCTCTTAAGAATGCTAAAACTTTCACATTCAATATGATATTACTTAAATCAGTTTCCAAATGGTTTGGCTCTCAAGCTGCGGTCGACGAGATAGGTTTTGAGGCAAAAAAAGGTGAGATTATTGGTTTCCTCGGTCCAAATGGTGCCGGTAAAACGACAACCATGCGTTTGATTCTAGGCTTGCTTCGACCTACCAGCGGCAAAATCCTCGTTTTTAATGAAGATCCACTTCACAAACGTCTCAATGTACTTGCGAATATCGGTTATTTGCCTGAAAACAATCCGCTTTATGGCGAAATGAAAGTATGGGAATATCTGCAATTTATTTCGGATGTTAAAAATCTCAAAAACCCAACAGATATCACGGATCTTGCAGTACAGCTTGATATAGAAGAGGTATTGGAGAAAAAGATAGAAGAGCTATCACGTGGTTTTAAACAGCGTGTCGGTCTGGCTGCGGCACTGCTTGGCGATCCCGATCTACTCATCCTCGATGAACCTACCTCTGGTCTTGACCCGATTGAACAGGACAAGATCAAGGATCTGATAAAAAAGATTTCCAAAAATAAAACAGTGATTTTTTCGACACATATACTTTCCGAAGTAGAAGATATTGCCAGCCGCCTCATCATCATAGACCGTGGTTCAATAGTTTATGACGGTAAAAAACCAAAAGGAAGAGGTGGGGTGGAAAAGTTATTTAAAAAGTCTGTTAAGAAATAGTTAGATCCCGAAACCCGCTTCGCAGCGAGGCGAGCAAGTTCGGGATGACATATAGAAATATGTTTGCATTATATAAAAAAGAACTACAGTTTTATCTGAATAATCCAATCGGTTACATTGTTATCGTTTTGTTTGGCGTGTTTGCCAACTTTTTATTTGTCAAAGATATATTTTTATATGGCTCCGCTTCCTTGCGACCTTTTTTTGATATTCTGCCGTGGCTGATGATGGTTTTTGTGCCAGCAGTTGCGATGAGGACATTTTCCGAGGAAAAGAAAAACAATACTATAGAAATACTTTTGAGCCTCCCCATTTCGGAAACCCAGATAGTTCTTGCAAAATTTTTTGCCTTACTAACTATTGTTGCAGTTGGTTTACTGTTAACTTTAAGTTTGCCTGTGTCATTATATTTCCTCGTTACAACGACTGGATCACGCATATATATTCCGGAGCTATTGATAGGTTATTTAGGGCAGATATTTATGGCAGCCGCATTTTTATCCCTTTCAATGTTTTACTCCTCACAGACAAAAAACCAGATTATCGCGTTTCTTGCCTCGGTGATAACAATATTCTTTTTGATCATTTTTTCCACAGATTTTGTGGCTTCGTTTTTGCCGTTTATTATCCAAACTGGTCTTGCGTATTTAAGCCCGATCACACAGGTTGGAGCTTTGTCAAAAGGAGTAGTCGACATAAGAGCGGTGTACTATTTTTTGAGTTTCATAATAGTATTTTTGTTTTTAACAATTATTGACGTTGAGAGACGGGATTAGGTATGAAATTACCAAAACTTCCAAAAAAAATTAATCTGCGAAATGCTATAAAACACGTCAATATAGTACGTGCACTTGGACTTTACAGGTTCAAAATGCAGGCAATAATCATTGTTGTTGTCGTTTTATTTTTTGCCTCAAACCTTCTGCTATCTGTGGTCTCCTGGCGAATGGATTTTTCAAAAGGCAAGGCCTACACATTAACCGATGCAACCAAAAAGATAATCCAAAATTTGGATGATACCGTCACTATCGAGTTTATGGTTTCATCGGATGTCCCCACGCAGATATCAGGAGTCAAGCGAGAGGTCACTGACCTGCTTCGAGAATTTGACAGCACAAGTTCAAAGGTGAATACGGTTATAGCCGATCCACAAAAGGACGATAAGGCCAATGAAAAAGCTCAAACTGCCGGCTTGCCGCCAATACCGTTTCGCATTCTGTCGCAGAATAAAGCCGAGGTGGTGCAGGGCTATTTTGGTGTCATTATTTCCTACAAAGGCAGCACGGCAACTATCGGTCAGGCAACCGATATCAACAGTCTCGAGTACAATATTACATCTGCAATTTATAAACTAACACGAAAAGATATACCCCAAATCGCGATAGTCGGTCGGGAGGAGGGAGTAATACCCGGTCAAGATCCGATTGCATCGTTCAAGCAGATTGCCGGTCAACAGTTTGCAGTGCGTTATGCAAGTCCAGAAGCTTCTATTGAGCCACCAGAAGATATTTTAACCGAAGAAATAATCGAAGAAGAACCAAAACCTTTTGTATTTCAGTCGCAGGATAAGACAGCGATTGTTTTTGATGATAGTCAAAAGACTTATACGGCAGACGAGATAACCAATCTGAAAAAATTTTTACAAGAGAAAAAGAACATTATTTTCTTTATAAATGGCGTTTGGGTGATCGAACCATTGTCGGCGGACGTCGCAAGACACAACCTATTTGAATTCCTAAAAGAATGGGGTATCGAGATAAATCAAAATCTGATTTTTTCAGAGTCTTCGGAGTTTGTGAACTTTGGAGGTGCACAGCTTAGCATATTTTTGCCTTATCCGGGTTGGCTTAAAACAAATGTATTCAACGAAAGCTCATCATATTTTTCAAACATATCCTCCGTATCATATCTTTGGAGTTCGTCATTAAAACTCAACGAAAAAGACGGTTACGATGTCCGCGAGCTTGTGCGAACAACTAACTCGTCTTGGCAACAAACCTCAAATTTTGTCCTAGATCCTCAATCATTGCCTGAACCCCAGCAGAAAGATCTGAAACCTTTTGTGATTACTGCTGAATCTGTTAAAAAAGACGGCGGCAAGATCATGGTGATCGCCTCAAATAAATTTGTTGATGACCAATATCTTTCACGTGATTCGGGCAACCTCGAATTTGTATTGAATGTTCTCAATGATTATGCATCAGACGGTGCATTAAGTGGCATTAGACAGAGAGCCGTCGTCATCTATCCACTACCGGATCTGACCGAACAAGAACAGGAAGCCTATCGTTATCTTAATATCCTGCTGTTACCCGGACTGTTTGGAGCTTATGGGATTTACCGGATTTATAGGAGATCTAGATCAGTGTGAGCCAATCTTCAAACATCTAACGTTAAACATTAAACTTAGGAATCTTAAGAATAGAGTATAATTGTCCTCATGATCCGAACACGCATCGCTCCATCTCCGACAGGTCAAGACATACACATAGGCAATCTTTATACTGCTTACATAAACTGGGCATTTGCTCGAAAAAATAAAGGCCGGTTTATCATCCGCATCGAAGACACCGACAGGACTCGCTATGTCCAAGATGCAGAAAAGAAAATACTCGAAACGATCAGGAAATATGGGTTGGATTACGATGAAAGTATCGATAAATCTGGGGAATATGGACCTTATCGCCAATCGGAAAGACTTGATATTTACATGAAATATGCAAAAGAACTTATAGAAAAAGGTAAGGCATATTATTGTATTTGTTCCAAAGAACGTCTTGATGAAGTCAGAAAAAAAATGATCGCTGTAAAGAAAATTCCCAAATATGATAAACAATGTTTATCAGTTCAGGATGAAGTTAAGCAGAAAGTAGAAAAAGGCGAAAAATATGTTATCAGGCTAAATGTGCCCGAACACTTTGATGTGACTTTTGAAGACATCATCAGAAAAACCGTAACTATAAATACTGACAATCTCGACGATCAGGTACTTATCAAATCCGATGGTTATCCGACTTATCATCTGGCTGTAGTTGTTGATGATCATTTGATGAAGATAAGCCA
>Ga0155630_137_pt1 | contig 9908 bp, 16 predicted proteins | sample RifCSPhighO2_12_FD_107287 | JGI IMG/M metagenome (GOLD analysis project Ga0155630, IMG submission 107287) | Candidatus Roizmanbacteria bacterium RIFCSPHIGHO2_12_FULL_38_13
TAACTATTAAAGTTGACTCTCAATAGTACCTTTTACTCTTAATCGGGGTATGACATTTTCACGTGGTTAACTATGACATTATCATATGGGTGTAATATGTACATCTTTAAGGTAGACAAAATAAAAGTAATAAACTATAATATTTACAATATGGATTCTGACTATGATTATAATGAGGAAAAGAATCAACTTTTAAAGGAATCCAGAGGTATTAGCTTTGAAGATATTATTAATGCTATAGAGGATGGCTATCTAATTGCTAATATTCCTCATTTCAAAAAAGAAAAATATAAAAATCAATTTTTATTACTTGTTAAATTTCAAAATAGCATATATGTTGTTCCTTATGTAAAGGATAAAAAACATAAGAAACTGTTTTTAAAAACTATATATAAAAGTAGAAGGTTTACTAAAATTTATTTAAAACAATGAAAAAGATTAATAAAGAAACCGAAAACCAAATTCTTGACCATTACGAGCAGGAGATAGAAGCTTCTATTCCAGAAGATTTTCGTCCAATTTACATGAGTGATAAAGAAAAAGAACAGTTTAAAAAGATTGCTCAGAAACATACGCAGTATAAGTCTTCTAAACGGATAAACATACGTATAAAAAATGAAGACTTGATTAAAGTAAAAATAAAGGCTAAGGAAAGTAATATTCCTTATCAAACATTACTTAGTGCTTTGATACATAAATTTGCCAAAAACGATGTAAATATTACTTTGTAATTGTCTGACATGAACTATCAACAAATCATCGACATTTCACTCCCATTACATGAAGGTACTATCGTCTACCCAGGCAATCCCGCTATTGAGATCGAAGAAATAAAAAGTCAGTCATCGGGATCTGTATTATCAAAAATAACATTAGGTTCTCACACTGGCACTCATATAGATTCGCAAAAGCACGTGGTCGATCGCGGAAAGCCACTGGATAAAATCGCACTTGAAACATTTATCGGGAATTGTCGAGTTATCGACTGTACTTCAGATGAAAGATCAGTTAAAGTCGAAACCCTTCAGAAAAATAATATTCAAAAAGGAGAACGAATTCTTTTAAAAACTACAAACTCAAGTCGTGGATTTGAAACATTTTATGATGATTATATTTTTGTTTCCCCGGAAGCTTCAAAATATTTGGCTGACACAGAGGTTGCACTTGTCGCAATTGATTATCTTTCTATAAAACAACGTGGTTCAAAAGACAATAGACCGCATACATATCTTCTTGAAAAAAATATTCCCATTATTGAGGGAGTAGATTTGTCAAAAGTAGAAGCTGGAGAATATTTTCTTGTTATTCTTCCTTTGAAGTTTATAGGAACAGACGGTGCGCCTGCCCGGGCGGTGCTTTTGAAGTAATTTGTTAATTTTCTTTATTCAGGTTCGATTTGACCAGAAATTCATTCCTTTTTCCTTCTGTGTATTCTTTTATCTTTGTCATGTCTTCTTGTTTAATCTGTCCCATATTAACCAATTCTACAAATATATCATTAAGTGTCAGAAGTGAGTTGGTATGGTATCCTTTTGTTTTTACTGCTTCAAGAGCTCCATATCCACGATCTAGTAAAACGAAAATGCCAACTATTTCAAGTCCGCTTCCCTCAAGTCTGCCCAATAATTGAAGAGTTGATGAAATATCATCAATCTCATCGTCTACAACAACAACTTTTTGGCCGCTTTTGAAGTTCCCTTCGACCAACCGTTCCATACCATGTTCTTTGCGGATTTCTCTGACAAAGATCATGGGCCAGTTAAACGCGAGAGATATTGTTGTTGCTAAAGGGATATCTGTAAAAGGTCCAGCTAACATATCAAAGTGATAGCCTTTTAAAGCTGAACCAAAATAATTACCTACGGATTTAAGTATGTCAGGATAGGAAGTAAGAACCTTAAGATTAATTTGATAGGGAGCAGCCAAATCACCAGTATTGCTTTGTTCTACCACTTTTATTATTTCTGAACCAATAAGCTGACTGATTAGTTCTTTTTTTTGATCAATATTTAACATATTATTCAGAGGCAACAAGTTGTTTAGACTTACTTGTTTTTAATTTTGTCATACCGTCACTAGCTCTCGTTTTTTTCATAAATTTTTTGCATTCTTGATATTGTTGTTTGGTTATTTTATTTCTATTATAGAGAACTTCTAAAATTTCGTCCATTGATGTGATCGCATGACACCTATAACCTGCTTTTTTTAACAATTCCGGTCCACCCTGACCACGATCCAGAAGGACAATAATGTCGTGAACCACCAAACCTACATCTTCAAGCGGTTTAATAATTTCCAGTTTACTTGCACCGTCAGTGATTACATCGTCTATTATTACCACATGTTGTCCTTTATGAAAAATTCCTTCAATCAGTTTGCCTTTGCCATGATCTTTCTTTTCCTTGCGGACAAATATGATTGGCCGGTTATGTCTCAAAGAAACCGCAGTTGTAATAGGCAATGCTGCATATGGAATACCGACAAGTAGATCAAAAGTGATAAGGCGTAGTCTTTCCCAGATAACATCGCTCACGGTTTCTAACAAATGTGGAAAAGATACAAGGAGTCGTAGGTCCATGTAGTAAGGGCTGATGCTGCCTGACTTAAGTTTAAATTTACCAAAATCTATTGCTCGTACTTCAAACAGTTCAAGAATTAAACGTTCTTTAGAAGGGTAGTTCTCCATATGTCAATAACTATGTTAATTTATCACACTATACACTCAAAGTCAAAGTTTTTTCGCCCATTCATAAGGGTTATCAAACCAGTCGATAACCTTCTTTTTTTCCTTTTCAGTCAAAATATTTTTTTCAAAAGCGGTTTTGGCAACAATTTTACCAGTTGTCAGAGTTAATGTTTTTATGTCGTTTTTTTTAAAATTGATTTCCGCTTGTGGGATTTCGTAGGTCATAATGGCCATCGAATAATCTACTTTACCTCCTACTCTACGTATAGAGTCGGAGTTATGTATAGCACTACTGCCGGTGGAATAGATATCTTCAATCACAACAACTTTACTTCCTTTTTTTAGGTAGCCCTCTATCAGATTTTCAAGTCCATGTTTTTTAGTCGCTTTTCTAACATAAATCATAGGTATATCCAACTTTTCAGCCATTAATGCAGCTAAGGGTATTCCTGCTGTTGCTGTGCCCGAAACATAATCAATATCATCAAAATTTATAATGTTTGCCATAAGTTCAAAAAGATAGTTGACTACTTTCCGCCTCACATCGGGAAAAGAAATGACGCGACGAATATCAGTGTAAATAGGGGATTTTAATCCAGTTGTATAAGTATATGGTGGATCAAAACGAAATGTTACTGCTTTTATCTTTAGAAGCATCTCGGCGACTTCCTGTGCAACTTGTTGTGTTTTCATTTTTTAAATGTATTTGTCTATTTTAATAATTTCTTAATCAAATCTATGGTCTCATTTACATTCTTTGCAGTATACACAAGCTCTGGTGCAATTTCTTTAAAAAATGCTTCTGCTTTCTTGCCGGTTCCCAAAAGTATAGTCGGTTTACCTACTTTTACAGAATGGCCTACCTCCGATGATGTTCCCGCACCCATTCCGCATGTAACAACAACATCACTTGAAAGTACATTTATCACATTTCGTGCACCTCCCATTGCAGTGACGATCCTGATATCGACGGCTTTAGATGCGTCACTTCCGTCTTTGGAAGGTAGTATTCCAACAACAAGTCCGCCGGCATCTTGAGCTCCGTGACTCACTGCATCCATGACACCTTGATATCTACCCCCAGATAGAAGTACCCAGCCTTTTTGAGCTATAGCTTTGCCAAGTTCATAGGCATTTTTCTTGTCTTTTTCTGTTGCGCCTGCGCCAGGACCCATGACACCGATTATGGTTTTTCTCATATTTTGGTCTGTTTTTTCCTCAAATTTTTATCAAAAGTCAGAATATTTCCGTTGTGTACCTTACTCCAGGCAAGAAGATAGCTGTCGACGAAGTGTCCCCCTTTTTCATAGTATTTCCAAGCATATCCGATGATCTCTTTATCTTCAACTTCCAACCACGAGGGACTTAATACACCTGAAACCTTTGAAGCAATTTCTTTACGATTTTTTTTATATACCGATTCAAGGACAAAACAAATTTCTGCTACAACTACTGCTTTGACGAAAAGTATCCGTTTGCCTGCTTCTGCTTCCTTAAACCATTTAAAAGCTTGTTTGAAAAATTTTTTATTATCTACAACCAGATATCGGATAAAAACATTGGTATCGACTATTTCTTTCATGGAAGTTTTCGCGGCCATTCTGTAACCATTCTTTCTCGGGCTTTACGCAAATCCTCGTCTGTTGCAACGATATCGGACTTAAGTGATCCAGCAAGAGACCAGAAATCTTTTTTTGGTTTTACCAAAATACCTTCTTTCGTACGTTCAATTGTCGCTTTGTGAGAACCTTTTATGCCATACTCTTCACGTATTTCTTTTGGTATAGTCACTTGTCCTTGGCTTGTTATTGTAACTGTATGCATAAGATTTTAAATAATAAATAGAACCTTTAGTATTATTTTACTCAAAAAATAATAAAAATCAACCTATTATTATCTATATCTATTTATATTATTTCGTAACTTCGTCGCTTCCGCCTTTGGACTTTCTGAAAAAATAATTCCTCTTGATAAGTTAATAATAAGTCCTTTTTTTTGAGAGTTTAAACCTAACTTTAACGTTTTTTCGAGCTCTCCTTCTTGCGCGCCCACTCCAGGTACTAAAATTGTCATATCACCAATTATTTTTCGTATCTCTCCAAGTTCTTGAGGGTAAGTGGCACCTACTACTGCCATACAATTCCCATTATTGTTCCAAGCGTTTGCAACTTGTTTAGATACCACTTGATAGAGAGGCTCATTATTCACTTTTAAATCTTGAAATTCACCGGCTCCAGGATTAGAAGTACGGCAGAGAATAAAAACGCCTTTATTTTTGTGGTCAAAAAAAACTTGTAGTGCCTCTCCTCCTTGATACGGCTGCAACGTTATCGCATCTGCCTGCAAGTATTCAAATGCAAACTTTACATAACCTTTATTTGTATTGCCGATATCGCCCCGTTTTGCATCAAGAATTATCGGAATATCAGTGTAGGTAGTACGTATGTAGTCGCATGTTAGTTTAAGCTCTTCGATTCCACGTATTCCCCGAGCTTCGTAAAATGCAGTGTTTGGTTTGAATGCAGATACCAAGTCAGCAGTTTGATCTACAATCCATTTATTAAAAGTAAACTGGGGATATTTTTCTTTTTTAAATTTGTCCGGGAGTTTTTCAATATCCGAATCCAACCCAACGCAGAGAAGAGAATTATTTTTTTCTACAGCTTGGTCAAGTTTTTCCTGAAAAGTCATTACGGTATTATAGCATTAGTCTATAAAGTCCATAAAGCAAAAAGTCTTTAAAGCTACAAATTATCATTGCAGAGCTTTATAGTCCTTGTAGACATTTAGCTTTAGACTAATTTCAACACATTCCACCATGCCTTGACATAGTCCGGCCTTCTGTTTTGGTAGTGCAGATAATAAGCATGTTCCCAGACGTCAAGACCAATGAGCGGTGTGTGTCCTTGTAAGTGTGGAGAATCTTGATTGGCGGTCGAATAAACCTCAAGTTCTTCGCCCTTATCAACAAGCCACGCCCATCCGCTACCGAAGCGCTTTATCGCAGCTTGTGTAAATTCTTCTTTGAAAGTGTCGACAGATCCAAACTTCGATTTAATCTTTTCTACAAGTTGTTCATCCACAGCTTTTTTAGGACCCATGATCTCCCAGAAAAATGAGTGATTCAGATGCCCTCCGCCGTTATTGCGAAACATGGTTTTGTCGGCGTCGGGAATATCGAGTGAATCAAGTTTTGACATAGTGTCTTTCAAATCTCCATTTTTGAGAACATCGTGTTTTTCGATAACTATGTTGAGATTGGTAATGTATGTCTGATGATGTTTGGTATGATGAATCTCCATAGTCTTGGCATCTATATGCGGTTCAAGAGCGTCGTATTCATAGGAAAGTTTTGGTAGTTGATACATAATTGATTTAAAAAATTTTTAACGATTAAAAGTCAGTATATGATATAAGTATAAAGGTTGAGTAAGAAAAGGGAAGTCCCTTATAATTATAAAACCATGAAAAGACTCATTTCGATATTATTGTTTTTGTTTCTTCTTATTCTGATCTATGATTTCAGAGTTAGATTTATCGGCTCCGATATCTCACATACTCCTTTTCTTTTAGGATTTCTCTTGCCGGTTGTCAGCGCACTTTTATGGGGATTTTTGCCAAGTATGTTGGTCCTTTTGAGTACGGCACTGCTCATGGGTTTCTTTTCTCTTACACCTTATAATCTGTTTCTACTAACAGCGGCGGATATAAAGGAAATGAGTCTTTTTATGCTTGAGGGCAGCATTATTCTCATACTTATTTTGGTGCTTAAAAAGTCTCGCGAGACAGAACATGACCTTAATGAGCGTTTTCAAATAATTTTATCAAGTATTCAAGATGCGGTAATCTCGACGAACTCGAAACAAAAAATTGAGTATTTCAATGATTCTGCGCAAAAACTATTTCGTAGCCAATATATTGCATTTGAGACTACAAACATAACCGAACTTTTTATGTTTCAAAAAAAAGTGGATAAAAAATTATTTCTCAATACATTACAGCGGGCAAAATCACAAAAAAAGCTCGTCAAGACAAATAGATTAGTGTCGCTTACAGTTGGCGCAGTTCATCTTGATGTCTATATCACAGTGGCACCGATCAACGATATCAATAAAAATATAATCGGATATGTTTTTATAATTCGTGACATTTCCGAACAGCTTGAGATGGAGCGTCAACGAGAGGCTTTACTTGGATCAATCAGTCATGAACTGAAAAACTACATTGCAGGTATTGAAGGTTATGCACAGGTTATTACTCGTAAGCTGCAACGCACACAAAACTCCGAGCTTGATACCTTTATGACAAAGCTCAACCATAAAATTAAGACGATGCGTCTCATGATCACAAGTATGCTCGATCTTTCAAAACTAAAACTTGGCAGGCTAGACATGCATCAATCAGAGTTTTTGATTGAGGAGCTTATCGGGGCGACCATTCACGATATACAACTTACTGAAAAACAAAAAATAATTTTTACGGGAAAAACCTCACTTAAGGTGTATGCAGACAAGTTGCGCATCGCACAGGTATTGACTAATTTCATCACCAATGCCTTGAAGTATTCACCTGTAAATAGTCAAGTAGAAGTGATTTTGCATAGTAAGGACGGCGAGGCCATAGTTGGCGTACGTGACTATGGTAAGGGCATCACGGCTCAACAGATGAAGATGATTTTTACACCTTTTTATCGAGGGGGTTCGGAAGACGAGAAAATGAAGGTGTCGGGATCGGGACTGGGATTATACATTTCCCGTGCCATTATGAGACAGCATAACGGTCGTATCTGGGTAAATTCAAAAGCGGGTAAAGGCTCAACGTTTTATTTCTCGTTGCCATATATTGAAAAACCAAAAAGATTGGTGGTGAAATCTGAAAAAACTATTCTTGAGAAATTTAAAAAAATGATCAAATTGGACCAAATATCGATCAAAAAGAGTAAGTCAAAAAAATCTACAACCTGATGTTAAAATGAAAACAACATATGAATTATTCAAAAGCAGACCTTGAAAAACACCTTGCGGAAGAACATCAAATATCACCGTTTTCAACATATCTCAAAGAAATTGTTTATGGCGGCAACGATGGTATTGTGACTACATTTGCGGTCGTTGCCGGATTTACCGGAGCCAACGCCAACATCGGCAGTCTGTCTTATTTGACGGTTCTTTTATTTGGACTTGCCAATTTATTTGCTGACGGGGTTTCGATGGGACTTGGGAATTTTTTATCGATGAGATCGGAGCGCGAACTTTTTCATAAGGAAAAAAACAAGGAACTCAAGGAAATAAACGAAAATCCAAAGATTGAAAAAGCTGAAACACAAGAGTTGTTGATGATACGCGGATTTTCAAAATCCGATGCAGAGACACTGGTAAATCTTTATTCAAAAAATCGAGATTACTGGGCCGATTTCATGATGCGCTATGAGCTTGAGATGACTAATCCTTTGGAAAATCCTTACCTCACTGCAGTAGCTACTTTTCTGGCGTTTGTCGCATTTGGATTTATTCCACTTGTTCCTTATGTGTTTTTTAAAAACGATCCGCAGACATTTATTTATGCAAGTATTGCGACTGCTCTAGCCTTGGTATTATTGGGACTTTTGAGGTGGCGAGTGACTCGTGACTCAATTGTGAGATCGGTCGGAGAAATACTGATCGTTGGAGGATTGTCTGCAGTTGTCGCCTTTGTTGTTGGCACTTTTTTCCGGTTTTAAATCATTCCTTGATTGTATAGCCAAAACCACGCACAGAACGGATAAGTTTTTTAGGAAAAGCTCGATCGATTTTTTTTCTTAAATAACCTACATATACATCAACAATCCTTGTCTCAATATCAACAGATGAAAGCCATAGTCGATTTAAGATCATGTCACGAGTTAGAACCTTACCCATATTTTGCATGAGATATTCAAGTAATTTATATTCTTGGGCTGTCAGATGAAGTTCCTTTTTGGCACGAGTAACCTGCATGGTTTGTGTATCAAGCTTCAGATCACCTACTTGAAGATTTGCGTTGGTGCCTGTTTTTCTTCGCAGCCTTGCCTGAATACGTGCCAGCAGGACTTCGGCGTCAAATGGTTTGGTCAAATAATCATCGGCTCCGAGTTTCAGGCCTTGAATAATATCTTGTGGAGTATCTTTTGCCGTCAGCATTATGATCTGAATATCAGAAAATTTTTCTCTGATCTGACGACAAAGGGTTTCACCCGAAGTATCGGGTAATCCAAGATCAAGGATCACTAGATCAGGAGCAGTTTTTTTTATAATCGCCAGACCTTTAGCGCCGGCTGTAGCGGTCATGACATTGTAGCCATGTTCAAATAGGAATTCTTTTAGATAAGTTAATACGCCCTCATCATCTTCTATGATAAGTATAGATGCAACCATAATTGTTCTACATTGTAGCAGATAATCCGAAAAGTTAAGAAGCTATTGAGTTTGTTACATGCCCTGGGCGTCAGCAATCGTCGTAATCAACCAGACAATAAGTATTATTACCCCTATGAAAGCCATCTGTCCGACATGATACAGTACGTGATCTTTTTGTGAGCGCTGTTTTTTAGCAGCTTTTTTATTTGCCATACTATTAATAATATGACACTATAAATAATTGTTGTCAAGTGAATTTAGGTAACTATTCAGTTGTTTCCAGTAACATCGTCATCCCGAACTTGATTCGGGATCTATCTTATTATCAAGTAGATGCTGAAACGAGTTCAGCATGACGCAATTTCGGAAAGAAGTGAATAGGTACGAATTTAGAGCTTACCTCTTGTATAGAGGTTGCAGGAGGGTAGATATGATAATATATCTTTATGAAAATTGGAATAGTTGGTGCGGGTTTTACCGGATTGAGTGCGGCGTACAGTCTTCAAAAAAAAGGACACGAGGTTGTTCTCTTCGAAAAAGAAAAACTCCCAGGCGGTCTTGCTATAGGTTTTAAAGAAAAGCATTGGCAATGGGCTCTTGAGAAACATTATCATCATATATTTACAACTGATCAGGCAATTTTGACCCTTGCCAAAGATGTCAGACATGAGTTTATTTTCAGACGACCAAATACTTCGTCACTCATTGATGGACAGATACTACAATTTGATTCACCTGCAAAGTTACTGCAGTTTGCAAAATTATCTATTGCAGATCGTCTACGCATGGGGGCAGTGCTGGGTTATCTAAAATACTTATCTAGTTGGAAAAACCTCGAAGGGGAAACC
>Ga0155630_113_pt2 | contig 7388 bp, 12 predicted proteins | sample RifCSPhighO2_12_FD_107287 | JGI IMG/M metagenome (GOLD analysis project Ga0155630, IMG submission 107287) | Candidatus Roizmanbacteria bacterium RIFCSPHIGHO2_12_FULL_38_13
GACGCTGGAACCAAAATTAAAATTCTCCTCTGTCCCTCTACCCAAAGCTGATTGATAATAAGTCCTGCTTCGATTGTTTTACCCAAACCGACCTCATCAGCAAGAATGGCACCTCTCGATAGAGGACTGTTAAAGGCGAAGACGGCCGCATCTACTTGATGCGGGTTTAGATCAACATTCGCAGAACGAATGCTTGTATTCAATTTCTCTGGATCAGAAATTGAACGTTTTAATGTAAGTTTAGTTGCTAGATAAGATCTTAAAAATTGCGACATTATTCTTCAGTTTTGTTGATAATTTTTTCAATATCTTCTTTTCTATATCGTCTGTCGCCACGCTTACTGATTATTATTGCTTTTAGTTTTCCGCTCCTATCCCAACGCCTCAAAGTTTCCGGATTAACACTCAGCATTTCGGCAGCCTCTCGGATCCTTAGAAGTTTAATCACTTTCTTGGCCATGTAATTAGACTTAATTATACACCAAATAGTATAATTCACTGAGATTGAAATGAAGATTGAAGAACTTATTAAGATCTTGAAAGACTGTGCCAAGCAGGTAATAGAAGAACTTGGTGCTGGCTGGCAGGAAATAATCTACCAGACTGCAATGGAAGTTGCCCTGCGTGATCGGGGCATAATGTATGAAACCCAAAGGATACTCCCTATTACTTTTGCCGGACATATAATCGGTGAAAGTATTCCGGATCTAGTTGTCTGGCTCAAGGACCATAACCACAAAGTAGCCGTTGTTGTAGATCTTAAGGCGGATAATGCCATTAAGGAAGATCACCGCACGCAAGTTGAAAGGTATATCAAGGAATTAAAGAAACAAGTCCACGCAGACGAGAAAGTCCACCCGAAAGGCTTTGTAATCAACTTTGCCAAAGATTCAACAAGTGCCAAAATTAAAGACGGCTTTGAGGAAATGAATGGTGTCCAGATTTTAGAAGTTACAGCTTAAAAAATGCCAGTATTTCAACATATCAATAATAAACTCATTCAAATCAAAGAAAAAAAGGTTGATCTTGAGCGAGATATACAAAAAGTTACCGAACTTAATCTTGAGGCTATCTTCGGTTTGAGGTTTATTAGCGGTTCTATAAATAATGAATTTTCAGTTAAAGCCCAAGAGCAGGATTTTTATATTGATACTTTGGCATTTGACGAAGCCCAAAGGTCTTTTGTAATTATCGAATACAAAAAGGATAAGAGTTTTAGTGTCATTGATCAGGGTTTTGCTTATCTTTCCGCTATGCTAAACCACAAAGCAGATTTTGTCCTGGAACTGAATGAGAGACTCCATAAAAACTTCACGAAAATGGATATAGACTGGGAACAATCAAGGGTTATCTTTGTATCCCCCGAATTTACTAATTATCAGCGAAATGCCATAAACTTCAAGGATTTACCCATTTTCCTTTACGAGGTAAGGATTTATGAAAATAATCTTATTGAATTTAATCCGATAAAACCCTACAGGACAACGGAGTCCGTCGGTTCATTATCAAAAGATAAAACGATTCAGGAGGTAAGCAGAGAAGTAAAAAGCTACACTTTTCAAGACCACATACAGCGTGTAGATGCAAACAATAAAGATTTGTTTATTAGGCTTCACGATGAACTACTTAATATCGGTGAGGGCATAAAGGAGAACGTCACAACTAATTATGTCGGTTTTCGCTTTCACGGAACAAACTACACGGCAATTTCTTATCATTCCGGGAAAATAATTCTTTATTTCAGAACCAAAACTAAACCGATAACAGCTCTTAAAATTGAAAAACAGCCTCAGACTGCATGGGATATAACACCTCTCTGGAAAACCTATATTACAAATGAGGCAGAAATTCCCCAAGTTTTAGAGATTACCCGGCACGTTTATAAAGAATATGAAAGCAGGCTTAAAAAATAAGAGGGTGGCTGAAAACGTAATTCAGCTAATGGAACTTTTGAAAAAGGCGAGTGATGAGCGAGAGAACATGAGTGAGAAAGAAAAAAAAGATAACGCTATAAAAATGGGCGATATTTATTATTGAAAATGAAAAAGGGAAACGATGACAAATTGCCAAATCTTGGAGTTCAAGCAACAGACCACATAGTTACTGTTTCCAGAATGGGCTTGGGGGCAGTTCCTGTTTTCGGTTCAGCATTGTCTGAACTTGCAACAATGATAATTCCGAATCAAAGGCTAGAGAGAGTAGTCGACTTTGCACAAAAACTTCACGAGAAAACAAAAAACTTAGAGGAGTCGTTTATTGCTACTCAGCTAACTGATGAAAACTTTGTGGACATACTGGAAGAAGGAATGACGCAAGCAGCAAAATCAGTAGCGGAAAAGAGAAGAGGATATATCGCCTCAGTTATTGCACACGGCTTGTCTGAAGATCAAATAGAATTTATGGAGACAAGAAGAGTGCTCAAACTACTAAGTGAGCTGAACGATAATGAAATTATTTTATTGAGGTTTTATTTAGTACCCACGATCGGGGGAGATGAAGAATTTAGATCAAAACACGAAAGCTTACTAAAAGTACGACCAGCAACAATAAATGCTCAGCAGAGGGACGTTGAAAAAGAGGCAATTCACAATTCTTACATCGAAAATCTATGCAACTACGGACTTTTGAGGAAAGAATATTCAGTAGATATAACCGACAAAATTGAGTACGACAAATCCACGCAAGCTCCTAAAATACGTAGGACTGTAATAACATCGTTGGGTAAATATTTCCTGAGACAAATAGGTCTAAATTAAGCAGTCAAATTTAGTTGATTATTCAATGTTTCTAGCTGAAACGCTAGCAATTTAGCCTCATCATTGTTATCATTAAACAGCGAGTGTAGGTTCGAGCCCAGAACCATTACCCGCGCTTCGTTATGCGAATGCAGAACTCAGCGTAAACGCACTTCACGAATGGAAGTAAAATGGGTTGGTCTGTTTACATCTTAAAGTGTTCTGATGACAGTCTTTATACTGGGATTACAACTGATATTAATCGTAGAATAACGGAACACAACGCTAAAACTGGGGCTAAATCATTGTATGGTAAACTGCCTGTCCATTTAGTTTATATAGAAAAAAGCATAAATCAAAAAACTGCTGTAAAGAGAGAGGGGGAAATAAAGGGCTGGCTACGAGAAAAGAAGATAAATTTAGTGAAGGGTTCACCCCAACAATAAAGGGGTTTACCCCTAGAAACGAAGTTTCGAGGGGGTATAGCTCAACGGTAGAGCAACTGCCTCTTAAGCAGTCGGTTCAGGGTTCGAATCCCTGTGCCCCCACCCTTCGACAAGCTCAGGGTGTCACTTTGAGCTTGGTGAAGGTAGCGACCGGGGACGAGAGGTTTACACTGAGGAATGAAATGACGCAGTGAATCCCTGTGCCCCCACAATACTAGTCTAGAGTCGGATGATCAATCTTAATCCCATAATGGGCAAAGCCGTAATCTAAGAGCTCTTTCATTTCTCCTCGCCTGTCATCGCTTCCCAAAATTACCGCCAAAAGTTTTTTACCGTCATTTTCCGCATAAGTCACAAGACACAAGCCCGCTTCCCATGTAAATCCCGGCTTTATACCCTTTACACCCGGATACGTAGTTAACAAATTTGTATCATTGTAAAGGTCAAAACTTTTATGATCGCTATTGGCATCAATAAATTCATGAACTGTTGATGTAATTTGCCGCAGCTGCGGATAATTTTCCCAAACATAGCGTGATATTACAGCCAGATCATACGCTGAGGAATACTGATTGCTTCCGTCTTCATCTAGTCCCGAGGCGTTAATAAATTTGGTGTCGTCAAGCACCAGATCTGCAGCTGTTTGATTCATCAGTTTTACAAATGCCTCTTCAGATTTACTCGCACCCTCGGCGATTGTTACAGCCGCATCGTTACCGGAAACAAGCATTAGGCCGTATAAAAGCTCTTCTAATGTCAGTTTTTCACCGGCTGTCAATCCCATACTGTTCTCGCCGACTTTTGCGGCTTTCACAGAAACCAAAAAAGTATCTTTCAGTTTAGCGTTTTCTAAAGCAACCAAAGCGGTCATTATTTTAACAGTAGAGGCTATCGGTAGCCTTTGTTTGATATTTTTACCAAATATTATTTCACCGCTGTCATAGTCAACTACCAAAGCCGATTTTGCGCTCAAATTTAGACTTAAATTCTCGCTTTCAAAATTAGTTTTCGCAGTTTTCGGAAACCATTTATTCGTAGAAAAGCTTCGCTTATTAACTTGGCGATTACTTGTAATTCCAAAAACTTTCGGAATAGGGGAATTTAAGCCGGAAGGTTCCGTCTTTACAAAATAAAAACCGCCGACAATCAGTGCAATTAATAAAAAGACAGAAAATATTCTGCCCATATTTACTTTAAGTATGAAGCAAACCGAGGCTAAAAGTAAATATATCAGAGGAGAGCCTTCGGCATGACCGAAGGGTGACGAGGCTACCTGCTGATTTAATAATTCCATTATTAAGTTTATTCCTGTAGAATCCAGCCTTAAAATTTGATAGAATTGCTTAACATTGCCGGATCGTCTAATGGTAGGACAACAGCCTTTGGAGCTGTTTATCTAGGTTCGAATCCTAGTCCGGCAGCTGTTCGACTCGCTACGCTCGCTCACAGCTATAGCCCTTTCCATTGAAGAAGTCGAACATCCTGAGCGAATGAAATGAGTCGAAGGAAATAAAAATGTACTACTTCTATATTCTCCGCTGTTCAGACAAATCTTTGTATTGCGGAATGACTTCCAATTTAGAAAAAAGATTAAAAGAACACAACTCAAACGGTTCAAGAGGGGCAAAATATCTAAGAGCGAAAAAACCTGTAATCTTAGTTTATTCTGAAACATATCTCGACATCAAAACTGCAATGAATAGAGAATTCCAAGTTAAGAAATGGACAAAGGCTAAAAAAGAAGCATTAATTAATGGTGATTTAGAATTGCTTAAGACTCTTTAGATTCGCAGATCCGTAAGGATTATTTATATTCGCTCGCAGAATACCCCGTCAAAAATTGCCTGCCCGCAATGCAAAGCATAGCTTTGGCAGGCGGGAATATTTGGACGGGGATGAATGCGAGAGAATACATACTTCCAAGGATTGGTATGTATTCTTGCTCGCTTATGTAAACTTAAAGAACCATACCTGCCTTGCCGGCAGGCAGGCCGAGGCCTTTCAGTCCTCGGAAGTTTATAATCCCAGTCCGGCAGCATCAAATTCAGCTTTGATTTGACATAGAAGCCAGAATTCTGTACAATCATTTAGTTATGAATTCTGTGCTCCCATTAACTGAAGCAAGGAATAAATTCGCTGAACTTATTGACGAAGCAAGCAAGATGTTTGCACGGTTTACAATTACCAGGAATGGTAAACCCGAGGCAGTTATCATGAGTAAAGACGAATATGACGCTTTAATTGACACTATTGAAATACTTTCGAACCCCGATACTATGGCTTCTATCCGCCGAGGAGAAAAGGACGTTAAGGCTGGTAGAGTCAAACCACTTGAGGATGTTATAAAAGATCTCGGACTTTAATGTTTAAAGTTCTACTTACTGATGAGGCCCAGAAGCAATTAAAATCTATTGATCGTAGATACCAAAAGGCAATTACTCAAGCATTAATAAGATTAGAGAAAAATCCGAAAGCAGGTGCACCGCTTCGCAAAGAGCTTAAAGGAAAGCATAAATTAAGGGTTTCAAGATATAGAATAATTTTTGAAATTGACAATGAAAAAACTATCATTTGGATTTTAACGATCGAGCACAGAAAAGATGTTTATAGATAATTTTCACTAGGATGCATAATCACACAACAATTCCGGTTTCTCCCAAACCAACTCAGGATACTTAACCATCTGAACCTAATATGCGGTTCGGAAATGGTTCGACAAACTCACCATCTCTTCGAGCCTGAGCCTCAGAGCCGAAGGCCTGAGCAAAGTCGAAGGATCGTCAACGATTCCCAGCCCTAGTTGACATCCATTGCTTCACAATCATAAACTTACAAAACTAGAAGAAAGATGGTGATAATAAGATGAAGTATTCATTTAAGTGCCCTGCGTGTGATCAAGTAATCACTGTTGTTGCTGATAGCGACGATGAGGCCATTGGTAAAATAAACGCAGAAGGAGCAATCCACGCACAACAAGTTCATCCGGATATGCCGCCAATGACCGAAGAACAGATGACTCAAATGGTCAGGGAAAGCATGACCAGGGAAGAAGCATAAACTCCAAACCAGATTAATCTAGATGAAATATAGATTCGATCATGTCGCATGTGGAGGAACTTTCGACCTACAGCATAAAGGCCACATTTCTCTTCTAGATCGTGCATTTAACATCGGCAAACGGGTTTCAATAGGCTTAAGCACAGAATCGTTTTGTAAAGAAATCGGCAAAACCCCTTATGAATCCCAACAAATCCGAAGGAAAAATCTTGTAGTTTACTTAAAATCTAAACATCTCGAAGAACGTGCAAAAATCACGTGGCTCAACAATATATACGGCACAACCGCTAAAGATAAGACGCTCGAGGCAATTATTGTCTCCGACGAAACAGTTCAGGGTGCCGATTTAATAAACAAAAGGAGGATTAAACAAAAACTAAATAAGCTGAAGGTCATAATCTGCCCTCAGATACTGGCCGAAGACGGCAAAAAAATCTCTACCGGACGAATAAAATCAGGTGAAATTTCTATAGAAGGTACAAACTACAGACAATTTTTGTTAAAAATCGCAGGCCGAAGGTTTAATAATCAAATTCGCATGCGTCTTAAAAAACCTTTTGGCAAAATTATCAATATGCACAAAAGTGTACAACTTACCCGACCATTAATTGCCGTGGGTGACGTTTCCGTCCGAACTTTGCTTAAAAGCGGCATCAGTCCCGATGTCTCTATCATCGACTTCTTCGTCAATCGAAAACGGGTTTTTGCAAATCTTGCCCAGCTTGGTTTTACTCAACCCAACCCAGATTACATTATTGAAAATGCGCCCGGACAGATCTCAAAAGATTTAATTGAAACTGTCCAAAAAGTCATCAAAAATAACAAAAGTAATCCAATAATCCTTGTCAACGGCGAAGAAGATTTGGCTTTTATTCCGGCTCTTTTACTTTCACCAATACCCGCAACCATAGTCTACGGCCAGCCAGATAAGGGGCTAGTCGAAGCATCAGTCACAATCGAGAGTAAAAATAGACTCTGCGCCCTTTTGGGTCTAGTATAAAAGTTGTAGAATAAAACAATCAGTCGAACCCTTAAAAAGGTTCGTTTTTGAAAGCCGCATGGAAGCACTCTTGCATATTGATCTCGTAGGGATACTAGAATCCGTCGGATATTTGGGACTTGTCACCATCATTTTCGCCGAATCAGGGCT
>Ga0155630_112_pt4 | contig 6789 bp, 5 predicted proteins | sample RifCSPhighO2_12_FD_107287 | JGI IMG/M metagenome (GOLD analysis project Ga0155630, IMG submission 107287) | Candidatus Roizmanbacteria bacterium RIFCSPHIGHO2_12_FULL_38_13
CGGACTAATTCCAAGAAAAATAAAAGGCAAAAAAGCTTATGTTAAAAAAGCAAGGCCAGGAGATTATATAGTCATGATCGGAGGACGCGTCGGAATAGACGGCATTCATGGTGCCACCTTTTCTTCGGAAGCGCTCGACACCGGCAGTCCGGCAACCGCAGTACAGATCGGCGACCCGATTACTCAAAAAAATTTGAGCGATGCAATAGTAAAAGAGGCGAGAGACAAACTGTTATTTAATAGCATTACTGATAATGGTGCGGGAGGTCTTTCCTGCTCCGTTGCAGAAATGGCTAAAGAAAGCGGCGGGTGTTTGGTCCATCTTGATCAAGTACCACTAAAATATCCCGGGCTTGCGCCATGGCAGGTCTGGATATCCGAATCGCAGGAGAGGATGACTCTTGCCGTCCCAAAGAATAAATGGATGCAGTTTCACAAGCTTATGAATCGTCATGGAGTCGAAGCCACGATCATCGGTACTTTCACCGACTCCGGAAAGTGTGTGGTTAAATATAAAGCTAAAACCGTGATGAATATGGACATGGAATTTCTGCACTACGGTCTTCCCGAAAAACCCATGCAAACAATTTTTAAGAAAGTTATTAATACAGAACCTGTGCTTAACAAATCCGAAAATTTTTCAAACAGTATTTTAACAATGATCGGAAGACAAAATATTGCAAGTTATGAATTTATTTCAAGTCAATATGATCATGAAGTCCAAGGTAACTCTGCCTTAAAACCGCTTGTCGGTCGAGGACGAGTAAATACGGATACGACTGTTGCTCGACCTATTTTGAATTCAAAAAAAGGGGTAATTATTTCCCAGGCGCTTTTCCCCTCTTACAGTGACATTGATACATATGCGATGGCGGCAGCGGCAATTGATACGGCAATTCGTAACGCAGTTGCCACAGGCGCCGACCCAAATTATCTGGCACTTCTTGACAATTTCTGTTGGTGCAGTTCATACGATCCATGGAGGCTCTGGCAACTCAAGCAAGCTGCAAAAGCATGTTACGATACAGCCACTATTTTTGAAACTCCTTTTATTTCCGGAAAGGACAGTATGTTTAATGACTTTAAAGGATACGACGAAAAAGGAAAACCGATAACTATTTCAATTCCACCGACGCTTTTAATTTCTTCAATTGGGATTATGAATGATGTTACAAAAGCTGTATCACTTGATTTTAAATTTCCGGGCGACTCCATATACATTCTTGGAGAAACAAATGACGAACTTGGTGGTTCGGAATATTACTCGATGATCGGAGAAAAAAAGACAGGCAAGCCATATGTCGGAAACTCTGTTCCAAAAGTCGACGCCAAAAAAAACAAACAACTTTATGATGATTTTTTTAAAGCAATAAAAAAAGAATTAATTACTTCCGCAATCAGTGTTGGACGTGGAGGTCTAACGGTTGCGCTTGCAAAAAGTGCCATAGGAGGCATGTTGGGAGCTGATGTTTCACTAAAAAAACTTTCAGGGAGTTGGTCCAGTGATCATGCTGCTTTATTTTCCGAAAGCATGGGACGGATATTGGTAAGCATTGACCCAAAAAAAACACAGATGTTTGAAAAGATGATGAAGAATAATTATTTCGCAAAAATCGGAACAGTGAAAAAAAATGAGAACTTTAAGATAAAAAATAAAAAAGGAAAACAAATTGTAAATATTCCGGTCAAGAAGTTGTTAAATAATTATCGTAAAACGTTTAAAGACTATTAATGAGCGAGCGAATAAACATAAAATCTATGAAACCAAAAGTAATCATATTTTCCGGATACGGCATAAACAGCGAAGAAGAAACGAAGTATGCTTTTGAACTTGCCGGCGGAAAAAAAGTAGATATAGTCCATATCAATGATCTAATCAGCGAAATTTATGATCTAAATAATTATCAGATCGCAGCATTCCCTGGGGGTTTTGCCTACGGCGATGACACGGGTTCGGGCAATGCCTATGCTAACAAATTAAAAAATCACCTGTCGAAAGACATTGAAAAGTTTGTTAACCGCGATACTCTCACAATTGGAATTTGTAATGGATTTCAGATTATTGTAAATCTCGGGTTATTACCGGCTCTAGAATATAAATATGGGGAGAAACAAGTAGCTCTACTTCACAATGCGAAGGCAAGATATATTGACCGCTGGGTTGATTTAAAAATTTGTAATAATTCTCCGTGGCTTAAAAATATAAAAACATTTTCAACTGCTATTTCTCATGGTGAAGGAAGATTTTATGCGTCTCCAGACGTACTAAAAAAAATTGAAAAAAAGAACTTAATTGCTCTGAAATATTTTAAAGGTGAAATCTGCGATTATCAGAATTTACCGGCTAATCCGACAGGGACTTTGGAAGATATCTGTGGAATTACCAACGAAAATGGTAAAATACTAGGGTTGATGCCCCATCCCGAGCGGGGAATGCTTTTTACTCATGTTCCAAACTGGACATATCTGAAAGAAAAGTATCAAAGAGAAGGCAAGAAGATTCCAGAATATACAAAGTCGTTACAAATTTTTAGAAATGCGGTAGATTATTATAGTTAAATTTATCGTCATCCCGAACTAGTTTCGGGATCTAGATGCTGAAACCTGCCTGCGGCAGGCAGGCAAGTTCAGCATGACGCATTTTGTATTGAATTTTATGGATTTTAAAACATTCATTTCCCCCTTTTCCTGGCGTTACGGCTCTCCCGAAATGCGACACATTTTTAGTGAAGAATATAAATACCAGATCTGGAGAAAAATCTGGGTATCACTTGCAAAGACACAACATAAGGCAGGCCTTGTTTCGACAAACGAACTTAAAGATCTTGAAAAAAATCAAAATAAAATCGACATTGATCGAATCCTTGAAATTGAAAAAGAGACGCATCATGATGTTGTCGCTACAATCAAAGAATATGCCGAAAAAGCCAAAGTTGGTGGCGGCAAAATACACCTCGGCGCAACCAGCATGGATATAGTCGATAATGCTGACACGATAAAAATGAAGGAAGCACTTGAAATTGTCGAAAGAAAATTAATCGATCTTCTTAAGGAGTTTTCAAAAAAAATTGAAAAATACGCAAGCTTACCCTGCATTGGTTTTACACATCTACAACCTGCCGAACCTACAACTGTCGGATACCGTTTTGCATTTTATGCCCAGGATCTGCTTTTGGATTTTGAATATCTACAGTTTGTAAAAAAAATAATGAAAGGAAAAGGATTAAAAGGCGCGGTTGGGACTTCGGCAAGTTACACGGCATTATTAAAAAATAATAAAATGTCTGCTGAAAAACTTGAGGATATGGCTATGAAAAAATTGGGCATCGATCCGCTACTCGTTACCTCTCAAGTTTCCACGAGAAAGCTGGATTATTTTGTTTTAAATCTACTAAGTTCTACTGCATCGTCTTTAAGTAAATTTGCAGCAGATTTACGCATTTTACAATCGCCAATGTATGGCGAATGGTCTGAACCTTTCGGAAAAAAACAGGTCGGGTCTTCGGCTATGCCTTTCAAAAAAAATCCGATTAACTGCGAAAAAATCTGTTCGCTCGCAAGATATATAGATAAATTACCAAGCGCTGCTTTGGAAAATGCTACGCATTCATATCTGGAAAGAACTCTCGATGATTCGGCAAACCGAAGAATAATTATTCCCGAAGCATTTCTTGCAATTGATGAAATTATGAAGACCGCCGGAAAAATACTTGATGGTATGATTATCAATGAGTTAAGAATAAAGTTCAATCTTATGCAGTTTTCTCCCTTTGCAGCAACAGAGGCAATACTCATGCAAACCGTCAAACAAGGAGCTAATCGCCTGCAGATGCACGAGACTCTACGTGAGATTTCTCTTGTTGCATGGAAAGAGATACAGGAAGGAAAGCAAAATCGAATGATTGAATTATTAAAAGAAAATAAAACAATTAAGAAATTTCTTTCGGAAGAAGAGATAATAAAATTGCTTGATGCCTCATCTCACATCGGAAATGCTTCTGAAAGAGCATTAAAATTGACAAAACAAATTAAAAAAATCATCAATACGTCATCCTGAACTTGTTTCAGGATCTAGATGCCGAATCAAGTTCGGCATGACGAAAGAATGTTAATATTTAAAATAAATATGAAAACTATAAAAGCACTGGTCGCCATAATTATGGGTTCTGATTCTGATTTTCCTATTATGAAAGAAGCATGTGTAGCATTAAAATCTTTTGGCATTTCATACGAAATAACTGTTGTTTCCGCTCATCGCACACCTGATCGTGCTTTCGAGTTTGCGAAAAATGCACCATCTCGAGGTATCCAAGTAATAATTGCCGCTGCAGGCGGTGCCGCGCACTTAGCAGGTGTCATTGCCGGACTGTCAACCATGCCGGTTATCGGAGTACCGATTAAAACAAAAACACTTGGTGGTGCTGACTCGCTTTACTCGACAGTCCAGATGCCCCCAGGAGTGCCTGTCGCAACAGTCGCCATAAATGGAGCTCAAAATGCCGGTATTCTTGCAGTGCAAATTTTGGCTGTCGGCGACAAAACATTACAAAAAAAACTGAAAGATTATAAAAAAAAACTTGAAAAAAAAGTTTTAAAAAAAGCGCAAAATCTGGAAATTACAGACAAAATAGTAAAAGCAATCCCGTATGTTCTCAAATCTATCGACATCCCCGGTCTTGGAAAAAAGAAACAAGGAAAGGTACGCGACATCTATTTCAAAGGTGATAAGCGGATTTTGATAACCACCGACCGACAATCTGCTTTTGATGTGATCCTTGGACATATACCTTTTAAAGGCGCTGTGCTTAACATGCTTTCGGAGTTTTGGTTTAAGAAGACTAAAAAAATTGTCCCCAATCACATGATCTCTGTGCCTGACACAAATGTGATGATCACCCAAAACTGCAAACCGACAGCGGTGGAAATGATTGTCCGCGGATACATGACGGGAGTAACAAAAACTTCAATCTGGTATTCATACGAAAAAGGAGAACGCACTATTTATGGAATAAAATTTCCTGAAGGTCTGAAAAAAAATCAGAAACTTCCAAGACCGATACTTACTCCAACCACTCATCCGGAAGTTGGCAGCGGACTTCATGATGAAAGACTTACAAGAGAACAGATAATAGAGAATAAGATAATTGATGAAAAATCATATAAACAAATGGAAAAAACGGCACTCACACTTTTTGATTTCGGATCTAAATGGTGTAAAAAACATGGACTTATTTTAGTCGATACAAAATACGAATTCGGTATTTATAACGGAAAACTAATGCTCATTGACGAGATTCACACACCCGATTCCTCAAGATTTTGGATAGCAGATACTTATGAAGAAAGATTCCAGAAAGGTGAAGAACCTGAAAACTTTGATAAAGAATTCCTGCGACTACGATACGCAAATGAACTTGGATATCGCGGTGATGGCACGCCACCAAAAATGCCGGAAGATCTGATCATAGATTTAGCAAAACGATATATACGAGTTTATGAAAAGATCAGTGGTGAAACTTTTAAAATGTTTGAATATCCGATCAAAGAACGGATTATTCGGAATCTAAAATCAGCTCGGATTTAATACAATATAGAATGGAACTATGATCAAAACTACTTCTAAGCATTCAGCGGAAGTAAAACTAGAATCTTGCAAAAAAACGCGACAATTCGCCGCTGATACTTTACAGTCTGCTTTGGGAGAATTGTTACATTCACACCAACCAATCTCCGAGGTTTTAGTACGTGATCGGTGGCTAGAAAAATTGAGAAAAAACCCATACATATTCCCTGATGGCTGGTATATGCCGCCACCTCATGGAATAGGAGTCCTTATAGGCACCGCAACAAAATACGGAAGACACAACTATGATACCCTTCGTCTGCAACAGTCATGGCCTGCCTCAAATATATTTTTGAATAAAGATAATCCTTTGATGTATGTGTACGCTTCACCCGTTGATCGAGAAACTGGTATGATCGGGGACTTTGGTATGACTCTTTATTTTGGTGATAATCCGGATGTTGTCAACCATCTTAAACTTTGCCTACAGCTTGACCGTGAACTGTATAATCATATTAAGATCGGTATGCCTTTTAAGGAAATTTATAATTATGCACAACGATTATGGCACGATTACGGATTTGTCAATGAGATTGTAAGCACATCTGATCCAACAGGGACGAATTTGGGTCATACCATACCAGCTTCCTATGAAGATTGGACTCCTCATGAATTGAACCTTTTGCAACAGGGAAACGCCAATTATGAATCTCTGAAAAACATGATCAGTAAAAAAAGAAAATTTATCAATTCTATCGAAACATTACCGGTACAGGCCGGTATGGCTTTCACCAATGAAGCCCGCCCTACTGTAAAAGATCACCCCGATATCCCGATGGTATCATTTCATACCATCATCATGGTGAAACCCGACGGATCAATGGAGTTTATAACTCAATTTGAAGATATATTTAAACTGGTTGGTATGAATTATATGTTGAAAAACTAATATGAAAAATGCTATCGTCACTGGCTCTGAATCGTTTGGAAAATATATCCTCAATCCAAGTAAATGGCTTGCACTCCATGTCGACGGCAAAGTTATAGCAAACCACAAAATACATTCTCTTGTCTTTCCATCGGTTACAATGCTTCCCGAAGGGGTGGAGCACCCCGGTGAAACCGTTGTCAAAAAAGCGAAAGAAATTTCAACAGATGTTATTATATCTTTTGGTCTGTCCTCATCGGTAAATCAATTTCGTCTGGAACGTACCGGCATCAACTGG
>Ga0155630_128_pt1 | contig 6015 bp, 6 predicted proteins | sample RifCSPhighO2_12_FD_107287 | JGI IMG/M metagenome (GOLD analysis project Ga0155630, IMG submission 107287) | Candidatus Roizmanbacteria bacterium RIFCSPHIGHO2_12_FULL_38_13
ATTCTAGACATTTCTGCCGGTAGTTTACGTACCGTTCCTTCTCTGAAAAGTGTATACCATGTGCTGACCTCCCTACAATTAAAACCTTTTGCCTGTTGCAAAAATTACAACTTCAAAGTAAACTTTATTGCATAATATGCCTGATGCAAACAACACAACTTCAGATTCGGATAAAAATCTCTCCATAGAAAAACTGATTTCTACTTCTATCAACAGAACAAAAGAAAGATTTCTGCCATATTTACTGGCGGCAGTAATAAGCGTGGCAATAGTGGTTGTTGCATTTTTAACAATGGGGTTACTTGGTGGCGCGGTGTTTTTGTTATGGATTGGGACGAAGTCAGGTGTGATCGCGGGTATCTTTGGTGGGCTGGCTCTCATAGCCAGTATTGCCGCGTTTATTTATATCCAAAGCTGGATCAATCTAACGGTAATTTATACGATTATTGCAGAACCTAAAGTATCGGTGACAGATGCTTTTAAAAAGATGCGACCGCTTGTCCTTGGATATGTTTGGGTGAGTATCGTTAACTTTTTATTACTTTTTGGGCTTTTACCTTTTGGAATACTCACTCTTTTCATCCTTTTTCTTATTTGGGTAATCTGGAGTATGTTTACTGTTTATGTTTATATTGAGCATAAGATGCGAGGACTTGACAACATTTTTATGAGCAAGGCGATAATCTCGAATTGGTTTTGGGGTTTTGTTTTTCGTATTGCGATCATCTATGCTCTTTATTTTTTTATAATATTCATAATTCAGGCCATCGGGCGTGAATCGCAAGCTCTTCAAGGCATCATATATATGATCTTTTCTTTTTTTGCCGGTCCCTTTATGATCAGCTATCTCTATGAGATTTACCATAACCTCAAATATCCAAAAGATGTTGGTTCAAAACAGATTTGGATCATACTTTCGGCGATCGGTTGGGGGATCATGATTTTGGCTGTTTTTTCGCTATCATCGTTGATCGGACGTGAGCTCCCCAAAATTCAAGAACAGTTTATGAAGCAGGATAAAAAGAATGAAAAAATGTACCCTTTTCCATCAGAGATATATGATGATTATGGAAACGATGCCGATATTGAGGAAACTTCACCAAGCATGATATAGTCCATAGACCTTCATATTGTCTTTTTTTATAAACGAGTCGGCAAAATGTCAATTTGACAAAAAGTTTAAAACGGATTACTATACTAACATAACTATGTTGAGATACATTACGTCTTTCGTGGTTATTATCTTCACTCTTTTAATTTTCGGAAGTATTGTTTTTGCTAAAGAGAAAACTACAGTTGTTCTTCTGCCAAAGGACGAAATAGTTGATACAACTTATTTTGCTGCGGGCGACACGGTGACACTTTCAGGCACAGTAAATGGTGACGCCTATGTTGCAGGTGGCGTTGTGAACATTGAGGGCACAGTTAACGGTGATTTAATTGCAGCTGGTGGAGTTGTCAATGTGCGTGGCACGGTGGCACAAGATGTCCGTGTTGCTGGCGGACAGGTTATTATCACCGGCACGATCAAGAGTAATTTAACTGTTCTTTCCGGATCGGCAACCATCGCTGATTCAGCAAGTATTGGTGGTGGTATTGTAGGCGCGGGCGGTTCGATGCAAATATTTAGCGAAGTACCAGGCGATGTTACTGTTGGCGCCGGAGAGCTAACTATCGGTAATGTCATTGGTGGAAACGTGCTTGCCGGAGTCGGAATGCTCACGATGTCTCCAAACGCAAACGTTCATGGCAATCTTACTTATATGAGCGATGAGCCGATAAACATTCAAAAAGGCGCAACTGTTTCAGGTACCATCAAGGAAGAGGCAAAGTTACAAGGAAGAAAAACAGACCTTGAACAAAAGGCAAAAACCATAGGCACAGCAGCAAGAGGTCTCATATACACGGCCAAAGTAATAAACATAATCACTGCATTTATAATCGGCCTTCTCATTATGTATTTATTTCCAAAATATTTGGAAGGTGTCACCAAGCAAATATCTATGAAACCTTGGAAAACTTTAGGTTTGGGTTTTTTGACAATCTTATTAACACCACTTATCGTACTGTTGCTTTTTATGACCGTGATTGGAGCGCCAATTGGGATACTATTTGTATTTACATACTTTTTTTACATTTATTTAGCTAAAATTTTTGTTTCCTTAGTTATCGGAAGTAAATTAATAGGTATGATGACTAAGGAAAAATATCATAGCGCTGTGATACTTGGGCTGGGACTTCTGATTTATCTTATTGTCAGCTCGATCCCAATTTTGGGCCCTTTTGTAGTGATGATCACTGTATTCATGGGTGTCGGAGGGCTCTTGTGGGCAAAGATAGACTACTACCGCTTGCTGCATAATAAAAAAATGATATAGTGTCTCTTATGGAGAAAATACCAATCTGTTCGATCAACGGAAGGATAGTTGATAAAAATCAAGCAGTTCTTTCGTTACAATCTATCGAGGCGCAGTATGGTTTTGGAGTTTATGAAAATATTAAAGTTCGAAAGAACGTAGTATATTTTGCTGATGAACATATTGAGAGACTCTTGCATTCGGCAAAATGCATAGCCTTGTCTCACGGATTTACATCATCTCATATTTACAAGGATCTTCTTGCCTATAAAACCGCTTTAAGAATAGATTCTTATAATCTCAAACTGTTACTGCTTGGTGGTAAGTCTGAAAAAGAATCGCAACTCGTTATTTTGGCTGCGCTCCCTAAGTACCCAAAAAAGCAATGGTATCGAGACGGAGTTTCAGTCGTGTCTTATCAACACGAACGATTCATGCCCGAGGCAAAAACTCTCAATATGTTGCCTAGCTATTTTTTTTATAAAAAGGCAGCGAGCCGTGGACACTATGACGCAATATTGCTTGATGATAAAAATCATGTTATTGAAGGGACTAGGACAAATATTTTTTTTATCAAAGGAAAGAAAATATACCATCCGCCGATAAAAAAAATCCTTTTGGGAGTCACTATGATGACGTTAAAACGTGTGTTGGCAAAAAACGGTTTTAATTTTGAGGAAAAAGAAGTTGGTCTAAAAGAGATAATAAAATACGACGGTATGATGTTAACAAGCACCAGTTCAAAAATTTTACCCGTTTGTAAAGTAGACGATGTGCGAATGCCAATACCAGAAAGCCTGCGTGATATTATAAAAATCTATGATGCGGCACTTCCAGAAATCTGAGGGAAAGCTTTAATTACCCACGGAGCAAGGAGTGGATATAGTGGATTTTTTGGATTTTTTATTTCATTGAGAGGCTTTACTATAAGTCCATAGGCAAACTCGAAGTTGGGCAGCTTGAGATTTTTTAAACTGCAAGAAAAGATGCGACAGATTTCATGTTCTTTAAAATCGCTTCTTGGATCTGTTGCTTGATAATATATCTTCCCTACATATTTTGGTTTTGCGTCCAAATTTTCCTCGCCAATATTCCATTCTCGATCCAAAGTTTTGTAAATTGCACTGATATCATCTTCTAACTTTTCATTTTCAAATATTTGATGTGAAGAGATAGTGGCATCAAAAACCCCATCAAAGACAGGGTGTTTGCGGTGTTGAAGGACAATTTTGTTTTTATAAAAAACCGCCAACGTAAATCCACGATGTAGAATGCCTTTTTTGTGAGCTTGCCATCTCTCGATTTTGCCGATCACTTTGTCATTTTTATCTACCTTGGCAATATATTGTAGTTGGTCAAAATAATCCATATCCCACCAATTTTATCAGGTTTTTTCGTCATTGTCAGAGCTTTGGGGAGAGTCCAATGACTCTGTCAGTTTTTTCTTTATTTCTTCAAGGTCCGGCTGTTTCTCCTCTTTATTTTCCTCCCTTGTATTTTCCAGTTTTTCTTCGGCCGCCTTTGTAGGTTCTTCAATTTCCATCTCCATTGCTTTTGGTTTCTCCTCCTCTTTTTCTGGCTTCACCTCAACAACCTCTTCCTCCTCCATTTCTTTCTCGATTTTTTCTTTGACCTTTTCTTCTGATTCGAGTACCTTTTGTACGATCTTTGCTGCTTCAAGTTTGGCTTTAAGATACACCAGCAGCTCGTCACCTTTTAGATTGTTGATTAGGAATATCGGCAGCAAAAATCCGAGTTCATCGAGTCCTTCGGATCGAAGCTGTTCGTCGGAGGAAAGTAGTTTGTTAAGTGTATTTGTTATATAAACAATTTCCTGATCGATCCATGACCGGCGATCTTTAATCATATCCGAAATCGGTATCTCGCCATCTTCGTAATGTTTGGTCCACATCTGCTTCACTTGTTCATAGTCTTCAAGTGATACTGACTGTGGTATCGTGATCGATTTTTCGATATGTTCTTCTGGTTTACTGGCAATCTGCATTTCACTTGTAATGGCGTTTGCTACCTGTTCCTCTGGTAGACCTGACTCCTTGGCAACATCTTCTATGATGTCATGGGCATTGGACATAGTTTGTGCTGTTGTTACCAAAATCATTTGCACCTGATCACTCGGGATACCTGAAGATGAATGAATGTTATCTATAATTGTCTCTCTTTCCTGATCGGTATTTTCGGCAAAAGTAGTGATGACATTTTTGATTTGTTGCGGTTGCAGATGTGTCTGATTCTGAATATTTTGGATAAGTTGATCATTTTTAACTGCCTCTTGCATGACGGATTTAATGACATTGTTTGTGACCGTTTCATCGGTCGTGATCGAAGGACCTATGATACTTTGAGTTTCATTGATCACAGAGACAACCTGTTCTTGCGGCACTCCTTGTTTTTGAGCGATGTTATTAATCACCTGTGGCGATGTAGCTATTGCTTCAAATGTCGCCTGTAATACAGGTATAACCTGTTGTTTGGTCATCCTGGTTTCTTTTGTGATTTGTTCGTACATCTCTGTTGTATCTTTATCAATGTACTGTGTAAATGTGTTGGTGATAGTTCTTATTTGCTGTGCGTTTATACCTGTCTTTTGTGAGATCGAGTTTACTATCTCTTCATTTGTGATAGCTTCATGCACTACTTCATTAACAATGTTGGCCGAAGACTTGGTTGAGACGTTGCCTCTTATAGATATAACTCGAACAACTGGAGTCGTGGTTGGAGCTTCCTTGGATACTGCCGCGGGTTCAGAAGCAACTGTGAGGATGTGTTGGGCTTGTTCATTTGTAATATTGTTTGTGGTCGCTTGCTGCTTAACCAGGGAGGATGAAGAAATATAGTTATTCGTCGCATTCAGTATTTGAGCAATATTGGTATCGCCAACACTGGTTTCGGAATGAATTTTGTTTTGTATCTCACTTGCCGGTTCATTAGTATTTTTTACAAAGGATTGGACCACTGCCTTGACATGGACGACGGGAGCCGTGGCTTTTTGGGCAATCTGTTGTATCGCCGTTTCGTTTTGAGATATCGTCGTATAAACATTTTTGGTGAACTGTTTTACAGAAGCTTCAGAAATATTGTAAGTGCGACTTATAAATGAACTTATCGTTTCCTTTTCTACTACTGCTGGACCAGCAGGTGCCGCCTTTGTAGTCTGTGCCAGTGTTTGATAAACATTCTTGACATTCTCTTGAGAGGTATTTGTGTTTTGAGCGACCTGATTGGTAAATGTCTCATTTTTGGCAAGCGTTTGATAAGTTTGTTGGATTATATTTGTCACCTTTTCTTCACTTACATTTTGCTCTTTTGAGATATTTTGTATTGTCTGTGAAGTTGGCTTGGAGATGTTTTGAACAAAACTCTGCATAACGTTTTTAGTTTGTTCGGCATTAGTTTGAGTCGTCTGCGATACTTGCTGTACTAGTGAATTGTTGCTGATAAATGAGTTGTAGGTCGTATCGATGATTTTTTGAATTTCTTGTGCTGGGATCCTGACGTGTGATTGAACACTGACTACCGGGGCTTCTGTTTCGACGCGGACAGGTGCTGCGGCTATAGTCTGTGCCAGTGTTTGATAAACATTCTTGACATTCTCTTGAGAGGTATTTGTGTTTTGAGCGACCTGATTGGTAAATGTCTC
>Ga0155630_127_pt2 | contig 4851 bp, 1 predicted proteins | sample RifCSPhighO2_12_FD_107287 | JGI IMG/M metagenome (GOLD analysis project Ga0155630, IMG submission 107287) | Candidatus Roizmanbacteria bacterium RIFCSPHIGHO2_12_FULL_38_13
GTCACCAATATTTGCAAGTATTGCTTCATCCTTTACTTTTTCCCGTGCAAGATTTGTTTTTTCACTATTCAAGTCTTCCAGCATGTTAACCATGGCTTTTTTTGAATCTTCAAGTTCTCTGTTGGTCAGTGTTATTTTTTCTTCTATTTGTTTCCTCTGGGTAATATCCTGTTTAATTGCTATAAAGTTGGTGACTTTTCCGCTCTTGTCCGTAACCGGAGAAATATATTGTTCCTCTTGATAGAGAGTCCCATCTTTACGCTTATTGGTAATCTCTCCTTTCCAGGTTTTTCCCGCCAAAATAGTGTTCCATAAATTCCGGTAAAATTCTTTACCCTGTTTACCTGAATTAAGAATACGTGTAGATTTTCCTACCAGCTCGTTTGGTTCGTAGCCGGTAAGTTTGGTAAAAGCCGGGTTGACCCACTGAATAATCCCTTTAATATCTGTTATAACGACACTGTTTGCTGCGGCTTTAAGAGCAGTGCTTTGTAGTAGAATAAGGTGGCTTACAGATTTTCCCGAATAATAAATAATCAGAAAAAGCATAAGACTAAGTACGATTCCCCCGATAGCTGCTATCGTTGGAACGCCTCTTTCAGAAAAGGAGTTTGCAAACGAAGGTTTACTGACGACTTCCAAAAGCCATGTCCGCTGCCCAACTTCAAGCATTCTCGTCTCCGTATATCGGTTTTGCTGTATACTACTTTTAACGTCTTCTACATTCCCTCCTTTATAAAGAACATCGTCCTGGTCGTAAATGGTAAAAACAACTTCGGGAGGACTATCTGTGGGAAATATATTGGTGAATAAACTCGAAATTTTAAAAGTAACAATAACAAAACCTTTTAACGCAGCTATTTTTTCTTCAGCAGTATTGATCGGTTTCCCATTTTCATAGATCGGAGCAGCCATGAAAAAACCCGAAGAGCCGTCCGTGGCAAGGTTTATTAATTCACTCGCCACCGGCTGGTTCATGTCGCGAGCCTTGTCCAGTGCTATCTTTCTTGGAGGACTGGAATATAAATCAAACCCTAAAGCATTTAGAGATTCTTCGTTTTCAGGGTAAATATACTTGACTACTGCATATTCACTTCTCTTTCCTTCCGGGTAAATTGCAAAATTCGGATACCCTGCAGGACTCGTTCTTATGTCGCTTCGAAAACTCTTAATAAACTCTTCCTTTTCATCGTCCTTAACTATCTCAATATAGCTGATGTATTCAATATCGGGATAATCAACGATTCGTGCTGTTCTAACGAACGGACTCCATTCTTGCCGCTCAACTGATTCGCTTGCGGAAAAAAGCCCCTGAAGCGCAAATAGAATGTTTTTATACATTCCAATTCTTTTGGTCAGTGCATATTCAATCTGGTTAACCTCACGAGTGAAATTGCTCTCGGCATTATTTCTCACATTGTCCCGTGTATATTGCCATATAAAGAAGGTAACAGCGATACCAACAAACAGGACAATAAACGAAATTATTCCCAATATCTTGTTATAGAGAGGACTTTTTGAAGGATATGAATTCATGATTTATAGTTGGTTTGATTACGGCAGTCTAGTGGGATTTTTTAAGTTTTTCAATTTCATTCTTAAGTTCGATCATTTTCAACTCGCGGCCGACCATCTGTTTATTCATCATTTCGAGCTCATTTACACGCTCTTCTAGTGCTGCTGTTTTCCTGGCTACTTCAATATGAAGTTTATTTACATATTCTCGTAGCTGTTCCTCTAGTTGTATTTCTTTGGTGACATCATTCATCGCCAAAAGTATTATTTCTTGTTTATTAGCAGATGTATAAATCCTGCGAGCATTCAACGTTATGATTTTTAACCCGATTTTAGAAAATTTATGTTCAACTTTAAAGCCTTCGAAAAAAGTATTATTGGGTAAAATGTCTTCTAGAAGAACTTTCAATTTGGGAATATCCCATTGGCGATTGCCTAATTCGTAGACTTTTTTTCCCTCGGTTTCTTCTTTGGTGACTTGAAAAAAAATATAGAAAGTTCTATTGGCCGATATAACTTTGAGATCTTTATTAAGAACTAAAAAGGATTCATGTAAGGTATCGACAACAGAACTTATGTATGTCCATGCAACATTCCATATTTCATCAGCATCTAAAGTATTACCTGTTTTCATAAATACTTAACTCCTTTAATTTATATTAACAAATAGACTATTAAAATAGTCCAATTCCATACTTACTTATTTACAATATACATACAGGATATTCATTTAAATAATTATCCCGTACGGATGAAAAATATTCAAACTAGCTTATTTCTTAATTTTAGGTGAGGGTATGTAGAAACAGTAATTCAATTTAATTTAACGAACTAAATCACTATTCAAATGGCACTTTTTATACTTCTTCCCGCTTCCGCACCAGCAAGGCTCGTTTCTGCCGATTTTTCTCTTTTTTTGCGCTGACTGGGTAATTTTTGGGGCAGGCGCTTTTTCTTTCTCCTGTTGGTCTTGTCCGGTGAAGGGATTGATACGTGATGCTGAATGAAAATGCATATGTGGAGTCACTCCCTCGACTTGGCTCTCAATTTCAGCCGCCTGTGCCTGTTTCTGAACCTTGACATTCATGACACGGCGGATTGATTCATACTGAATATCGGAAAGAAGTTTTTCAAACAGTTTGAAAGCCTCGTTTTTATACTCTACAAGCGGATCCATCTGGGCGTGGGCTCGCAATCTCACTCCGTCGCGAAGATCGTCTATCACGGTTAAATGTTGCGTCCAAAATTGATCGAATGTTGATATAAATAACGATCGCACGACCTGGTTCCAGACCTCGCGACCGACCTCGCTCTCCTGATCCTTAAACTTCTTTTCGACAGCCTGGATAAGGTGTAATACAAACTTCTCCTGTTTTTGATCCTCAAGATAAGAGTTAATTTTTTGAATTTTGATGTTGAGGAGAGTAAAAAGATCGGACTCAAAGTCCGATATTGCCTCGGTGTTTGAGGTCTCTAGCGAAAAAAAACTAGCTGAAAGTGCATTCACCTGCTCGGACACCATATCAAAAAATGTATCGCGAAAACCCTCGGGATCTTTTTCGGGTTGAAGCAACATATTGCGCCGCAACTTGTAGACAATATCGCGCTGTCTATTTAGGACGTCATCATACTCAACCAAATTTTTACGGATGTCGAAGTTGAATCCCTCAACTTTTACTTGTGCCTGTTCGATAGCTCGTGATACCATCGGGTGCGAAAGCGGCTGATCTTCGGGAAACTTTAACATAGTCATGAGTCGTGAGATTTGCTCGCCACCAAAGATACGCATGACATCATCTTCAAGCGATACAAAAAACTGTGTTTCACCGGCGTCACCCTGACGACCTGACCGGCCTCGAAGCTGATTGTCAATGCGACGTGACTCGTGCCGTTCGGTACCGATAACATAAAGTCCGCCAACTTTGATCACTTCATTGTGCCCCTTTTGCCACTCTTTTTCAGCTTTTTTATACTCAACATCACTTTTATAATTTCCTCTTTGTATATCGCCGCCAAGGACGATATCGACACCTCTTCCAGCCATATTCGTCGCCACGGTGACCGCATGTTTTTTACCCGCCTGGGCAATGATGTGCGCCTCACGTTCATGATTTTTTGCATTAAGAAGTTCATGTGGAACACCCTTTGATTTCAGGACACGAGACAGATACTCATTTTTTTCGATCGAAGTCGTACCTACCAAGACAGGTCTTCCGACTTTGTACTGTACAGCGATTGTTTCAACAACAGCATTGTACTTTGCTTTTTCTGTTTTGTAAATCATATCGGTGTTATCACGTCGGATCATCGGTCGATGTGTTGGGACTACCAAAACCTCGGTTTTATAGATTTTATTAAACTCTTCGGCTTCTGTCGCCGCCGTACCCGTCATACCGGCAAGTTTTTTATAACCTCGAAAATAGTTTTGCAAAGAAACAGTTGCCAGTGTGCGAGATTCTTGCTTTATCGATACGCCTTCTTTGGCTTCGATAGCCTGATGCAGACCTTCTGAAAACCGCCTGCCTTCGAGCAATCGTCCCGTAAACTCGTCTACAATAACAACTTCATTGCCGCGAACAATATAATCCTTGTTATTTTTAAATAAAGTATTTGCTTTAAGAGCCGCCTCAACATGATATAGTGTTTCGAAATCTTTCTCATATACGTTTGACACATCAAGCATAGATTCAATATGTGTAATGCCTTTTTCAGTAAGGTGGGCGGTGCGAAGCTTCTCATCGACGACATAATCCACATCTTTTAGTTGATTGACTATCTTTGCATACCCATAATATTTCGAAACATCCTCTTCGTAAGGTGCCGAAATTATATGTGGTGTTCGCGCTTCATCGATGAGCACCGAGTCGGCCTCGTCTACGATGGCGTAGTGAAAACCTCGCTGGGCAAGATGAACTGGCGAGTGAGCCATATTGTCACGTAGATAATCAAATCCAAACTCCGAATTAATACCATAGGTTACATCGGCTTTGTACGCATCCTGACGGGATACGGGTTTGAGATGGGTAAGGCGTGGATCAAACGCGTTTGAATCAACATATTTGGAATCGTAAATATATGATGTATCTGAAATTATGGCCGCAGTCTTTAACCCAAGAAAATCAAATATCGACCCCATCCAACCGGCATCGCGACGGGCTAGATAATCATTTACTGTCACCAAATGGGCGCCTTTTCCTTCAAGAGCATTTAAATAGAGTGCTGCAGTCGCGGTAAGAGTTTTGCCTTCACCGGTTTTCTGTTCGACGATTTTACCATGATGCAAACCTATTGCGGCAATCATCTGAACATCGTAATGACGCTGGTTTAATGATCTTC
>Ga0155630_118_pt2 | contig 2969 bp, 2 predicted proteins | sample RifCSPhighO2_12_FD_107287 | JGI IMG/M metagenome (GOLD analysis project Ga0155630, IMG submission 107287) | Candidatus Roizmanbacteria bacterium RIFCSPHIGHO2_12_FULL_38_13
TTTATAGATTTTTCCGCCAGAAACTTCCCGAGCCTTTGAGTTTGTGCCGGTGATTTGGAAATATACTCGTCTGATTTATTAGAGACGATGTCGCCCCGTCGTAGTATTTTTAATGATGACGAACTCAAATCAACGACTGTCGAAGGCTTGTTTCTCGGCAATGTTCCAGAGTCAATGATCAAATCAATGAGCTTTTTTTTAGTTACAGAAAGTTGGTTCAAAAAAGAACTAACAGAATAATGGGGACTGCGTCCTGCCAGGTTTGCGGACGTCGCCGTAACGGGTTTGCCAAATGCCTCGACAAGCTCTTGAACAAATGGATAATTTGTTATTCTGACGCCAACTGTCCCTCTTTCGGACTCCAGCAATTTTGAGACACTATGTCTTGATTGCAAAATGACAGTAAACGGTCCGGGTATCAAATGATGAAGTAATTTAGAGTTTTCTTGAGGCAACACAGCTACCGATTGCAACATGTTAAAATCAGCGACAAAAACCGAGATCGCTTTTCCGAAGGGACGATTTTTAAATCGAATCAATTTTTTTACGGCATTTTCGTTAGTCGCATCAACCAGAAGTCCGTAAACAGTGTCTGATGGAAAAACCACGAGACCAGAACGTGCCAAAATTTTACACGTTTTATCAATAATCGATTTTTTGTCATTACTACTTATTTGGATTGTGGTAAACATACGATCACTGCCTTTCTATTCTAGCAAATATTTGTTAGAATATTGCGATATGAATCAGAAGAAAAATCAGACAAATGGTGGAAAAAAACCGATAAGAAAAATCAAGGAATTCAAAATCAATTTTGATATCAAAACTATTTTTATAATCTTTTTTGTCGGTTTTTTTTTGTTGACGCTTTTGACTCCACTTTTTAATTCCACACCGGAAAATGCCACAGATGTAAATATTTCCAAAGTAATTGGTGATGTAAAAAATGATCGTATAGATAATATCATTGTTGAAGATACCAAAATAACTGCTGAATATAAGAATGGTAATGTTGGAATAGCATATATTGAACAAGGCGATAGCTTCAGACAAATACTCACAGATTCCGGTATAAATATTGACGAAGTACCAATAGAAAACAAGGATACCCAAACGTCAGCCGCAATCATTCAAATCATCGGCAACCTCATCCCGGCACTGCTTTTGTTTTTTTTATTCATGTTTATTATTCGTCAAGCACGAGGCGCCCAGGACTCGGTGTTTTCCTTTGGTCAATCTAGAGCAAAAAGGTTTATGAAGGATAAATCAAATGTGACTTTCAAAGATGTCGCCGGTGTTGACGAAGCCAAAAAAGAGCTTGAGGAAATTGTCGACTTTTTGAAACATCCTGAAAAATATAAAAAAGTAGGGGCCAGGACTCCAAAAGGAGTTATTCTGGTCGGTCCGGCAGGCACCGGTAAAACCTTGTTGGCAAAAGCTGTTGCCGGTGAGGCCAGTGTGCCTTTTTTCTCGATCGCCGGTTCGGAATTTATGGAAATGTTGGTCGGAATTGGCGCAGCACGTGTACGTGATTTATTTGGTCAGGCAAAAAAGAACTCGCCGTCAATCATATTTATTGATGAAATTGATGCTATCGGTCGGGCACGTGCTTCCGGTGTCATGCCGGCACACGATGAGCGGGAACAGACTTTAAATCAAATTCTTGTTGAGATGGATGGCTTTACTCCAAACGAACAAGTTGTTGTTATAGCAGCAACAAATCGAGGCGACTTGCTTGATTCTGCACTTCTTAGACCAGGTCGATTTGACCGAAGAGTGATCGTCGATTATCCCGACGTTGAAGGACGTAAGGCAATCATTGCCATACATTCACGAAATAAAGTTGCCGGAGAAAACGTTGATTGGGAAAAAGTTGCCAGACGTACTGTCGGATTTTCGGGAGCAGATATTGAAAACATGATGAATGAGGCCGCAATAAAAGCGGCACGTGCCAATCGTGATAAAGTGACCATGGAAGACATCGAAGAAGCCGCAACTCGAGTCAAACTTGGTCCTGAAAAAAAACGACTTCAGAGTGACTTTGATAAAAAAATTACGGCATATCACGAAGCTGGACATGCAATTGTATCCCATTTTCAACCACATACGGATACTGTGCATAGAATCTCAATTGTTTCTCGAGGTATGGCACTTGGCTATACCCTTATTCCACCAGACAGCGACAAACTTCACGAAACTCGTACCCACTTGCTGGAAAGACTTGCTGTCATCATGGGCGGCCGCGCAGCCGAACAGCTTGTATTTAACGAAGATACAACAGGTGCCGCCAATGACTTTGATCAAGCGACGAACATAGCGCGTAAAATGGTCACAGATTTTGGCATGAGTTCACTTGGACCGGTAAATTACGGTCCAACCATGGACATCACCGAATGGGGCAAAGCCTATTGGGAACAAAGCTCGGTATCGCAGGAAATGATGGCAAAAATCGATACTGAAATAAGAAAAATACTTGATGTGGCTTTTGAAAAAGCGGCCACCCTTCTCAAAGATCATAGGAAAGAGCTTGACGGAGTAGCCGAAACCTTGATGAAAAAAGAAAACATGGATCAGGATGAGTTTGAGAAAATTGTCGGAAAAAAATCAAAACAAAATGAAAACTCTACTTCTCATTGACGCGCACGCGATGATCCATCGCGCCTTTCACGCCCTGCCTAAGGAATTTATAAGCAGAAAAGGTATACCGACAAATGCAATTTACGGATTTTTTTTGATGTTACAAAAAGTTATAAGCGACTTCAAACCCACACACATTGCTGTCTGTTTTGATACACCCAAACCGACATTCAGAAAAAAACTATTCAAGGATTATCAAGGCAAAAGGCCGCCGATGGATGACACACTAAAACCGCAAATTCCGATAATTGAAGAAATGCTTAATGATGGAAAAATCGCAACTCTAAAAAAACCAGGATTTGAAGCTGATGATGTCATAGGCACTTTAGCAA
>Ga0155630_122_pt2 | contig 2688 bp, 2 predicted proteins | sample RifCSPhighO2_12_FD_107287 | JGI IMG/M metagenome (GOLD analysis project Ga0155630, IMG submission 107287) | Candidatus Roizmanbacteria bacterium RIFCSPHIGHO2_12_FULL_38_13
GCTCTTTCATCAAACGAAGAGGTTTTTGAACTTCTTGAAAGTTCTGCAAAAGAGATCGGCTACGAGCGTATTAAAGACTATGTTTTTGGAGTTGACTGTGCAGCAAGCGAATTTTTCCTGCCTCGCCGTCAGGCAGGCCAGGACGGCAAATACATTTTAAAAAAGACAAACGAGACTAAAACTGCAAGTGAGATGACGGAGCTCTACTTGCGAATCGGACAGAAGTACAATATACAATTTTTCGAAGATGCTTTTGCCGAAGATGACTGGGAAGCCTTCATAGGCTTTACACAGATGGCGGAAAAATTTCATTTTCAGGTTGTAGGTGACGACCTCTTGGTGACTAATCCGCAAAGGATAAAAAAAGCAATTGAAAAAAAAGCCGCCAATGCTGTTCTGGTAAAACTAAATCAGATCGGCACTGTAAAAGAGACCATTGAGGCGATTCAAATTTCGGTTGAAGCTGGTTGGAAATTCGTCATTTCCCACCGTTCTGGAGAGACCGAAGATACATTCATAGCTGATTTGGCATATGGAACTGGCGCCGATTTTATAAAAACAGGTTCGATGTCTCGAAGCGAGCGATTGGCCAAATACAACCGCCTGCTAGAAATTGAGAAAGGAATGTAATAAAATAAATAACTATGAAGTTAACCTTTAATATCTTACTTCTATTGTTGCTGTTTATTACTCCCGTTGTGCACGCAACAAGTCCGGCATCATTGTCATTTGACCCTATCCAACAGACCACAACAACAGGCCAAAAAGTGGAAGTTGCAGTAAATATTTTTACCAATAATCAGGCCGTTGCTTCAACCGATATCTGGATAAAATACGATCCAAACATTGTTGTACCTTTGCCAAATGAGGTTGAAAACGGTTCGCTATTCCAATCCATTGATGCCAAAATAGTCACACCAGGCTCACTTTATATTTATGGCATCCAAAATAATCCAAGCTCAAGCACGCCCTTGCTTGGAACCGTTGCGACAATAAAATTCCAAACTCTCCGTGAAGGCGCGACCGATATCGGTTTTGAGTGTGCGCCATATAAAAAACAAACTTCCACCATAATTGCCGCAGATAGATCTTTATCAAACATAATAAGCTGTCCGTCAACAATTGCCCATACGGGTAGAATCACCGTTGAGGAGGGTGGAATACTTGGTGCAAGCACAGGTAAATTTTCTATATCACCTATGTATCTTGTCTTAGGATTAGTATTGTTATTAACTGTATTTTTGTTCTATCGTTATAGATCCATGTCAACTAATCTTTAATGCAATATGAAAACGGCCACGCTGTTAAAAAACAATCTTTCTAGAAAACAACTTGTATATATTGGTATTGCTGTGGGTATTGCAGTTCTCACGATCGTGGGTATTGTTGTATATGTTTTCGTACTTCAAAGTCCCGGTGCTTCAGCAAGTAACGAGGCTCCACAAAATGTCCAGGTACAAAAAAGTACCCCGGACACGGCTAGTATCGGTTTCAGTACCGAGGGCGAATCGGTAACAGCGATCGAGTATGGTACGGCACCTGACCCATCAGGTTTTAAAACAATACCAGTTTCTGGATCGCCATCGACACAACATAATATTGATCTTTCCTCACTTGAGCCAAACACTACGTACTATTTCCAGATCAGAGTCGGAGAAATAGTATATAACAATGATGGTCAATATTGGACATTTACTACAAACGCGCCAGAAGGTGAAGGGGTGGCGGTGCCTGATACGGCAACTAGTCCAACAGGTACGACATCAGTTGTCCCGACTCCGACAAAAACAGCGTCAGCTTCTGCGTCAGTAACTCCAGCAACAACAGGAGTACCAACGGGTTCAGTAACTCCGACTCCTGTTTCAATCTGTCAGTCAACCGACTGTACTGAAATACAAGACAATCTGGGAACATTATGTACGACACAGGATTATGTCCGTTGTATTTATACAGATGAGGACGTCATAGCAACGACAACACCAATCGATGACGAAACAACCGTAACCGCCACTTCCGAGGTAACAACAGCTCCTCTTAACGCGGCTACAAAGGGTCTTTGCAAAAGTAGCTTTATTCAGGCAAACAACTGTACTTCATGGAGTTGGGAAGCAATGACCAACAAAGACAATGTCTGTGCCGATACATTTACCCGTTATTTTGTCCAGTGTAAAAGCAACAGTTTCAACTCTACTGATGCCGCAACTTGGTACTGTAACGAAACAACAACCGACAGCACGGTTGCTCTACCTTGTGGAAGTGCACCTACACCGGCAGCCGGACAATCTGTTTTCTGTCGCGTCCGTGCCGAAACCGAAGATGGTGGTGCCTCAAATTCGACCGACTGGATATATGGATCGACTACCTGCTCGGCATACACAACTAGTAATATCAGCGCTTGTGAGATCAAATATCTTCAGTCAAATGAATGTCGCTCTTGGATCTGGGATTTGGTCAATAATGAAGATACTACTTGTAAGTCAGCCTTTTCAAAATATTTCTTACAATGCACAAGTAATGGTAATTTCGCCCTCACAACCACAACTCCAACACCTGCATTTTGGTATTGTAATATTACCTCAACAAATCATTATCTTGACTTTCCATGTTACAATGCAGTTACTCCGGTTGATGCGGCACCGATCACCTGTCGTGTTCGCGCCGAAGATGCCTACGGCGGCACCAGTCACT
>Ga0155630_118_pt6 | contig 1990 bp, 3 predicted proteins | sample RifCSPhighO2_12_FD_107287 | JGI IMG/M metagenome (GOLD analysis project Ga0155630, IMG submission 107287) | Candidatus Roizmanbacteria bacterium RIFCSPHIGHO2_12_FULL_38_13
TGAAATAAATTCAGCATGACGAATATTATGTCAAGAACTGTGAACTCTTACCTTATTGTCGCTAGCTACTTCCTACAAGCTAAATTATGATATCATATTAAAATGGACACACTCGAGGTTAAAAACCTCACAAAAAAATTTGGAAAATTTGTGGCCGTTGACAATATCTCCTTTTCGTTAAAGGAAGGTGAGATATTGGGACTTTTGGGTCCAAACGGTGCCGGCAAAACAACGACTATTCAGATGCTTTTGGGTGTTTTAACACCCACAAAAGGAACAATATTATATTTTGGAAAAGAACTTAATGAAAATCGTGAAGAAATACTGGAAAAAATTAATTTTTCTTCAACATATACTAATTTACCTTGGAATTTAACTGTAAAAGAAAACTTAACTTTTATCTCCTACTTATATGACATAAAAGAACGTTCTGACCGTATCCAGAATGTAATTGATAATTTTAGACTTAAAGAGATACTCGATCAGCCATTAAGAGAACTTTCTTCAGGACAAATAACACGAATCAATCTTGCCAAAGCATTCATAAACGATCCAAGTATTCTGCTGTTGGATGAACCGACCGCAAGTTTAGATCCGGAGATAGCAAAATTTATTCGTGATTTCATACTTAAGCAAAGAGACGAAAAAAAAACCTCTATTGTTTTTACGAGCCACAACATGACGGAAGTTGAAGAAGTCTGCGATAGAATATTATTTATCAATAATGGAAAAATTGTTGCTAATGATACTCCTGATAACTTGATGAAAACTATAGATGAAACAACTGTAAATTTGGTAATTGACAAAAATAACGAAAAGCCGTTATTAGAGTATACAAAACATAGAAACTGGAAAATCAATTACGAAGACCGCCGATACTCAATCTATTTAAAAGAGAAAGAAATTGCTGAATTATTAACATTTTTAAGTAGTAAAAATATTCCTTTTCATGAAATTAGTATTGATAAACCTGGTCTAGAAGATTATTTCCTTAGCATTGCAAGTAAAAACAAATTTAGAGAAGCTTAATATGAATACTCGACGAATATATGGCGTTATATTAAGACATTTATATCTCCTTAGAAGGAGCTATGACAAAATGGTCGACTCATTTTATTGGATTACACTTGACTTGATAATTTGGGGTATTACCGGATTATATTTTCAGCAACTAACTGCAGATTCAAAGCAGATCATCTTCATGATTATATCCGGAGTAATTCTGTGGAATATTACATACCGCGCCCAGTCAGATATTAGCCTTGGACTTATTGAAGAACTTTGGAATTGGAACTTAATTAATCTGTTTGTTTCACCTCTTACCTTTATCGAATGGGTAATTGCTCTTGTTGCATTGGGCGCTGTTAAGTCCGTTATGAGCTTTCTTTTTGGAGCACTTGTCGCATTTATTCTCTATAAAGTCGGCATTTTCTTTTTATCTATTCATTTACTGTTTTTTATGATTCTGCTTCTTATGACAGGGTGGTGGCTTGGCTTTACAGTTTCAGCAATAGTCTTACGATATGGAACTAGAGTTCAAACACTGGCATGGACGCTTGTGTGGTTAATTTCACCTTTATCGGCAATTTATTACCCGCTTTCTATATTACCGGTTTGGGTACAAAAAATAGCAATGTTTGTTCCAACAAGTTATGTATTTGAGGAAGGAAGAAATCTTTTGTATAACGGCATAGTAGATTACAATAAACTACTAATTTCTTTTGGACTTAACGGTCTATATCTTGTTCTTTCAATAATTTTCCTGCGAAATAGCTTCGATTCTGTTTTGAAAAAAGGTCTTGTGAAGGTTTTTTAAAATCTCAATTTAATTCTGAAGATAAATACTTCATAGTTTCTTTTGGATCATAGCTGACAAAAAACAACTCCTTTGGGCTTTTTGGTAAAAAGCCTTCTTCATACATATGTTGATACTGATCAATGAGACCATTCCAATATCCATCCGTATTAAAGAGAACAATAGGTTTCCGAT
>Ga0155630_117_pt4 | contig 1768 bp, 3 predicted proteins | sample RifCSPhighO2_12_FD_107287 | JGI IMG/M metagenome (GOLD analysis project Ga0155630, IMG submission 107287) | Candidatus Roizmanbacteria bacterium RIFCSPHIGHO2_12_FULL_38_13
AGCGGGAGTTTGACATGGACACCTTTAGGAACATACACAAATGATCCCCCTGACCAGACTGCCGAATTTAATGCTGCGAATTTATTATCATGTGGCGGGATAAGTGTGCCGAAATATTCTTTAACTATTTTCGGATATTTTCGTAAACCTGTATCCATATCGCAAAAAATTACACCCTGCTTTGAAAGTTCTTTGCTGATGCTTTCATAGACTACTTCAGATTCATATTGTGCAGAAACTCCAGCAAGGAATTTCTTTTCCGCTTCCGGGACCCCGATTTTATCGTAAGTATCTTTGATTTCCGAAGGAAGATCATCCCAGCTTTTTGCCTGAGTTTCTGTTGGCTTCAGATAGTAATAAATATTGTCAAACTTTATCCTTGAAAGATCGGCTCCCCAAGTGGGCATCTTTTTCTCAAGAAAAATTTTGTAAGACTTAAGCCTAAATTCAGTCATCCAGGCAGGTTCTCCTTTAATTTTCGAGATCTGTCTGACCACCGATTCATCCAAGCCTTTTTTAGCTTTAAAAAAGGACTTTTCCGGCATCGAGAAACCGTATTTGTAGTCGAATTGTAGATTATCTTGTGTGGACATATAGAGCTTATTAACTACTTAACTTTTTAGCTTATTAGAATTATTAAGCATTTTGTTTAACATTTTCATTACTTCATCTAATAAATTATCTAGCTTTGAATAATTAGAACTATCAATAAATTTTAATCTTTTTGCGATTTCTATCTGTGTTTCCAATTCTGCTCCAGAACTGTATGCAATAATAAGAAAACGAAAATAATCGGCCTTCGTTCTTCTCCTTCTACCTTCAGCAATATTTGAAGGGATTGATATCGATGCTCTTTTCATTTGTGACGTAAGTCCGTAAATCTCTTCTTTAGGAAATTTGTTGCTGACTTTATATACTTCTTCAACTAACTCAATTGCCCGTTGCCATACTGTTAAATCCTTATAAGTATTTATCATAATCTAATAGGCTACGACGCTAAAAAGCTAATAAGCTGAATAGCCTTTCTCTTCAATTTTTTTAGCAAGCGACGCGTCGCCTACTTTCACAATTTTCCCATCCATCATAATTAATACATAATCAGGTTGAAGATGATGTAAGATCCGGTTGTAATGAGTGATGAGAACATAAGTCCTATTTTCTTGATGTTTTTTCAGAAAACCGGCAATCTTTTTAAGCGCGTCAACGTCTACTCCGGTATCAACTTCATCAAAAATCAAAAACTTCTTGTCCAAAACCGCGGCCTGCAAAACTTCCATTTTCTTTCGCTCACCACCTGAAGCCCCTTCGTTAAGAGGACGATTTAATAGCTCTTCACTGATCCCCAGCTCTTTTGCATACTTTTGAGCTTCGCGGCGAATAGTTAAAGGATCTTTTTTCCCATTCATCGCAAGTTGAAGAAGCTGATAGACAGTAACTCCTGACAACGCAAGTGGCGATTGAAAAGACAAAAAAATTCCCTTTTCTGCCCGTTCATTCGCTTCAAGATCGGTAATATCTTCATTTTTAAATGATATTTGAGTTATAAGTTGCGAGTTGCGAGTTACAAGCTTATACGCCGGATGCCCCATAATCGCATAAGCCAGAGTGGATTTCCCCGAGCCATTCGGTCCCATGACTGCATAAATTTTTCCTTTTTTAAATTCAAAATCTATATCCTTAAGGATTTTTTTGTTTTCGATCGAAACCGACAGGTTTTTTAGTTTTAGCATAAATTTATTGTAATTATAACAATAGATACTGTCATTAA